>ERZ795055.5-NODE-5-length-552584-cov-17.512212_pt1 | contig 552584 bp, 540 predicted proteins | sample MGYA00375139_ERZ795055 | MGnify/ENA primary metagenome ERZ795055 (study PRJEB30184, sample SAMN05720283) | anaerobic digester metagenome | isolation source: active sludge of municipal wastewater-treating anaerobic digesters | place: USA | collected 2015-01-23 ... | reverse complement strand
AGTACTCGTAGCTGTCGTTGCACTAGCAGTAGTTGCAATTCCAGCCGCTGACGCTGCTTACACAAGAGATTTAACCATCGGATCAACAGGATCTGATGTAGCTGAATTGCAAGCTTTCTTAGTATCAAAGGGTTACCTTGTTATGCCAGCCGGCGTATCAATGGGATACTTTGGTTCTTTGACACAAGCTGCCTTGGCTTCATACCAAGCTGCTAGTGGCATTGCACCAGCCGCTGGATACTTCGGTCCTATCACGAGAGCTGCCGTTATGGCTGCTGCTCCAGCCGCTCCAGCTGCTTCAGCTGCTGACGATGACGAATTGTCAGGTGGCGATGGTGACTTCAAGAGCTTCGATGTTAAGGGAAATCCAAACAACGAAGAGATTGAAGAAGGCCAAACTGAAGAAGTTCTAGCTTTCGAATTTGAGGCTGATGATTCAGACCTTAGAGTTGAAAGAATTACTGTTTTGTTAGAAGCACAATCGGGCTCTACATCAAAACCATGGAAAGTTCTAGATGAAATTTCTGTTATGGTTGATGGTGATGAGGTCGCTTCAGTAGATGCTTCTGATGCAGATAACTGGGACGAAGAAGAAGATGATCAATATTCAATCGACATTGACGATGTTGACGCGGTAGTTGAAGACGGCGAGGAAGCGAGAGTTGAGGTTGCCGTTACAGCTCAAGACAACATTGATTCAGAAGACATGGGCGAATGGATAATTGAATTGGTTGAAGACGGTGTTCGCGCAGTCAATGCTGAAGGCATCAACGTTTATGAAGGAGGTGCTGACACAGAAATTGACGGAGACGCTGACGAAAGAGACTTCGAGTTAGTTGAAGTTGACGCCGGAACAGTCGACCTATCATTCGATGAGGATGATGAGGGTAACGACGATGAAGACGTTGACATTGACGATAACGATGAAACAGAAGAAGTCGTTCTTTACACCTTCTCAATTGAAGCTGAAGATGGCGACATCACAATTGATGAAATCACCGTTACTCTAGCAACGACAACTGGTACTGGTTCGGATCTAGAAGATATGATCAATGAACTCATCATTGACGTTGATGGAGAAATGTTTGATGAGTCAGTTGACGGTGAAGCTACATCGTCAGTCACATTTGACGACATCGATATTGATGTTGAAGAAGATGATGAAATCGTAGTTGTTGTTAGCGCTACAATTGAAGCTGCTGATGACATTGATGACTTCACAGAAGGCGATGGTCTACAAGTAACAGGCGTTACTGTTGACTACGTTGACTCTGAAGACGATGATCAAACAGAAGACGAACTTGATGATACGGAAGGTGGTGCCATGTCACTACGAGTTAGTGGTATGACCGTTGAACTTGTATCTGTTGACTCTGACGAAACATTCACAGCTGATGAAGCTGGCGAAGGTGATGTCGGTGAATACACGATCAAGTTTGAGGTAACCGCCGGAGACGAAGACGTCTATGTTGGTGGCGTTGATTACTCATACGATGATATCGATGATGAATCAACAAGCTCAGACTTCACTGGTCCTGCAAGCAAATTGCAAGACTCTGGCAATTACAAGGTTTCTGAAGGAAGCTCAGTTACATTCACGTTGACAGTAGAAATTGAAGCTGCTTCAACGACAGACAATACAGCCGTTGCGGTTGCATTGGACGGAATTGATTGGAACACGGATGACTCGACAACAACGTATGAATCATACGATTCTAACCTTGATGACTTCGAGACAGACGCTATCTTCCTAAGAGGAATCTAACTAATCTTGTCCTGATCTGACTTAGTCAGAATTTAGGATAAGTGGTAGCAAAAACCCCGCCGAAAGGCGGGGTTTTTGTATTTATCGCGTTCTGATACTATTATATATAATATGAAAATGAAAATCTGGGTAAAGAGTTTAGCAGTACTCGTAGCTGTCGTTGCACTAGCAGTAGTTGCAATTCCAGCCGCTGACGCTGCTTACACAAGAGATTTAACCATCGGATCAACAGGATCTGATGTAGCTGAATTGCAAGCTTTCTTAGTATCAAAGGGTTACCTTGTTATGCCAGCCGGCGTATCAATGGGATACTTTGGTTCTTTGACACAAGCTGCCTTGGCTTCATACCAAGCTGCTAGTGGCATTGCACCAGCCGCTGGATACTTCGGTCCTATCACGAGAGCTGCCGTTGTGGCAGCTGGCGTTTCGATAGTTACTGATGATGGAGATGACAACGAGGATGATGAGGATGACGAGGATGATGACGAAGACGACGACGATGACGACAATTCCGGCACGTCGCGCGAATTTTCTATCAACGATGAAGATGACACTTATGAAGTTTTTATGGCCGATGAAGCCGGCGAAGGAGACATAGGTCACTTTGAGATAAATTTTGAAGTGACGGCTGGCGATGACGACTTGTATATCGGAGGCGCCAGTTATGAATTCAGCGAATCCTTGGCTAATTTTTCCACCTCTTCTTCTTTCACCGGGCCTTCTTCAAAAAGACAAGGTAATGGAAACTACAAAGTTTCTAGAGGGCAGACGGAGAAATTTACTGTGATGGTTGAGTTGGAGGCCGATCCGGGTGCTTCCAATACAGCGCAAAGAATGGTTTTAACCGAAATCTTATGGAATACCGATAACTCGGACGCGGATTATAATTCTTATACTTCTAGGTTGAATCGCTACGAAACAAAAACTCTCTTCCTAAGGGGTCTGTAATACCTCTTTTTCACTAGACCCGCGGGATTGATTAAAACTTTAAACTGATTTAAGGCCGGCGGTTTATAAGTGTTCCCATGAGAGCACAAAATTTTTTCGTGGGACTTTGCTTATTATTTTTAGTGCCGGTCGCTGCTTCCGCCCAGGTAATCTTTACCGAAATCATGTATAACCCGCCAGGTACTGATACCGGCAGGGAATGGGCTGAGGTCTACAATGATGGAGCGGGCGCCATTGATTTGACGACTTATAAATTATTTGAAAATGCCGTTAATCACAAAATCGCGGCCTATTCTGGCGCGAATATTTTAGAAGCCGGACAACGCGCCGTTATCGCCGATAATCCGGAAAAGTTTCTGGCCGATTTTAGCAATTTTATTTCGGGAACTACCGCGCCGATTTTTGATTCGGCCTTTTCTCTCAATAATACCGGCGAGGAATTGAAATTAATTAATTCTGCCGGCGCAGTTGAAGACGCCGTGACATATTCGGCGGAACTTGGCGGAAACGATACAGGAAATTCTCTTCAACTAAATGATTCGGTTTGGATTCCGGTGCCACCGACGCCCGGAGAAATTAATGCTACCGAAGCCGCTGACGAAAGTTCGGATGATTCCGAAGATGGCGCCGACGATTCAGACAATGATTCCGGATCTTCAACCGAAACCGGCTCCGGATCTTCGCATGAATCGCAAACAGACTTATCAAACTATAAACCGACGATAAAATTAAAAATCTCCGCCGGTCGAGAGAGACTTGCGTCAGTAAATTCTCCAATAAAACTAGAACTGATCCACAATCAGGAAGAAAACACAAAAGTTAAGGCTCGGTGGTCAATGGGCGACGGACATGAGGTGGGCGGACGGAAAATATCTTATATTTTTGATCGCGCAGGAGAATACAACATCGTCGTCAACGCCAAATTCCGTAAAGATTTGGCCGTTGCCAGGACGAAGATTTACGTCTCGGATCCGGACGTCAAAGTTGAGCTATCCGATAGTGGAAAAGGTGTGGATTTGTTGTTAAAGAATAATGACGGGAAAGAGGTCAATATCGGCGGATACGAGATAAAACAAGGCGGAAAATCATTTGTCATGGCCGATGATACCATTTTGAGTAGCGGGCAGATATTGGCGCTTAGTCAGGCTACTACCGGGTTGATTCACGACGAGAGCATCACCATCTATTTCCCGAATGGCGATAAAATGTGGAACTTTTGATATAATTCAAGCGTTGCCTTATGTTCACTGAAACTGCGCTTAAGTTTATTTTAGTTTTTGTCATAGTATTAACCCTGTCTTTTCTTCTGACTTATTTAATTTCTATATAATTTATTATGTCCTCTATCGTTCTGGAAAAAATTTTTGGTGGCGCGGCTAGGGTTAAACTGATGCAGTTATTTTTGTTTCATGCCGACAAAGTTTTTGATAAAGAAGACGCCAGAAAAAAAACTAAAATTTCAGAACCGGCAGTTAGGAAAGAACTTCCGCATCTGGTGAACATCGGGCTGATTAAAAAAGTTACTTTTTACAAAACTGTTCAGTTAAAAACCGGACACAAGAAAAAACGAGAGGCCGGATATATTCTTAACAAAAAATTTCCTTTTTTGAATCATCTGAAAAATATTTTGATCAATACTATTCCTCTTCAGGAAAATAGTTTGGTTAAAAAGCTGAACAAAGTTTGCAATCCAAAATTTATTTTAGTTTCCGGAATATTTTTGCAGGCCGATGACAGCCGAATTGATTTGTTGGTTGTCTCAGACAATTTAAAAGAATCGGCCATGCGCTCCGTCATTAATGATCTTGAGGCCGAGATTGGCAAAGAAATTCGCTACGCCGTTTTCAATAAAGAAGATTTTGATTATCGTGTTAACCTGCACGATCACCTGGTTAGGGACATATTTGACTTCCCTCATCAGATACTAGTGAATAAGCTAGGTTTATAGCCACAGAAAGGAATTATCCCCGCCCTCGTCTTAACGTGGTATAATTCTATCTGCGACACTTTTAGTAGTGTTGCCAGTTATTAATAACTTAGATTTTTTATTCAAATTATGAATGATGTTAATTCAGTTGACGTGCTGACCGATATCTTGCGAGATTCTTTCGTTGATGTCTGGAGAGGTGTTGTGGCTGTTTTGCCCCAGATTATCATTGCGATCATCATCGTTATCATTGGTTGGTTAGTTGGCGCCGCTTTGGCAAAAGTGATCGCTCAAATTGTTCGAGCGGTTAAATTAGACAAAGCACTAAGTTCAGCTGGACTTGGTGATTTGTTGCAAAAAGCCGGTTTCCAATTAAACTCCGGTCGTTTTATCGGTGAGCTTGTTAAATGGTTCACGATCGTTGTCTTCTTGATTGCCGCTTTTAACGTTCTAGGTTTGACGGACGTTAATGCGTTTTTGACTGACACGGTTGTTAACTATATACCTCGCGTAATCGCGGCGGTCTTGATTGTCTTGATCGCGGTTATTGTTGCTGATGTCTTGAAAAAGGCAGTCATCGCAACGGCAAAGGCCGCGGAATTAAAAGCCGCGAACTTTCTAGGATCAATCACTAAGTGGGCGATTTGGATTGTTGCTATCACGACGGCGATCGTCAAAGTTGGAATCTTGGAAGATGCTATTATCAGCATTTTCTTGATGCCAATTCTTTGGGGTATCGCTTTGGCCGTTGGTTTGGCCTTTGGTCTTGGAGGCAAAGACGCCGCCGCTCGACTTATTGAAAGAGTTGGCCGCGAAGTTTCAGAAAGAGATTAATTTCTCTTATTCTGATTTCAACAGAAACCGCTCCAAATAAGGGCGGTTTTTGTTTTTCTTTAGACTTTTCCCCAGAAGCCGTAAAAACTGTTGACTTCTTTTTCGCGGGGTGTATAATCGTTCCTACAAATATGAGGGAAAATCTAAGTTTGAAACGGCCAGTCTGAACGTGATTTTAACGCGTACGCGAGAACTGGCCGCTTCAGACGAAGCGGTCTTTCTTTATCGAGAGTCCCGAATTAGGCGACTAGTTTGGGATGCTGGGTACGGAATGAGAAAAATCGGGACGACTGTTATTTGAAAATTGAATAATTGTAAATACAATCAGGAAATTGTATTTTCACAAACAAACAGTAGAAAAGTTAAGTGGTTTTTAGATTTCCTAATGGGAATCTAAGGGCGTATGGTGGATGCCTTGGCTAAAAGAAGCGATGAAGGACGTAGCATAGCTGCGATAAGCTTCGGGGAAGTGTATAGCAACTTTTTATCCGAAGATGTCCGAATGGGGAAACCCGCCGCATTTTGTGCGGCACCTTCTGGCTTGACCAGAAGGAGCAAACCTAGGGAAGTGAAACATCTCAGTACCTAGAGGAAAAGAAAACAATCTCTGCATTAGTAGAGAAATATTTCCTTAGTAGCGGCGAGCGAAAAGGAAGAAGCCCAAACTTATCCCAAAAAGCTATCTTTTATTAGATGGTGGGGGATGAGGGTTGTAAGACTGAAACGTCGTGCTTGCACGAGAAGAGTTACAAAGGAGTTTGTTAATCGAAATTTCTGGAAAGAAATACTACAAAAGGTAATAGTCCTGTAGATGAAAGCAAATTCTCTCTTTTGTTTCAGCTCTTGAGTATCTCGAGACACGAATAGCTCGGGTGAAGCTGCCGGAACTAACCGGCAAGGCTAAATATTCTTTTAGACCGATAGTGAACTAGTACCGTGAGGGAAAGGTGAAAAGTAGCCCGATTAGGGCGGTGAAATAGACCTGAATCCATATGTCTACAAGGAATCGAAGAGGTAGCAATACCTCGACGGTGTGCCTATTGAAGAATGAGCCAACGAGTTGATGCGTTTTGCAAGCTAAGTCCTATGGGACGGAGCTTTAGGGAAACCGAGTGTTAATAGCGCGAACAAATGTATAACGTATCAGACCCGAAACCAAGTGATCTACCCATGAGCAGGGTGAATCTGATAGAAATATCAGAGGAGGCCCGAACCGGTGTGTTGTTCAACTCGCTCGGATGACTTGTGGGTCGTAGTGAAAAGCTAATCGAACTTGGAAATAGCTGGTTCTCTCCGAAATATATTTTGGTATAGCGTCAAGTGTTCCTTTGGGGGGTAGAGCACTGGAAGGTTAGAATAGGGAGAAATCTCATCTCGCCTACCAAACTCCGAATACCCAAAGTTAGAGCTTGGCAGTAAGACTACGGGCGCTAAGGTTCGTCGGTCAAAAGGAAAACAGTCCAGATCTCAAGCTAAGGTCCCAAAATTTATACTAAGTGCACTTAAGGAGGTGGAATTTCTTATACAACGAGGATGTTGGCTTAGAAGCAGCCATCATTTAAAGATAGCGTAACAGCTCACTCGTCAAGAGATTCCGCGCCGCAGATAATCGGGGCTAAGTATAGTACCGAAGCTGAGGGCTTGTATTTTTCTTCGGAAAAGTGCGAGCGGTAGGAGAGTATTCATATCCGCGTTGAAGCCAAAGGGGTGACCCATGGTGGAGCGTTATGAAGTAAGAATGTTGGCACGAGTAACCACAATGCGGGTGAAAACCCCGCACGCCGAAAAACTAAGGGTTCCTTTGCAATGACAATCAGCGAAGGGTTAGTCGGTCCTAAGGGGATGGCGAAAGCCGAACCCGATGGATAACTGGTTAATATTCCAGTACTTGTTTTAGATGCGATGGAGTGACGGAGTCTATTATGTTCTGCCCATTATTGGATTTGGGTTGAAGTCGAGAGGCTGTCTTCTAGGAAAATCCGGAAGACATCAGGCCGATTCGATATCAGAATCTTGCGGTTCGCCAAGAGAGACAGAATAAAAAAGGCTTCCCAGAAAAACTTCTAAGCTTAATTTAAAACAATCCGTACCGTAAACCGACACAGGTAGTTTGGTCGAGAAGACTAAGGCGAACGAGTGAGAGGTCCTCAAGGAACTCGGCAAAAAAGCGGCCGTAAGTTAGCGATAAGGCCTGCCCTGTATTAAGTTATGGGGCCGCAGCTAAAGAATCCCTGGCGACTGTTTACCAAAAACACAGCTCTCTGCGAAGTCGTAAGATGATGTATAGAGGGCGACACCTGACCAATGCCGGAAGGTCAAATATCGGCGGTGCCAAACATTTTGGGCGCGAAGAAATTCGTTTCTAAAATGTTTGGTGCTGACTGATATAAGCCCCGGTGAATGTCGGCCGTAACTATAACGGTCCTAAGGTAGAGAATTTACAAATGTGAATTCTCTAGGACTGGGACGGTTATAGGTGTTTATAGTAAATAGAGCCTATAAAATGTTAGTTACACTAGAAGCTACCTAAAATGCAGTAATGCATTATTAGTCCATTGTGGGTAATAAGAGACCAGCCCCACACGCCCTATTTTTTAAAAGAAAAGGGCGAAGAAAGAGTCCTTCTGCATAGGAATAGAAGAGCGAAATTCCTTGTCTGGTAAGTTCAGACGCGCACGAATGGTGTAACGACTGGGGAACTGTCTCGAGGACTTGCTCGGTGAAAATACAATGGCGGTGAAGATGCCGCCTTCCTGCAGCAAGACAGAAAGACCCCAGGAGCTTTACTACAACTTGGCATTGGCTGTACGTTTTTACTGCGTAGCATAGACGGGAGACTTTGAAGCTTTTCTTTTGGGAAAAGTGGAGTCGTCAGTGAAATACCGTTCTGTAAAAATGTACAATCTAACCTCGCCGGCAAAAACGGCGCGGAACAGTGTCTGGTGGGTAGTTTTGGTGGGGCGCTATCCTCCTAAAGAGTAACGGAGGAGTTTATTAAGGTCAGCTAGGCGCGGATGGAAATCGTGCCGATAGTGTAATGGCACAAGCTGGCTTGACTGCAAGTCGTGCATGACGAGCAGGTGCGAAAGCAGAACATAGTGAACCGATGGTACGCTTTAGACGCGGCCAGAGATTAACGGATAAAAGTTACCCTGGGGATAACAGGCTGGTACTACCTAAGAGTTCATATCGACGGTAGTGTTCGGCACCTCGATGTCGGCTCAACTTATCCTGGGGCTGGAGAAGGTCCCAAGGGTTTGGCTGTTCGCCAATTAAAAAGTTACGTGAGCTGGGTTCAGACCGTTCATGAGCGGAAAATTTTTTCGGCTCATGAACCAATCTGAATCCTAGAGGCGAGTTATCAAACCAATACGAACATCGAATTCGAATGTAGAAGAAGTGTTATTATGTTTAGGTCTTTTTGTCTAAAACATGTTGAGTAAACATGTGTAGAAAATCAATATTCACGGCGGTCTTCTTTGTGACGCGCGCAAGCGCTCAAACAAACAAAGAAAGAAAAAGTCGGTTAATATCGGGAAAATCTTTAGCAAGTTTCGCTATCTATAATTTATAGATTTACGAAATGAACCGAAGACAATTCCGAGGGGAGTGATATTCATTTGAAATCATCACAGACCCGTAGAGACTAATAACCGGCTGCCTTTCACGAAGTTGGCAATTTTTTGTGAAAAGCGAAGATCTAGTCCGATGCATCTGGCAACAGGTGATTGGCATGCGTGAGACAGGTTGGTTCTCTATCTGCTGTAGGCGTTGATTCTTGCGGGGGGTTGCCTCTAGTACGAGAGGACCGAGGTGAACCGACCTCTGGTGTGAGAGCTGTTCTGCCAAGAGCATTGCTCTGTAGCTATGTCGGGTTTAGATAAATGCTGAAAGCATCTAAGCATGAAGCTAGCCCCAAGATTAGGAATCGTTTGAGATCCGTAGGAGATTACTACGTTGATAGGCGCTAGGTGTAAGCACAGTAATGTGTTCAGCCAAGGCGTACTAATTAATCGATCTCATTAGGAAATCTAGAAATCAGACTTTTCTAAGATTTGTTTCGTGGAAATACAATTTCCCGATTGTATAAAATTCAGTGTCTTGTTCTGGTGATTTAGCGCGGTGGAAATACCCGTTCTCATTCCGAACACGGCAGTCAAGCACCGTAGCGGCGATGGTACTGTAAAAGGGAGAGTAGCTAGTCGCCAGGACAAGGTATTGAATAACCATAAACAATCTTCACAAACACTTTTTCGAAATCCGCGTCAGCCGATCCAGCGAGCGGCCGCGCTGTTCCCGGACGATTTTTCCGCCTTCGGCGAAACCTTGCAAAATCGTCCTGCGAAAGTCTATCAAAAGTTTTTGTGAAGATTTTTTGGTATAATTTCTACAAATGAAAAATAAATCAATAATTGTTGGGGCTTTAGTCGGTGCGTTGGCCTTGTTTCCTGCCTATATTATCGGATTTGGTTGGATGTCTGGTGATTTACTTTTTTACTCCGTTTTTATGATTCTTGAAATTATCATCGGTTTACTAATCGGGGCATTTTTAGGGTTTGTTTGGAAAAAGAATAAAATTATTTTTGTAACAACATTAATTGGAGCAATAATTGGTCTAATAGTGGGTTCAGGAGCATTTTTTGTTAATATTCCGATTCCATCATGGATTTGGTACGTCCTCTCATTACCGACATCTTGGTTCTATCCTTTATTAACAGCCCTCAGCGGTCTGATTGGAGAAGAGATTGGTATGTTCCTGGGGTTACTTTTATCAACGCCACTAATGATCATAAGTGGAATGATTTATGGAGTGATCGTTGGCCTGATTATCAAAAAGATTAGAAAAAATATTATCAATAATTAACCAGGTAAACACATGTCTATTTTAAGATGCGTAAATTGTAACAAAGAGTTTGAGGCCGGTTTTATAAGGGCGTCGAAAACCAAGGGGGTGAACGGAATAAATCGTGGGCTTATTTGGACCTATCCAATTTGGCCGTTCCAGACATCCATAAGGGCAAAATGTAAAAACTGTAATCAAGAAAGTGAGCTACTGGTTGTCACAAGTAAACTCACAAAAGTTATAACGGTCTTTATCTTGTTTCTTATCGTCTCTTTATTGGTGGCGGGGATTTATATGTACTACAGAATAAACACAGCAGACGGGGTTATTTTTGATACCAATAATGCGGCCGACAATTCTGTCGTCGGCGGCGATAAGGACGAACACGGTTGCATTGGTTCCGCAGGGTATACTTGGTGTGAGGTGAAAAACAAATGTCTGAGAAGCTGGGAAGAGGAATGTGAAACAGAAAACGAGACCCCGGTTTTTAGTGACAAAACTCATATAGAACAAGAGATCGTCCATCGGGAGACTGGAAATAAAATTTTGGTGGTACGAACCGACAACGAAGAATATGTCCTCGAATGTATTACAAAACCAAATGAAACTGGTGATTTGCCCGACCGATATCTTTCTTCTTACATTAAACTTTTGTTTATGGATAATTCAGGCGGCATAAAAACTTTAGATGAAAAAAATGTTTGTCTGTACAACTTTGATTCAATTACTTTTTCTCCTGACGGAAAATATGTTTCATTTAGAACTTATGGGTTTGAGTATTATTTCTACTCCCTTATCAATTTAGAGACCTTTGTAAATTTAAACAAAGATACAGATATAAATTTTGATACTATCAAATGGGATATTAATTCATCGATGGCGACGATTGAAAGTCGACGGGATACGTGGCTTCAAGGCAGAGATGGGAAGTTTGTCTTTGACGCAGGTTCAGAAAGTTTTAAGGAGATATAGCGGTTTGAAAGAAAGAGGTCTTTGTTTGTAAAGATCTGAGAGGTTGCGACGGAAAGATCTGCGGGGGACCTCAAAAAGTCTTTTCAGAACTTTTTTGTTATAATCTACTTACCATGACATCTTGGGGAACAGAACGTCGAAACAGGTTTATAAGTTTTGTTATATTGATTTTATTAATTGTCGCTGGTTACTATTTATTCTTATATTTTAGTCAGGATCCAACTTGTTTTGACGGAAAAAGAAACGGCGACGAAACCGGAGTTGATTGCGGCGGTTCCTGCCAACTATTTTGTGACGACGAAATCGTCTCTCCGGTTATTCATTGGGTGCGACATTTTGAGATTGTTCCGGGGATATACAATGTTATCGCTTATATTGAAAACCTTAACACCTCCGCCGGAGTTGGCCGGGCCGATTACATTTTCAAGCTGTACGACGAAAAGAACGTCGTGCTAACCGAACGTAAAGGTTATGTCAGCATCCGTCCGAAAGAGATAATACCGGTAGTTGAGGGCGCGCTAAATACCGGCAAATTAACCGCTGTCCGTTCCGCTTTTGCATTTATCGGAGATCTGACTTGGACAAAGGAAACTCCTCGCGATCCGGCTCTGGTTGTCAGTGGAGAGCGATATTTTGAAGTGGACGGCCTGCCTAGAATATCAGGAGTTTTGACCAACACTTCTCTTTACCCGCTAGACGACATCTCGGCTGTTGCCATCATCTATGATTCTAACGGTAACGCCAGCGCCGCTTCCAGAACATTTTTTGAATCTATCGGAAAAGATCAGTCGGTCGACTTCATCTTCACTTGGCCGCAAAAATTTTCCAAGCCGTTATTTCGGTTTGAGATAATTCCGCTTTATGACACGTCTAGGTAGGGCGATCTCGATTTGGGCTCGAGGAATTGATTGGATTTTGTTTTTTTCCATAATTCCCATTGTTTTTTTTGGTCTAATCACCATATATTCGTTTATTGATTCTGACCAGCTGTTTAGCAAGCAATTGATGTGGTTTATTGCTTCTTTAGTCGCGTTTGTCGTTTTTAGTTCCATAGATTTCAAATTTCTGCGCCAAACCAAGGCCATTGTTTGGCTCTATGGGCTGTCGGCCGTTTTACTAGTGATCCTATTCCTTCTAGGCGAAATTATTAAAGGTTCAAAAAGCTGGTTTGATTTTGGCGCATTTTCTTTTCAGCCGGTTGATTTGGCCAAACTAGTTTTAGTTTTGACTTTGGCTAAATATTTTTCTCGGCGACATATTGAAATCAGAAATATTCGGCATATCTTGGTCTCCGGCGTCTATGCTTTAATATTTTTTGTTCTCGTTGCTTTGCAGCCGGATTTCGGCTCGGCCATCATAATTTTCTTGATTTGGTTCGGGATGGTTATGGTATCCGGCATTTCTAAAAGGCACTTATTATTGGTGTTTTTGGTCTGCGCACTGGTTTTTGCCGGTCTGTGGGGCCTTGCTTTCAAGGATTACCAAAAAGATCGCATCATCACGTTTTTGAATCCGCTTCACGATATTCGTGGGGCCGGGTATAACGCTTATCAGTCTATGATTGCCGTTGGCTCGGGAGAAGTTTTAGGAAAGGGCTTGGGTTATGGAACGCAATCGCGCCTGAAATTTTTACCGGAGTATCAAACGGACTTTGTTTTTGCCGCTTTCGCCGAAGAGTGGGGGTTCGTCGGTGTCTTGATTTTATTTGTATGTTACGGAACTCTGATTAGCAGAATCCTGTCTGTGGCCAAAAGGGGGGCAACCAATTTTGAGACTTTGTATGCTCTGGGTCTCTCAATTTTAATTATGAGCCACTTCATTGTTCATGTTGGAATGAATGTCGGATTGTTGCCCGTTACGGGTTTGAATATGCCTTTTATGAGTTATGGAGGAACTAATTTATTTATCTTATTTATTGGTGTTGGAATATTGATGAGCATGCGCCGCTATTCAAGGGCGACTTACCGAGATTTGTCGTCTAACGAAATCGTCGGCATTCAGGCGGAATAAATCTCCAAGATCTTGGCGATCATTTCCGAAAAACTCTGATATTTTTTTTCTTCCGGCGAGTTCTTTTTATCGGCCAATATTTTTATCTTTTGGGCCATTTCAGCAGGATTTTTAGCTTCAACAAACTCGCAGTTCTGGTAATCCGACAGGGCTTCGAGATTTCCGCCGACATTCGTGGCGACGATTTTAAGACCGGCTTGTCGAGCTTCAAGTAGGACCAAACTCAATCCTTCTGACAGCGAAGAAGATACATAAATATCAAATCCTTTTAAATATTTGGCGGCGTTTTCCAGTTCTCCGCCCAAGAAGAAGCCGTTCTTTAAATTTTTCTCGGCGATTAATTTTTCCAGCGCCTCTTTTTCTTCCCCGGCTCCAAAAATTACGCCAACAATATCGCGCCCTGCGTCTTTCAATAAGGAGTAAGCTTCTATGAAATAGTTCAGCCCCTTTATTTTGTGCAGTTCCGCCAGAGCGCCAATAATCAAGGTATTTTCGTCGATTTTTTTGCCAATTGTGTCGCCAATGAATTTACGAGCGACCTCTTTGTCAATAAAAGCCACTTCTCTTATGGAGTTTTTAACAACTTTGATTTTATTTTTTACCAAAAAATAGAAAGGCAATTTTCGCGCGTCTCTTTTTGTGGCTTCAGAAACGGCGATGGAGACGTGACTTAAAAAGAGAATCGCCCAATACAATTGCTTGATGAAAATCTTTGAAAGCCATCCTCGCTTTTCATTAAAAGCCCAGCCCCTGATGCTGAAGACGATTTTTGATGAATTTCCAAATAAGTTTGCTATTCTGCCCGCCAACGCGCCAAGTCCGCCGGCTTTTGAACTATTTAGATGAATGATGTCTGGTTTCTCTTCGCGAAATATTTTTAATATTTTAAAGAACGATTTAAAATCGCCGAGAATATTGACATCTCTTTCCAGCGAATTGACACAAAAAGTTCTTATTTTTTGTTGCTCAAGTTTGTCTTTTAAGATGCCGTTTCCACCCAAAACCACGAGAACTTCTTTGCCAAGTTTAGACATCTCGGTCGCCAATCCAAATACGGATTTTTGCGCCCCGCCCCAATTGGACTTGGTTATAAGATAGAGAATTTTCTGGACTTTATTTCTCATGCGTATAATATACTAGTATCAGTTAAAATATGGATATTGTAAATAGAAAGGGGTCATTTGTTTTGCTGATCGGAGACATCCTGTTTTTCTTTCTTTCCCTTTGGTTGACGCTGACCATCAGATATCTAGACATCCCGACGGCCGATCTGTTCAACGCTCACCTCGTGCCCTTTTCCATAATTTTTATCTTTTCTGTTTTTGTTTTCTATATCGGAGGTCTTTATGAGCGACACACCTTGGTGTTAAGAGACTCTCTACCCAATCTTTTGTTGAAGACACAAGCCATCAATAGCGGATTTGCCGTTTTGTTGTTTTATTTCGTCCCATTGTTTTCCGTCGCTCCGAAAACCAATCTTTTTATCTATTTGATTTTGTCCGTGTTACTGGATTTTATTTGGAGATTGGTAATTTTTTCTTCACTTTTTTCAAAATCTAAACAACGCGCGGTGGTGATTGGCTCTGGTGAAGAAACTGATAGACTGATCTCCGAGGTAAACAATAATGACTTATATCCTTTTGTCTTCTCCAAGGTTCTTGACTCGGAAAAGATTAATTCGGAAGAAGCCGTAGCTGATTTTAAAAGAACGCTGTTTAGCGATCAGATCTCAATGGTGGTGGCTGACATTTATGACAAAAACGTCTCTCAAATCTGGCCGAAGCTTTATGATTCAATTTTTTCTGGTATTCAGTTTGTTGATAGTTATAGGGTCTATGAGTCAATTTTTGAACAAGCTCCGCTTTCTCTGCTAAATCACGGTTGGTTTTTGAAACATGTTTCTCTTCGAAATCACTTCGGATACGATTTCTTTAAGCGTCTAGGCGACATCGTTTTTTCTCTTTTATTGGGCATCCCGAGTTTGGCCATTTATCCGTTGGTTTATCTGCTTATAAAGTTTGATGATGGTGGCAGATTGTTTTATCTGGATTCAAGAGTTGGCCGCGGCAATAAAATCTTTAACTTAATTAAGTTCCGTTCCATGAACGAAGCCAATGGCGGCCAGAAAGTTGTCTCAAAAGTTGGGCGTTTTTTGCGTAAAACCAGAATAGATGAATTGCCACAGCTGTGGAATGTCTTGAAGGGGGAGATGTCCCTGGTCGGTCCGCGTCCGGAAAAGATAGAGTTAACCAAATTATATAAAGAGCAAATTCCATTTTACGACATCCGAAATATTATAAAGCCCGGATTATCTGGTTGGGCTCAATTGAAACAGGAGAATCACCCTCATCACGCCGCAGATTTACCGGCCACCAGAGAAAAACTTTCTTACGATTTGTATTATATTAAAAATCGCTCGTTTTTGTTGGATTTTAAGGTCGCCCTCCAAACCATAAGAGTTTTGCTTTCTAGAAAAGGCAAGTAATTTTAATTCCATTTGTTTCTTGAAAAAAAATGCCAAATGGTGCATAATCCTTTTCACTTATGTCTAAAGTCAGAATCTCAGCCGTGATACTAGTCTTGATGGCCCTGGCCGCCGGATGGTTTGTCTATAACAGTGAAGTCAATTCAACCAACGACAGGTTTACTTTTAAACTTGGCTTAGATCTGAATGGTGGAACGCACTTGACCTACAGGGCCGATGTAACGGAAATAGCCACCGGCGATATCAACGATGCCATGAGTACTTTACGCAGTACCATTGAGAGGCGAGTTAATATCTTTGGCGTATCTGAACCGATCGTTCAGGTTGAAAGGGGCGGGATATTTAGCGAGAACTCTGATGATTATCGTCTGATTGTTGATCTGCCGGGCGTGACGGATATCGCCGAGGCCATAAAACAAATTGGCGCCACTCCGGTTTTGGAGTTTCGTTTAGCCAAGACGCCAGAGGAGTTGGCAGATTTTCCGTCTGAACTTTCAACTTCCACCGCTGAAATGTTGGCCCAAATCAGAGAGATGTATGAGCCAACTGGCTTGACTGGTGCCCAATTAAACCGAGCCAGTCTGAGTTTTGATGACATCAGCGGAGAAGCCAGTGTCTCACTAGATTACAATGGCGAGGGCAGAGAGCTTCTCTCTGACATAACGTCAAACAATGTCGGAAGAGTCATGGCTATTTTTCTGGACGGAGTCATGATCTCCAATCCGGTCATCAGAGATTCAATTACCACTGGCCAGGCAGTTATCTCCGGCAGTTTCACCACGGAAGAGGCTCGTGAATTGGTTAAAAACCTTAACTTCGGCGCGTTGCCGGTGCCGATTGAGTTGGTTGAAACCCAAACAATCGGAGCGACTTTGGGGCTAGACACCCTAAACAAAGGAATAGAGGCGTTACTTGTCGGATTTATCGCCATTTTGATATTTATGACCATTTGGTACCGATTACCGGGCTTCATCTCTGCGATAGCTTTATCTTTTTATATCGTGCTGATGCTTTTGTTATTTAAGCTCATCCCAGTAACCCTAACTGCCGCCGGATTGGCCGGATTTATCCTGTCTATTGGTATGGCGGTTGACGCGAATGTCTTGATCTTTGAGCGCATCCGGGAAGAATTACAGAAAAATATAAGTTTATATGACGCCATAAAAACTGGTTCCGATCGCGCCTGGAGTTCAATCCGGGACGGTAATTTTACCAGCATCATATCGGCCGTCGTTCTTTACTGGATGTCCGGCACATCTTTGGTCAAGGGCTTCGCTCTGGTTTTTGGTCTCGGCGTTATCGCTTCCATGCTTACTGCCATTGTCGTTTCCAAAATCTTATTACTGGCTCTTAGCTCAAAAAATGAAAATCTGTCACCAGACAGTTTTTTCAGAAAATTATTCGGCTGCGGGTTAAGATCTAATAGGAATTAATATGTTTGTCATCAGGCACAGAAAAATATTTTATTGTCTCTCGCTGATTTTAGTCGTCTCTTCAATCGTCGCCGTTTCTCTATGGGGGATTGACTTCGGTATTGATTTCACCGGCGGATCATTACTGGAGATAAATTTGCCGAATTCTAGCTTAGATAAAACTGTTATTGAGCAAGCGATTTCCAGTCTAAATTTGGGCAAGGACTTTCTTGTGCAGGAGACCGGAGATACGGGTTTTATCCTCAAGTCAAAAACTCTTAGCACGAACGAGAAAGATGCGGTAGTATCCGTTATAAGAGAGCGCGCCGGAGAGGTTGAAGAGATAAAATTTAATAGCATCGGTCCGACCCTGGGACGTGAGTTAAGGAGTAAGGCGCTATTGGCGATTATTGTTGTGATTCTGTCTATCATGATTTATGTAGCCATTGCTTTCAGTGGCGTTTCTAAACCGGTTTCTTCGTGGAAGTACGGCCTCATAACGGTAATTGCTTTTGTTCACGATGTATCTGTCCCGATCGGGCTGTTTTCTTTTCTCGGAAGATTTTATGGCGTTGAAGTTGATACTTTGTTTGTGATTGCGATTTTAGTTGTACTCGGATATTCAGTGAACGACACGATCGTTGTCTTTGATCGAATTCGCGAAAATTTGAAAAATATTCCCGAAAATCAGAGAAACAGCCGGTTTGATGATATCGTTGGCGAAGGATTAAGCCAGACTTTTGGTCGCTCAATTAATACTTCGTTAACAACTCTTCTGGCCCTGTTTGCGCTGGTAATTTTGGGTAGTGAAGCAACAAAGTGGTTCTCATTGGCGCTGATTGCCGGTATAACGGTCGGAACTTATTCGTCCATTTTCTTTGCTGCGCCAATGTTGGTAACGATGCATAAGTGGCAGAACAGGAATCTCAAGCGATAAGCGTTCCGTCTTATAGAAGAGTTTTTGAGAGACATTTCGCAGGACGATTTTGCATGGTTTCGCCGAAGGCGAAAAAATCGTCCGAGAATAGCGCAGCCGCTCGCTGGAGCGGCTGATGTGTGTCTAGAAAAAGCTCCTCTATAAGACCCAAGTCTTTTCCCTTGACTTAAAACCCCACTTGTTTATAATAGCCCTTACCTCAAGAGTGGGGTTTTTATTTGACTCGGCTTCAGCTGCTAGATCGGTGGGAGCTCTGAAGTTGAATAAAAGAGGACTTTGAAAATTAAATAGAAGCATTAATCTGGTAAGCTCTTTTCGCGCGATTTAATCGCACGCAAAAGAAGCACAAATCAGATTCATTGCAATGTGCATCGCGCCGGCGATAAGTCGGCGCAAACAATTACAATTTATCCTTTATTTTGTCTCGTTCTAATTCTTTAAGCTAAGAGTTTGATCCTAGCTCAGGATGAACGCTGGCGGCGTGGATAGGGCATGCAAGTCGAACGCCCCGCAAGGGGAGTGGCAGACGAGGTAGTAACGCGTGGGAATGTACCCCAGAGTCAGGAATAACCTATCGAAAGATAGGCTAATACTTGATGGTCTCTTCGGAGTAAAGATTTATCGCTCTGGGAATATCCTGCGTAGTATCAGCTTGTTGGTGAGGTAAAAGCTTACCAAGGCTATGACGCTTAGGGGACCTGAGAGGGTGACCCCCACCGATGGTACTGAGAAACGGACCATACACCTACGGGTGGCCGCAGTCGAGAATCTTCCGCAATGGACGCAAGTCTGACGGAGCGACGCCGCGTGATTGATGAAGTCCTTCGGGACGTAAAAATCTTTTCTCAAGGAGGAAGTTTATTGACGTTACTTGAGGAATAAGAGGTTGCTAAACTCGTGCCAGCAGCAGCGGTAATACGAGTGCCTCGAGCGTTATCCGGAATTATTGGGCGTAAAGGGTGCGTAGGCGGATTTGTTAGTCTCTTGTTAAAGCCCCGGGCACAACTCGGGAAGGGCAAGGGAAACGGCAAGTCTAGAGGATGTCAGAGGTAAGCGGAACTCTATGTGTAGGGGTGAAATCCGTTGATATATAGGGGAACACCAAAAGCGAAGGCAGCTTACTGGGACATTTCTGACGCTGAGGCACGAAAGTGTGGGTAGCGAATGGGATTAGATACCCCAGTAGTCCACACCCTAAACGATGCTCTCTGGCTTTGAGCGGAATCGACCCCGTTCGAGGCGAAGCTAACGCGTTAAGAGAGCCGCCTGGGTATTACGGCCGCAAGGCTAAAACTCAAAGGAATAGACGGGGGCTTGCACAAGCGGTGGATCATGTGGCTCAATTCGTCGGTAAACGAAGAACCTTACCAGGGCTAGAAATCTATTTGAAAGCTCCAAGAAACTGGAGCCCTCGAAAGACAAATAGACAGGTGTTGCATGGCCGTCGTCAGCTCGTGGTTTGAGCTGTTCCCTTAAGTGGGGTAACGAGCGCAACCCCCATCGTGTGTTACAAGTGTCACGCGAGACTGCCCTCGCTTTTGTGTCGGACTTTTTAAAGTCGGACATAGAAGCGAGGGAGGAAGGTGGGGATGACGCCAGGTCAGCATGACCCTAGACGCCCTGGGCTGCACACGTGATACAATGGGTAGAACAACGAGGCGCAATGTCGTAAGACGGAGCAAACCTTTATAAAACTGCCCCAAGTTCGGATTGAGGTCTGCAACTCGACCTCATGAAGCCGGAATCGCTAGTAATCACAGGTCAGCCATACTGTGGTGAATACGTTCTCAAGCCTTGTACTCACCGCCCGTCACGTCAAGGAAGTTGGGAGCACCCGAAGCATCAAATTTTTTGGTATTACGGTGAACTCAATGACAGGGACGAAGTCGTAACAAGGCACGGGTAGCGGAAGCTGTTCGTGGATTATATAAAAATACAATCGGGAAAAAGCGCACAGTCGCAAGACTGCGTGGTAACACGCAAAAGTTGCGCCGAATTCCCTGATCGTGTCGATTTCTGTGCCTCGATCGAGCACGGAAAGAGTACTCATCGCTCTCAATAAAGATGAGTGGAAGTAAGGGAAGACTTACTGACCGCCGAGAAAGTTCGGTAGAAATAGGACGAGACAAAATAGTGGATAAATTGTAAGAAACAAAAACCGCCAGGACAGGCGGTTTTTGTTTTTGTCGATGTTGAGAAGATTTATCGACTTCTATTTATCTCCTTAAATCTAGCAATTTCTGCACTTCGCAAACTTTTTTGATGTCTTCGATAGAAGACGCTACCGACAATGGCACTCCAAATGATCAGGAACGATGCGAACCAAGCAGTCTTAACAGCACCGCCGCCAAAACCTGTTGGAGGAACTTGATTTAGGAAGACCGAATCTAAGCTTGCCAACTGGCCAGATGGAGGATTATCTGTGGTAACTGAGATGTCATGGTCATCATCGTCATCGTCATCATCTTCTACTTTGACTGAAGGACAGGAATCAGACGCTCTGCGACCATCGTCGTCGGTTACAGTTATCTCGACAGAGTATCTACCCTCATCATCGTATTCAACACGAAGGGTGCGTTCGTCATCATCTTCTCCTTCAATGTCACCATCCCACTCGTATTCAAATGGGGAATTGCCACCTTCTATTTCTACAGTGAATTCTACTTCTTCGTCAGTCTCCACGGAGGTATCGCTTACCTCACAAGTTACTTCAAAATCATCTTCTTCCTCTTCTTCAACTCTGACGACTGGACATGATGCTGTATCATGATCGCCATTATCATCATAAACTGTGACAGAGACTTCGTAGTCGCCCTCCTCATCGTATCTTACATACAAAGTCGGAGAATCTTCATCCTCGCCTTCTGTGTCACCATCCCAACGATATTCATAAGGAGTTTCGCCACCCTCTACTTCAGCCGTGAATCTTACTTCCTCATCAACCTCTACGGAAGTATCATCCACACGACAAGAGACCTCTAAATCGTCAGGTTCGTCATTTTCTTTGTAAGCCGAACAATAATCAGTATCACCGCCGTTTGATCCGACGCAACTCCATAAATATTCTTCGTCAGTATCTGGCGGGCTATAACTGTATGTTCCGGCCCGGCAGGCAGCAGTACCTGTCGGAGAAGAGCTAACCGTTCTTCCGTCAGCGCTACCACACTCACCATCTTCCGGCGGTGTCGGCTCGTCTAATCTTTCTAGAAGGACGCAAACTGGGAAAACGCTCTCTGGTTTTGGGCCATTAGGATATGCAGCGTGAACAGTTCTTAAAACTCTAGTCTGACCACTTAAGGTTAAAGAGTGGGCAATTGTTGTGGTGATTGAGTTGGCAGCTTCAGGGATATCATTAGTTGCTCCGGTTTGACCTAATACGCTGCCCCCAGAACTACTATAAAAAGTGAGATAGATTTGTTCATGTGTTTGAGATTGTCCGCCGTGCGACGCATGGTCGTCAAAAGTAGTCATGATTACTCGGTACATTCCCGAAGGGATAGTGACATTGTAGTTGGCATACCAGGGAACAGAGCCAAATGGCTTACCAACTAACCCGACCGGATTGTCAAAGTCGATCAAGATGTCATCTGGGCCCTCGGCTTCTAGGGGACAAGCCATAAGCTCATTGGCTTCGGCCTTGCTTGCTCCTAGTATAACGGAAAGCAACACTATAACCGCCATCAATATGGCCGAGTACCCGTGTATTTTTTTGTTTGAAACGAATAATTTCATATTGTTTTCTAATAAACTAATTATGACTTCTACACCCCATATGATACTATATTCCGGTCGTTTTGTCAAGGAGTATTTGGGGCTGTCCTATTGGCCGGATATTTTTGCTGTTTTTGGCTGTAAAGTTAGCTTGACTTCTGCGCTCTAATATGATATCATAAGAGGTGGAGGTGCGCAAATGAAAGACGCATTGAATGCTTGGTCTTACGGCCGTTATGGAGTCAGCTGGTATACCTTTCTCAAGGAGGTCGCGGTGATTGCGCCGTGTCTCCTGGGTCCGTATGTGATGGCCTGTGTGTATTTTAGCGCCCTGGTGGCGTTCGGCCACTACGATGGGCCGCCCAACTGGTGGTGGCACTGGCCGCTGGCGGCTATGCACTGGGCAGGTGTCCTGATGGGTAAAAGCTGACGATGGCCATTCTGAGCGCCCTGGAGTTTTACTCCCGGGCGCTTTCTTTTTTTCTATTTTTTTGATAACTTTAAATGCACGTCAAAAACATTTTGCGCGATTAGCTCAGGTGGTTAGAGCGCGTCACTGATAATGACGAGGCCCCAGGTTCAACTCCTGGATCGCGCACCACAAACAAAGAACCCGACGCGAAGTGTTGGGCGATTTTGTTTGTCAGCGAGACAGATCGGCCGTTGTTGGCTTACTCCACGAAACCAACTTCTGGCGCAAGTCTGACGTGAAAATTTTTTTCAACGCCATCAATGATTCTTTTTTTAAGAGAAACTAAATCTTCAAAAGTCGCCCGACCGTTGCCTATAATTATAAGCGCGTTTTTTGGCGAAACTTTCAGATTACCAAAATCTTTTCCTTTGAACCCTGACTTTTCTATTAGCCAACCGCCCGATAGCTTTATCTCTCCTAATGAAATAGGGAATTGTGGCATATCCCCAAATTTTTTAGCCAGTGATTTGGCGGTCTCTATATCAACAATAGGATTTAAGAAGAAGGAACCGCAGTTCGGCTCTGTCCTCGGGTCTGGCAGTTTTTCTTTTCTGACATCAAGTACGGCCTGCCGGATTTCTCTGATCGTTGGCGTTTTATTTCTCTTTTTAAGAAAATATAAGGCCAAATCTTTGTATCTTGGTAAAGCCGGCTTATCCTTACTTAATCTGAAAGAAACACTGATGATTGCGAACCTTCCGGGATTTTTCTTCACCAAGCTATTTCTATAACCGAACTCGCATTCTTGATTGTTTAATTCATATAGTTCCTCTGTCTTAAGATCAAAAACTTTTATGTGAGTTAAGGTGTCAAAAAGGCTTCCCCCATAAGCGCTGATATTTTGAACCGGCGCAGCGCCGACCGTTCCGGGAATGCCTGACAATAATTCCAATCCGGAAAATTTGTGTTTTACCGCCCATTCAACCAATTTATCCCAGTTAGTGCCGCCGGCGACATTGATATTAACTCCGTCTCTGTCTTCGTAGACTTTTAAGATTTCATCCGAGCCGATTTTGACGAAAATCTTATTGTGAAATCCGTCGTTGAAAACGGTGTTGGATCCCTCGCCGACCATAATGATCGGCAGACGTTCTTTGTCGCGAATTTCAATTATTTTTTGCCATTCTTCTATTTTTTCAATCTCAACAAAGTAACGCGCCACCCCGCCGATTTTCAGGTAAGAAAGAGACTTGAGATCGTAGTTTTCTAATATTTTCATGGGTTTCAATTATAGTAACACTACCGCTCCGACATTTCTATTATATCATCTGTGATATAATAGAAACATGTCAAAAATGGGTGATCAAAAAAGAATTGGAAACTTTATCAAAGATTTGAGAAAACGCAAAACTCTTACGCAGGGTGAATTCGCCAAAATATTAAAGACCTCCCAAAGTGCCATCGCTCGGATGGAAAACGGTAAACAAAATTTCACCACCAAAGAACTTTCAAGAATCAGCCGGGTTTTGAATCGGCAGATCATAGAGATTTCCGACTCCATGGATTTTGAAATTAATGGCGGCAAAAAATTAAGAGGAACTGTCTGTACCAATACTTCAAAAAATGGCGCGTTGGCTCTTATTTTTGCTTCGCTTTTGAATCGCGGCACCAGCGTCATCCACGACGTTCCGCAAATAGAAGAAATAAATCGCGTCATAGAACTTCTGACGGCCATTGGTGTCTCAATCAGGCGCTTAAAGGGTCACGGTCTGGAGATTTGTCCGCCTAAAAAGTTTATACTTAGCAAGTTATTTGATGAATCGGCCAAAAAAATTCGATCCAGCCTTTATTTGATTGGTCCGCTTTTACATTATGAAAAAGCTTTCAAATTACCAAATGCCGGTGGTTGCAAAATGGGAGCGAGAACGATTGCGGCGCATCAGTATGGTTTGGAGAAACTTGGCGTGAAAATAAAAACAAGTTCTGACCACTATCAGGTTTCGCGCTCTAAACTTGTTTCAGCCGACATCGTTTTATACGAGATGAGCGATAGCGCGACCATAAACGTTCTGCTTGCCGCGGCCAGGATTCCCGGAGAGACAATCGTGAGATTCGCTTCGGCCAATTATCAAGTCCAGGACACCTGTTTCTTTTTGAAAAAACTTGGGGTTCAAATTGAGGGTATCGGCACGACGACCCTGGTCATCAGAGGAAAGGCGGACATAAACACTTCGGTTCATCACCACGTCAGCGAAGACCCGACAGAGACGATGATGTGGCTGACGGCGGCGATTGTGACAAAATCCAAACTTAATATAAAAAGGTGCCCGATAGATTTTCTATCGTTGGAGTTGCTTAAATTGGAGAAGATGGGATTGAAATATAAAAAGAGCCGCATCTATAAATCGAAAAACGGAGAAACGAATCTGGTTGACATAAAAGTTGAACCATCGGAACTGACGGCCCTGGAGGATAAAATCCACGCGCAACCTTACCCGGGTATCAACACGGATAATTTGCCCTTTTTCGCCACGATCGCCGGTTTTGCCAAGGGCACGACCCTTATTCATGATTGGATGTGGGAGAATCGGGCGATTTATTTTATGGAACTGTCAAAATTGGGATTCAATATGAATCTGGCTGATCCGCATAGGGTTTATATTACCGGGCCGACCGATTTGAGGCCTGGCCAAATTGTTTGTCCTCCGGCGCTTCGCCCAGCGACAATTATTCTTATGGCCATGATCGCTATTCCCGGTAAATCCATTTTGAGAAACGTTTATTCCATTCGCCGCGGATATGAAGAAATTGCCAGCCGACTAAATGCTCTTGGCGCGGACATAAAAATTCTCCGCGGAATTTGACTTCATTTATAAAGCCATTATTATGGGCTTAATGTCTAATCTATATATCGTCGCGACTCCAATTGGGAATTTGGAGGATGTCACTTTTAGGGCCGTCCGCCTTCTCGGTGAAGTTGATCTAATTCTAGCTGAAGATTCTCGGGTGACCAGAAAACTTTTAAATTATCTCAATATAAGAACCAAAATTTTAAGTTTTCACGAGCATAGTCCGGAATCGGTCTATCAAAATATTTTTAAGATGTTGGCTGAAGGAAAGAACTTGGCTTTGGTTACTGATGCTGGAACACCAGCCGTCTCCGATCCCGGCGGGAAACTGGTCAGACGAATCAGACAAGAGTTGCCGGAGGTGAAGATTCATTCTGTTCCAGGCCCGAGCTCTTTGACGGCGGCCATCTCCGTCGCTGGGCTAGCCGGATCAGGCTTTTACTTTGCCGGTTTTTCTCCTCATAAGAAAGGACGACAAACGTTTTTTCGAGAAATGTTCAGGAATTTAAGTGAAGGCGCGGCCTTTATCTTTTTTGAATCACCGCACCGGATTTTGAAAGCATTGAACTCATTGGCGGAATTTGAGCCCAAAAGAGAAGTCATAATCGTCAGAGAAGTGACAAAAATTTTTGAGGAAGTCTTGATTGGCTCGGCTTCCGAATTGGCGGAAAAACTAAAGAGCTCTCCGGAAAAAATCCGCGGCGAATTTGTCGTCATCGTTCACTGACTTTTTTTAAATCGTCTTTTTGTTATAATCAGTCGAATATGAAGACTTATAAAATAATTTTCTTTGTTGGTATATTGTTAGTTATCAATCAATTTTGGGGTATTCCATCTGGCCTCAAGGTTTTTATAAATATAATTCTGGCCGTTCTGTTGATTGCCATCGGCCTTCATGAAAAATTTAGAATCTTGAAAGAGAAGAGGCTTTCGGACAAACCAGATGTTGATCAAAATATTTTTGTTGAGCATCAGCCGGAAAAAATTACTCCGGACGCCTCGGTCAGCGTTGATTTTTTAGCGGAGGAACCGGCACCTGATGTTGAAGAAATATCACCGGAAATCCCTGCCGAAGAGGACAACACGATGAAAGAGGTGAAAGAGTCTGAAGAGGAAGTCGCCGAATCAGCCGAACTCTCTGAACAATCAGCGGAGTCGGCGAACTCGACGGACGAATCAGCAAATGAACCAAAAGAAGTTCAATAAAATATTTGTATTTATCGTCGGGGCGCTGTTTTTGGCGGCGACGATCGTCTTGTTTTTTATCGCACCTGAAATGTTGGCGATAAATTACCAGATTGATGGTAATTCCGCCGTTGGAGCCGGCAAAAATTTGGGCGAGTCAGCACCGGTCATAAAACATATAGGAACCCCGAAGCCGGTCAAGGCCGTTTATATGACTGCTTGTGTCGCCAGCACGCCGACCTTCAGGGAAGATCTAGTTTCCTTGATTGAGGAGACAGAGATTAATTCCATAGTTATTGATATCAAGGATTTCAGCGGCACGATCTCTTTTGAGAGTAATAATCCGGATTTGGTCGGAGTTAGCGCTACTGGCTGCCGGGCGACGGACATGTTCAGTTTTATTGAGCTTCTCCACAGTAAAAATATTTATGTCATTGGCCGAATAACTGTTTTCCAAGATCCTTTCTTTGCGAAGCGCCGTCCAGATTTAGCCGTTCAAAAAGCCAGTGATCGCTCACTCTGGAAGGATTATAAGGGCATAAGTTTTATTGACGTTAGTGCCGAGGAATACTGGGATTATATTTTAACCATTGCTAAAGAGGCTCACGATCAAGGTTTTGACGAGTTGAACTTTGATTACATCAGATTTCCTTCTGATGGAAACATGAAAGACGTCTTCTTTCCGTTCAGCAATGATCTTTTAGTCAGAGAACCAGTTCTGGGCAAACAACTGGCTCTGGAAAATTTCTTCAGATATTTGTCGGAAGAAATATCTAAATATAATAAAGGAAAGGATTTCCCGATGATTACTTCGGCGGATTTGTTTGGGATGGTTACGACCAACACCGACGACTTGAATATCGGCCAAGTTTTAGAGAGAACTTTGCCTTATTTTGATTTTGTCGCACCGATGGTTTATCCGTCTCATTATCCGGCGCGTTTCAACGGCTGGACCGACCCAAATAAATATCCTTATGAACTTATTAATTTTGTCATGAGCTCTGCCGTGGACAGAGTCGCGGTTTTTGATACAGCGACTTCCACGCCAGAACTAGTTCGTCAACATGTTTCTGCCGAACAATTGCGTCCGTGGATACAAGATTTTGATTATGGTGGAAATTATGATGTTGTCGAAGTTAAAGCTCAAATTCAAGCCGTCTATGATGTTGGATTGGGTTCGTGGATGTTGTGGAGTCCAAGCAACAGATATACTCGCGGAGCCATAGAGGACGATCAGCCGGCCGCCGATAAACAGAGCGGAACATAATTATTTGAAATCTGGAAAGTCTAAAAGAAAAAAATCCTTGGCCGATTATTCCCGGGTTCATTTTATTGGTATCGGCGGAATCGGCATGTCGGCTTTGGCGCGCCTGATGAAATCAAGAGATAAAATTGTTACTGGTTCTGATGTATCTCAATCCGCTATAACTAAGTCGCTCAATAAAGAAGGAATCGCTGTTTCTATCGGACACTCAGAAAAGAATCTGGCCGACGATGTTGATTGTGTCGTCTATACGCTAGCAATTTCCAGCGACAACCCTGAACTTTTAAAAGCCGGAGAGAAAAATTTGTCGGTTTTTACCTACGCTGGCATGTTGGGTCTGGTGTCTGGCGATTCAAAAACTATTGCGGTTTCTGGAACACACGGAAAGACGACGACAACCGCCATGATAAATTCAGCTTTGCGCGCCGCTGGCATCAAACCTAACGTAATTGTTGGCAGTTTATTGTCAGGGGATGAAACTAATTTTTTGCCGGGAGAAGGAGAAAGTAAAAAGATATTCTTGACTGAAGCCTGTGAATACAAAAAATCCTTTTTAAATCTCAAGCCGTCCATCTTGGTTATTACCAACATTGAGGAAGACCACCTTGATTTTTACCGAGATCTGGCTGACATAAAGGGAGCTTTCATGGAAATGGCCGACAAAGTTCCGGCGCGCGGGAAAATCGTCTGCGATTTCAATGACGCAAACGTTGAAGAAATTGTCAAAAAATACGAAAAGAAGTGTCTAAATACGCGGGATTTTTTGTCGGCCGTGCCAGAACTGAAAGTCCCCGGCGAACACAACAGAAGAAATGCCGCCTGCGCTTTGGCGGTGGCAAAAATCTTGAAAGTCGATCTCAAAAAAGCTCAACGTGGCTTGGCTAATTTTTGCGGGACTTGGCGTCGCCTGGAACCCCGCGGGAAAAATAAGCGTGGAGCGATTATCTATGACGATTATGGGCATCATCCAACGGAGATAACCGCTTCCCTGGAGGCCCTAAGGCAAAAATATCCTGGCAAAAAAATCGTGGTTTTTTTCCAGCCGCACTTATATTCCAGAACAAAAACTCTTTTTGGTGGATTTGTCGCTGTTCTCAAGAAATTTGACAAAGTCTATCTATTACCGATCTACGCCGCTCGCGAACCAAACGATCCGTCAATTTCGTCAGAGAAAATCGCGGGACGTGTTCCGGGTGCCGAAGTCTTGGAAAATTTTGATACCGCCCGGAAAAAGTTGGCTGAAATAGAGAAAGACCGCCTTATCTTGACTCTAGGAGCCGGAGACGTTTATCTGATTTTGGAATAAGTTTTACTGTTGTCGCCTAGACAATGCTCTTATAATGTCTCGCCGCCGGGTTTTTGTTATAATTAAGCGGAAGTTTTTAACATGGAAAATAAGGACCAGATCACATATTTCGCCGATACCGACGCCCGCAATCGTCGCGTCCGTTTTGGTATAAAAGCCGGCGACAGAACTCGCCACGTCTATGTCATCGGTAAAACTGGTATGGGCAAGTCAACTTTGCTGGAAAACATGGCCGCGCAGGATATCCGCAACGGAAATGGCTTTGCTTTCATTGATCCGCACGGCAAAACCGCGGAACTTCTTCTTGAATATATACCGGAGGAAAGAATAAAAGACGTTTTATACTTCGCGCCGTTTGATATGGAATATCCGATTTCTTTTAATGTCATGGAAGATGTCGGTTATGATAAACGACACTTGGTTGTCTCGGGCCTGATGAGTACTTTCAAAAAGATTTGGGTTGATGCATGGTCGGCTCGAATGGAATATATTTTGGGCAATACTTTATTGGCGCTCCTTGAATATCCAGAGGCGACATTGCTTGATGTTAATCGCATGTTGTCCGACAAAAATTTTCGCAACAAAGTTGTTGAAAACATTAAAGACCCGTCGGTTAAATCATTTTGGACAAACGAATTTGCCAAATATACCGATCGTTTTGCCGCGGAAGCTACGCCGGCCATTCAAAACAAAATCGGCCAATTTACCTCTAACCCGTTGATTAGAAATATCGTTGGTCAGCCGAACTCAACCTTTGATTTGAGAAAGATCATGGATGAGAAAAAGATTCTCATCATTAACTTGTCCAAGGGCCGGGTCGGTGAACAAAATGCCAATTTGCTTGGTAGTATGCTGATCACTAAGATTTATCTGGCCGCCTTGTCGCGCGCCGATATTCCGGACAGGGAACTGGAAAAACTGCCGAATTTTTATTTATACGTTGACGAATTTCAATCCTTTGCCAACGAATCCTTTGCCAATATCTTGTCAGAAGCTCGAAAATATAAACTTAATTTAACTATCGCTCACCAGTATATAGAACAGATGACCGACGAGGTCCGAGCGGCTGTCTTTGGTAACGTCGGAACCCTGATAACTTTTAGGGTTGGTTCTTATGATGCCGAAGTTTTGGAGAAAGAATTTGCGCCGACTTTGGTAGCTCAAGATATAGTAAATCTTGGTGCTTACCAGATATATTTGAGATTGATGATAAACGGAATCAGCTCTCATCCGTTTTCTGCGCGATCTATCCCGCCTCTTGAAAAGCCGGAAAAAAGTTATGTTGATGAGATCATCAAAACCTCACGGGAGACATACGCTCATCCTCGGGAACAAGTGGAGGAATTGATCAAAAAGAACTTATCTGTTGCCGATGAAAGAAAAGAGATTGCTGCCGCTAAGCCGCGTAGTTCTGGCGAGCGCAATTCTAGTGAGCGCGGTCCCGGCGAGCGCAATACCGGTGAGCGCAGTTTTACTCTTGGAGAAAATCGTGGTTTGGACGCCGCCAGAGACGGTAAACACAATAGAGACAGTAAGCAAAACAATAATTTTCGACCCAGACAAAACAGAGTAATTGACGAGAAAACTAAAGTTGAACTGGAAAAAGCTCTTAATCAGAAGCCGCAGGCGCCGCCGGTAGAGACGGGCCTTTCTCTTAGCGAAATTCCAAAGAATCCGCGAGATTCATCAAGTCAGGAAAATAAAAATGCCTTGCGCGAAGCCCTATCGGCAGTGTTAAAAAAAGAGCCGGCTGTTGCTAAGACGGAAGATAAGATAAAAACAGAAGACAAGGTAAAGACAGAAGTTAAAATCAAAATAGAAGATAAAAAGTCCGAAGCGTCAGAAAAAAAGCCTGCAAATCAGGAAAGGAATAATTTGTCTGGTGCGCCATCTGATAAATCCGAAACACAAAGAGCGCAAAAGGCGTTTCACGAACAAAGAGAAGTCCCTAAAAAAGAGCTAAAAAGAATTCTTGGAATTGAATAATATGGATCCGAGAAAGAAAAAAGTACTAATTTTATCTATAGCTTATTTCCCAAAATTTGTTGGCGGCGCGGAAGTGGCCCTAAAGGAAATCACCGATCGTCTGGGCGACAAGTACGAATTTGATATGGTGACTCTTCGGTTTGATAAAAATTTGGCTTCCAGCGAGAAACTGGGTTCAGTCAATATTTTTCGGGTTGGTTTATCGGCTAAAGGCGCGACTCCCGGAGAACTTCCGCTTGTCGTCAAGTTGGCCAAAATTCTGGCGCCATTTTCCATATTTTGGCGAGCCTGGAAACTGCATAGAAAAAATAAATATGATTTGATTTGGTCAATGATGGCCAATCAGGCTGGTTTTGCCGGGATGTTTCTGAAGATGATTTCAAAAAAAACTCCACTGGTTTTATCTGTTCAAGAAGGGAATTCGCCGGAATCAATTGAAAGAAAGGTCCGTTATATTTTGCCGATGTACAGAAAAATATTTTCTTCAGCTGATGTTGTTCAGCCAATATCCAATTTCTTAGCCGGTTTTGCCCAAAAAATGGGTGGAAGCAAAATAGTGGTTGTGCCGAACGGGGTTGATGTTGAGAAATTTTCTCTGGCGAAATCTGAAAAAAGTCCACAAATTCTCTCTGAATTGGGCGTCTCTGGCAGTGAAAAAATTATAATAACCGCTTCGCGTCTAGTAAACAAAAATGGAATTGAAGACCTGATCCGCTCCCTCGTTTTTCTGCCGACCAATGTCAAACTGTTGATTTTGGGAGCAGGTCCACTTGAAGATAATTTAAAGAGAGTTACAGAAAATCTTGGTCTGTTCGAAAGAGTAATTTTTAAGGGGCAAGTAACTCATGATGATTTGGTTCAATATTTTGCCGTGGCCGATATTTTTTGCCGCCCATCTTTGTCGGAAGGGCTGGGAAATGTTTTTTTGGAAGCCATGGCCAGCAAATTGCCGGTGGCGGCGACTCCAGTTGGCGGTATCGTGGATATTGTTGTGGACAGAAAAACCGGGCTGCTCGCTCAACCGGGCGACCCACGCGATTTAGCTTCCAAAATTGATATCTTGCTAAACGATGAAAAGCTGCGCTTGGATTTGGTTAAAAACGGTTTTGAAATGGTTTCAAAAAAATACGATTGGAACATTATCGCCCAAAAGATGGATGAAATTTTTAATTCTGTTAAAGTGACCATATGAAAATTCTAGTCGCCACCGGCATATATCCACCCTCCATCGGTGGTCCAGCGACCCACGCTCGCCTTGTTGAAACGGAATTGCCGAAGCGCGGGATTGATGTCACTGTTCTAAGTTTTGATTTGGTTCGCCCTCTGCCGAAGATAATTCGCCATATTGTTTATGCTTGGAGATTATTTAGATTAAGAAAATCCGGTGACGTTATTTACACTCTTGATCCGGTTTCGGTCGGTCTTCCCGCGCTGATCGTTTCAAAAATTTCCGGACGCAAATTAATTTTAAGAGTCGGCGGTGATTACGCTTGGGAACAGGGGGTCGCGCGGTTCGGCGTAACCGATGTTTTGGATGATTTTGTCAAAAAAAATAATTATCGTTTGCCGGTGCGCCTATTAAAATTTGTCCAAGGCCTGGTAGCTCGCGGCGCGGCGAAGGTTGTTGTCCCGAGTCGGTATCTTGCCGGAATTGTTTCCAATTGGGGCGTAAATCCGGAAAAAATAGTCACAATTTACAATTCTTATGGAGACGATGTCTCTAAAAATCTTGATAAAAATGAACTTCACCAAAAGCTAGGCCTAACGGGAAAAGTTGTGATAACCGCCGGTCGGTTTGTTAAATGGAAAGGTTTCAGAACGCTGATTACTCTCGTTAAAGACATGGCTCAGGATTATAAATTATTTATTGCCGGAAGTGGCCCGGAAGAAGAGAATCTCAAAAAACTTGTAGACGACTATAAAATAAACAACCGCGTATCTTTTTTGGGTGATTTGAACAAAAGAGAATTATCTGAATATATGGCGGCCGCCGACGTCTTTGTTTTGAATACTAATTATGAGGGCCTATCGCATATTATTTTGGAAGTTTTGTCTCTGGGGACGCCGGTAGTCACGACCAATGTCGGTGGCAATCCGGAGATAATTGAAAACGAGATTAATGGTCTTCTGGTCAATTATGACGATGCTGAGGCCTTGCGCGCTTCGATTGATAAGATTTTGGCCGATGAGAGTCTTAGAAACAGAATTATCGCCAATGGATTAAAAACTTCCGCTAAATTTACTAAGGAAAAGACCGTCAATGCCGTGGCAAATTTTTTAAAAGAAAACGCGCAAAAATAATTATGAAAGTTATTAATTTAGGCACGGACATAAAAGCCCTAGACAAAAACTCTTCCACTTACAAGAGAATGATTTCTTACGGAAAGATGTTTGATTCTTTTCATGTTGTTATTTTGGCCAGTAGGAAGATGCTTTTTAATTCTGACGGGATACATTTTTACGGTACCGGCGGCGTTAACAAAATTTTTCAGATGTTTAGGGCGTTTTTCCTGATAAAAAGGATAATTAAAAATCAAGGTCGCGACGGTTTAGTGATTTCTGCTCAAGATCCGTTTGAGCTTTCTCTGGTGGCAGCTCTTTCTGGCACTCCATTCCAAGTTCAACTGCATACTGATATTGGCTCACTATTTTGGAGAAAGAAGATAATTAATAAGATTCGAGCGGCTATCGCCAAATTTGTCTTCTCTCGAGCCTCCGGCGTTCGTGTGGTCTCGGAAAAAATCAAGGCGATTTTGATTAGAGATTACAACGTCCCGGCGAGTAAAATAAGCGTTTTGCCGATAAGGGCCGATCTTTCTGATGTCCAATTTGTCCGACCGAAAAGTTTCGCCGAATTTCATCCCGCCATCGTAACTGTCGCCAGGTTTGAAAAGGAGAAAAACGTGATTGCTTCGTTGAAGGTGTTGCGCGAGGTTATAAAGAGATGTCCGCAAGCTGGTCTTGTCTTGGTCGGAGACGGTAGTTTACGAGGGGGGCTGGAGAAATTTGTTCGAAGATATAATTTGTCCGGTAACGTTGTCTTTGCCGGAAAAGTTCCGAACGCTCGTCCTTTTATCAAGGGGGCAGATATTGTTTTGGTGCTGTCTTATTACGAGGGCTATTCTTTGGTTCTGGCAGAGGCGGCGGCTCTTGGTGTCCCCATTGTCACGACAGATGTTGGGATTGTCGGGGAGATACTAGAGCCAGGTAAAGCAGTCTTGACGTGTTCTTGTGATGATATTGATTGCCTGGCCTCATCAATAGAAAAAATCGTAAAAGATGAGTCCCTCAGGAACGCTCTTGTCGATAACGCCAGAGCCGCTATTTTGAAAACAGTTCCTGATGAAAAAACTTATCTTGATAAATATAAAGATGGTTTGGGATATTGCCTACGAAGTGACTCGTCTATACAATGAATTTTATAAATCCATGAACATACTAATTGTCACTCAAATTTTAGATAAGAAAGATCCCATACTCGGTTTTTTTCATCGCTGGGTTTTAGAATTTTCAAAAAAGTTTGAAAAAGTTACAGTCATTTGTCTTAAAAAGGGCGAAGTGGATCTGCCAAACACAGTTAAGGTTTTATCTTTAGGCAAAGAAAATTCAGTTAATCGTCTTAAATATCTGTGGCGGTTTTATAAATATATTTGGACCGAGAGAAAGAATTACGATTCGGTTTTTGTTCACATGAACCAAATATACGTTATTCTGGGCGGTTTGGCCTGGAGATTGCTACGAAAAAAAATTGGACTTTGGTATGCTCACGGCAAAGTTCCAATGAGCCTCCGCTTGGCGACGTTATTGGCGGATTTGATTTTCACTTCCACATCTAGCGGTTTTCGGATTGCCAGTCGCAAGAAAAATATTATCGGCCAGGGCATAGACAGTTCCTTGTTTCCTAAATCCGATACTTCTGCCAATAACGACCGCCTAATTTCCGTTGGCCGCATTTCTCAAATTAAGAATTATGAAACCCTGGTGAGGGCGATTGAAATTTTGGCCAAACCCGGAACTAATCTTAAAGTAGATATCATCGGCCCGGTATCAACCGATAGAGACAAGAAATATTTGGGAAATTTGAAATCGGAAATATCAAATCTTGGGCTTGATGACAATTTTAGTTTTATTGATCCGGTCGTCAATGACAAACTGGCATCTTGTCTGAAGATGGCTAAATTATTCGTCAATACCAGCCTGACTGGCAGTTTGGATAAAACCATCTTGGAAGCGATGTCTGTTGGTCTTCCCGTCGTGACTTGTAACGAGTCTGTCGATGAGATTTACGACGAGAATTGTAAATTTTTGTTGTTTCCGCCTCGCGATCCAGTTGCTCTCGCCGATAAAATAAAGAAAGTTCTGGCTCTTGATGCCGTAAAATATCGTGAGTTATCAAATCAGATGTCGGAGATCGCGGCGCGCCATAGTTTAAATAGACTTGTGGATAAGATACAATATCTCCTATCTAATTGAAGATGTTCAGCCGCATAAAAGACAAAATAAAACGCAAGATAAAAATCATTAAATTGTGCCACGGGCTTTACAATAGATTTAAAATGGTCGTGCTCTTGGTCGCGCTTCGTTTGTTACGCATTTTTGGAATAAACAAGAGGGCGGAGATGTCTTTTAAGATAAATTTTGGGGGTCAGACCTTCAAACTTTTTCTCGGTTCGGGCTCTGATATTGCCGTTCTAAAAGAAATATTTATCGACCAAGAATACAACACCGACGTGAAAGATGGTGAAATTATTCTAGACATAGGGTCAAACATCGGGTTGGCCTCAATCTATTTTAAGTTGAAATATCCTCGTGCGAAAATATTTGCTTTTGAGCCGGCGCCTGACACTTTTGAGGTTCTAAAAAAGAATTCTGAACAATTTTCGGACATAAAAATCTTCAATTTTGCGTTGGGCGATATCGATGGCGCCAGAGAGTTTTATTCTTCCGATAAGAGCAGTATGTCGGGATCACTGATACACAGGCCTAGCAACCAGATCAAAATTCCGGTAGCAATCAAAAAGTTGGACAGCGTGATTCGGGAGCTCAATGTAGATCACATTGATATCGTGAAATTTGATATTGAGGGATCGGAATATTCTCTGTTGAAAGATTTCAAAAACTTTTCTAAATGCAAATTTTTCATCGGGGAAATTCACCTGGATCTTTTGTCTCAGAAGATTGAAGACTTCCGCCGCCTTTTCGCCGACAATGGTTTTGACTGCTCTTTTAAGAAATTACACAATGAACAGCGTTTTATTGTCAGGGCAAGCCGTAAATTTTAACTAATCATGAATAATTTTGGAAAACATTCAATAATCAGAGAATTAGAATATCGCGAGATCGCGAAATTGGATTTAGACGGCGACATTTTGGATTTGGGTGGCAGTAAAAAATCTGGCTACCAGGAATTAATCAGGGGTAGCCACAAAATAGACACGGCCAATATCAATCCAGATTACGGTTGCGATTTGATATTTGATATTCAAAAAAGATTCCCGATCAATGACAGTGCTTATGATCACGTCATCTGCTTTAATGTCCTGGAACATATTTATGGTTTTCACAATGTCTTCGCAGAAACTGCGCGAATTTTGAAAGAGGGAGGAAAGTTTATCTTTGCTACGCCTTTTATTCATCATGTTCACGGGTCGCCGGGAGATTATTTCAGATACACTAATTCGGCACTAAGTCGTTTATTAGACGACTCCGGCTTCTCTGTTGAAGAGATAAAACCGTTGGGCTATGGGCTTTTCTCAATTATCTTTCAAACGATAGGCGGCTCAATTCGCCCGGGTTTTTTACGAACTTTCATCAAAAAAGTATTCATCTTCTTTGATAAGGCCTTATCACTCTTTAAGAGTTATAAGAAATTGCGAGAAAAAGTTCCTTTAGGATATTTTGTTATTGCGCGGAAGAATTGACTTGCGACAGACCTCTTTGTCTTGCCGACAACATTTTCCACTGTATAGCGCTTGTCAATAAACTGGCGATTGAATAGATTATTTTACTTGTGACCACTCCCCAAAGACCCAATTTCGGGACGAGGATTATCAAGCAGATTATGAGAATGATATATGGCAAATTTCTCCAATATAGCCACTTCTTTGGCGTCTCATCAAATTTAGAATTCAAGGCCGAATTAAAAAGTAGGTTTGGTAGATAGAAGACCAAAAGGACGGCTAAAGATTGTGAAAATATTATTGAAGAAAAATACTTGGGAAGAACCAATCTAAATACCAGAGGAATTAGCGCCACATAAATTAAGGTGAAAATTATTCCCACCACGATTCCTTTGAGAGCGCGGCTTTTTAACTGGACGTTTATTTCGCCGATACTTTTGTTTGAGAATTTCGGCACTGCGATAGCCGGAATAAATTTTAAGAACCCCCTGATTTGTTCAATTGGCGCTAGGGCGAAACTGTAAATGGCCACCGCCAACGGGCCCAAGAGGTAAAAGGTAATAATGCTGTCCAAATAAGTGGCGAGAGTGGCCAACGCCCCGGAGAAACTTAAATGTTTGCCAATGTTGATGGCGTTGATGTCCTCGCGATCGTTTGGTGGATATTTTATTAGTGAGAATATATCAAATATTAATCTGATCAGGGTTATTGGCAAAAAATATGATAGCAATATTAGCCAAAGATTATCAGTGACCAAGACCGTCGCAATTATTGAACACATTGAGATGATCCTGCTGGCTGATCTGTATAAGACAAAAGCCTTGAAAAGTTTCTTGCCCTGGAGATAGCTTTCGTATAGCCCAAAGGAATCTATGAAGGGAATAAAAAGAGACATCAATATCAAACCGATTCCAAGATATTGATTACCAGATGCCCAATAAAAACTTCCTAACGCCAATCCCAGTATCGTCCCCAGGAATCCGTATCTTATTCTGGTTGACGTCGCCCGAATAACTGTCTTTTCAAAACCGCGAGCGATTGACGGAATTATCGCCGCGGACATCCAATTTAGCGAAGTGACCAAAAAGACACTGGATGCCGATATTATAAATTTATAGTTACCGTATATTTCCGGCTTGAGAAAGTTTCCCAGGATAATTGCTAAGACCAAGGCCGATAGGCTGTTAACCAATTGATTTAATCCGAACCAAAATCCGCCACTAAATAGGTATACCGTGTCGGTTTTTGTGTGCTTATCCAGCCCCCGTATTTTTTCCAGAATATTATATTTAAGTCGGTCTAACATTATTTTATACAAAGTTAATCTTATATTATTTCTCGCTCTTTGCCACTATTTCTGTTATATTCTTTCCGTATATGACAAATATTGATAAGGTCCTGAAATACACGATTTTTTGTGGAATCGCCGCGCTGTTGTTTACTCCCTTTATCGTGGCCAATAGTCTCTTTTTCCCTTACATAACCGGTAAGGCCTATTTCTTTCGCATCATTGTGGAAATAATCTTTTTCCTTTGGCTTATTTTGGCAGTGTTAAATAAAGAATATCGTCCAAAGAAAAGCTTGATTTTATATGGATTGATAGTCTTTTTAGTCAGTATCTTTGTCTCTAACTATTTTGGGGCGAATCAAACCGCCAGTTTCTGGAGCAACTTTGAAAGAATGGAAGGATACGTGACCTTGGCCCACTTATTTTGTCTATTTTTAGTGGCTGGCTCAGTCTTAAAAGGGGAACGGCAGTGGGCGTGGATTTTTAACATATCAATTTTTGCCAGTTTTGTTTTGGCTCTTTTGGCTTTGAAACAATTATTAGGCAGTGACGAGATCAGCCGAGTTGATTTGACTCTCGGGAATCCTATCTATTTGGCCGTTTACATGTTGTTTCATATCTTTCTTTCTCTGTTCTATTTATCGCGGATAAACTATAAAAGGTGGTTTTATTATCTTTATTGGGCAGTCATTTTCGTTAATACTTTCATTTTGTTTAAGACCGGTACTCGCGGAGCCGTTCTTGGTCTAGTTGGTGGCCTGTCGCTAACCGCTCTTGTCGTTATTTTTACTCACTGGGGAAATAAAAAGATAAGATCATTTGCCATTGGCGGATTACTGGTGATTGTCGCGGCCACCGCTTCTTTCTGGTTTGCAAAGGACACGAGTTTTGTTCGTAATAATTATGCTCTCAATAGAATTGCCAGCATTTCTCTAAGTGAAGGAACGGCTCAAGCCCGTTTGATAAACTGGCAAATCGCCTGGTCTGGTTTTAAAGAAAGGCCGATTTTAGGTTGGGGACAAAATAATTATGATTTGGCCTTTGACAAATATTATTTGCCGGAGATGCACGGCAATGAAGCTTGGTTTGATAGAACCCACAACATCGTCCTTGATTGGTTGATCGCCGGAGGCGTTCTTGGTCTGGTCTTCTATCTCTTCATCTTACTATCCCTTGTTTATTTGATTTGGAATAAAACTTCTACGTTTAGCCGTCTTGATAAAAGCATTCTATCTGGTCTCCTCGCGGCTTACTTTTTTCATAATCTATTTGTCTTTGACCATTTAGTCAGCTATATTTTCTTTTTCTTGATTCTGGCTTATGTTCACTCAACAAATAGTTCTGATGTAAAGCTCTTTCAGTTTAATTCACCAAAAATTATTACCGGCTCGCTTATTGGGTTGGCGATCTTGGCCATACCGGTATCAGCCTATTTTATAAATTATCCGAGCTACACCGCTAACAGGGAATTGGTGAGCGCCATGCGCTTGGTAAAAAAAGTTTCTTCTCCTGCCGGCGAGACTTATACTTACTATCATGCCGAAGGATTGAATGAAAATCTTAATCTGTTCAAGCACGCTATATCCAGAAATACTTTCGGAAATCCAGAAATTCGTCAACGAATGGCCATGTCAATTGAGACAATCTTGAATATAAAAGATGATTCCGCCAATCAGGTGAAGAGCGACTTTATTAAAGAAACAATTTCGGAATTGCAAGCACAAATTTCTGAAACACCCGGAGACTCTAAAATCACTTATCTGTTGGGAACCTTTTATGCCTTAACTGGCGATCTGGAAAATGCCGAAAAAGAATTGCTTGAGACGATAAGAATTTCTCCGAACAAACAGGCCATAAGAATTCCTTTGATTCGCGTTTATTTACAATCGGGACAAAACGATAAAGCTCTGGCTTTGGCAAAAGAGACCTATAATTTGGACACTAGCAAAGACGACCTCTGGTTTGAATACATCAGAGCGGCCGCTGTCACGGATAAAGAACTTTTCGGTGAAATAATTGATGAGGCGGTTGAACAAGGTGATACCGAAAAAGTAATCAGCTTTCTTAAATACAATATAGAAAAACAACCGGATAACGTGCAGGTCCTAATCTCTCTGTCGGCCTTCTATAATCGTATTGGCGATAAAGAAAAAGCCCTTTTGATTTTGGACGAAGCACTTCTTAAGTTTCCAAATTATCAGTACCAGTTGCTAGAGATGAGGCAAAATGTTGAGGCGGGCCAAATCTAGGTTCAACTTTTCCAGATTTGCGGCGATTGTTCCTTGGAAATTCCCCAAATTGTTATCCACTTGCGCTTTTTATAAACGTCTGCTATACTAACTGGCGTGAGTGTGAGCGAATAGCTCCACGAACGAATATCTGTGTAAGTCCCCGCTTCGGCGGGGATTTGCATTTTTGGTGATTGGCGGTCGGATGTCTCTGGCTAACCGGAACGGGGGTATCATCAAATAAATTTTTTTTAAAATATCTCCAACAGAATGTTCACAAGTCTGGCTGTAACCTTGTTACAATTTTGCTATACTTTTTATGAGATTGTGTTTTGGACTGGTCGGTGTATCGCACTCACGTAAGATATTCGTTGGAGCTAGCGCTCACCGGCCAATCCAGGACGCAAGGAGTCGCCGCGAATCGCGGCGATTTTTATTTTTTAAAATAAATTTTCTCAAAAATATTTTTGAGAAAATTTAACTTATCCACATATTTTTTCAAAAAAGTCTTTCGGTCTGCTCGAATGCTGCGATAATTAAGTAGGGAAGAAAACTTTTATCAGTTAACAAAATAAAAATGGTTGCAAAGAAAAGAAAAGCTGCAAAAAGAAAGTCAGCTAAAAGATCTGCAAAAAAGGCAAAGAAATCAGCCAAGAGATCTTCAAGGAGAAAGTCTAGCCGAAGAAGATAAGCGCAGATGCTTGGAGCCGGGCCCTCACTAAGTTGAGGGCTTTGCTTTTTGTGCTATTATCGGAGGATATCCATGTCATTTCTGTCAAAAATTTTTGGGGACGGCGGCCGCCGTTTGTTGAAAAAATACGAATCAAAAATTCCGGCGATTAATTCTTTTTCTGAACAGATTTCAGCTTTAAGCGATGAGCAGTTAAAAGCCAAAACTCAGTTCTTTAGAGCCGAGCTTGCTAAGGGTAAAACTCTGGACGATATTTTGCCAGAAGCTTTTGCCGTTGTTCGCGAAGCCGCTGTCCGGACTTTGAAACAGAGGCACTATGACGTTCAGCTCCTAGGAGGAATGGTTATTCACGACGGCAATATCGCCGAGATGCGCACCGGTGAAGGAAAAACCCTAGTAGCCACTTTGCCGGTCTATTTAAATGCTCTAACTGGTAAGGGCGTTCACGTCATCACGGTAAACGATTTCTTGGCTCGTCGTGACACCGTCTGGATGGGACAAATTTATAACTTTTTGGGTCTCAGCGTGGCAGTTATTAACCAGCAGGCCTCTTATGTCTACGATCCAAGTCACACCAGTGAAAAACAAGACGAAGAAAGAGACGCTTTCGGGTTTTTTCATATTATCTATGACTATCTTCGTCCAATTTCGCGAAAAGAAGCTTACGCCGCGGACATCACTTATGGTACGAACAGCGAATTTGGTTTTGATTATCTTCGAGACAATATTGAGTACGATCCGGAAAATCTCCGACAGAGGGAACATAATTTTGCCATCGTGGATGAAATTGACTCTATTTTGATTGACGAGGCGCGAACTCCGTTAATTATTTCTGCGCCATCGGCTGATGCGGAAAATCTTTATGGGGTTTTTGCCAAAATCTCTCGCCAACTTAAAAAAGATGAAGATTACACCGTTGACGAAAAAACGCGATCAATAGGCTTGACCGACTCCGGCATCTCCAAATCCGAGAAAATGTTGGGTGTCCAGAATATTTATAGTGAGAAAGGTATTAAATATGTTCATCATTTGGAGACGGCCGTTCGCGCCGAAGCCCTCTTTAGAAGAGACAAAGATTATGTCGTCCGTGACGGAAAAATTGTCATCGTTGACGAATTTACCGGACGAATGCAACCGAGTCGTCGCTGGTCGGAGGGTTTGCACCAGGCCATAGAAGCCAAAGAGGGAATTGAAGTCGGTCAGGAATCCAGAACTTTCGCTTCTATTACTTATCAGAACTATTTCAAAATGTATAAAAAGCTGTCCGGCATGACCGGTACGGCCAAAACCAGCGCCGAGGAGTTCTTTAAAGTCTATAGGTTGGAAACGGCCGTTGTTCCAACTAACCGGCCCAATGCCCGCACCGATTACAATGATTTAATCTATCAGACGGAAACTGGGAAATTTAAGGCGCTAATTAAAAAGATAAAAGAACTGCATGAAAAAGGTCAGCCGGTGCTTGTCGGTACGGTTTCAATTGAGAAAAATGAACTGGTCTCCGAATATCTGACTCAAAATGGCATTCCGCACAACATATTGAACGCCAAGAATCATGAAAAAGAGGCCGAGATAATTTCTCAGGCCGGTAAAAAGGGCACAGTGACAATCGCTACCAACATGGCTGGTCGCGGAGTTGACATTAAGTTAGGTGGTGAACCTTTTGATTCACAAAAATATGAAGAAATTAAAAGTTTGGGAGGATTATTTGTTGTTGGTACTGAGCGCCACGAAGCTCGCCGAATTGATAACCAGTTAAGAGGGCGGTCCGGACGACAGGGCGACCCGGGCGAGACACAATTTTTCGTCTCTTTGGATGACTCTCTAATGAGAATATTTGCTCCGCCGACCATGAAGACCCTCATGAGCAAGCTCGGTTTGCCCGAAGAAGAACCGATCCAGAATCGCATGATTTCTCGCGCTCTGGAAAACGCGCAAACAAAAATTGAGGGCTTTCATTTTGATGCCCGAAAACATTTGCTTGAATTTGATAGCGTTTTGAACACGCAAAGAGCTTCGGTCTATGAGCGCCGCCGTAAAGTTTTGCTAGGCAATCGTGAGACGTTGGAAGCGGAGATTTTGGAAATTATCGCGCGGGGCGGAGAGCAAATAGAAAAAATTATTGAAGAAAAAAAACAAACTCTCGGCGAAGACGAGTGGTACAAAACTTTGAGGCGCGTCGTTTTGCAGAGTATTGATACGCTCTGGGTGGATCATCTGGAGACGATGGATTACACCAGATCAAGCGTTAATCTTCGAGCTTACGGTCAACGCGATCCTTTAGTTGAATATAGAAAAGAGGCGCTTAGGTTATTCAAATCCATGAGAGAGGCCATCTATGAACAGATTATAAATATTTTACCCAACCTCGGCGCCGGCGCCTTCTTAAAAGCCGAGCAAAAATTACGCGAAAATGTTAAAGCCGCTCAAATTACCAGCGGAGCTCGGGCTGAATCACTAGGCAAACAGGTATCAGCCGGCGCTGATTCAAGATTCGGCAGAAACGACAAGGTGACTTTGATAAAAGATGGCAAAGAAATTCAGGTGAAGTTTAAAAAGGCCGAAGAATATCTGGCGACCGGCTGGAAGATCAAATAGATTTCAGTCTTGGTTGATTTGTGCTATTTTATAGGTATGAAACGATTTTTTCTATTAATCTTTCTTCTAATTCCACTGGTTGCGCCACGGCTCTCTTTCTCGGCGGAAATTCTAAATAATTCGGAAGTTCTCATCGGCATTGAAAGAGAGTATTCAGAAAATTTGTATATCGGCGCAGTAAAAACTCTCGTGGAGGGCGATATTTTGGAGGATTTAGTTGTCGCCGGCGGTGAAGTCAAAATTACCGGAAATATCTCCGGTGACACTTTTTTGTTGGGCGGCAGGATAGATTTTTCTGGGCAAGTTTCCGGTGACTTGAGGATAATTGGTGGTGACGTCTTAATTTCCGGCCAAATCGCCGGCGACGTTCTTGTCTTGGGCGGGGAAGTTAAGATTTTGTCCACGGCCGTGATTGAAAAAGAAATTCTTGTTATCGGTGGCAAAGTCGCCCTGGAAAATAACACGCCGGCGGAGTTGAAAGTCATCGCCGGAAAAGTTTCTATCAATGGCGAACTCTCCGGCGCTACCGAAGTTACCACTCAAAACTTGCACTTTGGAAAAGATTCAAAAATTTTCGGTCAATTTTCTTATTATGCTCCGCAGAGGTTCAGCCAAGAGGAGGGGGCGACTTTTCTTAGTGAGACCATGTTTAATGAAATAAACACCATCCGTGAGTCCAGTTTCCTTAAACGAGTTCTTCTGAAGTTCGTAAGTTTCTGGTACCTGCTCCGATTTTTAACAAATCTGATTCTGGCCTTTCTCCTGATTTATATGTTCAAGGTTTTCTCTCAAGAAGTCGCGGATTTGATGGAGCGCTCTTTTTGGAAAAGTATCGGCGTCGGTTTGTTGGCTTTGTTTTTGTCGCCGATCATTGTTATTGTCGCCCTGATTAGTCTGGTCGCATTGCCGATTGGGTTCCTCTTCGGTTTATTCATGATTTTCGTCATGATTATCGCGCCGGTTCTCTCGGGAATTTTTATTGGAAATTTTCTTAAACGCCGCTTTAAGAAGGACAACGCCTTGGCGGTTGATTTTAAGGGCTCAGCGGTTGGCGTTATCATCTTGACTGGCCTACAATTTGTCCCTTGGATTGGCGGCTGGGTGATTTTACTCTTATTTATAGCTTCAGTTGGAGCGATTCTAAGACAAATTCGGATTTCAGTCATTGAATAGGGGCTTAATTTGGTAGTGGACAAGTCTTTCTTCTCTTTTTTGGCACAAGAGGGTATAATTACCCCAAGCTTACGAGTAGATTATTCTAGAAAATCTATGAGGGTAAAAGCTTTAAAGTTTGATTTTAAATTAAAATAATTAATTAATTATGAAAAAACGAGGTTTTACGTTAATTGAACTTTTGGTCGTTATCGCGATCATTGGTATTCTTTCTTCGGTTGTCTTGGCCAGCTTGAATACGGCGAGAAACAAAGGAAATGATGCTGCCATTAAGGCTGATTTGTCGGGCATAAGAACTGCGGCTGAGCTTTACTATGACGACAATGATTCGTATGGTACAGCAGCAGCTGCCGCCGAGGGTGTCTGTGACGATGCCGCCAGTATCTTTGAAGAGACATCTGTTGTTAGAGCCATCGCTCAGATCGGAGAGAAGGGATCTACGGTTACATGTGCCATTGGCGTGGGCGGTAACACATGGGCAGTCTCTGCGACCCTGATATCTGATGACACAGTTAGCTTCTGTGTTGATTCTGCTGGTGCGGCGATTGAGGGTACGGCTGGGGGAGGAGATGATGCGGCGGCTGTTTGTACGGCATCGTAAATAGTGAGATTGCTGATTGCGTTTATTTGTTTCCAAAACACCGCGGGTTGCGCGGTGTTTTGTTATGGAAATCTTGCAAATTTGTTATAATTATCGGCAATGACTTTTGGCCCGATCTTTTCGTTTCTGTTTGGTACCATCATAGGTAGTTTTTTGAATGTGGTGATTTTCCGTTATAATACAGGGCATTCTATTAATGGTCGGTCCGGCTGTTTAAGCTGTGGCCAAACACTATCAGCTCGCGACCTAATTCCGATTTTGAGCTGGCTTTTCTTGCGCGGCCGCTGTCGTAAATGCGGCTCACGAATTTCTATCCAATATCCGCTCGTTGAGTTTTTCACCGGGCTTCTTTTCGTGGCGCTTTTCTGGATGTCGTCGGAATTTATCGGTTCGCCCGTCGCCGCCGCTTCGTATTTTGTTTGGCACGCCATAATTTTTGCCACTCTGATCATAATTTTTGTGTATGATCTTAAACACAAAATTATTCCTGATGGCTTGTCTTATTTTTTCGCTGGCCTGACTTTGATACAAGCTTTGATTACTAATCCTATCTATCCGACGCACACTACTATTTCAATTTTGAATTTATTATCTGGCCCCATCTTGTTTCTGCCGTTTTTTGCGTTGTGGCTGATTTCTTCCGGTCGCTGGATTGGTCTGGGCGATGGCAAATTGGCTTTGGGAATTGGCTGGTACCTGGGATTTATTTCCGGTCTCTCGGCTGTTGTTCTGGCTTTTTGGATCGGCGCGGTCTTTGCGGTCATCTTTATGTTGACAGAAAGATTGAGACTCGGCCGTAAAAATATTACAATGAAGACTGAAATACCGTTTGCGCCGTTTCTGATCATCGGCACTATCATTGAATTTTTCTTGAGGATAGACGTAATCGGGATAGGTATATTCTTTTAAAAAACGTGAAATCGTCAGAACAAAACAGAAACAGAAAAAAAGGGTTCACTTTGCTGGAGTTGCTTTTTGTCGTCGCCATTTTCTCAATTTTGACAGTGGTTGTCGTCTATAATTACGGAAATTTTAATAGCAACATAATAATGTCCAATCTGGCTTATGAGGTGGCGATGGAAATTCGGCAAGCCCAAGTCTACAGTTTGGGTGTCCGCGCCGCTAGCACTACTGGTTTGGAGAGTCGCGACCAATTTGATACCAGATATGGAATTTATTTTGATTTGGATAACAGCGACACCAACTTCGTTTCATTTGCCGATACTTATCCCGAGAAGGTCGGTACCGATATTGATAAACCAGCCGGCAACGGCTTCTGCGATGACGACGAGGAGGGCACGATATGTGATGTCGGCGCTTGTTTGGAAGGGTCTCTTGAATGTTTACAAACGGCTTCCTTGAGCCACGGTATCGCTTTTGAAAAAATTTGTGTTTCGGAAGAGGATATTGAGCCGGTGAATTATGAGAACGGAAACTGTTCCGATGAAGACGTGAATCAGGTTCACATCACTTTTGCGCGACCTTATACTGATGCCATAATTAAGGTTAAGAGTCTCGGCGATGAAGATGTGGATATTCCAAAAAGAAACGCCGGTATTATTTTACGATCAAATTCCGGATCTGGTCGGGTCGTGATTATAAAACGTTCCGGACAAATATCGGTCAGAAATTTAAATGGCGCTGAAATTTAAAACAAAACAAGGTTTTACTTTGATTGAGCTTCTCTTGGCCGTCGCGCTTTTCTCTATCGTTATAATTATTACTTTTGGAGCGATTATGACGACTGTTGATGTCAACAGAAAGTCACAAACCATTACTACGGTTATGAACGATTTAAACTTTACCCTGGAAAGCATTACCAGAACGGTAAAGACGGCCACTAAGATAAGCACAGATGACAATCTTTATCGTTTCAAGGACCAGCGGGCCGACGTGACTAACTACGTGACTTACCGGCACGATGATGAAAAAGACATAATTGAAAAATGCGAATCTAGTAACGAAGATATCGAAGATTGCGTCGAGTATTTTCCGATAGTTTCCGATCAGATCAAAATAGAGCGCTTCCTTTTAAGAGATATAAATACCGAAGATAATGGCCAGCCGAGATTTCTCTTGGTGGTTGACGGCTATGCTGAAATAACTTCGAGAATAAAATCGGAATTTAGTATTCAAACAACCATCTCGCCCAGAACGGTTAACTTTAACGGAGCCCTGGGCCTTTATGATTAATTTAAAAGGACAAAAAAATAAAGGTTTTACGATGGTAGAAACATTAGTAGCCATCTTTATCTTACTTATTTCTGTCACTGGTCCATTGGCTATTGCCCAGAGCGGCCTCCGGGCGGCATTTATCGCTCGCGACCAAACCATTGCTTATTACTTGGCTCAAGATGCCCTGGAGTTCATCAAAAACAAGCGGGACAACAACTTTATCGCCCGAAGCGATTGGCTGGATGGACTAGAAAACTGCGTTGACGACAGCTGTACCATTGATACCACGACGGAGACGATTCTTTCCTGCGATACGAATCCGACCGGTTGCAGCCAGGAGTCGCCGTTAAAGATAGAAGACGGCACCTACCAGTTCGGTTTCACCGGTGAAGATTCAAAATTTTATCGCCAAATTAGCATTGATACGGTCGTTCCCGATCAAGAGGTTCAAGTGACCGTAACCGTCGGCTGGAAAACCGAAGATGGCAGTCCGCGAGATGTTTTGGCCAAAGAAAATATTTTCCGCTGGGCGCCAATTTATTAAATATGTTTGAAAATTTATATAAAAAAGTTGCAAACAGATTAAGTTTAAAACCACGAGGTTTTACTTTACTTTTCGCCGTTCTGGTTTCAATTTTGATTTTATCGGTCGGAATTTCAATTATAAATTTGTCTACCAAACAAATTATTCTTTCTGGTTCGGGACGAGAATCGCAATACGCTTTTTATGCTGCTAACACCGGAATTGAGTGCGCCTATTATTTTGATTGGAATCCGCCGGAAGGGAAGGTCGTTTTTCCTTACAATGAAGATTCCATGGGACTTACTCCGGTTGGAGAGGGTATAAAATGCGCCTATCGTGGAACTGGTCCCGTAGAGAGAAACCTTTACGATGAGTTCAATGAAATTAACGGTTATGCCTACGCTGATCTTCCGGGCATGGAGACGGAGGAAGGTGATGATGATATTTACATAACTGAATTTTGGCTGGCTTTTGACGTCGATTTGCCTTATTGCGCTCACGTTATTGTCCAAAAAAAGTATGATGATTCCGGCGATTCGCCCGTCATAAAAACTCAAATAGACTCCTATGGCTATAATACCTGCGATCCAGATAACCCCCGTCGAGTGGAAAGAGGTTTGCGAGTTGGTAGTATCTGACCGTCTTTTGGTTTAGAATAGCAGTTAAGAATATGGACAAAAAAGACGCTGAAAAACGCCTTAAGAAGCTGCGCGAATTGATTGAATATCACCGCCATCGTTATCATGTTTTGGATGATCCGGAGATTTCAGACACAGCCTATGATTCTCTTGAGCAAGAACTAATTAATATTGAAAATCAATTTCCGAATTTGCGGACAGACGATTCTCCCAGTCAAAAAGTGTCGGGCAGGCCACTGAATAAATTTGAAAAAGTGGCTCACAAAGTCCCACAATGGTCATTCAATGATATTTTTGATGAACAAGAGGCCAGAGATTTTGACGAGCGGGTTAAAAGAATGCTTGAGAAAAAGTTGGGCAAAAAAGTTTCTCCACAATACGATTGCGAATTAAAAATTGACGGATTGAAAATCGTTTTGGAGTATGAAAAGGGCGTTTTAAAAACCGCCGCTACTCGTGGCGACGGTCAGATCGGCGAGGACGTCACGTCCAATGTCAAAACCATAAAATCCGTCCCATTGAAATTGACCGCGCCGATAGACTTGATCGTTGAAGGAGAGATTTATCTGTCAAAAAAAGATTTCAATAAGATCAACAAAGAATTGGCCGTTGCCGGTGAGGAAACTTACGCTAATCCACGAAATCTGGCCGCCGGCACTCTGCGCCAACTGAATCCGTCCGTGGTCGCCAAAAGAAACTTATCATCTTTTATCTACGATATCGCCCGAATAGATAAATTGCCGCGAACTCAAATTGAAGAACTGCAGAAACTTGAAAAGTTTGGTTTTAAGGTTAATCCAAACTACCGGCCTTGTCGGGACATAAACGAGATTATTGATTTTTGGAAGACTTGGCAGAAGAAAAAAGATTCCGAAGATTATCAATTGGACGGAGTCGTTGTTAAAATCAACGAACGAGAATATCAAGAGACGCTGGGTTTTACCGGCAAAGCGCCAAGATTCGCCGTAGCTTTTAAATTTCCAGCGGAGCAAGTCACAACCGTCGTTGAGGACATCACTTTTCAGATTGGACGAACTGGAGTTATCACTCCGGTAGCTCATTTGCGACCAGTATTAATCGCCGGATCCACGGTTTCCCGCGCGACTTTGCATAATGAAGATGAAATCAAGCGCCTGGATGTCAGAATCGGCGACACGGTTGTCTTGCAAAAGGCCGGTGATGTTATTCCGCAAATAGTTAAAGTTCTGACAGAGCTTCGTCCAGCTGGCGCCAAGATTTTTTGTTTCCCAAGTCGTGTTCCGGAGTGTGGTGGCGATGGGCGAATAGAAAGAATTCCCGGTCAGGTGGCTTATCGTTGTGCCAATAAAGATTCTTACAACATTAAGCGCCGAAGACTCTGCTATTTTGTTTCAAAACCGGCGTTCAATATAGACGGTCTTGGTCCGAAGATGATTGATCTGCTAATTGAAAATAACTTAATTCAAGATACGGCAGACATTTTTACTTTGAAAAAAGGCGATTTGGAAACTTTGCCGAGATTTGGAGAAAAATCGATAAATAATTTGCTACAGTCCATAGACAAATCGCGAGAAATTACTTTACCGAGATTGATTACAAGTCTTTCAATAAATAATGTCGGGGAAGAGACAGCCGAATTACTTGCTCGCGCCTTTGGTCACATAGATAAAATTCGCTCGGCCGAGTTGGCCGATTTGGAGAAAATTAACGAAATCGGTCCGGTCGTGGCAAAGTCAATTTTTGAATGGTTTCGCGACAAAAAGAAAGTTAAAGCTCTCAATGATCTGTTGAAAGAAATTAAAATACTGAAACTCCAAAAAACCGGCAGCGGATTTTTTGCTGGCAAAACAGTTGTTTTGACCGGAACTCTTTTATCTATGTCCAGAGATCAAGCCAAAAACGCTATTAAACAATCTGGCGGAAGCGTTTCAAGTTCGGTTTCAAAAAAGACTGATTTTGTGGTAGTCGGCGAAGCCGCCGGGTCCAAACTTGTGAAGGCCCAGAAATTTGGCATTAAGATTTTGTCTGAAAAGGAGTTTTTTGAACTTCTAATCTGAATGTTTTTAGTTTAAAACGCCCGTGTTATTATAGCTTTTATGAACTCCGCAGATATTAAAAAATTCGCCGATTTGGCTCGGATAGAAATGTTCGAATCAAATTTGGCAAAAACCGCCAAGGAGATTGATGAAGTCCTGAAATATGTCGGGCAGATCAAAGATGCTATTTCCGATGACAAGTCCGCCGTTGGCGAAGCCGAAAGCGGCACTAAAAATCGCCTTGAAAGCGCCAGCGTTCGCAATGTTTTTCGGGCCGACAAAGAAACTTCTTCGCGTGCCGCCAATAAGGAAAAAATCTTGACCTCGGCGCCGGAGAGAAAGGGCGACCACATTAAAGTTAAGAAAATATTGTGATATGAATTTTAAAGATCTAACAATCTCAAAAGCTTCAAAATTATTGCGCGACAAAAAGGTGACGGTTAAAGAGCTTGTCGGCTATTTTTTGGAAAACGCTCAATCCAAAAATTCAAAATACAATATTTATCTTGAAATCTATGACGATATCGCCGAGCAGATTTCTCGCGCACAGAAGATGATTGATGCCGGAAAGGGAACAGAATTAACCGGAATTCCTTTCGCCATAAAAGATAATATCTTAATTGAAGGAAAAATCGCCAGTGCTGCTTCAAAAATTTTGGAAAATTATAAAGCGACTTATACGGCCACAGCGGCGCAGAAATTAATTGATCAAGGCGCTATTTTCATCGGCCGAGCCAATATGGACGAGTTCGCCATGGGCGGATCAACGGAAAATTCGGCTTTCGGCGTGACCAGAAACGCGTTTGATTTGGAAAGAGTCGCCGGGGGATCTTCTGGCGGGCCGACCGTGGCCGTAGCGACTGATTGCGCTTTGGCCGCGCTTGGTTCAGATACCGGCGGATCTATTCGTCAGCCAGCCAGTTTTAACGGAATTGTCGGTTTAAAGCCGACTTACGGCTCTGTTTCCCGACACGGTTTGATGGCTATGGCCAGTTCTCTTGATGTTATCGGTCCGATTGCCAAGTCGGTTGAAGATGTCGAATTGATTTTTAACGCCATCAAAGGCAAAGATGAAAAAGATTCCACGACGGTTGAAGGAGAAATTCCAGACAAAGTCAAAACCATCGGCGTTCCGCGGGCTTATTTAAAAAAGGGTTTAGATCCAGACGTTCTCCAAAATTTTGAAAATTCTCTTGGAAAACTAGAAAAAGCCGGATATAAAATAATTGATATCAATCTACCAAATCTAGATTACACTTTGGCGGTTTACTATATTCTTATGCCAGCGGAAGTTTCCGCCAACATGGCGCGTTATGATGGTATAAAGTTTGGACAAAAAATAGACGGCAAAGATCTGATAGACGGTTATTTCAAAACCCGTGGTGAATTATTGGGCCAAGAAGTTAAAAGAAGAATTATTCTTGGAACTTACGTTTTATCAGCCGGTTACGCCGACGAATATTACAATAAGGCCTGGCAGGTGCGAAATCTAATTAAAAATGATTTCGCCAAAGCTTTTGAAAAAGTGAATTTAATTGCTTTACCAACTTCTCCGACATCGGCTTTTAAAATCGGCGAAAAAGCCAACGATCCTCTACAAATGTATTTAGCTGACATTTTTACAGTCTTTGCCAACTTGGCTGGCGTGCCGGCAATTTCTATACCAGATGGTACTGTTCGACGTGATGGCTCGGATTTACCGACAAGCATCCAGTTGGTTGCTCCTCACCTGGGTGAAAAGCGCCTATTTCAAGTTGGCGCGAAATTTGAGACAATAAGATAAATATGGCTGACAAAAAAAGCTCGTCTGATGGCGGCGAAACTGGATACACGATAATGTGGAAGGTTCTGTTTTTGGTTTTGGTCATTATGATTATTGGCGGGACTTATATCGGTCAGGGGATCTCACAGAGAGCCAATGATTTTTTCAATCAGCGAGCGGAAAATTCCGATGTCAAACTATCTTTTTTCTCGGCGCTTTTTCCCAATGGAACTTTGGCTGTGGGCAAGACGACCATGAATAAAGGCGAATTGATTGTTCGCAATGAGCCGGCCGGTGTGATTATCGGCAAACAGCCGGCGCGAGAACGGGGAACAATTCTCGCTGGTCCGGTGGAAAAATACGACAGAACTTGGTGGCGAATGGATTATAAAAACTCTCCGGACGGCTGGGTTGATGGCAAGGGTCTGACGGCTCACACATTTTTCTTCAGTTTGTTGAATATCGTTCCGATCACCCTTGGTCTTTTGCGTCCGCTTTTTGTTTTTCTCTCAATCGTTCTTATTATCTTGATTTTTATCGTCTTCTTGAAGAATTACGATTTGAGAAAACTTAATGAGAAAAAGGAAAAAATGGCGGCGGGTCAAAATCAATCTGTTGATGAAACAACAGTAGAGGCAGTGGCAGATGAAACCGACGCTGATATTCTGGCCGCCGCTTTGCCGACCGGAAACGACGCCCCGAGAACCGAAAATGTTAATGATAAACGCTGGACGCACATTCAGTCGCTCATAAATTCTCACAGCGTTAATGATTGGAAACAAGCCATTATTGAAGCCGACATTATTTTGTTTGAGATGTTAGAAAAGATGGGCTACAAGGGTGAGTCAATCGGCGATAAGTTGAAAAAAGTTGAGAGAAGCGATTTCTTGACGGTTGAGTCCGCCTGGGAAGCGCACAAAATACGGAACCGAGTCGCGCACAAAGGTTCGGATTATATTTTGTCACGTGATGAAGCGGAAAGGGCCATAAAACTCTACGAAGAAGTCTTCCGCGAGTTTTACTTCATTTGACGATTTAATGTTGCGGGACCCGGATTTGCACCGGGGTCTAGAGGTTATGAGCCTCTCGAGGTACTACTCCTCTATCCCGCGATTTAAGTGCTTAGCAGTATTACATATTTTTAAGATAATCGCAAGGGCTGTCCCATCAAACTTATTTGAGAATTTTTCAAAAAAATATTATAGTGGTCTATTAGTGTGAGTTTTAAGGTCGTTTTATTTATCCCGGGGTAGCTCAGTTGGTTAGAGCGTGGCACTCATAAAGCCAAGGTCGACGGTTCAATTCCGTCCCTCGGGACAAGAAAAAATTTTATACAACTTTCTGCACTGCGCCGCATTGACTTTTTCGTGCTTTGTGATAGAATACGAACAGGAGTTATTTCAGTGTAGCTAATAAGCGAATTTCAAAAAGGAGAATGCGATGAAGCATCATCATGATGCCGCCGGGCAGATGAATTTGGGGCTTTGTGTTGACGAGGCTCCGAGAAGTTTGGCCGAGATTTCCGAGCAACCGGTGGAACCCGCGAAGACAGAGTCTTTGCCGCCGCAACCGGAAACTTCGCTCGTCACGCCGAGCCAATGGGCTCCGCGCGAGGAAGCGAAGTGTTGGCGATGCGGGGGCGGGAACTCTCCAAGTCTGTGTGCGGAATGCCGAGCCGAGCTGTCCAGCGAAGAGAACCGGAAGCTGTTTCATAAGCCGCTTCAGGCTCGGACACGGCGATTGCCGATGGCTCTGCCCGGAGATCCGGAGACGGAGAAATCCGAGACCGCTGGCGCCAAGGCCAAGCAGAAGGAGCCATGCTGCATTTGTCGGACGTCAAACGATCCGACAAAAGTATGCGACAAGCATGATCGCCAGATTCGGGCCGGGAAGAAAGGGAAGAAAAACCAATTCTTCCGAAGTCTGGAAGCCGTCAGTGCCTAACCAATGCAGTTCACTTTAACCAGGGGTCGTCCAAGGAGGCGGCCCTTTTCTTTTTCGTCAGATTTGATAAATTAGAGCTTACGCATTTAGCGAAATGCGGGTGTAGCTCAGCTGGTTAGAGCGACCGCCTGTCACGCGGTAGGTCGTGGGTTCAAGTCCCATCACTCGCGCATAAAACAAAGGGGTCGGCTCGGAACGAGTCGGCGACTTTTGTTTTACAGCGATGTGGGATTTAAAACTGTGGTAGAATTTTGTATATGAAAAAAGCTTTAATAATCCACGGCTGGGACGGCAACCCTAAAGAGCCTCTTCATAATTACCTAAAAAGAGAATTAGAAACTCTTGGCCATGAAGTAACTATTCCAGTAATGCCTAATCCCGCGGTTCCTGTAATTTCAGATTGGATTGAGAAAATAAAGTCGGTTTTTGATAAAGATTTTGATTTAATAATAGGCCACAGTATTGGTTGTCAGGGGGTACTTCGCTTTATAGAAAATCTGGAATCGAATATTATTATTTCAAAAGTTATTCTCATTGCCCCTTGGATGAAATTAGATATGCAGACTATTGAAGAGGAAGGTGAAGAGGTTGTGGAAATTGCTAAACCCTGGATGGAAACTCCTATTGATTTTGATGTAGTAAAAAAGCGAGTAGGGAAAGTAATAACTATATTTTCGGATAATGACCCATATGTTCCATTGGACCAAGCAGATTTCTTTAAAGATAAATTAGGAGCGCAAGTATTTATAGAGAAAGAGCAAGGACATTTTACAGAATCAGATAATTTTGAGAAATTACAAACCGAGACGAACCTTCTTCTTCCATAAATTAGTTCCAACCCCATCCACGAAAGCGCGCAGATGAACATAATGAACTTTGTTAACGTAGCATGGGGTGATAAAATCTCCATCATGAAAAAGAAGATAGCATATTGGGCACTGTACGATTTTGCGAATTCGTTTGTGCAGATGGCCTATCTTTTTTACTTTTCTCAATGGTTGGTCATAGATCAGGGCAAACCGGCATGGTGGTATAATCTGGCCCTTATTTTATCTTCCATTTTATTCTTTCTGACCGCCCCATACATAGGGAAAGTAATAGACACATCGAAGAAAAAGATCGTTGGTCTAAGAACCTGGACCGCGCTTTCTTTTATTGGGTTCATAATTCTGGCTTTATTGATGATGTTAACAAATGGTCAAGAGATATTGGCAACTACGCTATTTATCTTTTCGACTTATGCATATTTGGTTAGTTTCCTTTATTACACACCAATATTAAATGACTTATCGACAAGAGAAAATTGTTCATGGGTTTCTGGCATTGGCTTTGGAGCTAATAGTATAGGTCAGGTTTTGGGCATTTTACTGACCATTCCCTTTGTTAGTGGAATAACTTTGTTTGGTGACCCCGGACGTGCTCAGGCTTTGTTACCAGCGACGATCTTGTTTGGTTTATTATCAATACCGATGGTCTTTTTATATCGCGAGGAAAAAGTCGTCATAGAAGTCGTAGAGAACCAAGATAGACCAACAGTGCTATCTTTATTTAAATCTGTTTTCTCACACAAGTCACTTGCATTTATATTGATCGCATATTTTTTGTTTAGTGACTCACTCTTAACTTTTGCAAATAATTTTCCGTTGTATTTAGAGACGGTATTCAAGGCCACAGATACAACCAAATCTCTTTTAACCGCAGGTATATTAATTTTATCAGCTTTTGGCGCATTAATTTTGGGCAAGGTCTCTGATAAAATTGGAAATGTCAAAATCCTCAAAATAATAATTGTTATTTGGTGTCTCTTGTTGTTTTCAATGGCCGCAACGACGAATTTCGGTGCGGCCATTCCGATATTTTTATTTGCTGGAATTTTATTTGGACCGATTTTTTCGATTTCTCGTTCGCTCGTTGGACAATTGTCCCCGGAAAATTTGAGAGCCACATCATATAGCTACCTAGTTTTAGCTGAAAGATTTGCTACTTTTATTGGACCAGCAGTATGGAGTACCGTCCTAATTGTGGTAGGAGAAACTGTTAATGGTTATAGGTCTAGCGTATTTTCTCTAGGTGTTTTATTACTTATTAGTTTACTTGCACTAAATAGAATTAAAGAACCGGTCAGGGGAAACATATAAAACCGACGGCATTGTCGCTCTTTAATATCCTAGTTTCAATCTCGTCCACGGAAGCGCGCAGTTTGACATAATTTTGTATTATGTTATATTGTGCGTAGTCTAGAGAAGGTGAGCTCTTTAAAAGAAAGGATAGACAGATGAGTAAGGTAAAGGTCGTGTTGTATTGTTGTGTCGGTAAGGGTCCCGAGGATCCATTCTATGGAGATCGCGGTGTCATCTTTCACGAACTTCAGAGGGAGTCCGGAGCTGAACTTGATTTTGTGTCCTTTGGTCAGGGCGCGCTTCAGGGGGATTCCGAAGAGCGCTTTATTGAAGAGTGCTCAAATGCCGAGATCGTCATCGTTGATGCGTGGAATTATCCAATGGGCGAGTCTGGTGAAGACGCGCAGGAATCGATGGCTCAAATTGTCCGCCGAGTTCTTCAGCGCAATCCGGGAGCCAGGGCTTTTGCTTTATTGATGGAATCTCATTACAAGGTCGCCGTTCATCAATACGCAGAACCAATCCAAGACTATGCATCGCAGGAAGTTGTCTTGGCGATCAAGACCTGTGTTGGAAAGGATAGCCATCCCGACATTCTGGTGTTTGATGACAGCGCGATTCACCGTCGAGCGGCGCGTGACCAGTTGTCAGAAAACTTCAACGTTGTGACGGTTCAAACCTACGACCAAGCTGAAGCCCTTATTCAACAAGGACGTTTCAAGATTGTTCTTATGGACTTGTTTGTGCTGGCCAGTGATAAGGCACAAGGTCCGAAGGGTCAGCGTTTCGTCGGGCAGGAAATGCCGATTACTCCGTTTCTGATGCTTCTGGCATTGAAGAACGGGGCGGAGAAGATCGGCCTGCTGACTGACGCCGGTCACCACGACCATCCGGCTTCGGCTTGTATCGATGCCTTTGGGTCCCAACCCTTCAACATTGGTGGGGCACGGGTGGTTCTGTCGAATCGGGACATCACATACGCTGGCGAAATCCGGGTCAAGGACTGGAAGAGCTTACTGGCCAAGCTTGACTGATTCAAGATTCCTTACAATCGTCCACATGGAGCAATCTGTGTGGACGATTTTTTATTTCATTTTTTCAATCTGGTCCCGACACTGTCCACGAAAACGACGGTTATGATAATATTGAAGTAATATGACACAAGATTTTTTAATTATTGTAGCCTCAGGATTTTTTCTTTTATCACTCTTGGGCTTTTTTCTTGCTTATCTATATGGCAGAAGAACAACGAAATTTTATTGGCGAGAGTATTTTGCGTTAATTATCATACCCATAATATCGACTATTTATCTGACCAAATATTTTGGTCCGAAGTTACTCACGTTTTATGTCATTAGCTCTTTGATCGGTTTTATTTTGGAGTATGGATTAGGACTCGCATATCACAAAGCAATTAATTACAAACTTTGGAGATATCACAAGGATGAATTCAGCATTTCTGGTTATACTAGTCTCTTGACCATCCCAATTTGGGGGATCGGTGGCGTTGTCTTCTTTCTCATTTCAAAAGCTGTTGGTTTGTAATTTCAATTCCGCCACCGTCCACGAAAGTGCTCCGATCAAGCCCTTTGATTCACAGCTTAAATAAGAAGTTTTCTGGTTCACACAAATGTGATAATGTTCTTGAATATGGAAGGAATGCCAAAATTTGAAAAGAAACAGAGCAAAATAGAAACTTCTGAACGCTATAAGGATTTTATACCCGAAGATTTTTCTGACGACCCAATTAAATACTTTGAAGAAAAGGGGGTCCAGATAAAAGAAGGCAATGTTGAGATCGACGGTGCTGGTCGCGTTAGAGAAGATCCAACCGCGGTCGTTGATTTTCCTGTTTGGGTAAATGGAGCTGGCGAACAAATACAGGTTGTTGCTAAAAGAGTAAATATTGAGAAAGGTCAAATTTCTAAATCCAGAGATCCTTTCTATGAATATAAAGTAATGCAAATTGTGAGGAAACTTAATTTACTCGCGCCGGAACCAATCGCAAAAGTTGAATCTGAGGAAGGACACGTGATTGTCATGGAGAGAGTAAAAGGTTATCGGCTGGTCGGCAAGGATTTAGAATATTTAAAGCAGAGGCTCTCTGACGAAGAAATTAATAATTTGAGACAGCAAGTTGAATCAAAAGTCGCGGAACTTAAAAGTGTGTTTTTGGAGCACGGTCTTGAAAGAAAATTTAAATTAGCAGATATGATTGTCGATATTGATTTTGAAAATCCCGATGGTCCTCAAATTACAAAAATTACACTCGTTGATTGGGAAAAGACTAAAATTGACGAAGGGAAGCTGGGCGAATTTATTGAAGACTAGTTCCAACAATTTCCACGAACTCGCACAATTTGACATAATTTTGTATTGTGTTATTATGCCTTATTAGAAATCCGCAATGTTTGCGGGTAAAGTAAAAAAGAGTTCTTAGAAAGGAGAAAAGTTCTATGAAGATAATCCGCGACGACGCGAAGAGGGTTTTCGTTTTGGTTCCTTTTACGGAAGTGGAGCGCGAGACATTCTCTCGCCTTATGTCGACTATTAAACCCGGCGATACGTTCAGATATGGCGGTCGTCAGGACGACGGTGACGAAGGGAAATACTGTAAGATATTCCTTCACTTCGGCTCTAAGCCTCGGAAGCGTACGAGAACAAAGGGTTGCGTCACTGTCCACTCGACTGAGTTGGTCGGCGGGATTCGTGTGACGATTCAGGGGACCAGCAATGATGACAAGGCTGAAGTTGGCGGAATCAGAGATGCCGTCTATTTTGGCGGATGTCAACCGGTTTTTATGGGCGCGGCGAAGATCGAGGGAAAAGATGCTTTTGTCATCTCACTTGGTCTTTGTCAGCAGTGCCGATCTCCGATGATCGGTCTGCGGGAGTGCGAGTGGGCCATTTGCAATGTTTGTGCCGGCAAGTGTCAGCACGAGTATAAAAATGGCATGGTCCACGGCGGGGCGGCTGGCTCGGGCGCCATGGGGGAATATTGTTCTAAGTGCGGGCGCGGTAAGCCCGGTTCGGTAGACGAATCGAAATCGGACGCCGTGCACAAGCTGGAGATCGAGAGAAAACTGGGAATTTGCTGGATATATACGAACACCCCATTCTCTCCGGCGGAAATCGTCAGGATGGAAGAAGCGGCACGCGTTATGCAGAACTAGGGGCACGTGTCGCATCTGCACAAGGGCTCGTTAGTGTAACAACTTACGAGCTCTTTTCTTTTTTACCTCAAACTTGTTATAGCACTCTCCACCTTTGATCCGATTAAATTTTTAAAATAGTAGTTCCAGGCCCATTTGAAATTTATTTTAAATTGTTTTTTGTTCAAGTAGCAACGCGCCGTCTGTTTGACATTAAGAGGATTTTTTGCTATAGTTCGGACAGTTAGGTTTTGGCGATAAGTTCTTGAACAAGAAAACAAAAGGAGATCGGAATGAAGCCGTATATTCAGATCGTCGCGGTGGATGGAACCGTCGTTGGTTACATGTACCACCCGGACGAAGACGATTCGCTGTGTGACTATCTGATTGTCGGTGATCAGCCAAAGGACTTCGGTGTCCAGATTACCGATGTTGACGGTCAGACCCGGAGTTTTGATTTTCGGCTTGACGATGTTGGCAAGATTCTAGCGCGGGCTATTGCGCCGGATACGGTCGGGTTCGTCAACGCCACGGCCAGTGTGGAGTTCTATGATGCGGTTAGCGAAAAGGAGCTCTACTACGGCCGGGATAATCTGGACGAAAAGGCGATCGAGGAGTTCTATCAGAGAGCTTTTCATTCTTCCACGTTCTTCTTCCGAATCAGGAAAATCGGGAACGGAACGCTCGTTCTCTGCGTAGTCTTCTACGACGAAGAGATTCAGTCTACCCCCGTAGACTGGCCGGACTTCAAATGGTAGGAACGGTAGATTTTTCAGGGCGCTTTCTTCGGGAGGCGCCTTTTATTTTCTCTTGGTGTTTTTATCTTTCAAAACTTCTTTTGTGTATAATATCTTCAAGAAAATATGAACAGCGGATTTTATCGCAGAAATAAAAACTCGGGTTTTTCTTTGATAGAGATTATTGTCTCTTTTTCTATCTTTTCATTGTTTGCCAATATCATCTTTAATCTTACTTCAAACTCAACGCGACAATACAATCACGCCGAAAACATTAATCAGGCCGCTTTATTGGCCGATCAGACTCTGGAAGCGGTCAGAAATATCCGGGACGAAAATTTTGATAATCTCGCCGTCGGTATTTTTGACATCTCTTCAACTACGGGCGAATGGGCTTTCACCGAAAGCTTTTCACCGATAGGTACTTTTAATCGCCAAATTGAAATTCTTGATATTGAAGAAAATCAAAAACAAGTTGACGTTCTGATTACTTGGGCGGATTCATCTTCGCCGGGCAATCAGTTTGAAATAAGCTCTATTTTCACCAATTGGAGAAAAGATAAAATTAAGAAACAAAAAGAAAAATGACACTTAAATTTCATGACTCAAGAAAAAACGCCGGCCTGTCCTTAATTGAGACACTGATTTATGTCGCTCTTTTCGCCGTTTTTGTTATAGCCCTTGTCTTTTTCTCCAGCAAGATCAGTTCTTTTTCAGCGCGAGCGCAAGTGATATCAGAAATTAACAGACAAGGGGTTCAATCTTTGAAAACTTTGACGCAAGCCATTCGTAATTCAAGCGCCATAATCTCGCCGGCGACTTCCACTTCTGGTGACATGCTAGTTTTGTCATCCGATGAAACAGTAACTTTTTCTTTGTCTAACGGTGTTTTGTACCGAACAGACGGTTCGGGCCCGGCGGCTCCTCTGACATATGGCGATGTCTATATTCGCGACCTGATCTTCCATAATTTATCAAAGTCTAGCACCAGTGGCAGTCTTTCCATTAGTTTTACTGTGGGTAATGCGACATCTTCTCCAACAGAAGTCTCACATTCAGTTGATTTTTGGGGCGGCGCCTCTATAAGATAATTTTATGAAAAGCAATTCTATGAAAAAAGGTTTCTCCACATTAATTATCGTGATTGTTCTGGGAAGTATGGCCGTGGCTTTATCAATTTGGGCCTCAACTGGCGGTTTTTTGTCTTTGCGCGATGCTGACGCCTTAAAAAATCTAATTTCCGCTCAAGCCTTGGCTAATTCTTGCGCTGAAATTGCTCTGGAGACGATTCGAGAAGATGACTTGTACACGGGGACAGACGAATTTGCGTTAAACGGTGGAACTTGCGAATTTACCGTGTCGGATTTAGGTGATGATGGCCGGCAAATTTCTGTGATCGCGGCAGTTTCTGGCGAAATTCGTGAAATAGAAATTCAGACCGAATCTTTTAATCCAATTAGTATTGTCTCCTGGATTGAAGCGTTGTAATACAATCGGGCCTTTCTTTTGCTATACTAATCTTATGAAAATCGGGGTGTTTGATTCTGGCTTTGGCGGGCTTGATATTTTTCGTCAAATTGAAAAGATTTTGCCGAAATACGATTTTGTCTATTTGGGCGACAACGCGCGGGCGCCATACGGTTCAAGGTCGCAAGAAACGATATATCAATATGTTACCGAGTCGCTGGATTTTCTTTTTTCTCGAGGTTGTCAATTGGTTATTTTGGCCTGCAACACGGCGTCAGCCGAAGCTTTGAGGAAAGTTCAACAGGCATATCTGCCTAAAAAATATCCGACTCGACGAGTTTTGGGCGTGATTATTCCGGCGATTGAGGAAGCCGTTCAAAAAACTAAGAATCGTAAAATTGGCATACTTGGAACGGAAAGCACTATTCAATCAGAAGCTTTCGTTGCCGAATTAAAGAAAAAAGATTCCAGAATCAGAGCTTTCCAAAAAGCCTGTCCTTTGCTTGTTCCGATTGTTGAGGCCGGCGAAAAAGATCAAAGAATTGTCAATCTCTCCATTGAGAATTATTTGAAGCCGTTGGTAGCTAAAAATGTTGATACTTTAATTCTTGGTTGCACTCATTACGGATTACTACTGAATAATATTCGGAAAATTTTAGCGAAATCCAACCGGAAAATTCTGATTGTCAGCGAAGGGAAAATTGTCGCTAAAAAGTTGGCTGATTATTTGCGCCGCCATCCCGAGATAGAAAGACTTTTAGCCAAAAACTCCAAAAGAGATTTTTATACTACCGATTTAACGGAAAAGTTCCGACGTATCGGCGGACGGTTAATGGGGCGAAAAATAGGGGTACAAAAGGTAAGTTTAAATTAGATTTAAATTATTTTTTATGAATTCCGTAGCTGAAATCCAAATCTTTAGAAAGAATTTAATCTCTAATATCCGTCAAATTCGCGAGAAACTTCCGGCCGGTAACAAGATCGCCGCGGTCGTAAAGGCCAACGCGTATGGTCACGGGATGAAAGAAATCGTCTCCATTGCCGAAAAATACATTGATTATTTTCAAGTTGATGACTTCGCTGAACTGAAAGAAATCCGCCAATACACGAAAAAGCCTGTTTTGGTTTTTGGTTTTGTCAGCGTGGCTGATTTGAACGAATGCGTTCGCCTGAACGCGATTTTGGGAATTTATGATCTTGAGGTGGCGCGAAAATTAAATGCCGCCGCTAAAAAGAGAAATAAAATTATTCCTGTTCATGTTAAGGTTGATGCGTTTCTCGGTCGGCAGGGAATATTGAGAAGAGACGCTCAAAAATTTTTTGCCGAACTGAGCAGATGTAAAAATCTCTCGGTTGAGGCGGTTTATTCGCATTTTTCGAACATTGAAGACGTCAGCAATCTTTCTCAAGCTAAGTTACAACATCAAGAATTGTTGGCGGTGAAAAAAATCGCCACCAAAGCCGGTTTTAAAAATATCTTTCACCACATTTCGGCCACTTCCGGTTTTCTGACGGATCAAAAAAACAATTGGGGCGGAAAAATCGTGCGACTGGGAATTGGCCTTTATGGTTTATGGCCATCAGAAAGTCTGCGACGCCGTTTTGGCGGTAGTAAAAAATCGGGAGCCGATAAGTCAGAGAGGATAATTCTGAAACCGGTCATGCGCTGGGTTACAAGAATCGCACAGATTAAAAAGATTCCAAAGAATTTCCCGGTTGGCTATGGTTGTACTTTTATTACCAAGACGCCGACGACTGTCGCCGTACTTCCACAGGGTTATAGCGACGGTTATGATCGCGGCTTTTCCAATAATTCCGAAGTTTTGGTTCTCGACCGAAGATGTCCGATAATTGGTCGAGTGGCCATGAATATGATTGTTGCCGATGTTACTGGGCTGGCGAAAGGACATCCGACAAAATCTTTTCTTGATAAAATTTCTAAAGCCGAAGTAGTTTTACTCGGTCGTCAAGGAAAAGAAGAAATTTCCGCCGAAGAACTGGCCGCCAGAATCGGCACGATTAATTACGAAATCGTGACTCGCGTTTGGCCAAATCTAAAAAGGGTGATAATTTAGTAGAAGAATCTGATTGAGGTTTGCCACCTTAGCTCAGCCGGTAGAGCAATGCTTTCGTAAAGCAGAGGTCCGCAGTTCGATTCTGCGAGGTGGCTCAAGTCGCAGATGCTCAAGTTTGAATTTTTTCCGTCGCGCTTTAAAACCGCTTCTTATTGAATTTCTGGCGATTTTATATTAAATTTAACTAGACTTTAACCGCCAATGTAGCTCAGTTGGTAGAGCACGTCCATGGTAAGGACGGGGTCGCCGGTTCAATCCCGGCCATTGGCTCTAATATTAGACGTCTTGATTTTTGAACCCCAGACTTTTTGAAGGATATTTGACATTGTTATCTTGATATAATATAATTTTAGGCAGCGGATTTGCTCTTTCATAATTACAAAAACTAACACAGAAAGGTAGGTTTACGATGTGGGATCCATATGCAGAGTTTGAATCAGCAGTTCTATGGAATGGATTGACTGTCTATGCCGCTCACTGGCCTGGTCGGCCGTGGGAGGCAATGGGCTTTATTGTCCATAGTGGAGCTGAAAACGATCCGATTGGTCTAGAGGGGTTATCGCATTTTGTTGAACATCTGGTATCAGAAAATACCATTGTTACAAAGGATGAAATGCGGAGTTTCTTTGGGGCCAGGGGTGGAAAAATCGGCCTGGGTCGGACCGGCTATTCAAACGTTAAATATAGTTTCTTCCTTCCAATCGACCCCGCAACTATTGTCCGGGCGTTTTCAATGTTTGGCCACATGTTGCTTTCAGCGCGACTTGATAAACTTATTGAGCGCGAGCGATCGGTTATCCTGGAAGAGTTTAATCGTCGCTATCCGACCAGGGACAAGCTCGATCTGAAGTGGCGAGAACGCAAGATGTTATACCCAGATAAGTGGTTGGGTAGATTTGTTCGAACGCTTGGTGATCCAGATTCAATTCGGCGTATAACTCAGGCAGATCTGCAAAAGCACTACGATAATTATTACACTCCCGCCAACATAAGTATTGTCGGTGTCGGCGGGTTGCAGATATCTGAACTCGTTGAGCTCCTTTCCAAAAGTGCATTTTTGGTGGATAAGGTTGGGGCTCGAGTCCCCCTATCAACACCAACAACTGGTGCCACTCTGCCCGCGGAGAATCGTCACGTGTTTGAGACGACTAAATCCATGGGGATTCAGGTTACAAGTGGCGCGTACAGAAGCGTCGCTCAAGTTCCTGGAAGGGTAAATAATCGCGCAATTGCGATTCTGGAGGAGATGGTTGATAAATTACTGGGAGAGGAAATCCGGGAAAAGCGCGCCTGGACTTATGCCATAAGCGGTGATTGGTGTAATTATAGAAACTTCTATGAGTTTTCTATCAACTGCGACGCGTTTGTTCTTAGTGCGCTTGATAGAATAGAAGGGACTATTGAGGATTGCATATCCTCTCTCTCTGATCGTGAGGACCTGTTGGAAAAGGTCAAGGAGATGAAAACCTCTCGCATCACAATGTTAGATCTGACAGCTCGAGAGCTCTGCGACGACGCAATTGCCGATCTGGACGTATATCAAAGGGTTATAACGCTTGCGGAATATTGCGAAGCTGTGAACCGTGTAACTATGGACGATATTCGCGATATCCTTCGCTGGCTTCGACCAGCGCGTCGGTGGACGCTTATCGTGCGCCCATAACCCGGTGGTTAGTGTAGTAATAATTCAAAGCGACTCAGTTTATCATCCCATGATGGTCGGCTGGGTCGCTTTTTTCATTGGCAAATCTTGTTAGCAAGAAAGCTCCCGCTCCGGCGGCGACAAATCCGATAATCACGATGGCCAGTATGACAAGCGGATTGCCCGTAAGTGTCGTCAAAAATGCCCCAGACCAGACCAAAATTGCTGACGGAATTAATCCAACTGCGTTGTGAATCATAAAAAAAGTTAGAAACCTAATTCTGGTCAGTCCGGCGGCGTAACTTATGGCTTCCGGCAACGCGGCGAAACAAATTCTGGCGATCAAAAAGCCACGTTTCTTTTCTATGAAGCCCAGGACTTTATCAACGGATTGAATGTCTCCACGAACAAACTTTTCAATAAAACTACGTCCAAATAATCGGCTGATATAAAAGGAAACCGTCGCTCCGAGAGCGTCGCCGAGAACAATGTAAATAAATCCGAAGATCGGATCAAAGAGAACTCCGGCTAACGGATAGAGCGGTGAGCCGGAAAGGGGAGCAAAGACAATAGTAGAAGCTTTGGCCAGAATAAAAATTACCGGCGCCCAAAGCCCGGCGCGTTCTATGTAATCTCTGACTTGATCCATATTGAAAAACCGAAACGAGACGAAAATTATAAGAAAGATAACAATTAAACCGGCCAAATTTCGGAGGATTTCTTTTTTATCGTTGCCCAGCATTTTGAGTGAATTTAAAACTGTTAGCTATTTTATGTGAAATTCGTCTGAAAAGCGAGTTTGTTTTTCAAATTCCAATCTTCTGTTAAGATAAGACGTGATATGGATAAAAAGGACAAATCTGCCATTGAAAAGCGCATCTCCGAGATTGAGCAACTTATGCTTCAGAATGACTTTTGGCAAAACAAGGACTTGGCGCAGAAAACCCTTCGCGAACTGGACGATTTAAAAAATTCTCTGGCCGGCAGAGAAAAACACGACAAAAATAACGCCATCATTAATATTTTTGCCGGTGTCGGCGGGGAAGACGCTGAAGATTGGACGCGAATGCTTTTGGAAATGTATATGAAGTTTGTCGGCCGGCGTCAGTGGCAGATTAATTTTCTGGATGAGAATAAAAACGACAATGGCGGGTTTCGTTCGGCCACTTTTGAAATAATTGGTAAAAACGTTTATGGCACACTGAAATCCGAATCCGGCGTTCACCGGCTTGTTAGAAAATCGCCATTTAATTCAGCCGGGAAACGACAGACTTCTTTCGCTCTGGTTGAAGTTTTGCCGGAGTTTGCCGACGACGACGGACTTAAAATCAAAGATGATGAGTTGGAGATTTCTTATACTAAATCCAGCGGACCAGGCGGACAAAATGTCAACAAACGAGAAACGGCCGTTCGTATTGTCCACAAACCGACCGGTCTTTCAGCCTTTGTCTCAAATGAGAGAAGCCAGGCCCAAAATAAAGAGAAGGCCCTTGAGTTAATTTGTGGTAAAATATATAAGCTTCTGGAAGAACAGAAAAAAGACGACATCGCGGAGTTATCTGTCTCAAAAAATACCGAAGCGTCCTGGGGCAGTCAGATTCGATCTTACGTTTTGCATCCGTACAAAATGGTTAAAGATCACCGCACCAAGACGGAAACGTCCGATGTTGAAGCTGTTCTTGGCGGCGGAATTGACTTGTTTATAGAAGCTATGAAAAAATAGGAAAGGTGGGTAATTTTTTCGGGTTTATTTTAAGTATGATTTACTTTGATAAAGTCACAAAAGTTTACGATGACAGCACCAAGGCCTTGTGTGATGTCACTTTAAAGATTGAACCGAAGGAATTCGTCTCAATTGTCGGCCACTCGGGCGCCGGCAAAACCACTCTGATCAAGATGCTTCTGGCTGAAGAAAAGCCGACCGAGGGCAAAATATTTTTTGAGTCTACCAATATCAATGCCCTTAAAAAGTCTGAGGTTAACAAGTTGCGTCGGCGAATTGGCACGATTTTCCAGGACTATCGTCTCCTTCCGAATAAAACTGTTTATGAAAATATCGCCTTTGCCATGGAAGCGGCTGGCCGGACAGATGAAGAAATTGTCGCCGATGTGCCTTATGTTTTGGAGTTGGTTGATTTGGCTGATAAAGAACTTAATTTTCCAACAGAATTATCCGGCGGTGAGAGACAACGCGTCGCTATCGCCCGGGCCATTGTTAATCAGCCGGACGTTATTGTGGCCGATGAGCCGACTGGTAACTTGGATCCGATAAATACTTACGAAATCGTTCAGATCCTGAAAAAAATCAACGATCTAGGAACTACGGTAATTTTGACGACTCACAACAAGGGCGTGATTGATGAATTGGGGAAGAGGGTTATTACTTTGGAAGGCGGCCGGATTGTTCGAGATGACCCAACCGGACGATATGTTTTATAATAAATCATTATGTTTTGGTTAAGCTTTAAAAGAATATTAAAAACGGGGTTCATTGATTTCTGGCGGAATGGGGTGGTTTCTCTGTCGGCGATTTTTGTCATGGTTATTACGCTTCTGATTTTGACTGGTGCGATATTTTCTAGCGTGCTTCTGGAGCATACTTTGACTTCTCTTGAACAGAAAGTTGATATCAACATTAATCTTTTGCCAGATGCGGCAGAAGCCACCATTGAGAAAATGCGCGAAGACTTGAGTACTTTGCCGCAGATTGAGTCGGTTCAATTGTTGTCTCGCGACGAAGTTCTGCAAGAATTCATCACAGACAATTCAGACGAACAGATAACTTTGGACGCTTTGGAATTATTACAGGACAATCCGTTTGGCGCCTCTCTTAAAATTAAAGCTGTTGATTTGTCTCAATACGAGGCGATCAATAAATTTCTAGAGGATAACTATGAAGTCGGCACGGTTAATTCCGTCATTGATAGTGTCAATTCAACGAAGAAACATGAGGTCATAGAAAAACTTAGCAACATCATTGATGCCGGTGAAAAATTCGGTGCGATCATTACGATTATCTTTATCATTCTTTCCATTTTGATTACTTTGAACACGATTCGTCTGGCTATGTATATTTCGCGCGATGAGATTCGAGTGATGAATTTGGTTGGTGCCGACCACAGTTACATCACCGGGCCGTTTATTGTTGCTGGCGCCATTTATGGCTTAGTCTCATCTATTTTGGTGATGATTCTGCTGTACCCGATAACTTTATATGTCGGCAAAGACACCGCCGAACTCTTCTTCGGACTGGATTTGTTTGAGTATTATTTGCAGAATTTCGGCCAGATTTTGTTAGTCATTGTCGCCGCCGGAATATTTATTGGCAGTGTCTCCAGTTTTGTAGCCATCAAGCGTTACCTTAAAGACCGATAATTTAATCATGAAAAAGATTTTTCCATTTCCTCCGGGCTTTTACTTCGGGGCCGCGACGGCGTCTCATCAAATTGAGGGCGGCCAGAATAACGACTGGACGAAATGGGAAAAGGCGAATGCTCAAAGACTGGCACGAGAATCTGAAGAAGCTTTCAGGTGGAATCCTCATTGGTCAAAGTTCAAAAACGAAGCGACCGACCCCAAGAATTATGTTTCAGGAAAAGCCTGCGATTCGTGGAATCGGTACGAAGAAGATTTTAATCTGATAAATTTTCTCGGCTTGAGTGCCTATCGTTTTTCTATTGAATGGTCGCGGGTGGAGCCGGTGGAAGGGAAGTTTGATGAATCGGCCATTTCACGCTATCGCGGGATGATTCGGTCTTTGCGTTCACGGAAAATTGAGCCGTTTATGACCATTTGGCACTGGACTCTGCCAAATTGGTTGGCGGAAAGGGGCGGAATACTGGCCCGCGATTTCCCGGAAAAATTCCGTTTATACGCGGAGAAAGTCTCTCGAGCGCTGGGCCGAGATGTTAAGTTTTGGATTACCTTAAATGAGCCGACAATATTGGCCTCGCATGCTTATTTGTATGGATTTTGGCCTCCGCAGAAGAAAAGCCTTTTTCTGTATTTTCGCGCGATAAAAAGTTTGATTAAAGCTCATAAATTAGCATATGAAGCAATCAGACGAAATCTGGTTGACGCGCAAGTCGGTATAGCCAGCCATCAGGTGGCGTTTCAAACGTTGCGACCAACTCTCGTTAATAAACTTTTGAAAAAAATCGCAGACTGGTTTGTTAATAGTATGTTTTTACGACGAATACGAAAACACCAGGATTTTATCGGTCTCAATCATTATAATAGAAACGTTATTAACAACGGTTTTGGTAAAAACCCCAACATTGAGCAAACAGATTTTGGCTGGGAATTTCATCCCGAGTCAATCCATCAGGCGCTCATTGAGCTTAAAAAATATCATCGGCCGATTTACATTACGGAAAACGGCCTAGCTGATGCTTTTGACACGATACGGGAAAAATTTATCGTTCGTGCGCTGGCTTCGGTTTCCAACGCGATTAAAGACGGAGTTGATGTCCGCGGATATTTCTATTGGTCACTTCTAGATAATTTTGAATGGGATAAGGGATTCTGGCCGCGCTTTGGCTTGGTGAAAGTAGATCCAAAAACGCAGGAGCGAACGGTGCGCGATTCAGCTTATGTTTACAAAACGATCGCCGAAGACCGGCAAGTGGAAGCGGATTTCATGATATAATTTGCTCATCATGTATATTGCTTGCGATATTGGAGGAACACAGTTTCGGGTTGCCAAATCCGAAGATTTGGTTGAATTTGACGAACCGATAATTGAAGAGACGCCCACTAATCCGAAGGAGGGCTTAAAACTTATCGCTACGACCATCAGAAATCTGGTCAAGAAAGAGAAGGTTGAAGCGATTATTTTCGGCATTGCCGGCATCATCAATCCGACTCATGAATTTTTGTTGAAGTCTAATCATTTAAAAGCCTGGGAGCGTGTGCCCATCAAAGAATTTTTTGAAAAAGAATTCGGAGCCAAAGTTTTTATTGAGAACGATTCGGCCATGGTCGGTCTGGGCGAGGCTCTGGCCGGCGCGGGGAAGGGTTTTGATTCCGTTGTTTACATAACCGTTTCAACTGGTATCGGCGGCGCTAAAATTGTTCGAGGAAAATTTGAGAAAAACAAATTCGGTTTTGAACCCGGTTATCAAATTTTAAACAATGAGACGGGAGAGAATTGGGAGGACTTAGCCAGCGGCACGGCGGTTGAAAAGAAATATAAAAAGCATCCGAAAGAAGTGGCCAAGACGGCTCATTGGCAAAAAATTGAACGCAATGTCGCCATCGGCATTCATAATTCTATTTTGCATTGGTCGCCGGATGTCGTGGTGGTTGGTGGTTCCATGGCCAAAGACTTGAACGCCGATCGGTTGAAAGAAGAAATTTCCAAGCTTATGAAAATTCATCCGGAAATTCCGGAGATCCGTTTAGCGACTCTCGGATCGATCGGCGGAATTTTCGGCGGTTTCGCTTATTTGAAAAATATTTTGTAACTCAAGTTGTAATTCAAATTGATTTTTAAAGATGTTGAGGAATTTTACAATCGTCCTAGTTGTCAGTACTTTTGTTGTATTTTTAGGTTTAAGCCGTTATTTCTACGCGCCAATAAAGGCTTTATCTCATTCCATTTCCTCAAACTTGGCTTCTGTTGCCGAAGCTTCGGTCCAAAGAAGGGCAGAGAAAAATCCGGTTTCGGAAATCCGATTGTTATTCGTTGGCGATATCATGATGGACAGAAATATCCGCACGGTAGCCGAGAAGAAAGGATATGATTTTTATTTTGAATGCGCCATGCCGACCTTTTCTCATTACGATTTTGTTATTGGGAATTTGGAAGGTCCGGTAACGAATTTTGCTTCGGTTAGCCGAGTAAAAACTGAAAAAGATCCAAATCTTTTTAAATTCACCATGTCGCCGGAGACTTTATCGGCCATGAAAAATTCGGGGATAAATATTGTGAGCATTGCTAATAATCATGCCTCCGATTTTGGTCTAGAGGGTCTTCGCCAAACCAAAGAAAATATTTTAAAATCCGGACTGAATTATTTTGGCGATCTGACAGATGAGAATAACGGGATTTTGACTTTGACGAAAAATGACGTAACTTTTACTCTGATTCCTTTTAATGAATTTTCAGACGCCGTTTCGGCCAGTAAAACAATCAAAAATCTTAAAGACTTTTCTGGTAGTGACAAGGAAACTTCAGCCGACTTCAAAATAATTTTCGCTCATTGGGGCGACGAATATTTGCCGGTCTCAAAGAGAATCAGAAAAATTGCTCACGATTTTATTGATGCCGGAGCCGATCTGGTCGTCGGAACTCATCCGCATATTTTGCAGGAAAGGGAGGAGTATGAGGGGAAATTCGGTACCGGTCAGATTTTTTATTCGCTTGGTAATTTTATTTTTGATCAATATTGGTCAGAAGCCGTTAAAAATGGCGGCGCGGTGGAAATTGTGTTAAAAAATAATGGTGAAGCGGAGTCGCGACTATTACCGGTTGTTTTGAATACCGAGTTTCAGCCGTGCATCTCCGAGTAGCCACGAGTAATTGCCAGATCGTCTAATGGTAGGACATCGCCCTCTGGAGGCGAGTATCTTGGTTCGAATCCAGGTCTGGCAGCAGAATAAATCGCCCGCGGATTTTTGGAATCCTTGAGCGTTGATAATCTCTTAAATATTTTGTAGTGTGTAAGAGGGTTTTGTTCATTTACAAGAGTTCAGTAAAACCAATACGGGAAGGGGATAAAATGAATAGTCGAATCTTTTCATGGCTAGTTATGGCATCAGTAATCATGCCATATCAACATGGGACCGCGTCGGAATTAATTACTGATATTTTTTTTACTTCAGCGATTCTCTATTCTGGCGCCACACCGGCGGAAAAGACTAATTGGTCAACTCAAATCGCTAATTCAGATGTGATTGTCACGGCACGGCACGTGGCAGTGGCGTCCAGTTTTAGATTATATGGCGATGAGTTCAATGACCCGGAGGCGTATGGGTTGAATATCAACAATGCTAGTCTGGTAGACATCATGAGCCCATTTTTCAAAGATCCCACAGGGACCAACTTTGAATTTGATGTGGATCGTGGCGATGCTGAATGGACGTTGTCGTATTACGAATCAAGAGGTCCGCGAGAGACGGATTACGGACGGACGAGTCGAAATTGCCGTCCAGTGGCCAGCTATGCGTGGGGTACCGTAACCAATGTCCAACTGAACGGTGACACACTAGTTCTTGACCTGCTATTTGATCCTGGTTTAGTAGACGGCAGTGCCAGTTTCGGGGACGCTATTGGCGCCATCGGGTGGCATGTGATATTTAATCTTGCTACGACGTCGGGAACTGGCGAAGTGATCTCGCACCCCGTCTGTCTTGATGAGGGCTGGGATACGAATGGGTATTCTTTCTCAATACAGACAACCACAAGCCGTCTGTATGCGGTGTATTACACAGAGGACCTTTCTCTGGCGTCGGAGTGGACGCTTCTGACTAATAATGTCTCTGGGACGGGGGAGGAGTTTGTTTTTTCCGATTCGGAGGCAGTTACCCAGCGCTATTACCGAGTCGGAGCCACATTCAAATAATGTTGAAGCCCTATCTGTTGCGATGACATCAAAACAGACGGGGCTTTTTATTATTTATTATAATTTTTCTTAAATAATCAAAAACGCTCCCATTTCGGGAGCGTTTTTGCGAGTAGGTTCCTATTGGACCTGAACTGGGGCCGCTTTCTTCTTGATAGTCAAAAGCTCAATGATTGCTGAAATACCGACTAGGACATAAACAACTCTTGATAGAGCTGACATTTCTCCTAGTAGAGAAGCAACCAAGTCGTAACCAAAGGCGCCAACTAGTAACCAATTTAAACCTCCAATAATAACTAAAATAAAGGCTATAGCTTTTACTGCTTTCATAATTTTATAAGGTTTAGCTTGTAAACCCACATAATTATACCACTTATCGTTGCCCGCCGATTTATTTAGTCCACAGACGATCAAAAATAAAAACCGCCGCGAATTTCTTCTCGGCGGCGTAATGAAGTCCTTTGGTGGGACTACGGCCAGATGATTCGGCCAAATTATTCGGCTAAGCCGTTTGGCATTTTGGGTCACTGACGCTTCCCGATATCTTGATGAGACTTCCGTCGGCTAGTCCCTTATTCCTTAGAAGCATGCCGTAATCGGCGTTGACCCTCTGGATGGGGATATTTAACGCCAGCATCAGTTCGGGAAAGGAGGACAAATGTCTGGCAATCTCATTGTAATAAAACTTAAGATTGCAAGCCGCTTCTTCGGCCCAGAGACGCAGTTCTCTGATCCGTTGCTGATCTTGATCCAGCGCGGCCTCTTTTTTCCATTGATTTTCGGCTGAAATCAGCCGTTCCAGCCAGGACATCGCTCTTGACAAATTGTCAATGAGGCCCTGCAAATAACCGCGCATTGCTTCCAGGATTTTCATGCTTGGCTGGTGCATGTCAACTGTGAATGTTGGCATAATGAAACAACCCTTTCTTTTGTTGAGAACTATTTAATCCGTTTACGATATTACAACAAATACGCAAATATGCAAACACGTGATTGTGGTAGAATGGCCGCAAATCAATATGCGTATCTGGGACATCCCACCAAAATATTTATGCCGAAAACACTTACTGGCCGAGCACCGTGAGCTTCATGGTCTTTGGAATATTTTGACTAAGCACAAAGGGAAGGGTGGTTACTCGTATCATCCAGAAACTCTGCGTTGGGCTGGAAAAAAGAAGGCGCTTTATCTTCGTCACGAGGCGTTGGTAAAAGAATTTCGTCGCCGCGGATATCGGCACCTGACTCCTCTAAATAAAAAATTAGCCGATGGTAAGGCGCGACAAAATATCTTTGTTGATTCTATTAAAAGGCAGAAAATTCTCCTGAAAAAGAAGCTGTGCCCTTGTTTTCTAGCTAAATAAGCCGGATCAAGCTATACCCCCAACTCCCTATTGACATTTTTAGCCACTGTGCTACCATAGCGAATAGATGTTACTTGAGACCGTTTGAATCTTGGCCCCTTATAAAGGCGGCTGACGTGTGTGGGGGCCACGATAACTGGTCACCCGGAAACCCCAGCATTGGGCCCATGAAAGGGAGGCGCTGTATGCTGCTGCCGAAGCGGCCGTCTAGCCTGGCATCCTTATAAATGCGCGGCGGGAGCCTGGTCGGTAACCGGATCAGCCAGGAAGACACCCCCTCTCCAGGGTTGAGCATGGAAAATGGAGAAAATTAAAGAGTCGTCTGGCGGAGAAATAGCTTGCTATCTCTCCGCCTTTTTATTTTCTCCGTTTTCTTTATCCACAATTTAAGTTGCTTCAGTTAAGAAAGATGTGGTAGAGTCAATCGCGGAAGTTCGCCGATCCAAGGTCTAAGAGACCGTTGGCGGACCAAGGAAAGCACCAGATGGTGCAGGAAGGAAGCGAGGTGGAAGATGCACAGGAAGTGGTTTGACAGTGGCGGTCGCGGCGTTCTGATGACGATTGACGACGCGGCCAGCGAAATCGGCGCCTTGGGAGCCCATCACGCGAAACCCTGCCACCGGCGACACATGGCCGGGGTCAGACGCAGGCTCTGCGCCTCTCAGGCGTAGAGCTGACACATCCTGGTCTGAACCCTCTCTAAGTAGGGTCAAAATGTTGTAACCCCCACAAGCACGGGCTTGTGGGGCTTTTATTTTCTTTAAAATATACCCGAAATTAGCGCTATTTTTAGCTTATCCACTTTTCTTTAACAGTTGGAGTTGACGCTTTCAGCTGATCTTGTAGAATTTCTCGCTAGACTTTGCACATTGAGAGTATTGAAGTTAAATAGGTTAACCAAACAGAAACAAAAGGAGAAGGGGGAAATGAAGGTGATCGGAATGTTGGTGCTGGTGATGTTGGTGGCAGGAATTCTGCCGACGACAGTCTGCTACGGCGGTGAATACTTTTACGCCATGACTTCTGTTGAACCTGGCGCGGTCTTGGTCTCGCCTTCGGTTCAGCGTCACGATACCGGCGAAAAGGGCGCTCTCGGCATTCGCGCTCTGCGCAAGCAGATCGCGGAAATCGATCAGCAGATCGATATGGCACGGGGCATTACCATCGAGTTTGAATTGTGTCAGCACAAAAGCCTGGCGCTTACGGCGCAGGAATTTGTTGCTCGATGCAACTTGGCTCATCTGTGGTCCACGCGCCAACACCTGATCGCCAAATGTCAGGAACAACGCGACCGACGGGCACATCCGTCCGCTCTGGCTGGTCGGGCCGGTGCTGCCATTACCGCCGACGAAAGTTAGCCGCTTCAACACAACAAGGCCCCGAGCGTTATACGCTTCGGGGCCTTTATTTTTGGAAAACTTTTTTGAAGTGCGCCAATCATTTAACATGAAGCCGTGTTAATGGTAAATTAGTTAAGATATGAAGAATTTGGATTATTCTATTGTTGTTCCGGTTTATAACGAAAAAGGGAACATCACAAAGCTTGATCAAGAAATAAGAGCCGCAATGTCGGCCATTTCTGACAGTTTTGAGATTATTTATATAAATGATGGTAGCAACGACGGATCGCTTGAAGAATTAAAAACTCTGACAAATGTAAAGATTATTGACCTGAATCGTAATTATGGCCAGGCCACGGCTCTAGACGCGGGCTTCAAAATGGCCACTGGTGAAATTGTCATTTCCATAGACGGCGACGGCCAGAACGATCCGGCCGATTTTGCCAAATTGCTTCAAAAAATGCGCGAGGGGAATCTGGATGTCGTCGCCGGTTGGAGAAAGGATCGAAAGGATAAAAAGGGAATTTGTCTGCTAACCCTGATTGGCAAGGCCGTCAGAAGGTTTTTCATTAAAGACGCGGTAAATGATTCTGGCTGTACTTTGCGAGCTTATAAAAAAGAGGCGGTAAAGTCATTGGATATTGGTGGAGAGATGCATCGTTACGTTGTAACCCTTTTGCGCTGGAAAGGTTTTAAAATCGGGGAAGTAATCGTTAATGACCGATTACGAGAACACGGAAAAAGTAAATACAATTACACGAAAGCTATTCGCGGTCTTCTTGATTTACTTTATGTCTGCTTCATCTATAAGTTTTCTCAACGACCGCTGCATTTTTTTGGTTACATGAGTTTAATTTCTTTTGTTTTGGCTATTGCCTCCGGTCTTTGGACAATTTATGATAAAACCTTTTTAGGAATTAGTTTGAATAGAAACGGCTGGTTTTACATAACAACTTTTCTGACGTTGTCAGCCATCGTTTTGTTTAGCTTCGGTATCGTTATTGATCTTCTCATCAAAATCCATCTCGGTCTTTCTCATTATGAGAAAAGATATTACATAAGGGAGGTGATAGAAAAGTAATAATTTCGAATTTGCTATGGGATTAAAGGGCAAAATAATATTAGTAACTGGTAGCGCCGGGTTTGTCGGTTTCCATACTGCTAAGAAACTTTTAGACGATGGCGCAATCGTTGTTGGTGCGGATAATTTTAATGATTACTACGACCCCGGTCTTAAGGAGGCCAGAAATAAAATTTTGGAAGGCTATCCCAATTATAAAATTTATCGAGGCGATTTAAGCGATCCAAAATTTGTCGAAAAGATCTTCACAGAAAATAAGTTTGATAAAATCTGTCATTTGGCAGCTCAGGCCGGCGTTCGTTACAGTCTTATAAATCCGCAATCGTATGTAAAATCAAACATCGTTGCTTTTGTAAATATTTTAGAGGCGGTTCGGAATAATAATATTAAAGACTTTGTTTATGCCTCATCAAGTTCGGTTTACGGGAACAATAAGAAAGTTCCGTTTTCTGTGGACGATCAGGTCAATGAGCCGATATCTCTTTATGCGGCGACAAAGAAAGCTGACGAATTGATGGCCTATACTTATCATCATCTTTTTGGTATCAATACCACGGGCTTGCGCTTTTTCACGGTTATCGGTCCGTGGGGTCGGCCAGATATGGCTCCAATGATTTTTGCCGACTCAATCGGCAAAGGCAAAGAGATCAAGGTTTTCAATTTCGGTAAGATGCGCCGCGATTTTACTTATGTTGAGGATGTCGCTGAAGGAGTCATCTTATCTTTGGAAATGGTCGGCGGTTATCATATTTTCAATCTGGGGAATAATAAGCCAGTCGGATTGGAATACTTTATTTCATGTCTTGAAAAAGAACTCGGCAAGAAGGCTATGAAAAAATATACTGAAATTCAGCCCGGCGATGTTTTAGAGACTTATGCTGACATTGAATACACGGAGAAAAATCTTGGCTGGAAACCAAAAACTTCCGTTGAAAAAGCCGTCAATTTGTTTATTGATTGGTATAAAGAATATTTCAAAATTTAGATCCCTATGAAAAAAATTCTCATGTTAAATTACGAATTTCCGCCACTGGGAGGTGGAGCGGGGAACGCGACATATTATTTGTTGAAGGAATTTGCCAAAGATCCTGATCTCGAAATTGATTTGGTGACTTCGTCGGTAAATGAATTTAAAGTTGAGCAATTTTCGAAAAATATAAAAATCCATTTTTTAGATATCGGTAAAAGGGGGAATTTACATTATCAAAGTAATAAAGATCTTTTGTTCTATTCTTGGAGAGCCTACCGCTATGCCAAAAAATTAATGAAGCAAAACAAGTTTGATCTTTGCCACGCTTTCTTTGGAATTCCTTGCGGGTATATTGCCATGAAACTTGGTTTGCCATACATTGTGAGTTTGCGCGGTAGCGATGTGCCTTTTTATAACAAGAGATTTTATTGGCTAGACAAGCTTATTTTTAAATCTTTGAGCAAAAAAGTTTGGAAAAGAGCAAAATCTGTAATTGCAAATTCTGAAGATTTAAAAAATTTGGCGTTCAAAACCGCACTGAAGCAAGATATCGGGGTCATTTATAATGGTGTTGATTTAGAAGAATTTAAACCTACGGCGGCAAAAGTTCAAAGTAAAAATTTACGATTAATCTCTACCGGCAGGTTAATTGAAAGAAAAGGGTATGAATATTCAATTAGGGCGATCTCTGGGATGAAAAATGTCGTTTTAACCCTAGTTGGAGATGGGAATCTGGCACCCAGACTAAAATCTTTAGCGAAAGAATGTAATTCAAACGTTAATTTTGTTGGTAAAAAAGAACACTCTGAAATTGTTTCATTATTGCAACAATCAGATGTCTTTGTTTTGCCGTCTCTAAACGAGGGCATGTCTAATTCAATTTTGGAAGCCATGGCGGTTGGTTTGCCGATCATTGCTACTAATACTGGTGGTTCGGCCGAACTGGTCAAGGATAATGGTTTTGTCGTTAGCATGAGATCTGCCGAAGAATTAAAGGGCGCCATTGAAATGTATAATAAAGACGCTGAACTACTAAAGCGTCAATCATCAGCCTCACTTTTTCTAGCTGCCAAAATAGATTGGGCAAATGCGGCAAATAAATACAAACAAAAATATCTATAAATTAGCGCAGACTCAGCATCTATTATATGCTTTTATTATGGCACTTAAAGTAAGATTCCAGATAAAATGGACATTATGATAAAAGATTTGATAAAGAATAATATCAAAAAAATGAATTATGGGCTTCGAGATAATTGGCACTACTGGAAAACATCCGCCGGCAACATGATTCTTTTTAAAGAATTGGGAGCCTTATTGCCAAAGTATTGCAAGGGCAAAGTTTTAGACGCTGGCGCCGGTAATTTATTGTATAAAAAAGTGCTTACTAAATATACGGCCGACTATGAAAGCATGGATTTTGAAAGGACACACCCCGGCTTGACGTATGTTGCAGATATACAAAATATGTTAGAAATCAATTCGGGCCGTTATGATTTTGTATTTTCTAGGAATGTCCTAGAGCATGTGCCGAACCCAACTAAAGCCGTGAGCGAAATCAGTAGAGTTTTAAAGGATGGGGGGTACGCCGTTATAACTGTGCCGTATCTTGGGTACCTCCACAATGAGCCACATGATTATTGGCGATTTACTAAATATTCCCTTAAAAAAATTATAGAAGAAAACCGTCTCGAAGTTGTAGAGATAAAAGAGTTGGGGGGACTGCTGGCTTTTAAGGGTTATATATTTCAGACGATATTTCTGGGTCTAACATATAATATTCCTGGTATCAACAAGCTAACATTTTGGATTAATTTTGTAATTCAAAGATGCCTCCTTACTCTGGATAAATTTTTTGGGATGAAAAAAATCTTTCCGCTGAGTTATCTGATTGTGGTAAGAAAAACAACCATATGACAATCGGTTTTATCGCAAGAGGACTGACAAAAGGGGGCGTTACTAGATATATAGAAAATTTTTTAATGACTTTTGATGCCTTTTTTTCCAAAGAAAATTCTCTAGTTTTATTTACAGATAAGGAAGATTTTAAAACGGCTTATAAAAATATTAAGGTTGTTTATCTTAAAAAGAGCAATAAAATATTTTGGGATTATATAAAAATTCTGCCCTATTTATTTAAAATAAAATTAGATGCCGTTATATACCCAAAGAATATTATCCCTTTTACGCATTTATTTTTTAGATTTAAAAAGATAAATATTATTTTAGATTTGGCTTATTTTAATAGGGAAATAAAAGCTTATCGTTTTTGGGATACATTGTATATGAGGGTTTTCATGAAACTATCCTGTCGGCTTGCCAGCAAGACGGTCGCAATCTCAGAGTACACGAAGCAAGATATTATAGATCGTCTGGGTATTAATCCTGAAAAAATAAAGGTCGTCTATTTGGCGGCTGAAGACTATTTTAAAAAACAAGCCGACCATGACTTAATACAAAGAACCCTGTCAAGATTGGATGTTGATAAACCATTTTTATTCTATTGCGGCTCACTAAGTCCGAGAAAAAATATATTGAGAATGTTGATGGCATTTAACCAGATAAAAAATCGTATACCGCACAATATTTATTTAACGAATAACTTATTGTGGGAGATTGAAGACATAAAAAAATATATAAAGGATAATTTATCGGGCAGAGCCTTTCTTATTAGAAGGGTGTCAGATGAGGAATTAATTTGCCTATACTCGGCCGCTGATTTATATTTGTACCTGTCTCTATATGAGGGCTTTGGTTTACCAATACTTGAGGCCCAAGCTTGTGGTTGTCCGGTTCTCACTTCAAATGTGACATCTTGTCCGGAAATTATTGGAGAAGGGGGTGTGTCTGTCAATCCATATAATATTGGTGAAATAGCAAGCGCCATGGAAAAGTCCCTAAAAGATGATAAATTAAGACATAATATTATCAACAATGGCCATGAAAATATCAAGAGATTTTCATGGCGTAAATGCGTCAGGGAGACATTAATGGCCAGTGAAATATTATGAAAATAAAGGCCACGAGGAATTCAGTAAAATGAAGATAAGAATTGTCACATATCATAAGGTTATAAACAGGGGAGCATTATTGCAGGCATATGGACTACAGTTAAATTTCAAGACTTTGTTTCCCGATTCAGATGTTAAGATCATTGATAAATTACCCCTTTCTTTTTCTGTTTATGAGTTATTACGTGCCATTCCCCAAAATAGGGGCGGTTTGCAAAAGTGGCGTCGGTATAAGTTGATTAATAAAGATGCCAACAGGACTCTTTCCTTAGAAAAAATGAGTTTGAAAAAAGTTTCAAGGCTTTTGTCAAAGGAAGATATTCTGGTCTCCGGAAGTGATTGCATTTGGAGAATAACCAAAAAATTTCCTTTTCCGCCGTTTCCCAATCAATACTGGTTACCTTATAAAACTGATGCCAGAAAGATTTCATTTTCTACATCCGCGTTTGGAACCGACGTTTCTTTACTTGAATCAAATAAAGAAAAAATTCATGATTTAATCTCTGATTTTTCGATTGTTTCTGTTCGTGATAAGTTCACAAAAAATATTATCAATAGAGATGATGCGACCATAACCCCTGACCCATCCTTTTTTGTTCCAATTAATGGAGATGTCTCATATCCAGACACGATATTATCTTTTTTTAAAAAACATCCCAAGCCCTGCGGCCTCCAGATATATCACGATAATTATCCTGACCACATAAAAAGATATCTGGTGACCAGTTCTGATCGCGGAGTACTTGGATTGACGAATAACTTTAATACAGATCTGAACGTTGATCACGTAATTAACACATTTCAGTGGGCAAAAATATTTGGCGAATTAAGTTTCAATGTCACGGATTCTTTTCACGGGACCATCTTTAGCATTAGAAACAGGACTCCTTTTTTGTCCATTGAGACGACGGATTGTCCCAGAGATAAAAGCAAAAAGTTTTTATTTTTATCCTATATTGGCCTTGAGGATTTGTATGTTGATATGAAAGAGCAAAAAAATAATCTAGGTGTTATCATAAATAAAAAAGAGGAGATATTATTTAACTGGAAGTCAAAATATCTCCCAATAATAGAAAGAGGACTGGTCAGGATAAGTAAGGATTTAGAAGATTTTAATAATCTAATAATGAAAAAGCTTTTATGAATGTAATAATCATCCGTCTTAAAAGAAATATTAACAAAGTTCGAAATCTATTTTTTCTTCCGCTTAGTTATCTTTATGACTTTTCTCGCTATATAAAGTATTCTATTATGGGGGGGCACCCGAGGAATAAAACGCAGTATCACGCCTTAATGAATCGTGATTGCCATAAGCTAGAAAAATCTCTTTCCGTCGATGAATTCAAGCCTTTTTCGGGAAAGGATACTATATCGAAGATTTTGACAAACATAAAATTATTTTCACCAAGATATGGGTTTGATGTCCCTGTAAAAAATGCGATACACACATTGCGAGAATATGTTGAATTCCATAAGAAGATAGGCCGATATAACCTACATATTGAAAACCTAGACAAGAAAGTTTCTGCCTTAGAAAAGGGCCACAATTTATCTGATTGGAGGACCGGGGGAGTTATTGAAAAGTCTAAAGAGCAGCTGGCGTCTGTCACGAGATGGATAGACCCGGAAAGATTTTTTTTGTCCCGCTATAGTATCAGAAATTTTTCTCCAGAGACAATTGACCCGGATTTAATTAAGAGGGCCGTGTGGCTTTCAACAAAAACTCCGTCTGTGTGTAATAGGCAAGGGTGGAAAGCGTATTATGTTATTGATGAGAAGTTAATCAAATCCATTCTGGCCGTGCATGGGGGAATTAGGGGATTTGATCACACAATTTCAAAAATACTTGTCATTGCGGGAGATATAAATCATTTTAGTGGTAGTAATGAAAGAAACCAAGTATTTATTGATGGCGGGATGTTTTCAATGAGCGTGGTATATTCTTTACACGCTCTCGGCATCGGGTCATGTTGCTTAAACTGGTCTGTGGATTTTACTAAGGATATTAAATTGAGAAAAATCTTAAAATTAAATAAAAGCGAATCAGTTATTATGATTGTCGCCGTCGGTCATTATCCAGATAAAGTAAAGATATGTCAGTCTCATCGCAAATCAATCGATGAGGTTTTTGAGATTATCAAGTAAATGATACTTGGAAATTCGTTAGAAAGAATAAATAGAGGAAAGATGGTCAAGGAAACAATCTGGTCCTTTCTCGCTAAGGGGACAACTTTTCTTCTGGTGTACGCAATTAATATCTTTTTGGCCAGATTCCTGGGGGTTGAAAAGTTCGGTCTGTGGTCTTTCTTTTTCTCAACCCTGTCAATCATTTTGCTTTTTTCTTATTGGGGAATTAACACTTCTGCGATGAAATATGTCGCGGAACACAATAAGACAGAAAAACTTAGTTCAGTCTTAAAATCTTCCGTTAAGTTAAGAATTTTACTGAGCCTTGTTTTTTCTATCGTATTGTTGATTCTATATAAACCTTTGGCCATGTTAATTGATAGGCCAGAGATGGAGAACTTATTTCTCTTGGCCGTTCCGCTTATATTTTTATCCGGGCTATCTGAATATCTAAAAGCCGTCTTCATTGGTCTGCACAGAAATAAATATAATCTCATCATCAATTTTATTGAATACGGATTAAAACTGATATTCGCGATTTTGTTTTTAATGTTTTCGGCCAGCCTAGCCTCCGTGGTGAATTCATATTCTTTGGCTCTGCTTATTACCGCCACGGTCGGATTTTGTTTGCTTTACTTTAACTTCTATCGTGGAGCAGGACCTTCTAATGAAAATTTTGATAAAGAAATTTTTCGGTATAGTGTTCCTTTGTTTTTTGTGAGCGTGGGTTTTTGGATAGCCACGTCATTAGATACCGTTATGATTGGATTCCTTAGGGGGGACTACGAAGTTGGGATTTATTCAGTAGCCAAAGAACTTATAACGAATATTCCACATATTGCCATAGCTATTTCTATGGGAGTAATGCCTCTCTTTGCGAATATGAATATGGAAAATAAAGAAACTTTGAAAAAGCTGTTTTATAAATTATTAAAGATAAATACGGTTGTATTTGGGTCGATAACATCTCTGATTATTTTCTTTTCTCGGTTTTTTATTCCGTTGATTTATGGGGAAAATTATGCAGAATCTGTCCTTCCGCTGCGGCTATTGATGCCGTATTTAATAATGTTCTCGTACTCTATATTCCTGAGCTCACTTCTGGACTATAGAGGATTAGCAAAGAAAAGAGCGGTCAATTTATCAATCTCTATTATTTTAAATATAATTCTAAATTTTGTTTTGATCCCGCGGTATGGCGCCAGCGGAGCGGCAATTGCAACTTCAATCTCGTATGTACCTTATCTATTTCTAAATTGGATTGAAGTCAAAAAAGTTCTAGTTTGATTTTTATTTTTGGCCACCTACCGTTGCCAACGGCATTATTTGTTCTTATTTTACAAAATTAGTCACACAAGAATAGATTCGGCCAATAAAAGCGATTCTCATAATATGAAGTATAATTATACATCTTTATATTTAACCCCCCCGCCACATTTTTGCAGTTTTTCAAAAGATACTCATTTACATTATTATCAAGCATGTGAACATAAGCACCTAAAAACCACATTTTGCCGCCATCATTTTCTTTTACCAGATCAAAAAAATCAATGATAGTTCCATCTCGAGAATTTATGTAATTTTTACTATAATTCCACAGACTATCAACTGAATAATAACTCACATCTTTTTGGGGTTTAAGATTCCAAGACGCCTCGTTAATTATTACGACGTCTCTTGGCTCCTGATTCTCATTAAGATAATCGTAGGCCCTAGTATAATCCGGGGCAACTGCTCGTCTATGTAGATAGGTCTTGCCATCATCATTTTCCCATTTCGTTATAGACTTGATGAATAGTGGGTTCGAATTTTCCAAGAAGGGAACCAGGGGCTTTGAGGTCATAAACAAGAGAAAGAAAATACAAAAAATAAATCTCATATTTTTTCTATTGAACATAAAAATAGATATTATATAGATTCCTATAATAATTATGGCCGCGAAGAACGGAATCAGGTGGTAAATATATCTAAAATCCTCAGACGTTTTCAAAAAGTATACGCTTATTATGAAGGGAACAAGAGCAAAAATGAGTAGACAAAAAGTATAAAATTTATTTTTAACTACACTGGAATAAACTAAGTATGCCGTCCCAAATATGAATAAAAGAGCAGATAATATAATTCCTCTCATCTGAGCACCTAATAAATAATAGTAATAGTCGTAGTTTGGATTTAAAAGGGTTTGTAGTGAAAGTTGCTCGGGAATTTGTTTAATCACGATTGATAAGTGTATGATGTTGAAAGAATCTAAAAATAGGAGCAAGATGATTATTAAAAAAATAATTATAAAGATTATCTTTTTATTTATTTTTTTAAATAATCCGAACACAACCTCTCGGTGATTAATTATTAGGGGAACCGAGCATAACGGCAGTAGCAGGAATAGTATCTTGGCCATTTCTCTTTCAATGAGAGCCCCGATAGAGAAAACTAGTATGCCTGCCAATGATAGGTAAAGAGATTTTTTATCTTCTTTTTCTGTGTGCCCGGGTAATCGGATTAAAAAATAAAAAACTAAAAGATAAAAGGTCAAAAACAATGGATATGGCCTTAAGAATCTGGCCATGTATAGGAATATAATATTATATGAGGTGAAGAAGCTTATTAATAAGCTGATTAATTTCGGAACATAAGATTTGAAAATTAGATAAATGAGGAGAAGGTTTAATAAACTTATCGTTGCGACAAAAAATCTTATCCAAAATATGGATCCCGGGAAAAGAGAATAAAAAAAATAACTACCTAAATTAGTTAAGTATCCATGATCGTAACTCGTTGTGGGCTCATCTGTAATATAGTTTCTCAAATAAAAACCATCGCCCCTAATCAGGCTGTCTATAACATTAATATGCCAACTTTCATCATGATAAAGATCTGCCCCTCCAAGATTCGGATAAATTAGTGAAGAAGCAAAAACCAAGACGACAAGAACGCAAATACTAGACCACCACCCCTCTTTATACAGCCATCTTACAAGGCCTCTCAAAATCGGAATCCTGTTTATTCCCGGAAATTTTTCAGAAAATTCGCCCGATCTTTTTTGTTCTGCCAGCACCTCTTCATCTTGTTCTTTATCTATTTCGGCCCCAATCTTTTTTCTGTTTACATAAAAAGTGATAAACCCCAAAATAATCGCCAAGATAATCAAAGTTATATTTCCATTCTCATCTAATCGGAAGCCGATCTTTTTGAAAAGATCAAATTGAGAAAGAGTTAAGATAACCAAACAAAACAAAAATAACCAAGAAACTATCCTTAATAATTTCCCCTTACTTACCCTTACCCCTCTTATTTTTTTGATTATGGAATTTAGCCACGACCAGTTAAATTTTATCTCCGCCACTTTCCTTAATAGCGAGATCGCCCATTCGTGATCAAACTTTTTGAAATAATAAGTTATGGAAATAATTATTAAAATCGTCAGGGTTTTGACCAGAATAAATGTGGAAACAAAGAATAAAATTGCCGCACCAATAGTTCCGATTAAAAGTAGTATTCTCGTTATCAACATTTCCTTATTCATCTTTTTATTTTGTCTTTTTCGTCTCAAAATGAAATATTCCAATTCCACTTAATCCTGTGCCAGATCCATATATCTGTTTTACTGTCGGATATTTTGCAATGGAATCGCAGCCTTTTATGAGTCGATTACAAGCCATTCCATCTAAAACAACAAAGCCCGTTTGTTTCGTTAAAATTTCATCTAATTGTTCTATATTTGCCACCATTTCTGCTCCAGTATAATAATCTTTGCCATCGACGATGAGTATTTCAAGATCATCTTTCCTACCCGTAAGACTCACTGGTAACCAAAGACCTTCACCGCCGAGATAAATTTTAGTCATCATGGCGTAAGGAGATACGATCAAGTCATTCTGACCCTTTATTTTGGCGATCAAGGAATAGGCAGATTTAAAATTTGGTTGAGGGGAATCCCACTCTAAATTATACGTGGTTTTTGTGGCAAAAGTTAAATGACTTCCGAAAATAATTACGCTAAGCAACACGGAGAATAAATTTATAGTCAGCCGACTTCCGTTGAAACTCCTAAATATTTTTTTACCGACTTGTTGTATCAACAGACTAACCGGGTAGGCCGATAGCATAATCATAAAAGGGAATAGCGGAAACAAATATCGGATTTGCGCGACCTGTCCGTATTCCATAATTATGGTTAGAGGTATCAATATCACGGAGAGCAAAAAGATAATTGGCCAGAAACGTTTTTTGTCAAAGATCATCGCGATCACGGCGATGGCGGATAAAAACACAAACAGCCAAAGTTCTTTCAGAAGATAATCCAAATAAATTTTTGAGTAATTGTAACCAATTAGATCTATTTCACTGATCCACAGATAACCAATCACCAGAATGACACCGATAATTCCGGCGGTTGCCATTTGTTTTCTGGTCGGTCGATTTTCCGGATGAAGTATCGTGTATAAGATAAAAATTACAATATATGCCGGTACGAAAAGTGGCGCAATTGTGTGCGACAGATACGCGCCTAAAAAGAGCAGAACAAAATAAGCCAGATATTTTTTTGATTTGCTCTCCAGCCATTTCTGGAAGAAGTAAAGTGAAAGGATAATAAAAAATTGCAAAGCGACATATCCACGGGCCTGTCTGGACCAGGCGATTTCCCAAGTTGAAAAGGTGAGAAGAACTCCAGTTATCCACGGTACGGCCGTTTCGGGGAAAAGTTTTCTGGCCAATAAAAATCCGGCGATTATCGTGAGTACTCCAAAAATTACCGAGGGAACTCGAGCACTCCAAGGCGAAAATTGATCAAAGCCGAAGATTCCCATAAATCCGGCAGTCAGATAACCCAGGCCCAGTCCTTGATTGTAAAATTCACCAGAACCGAGCAGCGGATAGCCGTGTTCCTCTATGGCTAAGCTTGCATTTATGGTGTAACCCTCGTCAATCCAGAGAGATTGTGAGCCCAGATGATAAGCTCGCAGGGAAAATCCGACGGCTAAAAATATGCCTATAAATAATCCGATTAACAGCTTTTTGCGTTTCCAAATCGCCTGTGCATAACTAATGGGAAAATCGTTGTCCATATAAACATGCGTGATATACTTTAGAAGTAAAGAAAAGACTAAGGTTTAGATTAACCCTTTTCTTTGTGTTTATCAAGTAAAATTATTGAGATGATGTTAAAAGTTAAAACGATCTTGCGCAAGATCTTGACAACAAGAGAGGCAGTTGTGGTGCTGACCCTGTCCCTTTTTGTTTTAGCCGGAATCGCTCAAGCTGAATTCGCCAGAAGAGATGGCGCTGAAGGCTGGGGTTACGGCTACGGCTATGGTTACGGCTATGGCTACGGGTTTGATGGCGGCACATTCTCCGGATACCGAACTGGCGGAGGAAACCTCTCGCAATACGGCTACGGCTACGGTTATGGTTATTTGGCAGAAGGAGTTGAGTACGACGACGACCTCGGATACCAAATTACCGCTGAAGACATTGAAAGTCTCGTACAGATGGGAGTCATGATCCCAAATGGCGGCGACATTGAAGACACAACTATGGTTACCTTCAATGCGACTACGACTTTGACGATTGCTGACGGTATCGTCGTTACGATTCCTGCCGGCACGACTTTCACTGCTGAAGAAGCCGGTGACTTCTCTGCGTTGGCTGCATCCGATACAATTCTTTCGGTCTTTGACATTGATAATGTTGATGCCGTAGGAACGTTGTCTTTCGGTATACCTGATTTGGGACTGACGGTTGATCCGGCAATTACTATTTCAGTTGAGGTCGGAGAAGAATACAACGGTGTAACATTGAACATCTACAGAAAAGATGCCGATGGTGATTGGGCAGATACTGGAGATAGTTGTCTTGTCGCCGACGGCACATGTACTTTCACCACTACTCACTTGTCTGATTTCGTTGTTGGTGAAGAAGGTGACGATGATGATGACGATGACGATGACGGTGGTTCTCGTCATTCTGGCAGACGTAGCGATACCGGAGCTTCAGCCGCTCAAGGCGCCGCTCCAGCCTGTCTGTCTATTACTCGAGATCTAACGGTTGGATCAACTGGATCTGACGTAGCTGAATTGCAAGCTTTCTTAGTATCAAAGGGTTACCTTGTTATGCCAGCCGGCGTATCAATGGGATACTTTGGTTCTTTGACACAAGCCGCCTTGGCTTCATACCAAGCTGCTAACGGCATTGCACCAGCCGCTGGATACTTTGGTCCTATCACCAGAGCTGCGATAAACGCAATTTGTCAGGCTACGACAACTACGACAACTACGGTTAACACAAGTCTATTTGTTAGAGACCTAACTATCGGATCAACTGGATCTGATGTAGCTGAATTGCAAGCTTTCTTAGTATCAAAGGGTTACCTTGTTATGCCAGCCGGCGTATCAATGGGATACTTTGGTTCTTTGACACAAGCTGCCTTGGCTTCATACCAAGCTGCTAGTGGCATTGCACCAGCCGCTGGATACTTTGGTCCTATCACCAGAGCTTATATAGCCAGTCACTAATGATAATGTAGACTGACTTGGTCTTTTACAAAACACCCGCCACATCTGGCGGGTGTTTTGTATGTGCTAATAATGAAAACCTGATGGATTTTGATTTAAGCTTTTAGTTGTTCTACCAGATATACTTCGTCATTTCTTCTGACTGGTCCGCTTAATTTTATGGCGACTTTTTCTCCTTGCCCGGCGGATTTTATTTTCTTGTGATTTTTTTCCATGGAAGTTATTTTTTCCTCTCGGTTGCCAGTTGTTGGTCCTTGGAAAATTAAAGTGTCTCCATTCTGAATCTTGGGCACAGCCTGGATGATTATTTCCGCCACGCCGATTTTTGGATAATAGGTCCAGACTTTGCCTACGAAAGCTTTGGTTTGAGCGGCCTCGTTGCCATCGGTTTTTGTCCACTCATTTATTGGTTTACCCAAATAAAATCCGCTGCTTTTTCCGCGATGATAAACTTTCTCTAAATCTTTATTGAGTTTCTGTTTTAACGCCGCCAGTTTCTTTAGATATTCTTTATTTTCTTGCTTGGCGCCGGCTTTGCCCCAGGCTTTTCCTTTCTCTGTCCAAATAAAGTCAATGATTGTTCGGTAAGCTCTTGTTACTGTGGCGACATATTCTGGACTGCGGTTTCGGCCCTCAATCTTCAGGCAATCCGCGCCGGTATCAAGTATTTTTTCTATAAAATCTATGGTGCACAAATCATTCGGACTTAAGACATAATTCTCGCCCAATTCCAACTCTTTTCCTTCCTCAACTTCTTTAATTAAATATTTTTTTCGGCACGGCTGTCGGCATTCGCCACGATTGGCTGATTTGCCATATAAATATTGAGACATGAAACATCGCCCGGAAATTGAAACGCACATGGCGCCGTGGATAAAAACTTCAACTTCCATACCGACGGTCTTTTTTATTTCACGAATTTGTTCCAGTGAACATTCGCGGGCCAGAACGATTCTTTTGATGCCAAGTTTTTTATAAAATTTTGCCGAAGCTGAATTAGCGACGCTGGCTTGAGTGCTTAAATGAATCTCCAAACCGAGTTTTTGAGCGATTTCCACTACGGCTAAATCCCAGCAAATAATGGCGTCTACCTTGGCTTCACGTACTTTTTTCAGAATTTTACTAATCTGGCCAAGTTCTTCTTCGTAGATAATCGTGTTTATGGCCAAGTAAACTTTGACATTTTTGTTGTGCGCGATTTTCACGATCTTAGGCAAATCTTCTACGCCGAAATTTTTCGCCCCGGCGCGCATGTTGAATCCCTTGATGCCGAAAAATACTGCGTCAGCGCCGTTATCAATCGCTGCCGTCAGGGAAGTGTAGTCCTGTATCGGAGAAAGAAGTTCGGGTTTGCGGCTTTTCATAATGACTATTATTAGCATTATCTCGGGAGAAAGAAAATACCCTTGAGCAAATGCTATAATGCTTCTCATGGAACCACTAGCTTCAAAAATTCGCCCGACTAAGCTCCCCGATTTTGTCGGCCAAAGCCATTTAGTCGGTAAGGGCAAACCTCTTTACGAAGCTATTGAGAAAAAGCACGTCTTTTCTTTTATTTTGTGGGGACCACCGGGGGTTGGCAAGACGACTCTGGCGCGAATTTATGCCAAAGCGCTGAACGCCGAATATCATGAACTCTCGGCCGTTTCTGCCGGCAAAGACGACATCAAGAAAATTGTTGAAACTCGTGGAGAATTGTTCGGACCGCGCATTTTGTTTTTAGACGAAATTCATCGCTTTAACAAAGCTCAACAGGATTTTCTCTTGCCTCACGTCGAATCAGGAAAATTAGTTTTAATCGGCGCGACCACGGAAAATCCAAGTTTTGAAGTCATTCCGCCACTTTTGTCTCGTTGCCGAGTTTTTGTTCTGGAAGAACTTTCCGATGAGGACATGAAGAAAATTATAAAGCGTACTGGCGCTAAAATTAAAAAAGAGGCGCTGGAATGGCTACTGCGCGTCGCGCAAGGTGATGCTCGACAGGCGATTGCTTTAATCGAAAATACGATTGGTTTGTACAAGGAACTTTCTCTAGAAAATCTGAAAAACGCTTTGCAATCAAAATTTTTACGTTATGACAAAAAAGGCGATGAGCACTACAACACTATTTCGGCTTTTATAAAAAGCTTGCGCGCTTCACAACCGGACGCCGCTTTGTATTATTTTTCGCGAATGTTGGAAGCCGGTGAAGATCCAAAGTTTATCGCTCGGCGCATGGTTATTTTTGCTTCGGAAGATATTGGCATGGCTCAACCGACGGCTTTAGTCGTGGCTAATGAAGTTTTTAGGGCGGTAGAGACCGTCGGTTTACCGGAGGCAGCTATCAATTTGGCTCACGGAATTGTTTATTTGGCATTGGCGCCGAAGGATCGCTCGGCTTATGAGGCCTATTTATCGGCCCTGGCCGACGCTAAAAATCTCGGCAATTTGCCGATTCCGTTAATCGTTAGGAATCCCGTGACAAAATTGATGAAGAAATTAAATTATGGAAAAGATTACGAACTTTATCTCAAAGAAAGTCTTTTGCCGGAGAAGTTAAAGGGCAAAAAATATTATGTGCCAAAAATTTCTCTGAAAACCTCGGCAAAAGGTGCGCCGAAAAATAAGAAATAATTCCGATGAAACTTTCTAAAACCGATTTCCTGATTTTCAAAGAATGTCAAAAAAATGCCTGGCTTAAAATTCATCGCCCAGATATTTATTTTAAATATCCGTTATCGGCTTTTGAAAAAAATATTATTGAAACTGGTAATGAGATAGACGAAATGGCTCGGCAGTTGTTTCCGGGCGGCGTTCTAGTGAAATCTCGTGAAGATTCTAAATCTACGCAAAAATTAATAGCAGAGAGGACTTCCGTGATTTATCAGCCGGTTTTTGCTTCCGAAAAATTTTTGGCCGTCTCGGATATCTTGGTCTGGAATAAAGAAACAGAGAAATATGATTTATATGAAGTTAAGTCCTCAACTGTTTCGGAAGAAGACGGCGGTCGGAAAACCGAAGACTACCTGGTTGATATGGCTTTTCAAAAGAGAGTCATCCTAGAAACCGGAATTATGAGTGGCGAAATTTCCCTTGGCCAAACTTATCTAGTTCGTTTGAATAAAGAATACATCAGAAGAGGTGAGTTGAATGTTTTTGGTTTGTTTAAGGTTGAGAATTTAACTAAAGAGGTTGATGAGATTTTAAAAGAAATTGGCGCGGAAATGGATTCGGCTTTTGAGGTTTTATCTTCAGAAAAAGAACCGCCAGGCCATTGTGGCTGTATTTTAAAAGGACGGGGTTCGCACTGTACAACTTCGGAATATTCCAATGCGGATATTCCTGAATATTCTGTTCACGACATTGCTCGGATCGGTAATAGTAAAAAAAAGTTAAAAGAATTGGTTGACAGCTCGATTTTAAATATCGCCGATATCCCACAAGATTTTGAATTATCAGAAATTCAACGGCGGCAAGTTGATACGGCGCAATCTGGTCGAACTTATATTGACCGCGCTGGGATCTCAGAATTTTTAGCGACGATAAAATACCCAGTGGCATTTCTTGATTATGAGACCTATCCATCGGCCTTGCCAAGATTTGACGGTTATCGCCCGTACCAACAAATTCCGTTTCAGTTTTCGTTGCATGTCATGGAAAAACCTGGTGGGGAATTACTTCATTACGATTTTATTCATGCCGAAGACACTTGCCCCGATGAAGCTTTTGTCTCTTCTCTGCAAAAAGATTTACCAAAATTCGGCAGTATTTTGGTTTGGAACATGAAATTTGAAAAGGGAATTAACGCGCAGATTGCCGAGCGACAGCCAAAGTTTGCCAAATTCTTGAAAGAAGTAAACGACCGAGTCGTTGATCTGATGATTCCTTTTTATGGAAAGACTCTGGTTTACGATCATCCAAAATTTTATGGCAGCGCCTCAATTAAATATGTTTTGCCAGCGCTGGTGCCAGAACTTTCTTATAAAAATTTGCATATTCAGGAAGGCGGAACGGCCTCGGATACTTGGAATCGGATCGTAAGCGGGGAATACGGCGCCGAAGAGAAAGAATGCGAAATTAGGGCTCTTTTGGACTATTGTGGGCAGGATACCTTAGCGATGGTGGAAATTTGGCGGGTACTAGAGGGAGAGAGTAAATGAGAGCAGGATACATTACGCCGCTCTTGACTAGTTATTGCTTCTATGCTATCATTCTAAGCTAGAGATGCCGAATGGTTCGGCATCGTAAAAACAAAAAGGGAGGTCTTTGTGAAGGGTTCAATAAGTCTAGTAGAATCTGTTCTGGCGGTTCTCGTGGCGGCCATCTTTGGATGGGTGGTGTCCGGCATTCCAGACGGCGAAGGGTCGTGGATCTCTGCGGCAACTTCCGCTGGTTTAATCGCCGTGTTTATAGTCCTGGATTTTTTGGCCGGCATCTATGCGCGTTCGCAGTTCCGATATCGGCGCCTGATGAAAAATGCCCGCTTAGCGGCAGGCATCAAGGATGAGCCGGTGGAAATGGCCGAGATGCCCAAACCGCCCGCGCTCAAACAACCGATTGATATCAGTTTCCCGAGTCGGCGCCATCGGCGCTGTTTCGGCCGGACCCTGGGTGTGGACCGGTCGGGACGGGTACGTGTCTTGGTTACCCACCGTGCCGACCCCAACTGGCGGGCACAGCGCTTCGCGCGTCCGCGCGTGGTTCGTCGATCGCCTCGGGCGATCGAGACTCACGACTGCCTGCTCATCGAGGGGCAGCTCTGTCCGAACTAAGGAAGCGGCCACTCAAAACCCCCTAGAAATTCGCAAGAATTCCTAGGGGGTTATTTATTTGTCTTTACCCGGATATCCTGTATAATATGGCTCACGGTAGTTTATAAAGTAATTTTAAAGACATGGCAAAATCAAATTCTGCATTTATGAAACCTATGAATATCAGCTCTGAATTGGCGGCTGTGGTTGGTAAAGGACCAATGCCTCGTTCAGAAGTGGTAAAGGCTTTGTGGGTTTATATCAAGCAGAACAACCTTCAGGACGCTACAAACAAGAGAAACATCAATGCTGACGCCAAGCTTAAAGCTGTTTTCGGCGGAAAAGAAACTGTTTCTATGTTTGAAATGACCAAACTAGTTTCCAAGCACCTTTCATAAAAGACGGGTGCCGATGGTAGGCAGAACCGCCCCCAACTGGGGCGTTTTTGTTTTGTCGCTAAGGAGACTTCTTTTAAATCCAAAATAAGCAAAGATTTGTATTTGTCGAATGGGGAATAAACTGATAGATTTATAGACCAAGCCTCAATTAAAATTATGGAGATTAGAAATATCGCGATAATAGCTCACGTTGATCACGGCAAGACGACCTTGACTGATATGATTTTGCGTCAAACCGGCATGATTGAAGAGGGCGTTTCCATGGATTCAAACGCTCTTGAAAAAGAACGGGGCATAACCATTTACTCTAAAAATACCTCAACTTTTTATAAGGGGACGAAGATTAATATTCTTGACACTCCCGGCCACGCCGATTTTGGTTCCGAGGTAGAGCGTGTTTTGCGTAGCGTTGATTCGGTTTTGCTTGTGGTTGACGCGGCCGAGGGGCCAATGCCACAGACTAAATTTGTTCTCAAGAAATCTCTTGAATTGGGGCTAAAACCGATTTTAATTTTAAATAAAATTGATAAACCGGCCGCCAACGTCAAAAAGTCCCACGATCAGGTCTACGAGCTATTTTTTGATTTGGGCGCGACGAAAGAACAGCTGAATTTTGAGACGCTTTATGCCGTTGGTCGACAAGGAATCGCCAAAAACAACTTGAAGGACGAATCTGCCGATCTGATGCCTATACTTGATATGGTTTTGAAAAAAGTTCCACCGGCATCGGACGAGATTAAGGCCAAAAACAAGTTAAAAGCCCAGGTCTTTAATTTGGCCTACGATAATTTTTTAGGTCGAATGGGTATTTGTAGAATTTATAGCGGAAAAATAAAAAACGGACAGCAGATATTTGCCAAAGACAACTCCGGCAAAATTTTTTCCGGGAAAATCGCCAAGCTTTTCACCTTTGAAGGTATGAACAAGAAGGAAGAAGATGAGGCCACGACCGGAGATATTGTCATGATCGCCGGTTTGCCCGAAATCTATATTGGCCAAACCATCGCTGAAGATGAAACTTCGCCAGTTTTGCCGGCCATTACCGTTGACGAGCCGACCTTGTCTGTTTACATGTTTATCAACGATTCGCCGTTTGCCGGAAAAGTCGGAAGATTTCTAACTTCTCGTCAGATTCGCGAGAGACTAGAAAAAGAACTGGAAGTTAATGTCGGTTTGCGCGTTGATTTTACCGAGGGCTCTCGATTCAAAGTCTACGGCCGCGGGGAACTTCATTTAGGTGTTTTAATTGAAAATATGCGCCGAGAGGGTTTTGAATTGGCTGTCTCTCAACCGGAAGTTATTATAAAAAATATCAACGGCGAAAAATACGAACCTTTTGAAGAAGTTTCTGTTTTGTCACCAGAAGAATTCTCGGGAATTATCATTGAGAAATTGGGAAACAGAAAAGGTCTTTTAACTCACATGGAGACTGTTCATCACCAAGTCAAATTATCTTTTGAAGTGCCAACTCGCGGGCTTTTGGGTTACAGAAACGAATTTGTCGTTGATACGAAAGGCGAGGGAATTATGACCAGTGTTTTCAGCGCTTTTAAACCGATGGCTGGCGAGATCAGGAAAACCGAATACGGTTCAATGGTATCTATGGCGACCGGAAAAGTTCTGGCTTTTGCCTTGGAAAACTTGCAGGAACGTGGCGTTTTATATATAAAGCCGGGCTCTATGATTTATGAAGGAATGGTTGTCGGCTATACGGTAAAAGGGGAAGACATGTACGTAAATCCGACCAAGGGCAAAGCTCTGACCAATGTCAGATCGCACAGTTCCGACGGCCTGGTTCTTTTGGCGCCGCCATTTGATCTGACTTTGGAAAAGGCCCTGGGCATGATGCGCGGAGACGAATATCTGGAAATAACACCGAAAGACATTCGTTTGCGAAAGAAATATCTGACCGATAACGATCGCAAAAAAGCCGAGAAACTTGAGAAGCAACTATCTCTGTAATTCCAGAGAATGAAACTTATATCCTCGCCCTGGAATATTTCGTATCAGCGTTTTGTTTCTGTCCCTTAATTTTGATCTCAAATTTCTGATGTGCGTCTCAATGGTGTTGGAAAAAGGATCGGCATTTATATCCCAAACACTTTCCATAATCGTTGAACGAGTTACAATTCGCCCAGAATTTCTCATCAATAATTCCAGTAGAGAAAATTCTTTTTGGGTCAAGTATAACTTTTTGTTCTGATGGACGACGTCATGAGTATCAACGTTCAACGAAACCACGCCTTCTTTTATAACTGTATCTTGTATCTTATGCGGTCGGCGCAACAAACTTTTCACCCGAGCGTGCAATTCAGCGAACGAAAACGGTTTTGACAAGCAATCGTCCGCTCCGCAATTGAGCAGGTCAATTTTGGTGTTAACATCCGCCCGGTCTGATAAAAATAAAATCGGGGCGTGAACCCCGATTTGTCTGATTTCTTCACAAACGACCTTCCCCAGCTTCTTCGGCAGAATGTCGTCAAGTATGATCAGGTCGTACTTGTTGACTCTGGCCAGATAGGAACCCCTTTCTCCATCTCCGGCCTCGTCAACCGCGTAGGACAGCTCTTCCAGTCCCATCCGCAGGACATTTCTGATTGAAATATTATCTTCAACAATTAATATCTTCATTGACGATGTATTGTTTCAAACTTTTGTTTGTAGTCAATCTTTCTTATGTCAAAAAAATGTTGGCTAAACTTTGATTAAAATTTAACTTTGGCTATTATAGCCTTGTTTTTAGCCCTATTTTATCGGGTGTCTTTTAAAGTTAAACTAAAACGAATTCCGTATAAAGTAATAATTCCCAACGCTACGAAAAGATATTTTATGTCAATGACAAAGACTAAGAAAATAGAGGCTATAACTGGCGCTATTAAATAAGCTGATTCGCCGATGGCGCGATACAAACTTAAGATATCCACATCGTTGGCATTAATTTTCTTGAAAAGATATGTCTCGTTCATGATCTCAACAACACAGGCCCCGATTCTGGTTGTAAACAAAATTCCGGCCCAGACCCAGAAAGAACCTGATCCGATAAAGGAGATCGCCAAAGTTGCTAATCCGGCGACAATAAAGCCGGCAGTCATCAGCTCTTTTTCTCCAAGTATTTTGTCAGCGACTTTTCCGGCCAGAGCTTGCAGAAGCACAAAGGGAATCAGAGCGATACCGACGATTGAGACGACCTGGCTCAGGCTGAAACCGATTGAATGCAAAAATATCGGCATATAAATAATCATCCAAGAGTAGAAAAAGTTTAAAACAAAACTTGATCCACAGATTTTGACCAAATCAAAGTTATAGGAAATTTTTCTTAATGTTTCAAAAACGCCACTTTTTTGATAATTTCCATCAACAAACGGCCTCAGATATTTTCTGGCGATCAGGGCCATCGGTATTAACAATAAACTCGCCCAAATATAAACGGGCGCAATGCCGGTGACTCCTGGTACTGGACCGAGGTGTTCCATTATTAAAAGTCCGCCGAACAAAGGTCCGATAACATAAGCCAAATTTAAAGAAGTCAGATAGAATCCGCGAATTCCGCCGGTTTCGGCATCAGCTGACTGACTTTCCAAGAAGATATCAAGATTTAAAATCATCAAAACTCGGCTGACATAACAGATAACAAAAGCCGAAATGAAAAAAGCCTCGATATGCGCGCTATTTATCAGTAAGACTGCTGCCATAACTGCCGAAGACAGAAAATCAACGGCCAGCATGGACATGAATACGCGATAATTGCCGATTTTTCTCAGGACTCGCTTGATGAATAGATATGAGCCTAAAACCAGGATGGAACTGATGGTGAAAATAAGGCCGACTTTTTCTTCGCCGATGAATTTACTTAGCAGACTTGAATTGACGTAAAGGGAAGGGGTGACATGAAGTGCCAATAAAAAAACCAATACGTAAATAACCCCTTTTTTGATCGTTGGACGGAGTATCCCTGATCCGATATCAAAATCTTGCCTTTCCATTAAGCTGAATTATAACAAGAGTTATATTTAACTCCTAAACACTAAACGCCGATCAAAACCGGTATAACCAAGGGCTGTTTGGCCGTCTCTTGAAACAGAAATTTGGACAATTCATCGGACAGAATCTTTTTTAAACGGTCAAAATCCACAGGGCCTTTGTTGCGGGCCAAATGATTTTCCACGGTTCTTTGGGTGATAAATCGCGCTTTTCTCAATAGTTCTTGCGATTCTCTCAAATAGACGAACCCCCGAGAGATAATGTCCGGCGATTTTTTAAGTTTGCCGTTTCTGACGTTGATGCTGGCGACAACGACGAAAATTCCGGCTTCGGCCAATAATTGGCGATCTTCTAAGACGACGTCCTGAATTGTGCCGACGGCCAGACCGTCAACCGTGACCGGGTCACGGGGCGCTTTCATTGGCAGTTTGACGATTTTCTGATCCTCGGCACGGATTTCAATGATTGATCCGTTTTCCGGCACGACAATATTTTCTTCTTTGGTTCCGATTGATTCGGCCATTTCGGCGTGTTGTCTCAACATGTAATGAAAACCGTGAACCGGGATGAAATATTTATAAGGAATCTGTTGGTGAATCCACTTTAATTCATCGCGGTTTCCGTGACCCGAAGCGTGAACGTCGGAATCCAAATAAGTGATGACCTTGGCTTCTGATCGGTATAAGCTGTCTTTCAGTTTTACCACGGACATATAATTTGTCGGAATAATTGAAGACGAGAGCAAGATCGTGTCCGTTTTTCTCAAGGTAATGTATTTGTGGGATTTATTAGCCATCCTCATCAGCGCGGCAAATTCTTCTCCCTGTGAGCCGGTAACCAACATCACGATTTTATCCGGCGGATATTGTTCCATTTCTGTGACCGGAATGATGTTGTGAGTTTTTATCAATCCGAGATATTTCACGATATCAAGATTTGATTTCATGGAGCGGCCCTCTACGACAATTTTCTTGTTATATTTCTCCGCCATTTCTATGATTGCTAGAATTCTTTCAACCTGAGAAGCGAAGGTGCCGATAATTAATCGGTTCGTGGTATTTTTTAGGATTTTTTCTATATTTTTAACGACGACGTCTTCCGAGATAGAGAAGCCTGGTTTTTCAATGGAAGTTGAGTCCATCGTCAAAAGCAAAATGTTTCGGTCTTTGAATCTTTTATAATGTTCAATTTCTTCTTCTGTTGGTATGCCGTCAATGTTGTCAACGCGAACGTCTTCTATGATAACGACGTCTCCCATTGGCGTGTCAATAATTAGTCCCATGGAATCCGGAATAGTATGCGAAATAGGGAAAGTTATGACTTTTATGGAGCCGGCGCGAATGGCCTCATCACTGTCAATAATGCGGATATCGGCCTTTGGTAGATGGGGGAAATCTTCCATCTTTTTTTGAATCATGATGGCGCCGAACTTTCTGGAATAAATCGGCGGATTGCCTAATTTTTCCATGATGTAAGGGATGGCTCCGATATGATCCAAGTGACCGTGAGTGATGAAAACTCCGCGGATTTTATCTTTTCTTTCTTCAAGATAAGTAGTGTTTGGGAGAATATAATCAATGCCGGGAGTTGAAGCGTCCTTGAACTGAAAACCAGCGTCAACGATGATAATATCGTTGCCGATTTCTACCGCTAACATGTTTCGGCCGACTTCTTCCACGCCGCCGAGCGTAATGATTCTGACATTATTGCCGACGGAAGGGATCGGTAACTGTGGTTTTTGCCGCTCTAAATTTTTATTGCTTCTTTGTTGTCGCAAAGTCGTGCGGAGAGAAGGGGCGAATCGCGAAAGTTTTTTGCTTCGTCCGCGCGGATTGCTCCCCGGTCGGCCGGTTGGACCGGAACTTCTCGGACGATTTCCGTCATGAGGTCGGTGTTGAGAATCATGGCGTCTGCCATTGTCGTGCCGATGGAAGCTTGGTCGGTTTTTATTGGTTGAACTGCTCCAACTACCTAATCTATCCGCCGCACCTTGTTGTACATTATCATCTGTCATAATTTTTTAATTAAAGATTCCCCAAACTCTATCGGTTTCAATAAACCACTCGTAGATATTGGTGAAGCGATCTTCGCCACTAGTAATATTATTAAACTTTACCCCTTGAATTTCCGCCGGAAGAACATAAATAAATTCTGGCGAATACAAGAATATGGCCGGTCGATCTTCGGCAATATTTTCATTGAACTTTTTGATAGTAGCTCGTATTTCAGTTTTATCAGTTAGATTTCTTAAATTATCTAATAATTTATCAACTGTGATATTGGCGTAATTGGTGATATTTAAGCCCGGGTCTATTCTTTGAGAAGAGTGCCAGAAAGCGTAGAGATCCGGGTAATTGTGAATAACCATGCCGAAGAGAAGAACCTCAAAATTTCTCGGACGAATAATTGTCTGGCTTAGGTCGCCGGGTTCAAAAACTTTAACTGACACATCGGCCCCAATTTTTTTCCAGGAATCTGCCACCAGATTTGCCGTTTCAACCAATTCCGGAACATCGTTAGTTGAGATGCTTAACGAAAGCAAAGAAATCTGTTTGTCCTTTTCTTTTTCATAAATACCATCGTCATTTTTTTCCCAGCCGCTCTTTTCTAAAATAGATTGAGCGGTAGCGATGGCCTCGTCGTAATCCTCGGCGCTTTCATCTGATTCAGCGCCTTCTTCTGTTTCGGCGCCCCCCTCTGTCTCTTCGCTCTCTTCTGGCGTGTCACTCTCGTCTGCGTCTTCATTGCTCAAATTTTCGTCTGTCACCAATCTTGAAGGGATGGAGCCGTTGACGGATCTGGCAAAGCCCGATAAAACGTCCGTTATGATCTGCTCCTTTGGCGTGGCGACTTCCAGAGCTCTTCTTACTGCGCTTTCAGCCAAAATTCGAGCCTCGTTTTGATTGAAGAAAAGACCAAAAATTCTTGGAAGCGGTGAAGTTAAGATGTTGGCACTGGCTTGTTCCAGAATTTTAGCCGTAGCCGGATTGATACCACCGAAAGAATCAATCTCTCCGGCGCCGAATAGCCCGATTAACTCCTCTTCGTTTTTGACGAATGATAAGACAATTTTATCTATAAAAGGTCGCCCGAGAGAGTAATTTTTAAACGCTGATAGAGTATAAGATTCTGGGATATCAGTCTTGTCTCTTTTAATGTCGTCTAATTTGTAAGGGCCGGCGCCGATTGGTTCGGTGTTGTATTTGCTCAAACTGAAGCCACCAGTCATGATCTTTTCCCAAAGGTGTCTTGGCAAAATTCCAACCGTGGTGTTTTCCAAGAAAGGTCCGTAAGGTTGCTTAAGATGAAAAACGATTTCCGTGTCGCTGATTTTTTCCATTGAGACACCGACCCATTCGGAACGTTTCGGGCTGGCAATTTCCGGATCCTGCGCTTTCAAGACGGTGAAAACGACATCGTCAGTCGTCAATTTTTCGCCGTCGTGAAATTTTAAATCGTCTCTCAAGAAGAACCGATATTCCAATTGATCTTCGGAAATCTCGTATCTCTCAGCTAGATCGGGAACGATGTTGCCGTCAGCGTCTTTGCGGGTTAGACCGGCAAAAACCAGAGAAGTTAAATCTTTATCAGCGGTAGAAACAGCGATCAGAGGATTGATAAATCTTGGTGTGCCGATGATGCCTTCACGCAAAGTTCCGCCGCCCCGAGGTACGTCAACCAGAAAAGAATTATTAACTTTTAATAAAATTCCGGCGCCAGAGATGACAAAAATTCCCAAAAGCACCCCGAAAATCGTTTTTTCGGTCAATGAAAAAGTTCTAACGATTCGCCCGATTTTTTTGATCAAGCAAAAACGAGAAAGCTTATTATTTTCTGTAGAATCAATTTCTGTTTTCACAAAAAGCTATGTCCAAATATCTTGGAAACTAGGCAGTAACGAAGGAAATAATTGAAACTATAACGAATAGTATAGCAAGAATTATTGTCCCGTTAAAGAACCACTTTTCAGCACCGCGACGAGTATGATACCCGGCGTCAACGTTGTCAGAACCACCTAAAGCGCCACCCATTCCGGCGGAGTTTAGTTGTAGTAAGATTCCAGCAATCAACAATACTGAAATGACTATTTGGATTATCGGCAAAATAGTTGCCATAACGTAGCGAGGTTGATAATAGCAGATATAAAAATAAAGGCAAGGGGGAGTGTGATATTTACTTGCATTCTGTTTGAAAATATTGATAATGCAGGAATATGCAAGATATAAAGCAAAAAATCGTTGAAAATAAGGCTACTATAGGGATTGTGGCCGGAACGGTGGTATTAGTAATAATTTTGGCAGTTCTTTTGGGTAAGGGAGGATTTTCCGGAAATAGTGAAAATCAATTAGCGAATGTTTCGGAAGTATTGGACATCGCGTCAAGCACGGAGGAAGTTTCTGCGGCTATGGCCGCTTCTGCTTTGGCGGCGAAAATTCAGTATCCAGTTTTGGCTGATCCGGACATGTTTGATTATTCTGGTCAGCAAAATTCCTGCGGCGACGAGATTGTCTGGGTTAGAACCAGTGTGCCGCAACCGCAATTTGTTTGGCGGGCGACTTTGGAGGCGATGAAGAACGCCGACATGAATTTGGGATTTTTGCCGGGTAATCCTTTAGCGGAACAGAAAAACGCTGCGATAGAAAAAGCGGTGATTGAAAATGGCATCGCCAAAGCTTACTTGAACGGCGAATTGAAATTGGACACGGAAGATGATTGCGCTTCAGATCGGCTGATTTCTCAAATCGTCGCGGCCGGCAAACAATTTGGCAACGTTAAATCAGTTCAAGTCTATTTGAACGGCGAATTGCTAAATTAATGGTCGGTTTTGGTGTATAATATCTCCATTAAAAGATAAGTAATAATTATGACAGCGGTATATATAATATTGGCGATTTTGGTGGCGATTGCCCTTTGGGTGGCGGCAATCTACAATCGATTTATCAGACTCCGAACGCGAGCCGATGAGGCCTGGTCGGATATTGATGTGCAATTGAAAAGGCGATATGACCTGATTCCGAATTTAGTTAACACGGTTTCCGGTTACGCCACGCACGAAAAAGACACTTTGCAGAAAGTTACGAACGCGCGAACTTCAGCTATGAGCGCACAAACGGTGGCCGATCATGCCAAAGCTGAAAATGCTTTGTCGCAGACCTTGAAATCATTGTTTGCGGTAGCAGAGTCTTATCCTGATTTGAAAGCTAACACGAACTTTCTTGAATTGCAGAGAGAATTGTCTGACACGGAAAATAAGATTCAGGCTTCACGACGCTTCTACAACACTAACGTTCGCGACTTGAATATTGGCGTTGATTCTTTCCCACAAAATATTGTGGCCAATATGTTTAAGTTTGCCAAAAAGGAATTCTTTGAATTGGGCGAGGAAGCGGCTCGAGAACCGGTACAAGTTAAGTTCTAGTTCGGCGCAAACTTGGGTAATTAATTTTCAACGCTAAATGGCGGCCAATCTTTATACAGAACAAGAGAAAAATGTTACTCGGACATGGTTTCTGATGATTGCGTTTTTTGTTCTGATAATTCTGATTGGCTGGACTTTTAGCTATATCTACAACGATTCTACTATCTTATATATCGCGTTAATCTTCAGCCTAGTTCTGAATATCGTTAGTTATTACAAATCGGATAAAATCGCGCTGGCCGTTAGTCACGCCCGGCCGGCTGATGAAAATACTTATCGGGAACTCCATCGTCTGCTGGAAAATCTTTGTATTACCGCCGGCATTCAAAAACCACGACTCTATATTATTGACGATGAATCGCCGAATGCTTTTGCTACCGGACGCAATCAAGAGAACGCCGCCATCGCTGTGACGACCGGTCTGTTGAAAATTTTGGATCGTTCGGAATTGGAAGGCGTGTTGGCGCATGAATTGTCGCATATTGGTAATCGCGATATTTTGTTGCAGACGGTCGTGGTGGTTTTGGTTGGGTTTGTAACTTTGCTGTCGGATATTTTTCTAAGGTCAAAATTCCGAGGCAGTCGCAATCGTGATGACGGCAAGGCCGGAGCGGTGATACTTTTGATCGGAATCGTTCTGGCGATTTTATCGCCGATCGTAGCGACAATCATTCAGTTGGCGATTTCGCGCAAGAGGGAATATTTGGCTGATGCTACCGGTGCGCTAATTACCCGTTATCCGGACGGGTTGGCCAGCGCGTTGGAAAAGATTTCCAGTTATGGGGCTGGTTTGCAGACACAGAATCGGGCCACGGCGCACTTGTTCATTGCTTCGCCGTTAGGCGGTGATCTTGATAAAAACGGTATTCCTGACTACAAAGAAGGGAAGAAGGCTGGCCTCATGAATAAAATTTTCAGCACGCATCCGCCAGTTGAAGAGAGGGTCGTGGCCTTGCGCGGGTTGAAGATGGAATAGGCTTGCGGATTTAAATATAATGGAGAGATGCCAGAGCGGTTGAATGGGCCACCCTGGAAAGGTGGTATATCCGAAAGGGTATCGCGAGTTCGAATCTCGCTCTCTCCGCACGGGAACATGACCGCACGCAGCATCATTATTGCGTTGGGATCGCGAGCCCAACTTTTAGTGAGACAATTAATAATACTAACAAAACAAAATCGTGCGATTAATAAATTTTTTCAAAGAAACAGTAAAGATTATAACCTCGCTTTTACGGAAGAATTCAGGGCCGAGAGTTGATTACACGGCGGGGGATGTTTATAATCAAGCAAACAATTTTTTAAAGGCTTCTTCTGTGCTATCGGAAAAACTATTGCTGTCCCATGACCTCAATACTTATATCAGTCCATATATTACAGTGACTTCTCTTGCTATAGAGTTGTATTTAAAAACTCTCTATCTAATTGAAAAGGGGACCGGAATTGCGGTGCCTAGAAAACATAACCTGCGTAAACTTTATGGCTTGTTAGGAGGGGATAGCCAAAAATTTATTAAAATATCCTATGATGAGCACATTACAAAAGATCCGATTACTTGTAATATAAAGAAAAGCCGCCCGGATGTGGATCTTGAGTTAGAAACTGTTCTAGAGGAAATGTCCGAAGCGTTTGTTAATTGGCGTTATATTTTTGAGAAGAGGGCGAAGGGATTTCCTGCGGCCGGGCCCATAATCCGAGCCGTCAGAGAGAGAATAAGGACACTATGTCCGGATTGGCAATAAAATAATCACTAATCATGCCCTCACTAAAACTCGGAAAATACGAACACTACAAAGGCAAGCAGTACGAAATGCTTGGCGTTGCTCGGCACAGTGAGACGCTCGAAGAACTGGTAATCTATCGCGCTCTTTATGATTCGGAAGAATTCGGCCCGAATGCTTTGTGGGCTCGTCCGAAAAAAATGTTTTTCGATACGGTGAATGTGAACGGAGAAGAGAAACAGAGGTTTAAATTTTTGAACCCATAGGTGTTTAGTCCTAAAACAAAATCATCATGACCCCAACAACCGAATGGTACACAACACTAATAAAGCCAACTTGGGCACCACCGAGCTGGATTTTCGGACCAGTCTGGACTTTTCTCTATATTATTATCGCCATCAGCTTCGCCACTGTTTTCTATAAAGTTCTAACTGGAAAATTACCAAAAATAGTAACCGTGCCATTTATTCTTAATCTAATTTTCAATTTTGCATTTTCATCAATTCAATTTGGTTTACAAAATAATTTTCTGGCCGCTATTAATATCTTGCTTGTCCTTTTTACCTTGATCTGGGCACTGAAAATTATTTACCCCCGCGTTCGCTGGATTGCTCTCGTCAATGTTCCTTATCTGATTTGGGTATCTTTTGCCACCGTATTACAATTAACCGTAACTTACTTGAATTTGTAAAGAGTTAATTTTTATGAACTCAACATTAATTGCTTTTGTAATAGGTATCGGGCTTAGTGCCATAACCGTTTTTGCTGATATGTTGATAAAACAGGCGTCTTTACAGAAAGCTTTTTCTGGTTGGAGACTGCTTGTCCTTGGAGCTTTTATTTACGCATTAACGGCGCTCGGTTGGTTTTTCGTGATGCGAAAAATAAAACTTTCAACTCTCGGGGTCTTGTATGGAGTTAGCTGCATAATTTTATTAGCTTTAATTAGTACTTTATTTTTTAAAGAAAAACTTTTTCTTGCTGAAATCTTAGCTATAATTTTGGCAATATTGTCTCTTTTTGTTCTTTCTAGGTTTGCGTGACTCCAATTTGGGTTACTTTTATGCTCACCCCCACTCAAAAACTGATCCGCAAAAACGCCAATAAACAAAGGGCGCGGACGTCGCAGAGGTTTTTTAAGACTGGTAAGGGCCAATATGGCGAAGGAGATATCTTTGTTGGCGGAACCGCTCCTCAATTGCGGGAAATTGCCAAGAAGTCCAAAAATATTTCCTGGGCGGAAATAAAAAAACTTTTATCCAGCCCAATTCACGAAGATCGTCTAGTCGCCCTTCGAATTCTTGTTTTTAATTTTGAAAAAGAAAAATCCGCGCTTGGTCAAAAAAGAATTTTTGATTTCTATCTTAAAAATCGCTCATGCGTCAACAATTGGGACTTAGTTGACCTTTCCGCGCCAAAAATTGTTGGCGCGTATCTTTTTTCAGCGCGACCACTTTCTGAGCCGCAATCTAAAAATGAAACTTTTAAAAATATCTTATATAAATTAGCAAAATCAAAATCTCTTTGGGATCGCCGCATCGCCATCATTTCAACTTTTTATTTCATTGATCGCGAAAAATTTTCAGATACTTTAAAAATTGCTAAAATTTTACTCAAAGATAACGAGGATTTGATTCATAAAGCTGTCGGTTGGATGTTACGAGAGATCGGCAAGAGAAACGAAGCAATTCTAAAAAAGTTTTTAAGAGAAAATTATTTCAAGATGTCTCGCACCACGCTCCGTTATTCTATTGAGCGTTTCTCCGCCGCGACGCGCAAAAAATATCTCGCTGGTAAATTTTGATGTAGAAAAGTTTTAAATGCGAATTGTGCTAAAATATAACCGATCATGTCTGACGCCAAGCTTACTATAAATAAACTGGCCATTCTTAGCACCAAAACTATTTTGGGCTACATGGTTTTTCTTTTGTCCTTTTTCGCCATTCCAGCTTACAAGGAAGCCAAAGCTCTTTTGACCGAAAAATTAAATCGTCCGCCAGAAGCCAGAATTGTCATCGCCGAAACCTCAATTGCCGCGATTGTCGCCGATACCGAAGAGACTCGCGAGCTTGGATTAAGCGGCACAGATTCGTTGGCTGCTCAACGGGGCATGTTTTTTATTTTTGACGCGCCAGATTATCACGGTATTTGGATGAAAGACATGAATTTTGCCATTGATGTCATTTGGCTAAGCGAAAGTAAAGAAGTCATTCACATAGAACAGGGAATCACTCCAAAAACTTATCCGGAAATTTTCTCGCCGTCGCGAAAAGCTCTCTATATTTTGGAAGTTAACGCCGGATTTGTTAAAAAAACCGGAATCAAAATTGGTGATTTGGCTGTTATCCTCTAAATTGCTTCTTAACCACCGCTAACAACCTGTTTTTTTACGCCGACTTCTTTACAAAACTTTTTTTTCATTTCATATCCATTTTTTTCTCACTTATCCACAAGGATTTTTGGTCCGGCGGCGATAGAATATTCACATTATCATTTTTAACATTTAAAACATGCCTCGTTCTTCAAAGAAAAGCCAAAGTCCTGTCATCGCGCCCTCGCTAATCCCAAAAATTAAGAAAAGAGACGGAACAATTGTGCCATTTAATCTGGAAAAGATTACCATTGCCATTTCCAAAGCTTTTGCCAAGACCAACGAAGGAGAGAGAAAAGAAGCCGAGTTCGTCGCCGGCAAGGTTTACGACGAATTGGTCACTGTAACCAAGACCATCAAGGATTTTTTGCCGACGGTTGAAGGAGTTCAGGACATTGTTGAGCAACAACTCATTTTAAGCGGTTATATTCGGACGGCCAAGCACTATATTTTATACCGCGAAGAACGTTCAAAAATTCGCGCCGCGCGAATCACGGAGATTCCGGCCAATATTCGTCAGCTAGCCGAAGAAAGCAAAAAATATTTCCGCAATCCTTTGGCCGAATTTGTTTATTACCGAACTTACGCACGCTGGATTGAAGAAGAAAATCGCCGCGAGACCTGGATTGAAACGGTCGGTCGCTACATTTCTTTCATGAAAGAGAATCTTAAAAGCAAATTAAAAGATTCTGAATACGAAGAATTACGCCAAGCTATTTTGGAACAAAGAGTTATGCCTTCAATGCGCTTGATGCAATTCGCCGGCGTGGCCGCGCGCAAAACCAATGTCTGCGCTTACAATTGTTCTTATATCGCGCCGGAAAAATTGACTGACTTTGCTGAAATCATGTATGTCTCTATGTGTGGCACGGGCGTCGGTTTTTCTGTTGAAAGTCAAAGTGTGCAAAAACTTCCGCAAATTCAAAAACAAACCGGCGTTAAGTTGCCGGTCCACGTTATCGGCGACAGCAAAGAAGGTTGGTGCAACGCGCTGACGACCGGATTAAAAGCTTGGTTTGGCGGCAAAGATATCACTTTTGATTATTCTCAAGTTCGTCCGGAAGGCGCGCGACTGAAAATCATGGGCGGAAAAGCTTCGGGTCCGGGTCCGCTGAAACAATTACTGGATTTTGCCCGCGGACGAATTCTGGAAAAACAAGGCCGAAGACTTTCTAATATTGATGTGCACGATTTGTGTTGCATGATCGGGCAGATTGTCGTTGTCGGCGGAGTTCGTCGTAGCGCCATGATTTCTTTGTCGGATTTGGACGATATGGAGATGCGCAACGCTAAAAATGGCCAATTTTGGGTTAATGCGCCGCAGAGAACGATGGCTAATAACTCCGCCATTTACGAGCAAAAACCCAAAGCCGAAGAATTTATGGATGAGTGGCTGGCCTTGGTAAAATCCGGTTCTGGTGAAAGAGGAATTTTTAATCGCGGTTCTTTGAATAAGCAATTACCGGCGCGTCGTGTAAAAATGAATGGAGAAAATTATCCGTATGGAACTAACCCTTGCGGAGAAATTGTCTTGAAATCAAAGCAGTTTTGTAATTTGTCAGAAGTTGTTTGCCGAGCAGAGGACACCGAGAAAACTTTGCTTGAAAAGGTACGCTTAGCCACGATCCTTGGTACTTATCAGGCAACTTTGACAAATTTCGGCTATCTCGGAAAAGAGTGGAAGCAAAATTGCCAGAAAGAAGCGCTTCTCGGTGTTTCGCTGACTGGTCAATGGGATTGTCCAACAGTTCGCGACGAAAAAGTTCTGGCAAAATTACGCGACGAAGCTATTCGCATTAATAAAATTTACGCCAAAAAATTTGGCATAAAACCTTCTACTTGCGTGACGACGACGAAACCATCTGGAACCGTCTCTCAAGTCGTTGACAGTTCGTCCGGAATGCATCCACGCCATGCTCCGTACTATATTCGACGTGTCCGCATCGGCAAAACCGATTCTCTTTTCCGAATGCTGAAAGATCAAGCCGTGCCTTTCTATCCTGAAGTCGGTTTTACTGAAGGTAACGCCTCAACTTTTGTTATTGAGTTTCCGGTAAAAGCTCCGGACGGGGCGGTCACCAAAGATTCGCTTGATGCCATCGGCCAGCTGGAACACTGGAAAATGGTCAAGAAAAATTACACCGAGCATAATCCTTCCACCACGATTTCGATCGGACCGGAGGAATGGATTCGAGTTGGCAACTGGGTTTATGAAAACTGGGAGTACATCGGCGGCCTTTCTTTTTTGCCGAGGTTTGATTATGTCTATCAGTTGGCGCCGTATGAAGAAATCAGTAAAGAAAGATATGAAAAGATGTTGCAAACGGTGGACCACATTGATTTCTCAAAAATTCTGGTTTATGAACAGAAAGATGAGACTAATTTGAAGCAAGAGTTGGCTTGTGCCAGCGGGGTGTGTGAGATTGATGATATAAAGCCGCAAAAATAGGCGATAAATAAAGAGTTGACAAAGTATAAAGTATCTGTATAATAGGTCACGGAGTGTGGGGTGAACGAGTAAAACAAACTTACCAAGAGGAGATTGACAATGTCGAAAGGATTATCATCTAAGCCCGTCGTTTTGACCGGTCCGTATTTGGGGGAAAGCCAAATGACTTTGCCGCCATTTGATCCAGTTCAGGTTTTCGGTGACGATTTTTCGGTCTTTTGTCAGGACAAGAGAAGCGAAGCCCTTTTAACACTGAACACAACCGCAATGGTCTGCGACGATGCATCCAAGAGGGGGATAGTCGGGGAGACGTCGATCAAGAGGAAGCTTGAGCGAATAAAAAGCTACGGTTTTATTCCTCTCGATGCTCGATTCGCGAAAGCATTTATCACGACGGGCAGGGGAAACAAAAACCTCTGGGACATGGTTCTTGAGGAACACCGGTTCGCCGCCAGGGTCATAATCTTCGGCGGTACGATTCTTCGTGAACGTAACGGGGATTTGTGGGTGGTACAAGTGGAGAGGCGTGGCGGTTGGCTCAAGTTGAGCGCCTCAAATCTTGAGGATGTGGTCGGCGCCGAAGTTGCCTTTGCTATCACTCGAGGCGCTTGAGGGGAAAAAGTCGTCTTGTCTCGCCGTTGGGTTACTCACATCGTGGGTAACCCAACTTTTTATTTATCATCATTTACTTTCTCCTAATTTTATTGTATTATTATTTCGGACGTACCGAGTAATTACTCCTCGCGTTTTACGTGAGGAGAGGAAAGTCCGAACACGCGCTGTCGCGCAAGTGACAGCAAAACGGTAGCGGGTAACACCCGCCTAAAGAAAAGTTTCTGGTAACAGATTCTTTTCCGAAGAGGTGCGAGCAGAGACGCTTTTTTCCGAAAGGAAAGAGCTTCCAAATCATTTACCCCTCGAGGAAAATGATTTGGATGAGTCCGACAAGTAATTGTCGGGGTGAAACGGCAAAATCCTTACTTGCGTGCAAGGCCGTGCTGATGGTGGTTCCGCAAGGGCCGCGTGTCAGAGTGCCGCTAGAGCTCAAGGGCGACCTTGAGCCCAGATAAATTATTACTTTCAACAGAATTCGGCTTATAGATACGTTCGCAAAAATCCGGCTTCGCGCCGGTTTTTTGTTTGAGTTTTTTGTAGTATAATTTTAGAAATTATGGTCGAGCGAATCCTCCGCTTTTTTAATAGGGAAATCAAGGGTCTCCACGAAGCCGCTTATTTGTTGGCTTTTTTCACTTTTTTTTCGCAAATTCTTGGTGTCATCAGGGACAGATTGCTGGCTCATACTTTCGGTGCCTCGGAAATTGTTGATATTTACTACGCCTCTTTTAGAATTCCAGATTTTCTGTTTGTCTTGGTAACTTCTTTTATTTCTGCTTCTGTACTAATTCCTTTTTTGTCTAGAACTATTTTAGACAAGTCTAAAATGAAAGAAATGATTGACAGCTTATTTTCAATATTCATGATTGCCGTTTTGGCCACATCTGTTCTGGTTTTTATTTTTATTCCAACTATCTTGAAAACTTTTATGCCGCTTTTGGTTAAGGGGCAGTATGGCGGAGATCTAATTTTGTTTACCAGAATCCTGCTTTTATCGCCAATCCTACTTGGCATCTCGCAACTTTTTGGCAGTATCGTGCAAACCTATCGCCGATTTTTTGTTTATGCCATGAGCCCGGTTGTCTATAATCTTGGTATTATCGTTGGAATTGTTTTCTTTTATCCAGTTTTTGGCACTATCGGTCTAATTTACGGCGTTGTCGTTGGATTATTACTTCATGTCATCATTCAGCTTCCTTCAGTGGCTAGAAATCGTCTTATTCCAAAATTAACTTTGAAAATTAATTGGCCAGTAGTTAGGGAAGTTGTTTTGGTTTCTTTGCCGCGAGCCATCACTCTCGGCTCAACGCAATTGATTTTATTTGTTTTCGTGGCGGTTGCTGGCACCCTGATTTCTGGTTCTATTGCCATTTTTAATTTTTCTTATAACTTACAAGCCGTTCCTTTGGCCATAATTGGTGTAAGTTACTCCATGGCGGCCTTCCCGACCTTATCAAGACTTTTTTCTGATGGAAACCACCAAGATTTTCTCGGCCATTTAATCGCTGCCGCCCGACATATTATTTTTTGGTCTACACCGATCATTGTCATGTTTATCGTCTTGCGTGCTCAGATCGTCAGAACTGTTCTGGGAACGGGCGAATTTGACTGGGCCGATACCAAATTAACGGCCGCAGCACTAGCTATTTTCTCGATCTCGGCTCTGGCCCAGAGCCTAGTTTTGCTGTTTGTCCGGGGATATTATTCCGCCGGCCAGACCAAGAAACCGCTTTTGATAAATCTTTTTTCAATGATTATTACCATCGCCCTGACTTTTGTTTTTGCCGAAATCTTTAATTCGTCAGTTGGCTTTCGTCATTTCTTTGAAAGTCTGTTGCGAGTTTCTTCTTTGCCCGGTTCGGTTGTTTTGATGCTGCCGCTGGCTTTTTCTGTCGGGTCTATCATCAATGTAGTTTTATTGTGGGTTATTTTTGAAAAAGATTTCCGTGGATTTTCTTTAACTATTTGGCGGACTCTGGTTCAAACAATGTTTGCTTCTTTAATCGCCGGCGTGGTGTCTTATGTTTCTCTACAGTTTTTTGCTGTTATTCTGGATCAATCACGATTAGTCGGAATATTTTTGCAAGGATTTTTGTCGGGCGTCGTCGGATTAGTTGTTGGCGCGCTGATTCTGATTTTATTGCGAAACGAGGAAATCTTGGAAGTTGCCAAATCAATAAAAAATAAAGTCTGGCGCACCAGAAATGTCCTGATAGACCAAGAGGAGCTTTCCGGTTAGACTCGTGCTAATATCTCTTTAATTATGATTAATCGGATCCGTAATTTTTCCATAATCGCCCACATTGATCACGGCAAGTCTACTTTGGCTGATCGCTTGCTTGAAATTACTGGCACGGTGGAAAAAAGATTGATGCGCGAACAGATTTTGGATGACATGGAATTAGAGCGTGAGCGCGGCATTACCATCAAAATGCGCCCGGTTCGCATGAATTTCTCGCATAAAGGAGAAAAGTACGTTTTGAATTTAATTGATACGCCCGGGCACATTGATTTCGCTTATGAAGTTTCCAGGGCGCTGAAGGCCGTTGAAGGGACGATTCTTTTGGTTGATGCCACCCAAGGGGTGCAGGCTCAAACTCTGACGACGCTGGAAATGGCCAAAGAACTGAAACTGGCGATTGTCCCGGTCATCTCAAAAATAGATTCGCCGATTGCGCGGATTGACGAAGTTAAAAGCGAAATCGTAACTTTGCTGGGCTGTCGCCGCGAAGATATTCTAGAAGTTTCCGGTAAAACCGGGCAAGGGGTTCCGGAATTGCTAGTCACCATCGTTGAGCGCGTACCGTGTCCGCGCAGCCAATTTGACAATGACAAAGATTTTCGCGCGTTGATTTTTGATTTTTCATATTCAAACCACCGAGGCGTCATTGTTTATGCTCGGGTTTTTGACGGTCAAATTGATACGGCCCGGCCGACGCGATTTGTCGCTTCAGATAAGGTTTTTACTCCGGGCGAAGTGGGAATTTTCACGCCACAGGAAAAGAAAACCGAGCGTCTTTCCGCCGGAGAAATCGGCTATATTGTTACCGGCATAAAAGAACCGGGCGTCGCCAAAGTCGGCGATACGTTGCTTTTAAACAAATCAACGCTGGCTCCGTTGGGTGGTTACAAAGAACCGAAACCAGTTGTTTGGGCCAGCATCTTTCCGGAAAGCCAAGATGATTTCACCGATTTGAAATCCGCGTTGGCCAAGTTGAAATTGTCAGACAGTTCTTTAACTTTTGAAGAGGAAACTTCTGGGACGGCCGGCCGCGGCTTCCGTTGCGGCTTTCTCGGAATGCTCCATTTGGAAATTATCACGGAACGTCTTCGCCGAGAGTTTGACCTGGATTTGATTGTGACCTTGCCGAGCATCACTTATAAGATAATTACTAAAAAAGGCGAAAGTTTGATCGCTTACTCTTCTATTGCTTTTCCGGATTACGGTGACATTGAAAAAGTTGAAGAACCGTGGGTGGCGATAAAAATTATCTTGCCCAATCAATATTTGGGAGAAATCATGGGAATTTTGTATAGTCATGAAGCCTTAACTGGCGAGGTGGATAATTTAAGCAATAATCGCAGTTCCGTTCATGCGGAAATGCCGCTCCGCGAATTGATGAGAAATTTCTTTGATGAATTGAAAAGTGCTTCTTCCGGTTACGCTTCGCTTTCTTATGAATTGTTAGATTATCGATTGGCCGACGTGGTGAAGCTTGAAATGTTGGTAGCCGAAGAAGAAGTGCCGGCTTTTGCCAAAATTGTCTCCAGACAAAGAATTCAGGAAGAAGCGGAAAAATCGGTAGAAAAACTTTATGGTCTTTTGCCGAGACAGATGTTTACCACAAAAATTCAAGCCAAGGCCCTAGGTCGAATAATTTCTTCGAGAACCCTTTCTGCCATGAGAAAAAATGTTACTCAACACATGTATGGTGGTGATATTACGCGCAAGATGAAATTGCGAGAGAAACAGAAAAAGGGGAAGAAGAAAATGCAATCTCTGGGCCGGGTCAATATCAGCCAAGATGTCTTTTTAAAAATGATGAGAAACGGCTAACCGGCCGATTGGTTGGCAATTAGCCGATAAATATTCTCACTAGTCCTGGTGCGTATAACAGGATCATGCTGATAGCAACCAAAAGGGCAATGATCTTCCAGATATTGCTCATGATTTTTCGTCCTTTTTTGTGAAATAAAAACGACATATTAATTATGCTAAAATATAGCACATAATCCATATTTTTACATGCGCGAGTTTGAACAAAGGAAACTAATTCGGAAGACAATCTATTCTAGAGTCTCGGCCGTTTTGCTGGCTATTGTTTTGGTTTTTCTCTTGCACGAAACGTATCAGATTTATAAAAAAACCCGTGAAAGTCGCCGTCAGCTGGAGCTTGTCAATAATAAGCTGGAAGAATTGGATGAGAAAAAAGAAAGACTGGCGGACAAAATAAGCGATCTGGAGAGCCCGGTTGGCCAGGAAGAAGAGGCGCGGAGTCGTTTTTCTCTGGCTAAAGAAGATGAAAAGGCGATCATGATCATTGATAAAGAAGAACCAGCTCCGCCGGCCGAAGAGACATCTTTTATTGAGTCAATCTGGGACAAGATTCTCTCTTGGATTACTTTCTAAGTTTTGATACAATTTTAAGATTGTTATTGGTAATTTAATTGATATGTCAACTGTAAAAATTTATTCAACACCGACTTGTATCTATTGTAATTTAGCCAAAGAATTTTTTGACGCTCATAAAATTAAATATGAGAATTTTGACGTCTCCGAAGATTTGAAAAAGAGAAAAGAGATGGTTGATAAATCTGGTCAAATGGGAGTGCCAGTGATCATTATTGTCACGGACTCGGGCGAAGAAGTAATTGTCGGTTTCCAGGAAGAGCGCATCTCAAAACTATTAGGTTTATAGAATTACTGGCCGGGCCAATTAGACCAATCCATAAAAATTGTGCTAAATTTATCTGGAGCCCGCGTAGTTCAATGGACAGAACACCTCCGTCCTAAGGAGGGGATGTAGGTTCGATTCCTGCCGGGGGCACCAAGATCTGGTTTTTGATTTCCCCGGAAATTATGATAATATTTTCCCATGGCGATGGACACCGAAAAAGAAATCACAGAACTGAAAAGACTGGTAGCCGAAAATAATAAAATTCTGCACGGGCTACGGCGCAAGTCCAGAATCGGGACCTTGTTTACACTCGTTAAGTGGGTTATCATCGCCCTTGTTATTTTTGGCGCCTACACCTTCGTCCAACCAGTAATAAGCGCCATTATGTCGTCTTACGACGCGGTGATGGAAGGTGTCGGCCAGATACAGGAAGTTAAGGACAAGGTTCCCGATTTTGATTTCAAAAGTTTGTTGAACAGAAACTAAAAGAGGAGATTGATGTTTTTATGTCAAGATAGCTCAGTTGGTAGAGCATCCGCCTGAAGAGCGGGGGGTCGGCGGTTCGAACCCGCCTCTTGACACACTTAGTATCAAAATCATTGCCCGTGCCGATAAGCGTGACATCAAAATAAAAAACCGCTAAGCAATCTCTGCGTAGCGGTTTTTCGGTTTTTGTTCGCACCGTCGCTATGGCCATGGGCCAGCGATTATCCGGCCGTTATTTCTTCAGGCCGTAGATAATCATTCGGAATCCGCCGTACATTATAAGGAGGATGATGCCCCCCTCAATCAGCGGTTGAAGCTCGTGCATTGTCCGCATCGCCACTCCGGCGATAAGCCCGGGGTTGGTCCAATTGACCAACCATAGGATGGCGACCACGCTCAATGTTGCCACCGCGCGCCTCGGACTTCCGAAAAAGAACCGAATCCATCTCCTCATTCTGATCTCCTTTTTGGTGATTTTACCTAACGTTCACTCAAATCCTTGTTATATTATAACAAATATAGAGATATTGTCAATATTCTCGTATCCTGTGTGAGATAAATTAGTTGCTCTTTACGCTAAGTTTTGTTTTGCGATTTCTGTCTATCTTTGGCAGGTGAATTTCTAGGAGGCCGTGTTTTTCCTTGGCTTCGGCCAATTCCACATCAACTTCTTCTGGTAGCAAAATGTTTCGTGAAAATGATCCCCAAAAAAGCTCTCGGTGGTAATAGTCTTCTTCATTGACCTCAATCTCTTCTTCTCTTGAACCGTTGATCGTTACCATGTCTCGAGTTATTTGAACATCCAAATCTTGAGGTTTAACGCCAGCAATCATGGCGCGGATGACTATTTCGGCCGGAGTGTTTATGACATCAATAGCCAGCTGCCCGGTATTTGAGGCTGACTCAATTTCACTTGAATCAGAAGCGCTTCGTTGTGGTCGTTCTCCTTCAAAATCGTTACTGTCATTTTCATCATCAAAATCATCGGCGCGAACGGTGCCAGTTAATCTTTCAAAAAACGATCTCTTTTTTCTCATGGTTTTAAGACTTAATTTTTTTAACTTTCTCAAATAATAAAATGATGACTATTATTGCCACCCATACGACAGAAAATCCTACTAACGTGAAATTTCCTTGCCTAATTATAAAAGAATTAAAGATCGTATGCAAAGCGATGGCGCCGGCAAATCCGTAAAATAAGCAAAATCTATGAACTTGCCAATTTTTATAATAAGCGAAGGCCAGAAAAACTCCAACCAGGGCCGATGAGGCGGTGTGAAGTAGAGTTGATCCAATAAATCGGAAATTGCCGGTCAGGACGATTGAACTGGTGAAATAGCCGACGTCGCTTATCTCCTTAAACATATACAAGGCGTTTTCGCAGGCGGCGAAACCCAGGGCCGCGGTAATCATGTAAATTATCGGGTCAATGGCCTCGTCGTTGGCTTTTCTTTTGAGTCCACCGAAATAGGCAGCCAAAAATTTCAAAGCTTCTTCAATGACCGACCAGAGAATCAGGATTGTTATGGCGATAACATACGATCCAAAGAATATTTCCGCCGGAACAACATTTGAATTGCCGGCGATCAAGTAATTTATGAATTTTTCCAGCGCTCCGGCAATTGGCACGAAAATCATTCCCAAAACAAAAGTTAGAAAAATCAACCCTCGCGGTTCTGGCTTCTCCGAATCTTCTCTTAACCAATAGAATAACCAAAAAATCGGAGGTAAGATCCCGCCGATGAACAGCAGAAGAATCGTTTCGGTTAAGTTCATGCTTTAATTTTAACAGCAAAAATGACGCGAATAAAGCGCCAGACGATCACGTCATCAGGGAGCGGATTCTGTCTCAATCGCATTGTCCGATGGCCAGACACATTACAATCTAAGATTTCCAGCGGCGGTTAGTTCCGGATCAACCGTTGGTTTTTCGGAGAAACTTTTCAAGAATCCGGCCATGCCGATCATCACGGCGTTATCTGTTGAGAGATCTCTTTGGGGCATCAGAACTTTCAAATTCGGTCCGACCAGTTCGGAAAAAACTCTTCTGATATGTTTGTTGGCAGTAACGCCACCACCCAGAATTATGGTTTTGGCATTATATTCTTGCGCGGCTTTTTGAGTTTTGTTCAGCAGAACTTCGCTGGCGGCGTTTTCAAATTCTAAAGCGATTTCCGCTTTTATCTTTTCTGTTAATTTATTTTGCTCGTTAAGTTTTTTTATCAAATACAAGACGGCGGTTTTCAATCCGGAAAAAGAGAAATTGTAATTTCCGGAATTTATCATCGGTCGAGGCAATTTTATTTCTAATGCGGATTTGATTTCTGGGTCCGTTTCCGATTCTCGCAACTTTTCGGCCAATTTGGAAATTTCTGGTCCGCCAGGATAGGGCAAATCTAAAAGTCTGGCGGTCTTATCAAAAGCTTCGCCGACGGCGTCGTCTTGCGTGCTACCAAGAATTTGGTATTTGCCCCAATTCTCAACTAATACGATTTCCGTATGTCCGCCGGAGATTAACAGGGCGACGGCCGGGAAACGGACATCAGTTTCCGCCGATAGATTTTCCGCTGAGGTTAAGACCGAAACAATGTGTCCTTCCATGTGATTGATCGGCATGACAGGGATATCCCAGAAAAGGGAAAGCGCTTTGGCGAAATTTATTCCAACCCACAAGGCCGGTTCCAATCCGGGTCCGACGGTAACGGCGATCATGTCTATTTTCGGTTTTGGATTTTTTCTAACAAATTCCAAAAGTTCTTCGGCTAAGCCGATCTCTCTTTGAAGCAAGTCTTTTATCTTTTTTTCCTGAATGGGCGATACGGCGTTTTCTTTTTTGATCTTTTCAAATTCCAGTGGGGTTTTTTGGAAAAGGGAAGTTAACAGCGGAACTAATCGTTTGGCGTGTTCTCTTTTGGCTACGGCCGGAAAAACTCCGCCAAATTGCCGATGAATTTCTATTTGAGAATACAAAGCTGTGCCAAGGATTTTAAAGCTCGGAGACTTTAAATCTCCGCTTCCTTCAATAACGGCCAAGGCCGTCTCATCGCAACTGGTCTCAATGGATAATATTTTCATGTTGATTTCGCCGGAACTTGGAAAACTTCTCTTGGTGGGCGGTAAGGGACTCGAACCCCTGGCATCGTCAACGTCAATGACGCGCTCTACCAACTGAGCTAACCGCCCATAGCACAACGATATAAAATCTATCAAAAAAAATCATAAAGCGCCATAGCCAAAAATCTGTCCAAAACAAAAGCCGACCCATAAATGAGCCGGCTTTGTCTATAAGAGAACTCCTCTGATAACTTCTCTTAAGCTTGTTTTAAACTTATCTTAATTTGCGACCGGGCCTCCGGAGCTTTTTCCTGCTCCCTGCGCGGTATTTGTTGGGGCTGATCCCGTTGCCGATCCTGCCATTGGTTTTTCTTCAGCCGATGAATTGGCCATTATCGCTCCGCCAAAGTAATAAGGTCGGATTTGGAACAAGACGTATAGACTGACCAACAAAGAAATTATGATTGAAATCGGTTCAAACGATGAGATTGAACTTACAATCGCGCCATAGAAGGAAAAATTCCAGCCGCTAGCGCTTTTCTTGAATAATCCGGGCAAAGCAATGGCGTACAAAATGATGGCTATTACTTCCAAGATAACCGAAATGCTCATGCTTGGACCGTAACTATAATAGAAAAATCTGGCGTAAGAGCTGATCCTCATGTAACTCAAGACTGATAAAGCCAAAAGAATCAGGCCGATTATAATCAAATAAGGGGCGTACTTAACTATCCATTCTTTAGCCGCTTTTGGCAGTTGAGGCGCCTTTTTCCCCAAATAAGTGTCAAGCGCGTTTATTATTTCTTTCATAATGTTAATTGTTAAATCTATTAATAACAGAGCTATTATAACTCTTTATAATTTATGGACAAATAAAAATCACCCAAAGGACGGATTGCTCCTTTGGGCGATGGGAAGAAGTGGCGGCGGATCCAAATCATAGACCGTTGTCATCAAATCCGTTTTGCGGCCACGGATCCGAGAACTTTCGTCTTGACCCGCGAACTTCCAGCAGTTTGCGGTAGCCACAGCAGATTAAACCGGCAGAAATGGCCACGCATAACAGGGTATTGATTGAGCTAAGCCCCGGGACTTCAATGAACGTGCCCAGCAACATCACGGCAAAAAAGGCCGTATCAATCGCCGCCGCCGGCCCACGATACTTGTCGCGATATTTGGCATGATAAACCAACGATATCAGCGTGATCCACAGAAGAGCGTTACAATACATCTGAACAGTCTTGGGAGACCAGCTTTCAATTTCCGAGATCGCCTGGAGCTCAAGCGCGACGGACAAATTCGCGATAAGCGCGATAATGCCCAAGGCGAAGAGAGCAATCCAGAAACCGACGAAAAAGCGGTGCTCTTTCATTTTAGCGCGAAACCAATCGTGAATATCAGCGCGAGACATGGCTTCCTCCTTTTGTTTGAATCGTTGTTGAAACTACTTATTCCATTCGGAATCCTATCTCTTGAGCTAGTTTGTGTCAATTTTGGCGGAGAGGGGGAGATTCGAACTCCCGAAGCCTTTTGGACTTGCCGGTTTTCGAAACCGGTGCATTCAACCACTCTGCCACCTCTCCGTAACTTTAAACAATAGCATTTTTGCCTTTTTCTGAAAATCTTGATATATTTTTGAAACCTCGGCCCTATCGTCTATCGGTTAGGACACAAGCTTTTCAAGCTTGGAAGCGCGGTTCGATTCCGCGTAGGGTCACACGCACAAAAATGCCGCAGCTTGTCTGCGGTGTTTTTTGTGTGGGTCCAGCGGGATCGAAAGCCGGAACGAGCGAAGCGAGTGAGGCGGGGTCGCGGGTCCAATAATTAAGGAGCGAGGGCGACTTTGATTTAATAGACCGAGCGACTATAATTATTGAGAACCTGTGACCGATTCCGCGTAGGGTCACAGTGTCGAGCGCCGTTCGAGCACTCGAAAAGTATTATGGACAATAGTAGAAATCAACAAAGAAAAATACCTCTCTCAGAAGGTGCGAAAAGGATGTTGGATGCTGTAAAAGATGAACTTTTTCCTGTCTCCAAAAATCTCAAAGAGTTACTTATTGATGTTCAGAAGTATAGAATAAAATTTCCTATTTTTTCTAAACACTTATCTATTTTAGAGAATCGTTATGAAGAGGTATCCAAAAATTTTTATGCAATTGTTAAAAAGCTTGAAACACCAGATGATCTATTTGAAGGATTAGAAAATAATCCACAAGATATTGCTAGTTACTTTCAATTCCAACCTGCCATATCAAAAAGCATACAAGAAGCTTCTAAATATATTGAAATTATAGATAGAACTTTAGATAGAAAAAGAGAAAGAATACAGAATTTCAGAACCTTGCTGTTGGCGGTAATCGCTATTATTGTGAGTGTTTTTTTCTAGTGCTAGAGAAGGGTCGAATCGTTTTCATTAGCAGTCTCATAATGTTATTACGGGGCTTAGTGAGTTAGGGCCCCATCTCGATTAGGCTCACAAAGATCGATAAAATTACTTTTTAATTATTTTCTATAATAAAGTCCTCGTCGTAAGGCCTTTCTTGGGGTTCTGAAAAAATATCGACTTAAAATCAAAATGGGAGTAAAGTTGAGTAGTCGAAATATGACCAAATCAAAAGTTCCAAAAAGGAATCATGGTGTTTTATACAACCTCAAGGCGATAAATAAATTAATTGAAAAAGACGGTCCGTCTAAGGTAGTTCTTATAACTTCGGCAAATGTTCAATTAAGGTTGAGGGATATTTTTGATCGTTTCTTTAAAAATATGCCCGTGATCATTATTCCCGATGGAGAAAAGGCCAAGAGTTGGCGATCAATAGAAAAGTTACTGAAAAAATTTTTACACTTAGGCTTGGACAGACAGGCTCTTGTGATCGCCGTCGGCGGTGGTACCGTAGGAGATTCTGCTGGCTTTGCCGCGTCAATTTATCTTCGAGGAATTAAATACATAAATGTTCCAACTACGCTTCTCGCTCAAGTAGACAGTTCGCATGGCGGGAAAACAGGAATTGACTTTGAAAATGCAAAGAATCAGATTGGTTCATTTTACCCAGCCATTGCCACTATTATTGATGGGGAGGCCATTAATTCTAATGGTTTAGAACAGATAATCGGTGGACTAGGTGAAATCATTAAGGTGGGTTTGATAAAGGACAAATCAATCCTATCTCTCTTGAGAAAAGAGTCTGTCTCTACTTTAAGTAGAAGTAAAAAATTACATAAAATTATTAAAAAATCTATCAAGGCTAAGTATTTTTATGTATCCAAAGACGAAAAAGATAAAGGAGTAAGGCAAGTATTAAATTTCGGTCATACGATCGGCCATGCCATTGAACTCAAATACAAAATTAGTCACGGCAGAGCCGTCTTGATCGGTATGGTGAAGGAATTAGAAATTGCGGAACGACTTAAATTGACAAAGCCTTACGTTCGGGAAAATCTATTGAATCTTTATGGAATACTCGGAATAGGTTTTACTGATAAATATAAAGCTGATTGGAAAGCAGTTCTAAAGGACAAGAAGCTCGTTGGTGATAAGATCGTATTACCGATAGTTGTCAGAGAAGGAGTGTCTAAACTTGTAAAAATTCCGCTTTTAAAACTTAAAAAACTTATTTGACACCACCACTCTTATTTGATAATAAGAACCTAGCAGGATCTTTCAGTGAAACTCTAACCAAAGGAGATGAGGATGAAGGTCTTTTCAAAAAGGCAACCGTCGGATACGATCAAGGAATTGGTTCCTGAATCGGGCAGTTTGGTGGTTGATTGTCAGCAGTGCGGAAGAATTCATTACTACGACGACAGCCCGGATATGGAACCGGGAGAGCTTGACGACCTGGAAAGGAAACGGGCAGTCAATCCCGACAAATACATCTGCCATTCCGATGGGTATGTTTCCTGGGGAACTGTTGATGGCAAGCAAACTGTCATTAATTGTCCCTGCCACTTTCTCCGGGCGTTTGAGGATACTATCTGGGCTCATCGCGAACTTATCTCTGCTTATCTGATGGCCCGCGCTCAAGCGGATCTGGATGCGGCAAGGGAAACCGCCACGGCCGCCAAAACTGCCAGGGCAGCGGTAGTCAAAACGATTTGAACAGTCTTATGTTGCAAACACCATCGCGGCGATGGTGTTTTTTCTTGGTTGCTTTTTCCGATTAAAAGTGTAATTTATAGCGCAGGAAGTTCTTGAAAAACAAAGAGGAGAATTAAGGTGAAAAATAGCAATCAGATGGACAAGTCGGAAGCGACGCGGAAACAGTTGATTGACGCCGGGTTCGTTGTTGAGGAGAATCGGGTTTTAACGGTGCCGGTTGATGAAATTACGCCGCTCAAGGATCAGCCGCGGATGTATTTTGATCCGGACGAACTTACGGCTTTGGCCGGAAGCATTAAAACTAATGGTCAAGCCCAGCCGGTTTTGGTCATAAAGTTCCAGCAGTCTCTCAATGGGGCGAAGTACGAACTCATTGACGGTGAAAGGCGCTGGCGAGCCATTAAACAGGCTGGCCTGAAGACGATTCGTATAATCATCTGTCAGGTAAAGGACTTCAATCAGCAACATCTGCTGTCTTTGATATCCAACTTCAATCGGATTGACCACACTCACCAGGAAAAGATCAAAGCAGTTATTGCTCTGCGGGCCAACTTAATGTCCGCCGATCAAATTGCCGTGGCGGTGGGCAAGAAGATAAGTTGGGTTCTCAACTATACTTCTCTGGCCAGACTTCACCCAGACATTTTGGCGAAACTTGATCCGCCGACTCCTGAAAGGGATCGGATCAGTTTTTCCGCGGCCTTGCGTTTATCAACGCTTAAGACCGAGGTCGAGCAGTTGAAACTTTTCCAGCAGATTGAGAAAGAGAGGGCGCAGGGGACAAGCCCGGTTGTTCTCAACGAGATGCTCCGCCGGTTAATTTCCGAGGGGAAATTCTTGCGGCTGTCGTTGAGGGGGAAGAAACCGCCGCGGGAGAAAAAAGCCTCCGATGATGATAAATCGTTCCGGGCTTTGGTTCCTCGAGTTCGCGCTCTCGTTATGAAACTCGAGGATTTCCAGCTGACCCCGACGATATATCGTTACTTCCAAAAGCACAAAAGACCGGCTACGACAGCCATGGAACAGATATTTCGCGAAGCCGCTCAAATTCTGCTTCGTTATGCCGATACGACCGCCGAGATCCTGACAAATACCCAGCAGTATAGAACCAGGGTGGAAAGGGAGGCATGATTATGTATAACCCGAACCGCAAAACGGCTCGGGTTTTTTCTTGCTATAATTTCCGCATGCGAATTATTGAAAAGAAAACTTGGCCGGAATATTTTGAAAAGATTTTAAATGGCGATAAGACATTTGAATTGCGTCTAAATGATTTTGAGATAGAGGAAGGGGACATGCTTATCTTAAAAGAATGGGATCCGAAAACTAAAAAATATACCGGTCGTGAGATGAAAAAGACGGTCGGTTTTGTCGGAAAGTGGAAAATTGATGATCTATCAGTTTTTTGGTCTAAAAAAGAAATAGAAGAAAAGGGAATCCAAGTGATTTCGTTAAAAGATTTTTTTGATGCAGATAACTAAATTAAACAAAAAATTTGATCGGCTTCACAAAATCCACGGCCACAGCTCTCTTTGTTCTATTTATGGCGCTGGCTGTATAAAACGACCAAAAATAATGTTCATTTTTATGAACCCAACCGGCCGGAACGTTTCGTCAGTTAAAAGTTGGCGAGGAATTCGAGCTCCGTGGCTTGGAACTAAAAACATTTGGGCGCTGTTTTTTGAACTGGGACTAATACCAAAAAAGCTGCTTGGTTTGATCCAATCCGCGTCGCCAAGACAGTGGACGCCGGAATTTTCGGAAAATCTTTATTGTTATTTGGCTGATCGTAAAATCTACGTCACGAATCTAGCCAAGTGTACGCAAATTGACGCGCGTCCGCTGAAGGATCAGATTTTTAAAGAATATTTATCTCTTATGAAAGAGGAAATCGCCGTCATTAGACCTAAACACATCGTTACTTTTGGCAACCAAGTAAGTTCAATTATTCTAGGAAAATCAATTTCAGTTGGTCAGCATAAAAACAATTTTGAAATTTTAGAGATCGGTTCCTCCAAATATCGTGTATATCCGACGCATTATCCGGTTGGACACGGCAGAATGAATCAGCCCTTGGCTGTTGCTAGAATTAATAAAATTTTAAACGCCAAGTAGTCTTTACTGCTTTTTCTTAACGTAATTAAAAATGTCCTCAATCGCTTTTATGGCATCACCGGCGGCGATGTTGTTTTGGTGATATTTGGCGTTAGTTACGTCTCCGGCCGCCCAAATTCCCGGTACGGAAGTCTGTTGTGTCCAAGGATCAATTTCTATGGTATTTTCAGCCGCTAATTTTATTAAATTTCCAGCGAAGTCTATTGCCGGCACTGATCCAATCTCAACAAAGATCCCGTTTACTGCGATTTCTTTTTCAGAATTATCGTCTAGATTTTTGATTTTAATTCCGCTGACCATTTTGTCACCCAAAACTTCTGTGACTTCAGAACGATGAATAATTTCTAGTTTAGGGTCATGTTTTATGGCTTCCACGGAAATCGGGTCGGCTTTCAAAACTTTTTCTCGGTGAAATAGATACACTTTCTGTGTGTAGGAAAGAAGCTGCATCGCTGTCTCAACCGCCGAATTGCCGCCTCCGACAACGGCTACAACTTGATTTTTAAATAATGGACCGTCGCAAGTAGCACAATAAGTTAGCCCCAGATTTTCAAATTTGTCGGCGTTTTTCGCCGGCAACTTCCTGCGATTAGCTCCGGAAGCGATCAAAATAGTTTTTGTTGAATAGCTGTGTTTCTGCGTTTTAACCTCAAACCCATCGGCTGACTTTTTGAGATCTTTTACTTCTTCACTCTTTTTAATCTCCAAAGTTTTTCCAGCGCACGATTCAATGTGTTTCTCAAATTTCTTTGCCAGCTCCAGTCCGCTGATTTTAATTTCACCGATCCAGTTTTCAATTTGAAGAGAATTAATGCTTTGGCCACCAAAACTTTTGGTAATTAGCGCGGTTTTTAATTGTTTCCGCGCGGCATAAACGGCAGCTGCTGTTCCTGCCGGTCCGCCGCCGAGGATAATTAAATCATACATGTCTTTCCCGTGTTCTACTTAACTTTACTTCTTCTCAAGAAAGCCGGAATCGCGCCCCACTCATCGTCATCGTCTTCTTTCTTACTTTTCTTTTCTTTGTCTGAATCAACCTCAGCGATTTTTGGTTCTTTTCTTGATTCTTCTTTACTTCCGCCAAATAAAGATTTTTTTGGAGAATTCTCCGGAAAACCAGAAGCAATGATCGTTATCTTGATATCACCCTTCTTTAGTTTATCGTCTTTAACTGTACCGAAAATGACTTTCGCGTCCGGATCCATTGATTCGGTGATTATTTTAGCCGCTTCTTGAACTTCAAACATGGTCAAGTCTTCGCCACCGGCGATAGAGAATAGAATTCCTCGAGCGCCATTGATGGAGATGTCCAATAGAGGGGAATTGATGGCCATTTTAGCCGCTTCTTCCGCGCGCTTTTCTCCGCTAGCGATACCAATGCCCATAAGAGCCGAACCGGCGTCTTTCAAGATTGCCTTGATATCGGCAAAGTCTGTATTAATCAAGCCCGGAGTTGTGATCAAATCAGAGATGCCCTCAACCGATTGTTTGAGAACGTCGTCGCACATGGCGAACGCGTTGTAAATCGTTGTCTCTTTGGAGATGTTGCTTAGAAGGCGATCGTTTGGAATGACGATAATCGCGTCAACTTCTTTTCTTAATTCCTCCAGGGAATCTTCGGCGATTCTCATTCTTTGTCGTCCTTCAAAGAAGAAAGGTTTAGTTACGACGGCGACAGTCAAGGCGCCGGATTCTTTGGCCATTTGAGCGATAACCGGACTGGCTCCAGAACAAGTTCCACCACCCAAACCTCCGGTGATGAAAATCATGTCAGAGTTTTTAAGCGTTTCCTGAACCTCTTCTTTGGTTTCTTCTACGGCGCGACGACCCAACTCTGGATTCATTCCCGTTCCCAATCCTTTGGTTAAGTTTTTGCCAATGTGAATTTTTTTCTTGGCCTGAGAACTGTGCAGGTCTTGAGCGTCGGTGTTTACGACAACGAACTCAACTCCCCGGATCTTTGAGTTATACATGTGCTCAATGGCGTTCTTTCCCGAGCCCCCAACTCCGATAACTTTAATTCGGGCGATAGTCTCAATTTCTGGTTTAACTTGCGGCATATTTCTAATATATTAATCAATAAAATACCTAATAATTCCCCTTATTTCCTCAATACAATAAGTGCCCTACATATTAGACTTAAAGTCCAAAACAGGCAAGTCCAGAAAGCAGTAGCAAGTGGCAGCCGAATCTATGGCAAAAACTTCCTAAACCATTGGCTAATTTTTTGTATGATCTTTTTGATTAATTTTATGCCGCCGACATTGCCAATACTGCCTTCGTTGTCAGCATAAAGTCCGAAAACGCACAAGCCGTAAGCCACTGACCAGGTTGCATCTTTTACTTTGATGTTCTGATTGCCAACAATTTTTTTAAAATCTTCGTTGTCTTCTTTAAGATCCGCCACCTTTGAGGGGAGCTTCATGGTGATTTTGGCCAAATCGGCGATATTGACTATGCCGGCGCCGCCACCAGTGATGACAATGCCTGCTGGTAGTAAACCGCTTTTACCATTCTTTTTTAAATGTGCGTCAATCAATTCAAAGATGTCAGAAAATCTGGCGGAGATTATTTCCTGTAATTTTTTCTTCGGCAGATCCGGATAAGCGAAACTGTCATTATGTTCTTTTTTGATTTTTTCGGCGTCTTCAAGAGAAATTTTTAATCCGAGGGCGATGTCGTTGGTGATATCGTTGGAACCGATAGGGAAAACTTCCATAGATATCGGCAAATCATCCTCATAAACGATAATAGACACGGTTTCCGAACCGATGTTCGCCAAAACACAGCCGGCGATCTTTTCTGCCTTTGATAGTGTTACTAACCCGGCGGCTAATGGTGCGGCCATAACATCACTTATTTCTATTCCGGCATTTCCCACCGTCTGAATTATTTCCTGAAAATGATGAATCAAAGAGGTGATAAACAAAGTCTTCACTTCAAGTTTAACGGCCTTTAATCCGACTGGGTTTTTCCCAAGAATAGCCTTGCCGTCAATTTTGTATTCAATCGGAATTTGATGAATTATGCGCTTATTCTGAATAACATTCTTAGGAATATTGTCCTGACTATTTCGCCCGACTTTTTCCAAATCAAGCTCAGTTATTTCATTATCAGCACGTGAGATCATCACCGATCCTTCGGACACGTAACTGGAAAGTCCAATTCCGCCGATAGAAACGTAGGCCCTTTCTATTTTTACATTGCTGGATTTTTCCGCTTGTCTGATAGCTTTTCTGATACTGCGAATGGCGTCAGTCTGATTGATAATGTAACCGTGACGAAGTCCCTTAGATTCGGCGTGACCGACCCCAATTATTTTTGGCAACGAATGAGCATCGTCATTTTGTTCGGCCACCACGACCTTTACTTGATATGTACCAATATCTAATCCAACGATGCTCTTTCTGCTCATAAAATATTAATGTAGTTCCTGTATTATACTCCAAAATCGTTTATTTTGTATGTGAATAAGTCGTCAAAAACTTGTTTTCGGCTCTTTCCATTTTTTTTCCATGATCCAGTCCCAGAAGATGTAAAGCTCCGTGGATCAGTAAATAGTCAATGTAAACCGCCGTGCTCATTTCAAACTTTTTTGCTTCGTCTTCCGCACGCTCAATAGTTATAAAAATCTCCCCGTAATTTTTGCCTAATTGGAAACTCAAAACGTTCGCTACTTTATTTTTGTGACGAAATTTTTTATTAAGTTTTTTTGACTCTTTTTTCGAAATAAAGACCAGAGATAGCTCAAAAGCTTTGCCCAATATTGCTTCAGCGATTTTTCTATAGTGAGAAAAGGGCTTTGGGAGCGGTTTCTTGAAAAGTTTCTTAATCTGGAACATTTATCGTCGGCCTTTGACGCGAGGAGTGATTTTTCCGAGCTTGATCAATTTTTCTACCTCAACCTTTCTCTTGATTGAGCTTAATCTCTTTTTCTTTCTGGTGTAAGGCGATTGTTCTCTCTCGGCGTAGCGGATGCTTCTCTTATATTGGAGGACGCCAGCTTCTTGGACTTTTCGTCCGAATCTTTTAAGCAGGTTTAAATTGCTTTCATTTTTACCTTTTTGCAGTTCTACGTTGGTCGCCATAGTGGGAATAAGACTACCACAGAGCCTTAAAAGTGGCAATACACGCCGTGGATTTTATTTAAGTTTTTTCAGCCGGCCAATCAAATCGGCTCGCCTGACAATCTGCTGTGAGCGGTTTTCTTTATCTCTTAAAATCAACTCATCATCCAGAGCCTCTTTTTGTCCCATGATGATCAGATAATCAACATTGGTCTTTTTGGCCGCGGCAATCTGAACAGACAGTTTGTCTCGGTAAATTTTATGCAGAACGGGCAAATGAGCATGTCGCAATTCGTCTATGATTGAAAGACATTTCAATTTGGCCTCATAACTTATCTGCAAAAAGAAAAACCGTGCCTTATCAACTTTTTTGAGTATTTTTTCTGACGACATTTTAGGTTTTGGCAGATATATAACCATGCCGACAGACGGGATATCTTTCTTTAGCCCGTATTTTCTGGCCAGAGAATCGTATCTTGATCCAGCGGCCACAACGCTACCGTCTTCTTGATTGATGATTTCAAAAACTGTGTGTGTGGAATAATTTGGATCGCCGATTAGCATCGGATCTATTTCGTAAAATATATCCAGGGTTTCCAGAAACTCCAAGGTCTCACCGAATTTTTTTCTAGCGTCTTCGTCAAGATAATCCATCGGTTTCGGCGCGGATTTATGAAGTTCCAGACATTGATTTTTTCCGCGACTCATTAATGAATACAGACTTTCTTTGAAAAGTTGTCGGCAATGCGTGTTTAACTCATCGCTGTTTTTTCTGTAATAACTCGTGGCTTCGCGGATAAAGGCGCCCTGAGAGTCTTTATCGCCGACATCGTTTATTTTCACTAGAATTTTTTTGATGCCGGCATCGGCCAAAATCGCTTGCGCGGTTTTAATCAATGTCGCTTCGGCGATACTTTCGGAGACATTAATCATGTGCAAATTGATTATTTCGTTATTGCCAGATTTTCTGTGTTTGCGATGTGGGCCCGTGACTGAGCCGGTGAAATAAAGTAATTTTGGCTCTATTGTTTCTTTCTCGTCATCACGATATTTTCTTACCTGAGCCAAGATTTCCTCGGCAGAGAAGAGGTTGTCATCAAGATAGTTTTTTTCCCTACAATTTCCGTCGACGGATCTGACATCTTCTTTTGTTACGGCCCCCGGCGCTTCTCTGACGAAGCCAAAATATCTAGCCACCACCTCCGCTTCCAGTATCTTTTTTGCTCGTTTTTGCGTTTTATTTTTTCTGCTTTTCATGTTTTTAATATAAAAATCCACCCGGCAAATAATCAATTTTATTAAATGGCCACAATCTGATAAAAGCCCTGCCGACGATTAAATCTCTTTTCAACGGTCCCCAGGACCGTGAATCAAGACTGGCCGCTCGATTATCTCCCATGACGAAATAATTATCGTCCGCCAGCGTGATCTCCAGTGAAGTTTCTTGAGAAAAAACCACGAAGGATTGATCCAGGCTAATTCCTTCTGGATTTGCCGCGTTTTTAATAAGAACTTCATTTCCATCTATTTTCACGGTATCGCCCGGCAGACCGATTATTCGTTTGATGAAAAATTTTTCAGGGTTAATCGGGTATCTGAAAATTATGACGTCTCCGCGCGCCGGTTCGGAAAAATTATAAGAGAGTTGATCCACGATGAGGTACTCGCCATTCTCAAAAGTTGGGGACATGGATGAGCCGCTGACTACGAAAGGTTGGGCCACAAATATGCGGATCGGTAAAACCACGATGGCCGTTATGACAATAAAGCTGATAAAATCTTTTATTCCGGAGGCTTTGGTTTTGATTTTAGGATCGTCGCTCATCTGTTTGCTGGTCATTTTAATCCATAAAACCGTTTGACACAAGTTATTTCAAAATTTATAATCGTTTTCATGAAATTTGTTATTGGTCTAGGAAACCCTAGCGAAAGATACGAAGAGACTCGTCACAATATCGGGCGAGACATTGTCAGAAGTTTAATTAAAAAATTTAAGTTTGATGATTTTGTTTATGACAAGAAAGTCTGTGCCAGTCTTTCAGAAGGGAAGATCGGCAGAGAAAAAGTTCTGCTTATCTTGCCAGATACTTACATGAACAATTCTGGTCTAGCCCTCAAGAAATTTATAAATAATAAGAAAAAAGCTCTGGATATGGTCGTGATTCACGACGAGCTTGATATGGGAGTAGGCTCGTCAAAAATTGTTTTCAATAAAAGCAGCGGCGGACATCGGGGAGTGGAATCGGTCATCAGGGCCGTCAAAACCGAGGCTTTTCCGAGAATAAAGATCGGTATTTCGCCGACAACCGGAATGGGGAAAATCAAAAAACCGAGCGGTGAAAAAGCCGTGGTTGCGCATGTTCTCGGTAAATTTTCAAGCAAGGAGCAAGAGATTCTTAAAAAAATAAAAAAGAAAACCGTCGATTCTATTGAGACTATAGTCACCGACGGTTATCTTTTGGCGATGAATAAATTTAACTAATACTTAATCTATTTTTGGAGTCAGAGTCATCTTCTGATCTTTAGCTTCAAATAGAGTGATTTTGAAATCGTAGACCTTTCCTAATTCAAGTTTGTCTTTTAACTCTGTTAAATTTTCAAACTCTGAAACATGGACTAATCCAGCCACGCCCTCTTCAATGGAAACTAGCGCGCCGTGTTTGTTGTACTTGATGACCAGCCCCTTAACCACCAATCCCTTTTTATATTTCTTACCGGCAGCTACCCAAGGATTTTCTTTGAGGGCTTTTATGGACAAAGAAACCTTGCCATCTTTGACCTCAATGACTTTTACCTTTACTTTCTCGCCGATAGTAACGTATTCACGCGGATTCTCCACTAACGACCAATCAATTTCGGAGATATGAACCAGGCCTTCCAAATTTTTGCCAATCTTGACGAAGATACCAAAGTCCACAACGCCCGTGACTTCACCATCCAAAATATCGCCAGGTTTGTATTGCTCGGTTGAAACTTTTTCTGCGCCCGCGCCTCCCGGTTCGATGGCGCTTTTTTCCGAAAAGATTAATTTTCCATCATTCGGTGTCGCGCCGATAATAGTCACGTTTAATTTTTGCCCAACCAGCTTTTTCAATTCTTCAAGAATCTTTACTTTGTCGCCGTCCATAACCCGCGGATAATTTTCAGGTTTAAGTTGCGAAGCCGGTAAAAATCCTTGAATGCCTTGCCAAGACATCAAAAGACCTCCTTTGTTGGCGTCCTGAACCGGAAGTTCCAGGGTTGTCTTTAATTTTATGGCTTCCTCAACCTCGTCCCAAATCAAGGCCTGCTTGGCTTCTTTTAGAGACAACTCTATGTATCCGTCGGGATTTAAAGTGTCGGCGACTTTTGCCGTGATCATGTCACCGATCCGAATCTTTCGGATTAAATCACGAGCGATTATGTATTCTCGCCCCATGATAATTCCTGTCCCGAAGGGCCTTAAATCAATATAAACCGCCGCCTTGGCGACAGCGATTACTGGACCTTCAACTAAACCACCGACCTGTGGCGGATTAGGTAACTTCTCTATAAAATCAAGCGCTTTTTCTTCTTCCTTGGTTAACTTCGTTATTTTTTTTGTATCCATTAAATGCAAAAAGTTTGCAGGTTCGCCGGTTCATTTTCTATCGCGTCAAGCCTTTCTGTCATTGCCGGCGAGGTTACTACAAACTTCTAGTGCTGATAATAAAGGACTTGGGAGAGTATACTACGTTTTCGCAATTTGTAAACCAATCTGTTATAATCCTCGGCGTATGGTTATAAATTACGACGGCGCGGAGTTGGTTAAGATCACTCAGGGCAACATCACGATCGCCATAAATCCTCCTAGCAAAAAATCAAAATACTCCACGACCAGTTTCGGATCCGATATTGTTTTAGTTACGACCAACCACCCGGACTTTAATGGAATTGAAAACGCAACACGTAGCGAACAAATTCCTTTTGCTATAACCGGTCCGGGAGAATATGAGGTTAAGGAAATGTTTATTCGCGGTTTTCCAACCAAAACTCGCTACGGAGGAGAAGAGAGGGTGAACACCGTGTACGTTTTTCAGATTGACGGTATAAACGTGGCTTTTCTAGGGGCACTGTCGGAAACTGACTTGTCTCCGGAAATTAAAGAAGAATTCGGCGATTTGGATATTATCTTTGTGCCAATCGGCGGCGAAGGAGTGCTGGAACCAGAGGAAGCTTATCAACTGGCGGTCAAAAGGGAACCGAGAATAATTATCCCTATTCATTACGGCGATATTGGTAAAAAAGATGCCCTGAAACGTTTCTTAAAAGAGGCCGGAGAAGAAAACTTAAAACCGTTGGAAAAACTAACCGTCAAGAAGAAGGATTTGGAAGGAAAAGAGGGCGAGATCGTTGTTCTTAGATAATAAATCTGATGAAGTTTTTAGAAAAAATTCGTCAAAAAAGCAACTCCGAAAAGCAACAATTTGCTTTTGCCGTCGCTTTTATTATAACGGCCGCTCTTTGTCTTATCTGGTTTATTGCCACTTTTTATTCATTTGATCTGGGCTCTCTTTCTGAAGAAAAGAACTCCGTCATTACCCCCATAAAATCCTTATTTTCAAGCTTTAAATCCATCTTTAATTAGCCAATTTTCATTTGAGTTTGGAGCTGAATCATGCTATAATTGACGCAACACGCGAATAAAAGCGTTTTTAAATATGGCAAAAAATATCGACAAGAAAAGCGAAGATAGCAAACCTAATCCGTCAGCTAGCTCAACAAATCCGCCGATTATTTCTCCAATCAGCGAAGAAGTAAAAAAGTCTTATCTTGATTATGCCATGTCGGTTATCACCATGCGGGCGCTTCCCGATGTCCGCGATGGTCTGAAGCCGGTTCATCGAAGAATTCTATTTTCAATGAGCCGGATGAATTTAACTGCCACCGCTAAATTTAAAAAATCGGCCACGGTAGTTGGAGATGTCATTGGTAACTATCACCCGCACGGCGACGTGGCTGTTTATGACGCCATGGTTAAAATGGCTCAGCCGTTTTCCATGCGCTATCCGTTGGTTATCGGACAAGGTAACTTTGGTTCTATAGACGGCGATCCGCCAGCTGCCTATCGTTATACGGAGGCCAAGATGAGCAAACTTTCCGAAGAGCTACTAAGCGATTTGGAAAAAGATACAGTTAATTTTCGCCAAAACTTTGACGCGACCAAAAAGGAACCGGTTGTTTTACCTTCAAACGTTCCGAATCTTTTATTGAACGGAACTCTGGGAATCGCGGTCGGTATGGCCACGAATATTCCGCCACATAATTTGGGCGAAATAATTGATGCCACTGTTCATTTGATTGATAACCCGAAAGCTAGCACTGAAGAATTGTTGCAATTTGTTAAGGGGCCGGATTTTCCAACGGGCGGATTGGCTTTTGATAAAAAAGATATTTACACCGCATACGCTTCTGGACGTGGCGGAGTAGTTTGCCGAGGAGAAGCTGAAATCGTTGAGGATAAGAGCGGAAACAGCCAGATCATTATTACTTCTATACCTTATAGAGTTAACAAATCCGATCTTATCGCTAAAATCGCCGAACTGCATTCGCAGAAGAAGGTTGAGGGCATAAAAGGTTTGCGCGATGAATCAACCGACGAAATCAGGGTCGTCATTGACGTAAAATCAAACGCTCATCCACAAAGTATTCTCAACTACATTTACAAGCACACTCAACTTGAAGAAGCCTTTCACTACAACATGGTGGCGCTAGTTGACGGCGTGCCTCAGACTCTCGGTCTCAAGTCTATTTTAGACGAATTTATCGCGCATCGTTTTGAAGTCGTCACTCGTCGAACAAAATTTGATCTGGCCAAAGCCAAAGCGCGCGAGCATATCTTGCTTGGTCTAAAAAAGGCCCTTGATCATATTGATGAAATTATAAAATTGATTAAGGCCTCCAAAGACACCCCTACGGCTCACGCCAACTTGATGAGCAAGTTTAAGTTCAGCGAACTTCAAGCCACGGCCATATTGGAGATGAAACTTCAGAGACTGGCCGGTCTTGAACGAAAGAAGATTGAAGACGAGTTGTTGCAGGTTGAGAAATTAATCGCCGAACTGGAAGCCCTGCTAAAGAGCGAGGCCAAAATGCGTAATTTAATTAAAAAAGAATTGTCAGATATCAGGCAAAAGTACGCCGATGAGCGACAGACAAAAATAATTGCCGGGGGCGTAAAGAACATTTCTATGGAAGACATTGTCCCTGATGAAGAAAGCGTTTTGGTTATGACGAACGGCGGCTATATCAAACGAACCAATCCCGATGAATATCGTAAACAAAGACGTGGCGGCGTCGGAGTCATTGATTTGGACACTAAAGAAGAAGATTTTGTTAACACTCTAATATATACGACAACTCACAGCGATTTATTATTCTTCACTGACAAAGGAAAGGTTTATCAAATCAAAATGTATGATCTACCGGAAGGAAAGCGCGCCACCAAAGGAAAATCTATCATGAACTTTTTGTCTATCTCTCCGGAAGAGAAGATCACTTCCGTCTTAGCCGTGCCGAAAGAATTAAAGAAGATGCCAAGTCTTTCCGTTATGATGATGACGGGGCAGGGCGTGACCAAAAAAGTTGACGCCGAAAGTTTCGCGGATGTCAGACGCAGCGGTATTATCGCTATCAAGCTTAAGGGCGATGACAAGTTGATCTCGGCACACTTTGTAGCCAAAGACGATACGGTGGTTGTCGTGACGAATCTCGGTCAGTCAATTCGATTCAAAGAATCAGATATTCGAGAAATGGGTAGGGGCGCGGCTGGTGTTCGTGGCATAAAGATTTCTCCTAAGGACCGGGTCGTGGTTTCTCTAACTGTCAGTAAGCAAGAAAAAAATAATAATCTTTTGGTCTTTTCACAGAATGGTTTTGCCAAACAGACCCCGCTTGAAGAATATAAAGTTCAAAAACGTGGCGGATCCGGAATAAAAACGGCGAAAGTCACCGATAAAATCGGAAAAATCATTTCCGCCGCTGTTGTCACGGAACTCACTGACGAAATCGTGGCTATGTCCAAAAAGGGCCAGGTTATCCGAGTTGATGTGGATGAAATACCAATCCTCGGTCGCCAGACTCAAGGAGTTAGAGTCATGAAATTGCGTGCCGGTGATAATATTGCTTCGCTTGTGACTTTGTAAACGTTCCTAAATCTTGCAAATGTTTCATCGGCGTCAACTTATAAGCGCTGTGAGTAATTGCCCTACTTGCCTGAAAGGATTTGATGTATAATTGAACCAATGTTTTCAGATCCGGCAACAAATCTAGAACAATTTCATATTGATCCTGGAATGACCGTGGCCGACCTTGGATCAGGCACGGGTTTTTATACTTTTATATTATCGGAAAAAGTTGGCCCGGGTGGGAAAGTCTATTCCGTTGATGTCCAGAAAGACTTGTTAAATAAGCTTAAAACCGAAGCTGAAAACCGCGGTCTACACAACGTTGAAATAATTTGGGGCGATTTAGACGAATTGAAAGGAACAACTTTGCGAGATTTCTCCGTTGATCGGGCGGTTGTCGTCAATACTTTGTTTCAATTGGAAAAGCCAGAATCCTTCGTGGCCGAAGCCAAAAGAATTCTTAATCCAAAAAGCGGAAAAATTTTGGTTATAGATTGGACGGACTCATTCGGCGGAATCGGCCCCAGCCCCGATGTGGTTATAAGACCCGACGTGGCCAGAACGATGTTTGAAAACGCCGGATTCAAATTTGACAGAGATATTAAAGTTGGCGATCACCATTATGGAATGATATTTAGAACCTCATGAATAAAAAACTTTCTTTGTTTCAAATAATTTTGTTGGGAGTCATGGTCGTGATAATTGTCGCCGGCGTAATTGTCTTTGCTGCCCAAAAAAGTAAAAATCAGCAAGTGTCGGCGCCGGTGAAAATCTGGGGAACTTTACCGGCGGAAGCCATCGCCCAATTTCAAGAAGAGATGAATTCTCTGGAGAAAAATTCAGTCAATATCATCTATCAGGAATTTGACGAGGGTGTTTTTGAACAGGAATTGATAGAGGCCCTGGCGTCGGATACGGCGCCGGACGCGGTCTTTTTGACCGATGACACGCTCTTGAAGCACGAAAATAAACTATTTTTGATCGGCTATGACTATTACACCCAAAAGCAATTCAAAGATAATTTTATAGAGGCGTCTGAGGTCTTGTTGCGCGAAGATGGACTTTTAGGATTCCCGATTGCCATAAATCCGCTTGTTTTGTATTGGAATCGAACAATTTTAAACAACGAAGGCATTACCGCTTCTCCAAAATATTGGGATGATTTTCTTTCTTTGGTTCCGAGGATCGTCAAGAAAGATTCAAAAGGTAACATTAGCCGCTCGGCCGTCGCTTTCGGCGAGTACGATAACATCAAATCCGCCAAAGACATTTTGCTCTCTTTGATTCAACAGGCCGGCAATAATGTGATTTTCCGCGATCCGGTTAAGAAGAAATATTATTCGGCCCTTTCTGATCAGTTTGGTTTTACCTTGCGGCCAGCCGACACGGCGCTTAATTTCTATGCCCAATTCTCCAATCCGACAAAAGATGTCTATTCTTGGAATAAGGCCATGCCAAATTCAGAGGAAGCTTTCATTGCTGGCGATTTAGCTTTTTACTTCGGTTTTGCCGATGAAAGGAGACAATTATTACAAAAAAATCCGAATCTAAATTTTGATGTTTCCGTCTTGCCTCAATCAAGGTCAAGCATAGCCAATTCAACGATCGGCAAGATGCAATTTGCCGCCATTTTAAGTCGGTCACAGAACATCTCTAATGCCTTCACAACCCTAGTCAAGATAACTAGTCCGGAAGCCATTAAGATACTTTCAAACGTTCTACAAATCGCGCCGGTTCGCCGAGATATTGATGAAAATTTCTCGTCACTTTCATATATGGATGTTTTCCGCCGCTCGGCCCTAATATCAAAAATCTTTCTTGATCCAGATAGGGAAGAGACTGACAATATCTTTAAAAAGATGATAGAATCAGTGGTGTCTGGTTTTCAGAATGTTTCTGCCGCAGTTGACCGGGCCAGCGCCGAGCTATTAACTTTATTTGAATGAAATCGCTTTTAAAAACAGTTTTGGCCTCCACATTTGTCCTGGCGTTGTTTATTTTTTGGGTGAACATCGCCTCGGCCGGCCTTGTTCCATGTACTGATCCAGAAAAATGTAACTTTTACGCTCTAGGGCAGATGATCCGCGATGTTATCGCCTATGTCCTGAAATTAGGAATGGTTCTATCGGCCATCGGCTTTGCTTGGGCTGGATTTTTATATCTGTCGGCTGGCGGCGATTCGGGCAAAATCTCAAAGGCTCATTCGGTTTTCTCAAACATACTAATAGGCTTTCTACTAGCCGTTGGCAGTTTCTTGATTGTTGATTTAATCGCCGCCGCGTTTGGCTTGAAAGGTGATATCGTGTCGCTGTATAACAAATTTATTAGATAATAAAACCATTAACATGTTCAGATACTTAAAATATTCGCTTACGACTTTTGTCTCGGGATTGTTACCGAGCATTGTTCTCGCTCAAGATGGTAGTGTTCAGACCCCGGCCGGCAGTAGCGGTTTGCAAAACCCGATCTCAAAAGTTGGCAGCTTACAACAACTAGTGGGAGTTATTCTAGGCGTCTTCGCCAAAGTTGGCGCCATCTTTGTGGTCTTGGCCATAATTTACGCCGGATTCTTATTCGTCACCGCGCAGGGCAACGAAGAGGCAATCAGAAAAGCCAAAAGCGTCTTTTTCTGGACGGTTATTGGCGCGATTGTATTGTTGGGCGCACAGGCCATCAGCAATATCATCATAGAAACCGCCGGGGAATTGGGAGTTGAGGGTCTCCAAAGTTAAAAACACATGGACAATCTATTAAGTAAAATCATCAATTTTCTTTCCGGTAGCGGCGGCTCATCTGGCTTGATGGGTCTGTTGATTAGCATTGCGACTTTAGCTTTTATATATGGGATTTTCAAATATGTTGTATCAAAAGACGCGGAGAGTCGACAAAGTTCAACCAAGGTCATAATCTTTGGGCTGATAACTTTGTTCGTCATGGTCTCTGTTTGGGGTTTGGTCGCCCTGGTGAAGGGAACTCTGGGTATTACTGATGCCAATATTACCAACTCACAAACTCAATCAGTACAAAATTTAATATTAAAATAATAAACATGTTCGCGACACTAATAAATCGTCTTATAACTTACAGCAACAAGATCGTGACGGTCATTATCGCGCTATCTCTATTTGTCTTTGTTTACGGCCTGATAGCTTATATCTTCAATTCTGACGATGAAAACAAGAGAAAAGAGAGCATTTCTTATATTATAGCCGGAATAATTGGGCTATTTGTCATGACTTCTGTCTGGGGAATTCTCCAGATGTTAAGCAATAGTTTTGGCTTTAATTTCGGTATTCCGCAGATTACCTATTAGTTTTTAAATCCACAGGACCTTGTGTTTTTAACTGGGCTTTTGATGTATAATACTCGTATAGCTATTAATCGTTTAATTAATAGTTTTTAAATTTAAAGATTATAATTATGAAATATATTTCAGGTTTAGCGGTTTCTTTGTTTCCAGTAGTCGCTTTGGCGGCCAGCGGAATAGAAGGGGTGATTGATAAGATCAAGTCAATTATTGATGCTCTTATTCCTTTGGTTATTGGTATCGCCGTCATCGTTTTCATCTGGGGAATTTTGCAATACATTATTGCCACGGATGATGACAAGAGAAAGGAGGCCAGATACGTGATGATTTACGGAATTATTGTTCTATTCGTCATGGTTTCTGTCTGGGGATTGGTTGAATTACTAAGCGACACCTTGGATATTGATGCTGGCGGAACAAGCGGAATTAATGTTCCTGGTATTCCAAACTAAAGTAGAATTGGGAATAGTCTTAAAATACTTCTATGTCGTCAGTAGACAGTTTTCTGTCAAAGATCGCCTCTGTTATTGTTAACCCCTTGATAAGGTTGCTTTTTGCCGTAGCCCTGGTTGTTTTCTTGTGGGGAATTTTCAACTATATCAAGGGCGCTAGCAATCCAGAAGCTCGAGAAACTGGTCGCCGCCACATAATCTGGGGGCTCATCGGAATGCTGATCATGGTATCGGTTTTCGGCATAATCAAATTGGCCCTGGATACAATTTACGGATAAGACGGATAAAATTAGGGCGGGAGATTTGATAGTCTCATAACTCACTCTCCACAGATTGAAGTAGGGTCAAAATAAAAAAGGCTCCGGGAATCTCTCTCGGAGCCTTTTGGGTTACTACTTGTCGTTTTGTTGTCAGGACGGATCTCGTATCGGTTTCAGCGATACGTGAAGCGTCACTGGCGCGCAGGGTTTCTCAACCCTGCGTCCCCAGGACTTTTCTATCCTGGTTGCCGGAACCCTGAACTGTATGGCCAGCGGTTCCCCAATCCATTGGTAAACCGTTTGCCAATGGATTCCTGGGATTGCCCAGATCCAACCACCCGGCATACAGCCCGGTGCGTTCCAGGTCATTCCGTCTTGCTTAATGTATCGAACCTGGTAACAACCGCCATCGCCGTACCAGGCGAGGGCATCGTTCTCGGAATCACGGAATAGAACCGAAACGTGGTCTCCGCCCGGTACGAGGTTGTAGACTCGCAGGTGGGGGACTGACGTCTGGTTTTGAGGCGCGACTGGCTGTGTTGCCACAGGTTGCCGCGTCTCCGTTTTTTCCCGAGCAAGCTCGGTTATCCACTCGGAGATTTCTCTCCGATGGACATAGCCGGTGATCAGGACGACTATCGCCAAGATCACTCCGAGGGGTGCCCAGACGAAAAGACGGATCGTCCGCTTATCAACGCTACGAATGGTAGGCTCGACCATAATCATTCCTCCTTTCCGCTATTGATGCCCAGGATAATCTTGCCAGCCGTTTTGCTGTCGAGACGCCCATCGATGATGTGCCGAAGTGTCCTTTCCGGAACCTGTTCGGTAATCGCCAACACCAGTCTTTCCGCTTCTTTCCGCTCTTCGGGCGTGACATTTCCCCGATCAGCCTTACCCTCGATCTGCTCCTTGGTCTTACCCCAGCTCTCTAGCTGGAAGTTAACCATCTCTCGTATCCGCGCCATCACCGATATTTGCTCATTGACCTTCGCCAGTTCTGGCGGATAGTCAATGTTGTCGATGATACGGGTGTTTAACTTGACCCCGTACTTTTCTTCCTGGCGTCGGAGCTCTGTTTTGACAGATTCAGGGAGTTCGTCGAACAGGGTGCCCTTAGTGGCCATGGCCCCGTCGATTTTTTTTGTCTTGAGAAAATCACTCAAGTACATTCTTACGTAGCCGCCAAAAGCCTCCTTTAGGAGAGCATCTCTTTTTGCGGTATCGACATTCGTCGCAGCGAAGTACTGCAATCTCTCCGGATCGGGTCTTAGCGTATACTTACCAGAGAGTAGCCCCGGCGAGTCTTCGAATTCTACCGTTGAGGAGATCGTGTCGATCACATCACGATTGAATTCGTCGACGATTTCAACGATCTCCCAGTCGAACTTGGCATTCAGACCACCGAGATAGATCCGGTAAGTCCGAATGGCACAATCCATATCTTCACGGATGAAAGTTGCCCTTCGTCCAAAGAAGATATCGGTGGCCAGCGCGAATTTATTACCTGCCAATCGAAAGAGCGCAGACTTGTGCGTCAATTCGATCATCAGGGCGAAAACGCTTAGGCCGACCAAGATCCCACCGAAATACCAAGCCCAGTTTGGATCTGAATCGGAAAAAGTTGCCAGAATATTGATGGTCGCCGCATAGGCGAGGGCACCAACAAACAACCGCGACAGGACAAACCAGGTCCAGCGCGACAGTTGTTCCACTGGCTTATTTTCCTTAACCTTGACGACGCCCACGAGGGCCGAAAAAATCGCCAGAATTCCAATGCATCCCGCAATCATCCAAGCTCCAATGACGTTCATAACCTTCTCCTTTCAATGTACTGTTGTTTTGAGCTTTTAAAGCTCGGGTCTCTGAATCTGCATGAATTATATCACGAATAATGTCGGTTTGTCAACTACGGCACCAGATAGAAATACCACAAAAACAAAAAACGCCGGCTCGCCCTTGAGCTGACGTTCTTTGTTTATTTGTGCGCGGGAGAGGACTTGAACCTCCACGAGGGAACCTCGCTTGCTCCTAAGGCAAGTGCGTCTGCCAATTCCGCCACCCGCGCTTTACAAATTTACCTGTTATTAATATTACACGAACAACCGCTAAATTCAAACCCAAAAATAGACTCACAATACTTACTTTATTTTTTTTCTCCCCATAGTATAATATCTACATCAAACTTTATAAGTCGGTTCATAACAATAAGTTATCTATATGTCTTTCTTTCAATTATCGAAACGAAATACTCAAAAAGGTTTCACTCTCCTGGAAATGCTTCTGGTCATCGCCATTATCGCCATTTTGGCAGCGATCGTTATCGTGGCCATCAATCCTTCTAGACAACTAGCTCAAGCCAGAAACGCTCAAAGAGCCAGTGATTTAAATGCTATTCATAAAGCTGTCCAACAATACTATATAGACGAACTAGACTGGCCGGATGGATTAGATGGCAGTCTCCAAGAAATCTGCGATACCGGTGGTGATACAGTAGAACCAGATTGCGTTGATCTTTCAGCTGAGCTAGTTCCAACTTATCTTTCAGCTCTACCAGAAAATCCAAATGGTGGTAATTACGAAATAGCTCTTCAGACTGGCAATAAGCTGGCTCTGATTGCTCCAGGTTCAAAAGAACAAGGATTAGGCGGCGTTGTCATTGGAACTTCAACTTCATTGGTTGAAGAAGAGGGTGGAGGGGAGGATGCCTGTGCCGATTATGCTACTGGCGGAACTGTTACCGAAGACGGCTCGTACTGTGTCCACACATTTACTTCCGATGATACATTTACCGCTCTTACCACTCTAACTGCTGATATCTTGGTTGTTGGTGGCGGTGGCGGGGGAGGAAGACATGCTGCTGGCGGTGGCGGCGGTGGCGGCGTCATAGAATTAGATGGTGAATCTCTAGATGCCGGTGACTATTCCGTAACAATTGGTGATGGAGGAGCTGGCGCGATAGTTGAAGATGCCAGAGGAAATGCCGGTAGTGCAAGTCTTTTTGACACAACCAGTGCCGCGGGTGGAGGGTATGGTGGTGGCTATGGCGATAGTGATGGTGGCAATGGCGGTTCTGGTGGCGGGGGCGCTCATTCAAGCGGCAGTGGTGGGTTGGGTAATACTCCAGAAGTTGCTCCGGCGCAAGGAAATGATGGCGGAAGTGGTAACTCCGCCCCTGGCATAGGCTCTGGCGGAGGGGGAGGAGGCGCTGGAGAAATAGGCGACTCTGCTCTATATGATGCCGGTGGAGGAGACGGTGGAGATGGAATCTCCTCTAGCATTACCGGTGTAGCCACTTATTATGGCGGTGGCGGAGGCGGTGGTACAGATTCAAATACGGTTGAATATGGTGATGGCGGTTTGGGCGGCGGTGGCCAGGGTGGCCAGTATGATGGAGCCGAAGTTTCAAACGGTGAGTCAAATACTGGCGGTGGCGGAGGAGGAGGTGGGTATACACAAAATGGCGGAAATGGTGGCTCGGGTATTGTAGTTGTTAGGTATTCCATCTAACTGGCTAACCGACGGAGATAAACTTGCCGTGTGTTAACGCATCTGACCTATCATTATTTTCTTTGTCCGCCCAGTAGGACTCGAACCTACGACCAATCGCTTAAGAGGCGACTGCTCTACCAACTGAGCTATGGGCGGGTTTCAATAAAAACGGCTCAATAATTTCGTCTTTATTGTGCTCGGGGCGGGGGTCGAACCCGCATCCCTTGCGAGACACGATTTTAAGTCGTGCGCGTATACCAATTCCGCCACCCGAGCTTATTTTTTTTCTAATGTTCCGGCTCCCGCGCGGGAGTTTAAACATTATTGAGGCGTGGGCGGGAATCGAACCCGCGCATGGCGGTTTTGCAGACCGCAGCGTTTCCACTTCGCCACCACGCCATCTCAGATTTCCGTAGAAATCTCTTCAATTCTCTGACGTTTTTTCTCTCCTTTATCTATCTCAAAATCAAACCAGGGAACTTGTTGAAGACGGGTCTTTTCCTTGATGAAATCCCGGAACTCGTTCAGATTTCTTTTTAAGAAATTCACCGCCGCTTCTTCATCCTGGTCTGGGAAAACTGTAACAAAAATTATAGCTTTTTGGAAGTCAGTAGAGAGCTCCACTTTTGTGACGGTGATCAAAGATTTTCGATTTGATTCTTTTTCAATAAATTCCGCCGCTGCTCGGCTGATAATTTCTAAGATCTTTTCTTTTCTGTAAGGATGCTCAACCATTTTTACTTCTCAACTTTTTCAAAAATCTCTATTTCATCGCCCGGAACGATTTCAATTCTTGATTCAATACAAAGACCGAATTCTGATCCTTCAGCTACCTCGGAAACCTTGGCCTTTTGGTTTTGCAGCTCCTTGATTTTTCCTCGGCCGATTTCTTCTCCGCGGCGAAGTATTTTTACATTATTGCTTATTTTCATTCGGCCTTGTAAAACGCGTCCACCTAGTACCTGATTACTTTTACTCTCGTTGAACTTTTTTAAAATCTTAGCTTTGCCGGTAACCTCATCAACTTCAATTCTTGGTCTCTTATTTTCTATTTCTTTTTCAATCCAATCAATTAAATCGTAAATTACCTTGAAAGTTTGCACTGAAGTATTAAGCCGGCGACTCATGATTTCCGCTTGAGTGTCCATATCAATACCAAATCCTAAAACGATAGAATTTTCATTTCCGCTGGCGACCTTAATGTCCTTTTCAGTTATATTACCCGTGCCGGTAGAGACAATTTCAATCCGCGAATTTTTAGTGACTATTTTTTTAAGCTCAAACTCAACGGCTTCAATAGAGCCGTGGGTGTCGGCCTTGATGATAATCGGGATAGTGAAGATGTCTTCTTCTGTTTTTGCCACCGCAACGGTTTTAATTTTTTCGGCATTTTTTTCCGTTATTTCTTCGCAATATTTTTCAGCACTCTTTTTGTCCTTGAAAGTTTTGAATATCTCTCCGACCATCGGAAAAGCATTCCAACCGCTGATTTTGATTGGTTGGGAAAACGTTGCTGTTTTCAGGGCTTTGCCGTTATGGTCTTCAAAAATTCTGACAGGAGAATAAGTTTCCTGACAAGCGATAAATTGGCCTTGATTTAAGGTACCGCTCTTGATGACTAAAGTTGCCGAAATACCCTTGTTTTTGTCCTTATGCGCCTCAATGACGAATCCCTCGGCACCAATCTTTGGATCGGCCCTTAATCCGGCGACTTCTGAGGCGACCAAAATCAAATCAAGCAAATAATCAACGTTTTTTCCGGTTTTGGCAGAAATTTCAACTGCTGGAATGTCTCCGCCATAGCCCTCAATATAGATGTTGTTTTCAATCAGATCACTTTTGACTTTATCTACACTTGCTCTTGGCGAATCGATTTTATTAATGGCAATGATATAGGGAACATTGTCTTTTTTGATACATTCCAGAGCTTCTAATGTTTGGGGCATCACACCGTCCTCGGCCGAAACGATTAAAACGGCGATATCCGCCACTTTCGCTCCGCGACTTCTAACGCCGACAAAAGCCGCGTGTCCGGGCGTGTCCAGAAAGGTGATTTTTTTAATAGCACCGTCGGAATTTTTGTGTTCAATTTCGTAAGCGCCGAGATGTTGAGTGATTCCGCCAGCTTCTTTGGCTACGATGTTTGATTTTCTAATGAAGTCTAATAGGGTAGATTTGCCATGATCAATATGGCCCATTATGACAACGACAGGAGGTCTTTCTATCAAGTTTTGTTCTGATTTCGTTTCCATGGGTCAAATTAAGCGCCAGCGCGTTGTTTACTAAACACTGCATGATTCTCTTGCTTTTGTCAAAGCCATTTTCTCTTCTTCTGACAATTCCACTTCCGATTTATATCGTTTGATCTGCTTGGCAAAGATACTAACTCTTTCTCGGGCGTGTAGACTAGAGATAATTACTCCGTCACCTTTCTCATCCAAAAAAGCCGAGGCGAAACTTCGGCCGCCAGAATCCAGCCCTTGAAAAGCATTAAAAGAAATATTTTGTACTCCACGTATGCAGGTTCCTAGCCGCTTTTCTATATTTGTCAGATAAGCCTCTATTTCTTTTCTAAAGACCGCGAATTTATCCAAATCTTTTTGAATAGTCATTATCGTGTCTTCTAGCGATTTGGCGTTTTTACCTCGTAGAAGTCGGCGATTTTTTATTTCCAGCCGAATATTCCAGGCGATTAAAATTAGACAGACTATGGATAAGACCGATATTATATATACGATTATTTCCAATTTGAAAAAGTTCACCATTGTGATTTAACATTATATAACCATGTTCGGAAAAACCCAAAGGATATTTATGGATTATGCTTCAACCACGCCGACTGATCGCCGGGTGGTTAGGGCCATGAAGCCATTTTTTGCCTCGGCTTTTCATAATCCGTCGGCTCTCTATACTGAGGGTGTTTTGGCGCGGAAAGCGGTAAATCTGGCCAGAAAAAAAGCCTCTCAAATTCTTCAGGTTAAACCGGCCGAAGTAATCTTCACTGGTAGCGGCACGGAAAGTGATAACTTGGCGATTATCGGCTCGGCCAGGGAAATCGCTCAAAATTTGCGAAAGGAGGATAAAAATTTCCGACCGCACGTTATTACTACCAACATAGAACATGTTGCTGTTCTAGAATCTTTTAAACGTTTGGAAAAAGAAGGTTTTGACGTTACTTATTTGCCAGTTTCAAAAGAAGGTTTGATCAAAGACTCTGATGTTGAAAAAGCTCTGCGACCGGAGACAATTTTGATTTCGGTGATGCTGATTAACAATGAAATCGGCACGATTTTCCCAATCAGACAAATTGGCGTGGTGATTGATGAGTATAAGAAGAAACAAGGCCGCGACAAAGATTCTTATCCTTATCTGCATACGGATGCCAGTCAGGCACCGAATTATTTGGAAATAAACGCCGATCAATTGAATGTGGATTTGCTAACTCTTGATGGTTCAAAAATCTACGGACCGAAAGGCGTTGGCTGTTTAATGGTAAAAAGCTATGTCCCGATACAATCTATTTTATACGGCGGAAGCCATGAATTTAAATTAAGACCGGCGACCGAGAACGTTCCTTTAATCGTGGGATTCGCGACGGCGCTGGAGATCGCTCAACGAATTAGAGGAAAAGAAGCGGTGCGACTGGCGAGTTTGCAAAAGTATTTTCTTAGACTTTTGCAGGAAAAAGTTCCGCAAGCCAAATTAAACGGAAGTTTTGAAAAGCGAACCCCCAATAATATCAACATCTGTTTGCCGGGCCTGAACGCCGAGTTCGCCGTGATCCAATTGGACGCTCTTGGAGTTGCTTGTGCCGCAACCACGGCCTGCAAAAATCTGTCAGATGCGGGAGGTTCTTATGTGGTTGCCGCTTTAAATAATGGTTGCGAGAAATCGTCTCTGCGCTTTACGTTGGGTCGAGTAACGACAAAACGAGAGATAACCAGGGTCGTCGGGCTTATCTCAAAAATCGCCAGATGATACCGTTTAGTCAAGATTTTATTTTTTGCCTGAATAAGCTATAATCTCTTAATCATGGATGATTTAAACGCGCAACAAATCGTATTGTTAACTTTGTTGGTAAGCTTTGTTACGTCAATCGCAACAGGCATTACAACAGTGTCTTTATTGGAGAAAGCGCCGGAGCCTATTACTCAAACGATTAATCGCGTCGTGGAGAAAACCGTGGAGAGGGTGATTGAAACTGATGATGGCGACAAACCGGTTGAGAAAATCGTGGAAACGGTCGTGGTTAACGCCGAAGATTTGACCATAGACGCGGTTCAGAAAAATTCTGACAGTCTTGTTCGTATTTATACGAAGTCTGGCGGCAATAAGGCTTTCGTATCTATGGGTATCGTTATTTCCGGCGGGGGAGATATCTTGGCTGATGCCGCTGGTCTATTCAAAGGCGCCACTTATGTTGGGGTTTATTCAACTGGAGAAAAAGATTTGGAATTATTCTTCCGCGAATCAAATAATCCCTTTGCCGTCTTGAAAATCAAGGGAGAAAATACCGAGACCTTTGTGCCAGCCGCGTTCGGTGATTCTCAGGGCGTCAAGCTTGGGCAATCAGTTATTGCACTGTCCGGCCAGAGCAGCAACTATGTTTTAACGGGAATCATCACTTCTCTTGATAAAGCCGAAATTCCGGCTGATCCGGCCGATCCTAATTCACAGCCATCAACGCTGATAAAAACCATAAATACTTCCGTAACCGGCCCGGAGATATTGACTGGCAGCGTCTTGCTTAATTTAAAAGGGGAAATTCTCGGTGCGCGCATAAATACAGGCCTAGTAAAATCCGGTGCTTTCTTGCCATCCGCTGATATAAAATCTTTTATAAGTTCCGGCTTGGCTGAAAACTCCGGGGAGACCGAATGAGAGTTATTGAAAAAAGTCAGATTTCCCGTATTTACAAGTTGGGTTAATTATTGTATAGAATAGTATCTATGATGCCTTCATTTAACAAATTTACACTAAAGGCCCGCGAAGCCATAAAATCAGCCCACGAACTGGCGGTTGAGCGCGGTCAAAATCACGTTAATCCGATTCATCTATTGGCGGCGCTAATTATGCAGGATGAAAGTATGGTCGTTTCAATTCTGGATAGAATCGGAGTGGATTCTATTTTGATGACCGACACAGTACTTGAATCTTTGGAGTCGCCGGAATCGCGCGAAACCCTTTCGCCATCGTTCCAGATGTTCTTATCTCAAGAACTGGCCCAAGTCATTGAACAGTCTATAAAAATTGCCGGCGCGCTCGGAGATAATTTTGTTTCAACTGAACATCTATTTTTGGCTATTTTTGAAATTCGGAGCGATGCCAAAGAAATCTTACAAACTTTCAAAATTGAAAAAAGCGAAGTCATAAAAATTTTAAACGAATTGCGAAACAGCAAAGAAGATTCAGCCAAAGGTCCAAAACCGCTTAAGGCCATACGAAAATTCGCGCAAAGTTTGACGGAACGAGCGGCTCAAAATAAACTTGATCCGGTAATTGGCCGGGACACAGAAATAAATCGGGTGATTCAGATTCTGTCGCGTCGAACTAAAAATAATCCAATTCTGATCGGTGAAGCCGGTGTTGGTAAAACTGCTATTGTTGAGGGCTTGGCCAGTCGCATTGCTCAAGGTGATGTGCCGGAGTCGTTAAAAGACAAGGAACTCGTCTCGCTTGATTTGGGCGCGTTGGTGGCCGGAACAAAATACCGGGGCGAATTTGAGGACCGATTGAAAAAAATCATCAAAGAAGCGGTTCAATCAGAAGGCCGAATAATTTTGTTTATTGATGAAATTCACACTCTAGCCGGAGCCGGAGCCTCTGAAGGTTCTCTGGATGCCTCTAACATGCTTAAACCAGCTCTAGCTCGCGGAGAACTAAAGGCTATCGGCGCAACAACTCTTAAAGAGTATCAAAAGCATATTGAAAAAGACGCGGCACTGACTCGTCGTTTCCAACCGGTTTTAGTTTCTGAACCTTCCATTGAAGATGCCATTTCCATTATGCGCGGCCTTAAGGAAAAGTACGAACTTTATCACGGAGTTCGAATCTCTGATGAGGCGATTGTGGCGGCTGTTGAATTGTCTAGTCGTTACATCAGTGATCGTTTCTTGCCGGACAAAGCGGTGGATTTGGTTGATGAAGCTTCCTCAACTCTCAAAATTTCTTTAGAAAATATGCCGCCGGAACTTGAAAGTACGCGGCGAAAAATTACTCGTCTAGAGATTGAAAGGGAAGCCCTTAAAACGGAATCAAAAAAATCCAAGAAAACCGGCGACCGATTGAAAGAGATTGAGAAAGATGTTGCCAATTTAAAAGAAGGTATAAAAGAACTTGAATTGAAGTGGAAAAACGAAAAGGAAGCTATTACGGCCATTAAAGAATTTAAATCAAAACTTGAAGTTGCTCGGTTAAATGCCGAATCGGCCGAAGCGATCGCTGATCTGGCCAAAGCGGCGGAAATTCGTTATGGCCTGATTCCGCAACTGGAGAAAGATTTGAAATCTCAAGAAAAGAAACTCCGCCAATTGCAGGGTTCGCGCCAAATTTTGAAAGAAGAAATTACCGCAGAGGATATTGCCGCGGTGGTTTCACAGTGGACCGGAATTCCGGTTTCTAAGATGCTGGAAGAAGAAATGGCCAAATTGGCACGTATGGAAGATGAGATTCAGAAAAGAATTATCGGGCAGGATTCCGCTGTGCGGAAAATCGCTGATACGATTCGTCGTTCGCGTGCCGGTGTGGCTGATCCTAATCGTCCGATCGGTTCGTTTATTTTTCTCGGCCCAACCGGAGTCGGAAAAACCGAACTTACAAAGGCTTTGGCTGAATTTATGTTTAATGATGAAAAAGCGTTGGTCCGTGTTGACATGTCCGAATACATGGAAAAACATTCGGTTTCTAAATTAATCGGCGCGCCTCCGGGCTATGTCGGCTACGACGAATCTGGATCCTTGACTGAAACCGTTCGTCACCGCCCTTATTCTGTAATTCTATTTGATGAAATTGAAAAGGCTCATCCTGAAGTCTTTAATATTTTATTGCAAGTTTTGGACAACGGTCGTCTAACCGATACAAAGGGACGAACTGTCAATTTCAAAAATAGCGTGATTATTCTGACTTCAAATATTGGTGCCGAATATATTGATAAGATGGAAAAAATCGGCTTTTCTTCCGGACAAAGCAATAGCGATCAATATGCCGATGCCAAGCAAAATGTTCAGAAGGCCCTGAAAGAACATTTCCGCCCGGAATTTTTGAATCGTCTGGACGACATTATTATCTTTGATATTTTGAGCGAGGAATCAATCAAGAAGATCGCGCAGATTCAGATTGACGAGGTTAAGGGGCGTCTGGAGGACAAGGGAATTTCTCTAAAAGTTTCCGTAGAAACTTTGACGCTTTTGGCTAAAGACGGATATGATCCGCATTATGGAGCTCGACCATTGCGTCGCTTAATTCAAGACAAGATTCTAAATCCGCTAGCACAGTTAATTATTAAAAGGGAACTCGTTGAAGGAGATGCGGTAACCGTGGTGATTAAAGATAAAGATTTTTCCTTTGATGTTAAGAGAGGAAAGAAAATTCTGAATTTCTCTGAGAAAAAGACTGAAAAGGAAACCTTAACCGTTTAGGCTACAAGCCGAGTATGTTCTTGTGCGCAGAGAGGGATTTGAACCCCCGGAGCCCTTAGGGCGTCAGATTTACAGTCTGATGCAATTGACCACTCTGCCATCTGCGCGGTTGGTTTATAATAACGTCTAAAATTTAATCTGTCGAGTTCAAATCTATTACGCCGTTTATCCTTCGTGTATAATAAACGACAATAACATGATAGAAAACACAAACCATCACAAACAGCTGGTTTTTCTAAAAATATTTCTCGTTGTCTTTGTTGTCTCTCTTGTTGTTTTTTCTCTCTCCGGCTTGGCGCCCAAAAGCTTAAGCTTATACGATTATTTTTTTCATAAAGCTCCGGGAATAATCGGTCAGCCGTTTGACTATTCTCAAGGCGGGTTTACTGGAACTTACACTCGTCCGGATGAAATTATTATCAGCAAATTGGGGATTGGCGCTAAAATTCAGCAGCCGGATACTTTTAATGTCGCGGAGCTTGATGTTCATTTAAGCCAAGGCCCGGTGCATTATCCTGGCTCCGGTTCGGTGGAAAACGGCAATATCTTTATTTTTGGCCATAGTGCTGATTTGTATCTAAACGCGCAGGGCTCTGCTCTCAAAGTTTTTAATAATTTATATAAATTAGATGAAGGTGATGTAATCCAACTGATTGCCAACGGCAGCAATTATTTTTATAAAGTCACGAAAGTCAGTCTAGTTGACGAGAATGAAGCGCTGATCAAATTTAACAGCGATATTAAAAAATTAACCATTTCAACTTGTAATACCTTTGGTGCTAGGGAAGAGAGGTGGATAGTTGAAGCGGAGGCAATGGATTAAATTGTCACGCGAAAATTTATAATACCGAAGTTACTCCGGCCACTTTTCAATCATCAAAATTTTGCTCTTTTTGAGTGCGCCCTCGGGGATATCTTTCCAAATTTCTTCTGTAACAAAAGGCATAAACGGATGGAGAAGTTTTAGCGAAGTTGCCAAAATATCGTACAGCATCCATTGCGTTGATTTTTTTGCTACAGCATCTTCACCAGACAAATATTTCTTACTGTCTTCCAAAATACTATCGGCAAAAGTGTGCCAGATATAATGATAGATTTTATCCGCCGCCAAATCGTAGCGGAACTCGCCAAAATTTTTGGTAATCTCATTAATGACGGCGCGAATTTCCTCAAGATATTTCTGGTCCTTCGCCACAATTTCTGGCGCCGATTTTGTTTTCAAATCTTGTATGTTGTTCAAAACAAATCGCGCGATATTCCAAACTTTATTGGCAAAGTGTTTGTAACCCTTGATTCTGGCTTCGGAAAGAGGAACACTGCCACCCGGCGGATTTCCAATAACCAGAGCCATTCGCAAGGCGTCAGTGCCGAACTTCTCAATCATTTCAATTGGACTGATGGCGTTACCTTTGGATTTGCTCATCTTTTGATTCTTGGCGTCATTAACCATGCCGTGGAAGTAAATGTTTTTGAAAGGAATTTCACCAGCCAAATACAAACCGAACATAATCATTCTTGGTACCCATTTAAAGACTAGATCAGTTCCAGTCTCCATTAAACTTGTCGGATAATAAGTTTTTAAATCTCTACTTTTTGGATAACCCAGAGTTAAAAGAGGCCACTGTCCAGATGAAAACCAAGTATCAAAAGTGTCCGGATCTTTAGTCCAACCTTTGCCGGGTGATTTGTGTCCGACTCGAACTTCATCACCATTGCCAGCTTCTCCATTTTTAAACCAAGCCGGAATCGGAATGCCCCAAACAATCTGACGTGAAATATTCCAATCAAGGGTATTGTGCATCCAGTGAAGTAGAATCTTTTTCTGATAATCTGGCAAAATATTAATTTCGTTTTTATTTTCAACCGATTCAATGACTTTTTCCGCTAGCGGTTTCATTTTGACGAACCACTGTTTTTTAATTTGCGGCTCAATCGGCGCACCAGTTCTTTCGCAAACGGCCACGGCGTGAACGTATTTTTCGTCAACCTTTTCAAGCAAACCCTTTTGTCTTAATTTTTCAACTATTTTTGGCCTGGCTTCTAAAATCTTCATGCCGGCAAATTCACCAGCAATTGGCAAAAGCCGACCGTCCCAATCAATGATCTGCTCTTTATCCAAACCGTGTCTTTCAGCGATTTCAAAATCAACTCCAGAATGCCAAGGGGTAATAGTCATGACGCCGGTTCCGAATTCCATGTCAATGGATTTATCTTTGATGATTGTTGCGGTTATTGGTCCATTTATCCATTCCAAATCAATTTTTTGTCCGTGTTTATATTGCGCGTAGCGTTTATCGTCCGGATGCATGACGACATATTTATCGCCGAATTTAGTTTCAGGACGAACGGTTCCGATGACAAACGGTCCGTATTTGAAATAATAAAAGGGATCGGTTTGTTCAATAAATTCAGTTTCAATATCGGAAAGGGAAGTCTGAAACTTTGGATTCCAATTAACGATTCTTTCTCCACGATAGACCAGGCCATCGTTATACATTTTTATGAAAGTATCTTGTGCTGTCTGGACGGCCTCTTTATCCAAAGTGAATTTTTTACGAGACCAATCACAGGAAGTTCCGAGTCGGCGGATGTCATCTTCCATGACCTTCTTATTTTCCATGGTGAAGTCCCAGATTTCTTTGTAGAGCTCTTCATTTGACATGTGAAATCTTGAACGACCCTCTTTGCTGATCTTTTTCTCAAAAACCATTTGGGTTTCAAAGCCGGCGTGATCCGCTCCAGGCAGGAATAGAACTTTCTTGCCATTCATTCTCTGAAAGCGGATATCAATATCTTTCAAGGTCATATCTAAGCCGTGACCGGCGTGTAAGCGCCCATTGGCGTTAGGCGGAGGCATGATTATGCAATATGGCTCTTTATGACTTCTAGGCAGCTTATCAGGGTTAAAATAGCCGCTTTTTTCCCACATTTTGTAGATTTCTTGTTCAGTACTCTGTGGGTTATAGGGTGAATCAAACTTTTTCAGCGAATTATCTTTTTTCATACAAGTAGCTCCAATATTACGACAAAATTATAGTTATGTTAATATCTGATTTATGGACAAAAAAGGAAGAAAGAACTGGGGTAGAACAGAGCGAAATAGAAACTCAAGCCAAAAAACAAGCTGGGGTAACGTTGCGGATTGGTATGATCAACACTTAAGCGAGGCCGACACCTATCACGCTAAAGTTATCATGCCGAATTTACTACGTCTGATTAATTTAAAACCAGACGAATCGTTGCTGGAACTAGGTTGTGGCCAAGGTTTTTTCCTTGAAAAACTTTCTACCTTTTCTAAAAATCTTACTGGCGTGGACGTAAGCGGGGAATTGATAGCTTTGGCTAAGAGAAAAAACTCTCAAATTAATTACCTCGTCGCGTCGGCTGGCGACGAGACAATTTTGCTCGGAAAGACCTTTGACGTTATTACGGTTATTCTGGCCTTGCAGAATATCAAGAATCTTCCGGCGGTAGCCAGAAATTTATCTAGATTATTAAAAGAAACCGGTCGGATTTATATCGTCTTAAATCATCCGGCCTTTCGTATTCCGCAACACAGCGACTGGATCTACGACGACAAAAAGAAAATTCAATCCAGAAAAGTTGACCTTTATCTAAGCCAAGTTGAAATTCCCATAAATATGAATCCGGGGCAGACTGCCAGAAGATTTGACGAGAAATCGCCGGTGAGATCTTCTGAAAATAAAATGACCTGGTCATTCCATCGTTCCCTCCAAGATTATTCCAAAATTTTCGCTAAAAATTCACTGGTTATTTCTAAAATAGAAGAATGGATTTCTCATAAAAAAAGCGAACCAGGGCAAAGATCAAGAGCCGAAGATTCCGCCAGAAGGGAGTTTCCACTATTTATGTGTCTAGAGTTGAAAAAATTGAAGTAGCTATCTTATAAGGCTTCTTCAACAATCTTTTTGACTAAAGCACCATCGGCTTTTCCTTTCAAACCGGCCATCACCGCACCCATAAATTTCCCCAGTTGTTCTTTGCTGGTGATTTTTAGCTCTTCTTTTTTGGCCAGAACAAATTTTTTGATTTCCTCTTCAGTCATCAGTTTTGGCAGAAATTCTTCAATAACTTTTAATTCGGCCCTTTCTTTATCAACTAGATCTTGTCGCCCGCCTTTTTCAAATTGCTCAATAGAGTCCTTTCGCTGTTTTGCCGCGCGCATAATAACCGTCAGGGCCTCTTGGTCGGCCAATAATTCAGTCGGCTTTCTCCTTAGGGCGACTAGCTCATTGACAAATGCTGCCGATAAGCCCCTTAAAGCCAATAATCTTATCTCGTCGCGCGCTTTCATGGCGCTTTTTACGCCCTCTTTGATATTTTCTTGAATCGTCATAATAAGAGCTATTTTAGCACATCTGCCATGTTATAATAAAGCCCGATGGAATCTATCTTGCTAGTTTTAGTAATATTTCTAGCCGTTGTCAGTATCACGGCTATTGTTCTTTTAATTTTGATAATCTTAAATAGAAAAAAAACTACTAATGAAGTCAGCCTTAATTTGCTCTTACAACACCTGAACGATTTGGGTCGGACGGTTGATCAAAAATTGGGCGAGTCCCGCAAGGAGATGCTGGAATCAATAAAATTTCAATCTACTGAATCGCAAAAAACTATTGGCAACGTCAATGAAGAATCAAAAAAGATTATTCGAGAGATGACGGAAAAATTAACGCGACTAGATGAAACTAATAAACAAGTTTTAAGTTTTTCCGATCAACTTAAGCAATTACAGGACACTTTGACCAATCCGAAACAGCGGGGAATTCTGGGCGAATATTTTTTGGAGGAGACTTTAAAAAATGTTTTGGGTCCGGGAATGTATGAAATGCAATATAGATTCAAAAACGGCGAAAATGTTGACGCGGTTGTTTTTGTTAAAGACAAGATTGTCCCGATTGACTCAAAATTTTCTCTGGAAAATTATCAGAAAATTCTTGAAACTCGCGATGCTAATGTCCGGGAGCAGTTTGAAAAGGTCTTTAAGGAAGATTTAAAGCGTCGGATTGATGAAACGGCTAAATATATCCGACCGACGGAAGGCACAATGGATTTCGCTTTCATGTTTATTCCATCGGAAGCCATTTATTATGATCTCTTGGTTAATAAAGTTGGCACGACAAAAGTCGCCACTCGCGATTTGATTGAATACGCTTTTAAAGAAAAGCACGTCATCATCGTTTCTCCGACCAGTTTTTTGGCTTATCTGCAAACTGTTCTGCAGGGATTGCGCGCTATGCAGATTGAAGAATCAGCCAAGGAGATTCGCAAAAATGTTGAGTCTCTAGCGAAACACATCACAAGTTACGACAGTTTTTTGAAGAAACTAGGCGGGCACTTGGACACGACGGTCAACACTTACAACGGCGCTTATAAAGAATTTAAAAAGATTGACAAAGATGTCGTCCGGATTGCCGCCAGAGGCGGTAAAATAGAACCGTTAGAGATTGCCGGACCAGATATTGAATAAGGATAAAATGGATAAGGGGGCCTATCTTGGGGGTCTTGCTAAACTAGAAAGTTCCGTGTAATATGTCTGTCTACATGGAAACAAAACCTCAAACAACCGCAAAAGCCAATAAATCAGTCAAGGTAGCGAAAAAATCTCCATCTGCAATGGAGGCGTCGCCTAATAAATCGGCCGTTATTCAAACCGGCGCTAAACAATATTTTGTTCGTGAGGGAGATATAATCAAAGTTGAAAAAATCTCTGACAAGTTGGTTAAAGCCGGCAAAGTTTCTTTTGATGAAGTTTTATTAACCGCTGACGGCGATAAAGTTGAGATCGGTGCGCCAATCCTGAAAAACAGCGTCTCCGCTGAAATTCTTGAAAACGGTAGAGACAAAAAAATCACCGTCATTCACTACAAAGCCAAAAGTCGATATTTTAAGAAAAATGGCCATCGTCAGCCCTTCACTAAGGTTAAAATCTTAAAGATCTCCTAATAAATCCAATCCCCAGAACCGGCGAAATGCCGGTTTTTTCGAGCCAATATTTTGGTATAATTTGTTTATAATGAACTTTAGAAAACTATTTAAGTTTCTAGTGGTCGCGCTTTTTCTTTTTGCTTTTGCCAAAACTGGTCAGGCGGCCAGTCGTTACTGGGTTGGCTCTGATGGTGGTGATGTCTTGGATTCGGCTAACTGGTCAACAGCGGCAAATGATTGCGGCGTTAGCGGTGGCGCATCTGTTCCGGGTGCTAGCGATGCCGTTTATTTCACCTCGTCTTGTACCAATGATGCCACTTCTACTGGTAGCTGGTCTATTGCCTCTCTGACAATGCAGGCCGGATATACAGGGACGTTCACGGCTCCGGGGACAGGGAATACCCTGACTATTTCCGGAAATTTTACAATTGTTGAAGAAGATGCTTTCGACCATAATAGCGGTAAAATTATCGCCAGCGGTGGTAGCGCGACTTTTGATGCCCCACCTGCCGGTGTAGATTTCTATGAGTTTGAGTTTAGTAAGACCAATGGGGCGTATTTAGTGTTGGCCACTGGAGATCTCTTCACTGTTAAAGCAACAACCACATTAACCGATGGTCGATTTCACAGTAGCGGATCAATGTCTACTGTTAAGGCCGAGGGTCCCATAGTAGTCAACTCAACATTTGATGGGGTTAGATCAAACTTTCCGGCCGTTAACTTCCTCATTGATGGGGAAGTAGATCAGAGTTTTAATTTGCCTGCTGGAGCCTATATGCCAAGAACTACGCTTAATAATGAGTTAACCACCATAACCCTAACTGGTTCCGGAACTACTACATGGCCAGGAGCAACAGGCTACGGTCTATATATTCAAAATGGAACGGTTGACCTAAATGGTGTAAATGCCGTCTTTACAGGCGGATTTTCGCAGAGTGGTGGGACCTTTATTGGCGGTTCCGGTACGATCAGGGCCGGAGGAACATTTGAAATTACCGGCGGCTCTTTCACAAATTCCACCGCACCCAATGAATCGTTAAATAGTCTCACTATTTCAAGCGGGACATTTTTAGCGCCATCAGATCTGCTGACTCTCACTGGCAGCCTCATTGTTTCTGATGATGGTTTTTTTGATCATAACAACGGGAAAGTCATAATCAGCGGGGCCACCAATGCGGCATTCACCACTGATGACACGGTGGAGTTTTATGAATTTGAGTTTAATAAAGATAACAACGTCCAATTAACATTAGCGAACAACTATCCCTTTATTGTTAATGCCACGACGACCCTAACTAATGGGAGATTTTATAAAATTAGTGCCGGTGACGCGACTTTCAACGCCGAAGGTCCGGTTGTCGTCAACTCAACATTTGATGGGGTAAATACATCTTATTATAGAGTTAATTTTCTAATTGATGGGGAAGTAGATCAGAGTTTTAATTTGCCTGCTGGAGCCTATATGCCAAGAACTACGCTTAATAATGAGTTAACCACCATAACCCTAACTGGTTCCGGAACTACTACATGGCCAGGAGCAACAGGCTACGGTCTATATATTCAAAATGGAACGGTTGACCTAAATGGTGTAAATGCCGTCTTTACAGGCGGATTTTCGCAGAGTGGTGGGACCTTTATTGGCGGTTCCGGTACGATCAGGGCCGGAGGAACATTTGAAATTACCGGCGGCTCTTTCACAAATTCCACCGCACCCAATGAATCGTTAAATAGTCTCACTATTTCAAGCGGGACATTTTTAGCGCCATCAGATCTGCTGACTCTCACTGGCAGCCTCATTGTTTCTGATGATGGTTTTTTTGATCATAACAACGGGAAAGTCATAATCAGCGGGGCCACCAATGCGGCATTCACCACTGATGACACGGTGGAGTTTTATGAATTTGAGTTTAATAAAGATAACAACGTCCAATTAACATTAGCGAACAACTATCCCTTTATTGTTAATGCCACGACGACCCTAACTAATGGGAGATTTTATAAAATTAGTGCCGGTGACGCGACTTTCAACGCCGAAGGTCCGGTTGTCGTCAACTCAACATTTGATGGGGTAAATACCACTTATTATAAAATTGGTTTCCTCATTGATGGAGGTGAAGCTCAAAGTGTAAATATTGCCGCTGGAGCCTACATGCCAAAGACCACCCTTAATAATGAATCGGCCACCATAACTCTGACTGGTTCCGGGACGGTCACATGGCTAAAGGCCCTCGCCGGTTACGGCCTAAATCTTTCTACTGGCGTTGTTGACTTAAACGGCGTCAACGCGACGTTCAATGGTGGCTTTTCACAATCCGGCGGCACTCTACGTCTCACCGGTGCCGAAACTGTCACTGGTTCAGTTACCATGAACACCGGCTCTACTGTTGAATACAGCGGTTCGGATACCCTGACAATCAATCCGGCGTGGTCCTATCAAAATCTAAATATTATAGCCACAACTACACCAACGACCGCGACATTTACCGCTGGAAGCACATACACTGTTGCTGGCACCACCACCATGTCTGGCTCTGACGAATCTAATTTACTGATGTTAAGATCTTCAACTCCCGATACACAATGGAGTATTGACCCACAAGGTGTTCGAGCCATAACTTATGTTGATGTTCAGGATTCTAATAACATTAACGTCTTGGTAATTGAGACGACCGGTCTTGATAGTGGCAATAACATAAACTGGGACATAACTTCAATTTCTACAGGCAACCTAATTGCCACCACCGTCGGTCGTCACGTGACGGCAATTGATCCGGGGGACGCTGATGTTGCTCTTGATGGTGCCTTTGTCTTTTATAAAGAATCTGGAACTGACACAATTGAAGAAATAACTCTCACACAATTCGGAACTCTAGAACCAGAATATATTGATGATGTTCAACTGAACTATGTATTAGAGACAGGAACATCTTCGTCTGTTTGCCCAGAAAGCTCCGCTGAAGTTGAAAGTTTTGACGAAGATAGTCCTTTTGGCGTGGCCGTTGATCTTGATGACGCTAGTGGTACAGCTGAATTTTCAGATTCCGTTGAGATTCCAGAAGGCCAAGTTCTTTGCGTATATCCGGAATATTCTCTTCAGGAAGAAATGGGAGAATATGATTCTGTCGGAAAGACAATAAAACTTGGACTAGACGGAACTTCTAGCGTTGTTTTGGCAGATGAACACGAAACTACTTTTTTGAGAGATCCTTTGTCTGTCTGGGGCTCAACCGTTTTGTCCCAGGTGGGTATATCTACGATTACCTTTGTTAAAGATGACGTTGAGACCGTTTTCTATGTTGAAGGTGGGGTTTTGTATATTCAGGAAGGGAACGGTGAACCTAGACGTTTGACCTCCAGAGATGTTCAAGTCCAATACGCCAGTTTTAGAAATCTAACTCCGGTTGGCAGCGACAGGGGACAAGTTGAAATTATTCTTAGACTGGAACACACTGGGCCTAATTATGTCGGCAGTCCAGTTGTTCAGACGTTCAAAACTACGATTAATGTGGGGTATTGAGTATTAAAATCTATTTTTAAGAGCGTTTTTTATCGTCTCCGAATCGGAATACTCCAGTTCTGTTCCGGTGGACAATCCGCGCCCTAGTACTGAAATTTTTATATTATTTTTCTCGGTAAATTTTTCTATTTCTTTTTTGATGATGCTTGTTGTGTTTTCTCCCTCTGGGTTGGCGTCTAAAGCCAGTATTATTTCTTGCAGATTATCTTTTTTATTTCTCCCCTCAAGACTTTTTTTGAGTTCAGCTAAACGGATCCTATTTTCCACGTTTTTTTCCAAAACCGGTACCAATCCGCCAAGAACAAAATATCTGCCATTGAAATTGCGGCTTCGTTCAATTGCTTGCAGGTCAACATCCTGTCCGACGATCATCAGTATTTTAGAATCGCGGTTTCCGTCAAGACAGATATCGCAAAGGTCATTTTTTGCGTTTTCTGACAGATAAAAACGTTGGCATAATCGGCAGGTTTGTATTTTTTCATTCAGATGGGGAAGAAGCGACGAAATCTTTTTAAGATAATCTTTTTTCTGCCTAAGCAGATAATACACAAACCTTTCGGCTTGTCGCGGACCAACGCCGGGAAACTTTCTAAAAATCTCTATCAGATCTTCTATAATGTTCATAAATTAATTGTCATCCAAGTCAGGCATCTGGCCGTGATCGGCCGCGTCAATCTCAATAAAGGTTGATTTTTTCTCGTCAAAATATAATTCCACTCGGCCGGTCGGGCCATTTCGGTGTTTCTCTATCAAAATTTCGGCAATATTTGGTTTATCGGAATTTTCATGATACTTGTCGTCACGGTGGATGAACATAACCACATCAGCATCCTGTTCAATTGAGCCGGAATCTCGCAAGTCGGAAAGTCTTGGTTTGCCACCACGCTGTTCCACGGCTCTTGATAGTTGAGAAAGGGCAATAACAGGGATATCTAGTTCTCGTGCCAAGCTCTTTAATGAACGAGATATTTCCGTAACTTGCTGAACCATATTTTCAGAACTTTTTAGATTAGTCGGAGTCATCAACTGCAAATAATCCACGATTATAAGACCAAGTTCTTTTTCGCTTTTTAAGCGGCGCGCAGTTGAACGCATAGACAGAGCGTTATTTCCTGGCTTGTCGTCAACAAAAATCGGCGCGTTAGACAAGACGTCTAGAGAATCGCGAATTCGGTTAAAGTCCTCTTCGTTGGTCAATTTTCCGGTTCTTAATTTCCAAGCGTCAACTTGCGCTTGAGCCGCCAACATTCTGTCAATTAATTGCTGGGCGCTCATTTCTAGAGAGAAAATCAGGGTTGGGACCTTATATTCCACCGCCGCGTGTCTGGCGATATCTAGAGCCAATGAAGTTTTCCCCATTGAAGGTCTGGCGGCTAAAATTACTAAATCTGATTTTTGGAATCCGGCTAATTTTGTATCCAAACATTTAAATCCCGTTGGAACTCCTCGCAGAGAATCTTTTGTTTTGTGCAACTTATCAATTCTTTCCCAGGCGTCGCCGAGAGTGTCTTTCAGTTCTATGAAACTTTTCTTGCTGGTCTTATTGGTAACCTTGAAGATTCTTTTTTCGGCTTCATCAAGCAAGACGTCAAGTTCATGAATTTCGTCATAACTCATGGCCCCGATTTCTTCGGCGGCGTTGATTAAATTTCGAGCCGTGGCTTTTTTGGCGACAATATTGGCGTAGTGGACGATGTTGGCCGAAGAGGGGACCGATTCAATTATTTCGGAAAGATAACTTTTTCCGCCGACCTGGTCTAATACTTTTTTTTCTTTGAGCCGGCTTGATAGGGAAACCAGGTCAATGGGAGTTGATTTTGATAGAAGTTCTATCATCGTTTCAAAAATCTTTCGGTGCCGATCGGAATAAAAAGATTCCGGATGAATGATGTCCAAAACTTCATTAATTGATTCTGGACGTAACATAACAGAACCCAGCAGAGCCATCTCGCTTTCAACGCTTTGGGGAGGAATTCTTAGTTTGTTTGTTGCCATGTAAGTATAAGGTTATCATAAAAAACAGTAAAAAAGATTCGGAGACCTGTGGGAGAGGTGAACATTTTGTGGAGAAAGCGACTAATAATAGACTATATCTTTTCTATTCTGTACCCATCCTTATAATCAGATATTCTATAACCCTTATCGATGATGTTTTGTCTAATTTTGTCAGAAGAATTGTAGTCTTTACGGCGCTTTGCTTCGTTATATTTTACCCCCAAATCTAATATTTCTCTCGGAATCTGTCTAAATGACGCCTCTCGAATTCCTTTTATGGTATTTTCAATATCTAGGCCAAGAATCTTGTCGGCCTCCAAAAGAGTTGCATACGCGTCTTCTCTCGTGATGTTTTCATCTTTAATCATGCTCCAAATAATTGCGATCGCTTCTGGCGTATTTAAATCGTCGCCGATTTTTTCTACAATTTTAGCTAAGTAATCTCTATTGATTTTTCCTTTCTGAGCCCCAGTAAATTTACTTATTAATCTTCTAAAGGCCGTATCTGCTGATCTCAAAGCCTCTTCGGTAAAATTAACCAGAGTTGAATAATGCGAAGTCAAAAGCCAGTATCGGTATGACAAAGCACTCATGCCTATTTTTTTCAGATCGCTCAAATAAATGGCGTTGTTTAGTGACTTTGAAATTTTTTGCCCATTAATTAAAATAAATCCGCAGTGCAACCAATAATTGGCCTGTGCTTTACCGTAAGCCCCTTCGGATTGAGCGATCTCGTTGTTGTGATGAATTTGAACGTGATCAATTCCGCCGGTGTGAATATCAAACGGCTGCCCCAGATATTTCTTTGACATGGCCGAACATTCTATATGCCAACCCGGAAAACCGATGCCCCATGGTGAATCCCATTCTTGCTCACGCTTTTCACCTGGTTTAGAAAATTTCCAAAGAGCAAAATCACTAGGATTTTTCTTTTCGTCGTTAATCTCTACCCTAGCACCTTCTTTAAGACCGACGATATTAACTTTGCCCAATTTTCCATAGTCGGAAAATTTTGTCGTATCGTAATAAATTCCATCGGAAGTTTTGTAAGTAAAACCTTTTTTCTCTAACTCTTGAACCATCTGAATCTGTTCGGCGATATTTTCCGTGGCGCGCGGAAAAATAATTTTTGAGATATCTATGTTTAACTCCTTCAAGTCATCAAAGAATAGGGAAGTGTATTTTTCAGTAATCTCCTTGGCTTTTTGCCCGGTTTCCTTAGCGGCTTTTTCTACCTTATCTTCTCCGCTATCAGCATCGGAGACGAGGTGTCCAACATCGGTAATATTTACGACTTGAGTTACTAGATAACCAGCGTATCTGAATAGTCTGTGTAATAGATCAGCAAAAACATAAGGGCGAGCGTGACCAATATGACTTTGTGAATAAACCGTTGGTCCGCAGTTGTACATTCGCACCTCATTTTTTCTAAAAAAATGTCTATGAACCGGTTTAAAAACCTCTTTTTTACCAGTTAAATTATTTTGCAGATATATTTTCATTCTATAACCACTTTTTTCGTTTGAAATATAGAAACATCAAGATAGTTAAAACCGCCATGACGCCGAGAATTATGTAAAAATCATTCGGCGCTCCGACGATCGGCAGAGTCTCAGTGTTCATGTTGAACAACGCGGCGATTAAGGCTAACGGCAAGAAAATAAAGTTTATAACCGTCAAAACTTTCATAATCTCGTTTTGTTTTGTTGAGAGCAAAGAATCGTTTGTGTTGCGTAGTTCAGCCAGATATTCCTTGATGCCGGTCATCTCGTTTTTAACTTTTAGATACTCGCCGATAATGCTGTGCAGATAATAACTAAAATCGTCTTTGAAAAACTTTTCACCGACTACCGAAAAAGACTCTAATACGTCTTTATGCAACGAAGTGCACTCCGAATAATTTAACAGAAATCTGTCAATTTTAGATATTTCCTTGACCATAGTTTTTTCATTTCCGGAAAAGATCTTGTTTTCAATATCGGACAACAGGTCTCTGATATTGGCCAGACGATTGAGGAGTGATTTGTAAAGAAACTGAAGCATGTAATAAAAGATATAACCGGCGTGGTTTGACATGTTGCCCTTGTTAAGAATGGAGTGAACCTCAAATACTTTTGAAAATTCCAGAAGGGCATCAACGGCGCTGTAACGGGTGGTTATGATAAATTTTTCCCCGATAATAAAATCAACTTCCTGAACCTTTTCGTTCGAATTTTCTATTGAAGAGGCGCTTGAAATAGGGAAGAGGAGGATCAAATAAATATAGTCTTTGTAATAGTCAACGCGCGATCGCAAGGTCGGAATCAACAATTCTCCGGCGACCATCGGGTCAATATCAAAACGGTCAGCAATGTTTTTGATTTCTTCCGTTGTTGGATTTTCCAAATCCACCCAAGTGATATTTTTATGTTTATATTCGTAGATCATTTAGGGTAATTATACCACATGATTTTTGTTTGACCCTCAAATTATTTTTTGACATACTTACTTCAATGAACAGACTCTTCAAGAAGTTTCTGGTGTGCGGAGCCGTCGGAGCGGTAGCGGTTATTATTTTTTCTAGCGGATTTTGGTCCGGTCGGGGTGTGGGTTTCTCAGACGTCAAAGACTATTTTGACGGTAAAGTTTTGGCTTCAGAAGAGATTGATTTGGACGATTTTTGGGAGGTTTGGGAACTGATTGATCAGAAGTTTATTTCCGCTTCTTCCACGGAGGAGGTATCTTCTTCGGACAGAGTTCTTGGCGCCATCAAGGGCATGGTGAATTCCCTGAACGATCCTTATACGGAATTTTTGCTCCCGGAAGAAAACGAGAAGTTTGAGACGACCATTCAGGGAGAATTTTCCGGAATTGGCATGGAAGTTGGTATTAGGGATGATCTAGTTACGGTGATTTCTCCGCTGAAGAACTCTCCGGCCGAAAGAGCCGGAATTAAATCCGGCGATATTGTTGCCGGCATAGATGGCATTTCAACAGCGTCCATGTCTTTGGATGAGGCCGTTGATAAAATCCGCGGACCGGAGGGAACCAAGGTTAAATTAACATTGATCCGAGAAGGGGAGACGGAAGCCTTGGAGATTGAGGTAACTCGAGCGATTATTAATATTCCGACCCTTGAAACCGAGATACGCGATGATGTTTTTATTATTTATCTTTACAATTTTTCCGCTAATGTCACGTCAGAATTTCGTTCAGCTTTGCGCGAATTTGTTTCCGCCAAAACAAATAAATTGATTCTTGATTTGCGTGGCAATCCGGGTGGCTTTTTAAGCGCCGCCGTTGACCTGGCCAGTTGGTTTTTGCCGTCAGGTAAAATTGTTGTCCGCGAACAGTTCAAAAACGGTGACGATGAAAAGATTTTTAGAAGCAAGGGCTACAATATTTTCAACGATAATCTGAAAATGATTATATTAATTGACGGCGGCTCGGCTTCGGCTTCGGAAATTTTGGCTGGCGCTCTCAAAGAACACAAAGTTGCCACGGTTCTCGGAACTAATACTTTTGGTAAAGGATCGGTTCAAGAACTTATAAAAATAACAAAAGATACCTCTCTGAAAGTTACCACGGCCCAGTGGCTGACTCCGGATGGTAAATCTATTTCCGATGGCGGTCTTGAACCGGAAATCATCGTAGATTCGGCACCAGAGGGCGTGGAATTGGCTGATTACCAACTAGAAGAAGCTCTTAAATTATTGAATAAATAAAGGAGTTTACTTTACCTTATGAAAGTGATTTTATTACAAAATATCCCTAAATTGGGTTTAAAAAACGAGATAAAGGACGTTAATGAAGGATACGCTCTTAACTTTCTGATTCCTCGTAAAATGGCCAAATTCGCCACTGTGGGAGCCATTAATCAAATAAAGACTGAAACAGATAATAGGATCAAGAAGGCGGAAACTTTGCATGCTAAAGCGCACGATTTGCTAGATAAGCTCGCCGGACGAGAAATTATCATTAAAGCCAAAGCTAATGACAAGGGTCATCTTTTTGCTCAAGTGCATCTAAAAGAAATCGCCGACGCCATTGGCGACTTGAAAATAAATATAAGTGAAGATTGGATCAATTTGGAGAACCCCATAAGAGCAACTGGCGATTTTTCCGTTCCGATTGAAGCTTATGGAAAGAAAGTACAAATCCTCCTAAAAGTTATCGCCGACCAGTAAAAGTAGGGAACAATAAAATTAAACGACACTAGCAACCCTCTTGGAGACAATTTTATTATCGTAACGAGTTTGTCTCTTTTGTGAGAACTTCACTTTGCCGTTTTTCATCGCGTAAATAGTATGATCTTTGCCCATTCTGACATTTTTTCCAGGCAGAACGCGGGTTCCTCTCTGGCGAACGATTATATTGCCAATATTGGCTTTTTCACCATCATAAAGTTTGACGCCAAGATATTTGGGATTGGAGTCTCGTAAGTTTTTGGTTGAACCGGCGGCTTTAACGTGTGACATAATTAATAATTTTAATCAAATTTTAAATCCATCTGATAATAATTTGTCCTGTGAGTTTAGAACAAATCAAGGAAAAAATCAAGAGCCGGGCAGGCCGCTTGATTTTGGCTAAAATAACCGTCTTTTTTGCCTCATTCCTGATTATGGTCGATGTTTTAGGAGTATTTCTCCTTCTTCGAATAAAAACTCCGCCGGAAATTGAGATAATAAAGAACTTTTATCCGAATATTTTAAATCCAGAGAAGGAGTTAGTTGCAACAGGGGGAGGGAATATTGTGGCCTCAAAGAATGGTAAAAAATACTATTTTGTCCATTGTTCAGGCGCCAATCGGATCAAAAATGAAAATAAGATATATTTTTCGACGATTGAGGCCGCCGAAGGGGCCGGATATACGCTGGCGGCAAACTGCGAGTAGGTTTAAATATGCCTATTATAGGGCTATAAATAAGGCGATTATAACATTTGACAAATTTGGGCAACCCGTGCTAGAATATGAGATGTAACTCAGGCGAATGCTTGAGTTTTTTAGTTCTAGGCCCAGTAAACCGGATTCTGCCCAGAACCTGCGATTTCTGTAACGATGTCTTGCGCGCAGATTAAAATTAATAAAAATTTATTATACAAATTGCTCTAGGGTTATCTTTAATGACTTCAGTTGCTAGCGCGACCAGTCAGACGACTGATAGCCTGATATTGAACCAAAATATTCTTACTCCTGTCGTAGACACGAGACAGGGGATTAACCTGCTTTCGGAGCCGAATGGAGTGTCCGATTGGCTTGGGCAAACGGATTTTGATATGGATTTTTATGACGAAACGATTGATCCTGCTATTAAAACAGTAAAGCAATTGACTGAAGAATATTTCAACGAAACTCCTGTGTTAGTGGATATTGCTTATTGCGAATCAAAATTTTATCAATTCAACGCTGACGGCAGCGTTTTAAGGGGTAAGGTTAATCCAAGCGATGTTGGCTTGATGCAGATCAACGAGCGATATCATGCAGGAACAGCCGTAATGCTCGGATACGATATTTATTCTCTTGAAGGTAATATGGCTTACGCCAAATATTTGTACGATAAATATGGCACAGATCCGTGGGTTCATTCTTCCAATTGTTGGAATAATGTCCGCGAGGTGGTGATAGCTAAAAGGTAGTATAACGTCGCACAATATACCTTTTGCGACACTATATATGAGAAAGCCCGAAAGGCGCTAGTTTTTAATTAAATCAAGAAGATAGTCAAAGGCCTCACCCGCAGCTTTTAGTAACTTAACCAAGAAGCCAGCAAACGCGACGATTAAACGCCAAATAAAACCAAATATTGGTGCTAAATAATTAGTCCAGACATACTGTGGACTAAACCCAAGCAGACTGGCTATCACCAAAATAACGATTAAAAGTATTATTAACCTTATAAAACCCCTAGAATTCCCTGCCACACATAATGATTTCATAGATGCTCTTATTATATCAGATTTTTAAGCCAGCGAAGCCATTTCTTGAATAGGAATATTCTATAGCCGATTTTGTCTACAACTAAGTCGTAATAATCAGAATGTTTAATTTCATATCCGCCAAATCTTCGTTTAAACATAGTTACGCCGCTCAAACTGTCCGAGCGGGATTTTTCCTTAGATATTCCGCCAAAGTTATAAATTTCTAACCCGGATTTTTTGGCGAATTCTATATTTTTCCAATGAGCCAAGTGAGATGTTGGAACTTTTTTATTTAATTCAGTCAAAGAAGCCCCGAGTAAAAACATCGTCGTCTTGTTAAAATCCACAAAAACAAGACAAGTAGCGATTGTTTCATCCACTTTTGCCAAAACCAATCGACCATTTTTTCTTTTATCCAGATCTTTGAATATTTCCAGATAATATTTTTTGCTGTGCAAATTAAAAGAGTTTCTGTCAGCCGTATCTTTAATCATCTGATAAAAAGTTTCAAAATGGGTTAAGAAATTTTCTAGAATAATCTCTATTTTGATCCCCTTTCTTTCGGCCAACCTGATGGCATAGCGGTTTTTTGAATCTATCTCCGAATATAGATCGTCCACGCCTTTTGACAGGTTGAGGGCGGTTTCCAGTCGCGGCTGGAAGAAAGATCCCCCCTCTGACCATTTGGGGGCCCTTTTTAGGGTCAAATTTGGGCTATTTTGCGCGAAATTATCAATATTGGGGGTGAAGTCAAGTCTAAGGAAAGAATGGTCGATTTCTCTCAAAAACGTCGAGATTTTCTCGTTCAAAAAATTGAGTAACTCCGTTAGTTTAACCGGATTTTCGGAGATCTTTTTACTGATGATTGGTCCATATGGGCAGTATAAAAACTTTTTCTTAAGTCCTGCGGGGATTGAGATGGCTTGGGAATACAACACCAGTTCTCCAGCGGAATTTCTGATTGAAAATTCATAGACATCTCTTCCGACGGCCTTTTGCCAATTGCCGTAAAAATCATACTGCGTTAGCGGTGCGTAATTTTTATCCAAGAAGTTTTTTATCTCCTCGTTATAAGTTTCTCTGGAAAAAGTTAATAGCTCGGCCATTTAAATTTAATTTGTTTCGTTATTTCAATTCAGGTAGATAATCCATCGGATCAACGTAAGAATTTAAAGATCCCATCGGGATGCTTACGTTATAAGCTCCGCAACCATAAGCTTTCGGCGCGACATCTCGGTAATTTCTAATTTGAACACCCTGGGTGATATAAGTCGTGAAATGAAGATGCGGTCCGGTGCTTATGCCAGAACTGCCACTTAGTCCGATCAAGTCCCCCTGTTTAACCTTTTGCCCTACTGATACGGATATACTTGACAAGTGGGCATATAATGTGGATAAACCGCTTTCGTGCTCAACTAAGATCCATTTACCCCAAGAATAACAGCCCGGAAAGGCGTCCGTATTGCCAAACCCCTTTATCTTCCCTGCCGCGGCGGCCCGAACATTTGTGCCGATTGGCACAGCCAAATCTACGCCATTGTGGAAACCAGACGAATAAAATTGCGGGTTGCTTTTGGCGAAGGCGGTGTTTCCGAAATACTGCGTTATTCTAAATCCGGAGACCGGCCAAGCCAAGATTCCGTTTCGGGCGGAGGCGTAACCTTCGGGGTCTATGAGAGTTTGTAATTTAGACTCAATTTCAAGGAGTTCAGCCTCGAAGGCCTTTCGGCGCTCCAGACTTTCATTTAGGATTTTTTGGTATTCGGCCTCTTGATTTTTGGTTTTGTTTAATAAAACCGCTTTTTCCTCCTGCGTGTATTCAACCGCGACTTTTTTGCTGGCCAAGGTCACTTTTTGTTCAGACAGCTCTTCTTTTTCGTTGGATTTCTCTTGTTCCTTGTTTTCTAGTTCGCTTTTTAAGCTAAGCAAAGTGTTTACTTCTGAGCCGAGTTTTTTCTGTATTGTTTCCGTTTGTTCAAACTCGTTCCAAAAATCCGAGAAACTCTCATAGCCTAGAACTTGTTCTACCAAAGAAATTTCCTTCAGTTGCCGAATTTTTCTGATGGACTCTGACAGCGCTTCGGAATTTTGTTGGATGAGCTTTTCTTTTTCGTTTATCTCTAGATTTATCTTATCAATGGTTAGTTCAATTTCCGAAATTTTTGTTTCAGTATATTTTATGTCCGATAGAATTTTCTTTCGCGTGGCCTCCAGCTGATTCAAGTTACTTTGTAAGGTCGTGGCTTCCCCACTGACTGATTGCAGGGCTTGTCTTTGTTTAGCGATTTCTTCGTCTAATCTTTCCAGTTCTTCTCTCTTGTCTTCAATTTGATCGTTCAATAAATCAATTTCTCTGTTGTTGGCAGTTGAAATAAGAGGGATCAGGCCCATGAGAACAAGTACTAAAGCCAGAATTTTCTTTTTACTTTTTATTCGGCAGATCATTTATTTTCTTCACGGCTTCTTTAATTCGTTTAATAGACTCTGTTTTTCCCAAGACGGCGATTAAAGTGAACGGATCTGGGGATTTTTCTTTGCCGGATAGAGAATATCTAAGTGGCCATAAAACTGCCCCTCTCCCCTTCTCCGTCGCGTATTCCCAGATAGAGTTTTTAATTTCGTCAATTGTCGGATATTCTTTTAGGTTCTGAACCTTTTCAAGGGCTTTATTTAGATGGGCGATTGTCGTACTGATGTCTGTTTCTTTCCAAATTATTTTTTTTACCTCGTAGGTTGGGGCGCCGAAAAAGTAATCTATTTCTTGATTTTCAATCAAAGCGTCTATGTCGCTAAACTTGCTTATTCTTTCTAGGAGGATCGGGCGTAACCTTTCAATCAGATTTTTGTCGGGATTGAATTTCTTTGTTCTCTTAACTATTTCTGAAATAAATTCGGATTCCGGCAACAATTTTAGATGCTCTCGGTTGAACCAATTTAATTTCTCCGTATTGAAAATTGCTCCAGATTTTTGAACTTTTAAGATGTCAAAATTCTTGATCAAATCGTCCATTGAAAAGATTTCACGCTCGGTTCCGGGATTCCAGCCGCACATCGCCAAATAATTCACCAGGGCGCTCGGAAGATAACCCTTTTCCCGATAATATTTTAAGGAAACAATTTCCCCCTGATTTCTTTTAGACAATTTGGAACGGTCTTCGTTCAGAATAAATGGCATGTGAGCGTACAATGGTCTTTTCGCGCCGATGGCCTCTTGGATGAGAATCTGACGCGGGGTGTTATAGATTCCGTCCTCTCCGCGGATAATATGAGTTACTCCCATTTCATAATCATCAACTACCACTGCCAAATGATACAACGGCTCAGTTATGCTTTTGGCGATGATAAAATCTCCGAGTTCAGTTGTGTCAACTTCGATATCACCGCGAATCAAATCTTTGTATTTGATTTTCTTACCCGGATTTTTTAGCCTGATGACTTCAGATCTTTGGCCCATTTCCGTGGCGTTTTCTTTTGAGACATAAGCGGTGCCGTTTTTTAACATCGCCTCTATGTATTTTTGATAGGTTGAGCCATGTTCCGATTGGCGATAGGGATTGTCATAATTCATTTCTATCCCCAACCATTTAAGGCCCTCTAGAATGTCTTGGGCGTATTCTGGTTTGGATCTCTCTTTGTCAGTATCTTCCAATCTGAATTTTACGACGCCGCCGTTTTGTTTGGTGAAGAGATAATTAAATAAAGCCGTTCGAGCGTTGCCGATATGAAACCAGCCAGTTGGACTTGGTGGAAATCTGGTAACGACTTTTCTTTTAAAAAAATTAAACATATTTTAATGATTTAAACCGAGTTCCAACAGTTCTTTGGCGATTGTTAAAGCCGCCTCTGGTTTGGCAAAATCACTGGCGGCGGCAATCATGGAGTCCTTGATGTCTTTATTGTCTAAAATTCTCTTAATTTCAGTTATTAAGATGCTGTCTGACAGATTGCTTTCTTCTATAACCGTGCCAGCGCCGGTTCGGGCGTAAATATAGGCATTTTTTCGCTGGTGGTCATCATGCGATTCGGTGATGGGGATCAAGATACTCGGCTTATGCCAATTGGCGATTTCAAAGATCGTAGATCCGGCCCGACTGATAATTAGGTCAGCGGCTCCGGCAGACATTTTTAAAGCCAAGTCATCTAGATATGGAAAAAGTTTGTAACGGTGCGCGTATTGAGAATTCTGTAAAATGATTTTAGATAATTCACTTATTTCAGAGAAAGAATTTTTACCGACTTGATGAATTATTTGAAATTCTTTTATAAGTTCTGGTAGCGCGTCGGTGATTACTTCATTGATAACTTTAGCTCCTTGCGATCCACCCAAAATCAGGATTGTCGGCACGCTGGTCTCCAGATCGAGATATTCTTTTGCTCCCTCCGTGACCGCCACCTTCAAATTTTTTCTTATTGGATTTCCGGTCCAAGCGACTTTGTCTTTTTGAAAAAATTGCGCGGCTTCGGGATAGGAAACGGCGATTTTTTTTGCTCGCTTGGCCGCCCAGACGTTAGTCCGGCCTGGCGCGCTGTCGGATTCGTGAACGATCACGGGAATTTTCAGAATATTTGACGCCCAGACAATCGGGAAACTTCCGCCGCCGCCCTTGCTGAAAACGACGTCCGGATAAATCCAGAACATTGTCCAGAGAGCTTTTATTAAACCGATGCCGGTGACGAATATGTCCAGGAAGTTCAGAATTGATGGATAAAGCCGCATCTTCCCTGCTGGAACTTTTTTGTAAATAATTTTATTGTCAAAAAGAATTTTTTCGTTATAGGGCGCGGGTGATAAAAAATATAAAGTCGGCTCTATAAGTTTTTTCTGTTTACAAATCTCGCGGATTTCTTCGGCCACGGCGATTATCGGATAGAAATGTCCGCCCGTTACTCCTCCTGTGAATACGATTTTCATAAGCTAATTTGTTTGTTTAAACCGCGAAATGTTAAGCATTATGCCGCTGGCAAACAGAGTGAAAAGCAAAGCTGTTCCGCCGTGGCTGATAAATAAAAGCGGTAAGCCGGCTAGCGGGAAAATACCCAACATTGAAGCCATATTTATAAAAGACTGGCTCACTATCAGTATACCAAGTCCCAGGATAAGGAGTCCACCGAAGGTTTCTTTGGATGAAAGACTTATTTTTACGCTTATGGTTAATAGAGCGATAAATAACAAAACTAACGTTACGCATCCGACGAAACCGAACTCTTCTCCGATGACGGCAAAAATAGAATCACCGGTTGGCTCCGGTAGAAAATCAAACTTCTGTATGCTTTTGCCGAATCCGCGTCCGGCCAATCCGCCCGAACCGATGGCTATAAGCGATTGCTGAAGTTGGTATCCCGAGGTTAGAGGATTTCCTGCCGGATTTATAAAGGTTGCCAATCGCGCTCGGACATAATCGTTATTGAAAACTATCGCCGTTGTCATAAGCGCGCCGCAAATAAGAACAAGGATGACGTGTTTCAAATTTGCGCCGGCGACCAAATACATCGCTCCGCCAGCCGCGAGCATTACCAACATGGTGTCGTTATCTGGCTGCAAAAGCAAAATTCCAAAGGCCAGCGCGGAAATTATTAAAAAAGGTAAAGTCCCGTGACGAAAGGACTTTATTTTTTCTTTGGCGGCTGACAGCCAGGCAGCGACATAAATAACATAAGCTATTTTTAAAAGTTCACCGGGCTGGAACGTCAGCGGTCCGGCAATTAACCACCTTTTTGCGCCGGCTACCTCTAATCCGATTTTTGGTAGGAAAACCGCGGCGGTCAATAGGAGTGACAACAGGAAGATCCAAAAAGAATAATTTCTCCAAAACTTATATGGAACTTTTGAAGTCAGATAACAAATAATTCCGCCGCTGATCAGACCGAAAGTGAATTGATTTAATATCTTTGAGAGATATTCTTGACTGTCGCCGGCCAGCAATCCAAGAGTGGCAGATAAATAAATTACTATTCCGGCCGTGACCAGAGAGATAATGATTATGAGCAAGACTTTGTCTACGGGGCTTTCCTTCCACATAACTGGAGACATTATCTCAGAAAAACAACCTTTTTTCTAATATAAAACAGCAATAATTATGCCGATGCTGGCGAAAATGATAGACAAAATCCAATAACGCATAACCACTTTGTAGGCCGGCCAACCCAAAGCTTCAAAATGATAGTGAAGAGGGGCCGCCAAAAAGACCTTTTTACCGCCGCGGTATCTTTTTGACATTATTTGAATAAAAGAAGATCCGGCCGTGGCTATTAATGGAAGAGCTATTATAAATAACACAAATAGTCCGATGCCGCCAATGATATTGTCTGTCATAAAAGCCACTATGGCCAATACGATTGTTAATGACATTGAACCGGTCTCAGTCATGTAAAATCTCGCTGGTGGTATGTTAAACCAAGTAAAAGCTAAGATTCCTCCGACCAAAGAAGCGCAAAACGCCGCCAGATTTACTTGCCCTGAAGTAAAAGCGATTATCCCGTAAGCCGAAAACATAATGGCAAAAATTCCTCCCGACAGTCCGTCAAGTCCGTCAATGACGCCGCCAGAGTAAATCATTATGGTTATGAGAATGAAAACGGGAATTATAAGCCAACCCAATGATATTTCTCCGATAATCGGCAATCCGATAGCTCCTACGTCAAGTTTAAAATAAAACCAAGAAGCGACTCCGAGAGCGATTAGACTAACTATTAAAAGTCTTTTTGTTGAAGAGATTCCGCCGATTTTTCCTCCGCACCCTTTTATTTCAAATAAATCATCAATTAATCCAACAATCGCGCCCAGAAGCATTGCCGCCACCGGAATCCAGGTTTGATTTCTACTTAGAAAATCTAGCTTATCAAAAATCTGAAACGGCAGAAATCTGGAGGATAACCAGACCGCCGATAGAACGATAAAGACACTTAGCCAGATGACAATACCTCCCATTCTTGGGGTTTTTCCTTCAGTATCTTTATGGAATTTATTGAAAACTGGCGCGGTTACTCCAGCCGTGTCAACTTTCCCGGCCGATTTCTTCCACATCTTATTTCTATACAAAAAATCGGTAATTGTCGGAGTTATGGCGATCCCGACAAAGAAAGTCAGGGCCGCGGGCAAGATAACCTTAATGGTGTCAACAATCATGGCGTTGAAAAGTATACACTTATTTTAATCAATTTACTATATGAAATTTTTGCCTAGTCGCTTAATAATTTTAAATATTCTTCGGTTTTTTGCGCTAATTTTTCAACATCAGCAAACCGCCCCTCTTCGGTTGAACCTAGGACGACAATAATTATTGGTCGATTTAGCCCCGGGTCTATTACCACGGCCAAATTTCCCCCGGCAATATCCGTGAATCCCGTCTTGGAAGCGATGGCGTTTGGAAGTTTGTCTATGATTTCGTTCGTATTGGTGGCCTGATGAACGATACCATTGACTGACCGAATTGTAGTTATAGACTTACCGGTTGCTTCTAAAATTTCCGGATAATTTTTTAAAATATATTCAAACAGTGTGGCAATATCCGAAGCGGAGCCGTAAGCGCCGGCGGAAGTTGGACTTTTATCCAGACCAGTCTCGTTGGAGAAATTAGAGCTTTTCATACCTATTAGTTTTGCTAGACGATTCATTTCATCGACAAAAGCCTCTCTGGGGCTGGATAATTCTTTAGTTGATCCTGATAGCGTATTCGCTGCTAATGCGGCCGAAGCGTCGTTTGAAGACGTAATTAAGGTGAAATCTATCAGGTCTTTTTTATAAAACCGCTCACCGGGATAAAGTAAGCTGTTTCCCTCCTCTTTTAAATCGTCATACGTGATATTTATGATTTCTTCAGCCGCGTTGACTTCAAAGGTTAGGGCGGTCAGGACTTTAGTCAACGACGCCAAGGCCAGCGGGAGATTTTCGTTTTTGCCAAATAAAATTTCTCCGGCGTTGATGTCTTTGACGATGGCGGCGCGGGCCTCTATTTCCACGTTACCGAAAATATCCGCTGGCTTAACTGTTTCTGGAATAATTTCAGCCGGCTCAATGCTGATTGGCCTGATCTTTACAAAAATCGTTATCAAAAAAAGAATAGCGACCGGCACAACGATCAATACCAGGGAGTATAATATTTCTTTATTCTGCCGGATTCTCTGAAACATTATCTTGTTTGTTTTCCTGACTATCAAGAGCCTGCTGTCTTTCCAAAAAGGCATTGACGTCTTGGTTTACTTTTTCAAACTGAGGCAAGTCTTCAATTTTTTGGATTCCCAGGTGCGCTAAAGTTTCTGATGATGCGAAATAGATATACGCCCGTTCGTCTTTTTCATCAACTTTTTTCCCGATTAGGCCTCGGATCAATAAAATCCGTAGAATAAACTGGGAGTTTACTCCTCGGACATAATCAATCTCTGATCTTCGCATTGGCCCTCTGTATAGAATCACGCTAAGGGTTTCCAGCGCCGCGCGACTCAAGTCCTTGGTCAGCTCTTCTTTTTGCAGTTTTTCTATTAACGCCGAAGTTTCTGGAGAAGTCGCCAGAGAAAGTTCGTCATTGCCCATAATGACAACCATGCCCCTACTTCGCGTCGTCTCAACCAGATTCAGCGCGGCGCTTTTTATTCTTTCCGCGGAAATCCCCAAGATTTTGGCTAGCTCAGAAAAAGACACCGGTTCGGCTTTCCAAAATAAAATGCTCTCTATTTGTTTTTCTATTGTTCCGTCGTCCATTTAAGTATAGCTTGGCGTGTCAAACTCGCGTGTTTGAATCTCAATATCTTCCCCGCCCTCTTTTTGAGTGGTTTCAATTATACCCTCTTTTACGAGTTCCAGCATGGCCAAGAAACTGACAATTATATTTATTTTATTTTTTTTATGATAACCAGAGAATTCCTTGAAGCTTAACTTCAACGATTTTTTAACTCTTTCTGTTAAACGCCCGATCATTTCTTCCAGACTCAAAACCTTGTTGACAATGGCTTTAGCGACTTTTTCAAATTTTGGCAGTGAGTCAAGCACTCCAGAAATTGTTTCTTGAAGACTCTTGAGATTAATTTGTTTCGTCGGCGCGAAGACAATCTGATGAGATAAAACCTGTCGGCGTGGGAAACTTGGATTTTTAAAGAACATCTCGGCAATTTGTGGCTCAACCTCTTTTAGTCTTTTATAAATTTTTAACCTTTTTTCCAGATCGCCGATGCTTTGTTCTTCTTCATCGGACAATTCAAGGGTTGGTAAAAGAGACTTTGACTTGATCAACAACAGGGTTGCGGCAATCAAAATAAAATTAGAATTTTGCCCCATCGGCATTTCTCCGTGGATTTTTAGGTAGCCAATATAATCATTTGTAACTTTGGCTAAGGAAATATCATTGATTAGCAGCTTTCTTTTTTCTATCAAATTCAAAAGCAAATCTAGCGGCCCTTCAAATGTCTCCGTTTTTATTTTAAAATCCAACGCTTCCATTAAGGAGTCAATCGGTTAACATCTCTCGGCAAGAAGGTTACTTCTCTGACGTTCTCATAGCCAAGTATTTTGGAGATGAAACGACTAGGTCCGATTCCACCGCCACCGTGCGGAGCGCAACCATATTTGAAAAAGCTCAGATAACTTTCTAGAGCCGCCAAATCCATCTTTTTTTCTTTTGCCTGTTCTAGCAATTTTTCGTAGCGATGCTCTCGCTGGGCTAAAGTGGTAATTTCTACTCCGCGATAAATAAGATCAGCGGATTTGGTTAGCCGCGGATTATCTTCATGTCGCATGTGATAAAAAGGTCTGATGGAAATAGGATAGTCCGTCAAGAAAACAAAATCGTTACCCGTTTCTTTTTTGACGAGTTCGGAAATTTTTCTTTCTTCTTCTGGCGACAAATCATCCGGTCTTTCGCTGACGACGCCGGCGGCTTTCAGCTTCTTTTTAGCTTCAAGCAACGGGATTCTCGGAAAAGGAGTTTTGGGAATTTCAATGTCCAACTCCGGAAACTTTTCTTTCAGTTGGGTGAAACCAGCAACAATCATTTTTTCTTCTTCATCCATGACATCATAATGAGAATCAATGAATCCGATTTCAAAGTCCCAGCCAGTGAATTCTGTTAGGTGGCGAGTGGTAAAAGACGGTTCAGCGCGAAAGACAGGACCAACCATAAAGACCCTATCCAATCCGGCAGAAATTGCCATTTGTTTGTAAAATTGAGGAGATTGAGCCAAAAAAGCCTTCTTTTTGAAATATTGCACTTCAAAAACGGAGGCCCCGGTTTCGCTGGCCGTATTCATTAAAGCCGGAGGATAAATTTGAGTGTAATTGCCTTGTTCCCAATAGTTTCTGAGGCCACGTTCAAGTTCAGTCCAGACCTTAAAGATTTTTGTTTTTTCCGGTTTGCGCAAATCAATAAAACGATAATCAAAACGGGAATTTTGGTTTGTTTCTTCCCCACCCTTTTTAACATTAACCGGGATTGGCAATTCCGGGTCGGCTTTAGATAAGATCTCTATTTCCAGCGTTTCAATTTCAAAACCATTAGGCGCCTGTTTTTCTTCTTTAACGCGACCCTTAAGAGCGACGACGCTCTCAACAGTCAAATTTTTGGCCGATTCAAAATCTTTGCAATCTTTTAAGACAACGCACTGAATTAGCCCGGAAACATCTCTTAGAATAAGGAAAACGATTTTGCTTTGGTCGCGAATGGTGTCAACTGAAGCTTTAATCAAGACCTCTTTTCCTATGTGATTTTTCACTTCTTCTATGTACGTTCGTTTCATTTTGTTTTATGTTAATTTCGGTCAATTTTACCTGAAATGCGGTTTAAATTAAAGAGTCAGGCCAACATTTTTTCTAACCATGGTCATGATCTTTTCGGCTCGCTCATTCGCTTTTTCGCCACCGTCTTTTAATATCTTTAGAACTTCTTCTTTCTTGTTTGCCCAATAAGCCCTTCTTTCCCGAAGCGGGGCGATAAATTTTTCTGCGGACTCTATTAACTTCTCTTTGGCTTCTTTATAGCTGATACCTCGCTCATATTCCTTTTTCAGTTCCACTTGTTCTTTCTGATCTAAAAAGAGTTTATGAATCTTGAACAAGATGCTGTCTGTGTCTTTAGGATCGCTAGCCCCCTTAGAATCGGTTGGAATTTTCATTACGGCTTTTTGGATTTCTTCGGTTGTGGCGAAAAGAGGTATGGTATTGCCATAACTCTTACTCATTTTCTGTCCGTCAGTGCCAATAACTGTGGCGAACTCCTCCAAAATTATTTCTTTGGGAAGTTTAAAAGTTTTTCCAAACAATCTATTAAATTTTTCGGCGATGTCTCTAGTAATTTCTATGTGCTGCTTTTGATCACTACCGACTGGAACGACATCGGCATCGCTAAGGAGAATGTCGGCGGCCATGAGGATTGGGTAGTTAAACACCCCGACATTGATGTCTTTATTTTTTGCCTCGGCGTCTTTGAAGGCGTGAGCCCTCATCAAATATGGCATTGTCGTCATACAATCAAATATCCAAGCCAGTTCCGCGACTTGTGGGACGTCGGATTGTTTAAATAAAGTGACTTTTTTAGGGTCTAATCCGATAGCCAGGTAATCAATAGCTTCTTCCAAGATATTGCTTTTAAGTTCTTGGGCGCTATCTATTCCGGTAAGTGCGTGCAAATCGGCCACGAAAATACTACTTTCGTAATCGTCTTGCATATCAACAAATTGCTTCATGGCGCCAAAATAATTGCCGATATGTGGTCGGCCAGTGGGTTTGACTCCGGATATTAAAATTTTCTTCATACGCATATAAGAGTATCAAATCTGAAGATTAATTCCAAACGGCTTTCGTCGAGGCATTATCGGGCCAGCGGGAACTGTATGTAGAAGGTTGCTCCGGTACCAGCTCCATCAGATTTGGCCCAGATTTTTCCGTTTTGTGCCTCTGTCATGATTTTGGCGACATATAAGCCCAAGCCGGTGCCGACGACGCTTAAATTAATCGCTTCTTTCGTGCGATTAAACTTACCGAAGATATCAACCAGTTTATTTTCTGGAATACCAATGCCGGTATCGGTGATAGAAATCGTGACGTTTTTTGAGTTAGTTTTTATATCAATCGTAATCGAACCAGCCTCTGTGTACTTTAGGGAATTATCTATGACGTTTGAAATTATCTGTTTGGTTTTTTCTTGGTCTACTCTAATTTTGTCATCGGCCCCGGCGTATTTTTTAAGTAAAAAGACGTTCTTCTGTTTGGCGATACCGACGAAATTTCTTACGACCTCGTCCAGCAGTTCCGATGCTCTTACATCTTGCAGGACGTATTCCATTTCGCCCTTATCCAATTTTGAAACATCAAGATAGTCATTTATAAGGAAATTCATGCCAGTACAAGTTTGAAAGATCCTTCTTAAAATCGTCATGGACTCGGGCGACAAGCTGCCGTAATCACCGTCAATGATCATTGAGACATAACCACGAATGATTGAAAGCGGACCGCGCAATTGATGCGAAGCCAGAGACACAAATTCGCTTTTTTGTTCATCCAGTTCCCGTAACTTATCGTTATTCTCTTCTAATTTTTTTATCAAAGTATTGACCTCTTTCCTGGTCATAACTTCCTTAGACAAGTTATGAATTAAGACCCCGCCCATGATTAAGGAAGTGACGAAGATTAAAAGATCGGAGAAAATCTTTTCTGGATTGATTGGTAACAGGGCCTTGCTTAAAATAGCTACCCAGGCGGTCAGAGCGACCAATTGAGTTACGACATTTCTGAAATCTAGATTATCAAGCCCACCCTTAATTAGGCGGACATTGGCAATGACAATAAAGAAGGCTGAAGCCAGAAACGTCACAGAAACGATAAACACCATTATTGGAACTGTCATCCAGGATATTATAACTGAATTTTAAATAAAACTGAATTAATAACCCTCTTTTCTCAAAACATCTATAGCTTCCCTAGCTTCTCGTGACAATTTTTCCGGCATTTTTATGGAAACTCTTATTAAAAGATCACCGCGCCTGCCGCTCGCGGTTGGTACGCCCAATTCTCTCAATCTTAAAATTTCCCCGTGTTTGATTCCGGCCGGTATTTTGACTGAAAGGCTTTTTGTTTTTTCCAAAGTCTCAATCTCTCGGCTAGTTCCGATTAGCGCCTCTGTTAATTTTATTTGCAGCTCGGTAAATAAATTATTTCCCTCCTTACGCAAAGTGTTGTGAGGTTTTACATAGATTTTGACGTATAAATCTCCCGGTCGGCCGCTTTCAACCGATTCCCCCTTCCCCCGAACTCTAATCATCTCGCCGTTATCTATACCTGGTGGAATTACAATTCTAATAGTTTCTTTTTTATTTGAGTTTCTGTAAGCGATAGGGATCTCGCGGCTTAGTCCAAAGATTGAATCCTTGAAGTCAATCTCTATATCTATGGTGACATCGGCCCCTTTTTTGATCCGACCGAATCCTTGTCCGCCGAAAAAGCTTCCCAGGATATCATTTAAATCAAATTCAAAAGATTGCCCGGCCGAACCAAATCCACGATTGAAAGCCGAGAAATCAAAACCGCCAAAACCAGCTTGGTTGAAACCGCCGCCACTCGTGTCAAAGGTTTGTCCAAACTGATCGTATTGCGCCCTCTTCTGATCGTCAGATAAAATATTATAGGCCTCATTGACTTCTTTAAATTTTTTCTCGTCGCCGTCTTTCTTGTCCGGATGATATTTGTGAGCAAGTTTTCTAAAGGCCTTTTTTATTTCATCTTTACTCGCGGTTTTATCTATTCCCAAAGTTTTATAATAGTCTTTTCCCAAGTTGTTTATTTGTTATCAACTTCCGCGTCTCGGACATCGTCTCCTTTTTGATCGTCGTCAGATTTTTTTGAAGAGTTCTTGGACGCCTTGTTGATCGCTTCGCCAATTTTCTGCATTTCCGCCGAAAGTTCAGTCGTCGCGGTTTTTATATCTTCCAAGTTGTCTTTACCGGAAACCTCTCGGAGTTTCTTGACTTTATTTTCTATGGAAGTTTTTATTTCAGCAGGAACCTTGTCGCCGCTGTCCTTTAGAGCTTTTTCTGCTGTATAAGCCATCTGTTCCGCCAAATTTTTTGCTTCAACCAACCCCTTCTTTTTTTTGTCTTCGTCTTCGTGCGCCTCGGCGTCTTTTTGCATCTTTTTGATGTCGGATTCAGATAGGCCAGATCGAGCCTCAATCCTTATAGATTGAGCCTTATTTGTGGCCTTATCTTTGGCTGTGACATTTAAAATGCCGTTGACGTCAATATCAAAGGTGACTTCAATTTGAGGCATGCCACGAGGTGCTGGCGGAATACCGTCCAAGATAAACCGACCTAAAGATTTGTTATCCGCGGCCATGGCTCTTTCTCCTTGAACGATGTGGATTTCGACTTGTGTTTGATTATCCGCTGCGGTGGAAAAGATCTGAGATTTGCTGGCTGGAATAGTGGTGTTCTTTTCGATTAATTTTGTCGCTACGCCGCCCATCGTTTCAATGCCCAAAGATAAAGGTATGACATCAAGTAAAAGAACGTCTTTGACATCGCCCTGTAAAATTCCTCCCTGTAAAGCTGCGCCGACAGCGACAACTTCATCGGGATTTATTGATTTGTTAGGTTCTTTTCCGCCGAATAATTTTTTAACCTCTTCCTGGATCTTAGGCATTCTGGTCTGCCCGCCGACTAAGACGATTTCGTCAATCTCGGACATCTTAAAAGGCGAAGCTTCCATTGCCCGTCTGGTGATTTCTACGGATCTTTCAATAAACTCTTCAGCGAGCTCCTCCAGTTTTGATCTCTTTAATTTAATTAACAGATGTTTTGGACCGTTTGAGTCAGAGGTGATAAATGGTAGGTTGATCTCGCTTTCCAAGGAGCTTGAAAGCTCAATTTTGGCTTTTTCAGCCGCTTCGTCCAGTCTTTGCAAAGCCAATGGATCTTTGGAGATATCAATGCCGGAATCTTTCTTAAATTCAGTCAAAACCCATTTGATTATCTTTTGATCTATGTCTTTACCGCCCATGTGCGAATCACCGTCGGTAGCCTTTACTTCCACAACATCATCACCGACTTCCAGAACGGAGATATCAAAGGTACCACCGCCGAAATCGTAAACGACAATTTTTTCGTCTTTCTTTTTGTTGAAACCATAAGCCAACGCGGCCGCGGTCGGTTCATTGATAATTCTTCTGACGTTTAGTCCGGCGATTTTGCCGGCGTCTTTTGTCGCTTGTCTTTGAGAGTCGTTAAAGTAAGCTGGGACGGTGATGACGGCCTCTGTTATTTTTTCTCCGAGTTTTGCCTCAGCATCATTTTTAAGCTTCTGGAGAATCATGGCCGAGATTTCTTCCGGGCGGTATTTTTTATCTCCCATTTTAACTTGGACGCCGCCGTTGTCAGATCGGTCAACTTCAAAAGGAACGGTCTTTTTGTCTTTTTCAACCGCCGGATCTTCATAAGCATGACCGATAAATCTTTTAATGCCGAATACGGTGTTTTGAGGATTTGTCACCGCCTGTCTTTTAGCCAACTGACCGACAAGTCTCTCGCCGTTTTTTGAAATAGCGACTATAGACGGCGTCGTTCTGTTGCCCTCGGCATTTTCCACAATGGTTGGCTCACCCCCTTCAACCACGGCCATGGCCGAATTTGTTGTGCCCAGATCAATACCAATTATTTTTGACATACTCTATGAATTATTAAAATTAAACCAATAATTTCTCCACGACCTACTCCTTTTTACCAACTCGAACGTTTGGACAACGAATTATTTTATCATTCAAAGCATACCCCTTTTGCAAGACTTCCACAATCTTACCGTTATCTTTATCCTCGGTAACCGGGACGACATCGACAGAGTGGTGTAGTTTTGGGTCAAAAGGCTCGTCTATTGGATTTATTTCCCTTACGCCGTGTCGGGTCAAGACATCTCTTAATTGAGAATAAATAGACTCAACCCCTTGTCGCCATTCTGCCGGTGCGCTTTCCCAGTGTTCTTTGTTGCGAAAAGCATGCTCAAAACTATCAAGCGTGGGCAGGATTTCCAAAATAAAATTTTGAGTGGCGTACCTGACGGTGTCCTTCTTCTCTTCTTCGCTCCGTTTTCTAAAATTTATAAAATCAGCTTTTGCTCGTTGCCAGCCGTCTAAGTATTCTTGTTTTTCTTTTTGGCAATTATGAAGTTCTTCTCTTATTTTCTTTATCTTATCCTGATAATTTCCAGAAGCTAATTCGTCGCCCGACGAATCTGGCTCATAAACCACCTCATCCATTTTTTTAGGCTGATTGTTTTTGTCTGACTTTGACATCGCGACGTACAGTTTATTAAAAAACTATCTCTTTGACCACTGTGGGGCTTTTCGAGCTTTTTTCAATCCGAACTTTCTTCTCTCTTTAACTCGAGGGTCTCTCTTCAAATACCCCAATTTCTTAAGCGGCTTTCTTAATTCCTCGTTAAAACTGACTAGTGCCCGAGAGATTCCCAATCTAACGCTTTCGGCTTGTCCGCGGATTCCGCCGCCGACGACCTTGGCTGAGATGTTGAATTTTTCTTTAATTTCCGAGTCTCTAAGAGCCGAAAGCGCGACCTTTTGTAGTTCGGCGGTTTTAAAATATTCCGCTACAGTTTTGCCGTTAATAACTACCGCCTCTTTACTGGCCGGAGTTATTCTGACCCGAGCCACGGCGGTTTTTCTTCGACCGATGCATTCAATATATTTTTTGTCCGTTTTTGTCGTCATCGTACTAATCTAATATTTCTAAATTTTTCATTCTTCCCTTTTTCAAAGTATTGGTTGGTAACATTCCAGAAACAGCTTTTCTGACTAATTCCGCGTAACCCTTTTTGGCTATAGTTTCTGACCAAGAGGCGAATTTCAGACCGCCGGGATAGTGAGAATAACGAGAATGTTTGGTGTCGCGCGCCTTTCTGGAATCAATCTTCATTTTTGAAGCATTGATAATTTGAACTTTGGCCCCGCTAGATATATGAGGAGTGTATTTTGCTTCATCTTTTCCCATCAATATCTTGGCCGCCGCGCTGGCGATTCTTCCGAGAGTTTTGTTTTGTGCGTCAATTGTTTTCATATATTAGACGAATTCTATTAACGCCATCTTGGCCGCGTCGCTTTTTCTAATTGGCAATTTAATGACACGCGTGTATCCTCCAGTCCGAGCGACATATTTAGGCCCGATTTCTTTGAACAATTTATTCGTTCGAGCGCTGTTACCAAGAACTGAAAGAACGACTCTTCTGTTGGCTGGCGAATCCTTTTTGGCCTTAGTTACCAACTTCTCAACAAATGGTCTTATAACCTTGGCTTTTATTTCTGTCGTTTTAATCTTACCGTCTCTGATAAGGGAACAGGCCAACAGACGCAAAAGAGCGCGACGAGCATCGCGTTCCCGACCAAATTTCTTGTTCCTGTTGTGGTGTCTCATGGGCTCCTAGACTAACAGTTATCTTTGAAAAAGTAAAGAGACAATTATTTGAGAATTAAGCCGTGTTCGCCTAAAACCTTTTTGATTTCTTGTAGTCCCTTTTCTCCCAATCCGGCGACTTCCAAGATATCCGCCTCTTTTTTTCTGGCCAATCCACCGACGGTTCTTATGTTTGCGGTGGACAAGGCGTTGATTGTGCGTGCCGATAAGTTAAGAGTCTCAATGCGAGTTTTCAAGAAGTCTTCAACCTCAACATCAGGATGTGCTCCTTTCGTCGCTGATTTTTGGGTGGCAAGTTCTTCGCTCGGAATTTCTATTTCTTCTTTGAATCCGATAACAGCTTTTAATTGCGTTATCATTATCTCAATAGCTCTCTCCAAGGCTTCTCTCGGTGTTATCGTACCGTCTGTTTCTATGGACATTCGTAGTCTGTTGAAATCTGTCCTGTCACCAACGCGCATATTTTCTGATTCGTAGTTGACTCTTCTGATCGGAGTAAAGATTCCGTCCAAGGTGATGGTTCCGACTTCCACGCGCTCTTTTTGAATTTGTTCTTTTGGAACATAGCCCAGACCCTTTTGAACCCTCATTTCCATTTCAACAGTTTTGCCCTTCTCGGTTATATTAAAAATAACCTGGTCCTTATTCATAATATGAACTTGACTAGGCATCTCTATATCGCCGGCCGTCACAACTTTTGGACCAGTAGCCTTCACTTTTATTATTTGTGGCTCATCCCCCTGCAAAGCGACGCGGATTTTTTTAATGTTTAAGATAATTGAAATAACATCTTCTTTTACTCCGGCGATGGTTGAAAATTCATGCCCAACTCCCTTTACTTTTAACTCAACAATTGCTGCTCCCGGTAAGGACGACAAAATAATTCTCCTTAAAGAATTTCCCAAGGTATGACCATATCCTGGATATAAACCGTCTATTTCATACACACCTTTGAACCCTTCTTCCGTAACGATCTTTGGCTTTGATGGCAAAGCTATATTATGGTCTATCATTTTCTATTGTTTTTAAACCTACTAAACGCGTCTGTTTCGAAGCATTATATCTAATAATATAAAAAAACACAAATTATCGTTTATAAAACTGAATAACTTCTCCCAAATTAAAGGACAAGTTACTTGCTTTATATTCTGGTTCGCCGACAATTTCTATCAAGAACTTCTCGGCATTAACAGAAAGCCAAGCCGGAGCCTGATTTTCTTTTGCCTTGTCTTTAAAACCGGTATAAAGCGGGCTGATTCTTTTTGACTCCTTAACGGTAACCGCGTCGCCCTTCTTGACCTGGATAGATGGCACGGTCGTCTTTTTATCGTTTATTTTCATATGGCCGTGTGTGACGATTTGTCTGGCTTGTTGACGAGTGGAAGCTAGGCCGGATCTCAACACCACATTGTCCAATCTTTTTTCCAACATATTGTATAGTCTGGCTTCCGGATCTTTAACCTTGGAACTAATAACAGAGCGAACGTAATTCTTTAATTGTTTGGCCGTAATTCCATAAGTAAAACGAGCCTTTTGTTTTTCTATTAGTTGAGCTCCATAGTTTGATTGTCCTCTAACCCCAGCTGTAGAAATACTCTTTTTCTCCGCTCTTAAAGCATATTTCGCTGTTTGAGTTTTCTCAAACACCGCGCTCCCTAATCTTCTGGCTATTTTATATCTTGGTCCGATTTTCATATTTTATTTATACTCGGCGAGCCTTTTTTGGCTTTGGTCCGTTATGAGGCACCGGAGTTACGTCTTTTATGGAATTTAATTGTATGCCCCGATTAACAAAGGCTCGAATTGATGATTCTCTGCCGGCGCCGACCCCCTTGACGACCACGTCAACTCTTTTTACGCCGACTTGCTCGGCCTTTTCCGAGAGGACTTCAGCGGCCTTGGCGGCGGCAAATGGAGTGCCTTTTTTGGCGCCCTTAAATCCTAATGCGCCACTTGATGACGCGGCAATGGCGTTACCTTTTGTATCAGTCAGCAGTAAAGTTGTGTTGTTGTAAGTTGATTGAACATAAAACACGGCGTGTTCAATTTTCTTTTTTAAGCCTTTGGCTGGAGCGGCGGTTTTGGCCGTGGCTTGAACTTCTTCACTTTTTTTTACAATTCGTTTTTTTCCCATAAATTAATTATTTCTTTTCAACCGCTTTTCGGCCAGAACCCATTGTTTTTCTAACATTGCCACGAACTGTTCTTGAATTTGTTTTTGTTCTTTGGCCGCGCACTGGAAGTCTGCGGGCGTGACGACTTCCTCGGTATGATTTCATGTCCTTGTGTCTTTTAATATTGCCGGAAATTTCACGCTTCAAGTCCCCTTCCAATTTGTAGTTATCTAACTCTTGTCGGATCTTTGTTTCTTCATCGGAAGTCACTTCTTTTGTTTTTTTGTCGGCGCTGATTTTAAGTTTGGCCAAAATCTGTCTTGATCTAGAAATACCAATACCATAAATGGCCGTTAGGGCCATTTCCAGTCTCTTTTCGTCTGGTAATGTGATTCCAAGTAATCGCATAACAAGTGGGTCAAAATCTAACAAAAAACGGCTTAAAAGTAAAGTTACCCTTGCCTTTGTTTATGTTTTGGGTTGGAGCAGGTTATATACAAAACTCCCCGGCGCTTTACCACGCGGCATTTTTTACATTTTTTCTTGATTGATGATCTTACCTTCATAATTTTACAATCTTCTAAAAATTCTAGCCTTTCCGCCGTACGGATCCGTCTTCATCAGGACTTTGTCACCGACAAGTATTCGGATTTTTCTCAAACGCATTTTTCCGGCCAAAAAAGCCAAAACCTCGGTGTTGTCATTAAGCATTACTTTAAAAGTTGTCTCTGGTAAGGCCTCAATCACCACACCCTCAACGTTATCTCCTTGATTTTCTTTATTCAACATTAATTCGGTACTTTATAGTATCAGAGAATTTATTAGAGTCAACATCCTAGTTAGCAGTTAAATCCAAGACTTCCACGTCTATATCTTGGACTTCTTTAGGAAACTTTGTTTTCCAAAAAGGCTTGATAACCAAGCTGGCCTTGGCTATGCCGGGAAAAGTTTTGATTATATTGCCAAACTCGGATTTTTTCTTTCCGGCCAAAGCTTGCCTCAAGTCCTCCTCGTCGTTTTGCCAAGTAAAAGTCATGCTTTCATCAGCCAATAATTCGCCGCCGGATATTTTAAGTGAGAGATCCTCAATATTTTGAACGAGAACTTTTTCATCAACCGAATAATCAATGACCGAGTCAAGGGCCAGCGCGCCGGACAAATCCGTTTTATTGAATATCTTGGCAGCGATTGACCCCTTTAAACTAAGAGTGACGTCATTACTGTCCTGGTATTGTTTCTCTTGGATTTCTCCGAACTGGAACGAATTTTCATCAAATAAGGCCACAAATTCATCCGAAATCTGTGATTTTAATTCTTCAACGATGGAATTTCTCGCCAGAACGACTAAATCTGCCTCCGCCTGCTCAAGCTTTTCTTCAGACACGATTTTCTTAACCCCATCAAATCCGCCGGACATTGCCGTTTTGGTTTTGGCGTAGAAGAAATCATAAGGCTCTTGCCCCTTAAAGCCCGGTATCGTAAACTCCGCGGAATCAATATTATATTCTTCTCCCGGATTGCTTGCTACGACTTTGGCGTCTATAGAGCCCGGAACTTTTTCGTCATTGACGACCTTGTAGCCAGGAACAGCGGCGCTGGCGGTTATGGTGTAAATCAACCCATCGGCAGTCTCAAAACGCGTATTTTTAATTAAATTCTGTGTTTTGTTGGAATACTCATTGTAGATAGTGATAACGCCGGTAGCTTTTGTTTGAATAAACTCCTCGTCATCGGCCACAACTTCTTTTGATACTTCTTTGTTTAATTCTATTGTTCTGTACCCTAGTTCAAAGACGCCTGAATTGTCAGCCAAGTCGCCGATTGACAGACTCTTTGAAATAACCGCCGCGACAGTCTTGGGTTCAATCGTAATTTGAGCACTATCAAGATTTGAAAATAAGATAAAAAGAGCGATTAGAATAACCACTGCGCCAAAAATTTTTAGATATCTCCTTATCTGACGGCTTCTTTCATAATTATTGCCGTTCAAGTCGTCCAGGTTCTCGCTGGATATATCCTTCATCGATTCTACTCTTACTGGTCCGGCCGCCTTAAATTTTATATCACCAGTTTGTGAGGCGGACTGGCCGTTCCGAGTTTTTTTCCTGGCCGGCACGGGGATATCTCTGATAGACCTCTTTGTCGCTGGCGGAATCACGTCTTGTAATAAATTTTTATCAACCATATGTTTTGTATTCTAACAGATGAAAGGACAAGTTATCAATCGCTACTGATGGCGGAAAAGAGAGCAATCAGAGAAAGGATGGGATCTTGTTGGGTATTAGCTGCCGGATCGTATAAATCATGGACAGAATTTTTGTTTACAATATGCAGGAACGGCTCCGAATTTATTTTAAGGTTTTGATTATAAACCTCTTTTGACAAAATGAGCCCTTTTAATAATTCGCCAAACTCCAAATCCGAAGTTAAAAAGATGGTGGACGGAGTAACTTCTTTTGATAATTTGTTTTTAGTTGCTTCGGCCAAGATAGAAATGAATTTTTGTTTGACGCGATTTATTACCGCCAGTCCATTTTCGTAACTTTGGCTGTCTAGTTTGTTATCAAGCAGTAGATTTAATCGAGAAACGGCTGCTGTCAGATCTAAAGAATATTCCGACATGATTTCCCTTAAAAAGTTATGGGCACCGAAGGGAACGGTCAAAAGTTCAAGCAACTTCCCCTCTCGGTAAAAACCAAGTTCGGTTATTTCCCCGCCGACATCAATAAAAATGAAGTCTTCAACGGAGCGAAACAGTCTTTTAATTGAAGAAATTAAAACGGCTGGATGAGTGCAGAATTTGATGTCTACAGCGTTAAACTTATCTTCAAGTCTCTTTTCCACCGCCCGTTTCGTTTTCTGGGAAATTTCAGACAAGTAAAATGAAGCCTCAATTTTTTTTGCCACCTTTTCAAAAGGATCCGCTATCTCGTAGTCATCCATTTGGACGGAAAGGATTTTTCTCTCAATGACGGCTTTTTCTTTATTGGCACCGCCCAGAATATTTTGTTGTTTTAGAATCTTTTCTAACAGAGGTTGGGTGAATTGAATTGGCTTATCGTTTTTTATTTCAATATTTTTAATCGTTGCCGCGTACCAAGGCGAAGAAAAGGCGCACCAAATTTCACTGATAAAATTTTGGCTTGGTTTATCGGAGTTCTGTTTAATTCCTTCTTTTTCTATTTTATCCAGAACAACATCCAGAGCTTTCATCATCTGGTCAAAAAAAGTCTCGGAATTGATGACGCCGTTTGAAAAGACCGGCTTTCGGATTGAGTAAATAATCATAGGCAGTTCATTCTCTCTCTGTGTGCACAACGAACCGCCAACGCTTGAACTGCGAATATCTAAAATTAGTTTTAATTTGGCCAAATTGTTTTTTCTGTTAAAGAACGGCATGATCTCTTAATTTTAAGATATTTTTGATTAAATTGAAAATCGAAATTAAATTAGAACACCCTTTATTCGCCTGATACCGGCGGCAACCGACTCTTCCTTTTGAATCTTGAACTTTCCCAATTCAGAGGTGTTTTTAACGTGTGGTCCGCCACAAAACTCTTTGGAATAAGCCGATTTAATGTTATCTCCGATAAAATAAATTTTTACCTCATCTCCGTATTTTTCTCCGAAAAAATGCAAAGCGCCGGTTTTTTCGGCTTCTTTTTTAGGTAGAATTACCAGATTGACCGGTAGAGCCTCTTGTATTTTTTTGTTGACGATTTCTTCAATGTTCTTTTTCTGCTCATCAGAAAGCTTCTGCGGATAAGAAAAATCAAATCTGACTCTTTCCTCGTTTATGTTACTGCCTTTCTGCTGAACCGTTTCTCCCAGAGTGTCTCTAAGGGCCTGGTGTAACAAATGAGTCAGGGTGTGATACCGAATTTCTTTTTCGCTGGTTCCGGCTAATCCTCCTTTAAATTTTTGCTCAGCGCCTTTCCGAGAGATTTCTTGATGAGCAGCCAGTTCTTTTTTATAGGATTCAAAATCTACTTTTAATCCCCTTTCCTTGGCTAATTCTAAGGTAATTTCTATCGGAAAACCAAAAGTTGAAAACAATTTAAAGGCTTCCGGACCGGAAATATTTCCTTTTTCTGATGTTTTTTCAAATTCTTTCATCCCTTCTTTTAGAGTTTTTCTGAAACGAGCCTCTTCATCTTGCAGAATATTGACGATTTCTTCTAAAACCAACTTTGGATAAGTTTTTTGGTAAAGTTGAACGATAATTTTGGCAATCTTACCGATGAAATCGCCCGCTAATCCGATTCTGTCCGCGTGTTGAACGGCTCTCCTGGTCAAGCGGCGCAAAACATACCCGCGATCTGTATTTGAGGGTACAACTTTTTCTGCGGCAAGCATTGTTGCCGCTTTCAAATGATCAGCGATTATTCTGGCTGAAAGTTCAGTGTAAGATTTGGAATGTTTTTTGACAAATTCAAGAATCTCCGAAAAAGAATCAATTTCATAAACGGACTTTTTATTGTTTATGGCAACGGTTATTCTTTCCAGGCCAGCGCCGGTATCAACTGACGGCTCTTTAAGTCGCCCGGTGATTTGACCGTCTGTTTTGTCAAACTGCATGAAAACATCATTCCAAATCTCTATTAAGGATTGATTTTCTTCAGCTTGCTTAAACTCTTCCGGAGTCAGATCTCCCAGATCGCCCTTAATGTCATAAAACATTTCCGTGCAAGGTCCGGTTGGCCCCGTCCAAGTATCTTTATTTGGTCCCTTAATGGCGGGCCACCAATTAGACTCAACTCCTTTTGTGAAAACGCGACGTTCCGGAATAAATTTTTTCCAAATGGCCAAAGCCTCGTCGTCTTTTGGCGCGTCGTTATTGCCCTCAAAAATCGTCACATATAATCTTTTGGGGTCTAAACCGAGGCCTTCGACTTTATCGGTTAGAAAAGTAAAACTCCATTCAATTGCTTCGGCCTTAAAATAATCTCTTAATGACCAGTTTCCAAGCATCTCAAAAAAAGTCAGATGAGCGTTATCGCCGACATCGTCTATATCCGTTGTTCTGATGCATTTTTGCGAACTGGCTAATCTTTTGCCGGCCGGATGATCCTGGCCCAACAGATAAGGGATCAGCGGCTGAACGCCGGCGATGTTAAAAAGCGTGGAATTAGTGATTCCCTTCTCATCGGAAGTAACTAAGGGGGCCGACTTTAAAATAGCGTGTCCGCGTTTTTCAAAGAATTTTAGAAATCGGCTTCTAATTTCTGCTGAATCCATCATACAGTTTTAATTGTTTTTAACCTTTGATAAAAATGTCCGCTTCTTCAATATCCTCATCTGGATCAATCTCAAATTGATTTAGGTTTACCGTCTCGCCGTTTAAGGTGGCAATGATATCTTCATCCTCGGCCCCCTCAAACGATACCTTGAAAGTCTTTTCGGTTATCATTTGTATACAGTTTTCTGATTTTGCCGAAGGATCTTCTTGGTATGTTATAGCAATTTCCGTGATTTCTTCGCTTTTCTTTATTTCAACATTATGAGAGTAACACGGACTTGGGACCTCAAGATAACCTAAATAAATATGCCTTCCGTCTTTATATTGGTGCTTAGTGTTGACGGTGATATTCGGGCGATTTGAAACCTCGTCAAGAGCTTTTTGTCGTTCAAGCGAGTAGTCAATTTTATCAGCCCTTTCTTGGCTATAAATAGCCACGGCGGTAAAGGCCAAGATAACCACTACGGCGACAATTATTGATAGTTTCTTACTCATGGTAATTGCCATTATAACATTTTAGACGATGACGCCGCCACCTAGACATTCTTGGTTGGAATAAAGTACGGCCGATTGGCCACTGGCCAAGAAATTTTGAGGAGACTCAAATTCTAACTCAAGAGTCTCTTTGTTATTATTTAACACAGAACATTTTTGATTCTCTTGTCTATAACGGGTTTTAACCCAGAGCTCTTTTTTGTCTAGAATATGTTCTTGTATCAGATTTGTTTTATGAAGTTTAACTGTTTTTACGGCACTTTTCTCTAAAATATCAGACACGATAACGGTGTTATCTTTTAAATTTTTCTTGACGATGTAAAGAGGCAAAGATAAATTTTCTTTATGAAAAATTTCAAAACCATGTCGCTCTCCGATTGTATAGAGGATCGCGCCATCGTGACGACCGATGATTTCTCCATTCGGATTTAACACATCACCCGGCACGACTTTTGTGAATTTTTTAAGAAAGTCTTTTATGCTGATGTGACCGATGAAACACAACCCTTGGCTGTCTTTTTTTGTTGCAGTAAATAATCTGGCTTGGTTAGCAATTTTGCGGACCTCTGATTTATTTAGATGGCCGATAGGAAACAAGACTCTTCGTAAAATGTCTTGAGTCAGATTCCAAAGAAAATAAGTTTGATCCTTATCATTGTCCTCGGCATTAATTAGATGATATCTGCCGTCTTTCTCAAGATTTTGAGCGTAGTGCCCAGTGGCAATATAATCAGCGCCGTTTCTCAAGGAGAAATCCAAAAAGGCACCGAATTTTATCTCCTTATTACACATGACATCGGGATTAGGCGTGCGTCCGGCGCGGTATTCATTTATCAAATAATCAATAACTTCCCTCTTGTATTCTGACTCTAGATCACAGAGTAGAAAAGGGATTTCCAATTTAGCGCAAATTCTCATGGCGTCGTGCATTTCCTCGCGCCAATTGCAAGGAAAGGAATCCGGATGCCAGGCTTTGATAAAAACGCCGGTTACGGCAAATCCGCGTCTTTTCAAAAGATAAGCCGCCACTGAACTATCTACTCCGCCCGATAATCCGACAAAAACTTTCTGCATCGGTCTTGTTATAACACATTAATCCAAATATAAAAGGCGGTTTCTTTTATGTTCTTCAAAAGTTTTCGCGAAGTACATTTCTCCGTCTCGGCCGGTTAGAAAATAGAAATTTTCCGTTGGTTTCGGATTAGCGGACGCCAGAATGGCCTCAAGGCCAGGGTTGCCTATGGGCGTCGGAATTAGGCCAGCGTTTTGATAAGTATTGTAAGGATTGTCTGTTTGGAGATCTTCCAAGGTCAGATCAAATGTTCCCTTATTTAGAAAATAAACAAAAGGCGCGTCTACTTGCAGCGGGAAATCCTCCTCAAATCTTTTCCATAGAATACTCGCAACTTCTTCTTTGGTGTCAGAAGTGGCCTCTTTTTCCACGATTGAAGCCATTATGATTATCTGACTTAAAGAATATTTGGAATTTTCGATAATCTGTTGATTTTCTGTTATTTTTTGAGCAAAGTTTTCTCGCATCTCTTCTAAGACTGATTCGGGCGAGGCATTGATCTGAAACCGATAAGTGTCCGGAAAAAGATAGCCCTCCTGCGGTTTAGCGATTTCCACGAATCGTGCTGTATCAAAACCGGGAAAAGACGCCCCCAGTCTTTGGGCCATCTCTGCGACGGTCATCCCTTCAAAAAAGGTAATGTTCTTTAACTCAAAACCATAGATTCCGCGCGTGACTCTGAAAAGAACGCTCAAAAGATTGGGCGGACGATTAAAATAATATTCTCCCTCAACGATCTTTTGGCCGTAGAAAGTGATAAGGAAGTTAAACATTGCCGTGGAGCGAATAACGCCACTATCTTTTAATTCGGCAGCCGCGCTCTTTATGGATTCGCCCTTATTGATATGAATTATGGTTTCGCCATTCAGATTTCGGGGCGGAGAAATCAGAAAAATAAAAAAAGCGATGACCAACAAAACTCCGCCGAAGAAAAGTTTACGGCTGTTAGCCAGATTCAGATTTTTCTTTAAATCAACTAATTTCAAATTGGCAAATCGGGCGGAGCCTCGCTTCTCTTTGATTGAACTCGTTGCAACGAAGGTGTTTGAGCCACTCCGCCAGGAAAATGAAAAATCGTTGCCAGCTCCTCGGAATTTAAAATAAAGTACTTACGCTTCTTGCCCAGAACCGTTCTAGAGAAGTAATCTCTTTTTTTATAAGCCTCGGGCAAATCTTTTTTGAGCGCGGCTAATTTCTTTCCAAAAAGATCTTCCCACCAATCAAAAGAAGTCTTTATTTTGGGCTTAAAACCATTTAACGCTGATGAGCTGTATTGTTTGAAACTGCCGACCATGCCACCAACGTTTGTTTTGTTAAAAGCATCTTTTTCGGCAATATAAAGACAACGAATTCCGGCGTCAAACGGTAACTTAGAAATACTTCTCTCAATAGCCGAGATTTTTTCCATCTGGCCTTTTGTTGCCAAAGGCGCTTTAGTTTTACCGGTACCCGTATCAAGTTCCACCAGAGACTCTTCGCGAATTTTCTGGATTAATTTTTTAGCGTCATCTTTCCACAAATCAGTTTTTCCAAACCAGGATTTTGGATCCTTGTCTTCCTTTTTATGCGCTCTCACGATAATTTGAATCCAAGCAAATTCTCCGGGCTTGATTGAACCAAGGAATTCCAAGGTCGGCGTGATAGGATCAATTTTTTGTTCTTCTTCGGTGGCCGTTTTATCTAATCCATAGTCAATATAAGTCATGATCGGGACCGGATCCGGTTCAGTTAGCGTTAACTCTGCTCCCCATAAATCGTATTTGCCTGATCCCAAATCAACGCCATCAACATAGTCTTCCACTTCTGCGACTTCAATGCCGGGATATTGCGCATATATTTGTGTTTGGAGATACTCAGACATATTTTGTCTTGTCCAAATATAGAAACCGACATCACCGCCATTTGAAGCGATTTCCAAAGAAAACCACGGACGGGCTCCACCTTTCCAATATTTTTCTACCGGATTGGGATCGCCGCCGACTTGGTGCAGAGCGTTTATAAATAGCTCCATGGCCGCGGGACTTTTAAAGACGTCGCGCGGAGGGATTATTCTCAATAAGGCATACTTCTGTTCGCTCAAAAAACGATTCTTTAAATAGCCGGCCCAATAATTTAGCAAGAAAACTACCAAAAAGACCGTTATCAAAATCGGCAACAAAAATAAGACGAAATCCAGAACCTGACCGAAAAGCTCTTCGCCTGTCATGGCGCTAATTTTAACATTTATTTTAAAAACTCAAAACCACTCGTGTTTATCCGAGTGGTTTTGAATCCCAACTAAGCTAGATAATATTTGCCGACCTTATCTCTTTTGAATGCTTTTTGATTCTGAAGATTAACGATGATGGTGTTTTCTTTGACGTATCTTTCTTTCAAGACCTTCTTGATTATATCCTCTTTGTTCAAAGGGCCGTCCTTTTCTAGAATTTGGCGGATAACGTCTTTTACCACTCCGGCCGAATAACCCCAATCTTTGAGCGCGTAAAGTCCGCGACCAACCAAAACAAACCTAGGATCTTTGATAAGTTCGTTGTGAGTCGTGGCCACATGAACTTTCTTCTTAAAAGTATCGGAGATTTTTCCCGATAGTTCCCTAAAGTGCATTGGAGAACCATGGCGGCGCAAAACCAAATAAGCCAAGTCGCGAATACCCTTTACGTTAATATTGGATGATTCAGCCAATCCCCACTCGCCCAGCGGATTTTTGGCGATTTTTTTAGACAAGGCCAGCCATCTTTTAACCGTTTCATCAGTCTTATATTTGCTGGAGATGTCTTTTAGATGATCCATGAAGGTTTTTATCAATTCCGATTCCGGAACGATGTCATAACAGGTCAGACCGTCACAAAGTTTGATAATGGAGTTTTCCACTGTTAGAGCCAAATTTTTGTCGGTTACCCAGCGATGAGAAAAATTATCATCTTCCTTGAATTTGAAAAACTGGTCTCCGACAACTAAAATAAAATGAATGTGGTTTCTAACGTTTTGATTGTCAGAAACACAATCCAATAAATTCGTTTCAGAAACGACGCTGCCCAACTCATCAACGACGCCCTTTATCTCGGCGAAGGCCTTTTCCGATTCTTTGTAGGAGTCAGACTTTCTAATGGTATTAAGAGAATACTCCTCAATTTGTCTGACGCGTTCTCTGGTAATTGAATACTCTCTTCCGATGGCTTCAAGAGTCATTCTGTCAGTCGTCTTGCCCAGCCCGTACCTTTTTGTCAGCACGTCTTTTGATCGGCCAGGTAGACCACCCAATAACTTCTTGGTTACATCTTTCGGCTGAAAACTAAGCTTAATCATTATTTTAAATTTTACTTAATAAAACGAACGTATATCTAGCCCTCAAAACTTAATGGCTAAGATATCACTATCCTCAAAAACTGTCAAGGGCAGTTAATTTACTACGATGTTTATAATTTTCCCCTCTATGTAGATGAATTTTTTGAACTTTCCGTCCGGAACCCACTTTTGTATCTCGGGCATTTCAAGAACCATTTTCTGGGTGATTTTTCCGTCGCAATTTTGTTCAAGCTTGATTTCTCCTCGGACTCGGCCGTTGACCTGAACCGCGATTTTCTTTAACTCCGAAACAATCTTTTTCTCGTCGTATTTTGGCCAATCGGACAAATGAATGGACTTCTTTTGTCCAAGCTGATGCCACAATTCTTCCGTCATGTGCGGAGCGAATGGCGCTAAAATTTGCAAAAATTCCATGTAAATAGTTTTTGAAATCTTCCCTATTTCTTCAACTTTATTTACGAAGATCATCATTTCAGAGATGGCCGTATTGAAATTAAGGGTTCTGATGTCGTTGCCGACTTTTTTAAGAGTCGCGTGATAAAGACTTTCAATTCTAGCGTTTTCCTCGCCGGTTTCTTTTGTCACGACGCCGGACATTTTCCAAACTCTTTCCAAAAATCTTCTTGGCCCGATTATGCCGGCGGTATTCCAATTGGCCGACTTGTCAAATGGGCCAAGGAACATCTCAAAAAGTCTTAGGGTATCGGCACCGTAAGTTGCCACAATGTCGTCCGGATTAACCACATTGCCCCAACGCTTACCCATTTTCCGACCGTCTTCGCCGTTGATTAATCCGACATGCTGTAATTTTTTAAATGGCTCATCATAAGAAACCACGCCGATGTCTTTTAGGAATTTGTGCCAAAATCGAGCGTAAATAAGGTGTCTGGTGGCGTGCTCCGCTCCGCCGATATACATATCTACCGGAGACCAATATTTCTCCTTTTTTTCATCCACCAGTGCCTTGGCGTTTTTAGGATCAATATAACGTAGATAATACCAAGAAGAGCCGGCCCATTGAGGCATGGTATTAGTTTCTCTTTTTGCTTTGCCACCACACTTTGGACAAGTCGTGTTGACCCACTCATCTATGCCGGCCAATGGCGATTCCCCGGTGCCAGTTGGCTCATAAGAAGCGACTTCTGGGAGCAAAACTGGCAAATCTTTTTCCGGAACCGGGGCAACTCCACATTTTTGGCAGTGAATTATTGGAATCGGTTCGCCCCAATATCTTTGACGAGAAAAAACCCAGTCGCGAAGTTTATAATTAGTAGTCAATTTGCCACCGCAAAATTTAGTTATTTTTTTTCTGGCCTCAGAGGATGATAAGCCGGTAAATTGACCGGAATTTATCAAAACTCCGTCCTCGACAAAGCATTCTTCGTTATTTTGCTTTTCTCCCGCCGGCGCGATGACTTTTTTGATCGGTATGGAATATTTTTTGGCGAAGTCAAAATCTCTTAGATCATGGGCCGGTACGGCCATAACCGCACCAGTTCCATATTGCGCCAAAACGTAATCGGCGATGAAAACTGGTATCGCCTCGTCGTTTGAAGGATTAATAGCCAAAACGCCATCTATTTTGACGCCGGTTTTATCTTTATTTTCTATCAACCTCTCCGCATCAGTTTTATTCGCCGCTGCTCTTACGTATTTTTCAATCTCGTTTTTATTTTTAGCTTGAGCTGATAATTTTGCTACTAATGGATGCTCTGGCGACAAGACAACATAAGTCGCGCCAAGAAGCGTGTCAACTCGAGTTGTGAAAACATCTATTTTGTCTTGACCATCTTTTATTTTAAAAGATATTTGTGCCCCCTCGCTTCGGCCGATCCAATTTTTCTGTAGCTCTTTAATTGATTCTGGCCAATCTAATTGGTCAATATCGTTCAATAATCTGTCAGCGTATTCTCGTATTTTAAGAACCCATTGGCGCATTGGCTTCTTTTCAATATCCGATCCGCACCTTTCGCATTTGCCGTTTTCCAAATCCTCGTTGGCTAAGCCCGTTTTGCACGAAGGACACCAATTTATCGGCTCGTTTGATTCATAAGCCAATCCCTTTTCAAAAAGCTTAAGGAAAATCCACTGCGTCCATTTATAATATTCCGGATCGGTCGTATTAATTTCTCGGCCCCAATCGTAATCCAGACCAATGATGCCGATTTGTTTTTTGAAAACCTGAACATTTTTATCAGTAGATACTTTTGGATGAGTCTTTGTTTTTAAAGCATAATTTTCCGCCGGTAAACCAAATGCGTCCCAGCCCATTGGATGAAGAACATTAAAACCGCTCATGCGATAAAAACGAGAAAGAATGTCGCTGGCAATGTAACCTTTCGGGTGGCCGACATGAAGCCCCGAGCCGGACGGATAAGGAAACATGTCTAAAATGTAATACTTGGGTTTTGAACTTTTATCGGCGGTTTTATAGATTTCGTTTTTTGCCCAAGCTTCTTGCCATTTTTTCTCTATTTTTTTATGGTCGTATTCGCTCACGATTTATTCGGAACAAATTATAACAGATTTATGGGAGAGCCCAAAAGATGGAGCTTTTTGTCAAATCTTAAACTCAATGACATCACCGTCCTGGACAATATAACTCTTCCCTTCTGTTCGAACTTTTCCATGTTCGCGCGCAGTTGCATAAGAACCAAATTGTAGAAGTTCATCAGAACCAATAACTTCGGCTCGAATAAACTTATCATGAAAATCCGAGTGAAGCGCTCGTCCAGCCACTGGTGCGGTTGAATTTCTTTTAGTTGTCCACGCTCGAGTTTCGTCTGTTCCGGTTGTTAAAAAAGTGATTAAATCCAATATTTTATAGCCCTCAACGATTAGATTGTCCACGTTGGTATCAACCCCAGATTCTTTTCTAAAATCTTTTTTTTCGTCCAGATTCAGGTCTTTAATTTCCGCTTCAAACCCGGCATCCACTATGACATATCTTGAATTTGTTTCCTTGAAGAATTTCAAAAGATCTTGATGGCGCTTGTCATTGGATTCGTCTAAATTTTTTCCGCCAGTTTTCTTATTTAAAACATACAAAATCGGCTTTTTGGACAATAAATGCAAACCCTTAACCAAACTTTCTTCCTCCTCGGATAAAACAACATCGCTAGCCAACTTTCCTTCTCCAAGGGCTTTATCAATTTTTTCCAGCGCGGTTTTTTCAATAGCCGCTTCTTTTTTCCCGCCTTTTACGTCTTTAGTTATGTTAGCCAATCTTTTTGAAACGGTCTCGCGATCAGCCAAAATAAGTTCCAAATTTATAACTTCTATGTCCGATAACGGATTAATTTCATTGGAAACGTGCGTGATTCTGTCGTCTTCAAAGATGCGCACGACTTCGGCGATGGCATCAACTTCGCGAATATGAGAAAGAAATTTATTTCCCAACCCTTCCCCGCCAGCCGCGCCCTTCACCAATCCGGCGATGTCAATAAATTCCACCACAGCCGGGATAACTTTCTCGGATTTGGACATGGTCGCCAGTTTTTGCAATCTCTCATCCGGTACCGGCACGATGCCAACCGACGGATCAATGGTACAAAAAGGATAGTTTTCTGAGGGAACGCATTTTCTGGTTAATGCGTTAAAAAGCGTTGATTTTCCAACGTTTGGTAGACCGACAATGCCGATTGATAGTGACATTCCGCGATTTTAACAAATTCGACTGCGTAAATACAGCCCAATTTCTACCCCTGCCTGATGTTCAACCACATGAGCGTGAAGACGGTTGTTAAGCCAACGATTAACAAAAATAACAAACCATAAGTTATGTGAGCCGGAGAAAAGATCATCTTTGTTTTGCTAAAATAACCGCTCCTTAATTTTTTAAAGAAGCTTGGTTTGGAACCTTTTATAGAGATTTGTTTTCTGAAAGATAAGATTTTGTAATCCTGCGAAATACCGATGATGGCTAACCCCACGGCGTCGGCAAATAGTTTTATGTTTATTTCTTTCTTAAAAATCGGACTTCTGACGATAAACGGTAAAGAAGCTAGAGCCTGGATATTTTTGCCGGTCTGTTGGGCGACATAACCATCCAAACCATTTAGAAGCGAGCTTCCGCCAGTTAGATAAATCGCGTCCACGGTTTCCCCGCTGTTTTTTTCGTAATAAGCGATGGCCTCACTGACTTGCTTTAAGAGCTCGTTCAAAACAGATTCAACGGCCGTTTTGTAAGAAGGATTTGGGCTGTCGCCGACCCCAAACTTCATTTTTAGTTGCTCCGCCTCAAGTTTCGTGACATTCAAAGATTTGGCAATCGCGTCCGTTATGGCGTCACCGGCTAGTGGCAAAGTGAAAGATAATTTCAACAACTGATTGCCGCCGATGATGCTAACGGTGCTAGTCTCGCCGCCGATATTGAGCAAAACGTAGTCATCTTTGTCTGAAGGTGGTAAAAATACCCGAGCCAAGCTCATGCTTTCCAATGAGAAATCAACAACCTCCAGACCTAATTCACTGCAAACATTAAAATAACCATCAAGAATGTCCCGCGAAATCCCGACAAAAGTTACGTATTGCAACTCCTTTTGTCTTAATGGATAAGAAACAAAATCCCAGTAAACTTTCTTAAAATCAAGAGGAACGATTTTTTTGGCTTCTTCTAGGATCTTAGCCCTAAGTTCGGAGCCAGAAATTGATCGGCTGATGGCCACACTCCAGGTAAAAACCTGTTCTTCCGGCAGTGACAGAACAACGCGGTTGGTTGAGACTTTTCCCGGTTTAGCATTCAAAAGTAAAGTCTTAATTTTATCAACTAGCCGATCTTTATCTATGATTTTGCCCCTCAAAACAATCCCCTCTTCCAGAGTGATTCTGGAATAAGAACTTGGTTTATGAGTTAAAAATGGCCTAAATTCAAGCAATTCTATTGAACTGTCAGAGATGCTCATCCCAAAAGCTGAGTCAATTTTTCTTTTAGCAAAAGATCTTAAAGAAGTTTTTCTCACTGAATCTAAGTCTTCTTTTTTTTCTATCGTTTTCTCTGCTGTTTTCTCCACCGGCGCTTTTTTTTCTTCTGTTTTTTTCTTGTCAAACATTTATTTCAAATCATTATAACAAAGCTCAAGCAGTGAAGGAAGCTAAAAATCCGCATTACGATTAAAAGATTCAATGGTGACCGACGGAGTCGTGGTTGATATTTCTATTTCCATTTCGGCGGTGTAAGAATGATCTCCAACGACGCTGGTAACCCGAATAATTTTATCTGGGTATTCACCATCAATGACGTAAGAACACGTCTCATCATCCAAAGTAAGTTCGTCGTCAACGTCATAACTAGAATCATTGGAAAGTTTCAGAAGCACATATTCAGCGCAGGCTTCTGCCAAATAATTTGCCTTATTTGATTGCTCATGAGCCAAACTGACTTCCGCCTCATCCAGAACCTGCATGGAAAGACTGGTGATGATAAAAAGAATAACGGCACTTAACAACAAAACCGCCGTCAAAGCGACGAATCCCCGATTTCTTTTGTTTGAAAAATATAGAAACATAAATTTATTCTGGTTCTTCTCCGGAAGTTCCGAGAACCTCGTCGGCTTCGGAAATGGCTTCAATCATGGCGTTTAACGAACTTCGGCCGCTACGACTGACTTCCTCGTAAGCCCGAATTTTTTCTTTGCCGTCCAAAATATTAAGCGAGACTTGCGTAATGACGCCCAACATTATTAAAGTAATGGCGAAATAGATTAAAAATTCCAGAAGAGTGAAACCTTTTTGTAATTTTTTTTCAGTCGGCATTTTGCTCATTATAACAAATCATTCACGATACCAATTGGTGAGGAAAGTAAACAGACTTATGGTAATCGTAGCATCTCGGATTGGCCAAGAAACCTGGCTTTCTATGACCATAACGGAAGTCGTGGCACTCACTGGTTCTTCCGTGTATTCCTCCGAAGTGGTGATAATAATCGTTCTGGTGAAATTTTTTCCCAGATCGGTGACGTCCGGATTTCCGGGATCCAATGTCCAGGTATCATCTTCGGACAATAATAGCCCATATGCTCCTTCCGCAATTTCGTCAAAATCTTCGTCCCGAATGAGTTTAACCGCCTCTAATCCCTCCTCGGCAAGCAAAATTCCTTGGTCTAAGTTTCTAGCTCTTTCGGCCGTGGTCATAATGTCTATCATGAACAAGCCAATGCCCACGATTCCGATGGTAAATACGGCAATAGATAAGATGACTTCCAGCAGACTGAATCCTCCATCGCCAGTTTTATTTTTTTCATTTAAGAATTTCATGATTTAAATTTCGTCGCAATTTTCGCCCAACTCTACAAGACCGGATTCGCAGACTGATATGAATTGCTCAACGGCGCCTTTGGTAAGAGTAATTGTTGTGATTGATCCTTCGTTCGGTAATCCCGTCCCTTTTTCAAAAGAAATCTCATTTACCGGGTCGGCTTCCGGATCAAAACTGACAGATATACTCTGTAAGTCGTAAACTTCGTCATAATCTGCCGGGACATCGTTGTAATCACCGTCAAATATCACATAGACGTCTTCGCCCGAATCAAAGGCCACTCCATAAGAACTGTCGTCTCGCCTGTAAAGAGAAAAAGCCTGGGCTTTTTTGAGGGCCGAAAAAATTTCATCGGTAGCGCTTCTGGTTATTTGATTGTTGTAGAAGTCAATGGATATAGGCAAAGCTAATGCGGCAATTACCAGCACAATGCCAATGGTAATTAAGATTTCTATTAGTGTGAATCCATAAGATTTCATTTGCGGCTTATTTATCTAAGACTTCCCGACAAAGTGTAGATCGGCAAGATAATTGACAAAGCTACAATACCGACAACAAGTCCAATGCCAACCAAAAGAATCGGCTCCAAAATTGTCGGTAAGTTTTTTGTCTTAGTGTTAATTTCCCTGTTGTAAAAAGCGGAAAGACTTTCAAAAGAGCCTTCAATTGTACCGGTTTTTTCTCCGACGGCGATAATGCTGATAAAATTCGGTGGATATAATTTAGGAAAATCAGCGATTGAATCGGACAAACTGACGCCCTTAATCAATCTTTCTTTGATTATGATAAATGAATCTTGATATGGAACGCTGGAACTTTCCGTGCTGGCGATTTCAAAAGATTCATTTATAGTTAGACCGCTCTTCAATAAAACGTGCATCAATTGAGAATATAAGGCCAATTCATAAGCCCGAATAAGTTCTCCAAAAAACGGGATTTTTAAATAAAATTTTTGTAACCAGCGGCGAGTCAGCGTAATTCTGGATAGAGCCGTAAAGACAACTATAAAGACTAGAATTCCCAAAATAATCCAGATTGAATACGACCGAACAAAAACTGCCGTGGCCAAAACCATCCGAGTTATGAGCGGCAAAGCAATCTTCATGCCCTGAAAAACCGGTATCAATCTTGGCAGAATGAAAATCGCTAATCCGGCGCCCAGTAAAATGGCCGCGCTGAAAACAATCTTTGGATACAAAGTTACCGATTTTACTTCTTGCTTCAATTGCAAGTTTCTTTCCAACCAATCAGCCAAAAACAAAAGGTTTGAGACTAGGGTACCGCTGATCTCGCCGGCGTGTACCATACTGATAAAGACGCTTCTTAATCTGACGCTAGATTCTTGCAAAGTAACCGATAAAGTCGTTCCCCGGCTGACATTCTCAATGGCCTCGCTTAACAACTTTTTCATGGCGCTCGATTTAGCTTGCGATTGCAAAAGCCGAATAGCTTCATTTAGAGTTACTCCGCTGCGTAAAAGAATAGCCAAATCTCTGGCAAAATTTATTTGATCTCGTTGAGAAGCATTTTGTTGAAAAGATAAAAATTTTGATGACATAAAATTATGCAATTGGATTTAATAATTCATTAAGAGTCGTCGTACCGTTTATCAAATGGTAAGCCTCCCAATATTCCATGGGCTTCATCCCCTTTTGAATTGACAATTTTTTGATATCTTGGGCTAGAGAGTTTTTGACAACCAATGACCTTATTTCATCGTCGAGCATCATGACTTCAAAAATACCAACGCGACCTAAAAAGCCGGTATTACCGCACATTGAACAACCCGTGCCCTCGTAGAAATTTATATCATCAAGATTCCGTTTTTTGCCGTCAGGGCTTTCTTTGATAATCGCCTCAACATGCTTATTGGCTTTAAGATAAGCCATCTCCGCCGATGTTGGTTTGTGAGCTACTTTACAATACGGACAAACTCGACGAACCAATCTTTGGGCGATAATCAAACTTAGAGACGTGGCGATAAGAGTTTGATCAATTTCCAATTCGGTCAGACGAGAGAAAACCGTGGCGGTATCGTTGGCGTGGAGAGTGGAAAACAGGACGTGGCCGGTAAGAGCGGCGTTTATGGCGATGGAGGCTGTCTCGGCGTCACGAATTTCTCCGACCATGATCATGTCCGGGTCCTGTCTGACGATGGAACGCAAACCATTGGCGAAAGTTAAGTTTTTCTTTTCGTTAACCTGAATTTGTTGAATGCCTTCCATGGCGTATTCCACCGGATCCTCAATAGTGACGACATTTAACTTTTTCTTATCAACTAATTGCAAAATTGCGTACAAAGTTGTGGTCTTTCCGGAACCAGTTGCTCCAGTGGCGATAATCATTCCGTAAGGTCGAGCAATCATCTCTTTTAATTTTCTTAGCTCTTCCGGCATCAGACCAAGTTCTTCAAGAGACAGGCGACGAGATTTTTCCGCCAGAATACGCATAACGATATTTTCGCCGTTGGTTACCGGCAAAATTGAAACACGAATATCAAACTTTTCGTTTTTTGAGACGCGATCGAATCGTCCGTCCTGTGTCATACCGTGTTCATCAGTTTTCAAGTGAGACAAGATTTTGATGAGAAAGACTATTTTAGGATGGAGATCAAGCGGATAAGATGCGACGCGACGAAGCAAACCATCAACACGAACCCGAACTCCAACGTCTTTGGTGCTCGGCTCAATGTGAATGTCCGAGGCCTTATTTTCATAAGCGTAGTCAACTAGGCGATCAACCATTTTTACGATGATGTTTTCGTCTCCACTTTTTTTGAATTCTTCAACGAACTCCCGGAAATCTTGTGGCAAGTTATTTTTGTAGAATAGGAGAAATTTTTCAATGGCTGTCTTGGTGGCAAAGAAAACTTCGGCTTTTTTACCGACGACTTTTTCCAAATCCTTAATCAATTTAAAGTTATTGGGATTTGTCGTGGCGATTTTGAATGAATCAGAGGATTCGTTGAAAATCAAGGCTTGTTGGGCAGTAGCGACTTCTTCAGGCAGATAAGTTAGATAACTGTCTTGGATGCTTTCGTGATCAAGATCAATGTAAGGAAACCCGATTAGTTCAGCCAACGTGGCGCCAAGAATTTGTTCGGTCAGAAAGCCACCTTTTATCAGTGCCTTTTCCAGAGAGATATTTTCTTTCTGGGCGGCCGCGGCAGCTTTTTCAAAATTATCCGGCGTGATTTTTTTGCCGTTTATTAACGCTTGTTTGATTTGTTCCTCTGACATTAAGTTCTTTGTTAAGGTTCCCAATCTGCCCACAGCAGAAGTTCGTCGCTCGTTCAACCAATAATACTCTGTCTTTATCTAGTTACAGTAATAATTTCTTCACCTATATCCTGATTTTCTGTAAGTGGGGCACAGACAGTAATACGACCGTTATCGTCATCTTGTAGAATAATGTATCCATTATGGTCTTCGTCATCAAACCCGAAAGTATCAAATTCATCTGATGAAGTGGCTAGAGGGTCCATCGGAATATCAGTCAAATAACTCGCTTCGTCATCGTCACCGATTAAATCATCTAAATCAGTTCCGTCAACACAATCGGCATCGTAGAGACAAATATAGCTGGTGGCATCGGCGCTGGTTTCGCATTCATCAGCTGCGGCAGCAATGCTCACAATGCCTAAACCACTGATATCGCCCTCATTGTCAATGGAATACTGGTGAACGGCGTTTAAGATTGCCAAAACATCTGATTGTCTTTGAGCGTTGTTAGCATCGCCCAGTTGTTTAGCCGGGTTGATAGCCACGATGACGATGGCTGCCAAGATGGCGATGATGGCTATAACCAAAAGCATTTCCAATAAAGTGAAACCTCTCTCTTTTCTTAATTGATTCATAATTTTAATCCGTAAAAATAACTTAACTTTTAATGACGAAATTATACCATATATAGGTTCAAGTCGCGCTAGAACCCCATGAAAGGCTGTGTAAAAGTCGCAAAAACGCGATTTTATTTAAAAATCTCAGATAATTTGTGTTGATTCGCCAACAGTACTTCCGAGGCGGCGGCTTGTTGATCCCTTCCTTCTTTAACTTTGTCTTGTATTTGTTTAGCCAAATCTTGAAAAAAATGCGGATCCTTTTCAAGAGCGGCAATAATTTTGTCCTGCTGATCGGAAGGAATATTTTTTAACTGTCTTTTTAATAGAGCTTTCATTAAGAAATTCATTTTGTTTGGGTTACGTCTATTAAAATTAACTGTTCTTGTATTTCTCGCCTTCTGTTCCAAGCCCCGGAGATTCAAACAACAAACCGGAATCATTTAATCTTTTTTCAGCCACGGCTTTTTCTTTCTCAAGTTTTCTTATTTTTAAGTTGCGAACTAAAACCATCGGCAGCAATATTCCAAGCGGAATAATAAACCCAAGAAAAAATGACACAGCGATGACCAACCAAGTTGGACTTTGGAAGTTCCAAGCCAAAAAAACGATTTGCGCCGGAGCAATGTTTTGAAAACTGAAAAGCAGGCCAAGGGCAAAGATCAGTAAGACAAAAATGATTCTGATAATTAACATAAATGGAATTGTATCACAACATTACGACCAGACTAGATTTTTTAATGTATTATGGATATAATCGTGGAGCTTGAAATGGGCCGGTAGCTCAGCTGGTAGAGCGCCTCATTTGCACTGAGGAGGTAGCGGGTTCAAGTCCTGTCCGGTCCACCAAATTATTTGTCGATCGCCAATTCCACTATATGTTGGAGAAACTCTCCGTAATTTGAACCAATTGCTAACAAAGACTTTGGCAAAAGAGATTCATTCGTTAGGCCTGGCAACGAGTTTGTTTCAATAACATATACTCCGCGGGTCGGAGAAATAATGAAATCAGTTCGCGAGTAGTGTCGTAATCCAAGGGCCTGGTGAGCTTTAATGGCGAGATCCTGCATAATTTCACTTTCTTTGGCGCTAAAATTGCCGGGGCAAATTTCCTGCGTTTCACCAGAGTATTTCGCGTTGTAATCAAAAAACTCCGAACTTGATGGTATGCGGATTTCTACCGGGAAAAGAGAGTAGAAATCTTTATTTCTAAAGCTCTCAACAACCGCGACGGTGGCTTCCTTGCCTTTTATATATTCTTCTACCAGTAATTTATCGTATCGAATAAACAAACTTGTTAAAGTCTCCTTCAAAGATTTGTAATCACGAGCAATAGAGATTCCCACCGAAGATCCGAGGTTAACCGGCTTAATAATTACTGGCATCGGAAAAGTTCTAAAAATATCAGTTGCCAATTTATCTATATCGCCGTCTTCTCTGTTAACTACCTTATAATATGGGGTTTTAATTCCAAACTTTTTATAAATGTCTTTGGTTTGTGCTTTGTTCATGGAAAGGGCCGCGGCCAATTTTTGCGGGCCGGTGAAACAGACGCCGGTAGTTTCCAGAATTTTTTGAACCTGCCCATCTTCGCCGAATTCGCCATGCAAAGCGTTGAAAACCAAATCGCAGTTTTGACAGATGATCTCCGGTCGAACTTCTCGACCGCGCGAAATCCATTTGCCCTGTTTGTCAATGACAACGTCCAAAATTTCGTGCTTTTTTGATAGCTCGTCAATAACTGCCCGCCCAGTTTTCATTGAAACCTCGTATTCGCTGGACGGCCCACCTCGGAGAACTATGATTTTTCTTCTCATTGGAATAAATTTTAACACACCAAAACCCAAGAGTTAAATTCGTTTAAGCGGACTAATTATATTTCTTCAGAAATTCTTTTTTAAGTTTGCTGAAAGTGTTATTCAAAATAGCCCTTCTCATCTTTTTGACCAAGTTGACGATAAAATACAAATTATGAATAGAAGCCAGGGTCGCGGCTAAAATTTCGTCAGCCCGGAAGAGATGCGCCAAATAAGCCCGGGTGTATTTTTTGCAAGTGTAACATCCGCAAGTCTTTTCAATCGGCGATAAATCTTCCTGAAAGGCTGAGTTATTCAAATTAATCTTACCTGAAGAAGTATAGACCTGCCCCGTTCGAGCGATTCTGGTCGGCGCCACGCAATCAAATAAATCGCAACCGTTTTCCACGGCCATGAAGAGATCTTCCGGTTCGCCAATACCAAGTAAATGTCTTGGTTTTTCTTCCGGTAAAATCTCATTGACCCAGCGGACGGCGTTTGACATATCGACTTTTTGAAAGCTGCCACCGATACCAAAACCATCAAAATCCATTTTGGAAATAACCTCGGCGCTCTTCTTACGCAATTCCTCGTGCCGACCGCCCTGAACGATACCAAAAATCGCCTGCTTTTTTGAAATCGGTTGAGCGCGATGATATTTCAAAGATTTTTTTGCCCACCGATGAGTTCGATCCAAAGACTCTCTCTGATAATGAATTGATTCGTTGGGCGAAGTGCATTCATCAAAAGCGAAAATAATATCCGCCCCAATTTTATTTTGTATCTCAATTGATTTCTCGGGAGAAAAATAATGGGCCGAACCGTCAATATGAGATCTAAAATAAACACCATCCTCTTTAACCTTGGCTGGTTTAAAATTTTCCACGATTGGGCCACGGTTTTTTCTAGTTGTCTCGGTAAAATCTTCAAGCAAAATTTCTTCGGCGTGATTTTTGGTTATTTTCGTGATGTTTTTACCAAAAGCAGCCCCCAGAGAAAAAACTTGAAAACCGCCGGAGTCTGTCATGGTCGGACCATTCCAGCCCATTATTTTGTTGAGTCCGCCAGCGCAAGCGATACGATCTTCACCCGGTTGTAAATGGAGATGATAAGTATTGGCCAAAATCACCTCTACGCCAAGGTCTTTGACCTGTTCTGGGGTCAAAGATTTGATTGTTGCCTTTGTTCCTACCGCCACAAATGCCGGAGTCTGAATTTTTCCGTGAGCGGTTTTTAAAACCCCGGCTCGTCCCAACGCCTTAGGCTCTTTCATTTTTTTGATAATTTTGAAATCAATAGCCGACACAAAAGAAAGCATATAAGAGAATGGCGATTTTGCAAAGACGCTTCTCTGGTTTAGAATATTGTTCATATGATGAATAAAACGCCCAAAAAACCAGAATATAAATTGATTAATTTTAAAGAAATTAGCCAGGATATTAATCAACGGATTGATAAAATAGAGAAAGAATTTAAGGCCGGTTTTGACTTCATAAGAAATCATCCGCGAAGCGTAACTTTTTTCGGATCAGCTAGAACTCCCTCTGTTGATCAAGATTATATTACGGCGGAAAAATTGGCCGGACGAATCTGCCGAGAATTGGGCTATTCGGTATTAACCGGTGGTTCAGTGGGTATTATGGAGGCGGCTAACCGCGGCGCTTTCACTGCCGGAGGAAGGTCTCTAGGATTAAACATTAAATTGCCTAAGGAGCAAAAAACCAATTCATTTCTGACAGAAGCCCTTGAATTTAATTACTTTTTCAGTCGAAAAGTCTGTCTATCCTTTTCTGCTGAGGCCTATGTTTTCTTCCCCGGTGGATTTGGAACTCTGGATGAGTTGTTTGAGATATTAACATTGGTGCAGACCAAAAAAATTCCATCGGCTCCCGTCATTCTCGTCGGTTCATATTTTTGGAACAATTTTGATGCCTTTTTAAGGAAAAACTTGCTTGCGAATAAAAAGATAAGCGAAAGCGACCTATCTTTGTATGAAATCACTGACGATGAGGATAAGATTATTGAAATTATTAAAAGCGCCCCGATCCGGCTGGAAGATTAGACCTCAACTTATTTTCGTCAACTATTGTCGCCTGTTTCTTCGGCAGTTTCTCTAAAGAGTTTTATGGTCTCGCTAAGTTTCTCTCTTATAATATCGGGTTGAGGCACATTTCTAATGACAAAATCTAGTTTTTGCCCGGCGGTGTGAACAGAAATATTTCCATAATCAATCAGAGTTTTCAACATGCCCCGAACATCGCTGGTGACATCTTGGATCTTATCTAAGTGTAAAACGGAAATTTCCCTTCGAAATAGTCCTTTTTGTTCAATATTAATAACTTTGGTATTCGTGACAAACCAAATATCCAAGTAATAGTCTGTCCAAATTACAAAGCCCACCATCCAAAGGATAAATAACCAGGCAGAATAAAAGAAAATTACCAGAGCCAAAATGCTTCGGCCAGAAGAAATTATTTCAACCGGTAATAATTTGATGATTTCAATAACGATTAATGGCAGTAATGCCAAGAAAAGCAAAACTATTAATTGTGAAAAGAAGATAAACCAATGTTGCCTTATCTGTAAAACAAGATGTTCGTTTTTGTCTAATACGATCATGAATATTCAAATCCAGTTATAGAAAAAGCCATAATTAAAATCAAAACTATGGCTATAATCCAAAAAATCGTTCGGGCGAATATTCGGGGATTATGTTCCAGGCCATAACTTTTCCAGTGATAGATTAATATCAAATAAATCGCGATAAAAAGAATAATAAGAAAAGCTAAAATAAACCAAAGAAACTCTGGAGCGATTGGTAGATCTATAATCTTGTCTTTACCGACCATCAGATAGAATTTTAGCAATAAAAATGATTTTTTGCTAAAATTGGTAGGTCATGAATAATCTTAAAACCGATAGTTACAAGGGCGTGAGAGATTTTTATCCGGAGGATATGTTTATCCAAGATTATATCTATTCTGTTTGGCATTCTGTTTTGCAAAGTTACGGATATGAACATTACTCTGCTTCAGTGCTGGAACCATCGGAGATCTACGAAGGCAAAACTAGCGCCGAAATCGTCTCTGAACAGACTTATACTTTTAAAGATCGCGGTGACCGCCGAGTCACTTTGAGGCCGGAGATGACTCCGACCATAACTAGAATGGTAGCTAAAAAACAAAAGAGCTTATCTTTTCCGTTGCGCTGGTACTCAATACCGAATGTTTTCAGATATGAGAGACCACAACGCGGTCGCTTGCGAGAGCACTGGCAACTAAATGTTGACATTTTCGGCCTAGACGGACTTGAGGCCGAGGCCGAATTAATTGAAATCGCGTCAGCGATAATGCGAAATTTCGGATTGAAAGACGGTGATTTCATTATAAAAATAAACGATCGCAAAATTCTGGAGGAAGCTCTGGCTGGTTTGGGATTGGACGAAAATAAAAAAATTCTAGTCAGAAAGCTCTTAGATCGAAAAGACAAAACGAAAGATTTTGAAGAACAGATGATTGAGCTGGTTGGACAAAGTTTTGAGAAAATATTGCAGCCGAACGAAAAGATTCAAGAATTAACCAGAAAACTAAAAGCTCGCGGAATTTCAAATGTTGTTTTCGAGCCGATGTTAATTCGCGGGTTTGATTACTACACCGGAATTGTCTTTGAAATTTTTGACACAAACAAAGACAATGGCCGTTCTCTTTTTGGCGGCGGTCGTTATGACAATCTTCTGACTCTGTTTGGTGGCGAAAAAATTGGTACAGCCGGTTTTGGAATGGGAGACGTGACAATCCGAGAAGCTTTGGAACTACGAAATCTTCTACCAAATAGATTATGTCCGGCCCATGTTGCGATCTGCCCGACTAATGAATTAGCTTTTGATTATGCCGCTTCCCTAGCCAACAGATTAAGAGTCGCCGGAATTGACGCGTTGGTCAATTACGACGGCAAAAAAATCGGCGAGCAAATTAAAAGAGCCGACAAAAAAGGCATACCCTTTATCATCTGTGTGGGTGATGAAGAAATCGGAAAAAATATTTTCAAAGTTAAATATCTAAAATCAGGCAAAGAAAAAGAATTACCTGTGGAACAGATCGCGGATTTTGTCTCTAAAACGCTTTCGGAACGCTAAGCGCTTAATTTATTCATGAATTACATCGTCTTTGACGTCGAAACTAAAAACACCTTCAGTGAAGTTGAATCTAACGATCCAAGAGATTTGGATATATCGGTAGTTTCTGTTTATGAGAAGGATTCTGATACTGTTAAAAGTTTTTTAGAGCAAGATTTCCATGAAATGTGGCCGATTTTTGAACGGGCGGATATAATCGTCGGATATAACTCGGAGCATTTTGATATTCCCTTGCTTAATAAATACTATTCCGGCGATTTGTCACGTTTTAAGGGGGTGGATCTAATGGCCAGCATAAAGAAAAATCTTGGTCGTAGACCCAAATTGGATAACGTGGCGGCTGGCACCTTGGGCAGAAATAAAATCGCCGAAGGACTTAACGCCGTAGAGTGGTGGAAACAAGGTAAAATTGATCAAATCAAGAAATACTGCGAAGAGGATGTCTTAATCACAAAAGAAATATTTGAATACGCTCTTAAAAATAAAAAGGTTTTAGTGAAAGATAAATTTAGCGACAATGTGATAGAGGTCCCCATTGACACTTCGGAGTGGAAAAAATCAACTGACACGCCAAAATCAACCAAGTCGCTTTTTTAAAGTAATCTTTGAATGTTATAATTGCCGGCAGTTAATCTATGAACAGAAACGCTACATTTTTTGGAATAATTTTAATATTAATTGGAGTTGTTGTTGCCAGCGGAATAATTTTGGGTCAAAAAAACGCGCCTCTTCCGGAAAAAATCAGCGATGAGGAAATTAGATATGCCATAAGTCCGGTAACAGATGACGATCATATTCTGGGTAATCCCGAAGCCGAAGTTATTTTTATTGAATACGCCGATTTTAAATGCTCATTCTGCCGGGAATTTCATTCAACAATGGAAAAATTAGTAGAAGAATTCGGAAAAAACGGAGATTTAGCCTGGGTGTACAGGCATTTCCCTAGAGAAGACGCGCTCCAAGATAACAACTCCCTCTCTACGATTTCAGCCGTTGCCGCCGAATGTGTCGCAGACATCGGCGGAGAACCAAAATTTTGGCAGTTTGTCTCAAAAGTAAATCAGGAGCTGCCCGCATCTTTTACTCAAGATGACCTAGAAGATGTCGCAATGAGCCTATCCATTGAGAAAGAAAAGTACGACGAATGTCTGGCCGACCAAAAATTTAGAGATAAGATTAAAAAATCAATTGAAGATGGGTTAATAATATACAAATACGATTCTGATTTTGGAACCCCATATACTATTATTGTCACTCAAAGTGGAGATCAAGTAGAAATGATCGGCGCACAAGATTTTTCCTATCTAAAGGAAATTGTCAGTCAGCTTTTAAATAAGACTCCTCAATAATTTTTAAGTTTGTCAGAAGCGCTGTGCTGTCGGATCTTTTCGTGCGCCTTTGATTCAATCTGTCGAATTCTTTCACGAGTAACGCCGAACTTTTTGCCGACTTCTTCAAGGGTGTGTTGTACGCCGTCTATAAGACCGTGCCGCAATTCTAAAATTTTTCTTTCTTTTTCGGATAAATCGTTGAGAATTTCTAAAACCTGATCTCGCAGAATTCTATGAGACGAATCCTGATCCGGAGAAGAAATATTTTCATCTGGAATGAAATCTCCCAGGGTTGATTTTTCATCGCCTTCGTCACCGACGGGATTTTCCAGTGAGACGGTGCTTTGGTCTATCTTTTCAATCGTGTAAATTTTCTCCAACTCTAAGCTCATTTCTATGGAAATTTCGCTTGGCAAAGGTTCGCGACCAAGGTCTTGCGACAGTCTACGAAAAACTTGTTTATATTTGGCTATAGTTTCAACCATGTGCACCGGCACGCGGATCGTTCTGGACTGATCGGCCAGGGCCCTGGTAATGGCTTGACGAATCCACCAGGTAGCATATGTAGAAAACTTGTAGCCTTTAGTCCAATCAAACTTATCCACGGCCTTAAATAAGCCGATATTCCCCTCTTGAATCAAATCAAGCAGAGTTAAATCAGGACTTCGGCCGACGTATTTTTTAGCAATAGAAACGACCAGACGAAGGTTGGCTCGGGCTAGAAGCGTCTTAGCATCATTATCTCCGGTTTCAATTCTTTTGGCCAATTCTTTTTCTTCATGGGCCAAAATGAGCGGAAATTGTCCGATTTCTTTCAAATACATCTGAATTGAATCAAACTGCGAGGGAGATTTCCCAGCCATGTATTTTTTAGTTTCATCCTCTTCTTTCATCTCTAAAAAGCCGCCCCCTTCTAAAATATCAATGCCGGCTGTCTCAAATTTTTCGTACAAGGCAGTCAGTAAGGGAACGTCGGTTTCTATAGTTGGAAAATGTTTTAGAATCTCATCGTAAGTAACAAACCCCCTCTCCTTGCCCTTATCCAACAAACCGGCGATGCGCACTTCCTTATCTTTTTTAGAAATAGGAGAAGTTTTCTTTGCGGCTGATGCGGAGTTCTTTTTAGATTTATTTAAAACTCTCTTAGATTTTTTTCTTTTTACTACTCGCTGCTTTTTTGATACCGCTCTTTTTTTAGACATAAAAATTTATTATATCAAATTTATAATTCCCTATTAATGGCGTTTATCTCTTTTGAAATCTCATTAATTTTTCCCAGTAATTGATCCGACTCCTTCTCGTTATTATTTTGTTCCTGGCGTTTGAGTTCCAGCAGTAATCGCTCGCGCTTTTTTATCAAGTATTTGAGCCGTAGATTAACGATCAACTCTTTAAATTCTTTTTTAATAATTTTTTCATCGCCATAACTACTTTCAATGGCGAATAAAACGTCGTCTATAAAATCTTTAACTGATTCCCAAATGACTTCATATTCTTCACCTAAAATTTCTCGAATTTCATTTCGCGCAGATTCAACATCAATTGTCGGATTCGGCAATCTCTCCTGCCATAAGATCAAGCCGAAGAGTCTCTTTTCCACGGCCATCTGATCTTTGCCTACAGAGAGAATGGCCTTGTTTTTCCTGTCGGTCGAATTTGAAATAATATCTGGCTTATAATTTTGCAAATCGGTGTAAATGGCTTCCTCACGGATTCCTAGTCTATCGCTCACAGCCTTTACGAAGTGTGCTTGATCTATCTTGTTTTTTATCATGAACAGATACGGTATTATTTTTTCTGAAACTTCCAGGCCGGCTTCTCTTTTGCCCTTAACTTCGTTTTCAATTTTTTGAATTAAGATTTCAATTATGTGTTTTGAATTTTTTACAGCTTCACGCCACTTTTTTACGTCGGCAAGAATAATGTCGGCCGGATCCTTGCCGCCAACTAAATCGGCGATCTTCACATCCATTCCCAGACCCAAGGCCATCTGCCATGCTCTTTCCGAAGCCTTGAATCCAGCACTGTCAGAATCATAGGCGATGACTAATTTGGGTGAGATTCTGGATATCATTCCCAATTGCCTCTCGGTCAGCGCCGTTCCACTTGATGCCACGGCATTTTTGTAGCCAGCCTGATGACACATTATGAGGTCCATTTGCCCTTCCACTAAAATTGAAAAATCGTTCTTTCTGATATGACTCTTGGCGCGGTCAAATCCATAAAGAACCTCCGACTTTTTGAACAACTCTGTTTCAGGGCTGTTTATGTATTTGGCCGTTTCTGATTCTTCCGCGCCGAAGATTCTGCCGGAAAAAGCTACTGGTTCGCCGGAAGAATTAAAGATGGGAAACATTACGCGGCTTCTAAAATAATCATACAAACCGCCCTTTTCGCCTCTCTTCACGACCCCGGCATCAATAAGCGCCGAATCTTTGTGGCCTTTCTTCAGTAAAAAATCGTATAGCTCCCGCCAACTATCCGCGGCGAATCCAATTCGCCAGCTTTTGATGGTATCTTCCTTTAGACCTCGTTTTTTTAAGTACTCTAGAGCGAGTTTGTTTCCCGAGAGATTTTCCTGAAAATGGCTAGTCGCCTCCTCCAATATTTTTTTAAGCTGCTTATTTTTAGTTTCCGCGCCGCTTGATTCATGAGTGATTTCAACACCGGCCCGTTCAGCCAGGATTTTCAGCGAGCCAACAAAATCAGTTGATTCAAACTGCTGAACGAAAGAAAAAATATCGCCCTTGGCTCCGCAGCCGAAACAATAATAACTGTCCCGTTCGGGCGAAATGAAAAAAGACGGGGTTTTTTCATTGTGAAAGGGACATCGTCCGCGATAATTCTTGCCTGTCTTTTCTAACTTTATGTATGATTCAACGACTTCCTTTATGCCCAATCGCTCTTTTATTTTTTCTACATCACGATGCGACATTACTGTTGGGTATTATTCTTCCTCCATCGCCCGAGCCGTTTCATATTCAGCCAGGGCAGCCTCTTCTATTTTTTTAGCCTCCTCATGTTTCTTACTGCCAGAAAAGCCGGTGCCGGCGGGAATTAGTCGGCCCAAGATCACATTTTCTTTCAAGCCAGTCAGATTATCTTCGGCGCCGCGAATGGCTGAATTGATAAGAACCTTTGTTGTGTGTTGGAATGAAGCGGCTGACAAGAAGCTTTTTCTAGAAAGAGAAACTTCCGTAATTCCCAAGACTATTGGTTCGGCCTTTGCTTTCATGCCGTCATCCTCACTAACCAAGCGATTCTCTTCAATCAAATCGTCCTGATTAACAACATCTCCAACTGTATATTTCGTATCGCCCCCGTCAATGACCTTAACTCTAGAAAACATCTGGCGAACGATTAATTCTATGTGCTTGCGGGAAACAGATTCGCCCTGGAGTTCATAAACTTTGTTGATCTGGTGAATAATATATTCCTCGGCTCTTTCTCTGCCAGCATATTTGAATATTTCAGCAATATCGGCGGAACCATCGGTTAACATCTGGCCTTTTAATACCTCATCACCAACTTTTACCAGCGGTGTTCTAATATGAGTCACCACATATTCGCTGTTTTTCTTTGATTTAGTTTTACCTCCTTCTTTTGGTGAAATAACAATAATCTTGTCTTTTCCTTCTTCCCGAATTTCGGAAACAATTCCATCAGTCTTTGCGATCAAGCAAGGACTTTTCGGTTTTCTTCTTTCAAAAACCTCCTCAACTCTAGGCAAACCTTGGGTAATATCGCCACCGACAGAAGCGGTTCCACCGGCATGGAAAGTACGCATTGTCAGCTGTGTGCCAGGCTCACCGATGGCTTGAGCGGCGACTGTGCCAACTGCCTCACCCAAATCAACGATCTCGTCATTTCCAAGATCCATTCCGTAGCACAGACTGCAAACGCCGTGACTTGTCTCGCAAGTTAGAGGTGATCTAACTTTGATTTCTGAAATATTTGAATCCTCAATGGTTTGAGCATCATCTTTGCTAATTAGATGGCCTTTTTCAAACATCTTCTTGCCGTTATCATCCTTGAGATCTTCAGCCAAAACACGACCGCGAATTTTCTTTGATAGAGAAATTTCTATACCGGAATCGCTACCGCGCTTTTTGATAGTGATAGATTTCTTTGTCTTACAATCCTTTTCTCTAACTACGATGTCTTGCGCCACATCAAAGAGTCTCCTGGTTAAGTAACCCGCTCGGGCCGTGTTAAGCGCCGTGTCGGTGAGGCCCTTTCGAGAACCGTGGGTTGAGGTGAAGTATTCAATCGGGCTGAATCCTTCTTTACTGTTTGATAGAATCGGAGTTTCAATTTCCTCTCCTCTTGAGTTAACAATCAATCCCTTCATGCCGGCCATGTTAGTAATCTGACCGAGCGAACCTCGGGCGCCAGATTTCCACATGTCGTAAACTGGTCCGTTTGGATCAAGAGTTGCCGGAATCAGAGCTTCAATTTTATTTTTAGCCTCGTGCCAGATCGTTGTTAGTTTTCTCTTCTTTTCGGCTTCAGAAAGCAAACCTTCGTTATACTGACTTTTGACTTTTTTAACTTCTTCCAAAGAGGCCTCAATAATTTTTTGTTTTCCTTCTGGAATTTGCAGATCATCGATGGCCCAAGTTATCCCGGAAGTCGTGGCATAAGTGAAGCCGAATTTCTTTATCTTGTCTAAAATCTCCGGCAAACCATGAAGTCCGTATTTATTGATAAAGTCGTTTACAACCTTGGACATCTTCTTCTTGTCAATTTCTTCGTTTATAAACTTGTAGTCGTGTGGCAATATAGAATTGAACATAATCCGACCCACGGTCGTTTCAAGAACATCTTTGTCGCCATTTACGTATTTCGTGCCACTTTTTGTTTTGACCAAAACTTTAGCTCTCAATCCAACAAGGCCATAATCATAAGCTGTCATGGCCAAATTTGGACCAGGGAACCGCATTCCTTCCCCTCTTTCGCCGGCGACCATCTTGGTCATCCAGAAACAACCTAGCAAAATATCCAGAAGCTTCGCGGCCACAACCGGATCACCGGAACCAGGCTTTAGAACATTTTTATCCGCGGCCATGATTTCGCGAGCTTCATATTGAGCGACAACCGACAATGGAACGTGAACGGCCATTTGGTCACCGTCGAAGTCGGCGTTAAAGGCGGTACAAACTAACGGATGGATTTGAATGGCATTACCTTCAATCAAAACCGGCTTAAAGGCTTGGATGCCCAGACGGTGAAGAGTCGGCGCGCGGTTTAACAAAACATATTTATTTTGAATAACCTCATCCAGGATTTCCCAAACCTCTGGAGCCTTTTCATCGATTAATCGTCCAGCTCCTCGGATATTGAAAGCCAATTCATCTTTCAAAAGTTTAGAAATGATAAACGGTCGGAATAACTCAAGCGCCATAAGTTTTGGTAATCCGCATTGGTTTAAGGCTAAATCAGGACCAATAACGATGACAGAGCGACCGGAGTAATCAACTCTTTTTCCCAGCAAATTACCTCTGAAAAAACCACGTTTACCTTTTAAGTTGTCGGCCAAAGATTTTAGCGCCCTTTTTTGAGCTTGATTGGCCATGCTGGAACTTGAACTGTGACGAATATTATTATCTACCAAAGCATCGACGGCCTCCTGAAGAATTCTCTTTTCGTTTCGCAAAATTACGTCTGGCGCGCCAATATCTTGTAATTTTTTCAAACGATTATTTCTGTTGATGACTCGGCGATAAAGATCGTTAATGTCAGAAGTTGCTTGTCTTCCGCCATCAAGTGCAACCATCGGTCGAAGCGCCGGTGGTATAACTGGAATATGCTGTAAAAACATCCACTCCGGACGAATCTCTGATTTGATCATGGCTCGAATTAAACTGATTCGACGGTTGAGTTTGTCTTTCTGTGGTCCTGTCGCGGTTGTGCTTTGCTCTTCAAGATTTTTTAATAAACTTTCCAAATTCAAAGATTTGAACAGTTCAAAGACAGCTTCCGCGCCGATTTCTGCTTCAAAAACAGAGCCATATCTCATTGAAAATTTGTGATACACAACTTCATCCAAGACCTGGCCTTTAACCAAACTGTCAATTTCTTGTTTAGTCTGGAGATAAAGCGATTTTAGCTTTTCTTTAGTCTTTTCATCTTGGGCGGTTTTACTTTTATTTTTATATTCAGATTCAAGATCACCAAGAATTCTTTTTTTCTCTGTTTCATTCACTTCGGTTACAAGATAACCGGCGAAATAGACGACTTTTTCAACGTCGGAAGAACTCATACCAAGCAAAGTGCTAATTCTTGACGGAATACTTCTCAAAAACCAGATGTGGGCGACCGGACTAGCCAGAGTAATGTGCCCCATCCTCTCGCGACGAACAATTGATCGAGTTATTTCAACGCCACATTTTTCGCAGACAATTCCCTTATAGCGAATGCCTCGATATTTTCCGCAGTAACATTCATAGTCTCTCTCCGGACCGAAAATTCTTTCGTCAAACAGTCCATTCTTTTCAGAACGTTGTGTTCGGTAATTGACCGTTTCCGGTTTTGTTACTTCGCCGTGCGACCACTCCAAAATCCGATCGGGTGAAGCCAATCTTAAAAAGATTTTGTCTATAGATGGTTTTTTATAAGTTTTTCTTTGCATGGTTGATTATTAATTATTTTTTATTGTTCTCATCATCTTCTGCCTTTTTGTCTGCGTATTTAATGTCAACATCTAGCCCCAAACCTCGCATATTATTAACTAAAACATTAAACGAGGCCGGAACATTGGTTTGAGTTATTGGTTGTCCTTTAACAATAGCGTCAAAAGCCGCCGATCGTCCGACAATGTCGTCCGACTTGTAAGTCAAAACTTCGCGAAGGGTATGAGCAGCGCCGTGACCAAGCAGTGCCCAGACTTCCATTTCTCCGAATCTCTGTCCACCGTTTTGCGCTTTACCACCCAAAGGTTGTTGGGTAATTAATGAGTAAGGCCCAATAGAGCGCATGTGGATTTTATCTTCAACCATGTGGTGAAGTTTAAGCATGTACATATAACCAACAGCGATGTCTTGTTCAAATTTTTCACCTGTTCGGCCATCGTACAAAGGCATTTTGCCATTTGTGTTGAAACCGGCCTGAGCTAATTCCGAGCGGATTTCTTCAACAGTTGCCCCAGAGAATGGCGGACAGATAGCTTGATAATTAAGTGAATTTGCCGCTAGACCAAGGTGTAACTCCAAAATCTGGCCAAGGTTCATACGACTCGGTACACCTAGAGGAGTTAAAACTATATCAACCGCTGTTCCGTCTTCCGTGTAAGGCATGTCCTCAACCGGTAGAATCCTGGAAATCACGCCCTTGTTACCGTGACGCCCGGCTAATTTGTCACCAACCTGGATTGCTCGGAGTTGAGCAACCTCAACATGAATTCTCTTGATAATTCCAGAATCAAGTTTATCTCCCTTTTCCCTAGTAAAAATTTTAACGCCGACGACACGACCACAAAGTCCGCCCTCGGCTCTTTTTGATGAATCCTTAACATCACGAGACTTTTCTCCGAAAATTGATCTGAGTAATCTTTCTTCCGGCGTAAGTTGGGTTTCGCTTTTTGGCGTGATTTTTCCAACGAGAATATCTCCGGGACGAACCTCAGCGCCAACACGGATGATTCCTTCCTCATCAAGATTTTTTAATTTGATGTCGCTGACATTTGGAATATCAGATGTCGTTTCTTCCGGACCAAGCCGTGTATCCCGAACATTAACGACGACTTCTTCTAAATGAATAGAAGTTAAGGTATCGTCTTTTACTAACTTCTGCGAAATGATAATGGCATCTTCGTAGTTTGAACCGGACCAGGACATAAAAGCCACAAGCAAGTTTTTACCAAACGCAACTTGTCCGTGGTCACTGGTTGAACTATCAGCCAAAAGCCCGCCTTTTTTCACTTTGTCTCCGACATTAACAATCGGCTTATGTCCGAAAGCCGTAAAACTATTTGTTCGGCGAAGGTTTTCCAATTCATATTCTTTTTTCTCTCGACCAGAGTTAACGATAATTCTTCTGCCGTCAACCGCCTCAACGACTCCCGCCTCTTCGGCGCGAATAACGCGATTTGAATACTTAAGCGAGTCTTCTTCAATACCAGTCGCCACGAGTGGAGCTTCTGTTTTTAACAGCGGAACAGCTTGTTTCTGCATGTTTGAGGCCATCAGAGCACGGTTGGCATCATCGTGATCCAAAAATGGCACCATGGATGTGGCGACAGAAAACGCTTGGTAAGGAGCAACGTCCATGAAATTTATTTCAGTATTTTTAACGACATTTGGAACGCCATGAACCCGGGCATTGACATATTTGTCGGTAAAATGTCCGTTTTCATCTAATTTCAACGCGGCATGAGCGATAGAATATTTTTCCTCTTCGTGAGCGTTGAGATAAACGATTTCGTTTGTAACTTTTCCGTCCTCAACCTTCAAATAAGGCGTCTCAATCATTCCATATTTGTTGGTTCTAGCGTAACAAGAAAGTCTCAAAATCAAACCGATGTTTGGTCCTTCAGGAGTTTGAATCGGACAAACTCTGCCGTAATGAGAAGGATGAACGTCTCTAACTTCAAGTCCGGCTCTCTCTCTAGTCAAACCTCCGGGTCCAAGAGCAGAAACAGTTCTTAGGTGTTCAATCTCCGTCAAGATATTTTCTTGCTGCATGAATTGAGACAGCTGACTGGTGGTGAAAAATTCCTTAATTCGAGCTTGCAACGGTCTCGGGGTGATAAAATTGGCCGGCAAGGTCGTCGAGGTGTCCATGGTAGACATTCGATTTTGGATGTTTCGACGCATTTGAGCTAGACCCGTTCGAACTTTCTGTTGAAGCAGTTCGCCAACAAATCTAACTCGACGAGAACCAAGGTGATCAATATCGTCTTCTATGGCATCTGGCGTATGATTTAACTCAACAATATGAGAGATGATGATGGCTAAGTCGTCTTTGTCAATAACTCTCTTTTGCAGAGCTTTTTTATCAGTCGGTAGACCAAAACGGTTGTTGAACTTGAAACGACCAACTTCTGATAAGTCATAACGATCTTCGTCTAAGATAGAATCAACAAATTCTCTGGCATTTTCCAAGGTCGCCAAATCGCCATCGCGCAATCTTTTATAAATATCAAGATATGCGTGTTCTAGCTCTTTGACCGAATCTTTGGCCAAAGTTTTCTTAATCGCCTCAACAACAAAGTCATGACCTTTAAATAATTTTAATATGGCTTCATCTGTCGCCGTGCCTAAAACTCGTAAAAGGGTCGTGACTGGGAACTTGCGGTTTCGATCGATTCGGACATAGACAACATTATCGGCATCGGTCTCAAATTCTATCCAAGCACCTCTGGATGGAATTATTTTGGCACCGAATAAAATTCGGCCGCGGATCAAATTTGTTGTAAATAAAATCCCGTAAGAACGGGCTAGTTGTGGAACGATAACTCTTTCAACGCCATTGATGATAAAAGTTCCGTGGCGAGTCATTATTGGAAACTCGGACAGGAAGATGTCTTGTTCTTTGGTCGTATTAAGGGCTTTGTTTACAAGGGTGGCTCGAACTTTAAGAGGAGCTTCGTAAGTTAGATGATTGAATCGGGCTTCGCGGCTAGTCAATTTCGGTTTCTCAAAAATCAGTTCGCCTAATTTAAGATCAAATTTTTTCCCGGAATAATCAGAGATCTCTGAAAATTCCTTGAAAACTTCTTTCAAGCCGTCGTTTATAAGCCAATTAAAAGATTCAATTTGACCTTCAAACAAATTAGGTAATTCTATCGGAGGTTTTCGATACTTTGAGAAATACTTTTTTTCTCTTTGGCCGACAGTTTTGGCTTCGTCTTTAGCAAACTTGGTGTTTTTCATATTTAATTATGCAGACGCAAAAATTGGGCGGAACTCTCCCCTTTCAGAGTTTCGCCTCTTATGATTAATTAACTTTTATAATTTTCCAAAAGCCGCATCCGCTAGCTTTTATTATTTTTAATATTTAAACCGCAATTTCTGCCCGAACTCAATCCCCTTTAGCGTTAAAGATAGGATAAACTAAAAGTAAACCCGCGTCAACGAGTTTTCCACAGAAAATGGCGGTGAATTTTAACTAAAATCAACTAGCTGGCTATATATCGGACTATAACAACACCATCACCGCCATCTCCGCCTGCGGCATCTTGACCTCCACCTCCGCCACCACCAAGTCCATCCGTTCCATCTTCCGCCGGAAACGATCCTTCATCGCTGTAATTTGCACCAGAACCACCGCCTCCCTGTCCGCCAGCGGCTTGGGATGGACCAACTCCACCTCCGCCACCACCATAATAGGTGGCGACACCTGTTATATCAGAAGAAATGCCATCACCTCCGGTTCCGCCGTTAGTGCCATCAGAGTCCTCTCCAACCGCGCCGGCCCCACCACCGCCTCCGCCTCGGCCGCTAGACTCGTCACCTCCATTATTACCTTGTCCAGCTTCACCAAGTCCTGGCGGATCATCATTATTCTGCCCGGCGCCTCCCCCAGAACCACCGTCACCGGCTTCATTTGCTGTACTATAACCCCCTCCTCCACCGCCACCAATTGCAATATAATCATCACCAAAAGAGCTATCTCCGCCGTTTTCTCCAGCATTATAAGGATCACCAGCTGGCCCACCTGCGCCACCAGAACCAACAGAGATTCCTATTTCACCAGATAAACCAGATACGCTTTCTTCTATAACGCCGCCGCCTCCACCACCTCCGGAATGTTTCTGCCCTCCTCCTCCTCCACCGCCAACAACAAGAATATCAGCATCACAGGTACCAGAGTTAACTGTGAACGTGCCGGCCCCATCAAAAGTTAAAACTGTGTAATCGCCATCAGTAGCGGAGTCATAGGATCCGGCAGCAGTAACATCACATTCTTCTCCCCCTCCACCACCTTCTTCTTCAACTAACGAAGTTGAAGTTCCAATGACAATGCCGCCAAGTCCTTGTTCTTTTGAACCAGGAGCAACTAAAGCTAGTTTGTTGCCAGTCTGTAGAGCGATTTCGTAATTACCACCATTTGGATTTTCTGGTAGAGCAGAAAGATAAGTTGGTACTAAAGCGTCTTCAATATCAATACAATCTTCTCCTCCGCCAGTATTGCAGATTTCTTGCAGACTACTATCTAAACCGTCTGGGTATTCCAGGTTATCTATGTAGTACTGTTGGACAGCTTTATGGATAGCATTGAGATCACTAGCTCTTTGAGCATTTCGAGCTTGGGCTAGTTGCCGCGCTGGGTTGATGGCCACGATAACGATAGCAGCTAAGATGGCGATGATGGCGATGACCAAGAGCATTTCCAGGAGAGTGAAACCTTTTGAGGTGTTTCGTCTTAATGATCTAGAAAAAAACATGAGGATAATTATATTGTGAACTAAATTATAAAAACCTATGTGGATATTGTACCACGACGAGCAAAATGCGTCTTTATTTGTTACCGGCGTTTTTCCACATGTTGATTTTCTTATGGTCACCGCTTAGAAGAACTTTTGGCACACGGTAATTTTTATCTTTTATTTTGAAGATCTCCGGACGCGTATAAACTTTGTTTGAAGAAATCCGCCGTTCTTCTAATGACAAATCGTTGCCCAAAACGCCCTCAATCTGGCGAGAAATTGAATCAACCAAAATCAGGGCCGGCAATTCCCCGCCAGTCAAAACATACGGACCAACGGAAATTTTCTCGGTCTTAAAAACTTTATTAACCCTTTCATCGATCCCTTCATAGCGGCCGGCGATGATTACCAAATCTTTTATAGATTGGGCGATTTGTCGAGCGGTTTTAGTATCAAACTGCTTACCGCCAGGAGACAGAAAAACAATTTTGTATTTATTTTTTCGAGCAATGGCCTTGGAGATTGCGCGAATAACCGGCTCGGCTTGAATAACCATGCCCGGTCCACCGCCATACGGCTTTTGATCAATCCGGCGCCATTTGTCCCTGGTAAAATCTCTTGGGTTATAAAATTTAACTCTAATTTTTTTATCCTTTATGGCGCGACCGATAATAGACTCCTTAATATAAGAGCTCATGGAATTTGGAAAAAGTGAGATTATATGGAAATTCATATTAAAGTTCAGATTAGCTCATTTCAAACTATAAAACAAATAAATAATTCCAAACACTTTTTAAGAAACTTCCGCAGGATGATTCTTCTTGGTTTCACCGAAGGTGAAAAATCGTCCCAAAAAAGCGCAGCTCCCTACTGGGGGAGCTGACGCACATCTCGAAAAAATAGTTTAGAGGTTTTGATTGGGTTTTTTACAGCTTCAAATCTTCAACCGCCTCGTCAACCGAAGTGGCCGATTTCTTACCACCTTCCGGCTCATTTATTTTTAGATTAACGCGAGCATTATTTTTCATGCCGACAACTCTCAAAAGGGTTCTAATGGCCTTGGCGGTATTTCCCTGTCGTCCGATTATCTTGCCCATATCTTCCGGATTAACCGTCAGCGTCAACAACACGCCCATTTCATCAACCGTTCTATCAATTTTTACATCTTTTGGATTATCAACGAGAGTTTTGACTACATACTCCAAAAATTGATAATCTAGTTCTCTTCCTGACATTTTCTATCTGATTAGACCAATAATGGCAGCGCCCGAGTCGGTAACTGCTTGCTGGATATTATAATACAAGTTAGGAGTTAAACAATCGGCTTTTCTTTTGGTCCTTCCTTTGGCTCCTCTTTCGGTTTAGATTCGGTCTGAACACCGGCGACTTCAGGAGTTTTGGGTGCGGCACCCTCTTCGGCTTTTACTTCTTTTTTGATTGGGCTTTTCTTCGGCAAAACATTGATTTTTTTACCAACAATAATTTTCTTATTTATAAAAAGGTTGTTTATGGTATCCGAAAGTTTGGCCCCTTTTGATATCCAGTATTGAGCTCTGTCAGAATCAATTTTGGTTTGGTTTTTATCTCGAGCGTCATAAGAGCCTAAAACTTCCAAAAACTTTCCGCTTTTTGAGCTATTCTTTGAATCGGTCAAAACAATGCGAAAAGTCGGTTCGTTCTTCTTGCCAACTCGTTGCAACCTTATCATTAACATGTGCGTCATACTAGCAAGTCTCCTTTGTCTCGTCAACATAAATCTGATACAGTTTTATGATAATAAATATGACTAAAGGAAAAAGAGAAATAGAAGGCAAAATTTCCACTACGGGAAAAGGCTTAGGTTTTATTGAGAACCCGCAAGGCGGCGAAGACATCCTCATAAAAGCAGACAAGATAAACACCGCCCTGCCGGGAGATAAGGTCAGGGTTGTTCTAACCGGTGAGCGTGATAACGATAGATTGTTAGCCGAAGTGGTCGCAATTTTGAGTCGGGCCAGAGAACAATTTGTCGGCACTGTACAAAAAAACGAAAATATCTCAACCATCAAACCGGCCAATCCTAAAATTTACACCGATTTCATTTTGACAAATTCCGATTCGGAGAAAGTTAAACAAAACGATAAGGTCCTGGTTAAGTTTGTGCGCTGGGATAAGGGCGAACCGGGCCCGGAGGTCAGTTTATTAAAAGTTTTCGGCCAGAAAGGAATTCATGAAGTTGAAATACAGTCAATAATTTTTGAAAAGGGATTTGATTCCAGATTCCCAACAGCGGTTGAAGCAGAAGCCGAACAATTGAAAATAAACTGGTCGAAAATTCCTGAGGACGAAATTCGCAAAAGACGCGATTTGCGTGATGAAAATGTCATGACCATTGACCCGATTGATGCGAAAGACTTTGACGACGCCATTCACTACAAACAACTGGCCAATGGCAATCTTGAAATCGGAGTTCATATCGCCGACGTATCGCATTATGTTAGGTTGGGTACCGCTCTTGACGAAGAAGCTTTCCAAAGAGGTTCGTCGGTTTACTTGGTGGACAGAACAATTCCGATGTTGCCAGAAATTCTATCCAACGATTTGTGCAGCCTTAATCCTAACGAAGAAAAACTTTCTTTCAGTTCAATTTTTGAAATGACCAATGACGGCAAAGTTACCAATCGCTGGTTTGGCAAGACAATCATAAAATCAAAAAAAAGATTCACTTATGAGGAAGCTCAAGCGGTATTAGATGCTAAACAGGGTCCTTTTTACGAAGAACTGGAAACATTAAATCGTCTAGCAAAAATTTTGAATAAGAAAAATAAATTGGAAGGCGCCATTGAATTTGAAAAAGATGAAATAAAATTCGTCTTGGACAAAGATGGCCGACCAATCCAGATAATCAAAAAGGAGCCACTAGAAACTCACAAATTGGTAGAAAATATGATGCTCTTGTCTAACCGCGAAGTCGCTAAATTCATCCATGACAGGGGTCAAAAATTAGGCGGTGAGCAAAACACCCTGATGTACCGCGTTCACGATGTTCCAAGCAAAGAAAAAATTTCCGATCTGGCGATTTTCTTGAAGGCCCTTGGTTATCACTTAAAGACAAATTCCGCCGGTGAAATTTCGGCCAAAGATTTAAACGATTTGTTCGCCGAGATTGAGGGAAGAGACGAAGAACAATTGATAAAATCGGCCGCCGTAAAGACGATGAGCAAAGCGATTTATTCAACCGAAAACACCGGGCATTTCGGCTTGGCTTTTGAACACTACACTCACTTTACTTCTCCAATTCGAAGATACCCTGATTTGCTAGTTCATCGGATTTTAGAAAAATTTTTAAACGATCAGAAATTAGATAAAAAAGAAATTCTGCGACTGGAAAGAGGAGCCGAATTGGCCACTGAAAGAGAAATCGCCGCGGCTGAAGCAGAAAGAGAATCAATAAAATACAAACAAGCCGAGTATATGGCCAATCATATCGGAGAAATTTTTGATGGAGTAATTTCTGGCGTGGCTTCGTGGGGAGTTTACGTTCAGTTAAAAGATACTCTGTCAGAAGGAATGGTTCATATTTCAAAACTTGGCAGCGATTACTTCAGATTAGAAGAGAATAAATATCAAATAGTCGGCGACAAAACTAAAAAAGTCTTTAAATTGATGGATTCCGTCAAAGTAAAAATTGACTCAATTGACATGGATCGTAATGCCATTAACATGAGTTTGGTGCGATAATCCACTGGAGCCGATATCTCTACTTTGCCCACTGAGTTCCTTCGTCAAAAGCCACTGACAACAGCTGAGAAGCTCCGCCGATCATGGTAACTCCGTATAAAACACCGGCGCGACTCATAGTTTCGCGATTATGAGTAATTAAAATTAGCTGAGAACTTTTGGAAAGATTTTCTATCATATCGCCATATTTTCGGCTGTTGGCTTCATCGAGAGCGGCGTCAGTTTCATCCAAAATAATGAACGGTGGTGGATTAACTTGAGAAATAGCAAACAACAAGGCAATGGAAGTTAGAGCTCTTTCTCCACCGGAAAGCATCATCAGGCCGTTTATCTTTTTTCTTGGCAAATTAACTTTTATGTCAATTCCCTCTTCTGGTTCCTCTTCTTCCTCCGGTGCCGATTCAAGGTCGCCTTCATCAAACGACAAGTCAGTTTCTTTTCTTCGGCGGATTTCAGTCTTTATAACTTTGATTCCGGCCGTACCGCCGCCGAACATTAGTTCAAAGAACTTTTGAAATTCATTGTTTATTTTTGCTACGCCCTCGTGAAACTTAGTTTCAATTTTCTGTCCAAGTTCTTCAATCAGACTTTTTAGAGAAATAGAGGATTTCTCCAGGTCTTCAATCTCCCGAGCTAAAAATTCATCTCGTTCGGACGCGTCTTTATATTCGCGCAGGACGTCCTCGCTGACCACGCCGCCAGCTGATTCTTCAACACGAATTTTCAGGCGTTCCAATTTTTTGCGCTTTTCAAGCTGCTCTTCTCTGGAAATTTCAGGGCTTTCGACGGAAATAGGCGCAGACTCGTAATTTAAGACCTCTCGACCGACCAAGACAACAGCTTCGGTCAATTCCTGCTTGAAGGCCGTCTCGTCGCGATTGAGCGTGTCTATAGCAATGGAATGTTTAGAAATCTCCTGTTGAATGTCATTTTTCTCTGACATTAATGTGACAATCTTTTTTTCGGCCGCCAAAGAGCTTGATTTGTCTTGATCTAACTTTTGTCGAAGATTTTTAATTTCCTCGCGGCAAAAACTTTCTCGGTTTTTTATGGAATCAAGCGCCGAATTAATTTCCTCTTTTCTCTCGCGACATTTCTCGACTTCCGCTTGCATCTCGTCCACTGGACCATGACCGGCTATTTTACTGATCAAAAACTCTTTGACGAAATTGATAATTTTCTTAACAACCTCTCGCAAAATGGCCACGTCTGAAGCTCCGGCGGATTCTTTATCAAGGTCTTCAATTTTATTTTTAATTTCATTAAGCTCCGACTTGGTTAATGAGACCGATTTATCTTCAGCTTTTTGTTTTTCAATAAGTCTTGTTAAAGAAGAAAGCTGTCCTTCAATTCGGCCATCTTCTTTCAACAGATCTTCTTTTTCTTTGGTAATAGAAGAGATCTGATTCTCTAGATCTTTTATCTTAATCGTCAAATCATGATGAGTTTGATTTTGCGTTAACTTTTCCGCAGCGGCGATTTCTGTGGCTATTTCGCGCAAACGTTTTTGCGGACCATCAATATTTTTTCCAAGTTCGGCTTTTTTAGATTTCAAATACTCGGTTTCAGTCTTCAAATACTCTTTGTAAAAAGTCAGCAAAGTTCCCTTTAACTTCTCGCCCTCTTCTATCTTCTCAACTTGCTTTTTCAGGAATTTAATATGTGGAGCAATCTCCCTTCTCAACGACTGAACCTGTTTGATATTTTCCTCCGTTTTGATCAGTTTTCTTTCGCTTTCAACTTTTTTATATTGAAAAATTTTAAGTCCGAGAGCGTCTTCTAGCATGGTCTTCCTCTCTTTTGGACTTGAGCTTAAAATGCGGTCCGCTTCGCCTTGAGAAATAATATGGTGGCCGCTAGAACCAATATTGGCCGAGGCCAAAAGTTCAATTAGATCTTTCAAGCGAACCTCCGAGCCATTAATTATGTACTGATTTATGCCATCTCGATGAACAATTCTCTCTAAGGTAACGTCCTCAAAATCAACCGGCAAAATCTTTCTGGAATTATCAAAAACTAGTTTAACAGAAGCTCGGGATTGTCTGGGCAGAGTCGGCGTACCGCTAAAAATTAAGTCTTCACCTCTTTTCCCGCGCATGGATTTAAAAGACTGCTCACCAAGAACAAAACGAAAGGCCTCGGCAATGTTTGATTTGCCCGAACCATTCGGTCCAACAATAGCGGAAATGGGAAAATTGAATTTGAGATTCGCCTTTTTGGCAAAGGACTTGAAACCGAGGATTTCTAGCTCTTTCAGGTACATTAGAAAGGTATTATAACAGAGCCGAATTTATTTTGAAGAAGCGGCTTCTTCCAGCAACACCTTCTGAGCCACACTTTGTTCGGCTTCCTGTTTGGATTTCCCCTGACCAATATTGATTTCTTTTTCGCCATAGAATAGGGCAACAGTGAACTTTTTGTCATGGTCCGGGCCTTCTTCTTTTATAGTTTTGTAAGTCGGAGTAATTCCTAATTTTTCTTGAACTATTTCTTGTAATTTGCTTTTGGCGTCAATCCAAGAACCTTGAGTTAGAATTTCTTCCAATCGACTCATAAGGTTTTGATAAATAAATAATTTGGCTCGTTCGTACCCTTGATCCAGATAAATGGCGCCAATAATTGATTCAAAAGTGTTGGCTAAAATATATTGTCGAGCACGACCCCGATCTTTAGCTTCACCTTTAGATAACAACAAATATTCATTTAAACCAAGCTCGTTGGCGACATTGGAAATCGTTTGGGTGTTGACCAGCGAAGCGCGTAAAGCCGTCAGATCGCCCTCGGTTTTATTCGGAAAGCTACGATATAAGTAATCGGTTGTAGCCAGTTCCATAACCGCGTCACCTAAAAATTCCAGACGTTCATTATGTTGAAGATTGCTGCCGCGGTTTTCATTCAAATAAGAACGGTGAGTAAAAGCCTGTTTTAACAGACTCTCATCATTAAAATCTACGCCGAGCTTTTCAGCTATTTTTTTGTAATTCATTTAAGTAGTCGTTACTCGGACATTTATTTCCGCTAATTTCTTCAACGCCTTAGTAACTAGAGGCAGAATATCATCATAAAAATTAAGGTCAAGGATGTCGGCCAGCTTAAACCACTGCGCGTTATCAAGACCGCCAGACTGACTCAATTTAAGTTCTTCAAATTTGGACTTGGCTAAAAAGTAAACAACTTGCTTACGGTGCTGTCCTTTTTCCGGATGATTGGCAACGTATTCGTTCTCCCCGATTCTGTCAACGATTTCTATGTCCAGACCAAGTTCTTGCTTAATGGCGCGAACGGCCCCGACCTCGTCGGTTTCACCAGACTCAATTCCACCTTTTGATAAAGTCCAGTGGCCGAAAACATCATGCACCAAAGCAATATAGATTCCTCCGTCATGAACAGAATAAATAACCGCGCCGGCCTTTTTCTCAACAGGCATCTGTTCAAAAGGTATATCGCGACGCTTTTTGGATTTTGATTCGTCTTTACCTGGCTCTCCCAGCTCTTTATAAACTGCGCCTAAAACGCCGTTAACAAACTTACTGGAAGATTCGCCGCCGAAAGTTTTAGCCAATTCAATAGCTTCGTTTATGGCGACTTTAGACGGGACTTCTTCTCGGTCAGCAAAAAGCAGTTCGGCCAGACCAATACGCAAAATATTTCTATCAACAATGGAGATTTTATCTAGGGGCCAATCGGGCGCGGCTTTGGTAATAATTTTATCCAGCTCGGATTTTTTGGCCAGAACTGTTTCAAGCAACTTCTTCATAAAGGGCGCGTCGCTGATTCCCGGAGCAAATTCCGTAGCATTGCGCAAAATAGTTTCATCAACATCAAATTTGGCATCTCCCCGAAAATCCCATTCGAAGAGAGACTGCAACACTATTGATCGTGAAAGGTGCCGATTCGCCATGCTTTTAAGGTACAGGACAATTTTAACTTTTTATACAGAAAAGTAAAGGGAAAATTGGCAAAACACTTTTTCGAGACACGCGAGAGTCTCTCAAAAGTGTTTTGCCAATTTCCTATTTCTTTTCTGTCTCTTCTATCTTCTTGGCTTTCTTAGTAAGCTTCTTAGTTAAATCAAGAACCTGTTTTCCTTTGTACATTCCAGAAATCGGAGAAACACGATGGCGCAACGATAGAGCGCCATTTTGGTCGCGAGTTAACGCCGGCTTGCTCAATTTAATATGAGATCGGCGATTACCCGTATGAGAACTATTGCTACGCATTCTTACAACCATAGTGACCAAGAGTTTAGCAGAAGCAAAAAACAAAGGCAAGTAGCTGTGGGTTTAAACACTTATTATCCCCTTACAAAAACTCTTTCTATGAATAGAACTTAGTCCAAGTTTTCTAATCGCCCGGCGATGGGCCAGAGTTCCATAACCTTTATTATTTTTAAAATCATATTGGCGATATTTTTTAGGAGATTTCTTCGCCAACCGAACCATAAAATCATCACGCCGAACTTTAGCCACAATAGAAGCTAAGGAGATGATTGGTTCCTTTTCATCGCCACGAATAATGGTCTTTTGTTTTTTAAATCTTTTTGGCGCGAACAAAGACCCGTCTAATAAAATAGCCGCGCTACTCGGAATTCGCAATTCCCGAAGTCCGGCATTTAAAGCTTTGGCAATGGCCGAGCTAATACCAATGCGGTCAATCTCTCGGGCCGAAACCGTTTGATAAGAAAAATCCAAAAGCTCTTCCTTTTGCCATCTTCTTATTTTAGAAAACCAAGTCTGTCTCTTTTTTTCTGATAATTTTTTTGAATCACGCAAAAATTTTCTTTCGAGCGATTTTAGAAATCGGCCATAATTCCCCGCTAACATCTTTAAAACACAGACTGAAACCGGTCCCGCCAACGGGCCGCGACCGACCTCATCTATACCGACAATTATTTTCTGCACCTTTTTCTTATACATTTTTTGTTGTGAAATGTTAAAAAATTTTGCGAAATACTCTTCGGACTCTTATAATACCAGCATGAAATTGAATCCGACACATCTCCATGTCCACAGCCATTATAGTCTTCTGTCGGCTCTGCCCAAAATTCCGGAGTTGGTCGGACGAGCTAAAGAACTTGGAATGATGGCCCTGGCGCTAACAGATAATGGTAATTTGTACGGAGCAATTCCCTTTTATCAAGAGTGCATTGAAAACGAAATAAAGCCGATTCTGGGTGTTGATTTTTACGTGGCCAACAGAACTCGTCACGACAAAGAGCCGCGAATAGACACGGCCCGCAGCCGATTAGTTTTACTGGCCAAAAATAAGGTCGGCTATAAAAATCTGATTAAACTCGTTACTTATTCGCACCTGGAAGGTTTCTATTACAAACCAAGGATAGACAAAGAACTTATCCAAAAATATTCGTCCGAATTGATCTGCGTCTCTCCCGCTTTTGGTGGCGAAGTCGCCAACGCCCTGCGAGTAAATGATTTTGATAAAGCTAAGCAAATTATAAAGTTTTACGAGGAACAGTTTGGAAAAGAAAACGTTTTCATGGAAATCTGTCATCATCCAGAAATTGAAGACTTCGCCGAATTGACGCAAAAGATAAAGACTTTTGCGCGAGAAAATAATTTTCAACTGGTTGCCAGCCAAGACGTTTATTACATGAATGAGGATGATAAAGAAGCTCGCCGAACTTTGTTGATGGTTCAATCAAGTTTCGGCGGCAGCGATTCAACTTTTATGCGCGACAATGCTGATTTCTCTTTCATCGGTCCGGAAAAAATGACCGAACTTTTCAAAGATGAGCCGGAAGCTCTGCAAAATATTCAGAAAATCGTGGATGCTTGCGATTTGGAAATTGAGATCGGTAAGTGGAAATTTCCGGATTTCAAAATTGAGAGTGGCTTAACTTCAGATGAAGAGCTTAAAAGACTGGCTTATGAAGGAATAGGTTTTAGAGGAATGGAAAAATCACCGGCGGTGATTGATAGAATAAATTACGAATTGGAAATCATCGCCACGAAAGGTTATTCAAATTACTTTTTGGCAGTGGCCGATTTTTTGCGGGCGGCGAGGGAGAAAGGAATCTTAAGCAACACCAGGGGTTCGGCGGCGGGTTCCTTAGTTTCTTATTTAATTGGGATTACCACGGTTGATCCAATAAAACTGAATCTGCCGTTTGAACGATTTCTGAACCCGGAGAGGCCCTCGGCACCAGATATAGATATGGACATCGCCGACAATCGTCGTGATGAATTGCTAGATTACGTCAGAGAAAAATACGGCAAGGATCGCGTAGCACAAATCGGGACTTTCGGAACGATGATGGCGCGTGGTTCAGTTCGCGACGCAGCCAGAGCCATGGGTTACGAAGTGCGCGTCGCCGATAGAATCGCCAAATTAATTCCTTTTGGCAAACAAGGTTTCCCGATGACTATTGATCGAGCCTTGGAAGAGGTTCCGGAATTAGCCACTGTCTATAAATCTGAAAACGACGCTAAGAAAATCCTAGACATGGCCAGAAAAATTGAGGGTTGCGCCCGCCATATTGGCGTCCACGCCGCCGGCGTGGTTATCTCTCCGGACCCGCTAATTGAAGACGTGCCTTTACAATATGACCCAAAAGGAAGCGAGAAGCTAATTACCCAATATGATATGTATTCGGTCGGCGAAGACGGTATTGGACTTTTGAAATTTGACTTTCTGGGACTAAAAAATCTGACGATCATGGCCGAAACTCTAAGACGAATTGAAATTATTCATGGGGAAAAAATTGACTTAGATAAGATTCCGTTGGATGACAAAAAGACTTTTGAAATGCTGACGCGCGGAGAAACGGCGGCGACCTTTCAATTAAACGGTCAAGGTATGACCAGATTCTTGAAAGAGCTTAAGCCGACGAACGTTAACGACATCAATGCCATGGTGGCGCTTTACCGACCAGGTCCGATGGCTTTTATCCCGGATTACATTGAAAGAAAACATAATCCGCAAAAGGTTAAATACATTGATGCACGTTTCCAAGAAATTCTAGAGCCGACATTCGGAATCTTGATTTACCAAGACGATATTATGATGATCGCGGTTAAATTCGCCGGTTATTCTTGGGGAGAAGCCGATAAATTCCGCAAAGCCATGGGAAAGAAAATTCCGGAGATCATGGAGGCGCAGAAAGAGAAATTCGCCCTAGGTTGCAAAAAACACAGCGGTTTAAACGACGGACAAATCAAAAAGCTTTGGGAATCAATTGAAACTTTCGCCGCTTACGGATTCAACAAGGCCCACGCGGCTAGTTACGGGCGAATCGCCTATTTGACTTCTTATCTAAAAGCGAACTATCCCGTTATTTACATGGCCGCTGTTTTAACGGCTGATTCGGGAGATGTGGATAAAATCGCCGAAATGGTTGAAGAAGCTCGGCGGATGAATATTGAGGTTCTGCCTCCGGATATCAATGAAAGCTTTACCGATTTCACGGCTCTGGTAAACAAATCGGTGGATGAAACAACAAACAAAGCGGAGGATGAAATAATAGATAAGGTTCACGGAGAAAAAACAATAAGTGGCGAAAAGTCAAAAATTCGATTCGGCCTGACCAGCATCAAGAATTTCGGCGACGGCATCGCTCACTCAATTATCCGCGAGAGAAAACAAAACGGCTCTTTCCAATCATTGGAAGATTTTCTCCACCGAATAAACGATCGAAATCTTAATAAGAAATCGCTGGAAGCTCTAATTAAAGTTGGCGCCCTAGATAAATTCGCCGACCGTGGCGAACTAATTGGAAATCTGGAAGAACTTCTGCATTATTCAAAAGAAGCGAACGGTAATGGCTTAAAAAATCAAAATTCTTTGTTTGCCGGCTCAGAAACAGTTCTGCCAAAGTTACGGCTTAAAAAAACCGCACCAGTAAGCGATTCAGAAAAGCTGGCCTGGGAAAAAGAACTGCTTGGTCTTTATATTTCCGGACATCCGCTTGATAAATTCCGTGCCAAATTGGAAAAGACCCCGCCTATTAGAAAAAGCAAAGAACGACTGAAACCGGGAATGACTGCCGTTCTGGCCGGACATATTGACGATATCCGGATCATTAGGACAAAAAACAACAGTGAGATGGCTTTCGTGAAAGTCAGCGATTTGTCGGACAAAATAGAGGTCGTGGTCTTTCCAAAAATATTTGATAAATATAGAGATATAATTCAGCCCAAAAATTGTTTAGCCATCAAGGGCAAGTTGTCCGACAGAAATGGCGAAATTGGACTGATCGCCGATGTTCTGAAGGCGCTTTAATATGAATTTACATCTCCGCTATTTTCGGGCATAATTCACCCCATATGAATAAAGAAGACAAGATATTTAAGATTCGTCATTCGCTGGCTCATTTATTAGCTATGGCAGTATTAGATTTTGACCCCAAGGTTAAGGTCACCATCGGGCCAGTTATTGATAACGGTTTTTATTATGACTTTGATTTCAGTGACGGTAAAACTCCGACTGAAAAAGACTTAAAAACTTTTCAAAAAACCATTAAAAAACTTATCAATAAAAAGCTTGATTTTGAGAGAAAAGAGGTTTCAGAAAAAGAGGCGCGCGAAATTTTTAAAGACAATCCATATAAACTAGAGTTAATTGACGAGATTGTTAATGACGGGCAAAAAATTTCTATTTACTCAACCGGAGATTTTGTTGACTTGTGTTCCGGCCCTCATATAGAGAACACCAAAGAGATTGACGCCGAAGCTTTTGAAATCAACAAAATGGCTGGCGCCTATTGGCGAGGCGATGAAAAAAATAAGATGTTGACTCGTATTTACGGTCTGGCTTTTGAAAATGCCGCGGCCTTAGAAGAACACAAAAAGAAAATGGCTGAAGCGGCCGAACGAGATCATCGCAAGATCAGCAAAGAAATGAATCTGTACACTTTTTCCGAATTAGTTGGCGCCGGCTTGCCATTGTTCACGCCTAAAGGCACGGCTATTCGCAACGCTTTGAAAAATCGCCTTTTTGAAATTAGTGCCAGATATGACATGCAAGAAGTTACTATCCCTCACTTAGCCAAGAAAAAACTTTACGAAATTTCCGGTCATGCGGCTAAATTTTCCGATGAATTGATAAAAGTTGTTAGCCATTACGATGAATTCGTTTTGAAGCCAGTTAATTGTCCACATCACACCCAAATTTATGCTTCAATTCCAAGAAGTTATCGCGATCTGCCAGTTCGTCTGATGGAATCAACCATGCAATATCGCGATGAAATGCCTGGTGAAATCAGCGGTCTAACGCGCGTTCGATCAATTACCTGCGATGACGGCCATATTTTCTGCACGCCGGAACAGGTTAAAAATGAAGTTAAAAGTATCGCTAAAATTATTGAAGAATTTTATACGGACATCGGCTTGTTTGGCTCTCATTGGGTTTCGCTCTCTACTAGCGACAAAAAACATCCGGAAAAATACATCGGCGATCCAGAGACTTGGAAAAAGTCTGAGCAAATTTTGAAAGAAATCTCTGAAGAACTTAATTTAGGCGCCAAAACCATGGAGGGCGAAGCGGCGCTTTATGGACCAAAAATAGACTATATGTTTAAGGATTCTCTCGGTCGCGAATGGCAGTTGGCGACGATTCAGCTGGACTTTAATATGCCAAAGAGATTCGGTTTGGAATATACGGACAAAGACGGTCAAAAGAAACCGCCGGTCATGATTCACCGAGCAATTCTGGGTTCTTATGAAAGATTTCTGGCGATTTTGATTGAACATTTCGCTGGCAATTTCCCTTTCTGGATCGCTCCAGTTCAAGTGAAGATTCTGCCAGTTGGAGAAACTCACAATGAAAAAGCTCTTGAGCTTTTGGCGGAGTTTAAGAAAAGAAAAATCCGCGCTGAGATTGACGATTCCAACGACGGTTTTGGTAAAAAAGTTAGAAAGGCCAAGATTGAAAAAGTTCCCTATTTCGTCGTAATTGGAGATAAAGAAATCGCGGAAGATAAGTTCACACTGGAAAGTCGCGACAAAGGTAATATCGGAATGCTAGATTTGGAAAAATTGGTTGAAGATCTAAAATAATATTTGCCCAAATCGGCAAATTGACCGAGATCCGCAACCTCTTGACACAAAACCAAGTTTTGCTATTCTCTTGTCTAGAAAATATGGAGGCCGTAAGTTCAGTTGGGTTTGTGAACTCTTCTTGAAAAGCACCGACTTTCCGGTTTAAGCGAGTGATCGTTTCTGGTTGATCCTGGAAACGCACGCGTGGACTGGGGTCCCGGCGTCCAACCGGTTGCATAATGGAGAAGGCAGTAAAAATCCAACGTGGACACGTACCGAGAAAGGTACGGCGGTGCGGAAAAACCAATTTCCGCCGGTCTCCGCCATTAATGGCAGTTCAGTGCAGAGTTAGGGGCTACCGGTGCCGCCTAGAAGGCACCGACCATTTTCATCACCTCATCTTTCAGGGGTGATTTTTATTTGCAATGATTTTATTTAAAAAACAACGTGATTATTCTCTCAAAAAAATAAAAAGACCAGAGACTAGCTCTGGTCGTAGCGAAGAGATCAAAAAGGAAGAATTTGGCTTTCGGCAATATCCAGGAGGATATCGTAGATCGCCTCCTTCAGTGCCTCCCCTCTGGGCAAAGAAATATCCGGAAATCTTAGTAACTTCTCGGACAACATCGGTGGCCTCATCAAAGGAAAAAGCCTTTTCTGCTGATCGCGTAAAGAAGACATTAGAATGCAGAGCCGCACCTCCCTGTCAGTCAGCCCAGCGACCACTCGGGCCGGGCTAAAAAACATGTGAAGAGCTTCTTCGTCGCGCTGACCGACGACCATACATTTTTCACGATAATCGTCCATGACCCGCTCCTGCAGTTTGAACTCAAAGGCCTCCGTGTATGCGATTTGATCGCACGCATCAAGACGATTCGCGGCTTGCAATTCTTCCAACTCGTCAAGAATCTTCTTACGAGTTCCGGGAGACAAAGAAGAGGCAATCTGATCGGCGTTTAACGGCCGGCCGGGTTTATGCCAAAACACAACAGCTTCAATGTTCGACTGATAGTCGTCGCCCCTGACGGCCGAAACTCGACCATGAACGTAAACATGATAAACATAAACTCCGTCTTCAACCGTGGTATCAAAATGCAGACCGATCAGCCCCTTCTCCTTCATCCAAGCGGCAATATCAGCTATCAACAGGTTCATCTGTTTTCTCCTTATATTTGGATTCTTATGAACTATTCAAGATAGATACTACAAGTTTTAAAAAGTATGTCAAAAATAAAAGCTCGAAAGATTGCCATCTTCCGAGCTTTGGAATTAACGAACCGATTAGGTGCCAGCAAACTAATCGACCATTAGTCCGAATCGCACGATGTTGCTTCCCAGATAATATCAGAACCAAGTAACCAACTCATGATCATCAGAACGATGAAGACAAACACGAACAGGATCGCGTTGATTGCGAGCTTCACGAGAAGTCCGCCGACTCCGCCGACGACACAAGAGATCAACGGAGGATATCCACATACTTGCGAGACGATCAGGCCGATCGCGCCGCCGGTCGCAATCACTACAAGGTTACTGGAATTGACCGTCTCCAGAATATTCCAGAAAAGGTTGATGAGCCAGACAGCAGTGGTTTTCACCACAAAAAACCCGCCGAGGAAGATATCAATGGTCACCACCGAAAACGGGTTGGCCGCCAATAGGAATGTTATCTCCTCTATCACGAAATCCACCACCTTGTCTCTCCGAAATAACCTCTTTGGCGAGCGCCGGACCAACATTTTCTGAAAAAGGACTTCTTCCAGACCATATCGCTCAACGAGCAATATAGATGAGACGAACAAAAACGCACCAACGCCAACCGGCACAGTAAGAGCCAAGAATAGGCTGTGACTTCCATGCCACATAAACATGGCGGCTTTGAAATACGCCCAGATCCACGATGCCCAATACAGAATGAGGCAGATCGTCCGTAAAGTTCTCCACCACGGATGATCGTCGCGGAAGGCACGCCAACTGCTAATCAGGCCCTGTTTCCACGCACGGATTTTTTGGCCGGGCTCCAGACTTGTCAGCCAGAGACCGATCGTGCAGATAATCAGGACCAACGGTTCGACGCCCAAGACGGCGCAACTGCCAGCGAGCATCCCGATCAGAGTCGTCGGCAAAATCCAGATCATGGAAAGGCCGAGTGTACTGACCAGAAGATAATAACCGACAGCTTCGCCAAAGACGGCCCCGACAAATAGCGCTATCGCCAACTTTGTCCCCTTGTTCATGTCCACCTTCTCCTCTTGTTATAACGTACTTTCCTCAATGGCCTGAAACGTTGTGCTTCAAGTTCCACTGTTCTGGGGTAAAATAGTACAAATAAACATTCAACGTGTCAAATAAAAAACACCCGGGCATAGCCACGAGTGTTTTGTTTCTTGGAATAGAGTTGCCTACTGCGCCGCTTCTTTCGGGCGCAGATGTGGGTTGCAGGGACAGCTCGGCTCAACGCAATAGTTACCTTCGTTGTCGTCCACAACGATCGGCACCTTGCATTTCAGCCGGTGGCAAAATATCATCCCGTTCCGCAAGCAGAGCCGGATTCGTCCTTTCATACCGCATCTTTTTCTGGACATGGCAGTCTCCTTTTTTATTGGGTTTATCGCTGATCACGACTTCTTCTTTTTGGAATCATAGACCAAATACTGGCTCAAGATTATCAGCCCCATTATTACGCCCGGGGTTTGCGAGGCAATCAAAAACCAGTCCGGTTTGGATATTCCATACGCCAGCCAAACCGAATAGGCCAGTAGCGTAACCAGTATCAGTGTTATGGACAAACCTTCGCAAGTTTTTCTCTTGTAATTTTTCCAGGCTTGAGAAGTCAAGCCAAAGAAAACAACTGCCAGCGAGACAAGCATCGCCAGAGCACCGAGTATCGAGGACATTCTATCCCCCTTTCATCTCTAAAGATCCTTAGTTTCTTGAGATATTGTATCACTTGAACTTATTCTGTCAACTGTGAGTGAGAATGTTTAGGTGACCCTACAGAGAATCGAACTCTGATTTCCGCCTTGAGAAGGCGATGTCCTAACCGTTAGACGATAGGGCCAGTGGCAATTAATATAGCATTTTTAAATGAGAAGTTAAGCTCCCTAACAAAACTCCAAAGCATTTTGAGAGACTCTCGCAGGTCGGTTTTGCTTGGTCGGCACCGAAGAGTGCCGAAAACCGACCGAGAGTAGCGCGGCTCCTCGCTGGAGGAGCCGACGCGTGTCTTGAAAAATGCTTTGGAGTTTTGTTACTTCTTAACTTCTCGCTAGCCATTCTTTTTCCTGCCTAACAATCAAATCCGAAGCCGAATCCTTTTCCAAAATAATCGCCTTAGTGATTCTTTCCATCCGCATTGATTGCGATCCCTTAACCAAAATAATATTGCCCGGCTTTAAATATCTCTTAACTGTCGCGATAGCTTCTTCCGAATGACTGAAATGATAATTGCGCGATTGAGCCATGCCCTCTTCAATCGCCTGCTCATTCATCAATTCCGAAGCGCGGCCGACAGTTATCAAAATATCAATTTTCTTTTGTTTAATTAAAGCTCCGATTTTGCGATGTTCACTGGCGGAGAATCGCCCGATTTCTGCCATATCGCCAAGCACCGCGATTCTTGACCCCGCCGTTTCTATTTCGGCTAAATTGCGAATGGCGCTGGTCGCCGCCATCGGTGAAGAATTGTAACTGTCGTCAATAATAATCGTCTCGTTTTCACCAGCCAGTAAATTCATGCGACCTTTTGGCGCTTTAAAATTTCGCAAACCCTCCAAAGAAGAAACCAACGATGAATTAACCGCTACGCCAACGGAAAGCGCCGCCAGAATCGGATAAACAAATTGATCGCCAACAACATTTCTTACTGAAATCGGCAGAATACTGCCCAAATAACTGACCTTGAAAGAAACGCCGCGCGGAACTGGTCGGCCATTTACAGATTCATAAACCACCGAATAATGAGAAGCAACCAGGTCGGCATTCTCTCCCTTACCGAAAGTATAAACTTTGTGATTCGTCTTCCCTTTCAACCGCAGAGCTTTTTCGTCGTCGGCGTTCAAGACAATAATTCCGTCTCGGCGTAAATAATTGATGATATCAGCTTCTTCTTTCGTGACATCGTCTGGTCCTTCAAAAAATTCTACGTGAACCGGAACTTGGCCAAAGGCCGTCAAAACCGCAACATTCGGCTTAAGCCATGAAGCAGTTTTTTTCATGTCTCCCGGATGATCAATTCCGACTTCAATTACTAACCACTCGGGATATTTTGGATAATAGATTATCTCCAAAAATCCAATGACTAGATTAGACAACCAGCGCCACGGATTATTCCAACCGGTTTCCAGACCCAAAATAGTTAAGGGCACACCAATTTCACTGTTCAAACTTTTAGAATTCTTTCTAACATGAAAAGTCTTTGAGAGGGCCGAGAAAATGGCATCCTTGGTCGTCGTCTTACCAACCGTGCCACTAACAACGATAATCTTCGGACGATAACGCAAAAGAACAATTTTTGCTTCAATCGTTAGTATTATAAATATGACTTTTCTAATTAATGCTTTCATTTGAGTTTTGCCTATCGGCCGGTATTGAATAATAATTTATCAGAAATTTAGTAATATTCATAAAGGGTTCGGTTAAAGTATCGGCAGCGTATTGTCCGCCAACCGGTTCAAGCTGATATAGAAAAATTATAAATTGTGGATCGTAAGCGGGAAAATATCCGAAAAATGAGTGCAGAAAACGATCGTCGTAATACCCGGCCTCGTAACTTTTCGGGATCTGCGCCGTGCCGGTTTTGGCGGCGATGCTGTAATTTCTAAGAGAAAATTGTCCACCGCGCAAAGCCGTGTCCACTGTCTCAACCAACATCCGCGTAATGTTTTCAGACGTCTCCGGTTTGAAAACCGAAACTGGTTCTGGCCAATCTAAATCTTTAGAAAAACCCAGATCGTATTCTATTTGCTCAACCAAGTGAGGAGTCACTAATTTGCCACCGTTACCCAGGGCGGCCAGCGCTCGAATAACGCTAATCGGACTCATGGCGATGCCCTGCCCATAAGAGGCCGTGACATATTCAATGTCAGTATTGCTACTTAAATTCGGATAAAGAATTGATTTGGCTTCATTAGGTAAATCAACGCCGGTTTTCTGGTCAAAAAGTTTTTTCATATAATCCGCAAAAATTTCATTGCCCATTTTCTGTTCAACAAAACCGGCGCCGGTATTTAAAGATTTATTGAGAACTTCTTGCATGCTGACGACTCCGTGAGCTTTTTTATCATGATTCCAAATGGTTTTGTTGTTTAAAGAAATATAACCCCGGTCTTCATAAGTCGAATTGGGCGTGATGGCACCAACGTCAAGACCAACTGACAAAGTTAGGGGTTTTATAATTGAACCCATCTCATAGACGCTTTCAATCAGGTCGTTTTTGTAAATAGCTGGGTCAGAGACTAAATTAAATTGGTTAAGATCAAAGTTGGGGCTAAGAGACAGGGCGCGAATAGCTCCATCGTTTGGGTCCATAACAATCGCTCCAGCCTTTTTCGGAGACCAGGTCTCTCGCACGGTTTTAAGTTCATTATCAACAAATAGCTGAACTTCCGGTTCTATTGTGGTAACAATGGAGCCTTCCATGCTATTCTCGTCTTTCAAAGCTTCCGCCGCTTCGGAAAAAATTTCAACAAAAAAGTTAGTAAAGATATTTCTATGATCACGACCAAGAATGTCTTCGTATTGTCTTTCCAAGCCATAGCGTCCCTTTATGTCGTCATCATCGCCGTAAGCCACAAAACCGACAGTTTGCGCGGCCAGTTCATCACCAGGATAAGAACGCCAATTTTCATCAATAACCGATACTCCGTTGATATTTAGATCTTTAATCTGCTGGCCGATTTCATACGGAACTCGACGAGCAATTTCTTCGTACGGGTCACCAATTTTCTCCGCGTGATTCAAATAAGATTCTTCCGGAATGGCCAAATATAAACTTAAATTATTAAAAACATCTTCTGGATGAATAATCAGGCTCGGACTAATGGCGACTTTGAAGCCCGACTTTAAAGTCGCGGCGTTTATCTTCTCGCCGTCTTTAGTGGTGAAAAAAATGGAACCGCGATCAAAAATGCTGGCCGTTGGTCGAATGTGTTGCCGATCGGCTCTTTGAGAATAAAATTCGCCTTCAACAATCTGCACCAAATACAATTTAGAAATCAAAAGAAGACTTATTAAAATGAAAACGGCAAAAACAAAATAAACCCTCCCTTTTGCGACTAGATTCTTTTTATTCATTAAGGGTCAAGCGGCTATTGCTCTGGCGAACGACAACAAAAGTTTCGTTTTCCATTGATTTAACCAGGCCTAGGCTTTTCGCCACTGGCAAATCAATTTTTTTGCTTTCCGACAAAAATTGGCTTTCCAATTCGCTGATCTCCGATTGTCTCATTGAAATCAAGTCGCTAACCTTTTCTCTGGAGGCGGTATTAAAAGAAATGGCGTTGATCATATAAACGTAGCTGAAAACCACGCCCAGAATCACCATGGACAAAGTCTTAACGCATCCGGTTCGATTTATATTTATTTGTAATGTTTTAATGGTCATTTTTTTCTAAAACTCTTAGCTTAGCGCTACGGGAACGAGGGTTTTCTAGAACTTCTTCTCGGCTGGCAACTATAGGTTTTTTGGTAAGTAAAGTTGCCTGGCCGGCTTTGAACTTATCCCTGAAGAAGTTTTTGACAATTCTGTCTTCCAACGAATGGAAGCTGATAACCGCGATTCGGCCGCCAGGATTAAGGCTGGAAAAGACAACTGGTAAAACTTTTTCTAATCGTTCCAGCTCTCTGTTAACGGCAATTCTCAAGGCCTGAAAGGTTTTGGTGGCGGGGTGGATTTTGCTTCGGCGGTAAAAGACTGGTACGGCTTTTTTGATGATCTCGGCCAATTGGGTCGTCGTTTCTATCGGTCCTTCTCGCCTGGCCGAAACGATGGCCTTGGCGATTCGACGAGAAAATCTTTCTTCGCCAAATCCGTAAATAATTTTGGCTAAGAGATCTTCTTCCCATTCATTGACAATGATCTTGGCATCAACCGTGGCATTTTCCAGAAAGGACATGTCCAGCGGACCTTCTTCGTTGAAAGAAAATCCGCGAGTCGGCGTCTCTATTTGATCGGAACGAAATCCTAGATCAAAGAGAACTTTGTCAATTTTTGAAACGGCGTGTTTCTCTAAAATTTTTGGCAACGCGTCAAAATAATGATTTTCCAAAATCAGACGATGGCCCAGCGATTCTATTTCAGCGAAAATTTCGGAAAGATTTTTGCGCGCCGATTCAATAGCCGTCTTGTCGGCATCAACTCCAAGCAACGTCAGCCGACGAGCGCCACTCTGCAAAAGCGCTCGGGCGTGACCGCCATTGCCGATAGTCATGTCCACCACGACTTCGCCGTCTTTCAGTGAAAGATGATTTATGATTTCTTTTAAAAGAACAGGTATGTGCCCCATGGCCTAACTTTTCTTCAGACGTTACTTCAATCTCTACAGAGCTCCGATATCACCAAGCTTTTGAGCAATATCATCGGCACCTCTGACAACTTTTGCTTTGTATTGCTCCCAGGCCGTTTCGTCCCAAACTTCTATTCGGTTATAAACTCCGGCAAAAACCACCTTGGAACTGATTCGAGCAAATTTTCGTAAATGTTCCGGGAGCAAGATTCGGCCGACAGAATCAACCGATAGCTCCGAGGCTCCAGCCAACATAAAACGGTTAAAGCCTCGGCGATCGGCCTGTCCCATGCCAAGCTCTCCGATTTTCTGAGAGATTTTTTCCCACTCTCCTACCGAATACATGAACAAACATTGGTCTAATCCGTGCGTAACCACGACCTTCCTGCCGATTTCTTTGCGAAATCTCATCGGCAGAGAGATTCGTTTTTTGTCATCCAGTGTGTGTTTGTATTCGCCGATTAACATATGCTTAAGCGGACTCTCTTCTTGTTTCCCACTCTATCCCACTTATCTACTATAATACACCACCCGATACCAAAACAATAATAAAGTTATCCACTTTTCACCAATTTCATTGAAATAGACTAAAAACCGACCAATAGCTGGCCGGTTTTTAGTTCTTTATCTGGAAATATGACGAGAATCTAATCAATCTCCACTATGGAATAGCCAATCACGCCCTTGGGCGTCTCCAAAGAGATTTTGTCTTTTTTGGTCTTACCCATGATCGCTTGACCCAGAGGAGACACGTAGGAAATCTTGCCGTTCAACAAGTCGGCTTCTTCCCTGCCAACAATAGTATAAGTGACCTTCTCGCCGTCTTTATCTTTTTTCAAAGTCACTATTGAACCGACAATGACCTCATCGGATTTCTTGTGGCCGATAATTTCCGCTGATTTTAACAGTTCCGTTAAAAACTCTATTCGCGATTCAATCTCGCCCTGTTCATCGCGAGCGGAATGATATTCGGCGTTTTCCGCCAAATCGCCCAATGATCTGGCATATTCAAGACGCTCGGCAATTTCCCGGCGTTTAACGCTAACCAACGAATTTAATTCTTCTTCAAGCTCTTTATATTTTTCTTTTGATAAGTATTCTTTTGACATCTTAAAATAAAAGATTAGGCAATTATACACACTTGCCTTTTGGTGTCAAAGAGGAATGGTGGATTTTTAATAAGTATATTCTGGTTTTTCAACTTTCAACCAGTCAAAAAGAATTTTCGCGGCATAAACGGCGCCGACCTGGTTTTTAACCAGCCCCTGTTCCAAAACCAAGACGAATGCGTATCGCGGATTTCTATATGGAAAGAATCCTGTGACCCAGGAATTGACTCTTTCTTTGGATTCGCCCAATTCAGCCGTTCCAGTTTTACCGGCGATTTCCAGATCGGGATAGTTTAATCCTTGAACTGTAGCCGAAGTCACGCCCTGTCGCATGCCCTCTTTCACGACTTGAAAATCTTCGCGTGAAATAGAAACCTGTCTTTTAATCTCCGGCGAACCGGTTTGATCGGAAACCAACCGCGGGTTAAGAACCGTCCCCTCATTAGCAATAGTCGCGACGGCCACAACCATTTGTAGTGGATTCACCAAAAAGCCGTACTGACCGATTGAGGTAAAATATGTGTCGCCAAGGCGCCAGTCATCATCAAAAGTCTCTCTCTTCCATTCCGGATTTGGAACTACACCAGAAGGCGTATCAAACTCATTGGTAGAAATGGATTCGCCAAAACCAAACATTCGCATATATTTATTTATGTTTGAAATGCCAAGTCCGGGTTGATCTTCAAACCCACCACCAACTTGATAAAAATAAATGTTTGAGGAAACCGCTAAGGCTTTTCTCATATCAACCGCACCATGAGCTTTCCAATCGGAAAAAACCGAGGGATGTTCGGGATCATACGGATTGGGCACGTACATTTTACCAGCGCTATAAATCTCTTTGAGTGGATTAATAATATTTTCCGATAGGGCCGCCAGGGCGATAAAAGGTTTAACAATAGAGCCCGGAGTGTATTGACCATTGGTGACTCTATCAAGAAAAGGATTCTGCGGATTATCTATATAAGATTGAATCTTGGCCTCATCTTGCCCTTCTGATAAGACATTTGAGTCATATTCGGGCAGACTGACCAGTGCCAAGATGTCGCCAGTCCAAACATCCATGATTACTCCGCCGCCACCGCGGAAATCTCTTTCGGAAATAATTCGCGCCATGCCTTCTTGAAGTTTACTCTGGATGTCGCGATCAATGGTTAAGTGTAAATCTCCGCCGTGAACAGGTTTACGAATAGTACTGGTATCAACCGTTTCACCCAAGGCGTTGGTCTCAATAATCTCCGAACCATTTTCTCCGGATAGAAAATCGTTGTAAATAAGCTCTAAACCATCAACCCCCATGGTCTCCTCGGCAAAATAGAATCCGGCGTTATCTTTTTTAGGATAAGTTACGTAACCCAAGAGATCGGCGAAACCGGGCAGATCAATGTATCGCCTCTGACTGACATCTCCGGGATTGGCTGCCGCTTCGTTCCAAACAAGCGGATTATTATTGATATCGTAAATGATTCCACGATCGGCGAAAATCACCGACTGTCGCAAACGATTCTGTTCGCTAATTTTAACATTTTCTTGACCTTCGGTGATTTGTAAAAACCAAATTCGAGAAAGAAAAGACGCCCCGATAATCAGGAAAATTAAACCGACAATAAAAAATGTTTTTTTGGCGATCGGTTTTTCAATCCGACCTTCAAATTGATCCGTATCAAAACCCGGCAGATTTTCCGCGTCAATTAAAATCTCATCGGGATCAATTTCCCTTCTTTGTCTAACTCGCCCCCTCTTTCTGTTGAAAAAATACATATTAGATCAGCAAATTTTTTCTAAGATTAGAAATCAGATAAAAGACAATAATTAAAAATAGAGTGAAAATAAAGCCAAAACTAAAGATCTCAACATTGAAACCATACAGAGAATCCAGAACAATTCCGACGACCATAACTTCGTATAATTTCTCAAAGTATAACAACCCCAATATTGAAAAAACGACGCTGATCCACCACGGAGCGACGAAAGCGCACAGGATTATGAACAAACTATACGAAACTCTCCACCAGATATTTGTCTTCATTTTGATTTTCTATAATTTAATCCGCTTGAACGGTAACCCAATCAATTTGGCTTAATTTAAATGGATACCTGAAATATAGATTTTGGAAAGTATCGGAAGGTTCCGGCTCAATTCCTTCTACCTGGCCAAGCAAGACACCGCCCGGCAGAGTAACCATGGCGCCAACATCAATTATCAGGTCTTTTGGTATTTTGGCCCGGAAAGTCCCGCCACCGATTCCCAGGGCTTCAATATTAGTCAGATCTTCGTCGATATCAACAAAAATCTTCTCACCGGAAGAAGAATAAATTCTAACTATGGCACTGCCACTATAAACTTCAGCGATCCGACCAATGGGAATATTTTGATAGAAAACTTCTTGAGCGACAGCGACTTTATCACTACCTAGGTCTATGACAAAGGTATCGTAGGGAGAAACCGGCGGACGATTTAAAACTTTAGCCAAAAGATTATTCGGGTTTTCCTGGTTATAATTTAAAAGGTCTTTTAAAGAATCGTTTTCCCGACGCAGAGATTCAACGGTCAGAAGCTCTATTTTTAATTTTTTGTTCTCTCCATCCAAAGCTAGATTTCGTTCTACCAATTCGCTTTTTGAAGCAAAATAACCAAAAAAAGTTCCAAACGGCCGCGTAATAATTTCTTTGGCGGCGCTAATTGGCGCATTGATAAATTGAACAAGCCCTCTGACAAAAGAACCAAAAAAGAACAGGGCGGCAAGAATAACAACAACTAAAATTGCTTGATGAATTTTTCTCTTAAGTTCTTGTTTTTTATTCCTTTGGGGGAAGTTCGTCCTCATTTTCTAACAAAACGCTTTCGTATAATTTTAGGTTCTCCAAAATAATTCCCGCTCCCCTGGCCACAGCGGTTAAAGGATCTGGAGCGACTTTTACCGGTATTTGTAATTCTTGAGTCAGCAATTTATCCAGCCCGCGAATCAGCGCTCCGCCGCCGACCAAATTAATTCCCGCTTTCATAACGTCAGCGACAATTTCAGGCGGAGTCGTTTCCAAAACTTCACGGGCGGCTTCTATAATGTTGTCAATTGATTGAGCGATGGCTTCCCGAACATCAGATTCTGTAATGATCACCTCACGCGGCAAACCGGAAACTAAATCGCGACCGCGAACGGAAGATTCGAGCGATTCGCCATCCGGAAGAACTTTACCAATATCAATTTTGACTTGTTCGGCCGTTTTCTCGCCAATTAAAATTTTAAATTCATTGCGAATATAGTTGATGATGTCCTCGTTCATCTCGTCACCGGCGACATTGAGATTCTTTGATCTGACAATTCCACCGAGCGAAATCACGGCGATGTCAGTTGTTCCACCGCCGATGTCAATAATCATACTGCCGATGGGATCATTGACCGGTAATTTGATACCAATGGCGGCGGCCATCGGCTCCTCCACGATGAAAACCTTGCGCGCGCCAGCATTGATAGCGGCGTCCCGCGCGGCCCGGGCCTCAACGTTAGTCACGCCGCTGGGAACCCCGACGACGACTCGCGGACCGAGAAGTTTTTTATTACCCTCCTGCGATTTGTTAACCAAATAAGCAATCATTTCTTCCGTAATTTCAAAATCAGAAATAACTCCGTCAACAATCGGCCGAGTGGCGATCAGGTGGGCCGGTGTCCGACCGAGCATCCTTTTGGCTTCGGCGCCGACAGCCACAACTTGGCCGGTTTTCTGATTAACGGCTACAACCGACGGCTCATTTATGACCACGCCTTTTCCCGGAACATAAACCAAGGTATTGGCTGTTCCCAAATCAATACCGATATCGTTAGACAACATCGGCTTGATTTTTTCTATATATTTCTTGATTTTTCCCCAGAAATCTTTCATTGGTTACCAGATTATAGATTTTTTAGGCTTTTGCAAACTTTCCTTTTAAAATATCGGCTTCGCTCATTTTTTTGATTGAACCGGTTTGCCTGTCCCGAATTTCAAACTCGCCGGATTGGATAGATTTGGCGCCGACAATAATTTGAGTCTTGATGCCAATTAAATCGGCGTCGGCTAATTTCTCTCCAACGGCCATTTTGCGGTCGTCGTATAAAACAGAAAGACCGTTGGCGACCAGATTCTCATAAAAGTCTTCAGCGGTTTTGACGGCCGCCTCTTCTTCCGGCGAGACGTTTATTAGATGAACAGCGAAGGGCGAAGCTTCTGCCGGCCAGACTAGCCCTTTTTCATCAGATAAAACTTCGGCAAGAGTGCCCATAACTCTGCCCAAACCGATTCCGTAACTGCCCATTATGACCGGATGCTTCTCGCCTTTTTCATCGTCAAAAACCAGACTCAGTGGTTCGGAAAATCGAGTGCCCAGATTAAAAATATTTCCGACTTCAATGGCGCGAACTTCTTTTAAGTTTTTTCGGCTTAAACCAAGTTCGGCTAAGATTTCATCGGTGCAAACTTCTTTATTGACGGCGATTTTCTTCTTCTCGTCAACAAAGATCGTGTCCTCGCCAGTTTCAGTTAAGGTTTGAAACTCATGCGAAAATTGGCTGAAGACTCCGCCCGAAGCAAAAGTCATATAAGTTCGATCGCCGATTCCTAGACGATGAAAAATATTTTTATAAGCTTCTTGGGCTTTTTTGTAAAATTCGTCGTGCTCTTTTTGGTTTTTAGAGAAAGAATACAGGTCTTTCATCAAGAATTCCCGACCACGCAAAATACCCGATTTAGCCCTTAATTCATTGCGAAATTTGGTTTGGAACTGATAGGCATAGATCGGTAAATCTTTATAAGAGTGAATGTGATTGGTCATGATTTCCGTCAAAGGTTCTTCATGAGTAAATCCGAGACCAAGTTGCGTGCCGTTTTTTAATTTTGTCTTAAACCAATTATCAACTTTGTCGTCATCCCAGCGATCAGTTTTCTTCCAAACTTCCGGATCTTGAAGGGCGGTCAGACTTAATTCAACTCCGCCGATTTTGTTCATCTCCTCGCGAATGACCTGCTCAATTTTTTTCATGGTCATCAATCCCAGCGGAAGCAACGTATAAACGCCGGCCATTTGTTTATGGATAAATCCGGCGCGGATTAAATATTGCGCACTTTTGGAAATTTCGTCTTTCGGCGCCGAACGACGTGTTTTAGTAAAAAGTTTTGATTGCCTCATTGCTCAATAATATAGCAAAATCTGAGTGAAAGGAGAAGCGAGAAGAGAGGGGGCGCCGTAATCAATTATGAAAGCCCGAACCTAAACCAACCTTAAAATATCATTGACCGTCACGGCGATCATAAATAACATCAGCAAAGCAAAGCCGATTCCGTTTAGCCAATTGGCCACGGCTGGTTTTATTTTTCGGCGGGAGATCGCTTCAATCAAAATCATCAAAAGCCGCCCGCCGTCCAACGCCGGCAAAGGCAAAATATTCAAAACCGCCAAGTTCAAAGAAATGAACGCCGTGAAAGTTAACAAATAAAAGAAACCAAAATTTCGAGCCGAATTCACCAGTCCGACGATTCCTACCGGACCGGCGATATCATTCAGAGAAGCACGTCCGGTAACCGCCATTCCGATGATTCTTGCCAAACCAACGGCGACTTCTTTAATTGTCTGACCAGTCAAAATTATCCCTTCGCCGAGCGCACGGAAAAAAGGAAACTTCACGGTGCCGATTTTTTCCATTGAGATGCCGATGGCCTGTTTATCGGCGATTATCCCGGGAGTCGTATCCACCACGACATTTCTCTCTTCTCCGTTTCGGATCAAAGTTAGAGAAACTTCTCCGGCTTCGCCGCCGGCGATAATATTTTGAATATTAGAAACGGTGATCTCTTCTGGACCCAAGGTCTTCCCTCCTTTTACAACCCGCAAAATTGAATCGCCCGGCTCAATTCCAGCCATTTTCGCCGGTGAGTTCGGTAAAACGCCGCTCACGACCACGCGAGCGTCTGAAACCCAATCCGAGTTTCTGTCCGTAATAATAGAAGGAAATCCGGCCATCAAACTTATAGAAATCAAAACATAGCCAAAAAAGACATTAAATAAAACTCCGGCGGATAAAACCACCGCTTGCGTCAATTTAGATTTGTTCAGGAAACTGTCGGTCCGATTTGGATCGGAACTTTCATCGTCAACATCCTCGCCAAAAATCTTCACGAATCCGCCAAACGGAATTAAATTTATGGAATATTTCGTCTCCCCTTTTTTGAAACTAAACAACCGTGGTGGAAAGCCGAGGGCAAATTCGTCAACTCTTATTCCAGATTTTTTGGCGATTAAAAAATGGCCAAGTTCGTGAACAAAAATCAGAACTCCCAGAATTACTATCAACAAAATAGCCGCCAAGAACATTTTCTAGGATTTAATTTCCCTTTCTTTCAGAGTCGACATCTCCTCAAATTGTTTTTGAGCCTCATCAACAATTTTCTGCATCTCTTCTTTGGCACGGAATTTTTCATCCTCGCTGATAGCACCAGATTTTTCTCGCTCTTGGATGTCGTTCCAAGTTTCATCCCGGTTCTTTCGAACAGAAATACGGGCTTCCTCAACTCTTTTACCGACTTGTTTTAACAAAGCATCTCGTCTCTCGGAAGTAAGTTCCGGAAAAATCACGCGGATTCCGGCATCGTTCACCACCACGGAAACGCCCAAATCGGCATCAGTCAGAGCTTTTTCAATATTTTTCGTTTGAGTCTTATCATACGGATTAATTTTCAAGGTTCGGGCATCTTCCGAAATAATCGCCGCCGTTTGATTAAGGGGCGTGTGAGAGCCGTAGAAATCCACTTTCACGGAATCCAGTAATGCCGAAGAAGCTCGGCCGGTTCGAATTGTCGCCAATTCTCCTTTTAACCAAGTCTTAACTTCATCCATATGAGACTTAAATTTTTTGAAATCGTATGTCATAAGTAAATTATATCAAAGAAAATTATTTTGGTAATGACAAAATGGCCCGCTCCAGCAGAATCTTTAAAGAAGCCGCTGGGTCAGCAAGATACTTGTTCACTTCTTGTAATTTCCGTAAAGAAACGGCGTATTCCGGTTTTTCAGACAGCGAGTGGCGCAAACCGGTCATCAGAGACAAAACTATTTCCCGGGCGTAAGCACGAGATTGTTTTTCGTTTTTTATGTCTTTTATGGCCGATTCAACGAACTTCATTCGGCCGGCGATATCTTTCCGAAGTAGCTCATCCAAAAGTTGTCGGCTGCCGGCCGTTTCTTCGGCGGCCTCCTCTTTAACCAGAATGGCTCGAGACAAAACCGTCGGTAAAAAGATTTTTGAATCAGGCACAATAAAAAAGAAAATCGTGTTGGCCGTTGGCTCTTCAATGCTTTTCAGAAGAGAGTTTTGCGCTTCAGCCGTGACCGAATTAAAAGAAATTACAAAAATTGTTTTGCTACCCGTCTCGGCCTTGATCAAACCACGGGCGCAAATGGCCCGAGCGTCGGCGATTACCAAACGATCAAATTGATACTGAAAAACCGATGAAGCAAACTTGCCTTTCGGCACGAGAGAGGCTTGGCAAAAATTCAAAACTTTCTCAATCGCCGATTCTGACTGGCCAGCGATAATATAAAAATGGTGCAGTGTCCCGCTTTTCTTGTATTGTTGAATTATTTCGTCCATTATCTCTTGGCGATAATACTCTTTTTATAAGTATCAAGATGGTTGAGAGCAATGCCGGTTCCTTTGGCGACACAGAATAACGGATCTTTAGCCAGATGCGCTTTGACGCCGGTTCGACGGAAAACAAGTTCGGTCATGTTTCGCAATTGCGCCGTTCCGCCAGTCATAGTAATTCCAAAATCAATAATGTCTGAAGACAATTCCGGTGGAGTTTCCTGCAAGACATCTTTTATGGCCTTGATGATGTCGCGGAGTTCGCGGTTTATGGCTTTGACGATTTCGTTGGTTTTAATTTCAATAGAGCGTGGTAGCCCAGTCAAAAAGTCTCGGCCCTTTATGTCCATCTTCAATTCTTCATCCAACAACACCGCCGAGCCGATTCGTATCTTTATTCGTTCGGCCGTCTTATCGCCAATGGCCAAATTGAAAGTTTTCTTAACATAATCAGCAATGGCATTGTCAATTTTATCGCCAGCGACTTTAACTGAAGTTGAGGCCACAATTCCGCCCAACGAAATAACAGCCACGTCGGTTGTGCCTCCGCCGATATCAACAACCATTCGTCCCTGAGCATCATTTATAGGGATGCCGGCACCAATAGCCGCCAGAATTGGTTCCTTTACGACATAGGCGTTTTTGGCGCCGGATTTAATAGCCGCTTCTATGACCGCGCGGCGTTCCGTGGAAGTGATGCCGGCCGGAACAGAAATCAAAACTTCCGGTTTGAAAAGATTAAACCGTGGTAGAGCTTTGTTTATAAAATAAGAGAGCATGGCCTCGGTAACGCGATAATCGGCAATGACACCATCGCGCATCGGACGATAAGCCACAATGTTTCCCGGCGTTTTGCCGATCATATCGCGAGCTTCAGCGCCGACGGCTAAAATCTTATTGTCCTGTTCGGAAACAGCCACAACGGATGGTTCGTTCAAAACAATGCCGCGACCTGGAACAAAGACTAAAGTGTTGGCTGTACCAAGGTCTATCCCCAATTTAGGTGTAAAGATTCCCATAAGTGACATCATACTAATACTTTTTTTAAAATTTTACAATTTGCCAAAAAAGTAATAAAAATAGGTAATGCATATTGTTGAGGTTACGCCATTTTCAAGATCCGTCCGGAGTTCTTCTCTGTCTTATTTCTCCGGACAAAAAGTTTCGCCGGGCGCCATCGTGACTATTCCCTTGCGGAACAAACTGACCAAGGGACTGGTCATCGGCTGTTCCGAGGTTAAAAATCTAAAATCAGAAATTAAATCGTCGCGGTTTGCCTTGAAAAAAATCCGCAGCATTTCAAAAAATTCCCTCTTCTCCAAAGAATTTATTTCTGCGGCGGAAAAAACAGCGCATTATTTCGCTACCGGAACCGGAACGATTATCCAATCGTTGATACCGGAAGAGGTTTTAAAAAATGTTTCCAGATTTCAAAAAGATCTCGGAGCAAAAGAAAAAGATAAAGAAACCGGCAAAGATTCGCGACCTAAATATATTTTACAGACCGAAGACAAGGACCGTTATTCCGAATACAAAAGCATTATCCGCGAACAATTCGCCCGCGGTAAATCTATTTTGTTCTGCGCTCCGACCATAGAAGATGCCAACTACGCCGAGGAAGAATTGGCGCGCGGAATTGAAAAACACACTTTTGTTTTACACAGCAAAGTAAGCAAAAACAAGATGATTGAAAGATGGAAAGAAATAACCGTCCGAGACCGGCCGAGCTTGGTCATCGCCACCGTCGGCTTCGTTGGCGTTCCTCTGGAAAAGATCGGCGTCATCATCGTAGAAAGAGAAAGTTCGGCTTCATATAAAACCCGCCGAAGACCTTATTTTGATTTCAGATTTTTCCTGGAAAAATACGCCGAGGCGATGGGCGTCAACTATTTGCTGGGAGATTTGATGCTCCGGGTTGAAACTCTGTGGCGATACGGCCAGCAGGAATTTTTGGAACACGCGCCGATAAAATTTCGATCAGTAACTGACGCCAATCAAAAAATAATAAACCTCAAAGATAAAAACGAGATTATTGCCGCCGAAGCGGCCGTTTCCGAAACACTGAGAAAAACTCTGGCCGAATCTTTGAAGAAAAACGAGCGCGTCTTTCTGCTAAGCAATCGCCGAGGAATCGCGCCGATTATACTCTGCGCTGATTGCGGAACCATCGTGCATTGTGATCGCTGCAGCGCGCCGACGGTTTTACATGGCAAAAGTCTAAAAGAGCGCGGAAATCATTTACGTTGCCACGCTTGCGGTTTGACCAGAGAGACGGATTTTGTCTGCAAAAATTGCGGCGGCTGGAGATTGAATCTGCTCGGAATTGGGATTGAGAAAGTTGAAAATGAAATAAGAAAAGAATTCCCGGGAGCCAATCTTTTTATCTTGGATAAAGATCACGCTGAAACTCCGGAAAAGGCTCGAAAAATCGCCGCGGCTTTCAATGAATCGCCGGCCGGTATTCTGATTGGGACAGAAATGGCTTTATTGTATCTGCATCAACAAGTTGAAAGAGTTGGTATCATTTCCATTGATTCAATGTTCGCTTTGCCCGATTTCCGAATCAAGGAAAGGATTCTGAACATTCTTTTGCGCGCTCGAGCTTTAGCTTCGCAGGAGTTTATCATCCAAACCAGAAATAAGGAGGAAATCCTCTTCAAAAATATCATTGAAGGCAACCTGACTGATTTCTACCGCCAGGAATTCATAGATAGAAAAAAATTCAACTATCCGCCATTCAGCATAATTATCAAACTGTCTCTCTCGGCCAAAACCGCGGCGCAGATTGAAAAACAATTCGCCGAAATCATTGAGGCGCTGAAGCCGGGCGAATTGGTTACTTATCCGGCCTTTATTGAAACGGTTCGCGGGCAAAAAATCGTCCACGGGATGATAAAAATCCCGCGCGAAGAGTGGCCGGACAAATATCTGATTCACCAATTGCAAAATCTGCCGCCGCAATTCAAAGTTCAGGTTGACGCCGAAAGCATCTTATAGAAAAAGTCCGCAAAAAATCGGAGCGAGTAAATGATATAATGAAACGGCGTATTTATTTAAAATGACAAAAAGAATCGTCCAAAAAGAACATCGGGCCTTAAGAAAAATCGCCAGAGCGATTGATCCTAAAGAAATTTCAACGACCAAGATTCAAAAAATGATCGTCGAAATGACGGTGGCGCTGGAAAAAGAACCGGACGGCGTGGCTTTGGCAGCGCCGCAAATCGGAGAATCTCTTCGGTTATTCATCGTCTCGCCGATGGCTTATGAGGCCATGAACTTCTCCGGGAAAAAGAAATTGGTTTTTATAAATCCAGTTATCTTAAAAAGATCCAAGGATAAGAAATTAGTGGAAGAAGGTTGTCTGTCCGTTCGGCCATTATACGGAAAAGTTCGCCGTTCATCGCGCGTGACGATAGAAGCTTATGACGAGCGGGGTGAGAAATTCATCATGGAAAGCACCGGCCTGCTAGCTCAAATTTTCCAACACGAAACTGATCATTTGGAAGGCGTACTTTTCACCGATAAAGCTAAAGAGTTGATGGAAATGCCGAAAGAATTTTATGAAAAGCATTAAGACAAAAACTAAGTTAAATTTTGTTTTTTTGGGAACGGACACTTTTGCCGTTGTCGTTCTTGAGAAATTAAAATTATCCGGTTTCACGCCGAAAATTATCGTCACTGCGCCAGATAAACCGAGCGGGCGCGGTCAGCATTTGCATCAACCGCCAAGCAAAATCTGGGCGACGAAAAACGGCGTAAAAGTTCTGCAACCGGCAAGACTGGATTCTGAATTCGTCAATTCATTGAAACGAGAGGCTTGGGATTTTTTCATCGTAGCTTCATACGGAAAAATAATCCCCGACGGCGTTTTGGCGTTGCCACAGCTGGGTTCTTTGAACGTCCACCCTTCCCTATTGCCAAAATTCCGTGGAGCTTCGCCGATTGAATCAGCCATGCTGGCTGACGAAAAGGAAACCGGCGTAACGATTATGCTGGTGGACGCGGAGATGGATCATGGCCCGATTTTAACTTCAAAAAAAGTCTCATTCAAAGAATGGCCGCCGCGAATTGAGGTTGAGAAAGAGCTGGCAACAATTGGCGGCGAATTATTGGCAGAAATCATTCCAAAATTTGCTGAAGGAAAAGTTTCACCCATCGCGCAGAATCATGACAAAGCGACTTTCACAAAAAAGATCAACAAAGAGGACGGAGAAATTTCTTTAAATTTAAATGGCGGCGAAACCGCGTTGAACGAAAAAGATTCAGCCGCGCAATATTCAAATTTTCTAAAAATTCAAGCGCTTAATCCGTGGCCGGGCGTTTACTTTTTCATAGAACATAAAGGAAAAAAGATCCGGGTCAAAATAACCTCGGCCAAATTTCAAAACGGTAAACTAGAAATAGAAAAAGTTATTCCGGAAGGCAAAAAAGAGATGAGCTACGCGGACTTTAAGAGAGGTTTTATTCAAAACTAACGACGACGCAAGCTCTTTCAAATTAACTTTCCGATTCGTCTTTTTGACCAAAGCGAAGGAGTCTTTTCAGAGCGGCGCCACCACGACGAACTAAACCAATATGGCGCTTTTTGCCTTTTTTTATCTCGTAAGAAATTTCCCGGCCGGCTTCTTCAATAGCGACAAAAATGTCCTCCCTAGTCTCCTCGGCACGATAGGTTTTACCTTCATAAGTTAGATTAATTTCCGCACGAAAGATGTTGCCGTGTTTGTGGTGCTCGCCAGCGACTTTATCAATCTCAACATGGGCGAGAATTTCTGTGTCCTCTTTTATATTAAAATATTTGGCGATGCTGTGGATTTTATTTTCAACATGAGATCGAACTTCGGGAGTTAATTCAAAATTTGTGGCTTTAATATTTGTCTTGATAGATTCCATATTTTAGTCGTTACCAATTTTTAATAATTTCGTCCTGGCATGATGTCCATTTATTATTTTAACACCGCCAAGCGGATTAGAAAAATGAGAAGCCAGTAGAGTACAGATTTTTTTATTGGCCAAGTTATGCTCGGCCGGTTCTCTGACACTTATTTCAAATTCGTTGTCAGAAATTTTGGATACGATTTCCCTTTTGGCGTTTGGAGTAACTTTAACTTTTACATACATAATAGCTGTGATTTATTATATCAAGTTTCAATAAAAGAGCGTCGACCGGGTCTTTGATTTTCCAGTTTATTTTGCTATGATTTTGGTCACTCTTAAAATCGTCCAGCGATCAAGAGAAAACATTCCGCGATAGCTCAACGGTAGAGCAACCGCCTGTTAAGCGGTTGGTTCCTGGTTCGAATCCAGGTCGCGGAGCCAAAGATCTAACAATATTTCTGATATAATATTCTGATGGATTTATGGAATAACAAAAATATTATAGACCTATGGTCAATATTGCATTTTAGTTTTGGTCTAATTGTTGCATCAATAATTTATCTAATGGGCTATAGATTGTCATACGGATTACTAGCCGTAGTGGTAATTTCAATTATTTGGGAAATTTATGAAAAGTTTATTGGCACACAAGAATCAATATTAAATAGTTCCTTTGATATATTTGTTTGCATCACTGCTTTTTTACTTGCATTTTATTTAATCCAGCAATTAGAAAATCATAATTTTATACCATACATTCTAATCATTATTTCGATATTTGCTTATATTATTATCTTTTTAATGAAAAAAATTAGTTTGTAATAATGTTAGTTCGAACATCGTCCAGCCAACGGAGCAAAAAGTTGACAAAACATATAAAATATATTAAAATCAATTTCAGAAAAATGAGGAGGGCAACATGAAAACTGGTGGCTATCTGTACTGGTGGCTGATACTCTGCATCATCGTTTCCGGACATTTGCCAGATGTCAACATCGATATCATCATGACGATTCTACCTTGGTGACAACACCGCTTCCCATAGGAAAACCAAATCCTTCTGGAGGCGGTTTTCTTTTACTCAACTTCCCTCTCTATATGGGTTCGAACTAATTGAAGTCCGCGGAGCAAAAGAATTATATAAATGGAACTTAAATCTTTTTTGACTTGTGATTTAGATTAAAGAATAAGAAATTAAAAACCAAATTGGCACCACGATTACCGATAACCAAAACCATGGTTTATAATTTTTCCCATTACTATCACAATAAAACCAAGTAAGTATAGAAACTATCCCGATAAGGGATGGTAAACAAACCAGAACGATTTGCCAAATTTTGTATTGATTATTTATATCAAAACCAGACATCCCCAAAAACATAAAGACGAAGCCGGCCAAAATAAAATGAACTAAAATCATCAAATATTTCATATTAATGAATTATACCATGGCAATTATTGAGGTTCGAACATCCTTCACTAGACGGAGCCAAAAAGCCAAAAAGATTTGCTATACTCTTGCTATGAAAAAAATAATTCTTTTCGATTTTGATGGGGTAATTCTAGACTCTTTTTCACCAGCATACGAAGCAAGTAAGATGATTCACCCAAGAATGACTGAGGACGAATACAGAGAAGCTTTTGAGGGTAATATAAACAATCCTCATTCTCATACTCACGAGTGTGGCGATGACTGTAGAAAAGATATTGATTTTTTTGAAAAATATATACCATTAATGAAGAAGCGGACGAAAATATTTGATGGTATGGAAAATGTCATTAAAAAGTTAAGCGAAAATTATATACTGTGTATTGTCTCCTCGACAATTACTTTGCCAATACGAAAATTACTCAAAAAATCTACCCTGGAAAAATATTTTAATGAAATTTTGGGAAATGATGTGCACAAAAGTAAAGTAGAAAAAATAAAAATGATTATGCACAAATATAAAATAAATAAGGATGATTGTATATTTGTTACTGACACATTGGGCGATATGAAAGAGGCTCGTGCCGTGAATATAAAATCAATCGGAGTATCTTGGGGGTTCCATAAAATAGAAACGCTTAAAAAAGGTAGCCCTGAAAAAATAGTCAATTCTCCTAAAGAATTAGAATTAGCCATATCTGAAATATTACCAAAACAATAGTGATGGCCCCGTGGTGCAACTTCCCTATTTCATCACGGAGGTTCGAGCTGGTTTGAAGTCCGCGGAAGCGAGCAATTGTTAGTTTTAAATCTTTTTAATTTGTGTTATCGTCCAGTTATAACCAATGAAACGGGTGTCTCCGACCCAAAAGTTGGTGAGATGGCGACATCGTGGGGATAGGCCGGTTCCATTAACTTCCCAATGGGATCAGAAGAACTCTTGCTGGAAGAATTAAGGCGAATGCGAACCTCAAACGCAATAGCTTGCCAGCCCGAACTAAGCCCGAAGAACCTTCAAAAGAGATTCTTACGAAGCGGGGCTGGTTTTTGTTTTATATAAATTTCCTCTCGCAATAGGCTCGGACTAATTGAAGTCCGCGAAGCAAAAGATATGATGTTAAAAATGTTATAATATTTCTATGCAGAAAATTTCAACTCGTATATTTATATTGGCATCAATCGCTTTCGGGATTGCCGGTCTCTCTTTAGTTATATTTGGAGGACCAAACGATAACGCCCCTATAAATCAAACGCTTATAAAAATAATAATGGCATGTGTATTTATTATCCTCCCATCTTTTGCTCTTAGTATCGCAAGTAAATATCTGGGAGATAAATAGATTGGCTCCCGAATTAAAACCTTCGTAAACCCCTACTCCAAATTTCGCCAAGCGGAATCAAAAATGCTTTTTAGAGTATTAAAAATCTTTTGACTTTCGATTATCAGCCCAATTTTTTCCTTAAAAGCCATAACACCGATTTTATTCTCTCCATATAGATCTATTTCAACCTGAATACTAAATCCTTCACCACGATCTATTCTAGTTTGTCGTAAAAATCTTGAATCCTCTGATTTATATGTTTGAATCTGTTCTTTGTCTGGCGCGATAACATAGGCCCAAATTTTTTTCTTAACTCTCTGGTTCAGATAATAATCAATAAAGTCTTGGTCAATAACTTGCCAAATTTCTTCTGTTACCCAAGCCCAAATCGGATTATCTGGATATTTTAGAGTATCTAGATAGATTTCCTTTATCCCCTCATCCCCTTCAAAAAATCTAATTTTCGGTTTGTTATCAATCAAATTAGTTATCGAGAGCAAATATGGAATAATTGACTTAATAGTTGTTTTTCTTTCTTCAAGTTTTGACTCTAATTCTCTTGGATCAGACGCTATAAAATATTTTTTCTTATTTTTTATTGTTGAACTAATCAACCCCTTTTCCTTTAGTAAATCTAAAATATCGTATAAGGTTGTTCGTTTGATTTTTGACTTGTTTGAAATTCTTTGGACGTTAGTCTCACCAAGCTCCAAAATGGCCATGTAAACTTTCGCTTCTTTTTCTGTTAGGCCAAAAGACTTTAATTTTTCTATTATCATATATTTGTCGGTAAAAAGGTCAACTTCTACTATATTATAATATGGCTATAAATCAAGTCTTTCTTGGGGTTCATAAAAATACTATACAAAATAACGGCCGTATTTAGACAAAATTATTAAAAGTGGTAGATTTACTACTAGACTAGAATAACTGTTCTTTAAAAGAAAGGACGGGCGACGATGAGCATAAACTGGTTTAGCGGATCGCCAATACCGGAACTAAAACACATAAGCTGGACACCGGAAGCAATTGAGGGGCGCATTGTTGAAAAGCCGATGCCAATCAAGTGCAAGGTGTGCGAAAAAGACACTGGCAAATCGACTCATGTAATCGGGGACAACTGGACGACTTGTTCTGACTGTAAGACGCAAAAAGAAAGGGATCAAAAAGCGATTGATGAGGCCAATAAAGAACGGGCCCGAATATCCAGAGAGCTTAATGAGATGGAAAAGAGTGGTGATGAAAACTGGCATATGAGCAGTAAGTTTGATGAGTTCTCAAGACTTGGAGATAAGATTGCTGAGATGGAAAAGGCCTTTAGTAAGAAGTATTACGGTTGGTAAACGTCGGTAGACACAGAAAGGATGGTGATCAAAATGCAGGGTCCCAACTTGGGCAGTATCGGTCCCGGGCAGACGATAAACATCGGAACTCCCGATCACTTGACGCAGATCCAACACCGGGGGGATCACGTCGATATCGTGGATCATTTCGATCACGGGAAGGATGGCGTCCCGGCACATATCGTAACCAGCATCGGGCACGATGGGAGCATCGATACGGATATTGGTAGCTAGACTCCCGTCGTAAAAGCGCAGTTCAACAAGGCGGGGAATTGAAAATAAAAATCAATTTCTCGCCTTTTTAATTTAATTGACTTCCCCATCAAACTGATATAATGTCAAAATAGAAATCTGAACATTGAAAGGAGTTTTTTATGTCAATCTGGCTAGGCGGATCTTACCAGGCGGCACAACGGATAGTTAGAGAAAAACTGGATGGGACAGAGGCTCTCAGAACGCATGTGGAAATTAACAGAAAGATTTCTGTGATGAGGGCCTCAAGTGATTCTCAATCTAGTCCAATTGCAAAGGCCCTAAAGCCCGATGAGGCCAAACCGGGAAGTTTCTGGTCTCCTGAAGAGATGGAAAAAAGATGGCGAGAGACAAAAAGGGGCCTGGAAAAACTCGGCATAAAGATTCTGATAAAAGACGACGATTAAAACATGGCCATCAGTGGCCTGACAAAAAATATGTGGGCTTGAAACCGCTGGAAAAATCTGGCGGTTTTCTTTTTTGTTGACTTTTAATCTTTAGCAACTAATATCAGAAGCAGAAACTTCAAAACAAGGGAGATAAGAAATGATTAAGGCTCTTTCCTGTTCCTTCGCGCAAAAAGTCGCTGTGGCCATGACTAATAACCGGTTGGAGAAATCCTACAAGGTCACAATTGAGGGCATTGAATTTGATCTGGTGTTCCAATCAATTGAGAATGATGTTGTGCGATTCAGCTTGTTCCTGCCCGGGCATATATATTCCAGAAAGACGTTAAAAATAAGTTGCCGCAGCGGCAACTTTGGGCCAGAAAAACTGGGAATTATTCCAGATTCTGATATATCAGAATACGACCCTAAAATACATGCTCTGGTTACCGGGATGATTATCCTTGCTGTAATGGAACAACTTGATGCTCAAATCGGTTAAAAAGAACTCGCTGGAAACAAAACCGCTTCCCAAAAGGTGGCGGTTTTCTTTTTTTATACAGCAAAACTCTCACGAGACACTGTTACTCCTTTACACAAACAGGCTTGATCTTCCTTCGTTAGACTAAACCAAATTTCTGATATAATTTGAATCATCATGATAGAAAAAATGCCACAAGAAAATCTGGACGAAGAAGTGAGGCTTGCGCGGTTGGGCGGATCTCTAGATAAAATTTCAAAGTCTGCCTTGAAAATCCAATTTGCTGTCGCAGATGCCTATTATGGAGTGGGAGACTCGCTTCAGACGAACCCTCATGGATCACCAGAACAGGATAAAAGATTGACCCAGTGGATTGGAACACAGAATTGTCTGGCTCGATTTTACCGAGTTGAAGTGGCAAGAGTTATAGAAAAAATTTTAAAAGACGAGGGTCTGACACAAGACGACCTAACGTCTGATTTTATAGAAAGACATCGGGCCGATATTGTCGGCCAAACAGCTGAAGCGTTAAAAAAGTTAAATTTTGAATAGTTTATACTCCGTTAATTAGCCGATAGAGCACGAGTTGACACAAAATCTAAGATGATATAGGCTTCCACTTCAGAAGGTATGGAGGGGCTGTAGCTCAGAGTCGGACGGTGTTTGTCCCAAATTGCAGCAAGACCCGCGATATGACCGGTAACGTTGCGAACAATCTTCTGCAAAAGAGTCCTTTCGAGGGCACGGCGGGGAAAATGCTGTACGGCGCGGTTAGAGTGCTTCCGTGATACGGAGGAGGTCCCGGGTTCAAATCCCGGCAGCCCCGCCACCCACATAGATGGGTGGTTTTTTATTTGACTTCCCCATCAAGTTGTTGTAATGTCCTGGGCAGATTGGACACAGACAGATCAAATACAAACAACCAGGAGAGAGCTCATGAGTGCAGATAAAAGAAAGTCGCGAGTCTTTTGGACCGACGAAGAAATTCATAAGGTCGCCGAAGAGGCTTTGCGACTCTACACGGAAGATACGAGTAACCTTTGGAGTTTCGTCGCCGAAGCGCAGAAAACCCTTCCCGCACACCGGCAACGGACGATCACGGGCCGGAGGGGTATAAGTTCTGAACTTACGCAGAGATTCGTAGAAGCTCGAATCGAGTTTCTAGAGAGCTTGTCCCACCCCGTCGAAATTCAGATCGAAAAAGAAGTCCGGGTTGAAACTCCGCGAGAAGAGATTCTGGCGAGCATCACGACCGAAGAGCTGTTGATTATTGTGGCTCGCCGGCTGGCCCCAGTCGTAGGCGCGATTCCCAAGATTCTGGAAAAACTGGCGGTAGCTTCGTCCGAGGTTTTGGGAGCAGTTCCGAAGCCGCTAGCGACGGAACCGACGACTAATGGGTCCGCGGAAAAGATCCGCGAGTCATCTGGCCGCACACGACACCCGCGAGTTCTTCTTCTTGAATTCCTGCCGAAACAAGAGGAGGCCGTCAGACAAAAAGCCGGTGAATTCCAGTTGGAGTTGGTCTTTGGCGGTAAGGGGAATCGGGAGAAAGCTCCCCCGTCGTGCAATTGGTGCATCATGAACAAGAAGGTCAGCCACTCAACTCTTTGGCGAACAAAGAGCGAGGTCGGTAACCAACACGTGTTCGTGGTAAACGGTGTCGACGGCGCCCTAAAGAAACTGGCCGACATAAATGCCAAGGTAATTGCCGGGACGTGAAATCGGGGCAATCCCAGGCCCCATCGCTTTCTAAGAACGCGATGGGGCTTTTCTTTTTAAATATCTCAAAAATCTAACTGCGACACCCGATACTTGACAGATTTCCCATATCTGCTATAATATGTACAGATGATTCAGTTCATGGTCGGTAACAAGAAAAGGAGGTCAGAGTGAAGAAAGAGTTGTGGAGGATGCCGGATGGGACGCTGTTCCTGGGAACGCGCCGCGAATACATCGCCGCCCTTCGGGAATACGGAAACTGACTCTCCTTTTCGCCGGCGGCCGTCTAATCGGAATGCCGCCTGGCGACAACGGAGAGTTCTCCTAAAATCTGACCCAGCCCCTGAGACGGGCAGGAGTCGCTGAAAATCGGCTGTGCGAAGATAACCATCATGATATAGGGTAAACCTAGAAGAGATGGCGAAGATAGCACTTTGACGCGGGCCTACAACCCCACCGAAGCACTCGGGCGGAGATTTCGGAGAAAAATACCAAGGAGGTTAAAGTATTCCAACCGATCAAACTCGCTAGCAGGACGAATGGGCAAGTCCTTAAGCTAGCGAGTTTTTATTTTGGGAAAAAATAATAATAAGAAATTTTGAAAATGCTAACCGACCTTGGCATGGAAAATCTTAATCGCCGACATTTATGAAAGATATGATAGAATGCGACATCGAAATATAACAGCACCATCATGGGAATTTTCCACGCCTGGCACACAAAATTAAATATGCGAAAGAATTCTCTTGATTGGCACAAGCAAGACATTCAGAGTGAATATGAGGAACTACTACAAGCAAAGGGCTTTGTTCACCGGTGGAGTGAGCTCGCCGATGTCGTTTATACTTACACTCGAGCCAGATGGTCGGGACATCGTGAGCTAACTTTTCCGTTTGGAAAGCTAAAACTATTCTGGGGATCGCTATACATGTTTCCTAAATATACTTCTAGATGGAAGCTTTTCCGCAAGGCCGGCAATAGAGTTAAGCCGGGTTCTAATATCTCTGCGGTTCGAAATCCGAAAAAAATAGACAAGCTCCATGAAATTGCCAGGGAAAATAATTTAGATCATGAAAGATTCAAAGAAGAAGTGAAGAAATTATTGAGCAAATCAATTTTGTTGAAATAGACTTTGACTTCCCTGTTGAGTTAGGGTAATGTCGGAACAGAAACCGGAACACAAAAAGGAGGCTGATATGATCTTTGTTAAGTTCACAGAAGTAACTGGTTACGAGGTTTATTTCGTCGGTTCAAACTTACAAGCCGTTCTCGAAGACACGGACGGCGGAAAAGAATTTGGCGGTGTTAGGCTCATAAGTCCCCCAACCGAGATCTCCGAAAAGGATATGCGAGCAATTGCACACGGGTTTACCGACAATGGCCGATACATCGACTTGGGCATCAAATCCGTTTCTTCCGGAGCTTCGCACTCATACGTGATCGGCTGGATAAAACCGAACTAATCCGGCCGACAAACGTGCCGCCCCTCTCAAGGAAAACCAAATCCTTCAGGGGGCGGTTTTCTTTTTCCCAAAACCAAGCCAAGGATTTGATTAGTCAGATTTACTTCACAGCCTTTGGGAGGACTTCTTCTCCAATCGTTCTCTCAAAACAGGTTAGGCCGGCGCCATGTTCCCAGATATTTGTCCACTTTGTCACTTCACTCGGCCTAGAAAATGTTGCGCACAGTTTATAACTGTTTGAGCTAGCGATAATATACCCATACTCTTCAGCTGTCTCCGGATCATTTATACTGTTTGTGGTATAGTATTCGCCCGATTTTGCCAAAGTGACCAGGTTTTCTGGTAAAGAAGAGTTTTGGTGATAATAATCAGTTATCGCCGACGAAATATTTGTTAGATCCTCAATTCGATCTGAATCAAAACGAGCCTGCCTTTGTTGAGTCGGTGAACCAATTGAAATAATTGAGCCAATCACAATGACAACAAAGAAAACCAGAACCGTATACAGCAAGTATTTCCTTTTTGGCGTTGGTAAAGATACGTCTCGACGAAGTTCATAAAGATAGAAACGAAAGATGGCTAGAGCTACCAGAAAAACGATAAGGGTTTTCAACAAAAACCGCGGAGTTAAATCTTCCCCGCCGATAAAACGATAAATCAAGGACGAGAGGTCAATGGCTATCGCTAGACCAGACAAAAAGAGGGTTAAGAAATAAGACCAGCGACGAATCCACATTTCCTTTTTTTCTGGCGCTGAAACTAAAGTTTTCGTCGCCAGATGAGATAAATAAAGGAAGGCCGGAAAAAAGATAATCAAAATGGCCAGCGCAATCCTCACGCCTTCATCAAAAGAGGCGAAGTAGTCGTTGACGTCCGGTAGCCATTTATTTATCAGACTAAAAAGAAGATTAATTAAATTAACAACGCTGACATAAAGACCAATAATAACTCCTAGATAAATAAAAAAGTCCCTGGCAGTCGTTTTTGATTTTGTTGGATCCATTTTTTTAGATTAAATTGATAACTCTTTAATTATAACAGAAACAGATCCTTAGTATCTCTTAATATCTAGCGGGTTTGAGCTTTTGTGTGAGTTGATGTAGTATTTAAATAGAGACCAGAATCGAGAAAGGAGAAAAGTATGAGCGCAGAGCCGCAAATGCTAACGTTGTCGGCCAGAAGAAGGATTGCAAACCTGCTTAAGGGTAAGCCCCACAAATCGCTGTTGGTCTGTGAGGATGGGTTCCTCGACGCGGAAGAAGGTGTCCCGGTAAGCGACACTGAAGCAATAAAGTGGGCTGAAGAAGAGGGGGTGAAATTTTCAGAATTGTTTTCGCAGTAAGATTCGGGCCGCTTCCAAAAAACGAGTCTTGGGGGCGGTTTTTATTTTGCTGTCACGGATTCTAACAAAAAATTAATAATAAAATGCGCGACACACATGTCGCGCATTTGGTTCAGCTCTCCTCACTCTCAAGCTTCTGTATTACCTCGGCTCCCACTTGATATTCCTGGCATAGTTCAACTGCCTGTAAAAGAGTAACCGGGCGATAGTAGATTTCCATGGCACTTAATGTCGTCGCCAACCAAACTTTTTCGCCGGTAGATAAGTCCCGTAAGAAATCTAAAACGAGATTTCTTGAACTGTAAAAATTAAGAATCTCCCTTCCGCCATCAGGATGTTTCATAATGTGCCTCCTTTGCAAACATTATCGAAGATATCTGCGACAGTCAATATCATTATTGATTTGTTTCTAAATCCGGTTAAAAACTCTCCGAAGTTCATTCTTGGCCTGTTTCAAAATCTTTTTTTGCGTCCGCGGTAGATTTTTACCAGCTCGATTTATATAGAAATTCAGCATTGACATGGCAGATGCAAATGCGCCAGATCTGCGACGAGAACTTTTAAGGGCAGACTCTTTCAAAGAGAGGGCAATTTTCCTTGGATTTTTCCAAGTAAAAACACCACCTCTTAGATCAAGGGCGTTACTTCTTCTGGTGACCTTATCTGACCAATTTTTATCGGTGATCATTATAGATAAAATTTGTCATAAATAAGTTGATTAGGATTTGACTAATTGCCTTTGTAATTATAATGTTTAGTAAGAAAAATCCGAATTCAAGAAAGGAGTTGGCTCATGAAAGTTGACAAGTTCTTGGCCGTCGTAGAGGCCTTTGAAAAAAGAGCGCGGCTTTGCTGGTCGCTCTTGGCAGATGAACATTTCAGACATCAATACGATAAGTTGAGAGCCGATTTTAAGCGATGCGTTTTAAAGCAGTCGCCCAAAAGAAAAGATGACGAGCTCGATCCAAGCCTGAAAATGGAAGCTGAGGCGCATGCGATCTTCGTTGAATTTTGCCAGCTTCTAACCAGGCAAGATGAAACAGCGGGCTATTGGGAAATAAGCGGTCTTCCTTCTTGTGAAGGCGACCGTCATGAAGCGGCAAATAACGGAACCGCCGACAGTTTTTTCCAGGAAAGTGGTGAATACTACGGCTGGTTTACCTGCGAAAAGTGCTCCCGCCCCTATGTCATGCATGTCCCTAATATCTGCTGTCAGTGAATATCCCCATCCACCCAAACAAGGTTTGACTTTTTGGGTGGTTTTTATTTTCTACTCCCCCGTATCATAGGGCTCCAAATAGTTCGTGAGTTGTCTGTTCACTTTCACAAAAGTCGCTCTTTTGGGAAACTCGCGAAGTTGACGCGCGCCGATGTAAGTTCCCGTGCTTCGTAGAGAGCCGAATAAATCTTGCAAAAAATTATTTATATCGCCTTTGTATGGAATTAAGGCGTATCGGCCTTCGCTGGCCCGATGGTCGTCTTTTTTGCCATACAATTCTTCCAAAGCTTTATTTGAAGAGGAGCCAAAATATTCCTTAAACTTTTTGCCATCTTTTTCTATCAATTTGCCATCACTTTGATCAAAACCAGAGAAAAGTGAACCACACATATTAAAATCCGCTCCGGCACAAAAGGCTTTGGCGATATCAGAAATATATTGTTGACCGCCGTCGGCGATGATTCGTCCGACTCCCCTTTCGTTGGCAATTCCGTGAGCCGCGTCGGCGCATTCAATAACTGCCGACAGCTGCGGATAGCCCACGCCGGTCATCCGTCTGGTCGTGCAAGCCGAACCCGGGCCGATGCCAATTTTGACGATGTCAGCTCCGGCCAAAATTATTTCTTCGGTCATCTCGTTGGTCACAACATTGCCCGCAATCAAGATGTGCTCCGGAAACATTTGGCGGATAAGCCGAATGCTCTCCAAGAACCTTTGCAAATAGCCGTTTGGGACATCAATACAAATAAAAGAAAAGTTTTTCATCAAACCTTTTTTCTGCATTTCCTGAATCTTCGCCACGTCTTCATCGCGAATTCCAAGCGTGTAGCAAACATAATCCGGATTATTAAAAGTCTGAAAAAACTTTTCAAAATCAGAAACTGAATAGTATTTATGGAAGGTCGTGATAATTTTCAGTGGCGCCAAAATTTTAGCCATGCCAAAAGTGCCGCAAGTCGCCATGTTGGCCGACATAATCGGGATTCCCGTCCAGGTTTTAGGAGAATGATAGAAAGTAAAAGTTCTATCCAGGACGACTTCTTTTCTTGAGGTCAAAGTGCTGCGTTTCGGACGAATCAAAACATCTGAATAATCAAGTTTAGTCTGTTCTTCAATTCTCATGACGGATATAGTATACAACAGAGTTGAACTGATTTACGCGATATTAGATATTGACATGGGCCCGCAAATCTGCTACAATGCAAACGGAATGAAAAGGCGGCGGTTGCGTTGCTGAATGGCTGAGCAGGCCTTCAGCGAGCGTGGGTCAAACCCAACATCCGCCGCCAATCTTTGAAAAAGATCAAACAAGGAGAACGCTGATGAAGCAAATGGAGGCGCCGGCGGTACCGATTAAGGCCAAGATGAGGTTCGATCAGCTGGCCGGCAATTTCTTCAAGAAGTTGGCCGGTGGCAATGGTGAAATCTTTTTCGCCAACCGTTTTGGCGGGATGAATTTCGGATTTGCCGTTCTAGAGGACGGGTCGGTTTCCAAACTGTGGAAGGGCGATAATCAGCCCTCGCCCGACGAAGAGGTGGGCATGATTGATCCCAAGGATTTGAACATCGCCGCAGTGCGATGGTCTGATTCTTGAGCCCGGCCTTTCCTGGTCGCATCATTTCTGGGAGCTCGGAAAAACATTTCCGAGCTCTTTTTTTATTTCTTCTCAACAAATATTGACTCATTAATTATTTTGATTATCCTTAAGTACGTAACAGATCTTTCCACCAAAAAGCACAAAGGGGAACGGATAATTGAGAACTAACGCCACAACCGGTTACGAGTTTGAGTATGAATTCGGCGGCATCGCTTCAAACGAAGTTAGCGTCCGTCTTAGAGCTAGGCGCGTAAGGGGCATCCGAGAAGGACTTCAAAAAGTCAAAGGTTGGCAACGGCGATTGGGATGGAACCCGCGAAGGCCACCAACACCGTTGGCTCGTTGCCTTTTCCAAAGGGTTGCCTCTCGTCTAAGGCACGGATCAATAGAGTTGCGTCTTTATAATGCTCTCGGCACCATCGTAGACCGAATGGGAATTGATTTCTTCTTTGAGTACAATCATCGAATTGTAACTCTGGATCTGACAATCAACGGTCAGAAAAAAAAAGCGAGGTTCGCGCGCCGATATAGTCATAACACAAGACGATTTCGTGAAAAATAGACATTATCGTATCGGTGATTCCATTGCCCGACGACTGGCTCGAGGAACATAATTTAATCTTCCAAAAGCTCCGCCACTCGAAAGTTGTCTTTTGGTCCCGCGTCGTTGCAATCGCAACGACGCGGTTTTTATTTTTGGCGGTGATCTCCAAGAAAATTTGGTATAATCTCAAGGTATGAAAAAAGTAATCATCATAATCACAGTTGTTATCTTGGTTGGGTTGGGATTGTATTATTTAATTAACCTTTCGTCTGAAGCGCTTCAGAGTCCAGACGAATATCGCGCTGACGAATCGGAACAAAAAAACGCCACCAGTACTGATCAGGTTACTGAACCAACGAATGGGGCGAAAACAATTATAGGAACTTCCGCGGACGGGTTGGACATCGTCGCTTATCATTTCGGTCGCGGGGAAAAAGAGATCTTGTTTATCGGTGGAATTCACGGCGGATACTCTTGGAACAGTTCTCTAGTCGCCTACAACCTTATAGATCATTTATCAGAAAATCCGCCTTTAGCACTGGAAGCGGTCAAGGTAACGATCATCCCGGTGTTAAATCCTGATGGGTTAAGTAAAGTCGTAGAGAACGAGGGCCCATTTGAAGCTTCTGACATTTCACTATCTCTTTCAGAAACCATACCGGGCAGATTTAACGGCAACGAAGTTGATTTGAACAGAAATTTTGATTGTGACTGGCAATCGGCTGCAACTTGGCAAAATAAGTCAGTCAGCGGCGGAAATTCGGCTTTTTCTGAACCAGAAAGCGCCGCTCTAAAAAATTATGTTGAAGCCAATAAGCCGACGGCCGTCATTTCTTGGGATAGCGCCGCCGGCGGAGTTTTCGCCTCAAGTTGCCATAACGGCGTGTCAGCGGAAACTTTAAATTTGGTTAACCTTTACGCCGAGGCTTCCGGCTACAAAGCTTATAAAGACTTTGACTTCTACGAAATAACCGGTGATATGGTCAACTGGCTGGCGAAAAATGATATCCCGGCCATTGGTGTTTTGCTGACTAGCCATAATGATGCGGAGTGGACGAAGAATCTCGCAGGTATAGAAGCGGTATTGGAATATTACACGGATTAAACAAAACTAAGAGATGTTTTCTGGCAGAAAAAAGATCTGGGGCGTTATACTATTGGTCGCGATTGTTTTGTGCGCTGCTTTTGTATTGATAAGTTTGTACAGTGGCTCATCGGAACCTGTTTATGTCCCAACAGAAAGCAGCACCTTAACGGAACCACAAGAAATTTTAATCGGTAAATCGGTAGAAGGACGAGAGATAAATGCGTATGTCTTTGGTACTGGAAAAACGCCGCTGTTGTTTATCGGCGGAATTCACGGTGGATACGAATGGAATAGCGTCGTCTTGGCTTACAGATTTATTGATTATTTCAAGCAAAATCCGAACACAATTCCAGAAAACTTTTCTGTCGCAGTAATTCCTTCCGCCAACCCGGATGGGGTTTATAAATATATTGGCAAAGAAGGAAAATTTGACCTAACAGACTTGCCGGCAGAAAAAAACACGACCGGTCTTGGAAGATTTAACGCCAGAGGGGTTGACCTAAATAGAAATTTTGATTGCCGCTGGTCGCCGGAAGCTAGTTGGCGAAATAATAAAGTCGGAGCGGGCGACTTCCCCTTTTCTGAACCGGAATCGCAAGCCATTAGAGATTTTGTCCTGAAAATAAAACCTAGAGCGGTTGTTTCCTGGCATAGTCAAGCCAACACTATTTATGCCGGCGAATGTGGAAATGGTATTTTGCCTGAAACAACAGACATCATGAACATTTATTCCGAAAAATCTGGCTACTTAAAATCCACAACATTTGATGATTATGTAGTTACGGGTGACCTTGAGGGTTGGTTAGCAACGATCAACATTCCTTCCATAACAGTTGAACTAAAAACCCATGAAACTGTTGAATGGGAGCAAAATCTGGCCGGAGTCTTGGGGTTATTTGACTACTATTCTCGCGCAAATTAGGCGCGATACAGTCCCTCTGCCTATTTGATAAACTGCGCTGGCGCGAAATTGTTCTAAGCAAAGACATTTTCGGGCTATATTGACAGGTCTGTATATCTCACGTATACTGGCCAACGGAGTTTAAGTTCAAATAAACAACTAAGGAGGATTAAAGTGAACATTGTCATCTATCAGAGATGGAATGCGGGCGAGATCCTTAAATGGCGCAATCTTTTCGGACAAAGGGGGGCTCGTGTCGTTTTTGTCAGCGACGGTCTGGGCGAAATACGGTCAGCGCAACAACGGCTGTCAGAAATAGCGCCCAAGGCCATCACGTACGGCGCCATTGATTGTTCGTGCGCTGATCACGTACATATCATGCAAACTTTTGATCCGAGATCAAAAGTACACCTGGCCATTCTTCGCGAGAAGATAAAAAACCTCAAAGAGGTGTTTTCAAGCGGTATCAAGATCGTATTGATGTGTGATCACGGTATTGATATAAGTAGTACGCTAACGGAATTCCGGCAGCCGATTGTACTCTGGCCTCAGGATATGGGCCCGAACAGGTCGGTCGTATCCGCCATCGTAGATACCTTGAGGCACTAGTCCGTTCCGATAACTGAGTGCCCATTCAAAAAGTGATGAACCAGCCGCCCCGCTACTCAGCCGGGCGGTTTTTATTTCAACGGATGATCAGCAGTAGAGCAATATAAAAAGAGGGATCCACAAAAGATCCCTCTTTAATTTTAATTTGGCAGCTTACGACCGTTTCGACCCATTAGGAGCGAACCGAGAAGAAGCGCCATCCCAACAACCACCCAACTAACCGAAATGCCAAACGACTTTGCCAACAGGCCAGATATCAGCAACCCTCCGGCGCCACCCAAATGATGAGCCATTGATTCAAAAGACTGAATCGTGGCTCGTTCTTTCTGAGTAATATTCTGATGTAGATATGACTTTTTTATCGGATCAAAGATCCCACGAGCAAATTCGTGCACAAGAAAGATAAGTAATGCCGGCAAAAACCGCTCGCTCAAAACTGGCAAAATTATGCCTAGAGCGATGAGGCTTTGCGTCATCAATAAAGTCTTTCTTTCGCAACGAACTTTTCGCAGAAGCCATGGCGCGACAAACGAGCCCAACAACACAGAGACGGAGATGAGAACATAGATAATTCCCAGCCCAATTTGGCCAGACAACCATCTTTTAAAGAATGGCTGCCATTGCATATTCGGGGCTTGCAAAACAAATAACTGAATCGTCGTTATGATAATGACAAAACGAACATTCAGGTTGTCTCGGCAGTAGCATAAGCTAGATTGAATCGTTTTTCCCATGTCTCGTAATCCGGCGGTAAGAGAGAGTTTTTGTCGGACAAAGTACTCTTCCTTAATAAACAAGGCCACTAATCCGCTGACAACAAACAGAGCGCTGGCGGCGAACCACGGAATCACCATGTTTATGTCGGCTAAAGCGGCTCCGACATAAGCAGAAGCAATTCCACACACTCGCCCAATCTGACCGGCTCGCGCAAAGGCTTTATCTAATTTACCGTTATAACCATAATGCTTGATACGATCAACAAACCAGGAGTCAAAAGCTCCACTGGAAAAAGTCAGAGCAACGGCTCCGATGGATTCGGCAACGGCAAAAAAGATAAACGAACTGGACAATCCATACACCAACATGCTGATGGCCAATAGCGCGCACGCCGTAATATGCGAGACCTTGCGACCAAAGACATCAGCAAAAGCTCCTGTCGGAATTTCCGTCAGAAACAACGTCACATAGAACACTAAGTTTACTAAATTGATTTCAAAGAGATCTAGCCCATTTGAAATCAAGAAAGAAACATACATGGCCGACATTGTTGAATGAGCCAGACAATCCAACGCTGACAAGAGATAAAACTCAAACAAGACTTTCCTATTCATCTGTCTTCTCCTTTTTAAGAACTTTTCCTCGCTGAACAAAAACCGGCTTCTGTTCAGCCGGGATAATTTGATTTATCTTTTGAGATAGAAAACTTTTATGACAGGAATTCTAGATTAAAATTATCTCGGCTAAATATAAACGGATGGGCCCTGTTCGCGATAGCAAAAAAGTCACCACAGGATGTGCCCACGTTCCAATTGTTCATATTCAACTTTTGATAATTTCTTATCATGGAAGCAATAGTACATTGCCGGCACAATTTGTCAAATCGGACTCAATTTTTAATTTAAATTTTGACAGAAACTCAAGAAATGTTAGTTTTATGAACGGACAGATAAAAATTTCTAAAACCAGAAAGGAGGTAGCTAGTGACGCGCAATCAATGTTTGCACACGCGAGAGATCTTTGGAAAAAGGAAGCCGCCCAGAACGCAGTGGTGGTTTATGTGTCAGACCTTACGCCGAAAGGTCCCGGTCGTCGGATCGTGTTGTCATGAACGCGGCTGTTCCAGACAGCGCGTCTAAACAAGGTCGCTTCTGATTTGTTTCCACCAACCCGCCATCTCGTGATGGCGGGTTTTTATTGCTTATATTTTTCACACTGGCCAAAAATACGAGAGTGTTATAATTAGTTTATTATCGGAATAATATATAAGTTTATGAAGATATTTAGAACATGGACATTTAAGTGGTGGGAGGTAGGACTGATAAAGCTTTGCCTTATCTCATTGGGAATTTTGCTAGGTCTGTACTTCTATGATTATTTGGTCAAAGTAATCTGGCTCTGGTGGATATTATTCGTCGTTATCGCCCTATATTTCGTACCAAAAACATTGTCTAAAACGGCAAATAATGAGTCGGTAGCAACGGGCCAAGATATCAACAACTCTTGACCCACCCCCTCAAAGAACAGCGCTTTGTGGTATAATTCACCCGTAATTATCAAATTATTAGTTTAATTTTATTTATGAATTATTTAAGAAAAATGAGCTGGTTGTTGCCTGTGTTGGTTCTGCTTTTTGTCGGAATCAGCAGGGCTGATGCGGCTTGTTCTTTCACCCGAGACCTAAATCTAGGAGTAAGCGGTGAAGACGTGCGATGTCTGCAGCAGTACTTAAACAGCACCAGTTACAAGGTGGCGCAATCTGGCGTTGGTTCAGCTGGAAATGAAACAATCTTTTTCGGTAACGCAACCCAGGGTGCAGTTCAGAGATGGCAAGCGGCCAATGGAGTCACTCCAGCTGCGGGCTATTTCGGAGCAAAGTCTATCGCGAAATATAATACATTGGTTACCGGAAATCCCGGCAATGTCGGTGGCGTGGAGGGCCAGCAAAGAGAGGCCGCCTCTTCCATAAACGAGGCAATCTATACCGTAAGTGAAGTTTACGATAAAGTTAAAAAAGCAAAGAATAGTTCTGCCACAAAATTATGGGAAGCCGCCGAGAAAATACTGGACGACGCGGAGGATGCTTATAACAAAGGTCAATATAACAAAGCCCTAACACTTGGAGTTGATGCCGTGGAAAAGGCAGAAGAGGCTGAAGACGCGTTAAAGAAAAAATCAAAAGCTTCTTACGACGAAGACGAAGACGGTGCAGAAGAAGCAATTAAAGACGCTGAAGATGCTATAGATGACGCTGAAGATGCTATAGACGTATCGGATGCTGATGATAACGATATTGAAGATGCCGAGGAGCTTGTCGATGAAGCTAAAGATTTGTTAGAGGATGCTGAAGAGTCTGTTGATGATGAGGATTATGATGAGGCCATTGATTCGGCAGAAGAAGCTCAAAAAAAGGCCGAGGAAGCGGAAGATTTAGCTGAAGAAGTTGATGCCGATGAAAATGACGCCGAAGAGGCTATTAACGACGCCGAAGACGCCATCGAAGAGGCAGAAGGTGTCGTAGAAGAAGCCGAGCAAGATTTTGAGGATGGCGAATACGACGATGTTAAAGATGGGGCGGAAGAGGCCATTGACGAAGCAAACGGCTTGGTAGATTCAGCAAAAGAACAACTGGATACGGCTGAAGAAGAGTTTGACGATGAAGATTACGACGATGCTCTTGACTATGCCGTAGAAGCGGAAGGATTGGCAGAAGAGGCTATTGAGGTCGTTGAGAATATTGGCTCTTCTACCGCATCAACTACTCCAGCAACGACGACAAACTACTTATTTATAGATGGGGCAAGACAACATGTCGTAAATGATATATGTATTCACAAGGCTTTTCCAGAGGCTGGTTACACCATGACCCACTCAACAAATGGCGTTTGTGATGCCGGCAGAATTAACTGTGATTGTTGGCGAGATTGTTGGGAAAAAGGAAGCACCGTCAATGACTGTCTGCTTCAATTCTCTCAAAACTTCACTCAAGGAGCGGTTGGCGCATATAATCAATCAGTAGAAGAGTTAGTGGCAACTATGGGTCAAAGTGGTATATCTACGATTCCTGGTTACTACATGCAAAATACTGATGCAAGTGGAGAAATTGGTTATACAACATATAACGGTCAGCAAATACAATACAAGATCTGCCCAGGCATAAGAAACCCTGCCGGCGGAACTGATTATCCTGCAAAGGAAGGCGTAGTTAGACCAACCCAGTATTCATGGGGAGATGTAATTCCTAGCCATTCACATCTCTATGGTATGAAGAGCTGTGAAAGAATGGAGAGAAAATATCCAAATCACCCAGTCGGATACCACTGGATGTGGATTGGGCCAGGAGGAGCTTGGGAGCTAGTTAAAGATTCAACAACAACCTACTAAATCCAAATTTTAGGATTAACAAAAACCGCGCTTAAGCGCGGTTTTTGTTAATGAGTGATTTTAAAGCGACAGAGTGTTATACTTTTATGCAGATTTAGTGAGGAAAATTATTAGATAAATAATTTATCATGGACGAACAAAATTCAAATGTACCAGTTGAGAATTCTTCTGGATCAAAAAAGAAAATTTACGGAATTATCGCTGTTGTAATTATTGCCCTAATCGCTTTCTTTGTTTTCGGCAGTAAAAAGACAATCGCGCCGGGTGTAGAAATTAATCAAAAATTAAACGGCGATGTAACTTATACTTCCGAAGACGGAACCGTTACCGTCGGTACAAATTCTTTGCCGGCAAATTGGCCGAGCGACGTCCCTAGCTATCCTGGTGCAGCTGTTTTAGCCGGGTCTGTTACAGAACAAGACGGTCAAAATAGACTAACCGCTTCTTTTATCACGAATGACAACGCCTTGACTGTTTCTAATTTCTACAAAACGGAGTTAGAAAAAGCCGGCTGGACAATTTCACAGATGACTTCTATGGGTAACGCCGCTGTCCTCTCAGCCGACAAAGATGGTCGAAATGTTGGTCTCTACATAGGAACTTCTGAAGAAGGAGAGACGAGCATCGTTATTGGAATTTCAACTCTAGAATAAGTAAGCGCCTCTTAAGAAAATTCTAAAATAATTCTAAGATAAAGATCTACGCGCCCCTCTGTTCCGGCTGACCTCCGCGAATTCGTCGGTACTCATCTTTATATTTATCAATAGTTTTTTCTATTTCTTCGTACGGAATTTCAAGTCTAACAAGATCAATAATATTTATGGCCTCATAAATATCAAGCTTGTTTTCTAATTTAAAAACGGCGTCTCTCCAAAGGATGGCTTTTTCATACTCGTGATTCTGCACGGCTTTTTGCTCCAAATCGCGCATCATTTTGATAAACGCATGATAAACGCCCTCTTCGGCGCCTCCTCGGCCAACGGTTCGATCTTTGAACGGAATGCGAGTTATCGTCCGTTGAGCTTTAGCCATGGTTCGAACTTTTCCCGTTCTCTGCCAATCACAGGCGGTTGAAATAATTTTTAAGTATAGATCTTCGGCTTTCTTTACAAGTTTTTGAGAAATCTTTGGGACGCTCCTCATCACGTCAAGTAGCATGAACGCGCCGGCCTCAATCATTTCCAGACTCCACCACGGTTTAGCCGAAGCCCACCAGAAATGATCACTCGCGGTGGCAATATCCATTTTTCTCCAAATCAGTTCCCTATCATTTTCGGGCACTTTAGTTGACCTAACCGTTTTATTTACCAGATTAAACAATTCCCACTGCCACGCGTGTATTGGATTTTCTGGATCTTTCCAGGATAAAAATTGAATGTGACGATCAATATCGTCTTGGCTGCTGGCCCAGGTTGATGGCACCGGTTCAGTTTCAACAACCTCCGGATATAAATCTGGAAGTTCAGAAATCGTCACCAGTTCAAAACGATTATCTTTATAAACATTCTCAAGAAGTTTTTCTAGCCCCGGGCGGTGATGGCCAAAGGTTTCTCCGTCCATTCCGGTTAGAACATATTTATCCCCGGCCAGTTCATTAGCCATGGCCTCGGCCAAAGAATCTGTGTTTCTAACCACGGCACTCATAATGGCGTTACTTAGACGTCTCTCTCGATAGAAAGCTTTTAACTTTGTCCCTTGGATTTTATAAGTCTTGGAATAGTCAACGGCGCCCACCTTTCCCGTGGCGGTTATTTCGTCCAAGATCATCCACTCAAAACCGGCTTCTTCAACTACTTCCGCGACATGTTTGGAATAACCCATCTCTGGTGAAAAGAAGCCTTTGGGACGATAAGCTTTTTCCCCTAAGTAATGAGCGTTTGTTTGATCATTAATTTTAATTTGTCTTAAGATTTCTTCTTTACCTAGAAGGGGTAAAAAAGCATGATATTTGGCCGAACTAACAAATTCTACCTGTCCTCGTTCGCCCAGTTCGCGCAACATTTTGATTAAGTCTTGATAGCCATATTTATCAAACAACTCCAAGAGAGAGCCGTTGATGTTGATAGTCATCCTCGCCTTGGGATTATTGAAAATGCTCGTGATAACCGGACGATAGCACTGAGTCGCAACGGCCTCTAAAATATCTGCCTGTTGTTGCGCCGGTTGGTAAAAGTGTAAAAAATTGGCCCATTTCATATAAATCTCTCAGAAAAATTATTTTGGTCCATGTATGGCGATCGCCTGCAAAAACAATTTTACATATTTTTCTGCCGAACTTTCCCAAGAAAAATCCTTTGACATCGCGCGCTTTTGTAATTCTTGCCAACGTTCCCTATCGCGGAAATTTTCAAAAGCTCTAATAATGGCGATCATAAGCGATGATGAATCAAATTTTTCAAAAACAAATCCGGTACCAGTCTGTTTTTCCGGACTATAGTCTTCAACACTATCCGCCAACCCGCCCGTCTTTCTAACAATTGGGATGGTGCCCATTCTCATGGCTTCCAGCTGAACCAAACCACAAGGCTCAAACTTTGAAGGGACCAAAACCACATCAGCTCCAGCAAAAATTTTGTGAGCCAAAACACTATCAAATTTCAAATGGACCGCGACTTTGTCTGGATATTTTGTTTCCAAATTATGGAAGAAGTGCATATATTCCGAATCACCTTCACCGACAATAACTAACTGCGCCGGTAACTCCTGCAAAATCAGGTCCAAAATCGGCATTAACAAGTCAAGACCTTTTTGTTTTGTAAATCGGCAAACAATCGCCATAATAAAAGCATCTTTTTTAATCGGCAGATTAAATTGTCCTTGTAAACTGGCCTTATTTTTAGCCCGAGCCGAAAGGTTTCTAGCATAATAAGGGAAGGCTACATGCGGATTCTTTTCCGGATTCCAGAGATCATAATCAATTCCGTTTAAAATTCCGGAAAGAACCGAACGGCGTTCGCGAAGCAATTCGTCAAGCAGTTCACCATAATTTTTGGTCATAATTTCTTTGGCGTAAGTTGGCGAAACGGTATTTATGGCATCAGCGTACATAATACCTCTTCTCATCCAATTAATTTTAGTCAATCGCGGATTATCAAATCCCGGAATTTCCGAATGCCCGTCATCAAAATCCATTTCCGACACGAAACGATGGTCATACATGGCCTGGAAGTAAAGATTGTGAATTGAAAAGACCGTGGCTATTTTGGTTAATTTCGGAATATTAGAATAAGTTGTCTTTAAAAAGTTTGGTATAAGAGCAGATTGCCAGTCGGCGCAAACTATTACATCCGGCACCCAGTTTCTATTCTTCTTAATAAATTCTAAGACACCACGACAGAGTAGCGCCCAACGAACCGGATCGTCAGAATAGCCGTAAACGTTAGCGCGTTTTTCATAGTATTCTTGATTTTCCAAAAAATAGGTCGTAACGATTCCCTCCTCTTTAATTGGATCACAACGTCTGACGTTACAAACTAGGTGGTCCGGTTCAGCGGAATTCCCCGTTGGAACCTCCAATCCTTCATGTTCCATCTTCAAAAAATATTTTTCAGTATCAATAGAAAGATATTTCGGGATCATAACCCGAGCATCGTGCCCAATCTCATTTAGGGCCTTCGGCAAAGATTTCATCACAGAGCTCAATCCGCCGATTTTCACAAACGGAGCTGCCTCTGCGCCAACAAACAGAATCTTTAAATTCTTCTTACAAAAAATGCCTATCACGGTTGTATATTATAACAGATTTTACCCACAATAGAAAGGGTTAATTTATTAGATATAGCCACTTTAAATAGTCACCCAACATCCTTTTGGTTGTATAATTATCTAACACAATTCCTTGAGTTTTACGCATTCTCTCTTCCCATTCGTCAGTAAACCGATCTTCGTTATCTTTTTTATAAAAGAGAGGAATTATCTCCGATTCCAGTAAATCAAATATGGCCGCTGCGGTTTTTCCTGCGTCGGCATCGGGCAAAATCCAACCAATACCTCGCCAGTCCACTTCATCAACCCAACCATCAGAAACGCTTAATTGCAATCCGCCGTTCAGTCCGGCCTTCATGCCACTAGTTCCGCAAGCCTCCATTCCACGAATCGGAGTGTTTAGCCAAACATCGGCACCGGCAACCAACGCGTGAGAAATTTCCGGATTGTGATCCGGCAGATAGACCAACTTTGATTCCAGATGATTATCTTTTATAAAATCCAGAATCATTTTTAAAGTTCGCTTGCCAAATTCATCTGATGGATGAGCATTGCCGGAGATAACGACCTGAATCGCTGCCTTCTCATCATTTAAGACCTTTAACAGCCTTTCGGGGTGAATAAACAGTATCTCTGGTCTCTTGTATTTAGTAAGTCGCCTGGCCCAAACTAATGTTAATTTATCTGGAGAAAGCTCCTGCCCCGTTTTCTTTTTAACCAAATCTATCAAATTAGATCGTAGAGAAGCTTTTGTTTCTATAAGACTCTTTTCATTATCTACCCATTCTTGAGCCTGCCAGCGATTTTTGTTGACTCCGTTTGTGATAGCAATTAAATTACTTTCCGGATGAGCTTTTTTTTCATAAGTCGCGTGAAGCTTGCTGACCCCGTTTTGCCGTCCGGCAATCTTTATCAAAAATTTGGTCGTTGAAAAATTGTCGTCATCATCCTTTGTCCCTTGCTCAAAATCAAAGACCTCATCAACGGAAAAGCCGCTTTCCAGACAGTACTTGCCTAAGTAAAAATCAAAAAGCCCCTTTGGAAGATGCATTCCGGCAGCTGACAAAATAGTGTGTTTAGTTGCGACAATTTTTCCAGTAATAAGAGCGAAGGCCTCTTTCAGAGAAATCTGTTTGGTGCAGGCTTCTTCAAGAAGAAGTCCTAGAGCGGCAAAGGCCGTGTGCCCCTCATTCAGATGATAAACACTCGGTGAAATCTGAAGTTTTTGCAAAACCATGTTTCCGCCCAATCCCAAAATTATCTGTTGTTTCAAAAAAGTTTCGGCGTCCGAATCATATACAGTTTTTAAAATATCTTTGTCAACATCGGAATTTTCCGGTAATTCAATATCAAGCAAAATGAGATAGGTGTTTTCATTATATTTTTTAAACAGCGCCCTGAAAGCAACGCGCCGGTCAGCGATCGGCAGATATAAAATAGGGCCATCTTCAAATTCAAGTTCCTTGAAATTAGAAGAGAGCACGGCGCCGGAATATTTTAAACCGAGAGCGATAAACGAGATATTTTGCTCACCGGCTTCTAACAAAAAATCAACTGAGAGCACGCCCAAACCACCGGCGTACTGATTTTTTTCATCGTCAAAACCATATTCCATTGAAAAGAAAGCGACCGGCGGTCTTGAAAATTTTATTTCGCTGGATTTTACTTTATCAAACATAAAATCATCCGTTTTTCATCTGTTCAAGCCAGGAATCAATTACTCCTATCGTATCAGCCAAATCATCCACCTTAACGCAGATCATGCCGCTTTTTTCAACCGGCTCATCGTTCCCGCCGGGGAAAATCGCGTCACCAGCGAAGATCATGTCTTCCTTGGTCATTCCCAGGCTAAATAGTAACCTAAGCAGCCCGACGGCTTTGTCAAAGCCTTTCGGCAGAATATCTATTGAGGTTGTACCGCCGACACGAACTTCAACCTCCGGCAGAAGTTTGGCCAATTCATCACGGATAATTTTCTTTTTTTTGCCGTCCTTATCCCACGTTTGTTTGACGGCAAAATCGGCCGATTGGCCAAGCGCGGAGAAAGTTATCTGCGTGCCACGGTCCTCAATATACGGACCTGCCGGATTTTTTGCGATGTCAAAACGGGCATCTGAAACAATACTATTTACAACAGAGATGACTTTGTCTTTGATGTCATCCTCAAAATCATCCGAGTGAACGATTTTCCAGTCAGCGAGTTCCTCATCGTAAAAATATTGTTGAGTGCCACAGACGGGCAACAAAATAAGGTTTTGATTTATTTTCTTAATTAGTTCCCCCTTTTGATTGCCAGTGACTTCGTGCCAGGGTGTTAAGACTTGTTTTTGAAATTGAGTTATTGAGGCACCAGAAATAATTACCACCCTAATTTTGCTCGCTAATTCAAAAAGTCGTCCAACCATTTCTTGGGAGAGAGGGCGTTTGCTTTCTGCGATCGTCCCATCTAGGTCAAAAGCGGCGATTTTGTACTTAAACGGCATGTTTTATTGATAACATCATAACATGAAATTTGACACTGAATAAAATATCGCTGAAAATAAAGAGGTGAAATTACTCTCTAAAAAAGGGGCTTATAGAACCGGGTTTACTTTGCTGGAATTAATCATCGTCATCGCCATAATATCTGTTTTGTATAGTATCGTCATCCTGATTTTAAATCCGGCGCAAAGTATCGCCAAGGCTTACGATTCACAAAGATTGTCCGATATGAATGCCCTGAATAAGGCCGTGCAACAATATTATTTGGACAAACAAAACTATCTTGATCTGGGAATTACTGCCACAGAAACGGAAATCTGCGATACGGGCTATATAGAAGGCGCCAAGACCCCCGGAGTTTGTGAAAATTTAGTTGATCTGTCTGCCTTAGTCCCCAGTTTTATCGTGGCCATACCGACAGATCCGTTAAATTTGCTTAGCCAATCTAAAGACACCGCGGAAGAATTATCCGGAAACGGCTACACCATAAAAATAGATCCGGGGCATAAGATCGTCCTAAGGTCTATCAACCTGACCAGCAATAACAGTCCGACATCCTTATTCAACAATCTGCGAATTATTGACATTAAGTATCAGATCGCCCTTCTCGTAAGCGGAATATTAATCTGCCTCACTCTAGTGGTTTACTTTATTCTAAAAAGCTATAAGAGATAATGAGATTTATTCCGTCGGTAGTTTCCCGGCCTCTTTGTAAGACAAGACATCTTCAACAGTAATGTTAAGGATGTCGCCAGCCAATCTCGCGTGAGTGACAAATCCCGGATCATTCTCAATATCCCGGTAAATTTTGGAAAAAGATTTTTCGCCGCCACCGGACCAAAAAATCATTGTTTCATTTCGCGCTTCCACGGAAGAGACGTCAATATCTTTATCTACTTCTTTACGATACAAGGCCGCGGCCAATCTGATTTGGTTTTCTAATCGGTTGGCCGGAATAATTTCTCCATTAACAATGCCGATTTCCCTCTCAATGGGTTCCGATAGGGCCATCTGTTCTTCAGACTTCATATGATCTGATCATACACTCTTCCCGTTAATTTTCAACGTTAGTGTCTTTTTTGGGATTTAGATTATAATAGCATTTGTATGATGAAAATATTGCGTGAATTTAAAGATTTTGCCGTTAAGGGTAATTTCATAGATATGGCTGTCGGCATAATCATCGGCGGTGCTTTCGGCACAATTGTTAATTCTCTGGTTAGGGACATTTTAATGCCTCCGCTGGGCGCTCTCACCGGCGGAATTGATTTCTCGGATAAAATGTTTGTGTTAAAAGCAGCAACCGAGACTACGCCAGCAGTGACCTTGAATTATGGGGCCTTTATAAACAGCGCCATAAGTTTTCTAATCGTGGCTTGGGCAATATTTATCGTAGTGAAACAAGTTAATCGTTTCAAAAAGAAAGAAGAGGCCAAGCCGACAGAGCCGCCGGCCGATGTTAAATTGCTGACCGAAATCCGGGATTTATTGAAAAAATAATCAAAAGATAATACAAAAACATGAGTCTCTTAAGTAAAATCTGGGCGTCTGATAGGAAAAGAATCTATATTGTAGCGGGTGTTCTACTAGTGATTTTACTAATTCTTTGGCAGGCGCTTACCTTCTGGAAGGTTTTAGACATTCAAAAACAAGCCCGCGACAAAAACGAGGCGCTAGACCAAAAAATTTCGGATATTGAGATCATTTTGTTGGCGGCACAGGAAAGTAACACAACTCTGGCTGAAGCGCTGGCGGCGGCCAAAGAAAAAACGGACTCCCTTTCAAAGGAATTCAAAAAGGTCAGTGGCGACGTTGATGATTTGGAAAAAATAACGCTAACTGACCCGGAACTTCTACAAAAATATTCAAAAGTATATTTTTTAAACGAACATTACGTCCCGTCTGATTTGGAAACTATTCCGGGTAAATACACGACGCACCCGAATAAGGAATACCAGATCATGAGCGAGGTTTGGCCTTATCTAGAAGATTTATTAGAGGATGCCAAGGACGATGATGTGGATCTAAAAATCGCTTCTGCTTATCGTTCGTTTGGAGAACAAGCCTCTCTAAAAGGCGCCTATTCGGTCACTTATGGAGCCGGAACAGCCAATCAGTTCTCGGCCGATCAGGGTTATTCAGAGCACCAATTGGGAACAACGGTTGACTTTACCAATTCAATCATCGGCGACACTTTTACCGGATTTGAGAAATCGTCGGAATATAAATGGCTGCAAGATAATGCCCACAATTATGGTTTTGCCTTGTCTTATCCGGAGAATAATTCTTACTACCAATTTGAGCCGTGGCACTGGAGATTTGTCGGAGAAAGATTGGCCAAGAATCTTCACAAAAGAGGTCAATATTTTTACGATTTAAGTCAAAGAGAGATAGACGAGTATATCTTGTATTTATTTGATTAAAATGATTCAAACGGAAGAGATAACCAAGAAGTATCTTAAGTTTGGGGAGAAGATGACAAAAATCTCTCCGAAAAAAAAGAAAAAGCTGTTGGTAATATTCTGGATCTTGGTCATCGGTCTATTTTTCGTTAACCCGATCTTCTCTATAACTTTAATAGTTTTATTCATCGGCATAAGGGCAACAATTCAGCACTTTGCCTTCATGAAACAATTCGCCGAAGAAAACGGGTTAGAGTACCAACCATGGTTATCGGCAAAAAATTTTCAGGGGCGTCTATTCTCGATCTCAAATTCCGAAACGGCCAGTAATGCCTTGCTGGGAGAATATCAACACTGCCCTTTCAAAATCTTCAACTATTCTTACACCATCGGCAGTGGCAAAAATAGTCATACTTATTTGTTTACCGCGGCGGAAATAGAAATTCCCGAAGCAGACTTCCCTTTCATTCTGTTACGATCAAAAACTATGCCGGTTTATCTTCCGTGGGATTTATTTCAGAGAAAAAACGATGTAAAGATAAGTATTGAACCGGAATTTCAAAAAAATTACTCTCTCCACACTACGGCCGGCTATGAAATTGAATGTCTGGAAATCTTTACCAAAGACCTTTTGATTTTTCTTAGGGAAATCGCGCCACAATTCAGCGTGGAATTTGCCGAGAACAAACTTTATATCTACGACGATAGGCTAATTCGTGACAAAAAGGATCTGACGGCTCTATTTGATCTGATGAAAAGACTTATAGAAAAGATCGCCCCGGCCTTAAGCAGAATGCGCGATGATTTTTCAGCTCTGCACAGCTATTACGACAAGAAAAGACCATAAAAAGCATGGCCCACGAATTCCCCAGTTATCGCTTGACAGGCGCCAGCCAATCATTTATACTTCTCATTATCAAATAACTACCAAAGTAGAACTAAGTCGAGTTTAATCTTTTGTGAGTTTATTTGAGATTTTATTCGTTTAGTTTATTGAAAGATGCAAAAAGGAACTATCGTTCGCGTCATGGACAAAGGCTACGGCTTTATCAAATATGACGGAGCGGAAAAAGATCTTTTCTTCCATTCAAATGAACTTCAAAACGTCGAGTTCGACCAACTAAAAGGTGGCGAAAGCGTAGAGTTTGAAGTCGTAGAAGGACAGAAAGGACCACAAGCTGTTAAGGTTAGCGTTGTTAAATAAACCTTAATAAAAAACCCGCCATCTGGCGGGTTTTTTATTTTGCCGGAGTTAAGATCTCCTCGCTTTCAATCAGGCCGTCGGCAAGCTTAATTATTCTGTCGGTTTGTCTGGCATATTCATCTTCGTGAGTTACCATGACAATAGTTTGCCCTGACTTATTCAATTTTTTTAAAATATCAATTACCACCCGCGCTGAAAGGGAGTCCAAATTGGCCGTCGGCTCATCACAAAAAATTATCTCCGGTTCATCAACAATGGCCCGGGCAATGGAAACTCTCTGTTGTTCCCCGCCAGACAATTGGCTTGGAAAATTGTTGACCTGTTGATGCAATTCCAGAGTATGCAGAACCTCTCGAGCTTTCTCTAGAGCCTTATTGGTTTGAATTCCTCGCATCAATAACGGCAGAGCAACATTCTCAACAGCGGTCAATTCCGGAACCAGAGCATAATCCTGAAAAACATAGCCCAAGTATTTTAAACGGAAATCGGTTTTCTTCGACCAGTTTAAGGCCAAAGTGTCGGTTCCATTTATATCAATCTGGCCGCCCGTCGGCTCGTCCAAAAGACCAAGCTGATATATCAAAGTACTTTTTCCAGCACCAGAACGTCCCATAATGGACAAAAACTCTCCCCTCTTGATTTCAAGATCTATCCCCTTTAACACCGGAGTTTCAACTTCTCCATCAACGAATGTTTTTACTATTCCTTTGGCTTTTATAATCAATTCCATGTTTTTACTTTCTTCCCAAAATAGAGTCTAGAGTATTTTTTGTCACGATGATTCGAGCCGGAATATATCCCGCCAAAGCCGTAACCACAATAAGAACACACACCCTAATCATCGTAACCAGGGCCGGGGCCACCAGAATCCCGTCGCTGAAAGGAAAATCAATCGGATTCCCGTTGAAATATGGCACCAGAACAACGTAAACCAATATCAGCCCAATAACTGACCCGACGATAGCATAGATCAACGATTGAAAGACATAAGCCAATTCAATTGAACGGCCGTTGGTGCCAATTGCCTTCATAATGCCAATATATTTTCTCCGAGTGATAGCGTTGATAAAAATAACGATAAAAATAGTAATAGCGGCAACGATTAGACCAATTGAACTGATGATTGTCCCGAGCAGAGCAAAAGTATTTTTCATATCAATGATAAATTTGGGCTGGGCCTCATCAAAAGTTTGGATTCGCGCGTATCGACCAAAGCCATTTTGTAACAAAACGTCGCGAACAAATTCTGGCTTGTATTGATCATCCACGGCGATTGAGATTTCGCCGACGTTTAAATCGCTACGACCAATCATGTTTCGCAATTGCTTGTCGTTAATAAAAACACGCCGATCAATTTCATCAGCCTTACCGCGAGTAATGCCCTTAACGGTAACTTCCCGCGCCTCGTCGCCGATTTTTAATTTAATTTTTGAGCCGATTTCAACATCTCGCAAAACAGTAAAGCTAGGAGAGTCAATGTCCAAATACCTATCCAACAACATGGCGCCGACGATGACTTGGTCAAAATCGTCGTTGTCCAGATATTCGCCCTCAACGATAAGCGAACCTAGGCCGGTGACGGCGTTCTCTTTTTCAAAATCTATGCCGGCAATAATAGCCGCCGTCTCCTCCGGAAGATTATTGAAGTCCGTTCTGTCCTGATAATTGGCCTCAATAATTCCAGAGACTAGATACCTGGGAGAGAAACTGGAAACTCCGGGTATGTTCTGCAAAGTCGCGATAATATTTTGGCTATCTTCAATGTAATTTTTCTCTTTCAGTTTGGAGATGAAAATATCGCTAATATAATGTTCTCGGATAGTCACAACTGCCCCCTCAATCAGACCGACCAGCAAACCTGAGACCACGACTAAATTAAGAAACGTTAGAATCATTATGATAATGATCAAAAGATTGGTCCAAAGCGAGGCCCTTTTTATTTGTCTATAACCTAAAAACCAGCCAACTTTGATTGAGTTCAAATCAAGCATAGCTATCTCGGTACAACGATTTTGTCGCCAATAGACAATCCTGAATTGATGGCCACATTGCCACTTGAGTCTCTTTGCCCTAAGGTGACTTCAATTGAGTTTTTCTTGCCTAACGATAAGACCGTAACAAAACTTTTATCTCCTTCAGTCGTAATCAAATACCTAGGAATTACAATCTGATCTCTAATTCTGTCCTTTTCAATCTGGATCTCCGTGCTCATGCCAGAAAGAACGTCCGGATTAAATTCATTGAACTGAAGCAATATGCGATAAGTGGTAACACCATCTTTGACTGTTTCGCGCGGGTCAATGTGAGAGACCGCCGCGGCCAAACCAGTTCCTTCGTCAAAGGCGTCAAGGCTGACCTTGGCGGGATCTCCTATGTCTACTCCGGCGATATTCACCTCTGGAACAAAACTCTCTATTTCAAGCGGCTGCTTACCAACCATAGAGAAGACTTTTTCTCCGGAAGAGACGACTACGCCAAGTTCAACGTCTTTATCGGTAATTATGCCGTCAAAAGGTGCACGGATGACATAGCTGTCACTTTTGGCGGTTAGACGGTCAATGACGGCTTGAGCGCTGATTATCGCGGCCGACAAAACCGGCGTTTCGGCTTGAACCGAGCGGACCGCTTCTGTCGCCGAATTGATATCAACAATTAACGAGGCAATGGTAATTCGGGCTTGGCTGATGCCGGCGATATAAGCGTCAATCTGAGCTTGCGTTTTATCGGCCGATATGCCGAATTTTCCGCTACCAGAAGAAATTGTTGAGAGAAGAGCCTCAATCTTTTTCAAATTAGCGACAAAATCTTCCGCATCGGTCAGAGTAACTTCATCGGAAGTCAAATTATTGGCTTCATCTTTCCAGTTAGAAAGCGTCTTCTCAATATCTTTACGCTGCGTCTGAATATCTTGTCTGATGTAATAATCTGCCAAGGCTTTTGAAAATTCCGGGGAGCTGGTGTCTAAATTATCAAAAAACAAATCAACGCTGTTCCTGACTACATCATCAGCAGAGATATATGACTTTTTCAAAACAGATATCAGAGATTGACGGGCACTTTCCAATTTTCCCTGTAGCGAATCACCTCCAGAAATCTCCGCCAACTTAGCCTCTTGGCTTTTTAAATCGGCTAGGGCTTCTTCGATTTCGCTATCTATTTGCGCAGAGTTTAAACGGGCTAAGATATCCCCCTCTTTAACCTCGTCGCCGATTTTAGCGTTGATGACACTGACTTTTCCAGAAGTCTCAAAAGACAGGTCTATCTCTTGTCCCGGAACAACCTTACCGGAAACATTAATAGAAACAACTAGATCATTTCTGGCAACGATAAAAATGTCATTGTCACCATTTTTGAATAAATTGGCCAAATATATGGCAATGATAATCAAAAACAAAGAGACAAAAAAGGCAATCAACTTTGACTTAAGTTTTTTAATCATATTTCGGTATAGTATAACATTTTCTAAACCAAGGTCTCAATAATCCGGGCCATTTCTTCGGCCTCTTTAGTTCTGACGGCCAAGACTCTTACTCTAGAATCATCCGAAGAAATCTGGCCGTCTCCATTGATTTGAAGTTTGTTTTTTCCAGGATTCAGTTTAACGCCAATCAGAGACAGCTTGTCGCAAATTCTCCTGCGAACTTCCGCTGAGCGTTCGCCGATTGTCCCGGTAAATATCAGGGCATCCAGCCCGCCAAGGGCGGTAAAGAAGGCTCCAATAGTTTTTTGGATCTGATAGACATATAAATCAAGAGCGTTCTCGGCATCTTTATTGCCCTTGGCGATCTCGTCCAAAATCACTCGGGTATCGCCGGAAATACCGCTTAGGCCCTTCATCCCGCACTTTTTATAAAGGAATTCTTGCAGTTCGGCCGTATCAAAACCCTCTGAATCCACAATCGAAATTAGAACATTAGGATCCACGTCACCGGAACGAGTGGCCATCGGCAATCCTTCCAAAGGAGAAAAGCCCATGGTTGTGTCAAAGCTTTGATTGCCTTTGACGGCCGTTATGCTGGATCCGCCGCCTAAGTGACAAACAACAATATTTTGGTATTTTTCCGAACCTTTATTAATCTCATTAACAACCGAACTCACCGAGATGCCATGATAACCGTAACGATACAGACCAAGCTTCTCCATCATTTCTCTCGGCAAAGCATAGAGCCGTGCCGCGGTAGTTATCGTTCCGTGAAAAGCGCTGTCGCTGATTGAAAATATTTTTGCGCTATTGCCAAGCTCCGCCCGAATATCAGAAAGTTCCTTTTGGACTGGTTTGACGTGCAATGGCGATAGATCAGAAATATCGTCTAGATTAAAAAGAAATTTATCATCAATTAAACGATGTTCCTGAAAATATTTTCCGGGAGCAACAATTCTGACACCAATAGCAGAAATTTCTTTTTTATCAGAAAGCAACTTCCTGTCCAGCAGTTTGCCGATAAAATCAGAAAAGCTTTTATCAAAAATCTTTCTATCAATCTGTGCCTCTTTCTCTCCATCAGCGGCGGTTTCCGTCACGACGAACCCTTCTGGCAACATCTCATAATGGGCCGACATTATTTCTTTGTCAGAATCAAAAAGGGCATATTTTTTTGAAACGCTTCCGTTGTTTACGATAATCTTTTTCATATTTGTCTTTGCCATTGCCAATTCTCTATTTCTTCAGGATCAACCCCGTACTTTTTTATATAAATCCGATGATCTTTTAATTTCCGTTGGTATTTTTCTACAATTTTGTCCGATAATTTTTTATCCACGCGGCCATTTTCGGTCAGCAACCGACAAGCGTCCATAAGCAAATGATAACGACTGGTCTGATTTCTGATGTGCATGTCAAACGGCGTTGTGGTTGAGCCATTTTCTATATATCCGTTAATTTTGAAACGATCGGGGTCATCGCCATAATCAAAAAGAATCTGTTTGACCGTCTGCGGATAACCATGGAAATTAACGATAACCGGCTTATCGCTGGTAAAGAAACGATGGAAATCTTTTCTGGACAAAACACAGCCGCCGCATCCAAAACCCGAGGCTGACAAAGTCATAATATTAACAAACCTTACCTTGATATCGGGAATTTCTTCCTTTAACAACTGAACTCCGGCCAGAGCTTCCTTAGTTAGATAGTCGCCGACACCGGCAAAGACGATATCCGGATTATCATCGCTGGCAAATTTCCAAATGCCTAATCCCTCTTCAAGCTGATTTCGAGCTTCATCCAAACTGATCCAGCGCGGCTCTAGTGTCTTTCCGGCGACGATAACATTCATACCATTTGCCAGAGATAAGCTCTTTTCCAAAACAGCCAGAGTTGAACTACCATCAGCCGGGAAAAAGACATTTATAAAATCTCCCTGCCTCTGCAAGATATTATCTATGAAACCGGGATTTTGATGAGAAAATCCGTTGTGTTCTTGGCGCCAGCCGGATGAGGTTAAAATATAATTAAGAGAAGGAACAGCACCACGCCAAGGAATCTCCCGAGCCTGTTTCAAAAACTTGGCGTATTGATCAGACATGCTGGCGACTATTTGAATGAACGCCTCATAAGAGGCAAATACGCCATGACGCCCGGTCAAAACATATCCCTGAATCAATCCCTGCAAGGTGTGCTCTGAGAGCATTTCTACAACCCGCCCCTCGGCAGCCAAATCCTCATCCCATTTCTCAAGCGGCCAATCAAAACTACGCTTTGTAGTTTCAAAAATTTTGTCCAGTTTATTAGAATAAGTTTCATCCGGCGAGAAAAACCTAAAATTATCTTTATTTAATTTAAAGACTTCGTTCAGATATTCCCCAGCTCGGTGCATTGAGCTTGATCCAATAATTCCGGGTTTTGAGACATTTTCTTCGTATTTTTCCGCTTTCGGTAAAATCAACGGTTTGTAAACTTGCGGACCACCAAAAGCATGTCTGTTTTTGCCGATTCTTCGATCGCCGACCGGTATCAAATCCAAAATTTCTTTAACAAAACCAGTTTTCTTGTCAAAGAGTTCTTCAAATTTATAAGATCTGAGCCAATTTTCTAACGCCCGAAATTCCTCCTTATCAATTCTCGGATTTTTCGCGACAACCTGGTGCGAGTAACAATTTCCTTCAATCTTTTTACCAAGCAAAGTTTTTGGGCCAGTCCAACCTTTTGGTGTTTTCAAAATAATCATCGGCCATTTCGGTTTGATGGTTTCTTTACCGGAACGAGCCGCAGTTTGAATCTTTTTTATATCAAGATAGCATTGCTCTATCGTTTTTTCCATCTCCTTAAAAATATCTCCCTTGTCTTTGTCAACAAAACATGGTTGGTAACCATATCCCTCAAATAATTTTTGAAGTTCGTCGTCTGACATCCGACCAAAAACAGTTGGGCCGGAGATTTTATAGCCGTTTAAGTGCAAAATTGGCAAAACCGCGCCGTCCGTTTTTGGACTGATGAATTTATTAACGTGCCAAGCCGTGGCCGTCGGGCCAGTTTCGGCTTCGCCATCGCCAACCAGACAAGCGACAACTAGGTCTGGATTATCCATAACCGCGCCAAAAGAAGTTGATAATGAATATCCCAATTCTCCGCCCTCAAGAATAACCCCCGGGGTATGTGGACTGGAGTGACTCGGAAAACCATATGGCCAGCTGAATTGTTTAGAAATATAAGCAACGCCTTCGGCATCCCTTTTGGCATTTGGATAATATTCAGAAAGAGTACCTTCAATGAAAAGATTAGCTTGAACGGCCGGGTAACCGTGACCAGGGCCGACAACATACATCAAATCCACACCGTGATCCTTGGCTAATTTATTCAAAAACATATAGACAAAATTTATACCCGGACAAGTCCCCCAATGGCCTAAAAGTCGCGGCTTTATGTGTTCCGGTTTCAACGGCTGCTCCATCAAGAAATTATCTTGCAAAAAGATCTGTGCGACGCTTAGGTAGTTCGCCGCTCGAAAATACTTTTCAAAGTTCTCCCTCATATAGCTATATTTTACCAGGTAAATTGGTTTTTACCAAAACCAGGGCTACCATTAAGGACGTAATTTTCTGTGAAAAATTTTCCTTATTTCTTCCACCAACAGGATTGAAGAGCCCAGAGCAAAGATAATCACCCATTCTAACCAGCCCAAATTTGTGGTATGCAAAATATTTTGCATAAACGGATTATAAATGGCGAATAAGTGTAATAGTAAAGCGACGGCTAGGCCGAATAGAACATATTTATTTTCAAAACATTTTTTGGTTAAAGCCGATTCTTTGTCCGAGCGAACATTAAAAATGTTATAGAAGTGAAAAACAGTGAGCAGGGTCAAAGATATGGTTAGGGCTTTTCTCATGTCTATTTCTAAATATTGGTTGAATAACCAAAGCGTGACAATCACCATCACTCCGGAGACTAACAGAATTCTGAACCCCATAAACCAATCCACCAAATATTTGCTTGGTTTGGTAAACTTTTCTTTCAAGAGATTTTTCCCTTTTGGATCAAGAGCCATGGCGCTAACCAAAAAAGTATCAGTAATAAGATTTAGCCAGATTATCTGAATCGGCGTAAGAGGAATCGGCATTCCTAGCAGGATGGCAAAAAGAATAAGCAAAAGTTCGCCAGCGCTGGTCGCTAACAAAAAGAGAGTCGTCCTTCTAATAACTTGATAAATATTTCTTCCCTCTTCCGCCGCGCTAACGATGTTTCCAAAATTGTCATCAAGTAAAACGATATCAGAAGCCTCTCGAGCGACTTCGGTGCCGATCTTGCCCATGGAAACCCCCAAATCAGCGGCGACCAGCGACAGGGCGTCGTTCACACCATCTCCTGTCATGGCGATGGTTTCACCTCGTCTTTTGTAAGCTTCAATTATACGTAGTTTGTCATCTGGAGTTACTCGAGCGAATACCGTGACTTTCTCCAATCTGCTTGGCAAATCAAAATCATCTATTTCGCGAATCTCTGCTCCAGTCATATAACTATTTTTTGGACCATATATTCCGACTTTCTTTGCAATAGCTAAAGCTGTCTCCAAGTGATCGCCGGTGATCATCAACACTTTCATGCCGGCCTTTTTTACTGACTCAACGGCGCCGACGACTTCCGGCCGAATAGCGTCAGAGATACCAACCAGACCAACAAAAGTTAACACTGGCAGATGCTTGGGGCCGATATCTTTTATATCTTCGCGATTTAGAGCGATGGCAAGAACCCTATAGCCCGCGGTTGATAATTTTTTGATGGCGTCATTAATAGAGTCCAGATTTGTTTCGGTGATTTTAGATGAACGGCCGTTGATTAAAATATTTTTTGAATAATGTAAAATCGCTTCCGGACTGCCAGCAACCATTAATGTCTCTTTGCCTTTGATAAGGTGCACGGCCGCGTGATACTTGTTACGCATATCAAACGGAATTTCCAAGATTCTCTGATATTTATTGGTCAATTCAGCTTTGTCATAACCAAATTTTTTCCCTAAAACAAGTAATGCCGCCTCTGTCGGATCGCCATAATGAAGTTTCCATTCGCCATCAGCATTATCCGGAATAACTTCAGCTGTGGCCGTAAGCGCAGCGGCGGTCAGAAACAAGTCCAGCCCCTTAATTTCATCAGCAGAGATCCGCTTGTGACCGGAAATAAGTGCGCCTTTTGGTTCATAGCCAAGGCCTGTCACGGATAAAAATTCGTTGTTAATAAATATTTTCTCCACAGCCATTTGGTTTTTGGTTATGGTGCCAGTTTTGTCCAAGGCAACAACTTTGGCCTGACCCAGGGCCTCAACGGCTTGCAGTTTTTTTACCAAGACCTTCTGCCGACTCATGCGCCAAACTCCGGTGGCTAAAACCAAAGTAACCACAACGGGTAAACTCTCGGGTATGGCCGAAACCGAGATGGCGACTATCGTCGCAAAAAGATCTGAAAGCTCGTAACCCGTCTTGAGACCAATGACGAAAGTGACGAGGGCGACGAAAGTGACGGCATAAACAATAATTTTTGACAGATTAGCGATGTTTCTTTTTAACGGCACGTCCATTTGCAAATCAGACAATTTTTCAGAAATACCGCCGATTATTGTCTTGGTGCCAGTTCTAATCACAATAGCCTTTCCGGCACCGGAAACAACATACGTGCCGCGAAAAATCATGTTCACTTGATCAGAGCTGGCTAAACCGGCGGCCGTAATTGGCTCCGCAATTTTAGAGACCATGATTGATTCTCCGGTCAAAGAAGATTCATTGACCATAAGAGAGTTACTCTCAAAAACTCGAGCGTCAGCACCAACAGATTCACCGTCTTTCAAGACTAAAATATCGCCGGGCACAAGTTCATAATCAGGAATTTTTTGCTGACGCCCATTTCTGATAACCAAAACATAACTTTTTATGACACGACTTAGAGCCAATAAAGTGTTTTGGGCTTTGCCCTCTTGAATCGTTCCAACGATGCTATTTATCAAAACGATCAAAAATATAACGATGGCCTCTAATAAATCCCCTAAAATAAAAACCAGAGCGGAAGCAATCAGCAAAACATAAATAAGCGGACTCTTGAATTGATTGATAAAAATATCCGCGGTTGATTGGGCCTTTTCCTTAGATAAAATATTCTGGCCAAACTTCCGGCGGCTTTCAACAATGCGAGCGCTTGTCAGCCCCCTCTCCAAGGAGGTGTTAAAAATAGACGCGATTTTCTTAATGTCCTCTCGGTACCACTCTTTATCCATCAGTTGAATTTTAACACAAAAAACCTAAGAGATTCTTTTCTTGAAAGTCTCAATCATAGGGACTTCGACCGGATCAACTCCGTATTTTTCAGCTAGATTAACCGTCACCAAATCTGCCAGCAATATTGAATTAAAAATTTGTTCAAAGCGATTGTTCCCTTCCAAATACACTGAGGTAACGCCCAGTCCCTTCTCTTCAAAAAGTTGTTGCAAAACTTCCATCCTTCTGGAAATTTTTTCGTCATCCAAAGCGTCGCGAATAATGACAAAGTGAAAACGTTTGGACAGTGATTCGTTCTGGAAAATAAAATCATATCCCTGCATCTCGTTATGGTTGAGTTCTGGGAAAAAATTACAGAAAGCTGGTATTTTAGTCGTCTCATTGAACTTTATTTTCCAGTTATAAGCCACTCTTTTATTTTTATTTGAGGCGTAAATGACCGGTATTTTGTCAAAAAGACCGTCGGCCAAAACTTTCGCGGAGTTCTCCAGACCCTTGGAGTCTAAAACTTTTTGAAGAGACAGTAATTCCGGCAAGGCTTCTGGCAGGACGATCGCGGCCAAAGCTACCGTCGTGTAACCAACCGCCAGCCTAGGTGGAATATCTTCTTTGGGCAACTGAATATATGGAAGTTTGTTGTCTTTCGCGAAGGTTATCAATTTACCACCGGAAGAAATCACCAGAACATCGTGACCACGAGAATAAGATTCGTCCAGAAAATCTAAAACTTCCTCAGTGTCACCAGAGTAAGAACTGGCAATGAAAAGAGTCTCGCGGCAAAATTCCTTGGAATATCTAGGAACGCCGTAATCGGAATGCACGAAAAGACTTAAGTCCGGCTTGTAAGTTTTAAGAATGTCCGCAGACAAATGCGAACCGCCCATGCCGGCCAGAACGAAATTTTTATAACCGGCCCCAAGTTTGTCAGAGTTTTTAACCTCCGGGCGATAGTCAAATTGTTTAGAAAAGTTTTTCAATATTTCTTCCATGAATGTCGTCATCAAATTATAACATAAATTGAGCTGATTCCCTGTAAAGAAATTCCGATTTAGAATTATGTATTTTCGACTTCCGACCGGAATTTATGGCTAGCGCAATGCTCACAACCCTTGCCAGGATTTGGCAATTCTTCGCCGTCAAGGACCTCCTTTATCTTAAAGATCGTCGGTTCAACCCACTCCGTGTTGCCGACGTGATCCAAGATCGTCAAATCAAATTCCAGTTTGTTATCAAAAGATTTCTTATCTTTGAGACCGTTAGCATAAACGAAGTAGCCAGTATCAGAGACCTCAAAACCGCACTGCCGGAAAAGCCATTGATAGACTTCTATCTGTCGCTTGTAGCCATCCTTCCATTTATCATCTAAAGTTATCTCTTCATCTTTGCTCGTCGCTTTATAATCAACGACATATAGCTCACCCCGAGAATTTATCCAGACATCATCAATGGCGCCGGAGATCGTCATGCCAGTCGGTTCGTGAAGATATTGCAGTCCAACAAAATTATCTCGCCATTTTTCCAGTTCCTTATGCTGAAACGGAATGGCCTCAATCTTATATTTTTTCATCAAAGGATGCGGCTTCTTTTGGGCGCGGTAAATGTCAAATTCCTTTTTCAACAAAGCGTCAACCGCGACGTTTAAATTAAAAGGCGGCATGGAGGGTCGGCGAATTCCTAATTTATTGTCCAAATAGAAACATCTGGGGCATTCATTAAAAAGATCTATTTTTGACCGGCTAAGTTTCCAATTTGGTCCCCCATAATTCCACTTCTCATTTCTTCTTTTGTACTCCGATAAAATATCCATCGGAATCAATTATAGCACGTCACCAAATTTGACTAATCGGATGGCCTTTTTTCATTTCAAAGATACGTTGTCTGGTAGAATCGGAAATTGTTTTCGGCAGATCATTAATCGGAAACCATCGTAAATCAGCAACTTCCAGAAAGTTTAGGGGCGATTTCTTTAAAAGGGGTGATAATTCAGAAACATCCGGAACATCTGCGCAAAAAAGATAAACATGATCATTTTTACCAAAGCTAATGTTTTTAAACTCACCGAATTGTTTCAATTCGCTGATAGTCTTTCCTGTCATTGCGAGCCCCGTCTCTTCGCCGAATTCTCTAACCGCTGCATCTTTTATAGATTCACCAGTCTGAATCCCACCACCGGGGAAAACCCACAAGCGCGACCAGCGGTCTTTAATCAATAAAACTTGCCCCTGATGAAAAACCGCGACTCTGACACCAAAAGTCTTAAGGCGTAAAAGCTTGTAAAAAATCATCGTTCGCAAATAGCTCCAGAATTTTCTTCGCATAATATGGTCGGAATTAAAGTCAGAGGTCACGGACAAATTCTTTGAATTTGGCGCCTCGTTCTTTATAGTCTTTAAAATAATTTCGGCTATATGAGCCGGGAGACAATAAAACAACATCGCCAGAGACGGCTTTCCCCGCCGCCAAATTGGTCGCTTCCGCCAAAGTTGTCACTTCCCTCACCGTCACTCCTTTCGCCGAAGAAGCAACCTTTTTTAGTTTCGGCGCTATTTCTCCGGGCAAAATGATCAGGTCTTTAACTTTTTCAGAAAAAACTTCAGTCAAAAAATCAAAGGACATATTCTTGTCGTCACCACCGGCAATCAAAATGACATTTTTAGTTTGGCCAACTGTCTCCAAAGCCACGCGAATTGAATCCGGACTGGTGGATTTTGAGTCGTTCACGTATAAAACGCCTTTTTTCTGGCAAACTTTTTCGACGCGGTGTTCAAGCGGTGTAAAATTCCTAATGGCTTTTATGGCTGGCGCCGAGATTTCAAGACCCAACAGTTTGATAGACAAGAGAACAAAAGAAATATTGTATAGGTTGTGCAGACCAAGCAACGCTCTTTCGTCAGATCTATTGAAGACCGGTTTCGGGCGAGATCGAGCATCCATTTTGCACATCAGACCTTGGCGAGGATCAAGATAAATCCCGGGAAGAGTCGCCTGTTCGGGAGAAGTCTTGAAGGAAATAACAAAAAGATCATCGCACCGCAATTTTTTCAAGATATGTTTTTGCGTCCCAGAGTCATCAGCGCAGATAATTGTTTTGGTTTTAGTTTTATTAATGCCCCTTAATTTAGACAATGCGTATTCGTCCATATCGCCGTGATAACGATCAAGATGATTTGAACTCAAATTGGTCAAAACGTAGATATCCAGATAGTGTTCCGGCTTGAACAGGTCCAATTGATTGCTTGATATTTCCAAAACTGCCACTACGTCCTTGGAATAGTGGATATCCAACAAATCCAACGGCGAATTACCAATGTTCCCCGCCAAAATTGTCGGGGTAAGTCTTTTCAGCGCCTCGTATAAAACGGAGGCCGTGGTGGTTTTTCCGTTAGATCCGGTTATGCCGACAATTTTCCCGATTTTGCGCCAGGCTTCAATAAACAAAGTCAGGTCGTTATGAACCGGAATGTTCAGAGCTAAGGCTTTTTGGATTGGCGGAATTTCAAGTGAAGCTCCGGGACTGGTGACCAAATAATCATATTCCTTGGGATCAAAGTTATTAGTTTCAAAGTGAAAAATCGCCTCGGAAAATTTCTTCAATTCCGTCTCGGGAAAATCTTGCTGTCTTTTACTTTCATAAACATGAGTCTCTATACCCCTAGAAATCAAAAACCTGGCCACCGATTTGCCCGTAACACCAAACCCGATAACCGCAACTTTTGGATTTTTTCTTTTACTGACGATCGCCATAAATTATCATAATTATATGTTATTTTTCGGCAAAAAGATTCCTGATCTTGTAGATGTCTCCGGCGCCAATAGTCGTCACCACCGAATCTCCAGCATAATTCGATTTAACATATTGAGTTATCTGGGAAAAATCGTTCATTATTCTAGCCGGCCGACCAGAGTTTTTAATAATTGATTCGGCGATTTGATGAGAGTTCACACTAAGGCAGTCGGCCTCGGTATCGCCGAGACCCGGCACGATATCGGTGAGAATGACCTCATCCGCGCCGCTGAAAGCTTTACCGTATTCAGTTAAAAAATTTTTCATCAGATTGTACTGACGAGGCTGAAAAATAGCACAGACCTTTTTCTCGCCGAAGAATTGTTGTATGCCGTCAAAAAGATTCTTCACCTGCGTCGGATGATGAGCGAAGTCATCAATGAAAATCTGTCCGGTATTCAATCTGGTCATTTCAAATCGTCTACCAACGCCGGTAAAATGCTTGGCGGTTTCAATCACTCCCTCCAGAGAAATACCAAGCTCGCGCAAAACCGTGGCGGTAGCGGTGAAATTGAGAATATTATAAGTTCCCGGCAGATTGATGGTCAGATTATTTAGAATCTTTTTGGAATTCTTAAAGATGGAAAAAGTTGAGCCAAGTTTTGTTTTTAGCACGTCGCCTATGACATAATCGTTTCGCACGTCAAAACCGAAATAGATGACTTTTTGAGCGATATGACTGGTGACGCGGCGGATATTAGAATCGTCGCCGTTAGCGATAATCAAAGCGTTTGGCTTGTGCAGATGAATAAATTCACGAAAAGCCTCAACCATTTCACCCTCATCTTTGTAGTATTCAAGATGACTTTTTTCAATGGAAGTAATGACGGAAATATCGGCGGTTAAGTCAAAAAACGAGCGATCATATTCGCAAGCTTCAATGACCGAATGGCCGCTTTTGCCAAGATGGTTGTAACTTCCGAGCTCTTTGGTGTAAGCGCCGCCGAAAATCGTCGCGTCAACATTTGAATTGATCAAGCTTAGTCCGACCAAAGCCGTCGTCGTGCTTTTGCCGTGACTGCCGGCGATGGAAATACGGAAATCATCTCTGGCCAAAAACCCCAGAAAGGCTGAGCGTTTCATGGTTTTTATGTTGAGCCGTCGAGCGGCAATAATTTCCGGACAATTCTCTTTTATTAAAGACGAATAAACGATTAGGTTGATTTCCGGAGAAATATTTGATTCCTTGTGTCCATAAAAAATTTTTGCTCCAAGGCCGGCCAGAGCGATTGTCTCCGGCTTATCGCAAACATCAACTCCTGAAACTTTATAACCCTTTTCCAGACAAACCTTGGCAATGCCGTTTAGCCCCTTTCCGCCGATACCGATAAAAAATATATGTTCCATGCGCTCCATCGTGGCAGGAACAAATAAGGGCTGACTAAAAAAATATTAAAAAGAAAATAGTCTTTCTTTCAAATAATCCCAGATCTCGGGATGGCCGTTTTGTTTTAAGTAATACCACCATTCCGCGCCCCACAAATACTGATCGTCAAAATTGGTTTTGGCCGAAATCTCAATAATTTCATTTATTCTATCAATATTCATGGCTTCTAGTTGTTCATCAATCGGCGTATTCATGACAGTATCAATCAGCCAGGGCTCCATTGAAACTTCAATCAAATAGGTCGGTTTATAGCCATAAAGCAAAGTCGCCAAGGCGCGCTTGAATTTATAGTAATTGTGATTCAAGAAAGATTTAACTTCGCCAAAGCGCGGATTGGCCAAGTAAATATAAAAAGTTGAGCCGAAAATATGCCCTCGTTTATAGGCACCGAGCCAGGTTCCAATATTTCCGCTATCGGTGGCAATAATCCGACGCGATGGGTCCAGGCGGCGAACTAGGGCGATCTCTTCATCAAGAAAGTTTCTGTCCAGTTCCGAACCGCAAATTTCCGGAACATAAGCAGTTAGAAACGGTTCGTTTTCAATCTGCCAAAAAGTGACGGCCTTAGAATCTTTATAACGATTGACGATCTCTCTAAGATAATCAATTAATTCGTCCTGTTGATTTTCCCAAGATTTTCCATAAACCCATTCAGGAAAATGGCATTCCGGCCAGCGCGGAACCCGTCGGCCGATGGCTAAAATCACGCTCAAATCGTTTTCTTCGGCTTTCTTAATTTGCCAATCCAGATCAGTGAAATCATAGATGTCTTTCTCGGCTTCTATTTCGTCCCAATAAGCCACCAAGCGGACTTTCTTGATATTCAAATCATTGATGATGGCATCAAAAGTTTCTTCCGGATTCAGATTAAGCTCCCGCGCGTATTTAGCACTGAAAGTCAGGCCGTATTCATACTCACTCATCTCCGAAGGCCAATTAACCGCCACGGCCAAAACAATAACAAAGACAACCGAGAGGATAAACTTTTTGCTTTTGAGAATTTTTTTCAGAGTTTCCATGATGTGGTGTTCTGTCACAAAATATGGGCGAATTTAGAAGAAAAGGAAAGCAAATCCGGCGGTCAGTAAAATTATGGAGACGGTTTTTTGGAACAAATCCCGAACCGAATTGTTTTCTCCGACGTGCTTGGTGGTGACTCGGCCGAATAAAATTGAAAAGACGCCCAAGAATAAGAATTGCAGTCCGCCCATGGCCTGAACAATCGTGACATTCCCCAACTCCGTGGCTTTGAGAGAAATAAAAGCGGCGACTCCACCCAAAATGGCATTGCCGATAACCCACAAATTGCCCCCCTTGCTGGTTTTGCGACCGTAGAATTGAATCTTTTGGGAAGAATTCGGGATCAAAAGCAAACTGACCAAGACAATAAATATCGCCACTCGCGACCAAAAAAAGGCCTGATCAAAGCCGACAATGTTAAACATTTCTTTCATCATGACAACCTTGATGGAATACAAAAACCCGGAGTGAAGGGTCAGAAAGAGAACTTCTTTATTGAAACGAAAATGAGAGACAAAGACCGTGCCGATAACGAGCAAAATAAAGCCCTGTAAGAAATTTTGCGAGAGGGGTTCGGAAACAAAGACAAAGCTCAAGATAAACGTGCCGATGGCACTGACGGAGCCGATAACCGGCACGACATCGGAGGCATCGGCTTTTTTGAGAGCCGAATAGAGTGACAAGAGGCCATAAAACCCGGCAAAAGCGGAAATCAGGGCCATGGCCATGAGACCGGCGGTCGGACGGTAGACATTGGCGAAGAGTGGAAAAGTGAACGAGCCCACAGTGATTTTGAGCGGGCTTAGGAAAAATAAAAGAATCGGAACGATCGAAAGGGCTGTGACATAAAAAGCATAAATGAACGGCTTGGAGACTTTCTGGGAAGTCAAAATAAATTTGTCAACCAGAGAGGCGACAGCATATAAAAGTTGAGCAAGAACAACGATCAGCAACCAGTTTGGCATAAGATTATTATAGCAGATTTTGATTATTTAAACGTAATCGGAAATTCCAAAGCATCGTCATTTTCGGGTAAGCCGGATTGGTTTGATTTTTGAAAGATAATAGCTCCAGATTTCGCGCCATCAGAAGCAAATTTAAATTTATTGAAGCTAACCGTGGCGGTAAAAGAGACAAAATCAGTCGTCATCCAATCGTCTTGGGCTGTAGCGACGCCTTGCCCCAAGACATTTCCCTCTTTATCAATGATTATTACCGGTAAAACCGCTTCAAAAAACCAATAGCCGCGGGCCTCGCCAGTGATAGTGATCGGGCTTTTAATTTCTTGATTGGCAGAAAGACTGGCAATTTTAATTAGGTCGGCTTTTTCGGCGATATTGCCAAAATTGTTTTGATCAGGAACTCCGGTCTGCTCCTTGATTATGATAAAGGTCACAACCGATAAAACGACGATAAAAAATACGACGGTTAGAATTCTCTTCATATATTATTTCGGCAAGATTATGGTAAAGGTTGAGCCCCGGTCACGTCCTTCCGATTCGGCGGTGATAGTTCCGCCGTGACCCTCAATGACACGCTTGGCGATGTAGAGGCCATAACCGGTGCTGTTGACGTTGTATTTCAAAGAGTCTTCTCCGCGAATGCCCGAGCTAAATAGTCGCGCCTTATCTTTCTCGGAAAGACCGACGCCGGTATCTTTTATGACAATTTTTACTTGTTTTGGACTATCCGTCAGAGTAACAACAATCTCGCCGGACATCGTGTAATTAACGGAGTTGTTGATAATGTTGCCGATAGCGTCTTTCAGACGATCTTCGTCACCGATAAACTCAATCATTTTATTCGGCGCATTATATTTGAGAGCCACGCCTTTTTTATCAGCCAGAGACTTGTTGTGATCAATGATATTTCCAATCAGCATATTTATGTACAGTCGATCTTTGGAGAATTGAATGTTGCCGGTCTTCAAATTGGCGGCGCTTAAAATATCCGTAACGACTTTGATGCCCTCGCTGTCGGAACGAAGCCCCTCATCAACAAAGGCCCGAAGATTTTCCGGAACGTAGTCGGATTCGTCCTTCATAGTGGCAAAGATGTTTCTGGATTTGGTGAAGAAGCCTTTAACTTGGTGCGAGATGAAATGAATTAAGTTTTCTTGTTCAGTGTTGGCGAGTGCTAGCTGTTCTTTCTGATCGTCAACTTTTCGGACGGAGCGGATAAGGAGAATGCCACCAATTAATAGTATGACCAAGGTGACAATGTTCAGTATCCTATTGATATTGTTAGTGATAAATACAAATTGTGAACCAACGATAAATATAGATAGAAAAACTAAGATTTGAGAGCCTAAAATTTTGAATTTAAACGCATTGAATCGGACGGCGATAAAGCCAACTACCCCCAAGAACACTGGTAGACCTGCCAGTGCGATTAATGACCAGTTATAGTTTTCAAGATAATCAGCTCCATATAGAGATATTAGGTATAAGACAAGAAATAATAACAACCCAGCAAAGAATAGGGTGTTTTTTAATATCTCTTGCCTTTTATTTTTTATCACAGACCAAACATAAAGAATAATGATCGACAAAATATAAAACAAATCTGTAAAGAGGACGACCTGATTGATGATGTTAGAATTTTCTGATGCCTCGCAGACGATAGCGTTATAGTTTTGAAGAATCTGTCCAGTTATTGTGTAATAAAATACTGGAACTATCGGAAGTATAAAAACGAGATTAAGCCATTTCGGCAATCTTTTGGCAAAGAAGAATACATAAACTAGACCGGTAGAAACAAAGAAGAAAGAAACTTCAATCAGTTCCAAGGTCGACCAAGCAAACATAGTCAGAGAACTGTCATAAGACATGGTCCACATAAAAAGGTCATTAATATTCCAGAGAGAGATTAACAAGCTAAGACTTAGAAAATAACTAAAGAGCCGGTTTCGCCTATCCCTTAAGATGAAATGCAAACCAAAGATTAGCGATAATATTATTATCGGTATGTGTGAATAATATACTAGAGTAGGTGAAATTTGGCCAACAAAAATATCTGAGCAATATTCAATATATCTAACAAGATCAGACATGCTTCGTCACATTATATTACAGATAATAAATAAGCAAAAGTATCTCTTGATAGGTTAGTCTGATGAGCTCGATAAGAATTCTTCCATTCTGTCTTTTGGATATCCCCACCATTTTCGATTATTCTCTTCTTCAGGGGGTTGAATCCGGCAAATTATTGGTTTAAAACCAAAGAAATTGACTGTTTCAGAATAAATCGGTAAGAATATTTTCCTAAAAAACTCCCCCTCTGTACCAGAGCTTCTAAAATTCTCGAACATTATGGCGTGACAAATAAATAAAGAAAATATTTTATAATAATAACCATCCGGGTGACCCCCATTTCGATGAAACCAGGCTGAACAATCATAAATATGTAGTTTTTTGTCAGAAAAAAAATGGGCTAATATCCTATGATGAAAATCTACTAACGATTCTCCCCATAAAGTTTTTATGTCTCGAATGTTTTTCCGTTCGGAATCATTAAAATCAATGATCTTCAAATTTTTTGTATTTACATGCCCCTCTTTATCCGTATTTAAATAAAACATGAGCTTGCCAAGGGCATATTTATCTTCATTCTTAGCGACAAACATATCGTCCGTATATTCAAAGAGAATGGGTTGGGCGCCGATCTCTTTCGCGTACTTTAAAAAAATGTCCAACTCATAGTCAGGAGTAAAAATATTTCGAAACAAAACCATTTTCGGTTTCTCTAAAAAATTAACCAACGGCTCTGGAATATCACCTTTTAAATACTCCTCTACTTTTTTTATCAACTCGGGGTTTTTCTGGCGCCTTTTGAGTTCAGCGACAGCTTCTTTTGGATCTGTGTATATATCTTCTACCATTTATCGTGAATTATAAGACATCTTAGCAAAAAAGTTAACACCACAAAATAAAACAGCGCAACGATTCCTCGTCGTTGCGCTGGTTAGGTCATAACCCAATGGTAAATTCTCTTAATGATACCAATTATGACAGTCCACCGAACTGTCCAGTACAGATTCGATATCACAAGAGAGGCGAAAAAGATTCCTACATCCTTTCGCCCAAAACGACCAAACTTTCCCTTTCGGAGAAAGGCGGTCGTTTTGAAAGCATCTTCATATAGAGAGAATGCCAGAAACGCCAACAGGTCGTTTTTCTTGACTGCCCAAAGGACAACCAGAAAAATACGAGTCGGAATCCAGGCAAACACCCTAATCAAGATGTTGGCTGCGTCTAAGCGGCGAACCCACGATTGACCATGCTCCTTAACCACCTCTAGAGCATTGACTCCAAGCCAATCGATCTTCATCCGTTCATAAACGGCCAGAAACCCTGCGCACAACACCATGCTGGCCATCGTCATGACAACGCATCCGTTAATCACACCCAGCCAAATCAAGACGGCTGGGTAGATCCAGTTATCAAACGCGTAGTCAGTAGCAGACAGCAGTCCGTGCGCAGACAGGGTCCTTATCCAATAGGATCTGTCCAATTTCAACGAACTTCACCTCCCTTCTAGGATAATTATAACATAACCGCACAGAAAATGCAAGTCTGGTGGCACAATCTATTTTTTCACCTCAATCTTATTAATCTTGACGTATCTAGATACAAACCTCTGAAAATTTTTACTATTTAACTCATTAACGAAAGAGACGCCGTTTTCTAACAAAGGATTGCTAATAAAATCCATGAGCGCCGCCAGAACGCCCACGGCAACTAGAAATAAAGTGGCGTTTGTCCCGGAGACGTCTTTGTGGTTGACTTCACAAAAATAGCAAATCTTTTTATCGTCATAGAATAACCAGACGCCTATCAGATCAGACCCAATTAACTTCTTTGTAACTCCATCTAAAAGATCTATATCTGATTCAACAACGTTCCCCTTTTTATTGAAAATTTCCCTTAACCTAGACAAAGAAACCGGGTGTATGGCATAGACAAATCTGCCAGGAACTTCGATAATTCTAGACATTGAAATAATCTCATCATGAGGAACAATCATCCCCAAAGGATAGGAATCAAATTTTTTTATTGGCGATAAAAATTCTTCAGTCTTAATTGGGTGCTCTATCGCAGAACTTTTAGATTCCACATACTTTCCGCCGGAACCACAATAACCGGAACCAGATAAAACTGACTCTAGTAAAAATTGCTTTCTAGACCAAGTTATAAAAGGGCGACCGACGTCTTTCTCTGGGAAACCCGTCTCATACTCAATTTCAACAAATTCTTTTGGTATTCCATATTCCAGAACTCCCCTGACAACCAGGTGGTTGATAATTCCGGGATTCATCCCTATTGATAACAAGTGGGCATTGTTCTTAAACTTTTGAGTGAAACTTTTATAGTCTCGGACGAAATTTTTCATCGATTCATCACCATTATTTAAAGAACAATTCAAGTAGCTTAGACCAAGTTTGTCGGCCGCTTGTAATATCGGAAAAGTCTCACAATCTGTCAGATCTAGAACGATAGAGATATCATGTTTGTGTTTTATATCTGCCAAAACTAGCTCTATATTTTGTAAAACTATGTCCTGATTTATAAAAGAGTATTTATCTCTGACAAGGTCAATTTGACCAGAGCGCAAAATTTTATCGTCCTTATCCAACAAGATAACTTCTGAAAAGTTATTTCTGTACTGCCTGAAAATTTGTAAAAATGCGCCAGCAACACCGCCAGAAACTCCCAAAATCAGTAGGCTTGGCTTTTCTCTTATTTCTCTCATAGTAATAAAACCACAAAAGTACGTTGGGCAAAAAGCTCATATGATAACATTGCTCTTGAATTATTTATGGACTTGTACATTCCTCCCAATCTTCTAGGTCTTCTTCACAGGGTATTTTTTCCGCCCGATTTTGTTCATATAACTTTAAAATACATTCTTCGTCTTGTTTTTCACCGCAATAATCTTCTATGGTTTTTGCCTTGACCAAAAACCGATCATAAAAATATTCTCCGTCAGTGACACAGCTTGAAACTTCTGGGTCGCATTCAATAGTCAGCAATATGTTGTAGTCTAAATTGATAAAATACCGAAAGAAACTAACCCAGAAAGCCACAGCTATCATAAACAGAATTGCTAAAACAAAATAGTCTCTATCGGCCTTTCCTTCCTCATTTCCCATAACGGTTTAATTTTACCAGAATATATTATATAAGCCTAGAGAATTCAAAAATATTAATGACAACAGATAATGCCAATATACAGTAAAAAGTTGCTATAATATCCCCATGAATTCCCTTCTAGTAACGGCCTCATATTACGTCTATTTCATCTCCAGTTGGGAAATCATCTTTGGGTTTATTTTTGCCATCGCGCTTTGGCTGATGGCCAAGAAAAGATTCCCCGCCTTAAAAGTTTTCGCCCTGTCCACCCTGCTCACTTCAATTTTGACTCTGCTAATAAAAGACGTCACTAAAATATCGCGCCCGGCCGACGCCCTAATTGGACTGAACGATTATGCTTTTCCGAGCGGACACACCGCGATCGGTTTTTTCCTTCTGACTTTTTTAGCTAACTACATCTGGCGTTCAAACAAAAGCCGCTTATTCAAGAGCACCGCAACTTTGATTCTGACACTTGCCATTTTAGCCATAGTCGCCAGCCGGCTAATCTTAAGAGTTCACACGCTAACACAAATCTTAGCTGGTGCAGTTTTAGGAATCGGCATCACGTTATGGTTGATAAAAAAATATGATGACAAACTTTAAATTTTTCAGTGTTTTTGCAATATTAAGTCTATCCCTTCTATTAATCAACGCGGAAAAGGTTCTAATAGTGGGAAAAGTCTTGGCCGCAGAAAAAGTTGAAGCGGCCGAATCCGCGGTGAAGACTAACGCCGGTTTTGTCAGCGGAATTTGGTATTCAAAATTTCCTCTTTTCGCCGATGAAAATGCTCGTATTTACGTGGCTTTTCAAAATCAATCCGGCGATGACATCACCGGTCAGATAGAATTCTATGACAACGGCAAGAGAATTGAGACCAAAGAATTCTCCGCTCTCAACGGCCGACTTATTGAAGGCTGGGCTGATTTTGCTCCAGAATACGGCACTCATCAGATTTACGCCAAACTCACTAATGTCAAAAAAAATACCTCTAGCGGTTGGCGAAGCGACGTAGAAATAAAAAACAACATCATAGAATCGGAAGAAATTTTTGTTGATTATGACTCCGACGATGACGGTATCGGCGATGAAGAGGACGATGAGGATAACCGAGATACGAAAGAAGATGATGAGAACGATATCGGAGGACAAGTCGTCAGTACCATCAAAGAAACCGCCGACAGTGCCCTCCAAAGTATCAACACCGGCGCCGATTCTTTGAGCGACAAAATTGAAGGCAAAATTCTCGCTCTGGAAGAAGAGCTTGCGGACCTAAAGGCTCGCAACGAAGCTATTAAACAGACGATTGTTGAGGGACGAGCGGAATTGTCCGCTCCAGCCGAAGGACGAATGTTATCAAGACAAATATTTTTGAAGACTGGGCAACTCTATCTCTTCAAGACCCTTTACGGAATTTTGGAATATAAAATCTTGTTGTATTTGGTTATTGCGTTTCTTATCTGGATTTTATTTAAGATTGTCCGCAGTTTTGTTAGACGGTAAGTCTGGGTAAAAACAAAAACCGCCTTCAGGGCGGTTTTTGTCAGTTTCAGACTAAAGAAATCTAATCAACCAACTCTTCCGCTTCTTCGGCTTTTTCTTGAGCTTCTTCAGCAGCGTCAATGGCATCGTCGTAATCTTCGTCGTCAAAGGCTTCTTCGGCTTCGTCTAGCAAATCGTTAGCCTCGTCAACAAGATCTTCGGCCTCCTCTATGTCATCAGCATCCGCGTCTGATTCATCAATGGCCTCTTCGGCGGCATCAATGGCATCTTCGGCGTCTTCAATAGCTTCTTCGGCGTCTGATTCTTCATCGTCGCCGATTTTCTCACCGACGATATCGGCCGCCTCCTTAGCAAAATCTTGAGCCTCTTCGGCCAATTCTATCGCTTCGTCATAATCCTCATCATCAATGGCCTCCGTTGCATCGTCAACAAGATCTTCCGCGTCATCAATAATATCTTCAGCCAATTCAATTTTCCTGTCCGAGGCGTCGGAGTCGTCAATCGCGTCTTTAGCTTCGTCTATCAGTTCTATGGCTCTATCAACAGCGTCTTCGGCCTCCTTTTCTTCGTCATCCTCCGGGTCTTCGTCTGTGCTTTCAAACAACGTACAGATTGGAAATACGCTTTCGGCCGATGAACCATTCGGATACGCCGCGTGAATAGTTCTTAACATTTTGACTTGACTGTCTACTTCCAAAGCGTCAGCGATGATCGTGGTAACACTATTAGAACTTTCTGAAATATCATCCGTAGAGTCGGTCTTCGCAATCATGTCTCCATCGGCACCATCATATAACTCAAGATAGACTTTCTCATTGCGCTGGCCCTGACCGCCGTGTTCCGAGTGATTGTCATAGGTTGTCATGGACACTTTATACGTGCCGGCAGGAATACTTACTTGGTAGTCCGCTTGACCATTGGACGAGAATCCAGCAGGAGTACTTCCGGAAGATTTACCAAGCAATCCCTTAACTGTAGAGAAATTAACTAGTCGGTCATCATCAGATTCAGTCTTCAAAGGACAAGCAAAAGGTTGCGGTATACCAACTTCATCAAATCCTTCACCCATGGTCTCAACCAACTGTTCAATCATGCCTTCATAAAGGTCAACGGCGTCATCACCGGAGTCGCCGCCGGACGATGAACTGGCGCTTGAGCTGACTTTAACAGTAACATTACTCCTAGCCGTCAAAGACGAGGAAGAATCCCCGCACCTTAAACTGAAAGTCGTTTCCGAGCCCGGAGCTAAAGAAAAAGATTTACTGCCCTTTGCACTCTTCTGGCCCGACCAACTTGGCGCGGTATATATCGCAGAACTACCGGAAACAATGCTCTTGATTTCAGCGGCCCACAAATTGGCCACAGTCTCAAAACCGGTAGAGGTATAATGGGTGCCATCATTTTTCGCTCCCATCAAATCAACTGAGGAGATTTTTTGTCCATCGGTTTTTTTCTGTTTAACCAAAGTATCAATACCATCGCGATAAATGGCCAGAGGTCCAGAGGCGCTCCTAGGTGTCGCCGGTTTGGCGACAATAACATGCATGTCACTTTTTTTGCCATACATAGCATCTAGCAATTTTCCAAGTTGCGATACCCAGTAGTTAGCCTTGTTATCAGAGACCGGGCTACGATCAGAAAGAGAAATCCACATGTCATTGCTTCCAATAAGAAGCAGGGCGATATCTGGTTTGAGAGTTCCAAGAATGCCGCCAGATATTCGGCTTTGAATTTTAGAAATACCTTCGCCAGACCAGCCCTCGTGTTGATTGTCGGTGAAATTACCGTCAGATTTTGAACCAACAAAGTCGGTCTTTATATTGGCCGCGGTTAGAAGATCTTTTAAGCTTTTCCTATAACCAAGGCAATTTTTCGTGCAGTTGGTTGGATTGCCCACTCCAGCAGTATTGGAATCACCGATTGGCAAGATGCTTATTGTCTTATTTGCCAAACTAGATGAGCTGCCGGCGGCGGAATATGACGACGAAGCTTCGCAATATTTAGCATTAGACGTCCATGTTAGTGCGACACTGTCTGAATTGGTTTTAACCGTTCCAGACTTTCCGTTAGCCAGAAGTTTAACCGAGATCTGTTCATCATCTTCATCATCTTCATCATCGTCATCTTCAGGTTCTTCGCCGATAGCATCAACGGCCTCGTCTGCCGCATCTTGAGCCTCTTCAGCCAATTCTATCGCTTCATCATAATCTTTATCGTCGTAGGCTTCCTCGGCGTCATTTAAAGCTTCCCTGGCGTCGTCTAAGATACTTTCAGCTTCATCAACGTCATCGCCATCGTCATCAGCTTCGTCAATCTCATCTTTGGCGTCGTCAATGGCTTTTTCAGCGTCTGCGATAGCGTCTCTGGCTTCAGATTTAGCTTCGCTAGTTGAAGCAGTCTTACTACTAAGAGCCGATTCTGCCTCATCGGCTTTTTCGATTGCCGCCTCCGCAAAATCTAAAGCTAGATCATATTGCTTTTTGTTATAAGCTGCCTCCGCATCATCCAACAATTCGTCGGCATCTTCCCAGAGTCCTACAGCTTTGCTATTTTTTGAATTTCTGACCTTATCATAAACTTCGCTTATGGTATAAACGGCCTCATTTATAGAAGAGGCGGCTTCTCTTTGTCCGCTCACAGTTCCTCCGGCGCCATTAGAGACTCCGGAAGTGAAGGAGCTATATTTCGCTCTTGAAACTGGACCGAAATATCCGGTGGCCGGCGATACTCCGTTGTTTGACTGCCATCTTGCTAAAGCTTGCGCGGTTAAAGTTCCAAAATATGTGGTCTCTTGTCCTAGTGAGCCCTCATTTGATTCGGTAATGGTGTAACCGGTGCTATTTAAATATTGTTGCAAGCAGCGCACGTCTTCGCCGACCGATCCGACTGTCAGATCTCTGGTAAAAGTACAAATCGATACTGCCTCAACACGAATATTAGAGACAAAAAATACTAATAATACAGACGCCTGGATTAATTTTCTAAGATATTTCATAAAGATTAAATTAAGTTAATGTGTTTTTAACTAACACACAGTATAACATAGACAGATTCCGATAAAAAAATAAAACCACCATATTTTCTGGTGGTTTTATTAAACCAATAATGCTTAGAGAAACTCGCCGAGACTAATCAACCAAATCTTCGGCTTCTTCGGCTTTTTCTTGAGCTTCTTCAGCAGCGTCAATGGCATCGTCGTAATCTTCGTCGTCAAAGGCTTCTTCGGCTTCGTCTAGCAAATCGTTAGCCTCGTCAACAAGATCTTCGGCCTCCTCTATGTCATCAGCATCCGCGTCTGATTCATCAATGGCCTCTTCGGCGGCATCAATGGCATCTTCGGCGTCTTCAATAGCTTCTTCGGCGTCTGATTCTTCATCGTCGCCTTCTTCACCGATAGCGTCGACGGCTTCGTCCGCCGTATCTTCGGCCTCTTCGGCTAAATCAATAGCCTCGTCATAATCCTCATCATCAAAAGCCTCTTCAGCTTCGTCTAACAAGTCTTGAGCTTCGTCAAAAAGATCTTCGGCCTCGCCGACTTCCTCACCATCGTCGTCCGCTTCCTCAATTTCGGCTTCGGCGGCGTCTAAGGCGTCCTCGGCGTCGTCAATGGCTTGCTCGGCTTCGTCCTCTTCTGATTCCCCGCCGGCTTGTTCATAAGCATCTTCGGCGTCTGAAATGGCGTCGTCGGCTGAATCTATGGCATCATCGTAATCTTCGTCAAAATACGCCTCAATGGCATTATAAAGATTTTCACGAGCATCTTTTAACATCTCTTCGGCATCCTCAATATCGTCTTCATCTTCATCGCTATCTTCTATTTGCCCTTCGGCATCATAAATGGCGTCTACAGCCTCTAAGATTGTATCTTCGGCCTCGCTTCTCTCCGAGTTAGCTGATGAGCTACTTGACGAAGAGCTGGAGCTGGATGAACCGGACGAGCTACTGGAAGAACTGGATGACGAGCTGCCGGATGAGCTGGAACTTGAGCCAGAACTTGATCCAGAAATTAGTGCATTATATTTTGCTTGTGACTTTGGACCAAAGTATCCGGAAGCCGGTGAAATACCGTTGGCTGTTTGCCACCTAATCACCGCTTGCTCCGTCAAAGTTCTAAACAAGCTTGTTTCGTTTCCAGGCGAACCGACGCCCGATGCTGCGATTGTGTAGCCGGCACTATTTAAATACTGTTGCAAGCAACGAACGTCTTCGCCGTTATCACCTAAAGCCAGGTCTCTTGTAAAAGTACAAGTCGTGGCGGCTTCGGCAATATTCGCACCAACAACAAGCAGAACTAATAATGTCAGTAACCAAACTATTTTTCTTTGATTATTCATAATTGAAATAAATTAACCAATAATGCTTCTGATAAGCATGATTATTTTAACATGCAGATAAGAATAGAGAAAATTATGTCCCCCACGAACATTCCCCCGCAGAACAGCCCCCAGGATTAAGGATGCCGTTGTTATACCAATCGCCGGCAGAATTACCAGAATAAATTATGGAGTCATTTATTTGAGCGGCCTCTTCCTCTGGAGTTTCTTCTGTCTCATCAGAGTCATTACTAGAACTTCCCGCGTCAATGCCACTTTGTGTGCCGCTTTCACTAGCGGTGCTACTTTGGCTCACGCCACTACCGCCATAAGTTTGAACCAGTGTTGGAACTATTTTATTATACGTATCCACTGTTGAGGTTGCCTGTCCGGTTATTTGATCGTCTGTCGTGGCGGAATCGTCGTCCTCATCATCATCTTCGTCATCTTCGTCGTTTTGATCAACGGCATTTTCGTCGTCATCATCACTATCATGGACCATAAAATCCGAATCATAGTCTTCGTATTCAATATCCCCGTCAGCAATATCTGCGGCATCTTCTGCAATTTCTTGAGCGTCTGTCGCTAAGGCTAGTGCATCTTCGGCCGAGTCAATCGCCTCATCATAATCCCTATCGTCAAAAGCTTCTTCGGCTTCGTTTAATAGATCTTGAGATTCTTCCAATAGATCTTGGGCTTCTTCCAAAATATCTTTTGCCCCGTCTATGTCATAATCGTCTGCTTCAGACTCATCTGTGGCCTCTTCAGCATCTTCAATAGCATCTTCGGCGTCTTTAATTGCGTCTTCAGTGTTCTGAATAACCTCTTTGGCCCCGCTCCTATTATCTTCATAATCTTTGGAGTCATCTAAAGCCCCGAGAGCATACTTGGCTCCTCTAACAGCCCTTAAGGCAGAGTCCTCGGCTTTGTTATATTCACCATCTTGATAAAAATCGGAAGCAATAGATAAGTCACTAAACGTCGCCTTGATTATATCTTCTGTTCGGTCGGCCCCATCTCCATCCGCTTGATTAAAGGCTCGACGTGCCTCAGCGATATAAGAAGAAGCCTCGGCTATAGCCGCCCGCGCGTCGGCTCCGGCCGGATCATTCGCTCTTTGGAAAATCTCCGCGTATCTGGCACGAGAGATTGTGCCAAAATATCCAGCCGTCGGCGATATGTCGTTGCCTGCTTGCCATTTGGCCACGGCTTGTGCCGTTAGATTTCCAAAATAAGTTGTCTCTTGGCCTAGCGAACCAGCGCCCGTGTTAGCAATCGTGTAACCAACCGCATTCAGATATTGCTGCAGACAGCGAACATCTTCACCACTTGATCCAACAGTTAAATCTCGAGTGAAACTACACATTGTCAAGGCTTGGACTGATCTGGCGGCAGAAAAAAACAGAGCCGCGGCCAACACGAACATCAAGCCAAATTTATAAAAACGGTTCATAGAAATAAATTAACTTTATAAATTCCAACTGCCATTATTTTAACACAAAAGCACGGGCCCCGTATCGTTAAGAGTCCAGCGACTTCAGATTCACTCTTTCGGTTTCAACAAAGGAAACATCACCACGTCGCGCAGATTTGGCTGTTCCGTCAGAAGAGCCACGATTCTTTCTATGCCCATCCCCCAGCCCGACACTGGCGGCATGCCATATTCCATTGCTTCAACAAATTCATCATCCTTCTGCATGGCCTCTTCATCGCCGGCTTTCTTGGCGACGGTTTGTTTTTCAAATCTTTCTCTCTGATCAATCGGATCAATTAATTCGCTGTAAGCGTTAACAATTTCCCAGCCGTTGACAATCAATTGAAAACGGTCAGTAACCAGCGGATTTTTGTCATTTTTTCGCGCTAAAGGCGATAAATCGGTCGGATGATTTATCAAGAAAGTCGGATTGATAATCTTCGGACGAGAAATCTTCTTATATAAAGCGTCCATCAAGTTTCCGTGTCCTAACTTATCCATATCTTCAATGGCGATTTTCTTTTTCTTTATAGCTTCGCGCAAACTTTTAGCGTCAGAGCATTTATCAACATCAATTCCGCAATCTTTCATCAGTAAATCTCTAAAAGAGACTCGACGCCAAGGCAGAGAAAAATCCACTTCAATCAGCTGGTCGTCGCGATTTAGAACTTTGATTTTCAAACTGCCTTTTAATTTTTTAATCAACGTCGTCAGCATCTTTTCGGTGAAATTCATGTTGTCCTCAAAATTCCAATAAGCCGCGTAATGCTCAACCATTGAAAATTCCTGCAAGTGACTGGCATCCATGCCTTCGTTGCGGAAAACCCGAGCAACTTCAAAAATCTTTTCAAAGCCCCCGGCGACGGCTTCTTTCAAATGAATTTCCGGAGCAATACGTAAGTAAACGTCCAGATCCAAAGCGTTGTAATGAGTCTGAAATGGCTTAGCCAAAGCGCCAGAAGCCGAACCAGACAGAACCGGCGTATCAATCTCAAGAAAACCGTTTTCTTGATAAAACTTTCTTAATTCCCAAATAAAATTACTGCGGAAATTGAATCGCGCCATCGTATCCGAATTAGCGATCAAATCCAAATATCGTTTGCGGTATTTTGTCTCAAGATCTTTCAAACCGTGCCATTTCTCCGGCAGAGGCCGCAAGGCTTTACTCAAAAAAGCATATTCTTTGACTAATATGGAAATTTCGCCTTTTTGGGTTTTAAACATCTCGCCCCGAACACCAATAAAGTCGCCGAGGCTGATTATCTTAATGAAATTTTTATAATTTTCTTGGCCCAGCTCGTCAATTTTTAGAACGATTTGAACTTTTCCGGAAAAATCAAGCAAATGAGCGAAAGAAACTTTGCCCATGTCGCGGAACAACACAATTCGGCCGGCCGTGGCGACTTTGGCGCCCATTTTAGCTTCGCGGGTTTGAGCGATTGAATGCGTTTTCTCAAATCGATCAGCGTAAGGAACAAGACCGAGGGATTTTATTAGTTCAAGTCTTTTTAGACGATCTTGACGCTCGTCTCTTGCCTTTGGAGAACCAGATGCGGGACGGTTAGGCGCTGAATTTTCTGCTTTTTTCATGATAAATAGATTATAACAGAAATTACCAAAAATACTTTCTGCTACATAAAAAATCTCTCAAAATAAAGAGTCCTTGGAAATTATTCAAGTAGTAAATAAGACTAGCTGACCAACTCTCCAAGCGCGGTGCTAAACAAGCCGATTCCCAGCATCGCCAAGATTACTTGAATACTTCCGATGCCAAGAAGAGCTACGACAGCCACGACCACTCCGATAACAATCGGAATGGTGTTTAAAATCTTATTAATATTGTCTTTTGGGTTTGTATCCATGTCTGAATTATAACATAAGTCCTAATAATGTATGGGGATATAATGTGGTTGACTTTTACTATAATTAAGATATAATAGTGCTAGACAGAGGTAGCGCAAAAAACAAGAAGGGAGTGCGCAATGAAGGCTCTTTTGCAGAAGTTTTTGCCGGTGTTGGTCGGAATCGGCGTGATGGCGATTGTGATCTGTGGAACGGTCGGGTGCGAGGACCGTTACGAGGGTGATTACGAGACATACGTAAGCGTTGACGTGTACTCGTACACTCAGTACGCAGTGGACGTCTATCTGGGCAACGCGTTCGTTGAATCCCTGGAGCCCGGCGAAGACGGCTACTATTCCAAAGCTCTCTACCCGGGCGAGAAGTTCAGGATGAGTTTTGTAATCTGGGGACCGAGCGGACCGAGACAGTTCCACGCCGAATTCGACGACGATCTGTACAACTACCACGTCAACATATACGACGATTGGGTAGAGGTACGCTGATCGTTGCCGGTCGCAACCGGAATCGGCGAGAAGGTTTAATCACTTTCTCGCCGATTTTTATTTTTTAGAAAATATTTTGTCGGTAAATAAAAAAGAGGCCGAGAAAGTTTTGCTTTCTCGACCCCTTGTGAGTTCACTGACTGATTTTTGGCCAGTCAGGGTGCGAATATAATTCAGTCGCCATCCACCGGTAGTTCTTCGGTCGGGGCCGGTTCTCTTTCGCAAATCGATTTACCCGACTTTTCCGCCGAATCGCGCGGATCAGACTCATCGTCCAATTCGCGCAGGTGCTTCTCAACGACATGTACCAGGTCGGCAAACGAAATGCCCGAAGGCGGAACGTCCCGGAAAGATTCCGATCCGTTTAACAGGTTCCCCTTCTCAACATACCACTGGGGTATATCGGAAAGAGTTCCCATCGCCGACAGCGCGCGATCGTCCAGAAACCGCTTCGGGCGAATTCCGGACTTGGCCATTTCCGCCTTGCGGATACGAACGGCCAGACCGGGCACGTCCAGTTCATCTGACGAGGCGTGCCTCATCAGAATCTGAGTCAGCCCGTCGCGCCCCCGCTGAACGACGACGTTGACCCCGGCACGGTTTGCGACGTGCTGGAATTCGACGTTGTCCAGTTGGTCCACCGCCACCAGTTGGTAGCCGTTGATCTCCCGCTTGTAGGCCTTGCGGAAACGATGCTCGGCTTCAGCCAGAAGCTCAACTTCAACTCGAAGCGCGATAATGATCGGTTCGACTTGCTTATACAGCAATTCCGGATCGAGGGTGCCCACCCAGTAGCGGTTGAGCTTTTTGACGAGCTCCGCTACGAACGTGTACGGACCACGGTTTTCCGCGTCCGCCAGGAACACGTTCCGGAGAAAGCGCGGCCATAACAGATCCTCGTCCAGACCCAGGTGCTTGGCGACCAGTGTCGCCGCGCAATCCTGGCGCGAACCGCGTCGGCCGTGCTCGTCGAACATTCCACCGCCTATGCCGACAAGAAGAATGCCCTGCATTGCCGCTGTTTCCGGCGACAATTGCTGAAGCTCAGTCTTGCCGTATGTAGTCAGGACTGCCGTCGAAACTCCGGGGATTTTCTCTTCCCCGTAGTTCCGAAGCAGATGGACCGCCACCAATTCGTCCAGATGGGGCGAGCTGTGGACACCCAATTTCACTACCTTTGTTCTCTTCACAACGAACCTTCCTTTCCGTTATCCGCCTCTGTGGGCGGGAATTAACCGACCTCCTGAATTTTGAGCCGATGTTGGCTCAACTACTCTAGTGTGGAGTATAACATGTTATAGGGTTTGAGTCAAGAACGGATTTGAATTTATCAAAAAACAAAAAGAAAGAGCGCATCATTGCTGATGCGCCCTGTTTGTGGTTAACCGACTTAGAACTTAGAACCGCCCCTCGAGGCGGGCAACGACGCGATTGTCGCCGTCCGCATCCGGAACGAATTCGTAGTCAACGGTCAGCTCGACCGGGACTTTCGGCGCCCAGATTCGGGAACCGATCGTCCAGATGTCGTCGTCGCCAACTTGGTGATCGTACTGGCCGTGAACTTCGAGACCGGGCAGAATTTCATACCCAACGTATTGGTAGAAACCCCGCTTGTTTTCGGCCCGCCCGTCGACAGATTCGTACTTGGTATAGCCCGCCACGCGAAGGCATACGGACCCCAGACGCCACCCACCGTCCAGAACGGCTCTACCGAAGTCTTCGGACAAGTGAGCTGTGCCGGCGACGAACAAATCTTCGGAGATCTGTTTCTGGATTCGCGTCGAAGATTCAACGCGATTCCAGTTGTCGTCACTGTCGAACGACACGCCGGAATTCCCGGTAATGTCGGACAGAATGCTCACGCCCGAACCGAGATCCCCGGCCGCTTGAACGCCGTAGGCGTAGAGCGGGGACGACATCCGCGGAGAGCGAACCGTTTCCACACTCGCCGCCGAAGGAGTCGCATAGCTCGATGCCATAAACAATCGGCCGGCACGAACCAGCCAGGCATCATTGACTTTGTATGTGAGCTCGGCACGCCGAAGCCAGTTGGCTCCAGAATCGTCGATGTCCACGAGTTCAAACTCGTAGAACCCGCCGAACGGTGAGTCCGGCATGCTCGCATCAATCTTCAGCCGGCACAAGCCCCACTGAAAATCGGACTCGTCATCGGGAATCCCGACCTTGTCCGGACGCGGGCACATCGCCGACTCCGGCAGGTAGTACAGGTGAGTGTAACCACTCACCTGGGCCTGCATGTAGCCGTAATCAAACATCGGGATCAGTCCGCCCGCCGATGCCTTGGGCGTCACCACAATCGCCAACAAAACACTGGCGACCACAATCGCTATCAAAGAACTCTTCATGTCTTTCTCCTTTTGTTTTTTCGGTCAGACAGAGCTTGTTGCTCAAGAAGTCTTAACCTTTTCTGCTGAGAATTTTAACAAAAACTACACCGTCTGTCAAGAGCCGGAAGAGGTTCTCACCAAAAACCCTTAGTCTTCCACAGCCAAGACTTCTCCGGTATCAATATCTATAATCACGTCAATTTCTTCCCCATCAGCCGTGCGGATTTCTACCACATAAGTCGGTTTGCCGAATTTTTTCTCAATAGCGACATCTGTAACTGTCCCCGAAACAGAATTAAGGGCAATGGTCTTTGCCTGATCTTCAGTAATTTGCGTTTGTAGCATTTCTCTGTCTTCGGCTGGAGATCCTGACGAGGAATCAGTCTGATTTCCATCGCTCATCGCGTCTTCTCCGCCAGAAAGGGGTGTGCCAGTCGGCTCATCGGCGGTGTTTGAATCAGACCCATTCTCGCTCAAGTCGTTGGGAGAAGGTGTGGAATTGAATTCAACCGAAATGAGTTCTACTCTTTCTTGATCTTCGCCGTCAATCTCCAACACAACGCTATTTGGTCCGATACAATAATATTTGTACTCCATCACGTCTGGTTCCAAAGGACTAAAATTTTTTGTTTGTAAACAATTCTCAAAAGATCCATACGGCACATCCACTTTCTCATTTAAGGACAAGACTTCGGCCATATCTTCCGCTTCTCCGGCATAATATTCTTCCCTGTACGTAACACCAACTCTCGGATCAGCAAACATAATTATTCCCGGTTGCGCACCGTCATTTCCAGACTCCCAAGAACCGTGATTGCTGATAATCTTTCCATCAATCAACTCATAAGATTCTTCACCGAAGTACCAGACGTTTCCGTCTTTATCTTGAGCGTACCAGTCTTTTGTATCTTCAATCAAATCTCCTTCAAGCCAAACCCTGTCCCAAACGACGACCGTATCAACACCCGCGACAACTTTTGTTTCACTTGTCACGTATGTTTCAATCCTCTCAAGTCCGTCTTCCGTTTGAGATTCATAAACCGTTTTCTTGCCCGGGACTAACGTGAAATGTTGGTTAGTGACATTGGTTGTAAAATCATCCGGATTAATTTGTGGAGCATATTTTGATCCGTCATTTAGACTAAAATCAATTCCCCCGTTTTCCATAAGAGATCGACCGCCCAGGATGATGAAACTCAGAGCGACAATAATCAGTAACGCCAAAAAAAATATTGTTTTTGTTTTCATAAGACAATATTAAGTTAAAGCTAGTAAAGGTTCCCCCGGCCTTTAGTGTTCGGTTGTATTATACACCTTTGATCTTCGTTTTAAAACTATAGCAATAAAGATGATGGCCAGAATGATTAAAAGAAGAATTGGAAATCCAAACCACAGTAAGTTGTCTCCGACAAATGCCGCAAAAGCCGCCGCGGTTAATCCGGACGCGAGTTGCTCTGGGCTTGTCGTGGCTGTTGACGTAGCGTCTGTAGTTGTTCCTTGAGAGTCAGTGCCATCTTGCGTGCCAGTAGCAGTTAGATTGCTTGAGGCTTCAGTCCCCGGTGTAGCAAAACTTAAAATTATCTCTCCGCCACCAGAACCTTCTTCGCCAGGCTCTTCTGAAGTAGTCGTGGAAGTAGATTCGGTCGTCGTGGAGGTCGGCTCGGTTGACGTAGAAGTTGAATCTGTCGTTGTGGAAGTAGAATCTGTCGTCGTAGAAGTAGAAGATGAATCACCGCCGTCATCGTCATTTCCGCTGTGACCGCCACCGCCGGTTCTTTCTTCAACTTCAAGGCTACAACTGACTCCTGTGGCCATCTGACCATCGCTTGAAATCACATTTAACGTGGCATTTTTTACACCGACTTCAGTGTAAGAAGTAACGACGGTCTCCCCGTCTCCTGATAAATTATTGTCTCCGTCCCAAGAAAAAGTATAAGGTTCAAGACCGCCAGAAACGTCGGCCACCCATGTCACAGAAGCAAACTGCTTTGGATTATCCGGTTCCGCTCGGCATGAGACAATAAATTCGCCCGGGGTTGGATAAATTTCAACTGAACCGCAATCAAACGGCCCAACGACAATCTGGCCGTCATCTGATGAAACGGCGTCTACAAAAGCGGATTTTGTACCAGGAGTTGAATAATTTTTTGAAATTCTAGTTGAGTCACCAGATAAATCGTCATCACCCGACCAAGAAAGAGTGTACGGCGTCAAACCACCGACGACATCGGCTGTCCATTTTATCGGTACACCGGTTTCGCCAGAAACTTCATTGGCTTCACAGCCGTTGAAAGTTAATTCGCCGATCACGATAACTTCACACTGAGAAGATCCGGTGTCACCTAGTCCGTCGGTAACAGTTACTTCCGCTATCACGGAAATTGTCTCGTTGCCAGAACCGGCATTGTAAGATTGATCAAAATTTTCATCAGAAGATGAATTGCCCTGATCATCCGACCATTCATAAGTATAATTGCCGTCACCGCCACTGACATCAGCGGACCAAGAAACTGATTCGCCGTCATAAATGGCAGAAATATCCGGCGAACAAGAAACGTCCAGCGCTGCTTCGGCTCTGGCCGGAGATGAAATCAAAATTCCCATAGCAAAGATGGTGATCAACAAAATAACTGCGTATTTGCTTGTTTTTTGGCTTGTTAATGGATTTGCTCTTGTCATATTATTGTTACTTACTATCACTGACGATTATACTCTTACTTTCAATAATTGTCAATACCCCTTGATACGACTGGAGAATATTTTGTTGCCACACCGAAAAAATAAAAACCCCACCGCTGTTCACGCGAATGGGGTTTTGCTCAAGCCGGACCGCAATAGTCCGTTGGCCATCAAGACGATCATCATCTCTACTGTCCTTGCGGAGTATAGAGAACCCGGAAATAACGATCATCCGTGCCAATTGCTTCCGGATTAAGATAAAAGGTCGCCGTCCAGGGGAATCCCGTTGTGATAACTTTTGATCCGAACAATTCTCCGGCGAGAATATGACGCCAAGTGTCCCCTTCAAAGTCCGGGGCCGACTGCAATCTGGGATTGGTGCCGGGCGCTGATGGAAAATCAAACTGCACGGCGACCGACAGGTTGGTCAGAACGCCGTTGGTCCAACGCGAGAGATACAACCTCACAAACGTCACGTTGGTGGCGTCGGTGCCGGCCTCGACGGAAGTTATCGTCAATGTCAACGCGATAATCAGCGCGGCCATGGCGGCCTGTATGGGAAAACGATTTCTCATCTCTTATCTCCTTTTGTTTATCCCTGTTTATTGTCAGAAACTGCTAATCGCAAAAATCAAAGGACATAACTACCTAACACAATTGTACTAAATTTATAGAATTTGTCAAATAAAAAGCCGCTCACCCTCCCTGCTCGAAAGCAGTTTGAGTGAGCGGAACTTGGTGCCGCGGGTTGGAACCGCGCCCAGAAGATCTCGGAGATATCTTGCCGTCGGTATATGTGAACATGGGGCGCCCACGCGTAGGCACCTCCGCATTGTTAAGAGATAATGTATTCATCCCATCGGCAATGCGCGCCTCAAAGATCTTCTGGGTAAAAGTTATCATGTTGCTTGAACAGAAGTCAAATAAAAACTCCGCGCAAGCACATGTCTCGCGCGGAGTGCAATTTCATCAGAGTAAAGCTGTCAGTGGCGAGAAATTTTCACGCCAGAGAGATGGCCGAAGCTCTCGTTCCGATTATTTCGCGCCACTCTAATGGCCTCGGATAGAGACAGCCAGCCGAACTGGACAGCGAGGTAAAGCATCAACGCTTCATTGTCTCGCCCCCTTGAAAAACCATCAAACGACAAGATCAGATTATTGCGAGAAGCCCGAACCGCACCGGCGTCGGACTCCTTGGACCAGTGATCGCGACGTCGCCAACTGCTTTGACGACGAGGACGACGAAACAGAAGGTCGGCCTTTATCTGCGGGCCAGCCGAACAATCGGCGTATTTGCCGCCGTCACCGCTGCCGATGAGGTGCAGGAACAATGGCGGACAGTTTTCCTTGCCCGAATCAAAGAGGCCCAGATAGCCAAAATCGGCTCTGGACTTCCCCCTTCTCGCCAGTTCTCTATTCAGCTGGCGAAAAAATCTGGTTGTCGCGACAATGATGCGCGCAGTAGTTCTGCCACAGAATTTCATTTTCTTTCCTCCGTTGATATGTGGTGTGCAATCCGTTTTTTCTCCCGACTTCTAGTTTTGCAGATTATTCCTTTTGGAAATTAAGTCAAGTTGGCCTTCACGCACAGAGATTTAACAAAGATTTAAAATAAGGTGAGTTTATGCAAACTTTTCTACCTCACAAAAATTTTCAAAAACTGCACGAGTGCTCGACAATCGTCGGCTCTTTAAGCAATTAGTAGGAGCGCGACAGTTAATACATTTAATTACTACCGGCAAAACAAAATCGGGCCGGAAATATCGAGAATTTCTTCACCATCCGAGACATTTTAAATGTTTGGCGATTAAAAAAACCACCCGTTCACGTTCTGTTACTAGGGTGGCGTTAATTTATCTTCGTTAACCGATTCAAACGGTTAGCGCGCCGACTGCTTCAATGACATCCTGATCGGGAGTATCATCAAAGTTAAAGTAAAAAATACCAGTGGCGAAATTCGAACTTCGTGACCGACGATACATTAGGACTTTTGATCCCTCTATTTCGTCAGGAAACCAAGCCGGGATAACAGGAACTGCCAGCAGAATATTCTTCGCGCCGGCATGGCGTAGAGTGTCCATAACCGAAATCATCGAACGACCGCTAACGAGACCGTCGTCACAGATGATTACTGACTCAGGGATTTCGGTCTGATTGATCCCGCCGTAGAGGAGATGTTGCGCGCTGACCCGAGACTTACAGGCAACGACCTCCTCGTGTTTTGACAACTCTTCCGTAAGTTCTGAGACGAACTGTCGGCCAAACATCCCTTTTCTCTTGCCGTCCCAAATTGTCGCCGTCCCGAAAGGACTGATAAAAATTGTCTTTCCGTCGACGGAGCAATCATCTGTTGAGAAGGAATGCAGGGGCAGCGAGAATGTCTGCGACACTCCCTGACCGACTATCACTCCTCCACGAGCGATTCCAATCACCGAAAAACCATCGAGCCAAATCCCCGCCTGTTTAATTCTCTCGGCGAGCTTCCTTCCCGCATCCTGCCTATTTTCAAAAAACACAGGTCCTCCTTTTTGATTTTGTGTCTTTTCTAAAAGATAGGAGGGGGTGGTAGAGACTTCCCCACCACCCCCTCGTTTACGAAACCCATCTCCCCGCCAGAGTTAGCAGGACGAGATGTGCTCCGAGGCGGCCAACTTCGACAGCTGGTCGAAGTCGACATTCATATCCTCGCACAGGATCTTGGCGCCGGCCCGGATGGTATCGAGAGCGATCACCTGCGCAACCATCTCGACCCCCTTCAGCTTGTGCGGGGAACTCGTCTTCCCGCTCTGCAGACCCTCCACGATCCTGCCCGCCCGGAGCATGACTTCCTCCTGGAAATCCTCCCGGCTGAGCTCGGCCTTGATCGAATCGCGCTGACCGCAATGATTGATGGCATGATCTTCGTTCCGTCCACCCATGGTCTCTTCTCCTATTTTCCTTGCTTCGTTTCCTTGCTAGACTTCCACTCGATTAGTTCGAGCGGATCACAGCTTACAAAAAACCACCCTGATTTAAGGTAGATTTTCTCTAAGCTGTGAAGAAATCTAGCAAAAGTCATTTACAATGAACTTCTGTTTATCTGGCATAGAGTGTATCACACTATGAAAATTAAGTCAAGTAGCCCATTGACACTTACCCTTTTTGTCTTTGCCGTTCTCAATTTACTCGAACTTTTGTTAATAATACGCCCCCAGATATAAAGTTGTAATTTAAATCTTTATAATTTCGAGTCTAGAACAAGTCGGCTTCGAAAAACTGGGGCAAACGCAACAACTTACTATTCCACAGTTACCGATTTTGCTAAATTTCTTGGGCGGTCAACATTCAATTTCTTTCCTAAAGCAAAATAATATGCCAAAAGTTGTAAAGGAACAATGGAAAGAATCGGTGACAACATTTCAATTGTTTTAGGAATATAAATAATATCTTCACTGAAATCAGTTAACGTTTTATCACCTTTTGTAGCGATAATAATTACCTTGCCTTTTCTGGCACGAATCTCTTGAATATTTGATAACATTTTTTCATAAACACTATCTTTGAGAGAAATTGCAACGGTTGGAAATTTTTCATCAATCATCGCCAGTGGTCCGTGTTTCATTTCCCCTGCTCCGTAACCTTCCGCATGAATATATGAAACCTCTTTAAGCTTTAATGCACCCTCAAGAGCAATTGGATAATTATATTTTCTACCAACATACAAAAAATCTTTACTATTTTTGTATTTTTTTGCAATTGCCTTAATATCATCGACGGATTTTAAAATCTCCTTTATCTTTTTTGGTAAAAGCTTAATTTCTTTCGCAATTTCCTGTCCAACACTTAATGACATATTTCGTTGTCTGCCAATAAAAAGAGTAACTAATGCCAATGCGGTGAGTTGAGAGATGAAAGCTTTGGTTGAGGCAACACCAATTTCTGGTCCTGCATGATTATGAACACCAGCATCCGTCTCTCTTGTAATTGTCGAACCAACAGTATTAACAATACCAAGGGTTAGAGCTCCTTTTCTTTTAGCTTCTCTGATTGCCTCAAGAGTATCGGCCGTTTCACCGGATTGTGAAATGGCCAGAAGAACTGTATTTTTGTCGATGATTGGTTTACGATATCTAAACTCAGAACCAATTTCTACTTCTACTGGAATTCCAGCATATTCTTCAAGCATATATTCACCAACCAAACCGGCATAATAAGCTGTGCCACAACCGACAATTATTATTCGATTTATTTGTCTTAATCTATCAGCAACAACTTCCAGTCCACCAAGTTTTACTTGTCCTTCTTCAATTATAAGTCGGCCCCTGATAGTATTTTCCACAACCTCTGGACCTTCCATAATTTCTTTCAACATAAAATGTTCGTAACCATCTTTTTTAACTTGATCCGCATCCCAATCTAAAATCTGTTTATCTCTTGTTACTTCTGCGCTATCCAAATTATAAATGCGATGAGTTTTTGGTGTGATAACAGCAACTTCCCCATCCCTAAGATAAATAACATTTTTTGTATGTCGTAATATTGGTGAAGCGTCTGAAGCAATAAAGTTTTCTCTATCCCCAAGCCCAAGAACTACTGGCGCACCAAAACGAGCAGCAATAATTTTTTCTGGTTCATTGTCGTATGACACAGAAATACCATATGTTCCTCTTACATCCTTTAAGGCCGAAATTACAGCTTTTTCAAAATCTTGTTTTATTGATAAATAATGTTCAATCAAATGAGCCAGCACTTCCGTATCTGTTTCAGAAATAAAAATATGACCTTCTAACAAAAGTTTATTTTTGAGTTCTTTATAATTTTCAATAATTCCATTATGAACTACATATATTTTTTTATTACAATCACAATGAGGATGAGCATTAGCTTCGGTTGGTTCACCGTGGGTTGCCCAACGTAAATGAGCAATGCCACTTTTACCGGGCATCGCTTTTGAAAGCTTTTTCTTCAGATTATCAACTGCACCAACTGATTTTATTAAACCAGAATGAGGAATAAAAATACCGGCAGAATCATAGCCACGATACTCGAGACAAGTTAAACCATCAATCAATATCGGCAATGACTCTTTTTCTCCTGTATAAGCAAATATTCCGCACATGATCTGTTATTGTATCAAATAAATATAAGTTTCGAGTCTAGGATGGATTATCAAATTTCTAATAAAAGTGCCGTATGATCTGAAACCACATAGGGCAAGACCTTAAAAATTTTTTCTTTAATATCAGATGAAACAAAAATATAATCAGCGAATTTTTCACTCTTCGTGTATAACTTGGTTCGAGTCGTTTTAATATTATATTTTCTGATTAAATTAACCATTTTATCCTCTATCATCTTAATACTTTGAGTATCTGGTTTTAGATTGAAATCACCACAGAGAATTATTGGACCAACTGATTTACTTATTTGGTCAAGAATAATATTAGACTGTTCTAAACGATTTGAAGTGTCCTCTTTGCTACCACGCACCCAATGACCATGAAGATTAAAAATATTTAAGATACCGTTAGTGGTATTTAGTTTCACCCGTTGCATTTTTCTTGAATTATCTGCATCTGGTTCATCTGAATTAGGAAAGGTTTTGTTTTCATAAAGAAAAACATCACCCTGTTCCAATATTTGGATGTCTTTCTTAACAAAAATAGCTGTGCCATAGCTTTCTTTATAGACCGGGCAAAAAATACCAACATGATTTGGTAAAATTTTAACTATATCTTCATAAAGCGATGGATTGGCATCGGAGATATTAGTAAGATTTTCCATTTCTTCAGTTAAACCACCTTTAAATATTTCCTGGAAACAAAAAACTTCAATATCTTTATTTTGCTTCAAAAAATCAAAAAGCGGTTCTTTAATTTTCCCACCCCATGTATTTAACGTGATGATTTTCATTATTTAAGAGAAATTTTATAATTTATCCATCTAAATCCCATAGCTTCTGACTCTTTTTTTTCTATGATTTTATAACCATAAGAAGCAATAATTTCTTCTAATATTTCAAAATCCCTATTCGGATTTTCGGTATCACGACTTTGTAAATTTGAGTGGGTAAAAGTAACCGCACCATTTTTGTTCAAATGTCTCTTGGCTTCTTCAAATAATCTTTTGTGAAGATCAAGATTGGGATCATATAAAGCCTCAACAATAATAGAATCGACCTCTGGTTTAAAATCAACGATTGGTAAATTAGCAATAATCAAATCGTATCTTTTATCAGGAAAGGCCGAAAATAAATCTCCGCCCAGAATTGTTATTTTTTCTGATAAACCATTAAGCTCAACATTATGTTTTGTACACTCAACTGCATTTGAACTAATATCTGTAGCGTCAACATGTTTTGCCCCCGCCAAAGAAGCAACGATTGATTCAATTCCACTACCAGAACCGATATCAATAACATCCAAATCTTTTAAATCGCCAAATGCTTCAAATAAGGAACGAGAACTTGCACTATAATCTGATTTTGGCGGAAAAACTTCAGGATAAACGTCTATTGGAATTACTTTATCGCCGACCTTAACTTCTACACGATAAATACCCTTCTCTCCTTTCTCTAAAATATCCCTAACGAATCGTCGTGTGTTTTCTGGATCAATTTTTTCTGGCTGTTTCATTTTCTCTTGACTCATGATTATTCCTTTAGTTTAAAGGGGTTATAATCTATTCCATTATCATAAACATCGATTCCCTCCGCCTGTTTCAATTTCCTAACAATGTAATAAGTTACTGGAGTCAATATCGCCTCATATAGAACTTTCCCAAAATATTGAACCGCGATCATTACAAATAATATACTAGTCGGGACAGTTGCAATAAAAGCTAAGGTTGTAAATAAGGCACTATCAACTAATTGCCCGACAACAGTTGAACCAATTGTTCTGGCCCAAAGATGCTTGCCGGCGGTGAAGATCTTCATTTTTGATAAAACATAAGAATTAACAAATTCGCCACAGAAATAAGCAATCATCGATGCGACGACGATTCGTGGAACAATTCCAAGAATTGATTCATATGCCAATTGGTTGGGCCACACGCTAGCTGATGGCATTACTTGCACTAACCAATAACAAAAAATCATTAATATCTGACTAAAAAATCCGGCCCAAATAATTCTTCTGGTGGCCTTATAACCATATACTTCCGTTAAAATATCACCGAAAATATAACTAATAGGAAAAATCAAAAAAGCTCCAGTGAAGACAAGTGGCCCTAAACCAATCAGCTTAACGGCTACCGTATTTGAGATCATCAAGATGGCGACAAAAGCTACTGCAATATATAGATAATATTTACTATTTTTACTTATATCGCTCGTTGGTTCAGTTTGCATTGGGATTTACAAATTAATAATAATTTTGAATTATAACACCCTTTATTTTCACAACGAAACAAACCCTCTTTGATCAAACATGGTAATTGACGAGACTGATATGGTTCGAGTGTCCACTCGTGCTGGCCGATATGAGCTAGAACCGTAGTCGGTTAAGGCCTGTTTAATTGGTTTGGCTAATATTTTACCTTAAAACCAACGTGGTTTGAGCAACACTATTCCACCACTATAATATTTTATCTTTGTATTGAGGATATTTCTCCTTTAATTTTTCTTTTTCAGATCGTGTGAGACCATCGAAATAAAGATTCCCTCCGATAGATTGTGGTAAGAATTGCAACTTTTAGCCGCCGAGATTTCTCTCGTCGGTTTTTTATTTTGAAATAAAAAAATAAAAATAAATTACACCGTTCTTGCTCTCCAAAGACGAAAAATTGAGGTTATAAAAATTAAAAAACCCAAAACGATAAAAATAATTCTAGATGCTCCATTAGCCAAATCAGTTCCAAGATAAAGTGCGTGGAAAAAAATGAGGACTCCTGCCAAATAACTCAAAATATGAATTAACTTCCATGTTCTAGGTTTTTTGTTAATCAAAACAAGCGAAGAAATAATTATTAATAGTATGAGATAAAATGCGATTATCCCTATAGCCAACCAAATACCGCCGTAATCGGAGAGAAAAGGAATTAGTAACGTTTTAAAATCAAAACTAACAAATCTATCAAAATAAAGCGAAATTATGTGGACAAAAAGAGATATGCCTAGAGTAATACCTAACACTTTGTGAGTGAACCACGCTTTAATCGGCTCCATAAATCTATATGAATGACCAGTAATAAAACCAACCCCAGAGAGCATTATGATAAAAAACGCTGCAAAAGCGACGAGGCCAGATGCGCGCGAAAGATACCAAGGCCAAGATTCATTAAGCGTAGATATAAATGCGTCAATATTCATATTAATTATGATACCAAATTAAAACCACTGTTGTCTCCAAAAGTTTTATGTCCGTTTTTACCTTGTAATAGAACAAACTTGACCAAATTATTGTTAACAAAATTATTGATGGATGATTCTTCCATTAATAAAAAACAAGAAGCCAAGACATCGGCGGTCACAGCATCACTACATACGACCGTACAAAGATCATAATTTGAAGGCGGCCCAATAAGATGTCTTTGTTCAGTCTTACTTTTTTTTCGAACGACCGATGACGTGGCAATGCCGATCTTACCAAAATTATTTTTCCAAGTACCATAAATCTTGTTTTGGTTTGAAAAATTTTCAATGTCAATTTCCCAAGTTCCCTTTAATATAATGTCCCCGCCCATTGATAAACAATATGAATCAAATTTGTTGTCGAGCACCATTGATAATTTATCAGCTAAATACCCCTTGCCAATGCCTCCAAAATCAATGGCGGAATCTGGGGGAATGTATATAGTCTCTTTATCAATTTTAACAACTGAAAAATCAGATAATTTTCTGTTGCTATAATCTAAATAATCGCCATTACCAACCATAGATTTTTTGTAGCCAGCCTTGAATAACTCTGGAAGAATGAAAGGATTAAAAATACTATCCGTAATTTCATAAAAATACTTTGCCCGTATGAATAGCTCCATAAATTCTGTGGAGGCCTTTATCTTTTTTCCTGCGTTAAGATTAACAATCGATAATTCACTGTCTTTTTTAAAACGACTAAATTTATTCTCAAAATCCGAAATCTTCTTCCACATAATTTTAAATGCAGATTCTGCGACGTCTTTATTTTCTGTTCTCAACCTAAGCTCTATTTCGGTTCCAAGAGCTTTGGCACTTTGCATGTATGTTTCCATATATTTATGAACGTTTTGTTTTTGGCTTGGTTGTTGGAGTGGTGGTTTTGGCGTCAAAAATCGCTGTGACATTTTTGTCAGCCGTCATAGAAACACTACAAATAGTACCGGAAACATTATCGCAATTTGTCCAACCCGAAAATACCGAATTAGAATCTGGGATTGCGGTTAAGGTCGCCACTTCCCCATGACTAAAACTGTTTTTATTGCCATTAACATTTCCTCCGCCAGTGCCAGAAAAATTAATCGCAAGATTATACGAGGGCTTTGCAACAATGTCTTGATTTTGTGAACTGGGCGTATTTATATCCACGGGCTCATCAACCGGTTTGATTATTTCCTGCAATATAGATTCGTCGGGATCGAAAACCGGCACGGCTTCATCTCCGGCAACTTGCTGATCTTTTGAAACATAATAATCTCTAATACCAAAAGCTAGTGAACCCGCCACAATAACGGCCCCAGTCAAAGCATATACCCCCATTGGCCAACTGATTAGACTTCTTAATCCAAAATCAGAACTTAGAGAAAAATCTTCAACCATAATATTTTCTTCATTCACACCAATCTTTGTGAGGAGTTCCTTTATCGATTTGATATAAGGTATTGGACCACAAATCATAAAGCTTTGATTTGACGAAATATTTAACTGTCGTAAACTACCTTCATCGACACGACAATTATTGACATTACAATCTAGGATCTTATCTGTATCTCCTTTACTTATAAAATAATTAACTTTTAAATTTGGATTTATTTTTTCTAACTCTTTTAATTCTTCCAGAAAAGGAACATTGTTTTGGTCTGAGCAACTATATAAGAGTCTTATTTTATTATCTAACTTGAGAGAATCTGCGTAACGTAGCATGCTAATAAATGGTGTGATTCCAATACCTCCAGCAAACATTACTAGATCGTGGTGAATATATTTATCAAAAATAAAATTACCAAATGGGCCTCTGACATCGACACGATCTCCTTCCTTTAACCTTTTTATCGCTCTAGTGAACTTTCCATTAACTCGCATACTGAACTCTAAGACATTTTGATTGGTTGGTGTAGAAATAATAGAAAAACACCTACTTGTTGTTGGTCGCAAGCCATCGTGTAAACTTATTGCTCCATATTGACCGGGTTTATAGGCAAATAAATTCTTATCTTTTTTTAATGGGACGAGAGAAAGTGATCTGACAGTAGGTACAAGAAGTTCGTTTTTTAAAACTTTATATTTATACATAATAAAGACTTAGCAATATATAATACTGTATGCAATAGAATATTACGAGATTATCATTAATTCTGTATTTTATCTTCGCACAACTGCGTCGATAAGTCCGTGCGTATGTGTTGGCTGAACTCGTCGGTTATGAAAATTTCAGTGCAAGGTGCCACAAGCATTCTTTGGCGATTAATACCGCATCAAAACTAGCCTCGTCGGTCACAATAAGTGCAACGAATGCAACACGATACTATTTATTATGACTATCCGGATGTTCAAAGAAAATGGCACATTCCACAGGTTCATACTTAGCTAAAAGATACGCAAAAACTATTCAGGAAATATTGTGTGGTCGCTAACCATGACAAGAGAGTGATTCTCTGGACTTGAGATTTCTTTACCACGAAAAACATTTCCATTTTGAGAATTAACTAGAACAAGCTCGTCACCATCCTTAGCCCAAAATAAATCTATTACACCGGAAAGCTTATCGTTATATTTCCCAGATATTTCATCAACTGTAGGTAATCGCCACACCAATCTAGGACCTTGTTTGTATTCTCCAGGTTCAAAACCTGGTATAACATTGCTATTGCTTCTCTCTAAAATTTCATTGATTCTGTTTGGTGACAAAATTTTCTGAACTGGTCCGTATTCTATCTCCTCTTCCATTTGTTCTTGTTTTGGTTCTCCTTCCATATTTTTATATTAAAATTTAATAACAAGCTAATAATACCAAAAGATATCAGAAGTTCTACCGTCCAAGACACCTGTTTTGAAAAAGTGGCTTAAAATAAGGGAAAATATTTTGCTGCCGGACCTGGATTCGAACCAAGATACTCGCCTCCAAAGGGCGATGTCCTACCATTAGACGATCCGGCAATAAAGCACAGGTTATCCTTTTTCCTGCGCGAAATCAATTATAGCAAGTTCCAGAGGCAAATAAGGCAATGGCGAAGATAAAGTTTCTTCATAAACCGAAAGCAAACGTGACAAGACTTTTGAGTCAACGCGCCCAACGGACTTTGTTACTAGCCCGCTCAAAAAAGCTAAGTCATCTTCCCCAACCACCCCCTCAAATAAATCTTTTTTCGTCGGCGCGATTTTGATTAAAAGAGCCGCCCGAATTTTTTCAAGCAATAACTTCACAAAAACTTTAGCATCAATGTTTTTCTCAGCGGCTGTAGCCAAGGCCGAAAGCCCCTTTTCCTTATCCCCAACCAGAATAGCCTCAACCACCGAATTAATCATGGAAATCTGTGGCGCTCCCAAAACTTTTTCCGCTTCAGCCAGCGACAACTTCTTATCATCCGACGAACGAATCAATTTCTGCAAACTGGTTAGCGCGTCACGAAAAGATCCGTCGCCAAGAATAGCTATGAGCTCGGCCGCTTCCGGTTCAAGCTCATAACCTTCATTCTTCGCCGTAGCCATTACCATTTTTTTCAAAACCGCTCGATTGGGCGACTTAAATTCATAATGTTCACAGCGAGAAATCACTGTCTCTGGCAATTTCTGCGGTTCAGTCGTCGCTAAAATAAAAACAATATGCTTTGGTGGTTCTTCCAAAGTTTTAAGAAGCGCATTAAAAGCCGGCTTAGACAACATGTGAACTTCATCCAAAATATAAACTTTGTATTTTGAATCAAACGGCAAAGTTAAAACCGCTTCGTTGAGCAAGCGAATTTCCTCAACACCATTATTAGAAGCGGCGTCAATTTCATATAAGTCTTTGCTGGTCGTGCCAATTTCTGAAGCCAAAATCCTCGCCACTGAAGTCTTGCCTGTTCCGCGCGAACCAGAGAATAAATAAGCATGCGCCACCTTTCCCTGTTTCAGCGCCGCCTTCAAAACATCCACAACATGATCTTGTCCAATTACTTCAGAAAATTTCTGCGGACGATATTTGGTATATAAAGCTTGAAAAGTGTTTTCGATTTTTCCGACCATAATTAGGATAAGTATAACAAAAAAATAAGTCCGAGGGCGAAGATCGCGCTCGGACTTTGGATAGACATATAGTTAGATTTAAAATGGACCACGGTTGCCCGCAAAGACTTTGCTCCGCTAGGCCGGCCGGACGGATTGGGTCACGACGGAACGCCATGTCCGCAATATGGCGCTCCGCAATTCGGCGCCAAGGAGGTCGCGATAGAACGCCTAGACCTGCATCGCTTTCACTCCCCCAACGCCTGTTTGGAGAGTTATGGCGACAATCGCCCGGAATGACCTATCGGATTTGTCCGCAAAGCTAGATTGGGCAACCGTGGAAAGAGCTTATTCTGATCTGAAAATTCTGCTTGGAATATTAGTATATCTACAACGTTTTGTCAAGTAGTGAGGGTTTCTACAAAGTTTTAATAAAATTAGCTAAAACCCCTATCGCTTCCCCGGCCGAATTCGTCTCCATTAATTCCCGCCGCAACTCTTTGGCGCCGTCAAATCCTTCAACGTAAGCCTTAAAATGTTTCCTCATTACCGCGAAATTTTTATGCTGAATTAATTTATCAAAAAGTCTGATGTGTTCAATTAAAATTTTAAGACGTTTCTTCAAATCTGGATTTTTACCGCTAAAAAACCATGGCTTTCCAAAAATCCCCCGACCAATCATCACTCCGTCACAGCCAGTTTGTTTGGCTTTTTGTTTCGCGTCCTTAATTGAAATTACGTCGCCATTGCCAAAAATCAAAGTCGGGCTTTTCAACGCGTCACGGATTTTAACGGCATCTTTTATGCGATCCCATCTGGCCGGGACCTTGGACATTTCTTTTCTGGTGCGCGCGTGGACTGTCACCATCGCCGGATTCATCGCTAAAATTTGCATCAACCACTCTTCCAATATATCTTGATTATAACCAAGACGAATTTTCACCGAAATGGGAATTTTTTGGGCTCCGCGCATGGCGGCGGCAATTATTTCTTTAGCCAAAGTCGGATTTTTTATCATAGCCGCGCCGCTATTTTGTTTTTCAATACTGCGATCCGGACAACCCATATTTATATCCAATCCATCAAAGCCAAGTTTTTCAACCAGCGCCGCGGCTTTTTCCATATTAGCCGGATTGGAACCAAAAAGTTGGGCGACAATCGGCTTTTCTTTTTTAGAAAATTTTAAAACTTCCAAGAGGCGTATCTGGCCCTTTTTTGGCGCCAAAACCAGTCCGTCAGCCGAGACAAATTCAGTCCAAAAAACATCCGGCTTGCCATATTTGGCGATTATTTCTCTAAAAGCTCCATCCGTCACGTCCGCCATCGGCGCCAACGTCAAAATCGGGTGGCCCCTCTTTGACTTTTTCAACTTCAGCCAAAAATTATTCATGGTAAGAGATATTTCTCAACAAATAAAATAAAATATCTCTGGTATCTTTCTCGGTCTTGTCCGCCTGGAGCAAAACAATGGCGATATTTCGGTAACTGGAATCAGAAAGTGGCAATTCAAAAGTCGTCAGCAGGGTGTGTTTGGCTTCTGAAGTGTAGCCGTTTTTCCCACCGGCATAAAGACGATCGTTGATAAACTTATTGTTGTTATACCAAGTGTGTTTCTTGGATTTATAACTTTTTTTGTCAGTAATTTTCACGATTTCCGGAGAATTTTCTCTCAAATATTGAAAAAGTTTGAATAGATCATACGCCGTTGATTTATTGCCGCTTGACAATCCGCTCGGATCAGAAAAAGAAGTGCCAGATAGGCCCAAAGATTCGGCGCGGTTATTCATGTTCTTGATAAAGTCGGCTCGTCCGGCAAAAGCCGCTAAAGCTTCGGCGGCGTCATTGCTTGATTCTAAAAGTAATGCGTGTAAAAGATCGCTGGCCGACAAAATTTCTCCAGATCGCAAACTTCCCTGCTCACCGAGTGTTTCAACCGCCAGCTTTGGAACGCTGACTTGTGAATATTGATCAATGGTTTCAACAGAAACCAGAGCGGTCATTAATTTACTTATTGAAGCGATAGGATAAATTTCGCCGGCAGCCTGACTTTCTATAACTTCGCCCGTATCCAGATCGCCAACCAAATAAGCGCTGGCAGTGATCTCCGGAAAATCAATGGATTCGTCCAACTTGGAATAGTGACTAAATAAAGAGCCGTCTTCGTATTCATAAATACCGCTACCCTCCGCGCCCATCTCCGAATTCCAAGGAAAATCCACGTGTTGCGCCAAAAAATTATAGGAGCGCGAAACGCCTTCAACGACGAAAACCGCCAAAAGTATTCCACTGAAAACCGCTGTCGCTATGCCTAAATAATATCGGAATTGCGTTTTCTGCATGATAACAACTTACACTATTTTGTCCGAGACGGCTATTTGAAGTTTGCCGGTCGCATCGTATTTGAAGGTAAGGTAAGAGCCGGCTTTTATCTTCTCACTGATCAACCGATCGGCGATCATTTTTTCAATATCGTTTTGAATGGCGCGATTCATGGCTCGAGCGCCGAATTTCGGATCGTTGCCGACCTTGACCAAGTAATTCAAAAGATCCTCGTTTATGTTAAGTTTAACTCCCTTGTCGGTTAATCTTTCGTCCAATTTGCGCAACATTAATTTGGCGATTTGATAAAGATGCTTTTCGTTAAGAGCGTGGAACAAAACAACGCCATCAAAACGGTTGAGAAGTTCCGGTTTAAATATCCTCTCGGCGATAAGAGTGTTTAGGATTTTCTCCTTGAGGGTGCCCAAATCTTTTTTCTCCAAACTAGCTTTGTAAATCAGATCACTGCCGGCGTTTGAGGTCGCGATGATAATTAAATTTCTGGCAATTATTTTCTGACCTCGGGAATCAGTGAACTGACCCTCGTCTAAAATCTGTAGAAATAGATCTAAAACTTCTTTGGTGGTTTTTTCAAATTCATCGAGCAGAAGCACGCCGTAAGGATCGTTGATAATTTTTTCCGCCAAGGCTCCGGTTTTTCGGCCATGAGCCGAGCCAATCAATCTCTCTACTGCATCGGCGCCGGTAAACTCGGACATATCAAACCTCAAAATATTCTTTTCAGACCCGAAAAAACTCTCCGCCAAAGCTTTGGTTGTTTCGGTTTTTCCTACACCGGTCGGACCCAAGAATAAGAATGAGCCGATCGGCCTCTTAGGATTGCTGATGCCCAGTCGTCCTCGGCGCAAAGCGTCAGCAACAAATTGAATGGCTTCGTTTTGACCAATAACTCTTTTGTGTAAAATTTCTTCCAAAGAAGATAGTTTTTGCTTTTCATCCGACGATAGAGTTCCCTGAACGACCCCCGTTTTGATTGATAAAACCTTATAGACATCATCGGCGGAGATAACAATTTTTTTCTCGGCGCGAGATTTAATGGCGACTTCGTGAAGAAGATCTAAAATCTTGTCAGAATAAGTAGTGGCCATAAAATATTTTTCCGCGCCCTCAGCGATAGCCACGAGACTCTGATAGGTGAAGAAAACTTTATATTTGCTTTCCAAGAATCCCGACTCTTCTTGTAAAATCTGAACCCCCAGATCGTAGTTGATTTCTTTGATTGAGACCTTTTCAAAGAACTGCATCAAATCAAAATCAGTCTCAATAACTTCGTGGAAGCTCTTTTTGTCTGAGATTCCAATAATTTGAATGTTTTTTGATTCCAAAACTTCGGACAGCAATGAGGAAACATCAACGCCGATTTTATTGGCATTTTCCAGAAAAGCAGAGATTTGTGGCAAAACCAAGATAACATTTCCAGCCGAATTGGCTTGAGCCAAAATACTGATGATATTTTCCTCAAAAGCCTGGCGATCCGAAGCTTGAGTAATCAATAAATTTACATCAAGAACGAAAATTCTCTTGTCCTCCAGATCAGGCAAAGTCTGACCGTTAAAAATCATCTTTCCGAATGAGGCCACGACCTCAAGACCGGCTTCAGAGGTTGGTGAAATCAACATAACGTTCGCTCCGGTATCGCGAACTAAAATATTTTCAACCTGACTGATCTCTTCGCGATGAATTCGCCATTTATCGCCCAAACTGCGGTAAACAGGTTCCGCCATAATTGAGTTACCGAATTTCTCAAGCAGATAAGTTTTGCCAAAGGCCCAGTTCCGACCCAAACTTGGAATTCTGGCCAGATTGGAGCGTATCCACCATCGCCAGTCATTTCTGTAACGCCAATCTTCGTCATCAACCCAGGCAAGAGCGCCTAGAAAAAGTTGCTTAGTAACGCCGTTTTGAGCAAGAAAACGAGTAAAACTTTCGTCTTGTTCGTAAATAGTCTGACCATAATCAATCAAACTAATAAAGCCGCCGTAATAATCAGCCGGCATTCTAAAATTGGTTTCTCTAAGATTTTTTCTGTCAGAGACAAAGAAATCTTTAACCTGTTTTTGACCAATTTGCAGACGAAACATGGCTCGACGACCAATTTCTGAATTCAAAAAACTTTTCGTCAGGTCGCGATCGTCAGACAAAAAAGTAAGGCGGGCGACGTCGAAATCAATGTCTTTTTCGTCAAAATAATAAGACAGATAGAAGGCCTCAAACAAATATTGAAAAACCCAGAGCGGAAAGAAAATAAAGAGCAAGCCGCGAATTAAATACGCGTGTCCGATAGACCAAGAAACATACGCCGGTGGAAGAGAAAGAAGATTCTTTGACGAATCGGTTGAAACAATCACCAGCGCGAACAACACCAAAGAGATTATCAGAAAAATCGCTCGGATGATTTTTCTAAGACGATAATCGGTATACCTGTCCAGCAAAACAGCTGGATAAACGGCGTCAGCTTTATTTCTTAGTTCAGCAAAAGTGATCATGTTTCTATTTGATAACGGCCATTACCCCGGCAACAATTAAAAATCCCAGCAACCAAGGCAGAACGGCCCAGACAACCAAGAGAACCAGCCCGGCCACGATTACGCCGGCAGTGACAAGCAGTCCGATGATTATTACAACGATCCTTAGGGCGAAACCGATGATTCGCATTAAGATATCAACAACAAGGTCACCCAGAAATTTGCCAGGACTAAAACCGCGCGCCTCTTTTGTTGACAATCTTTTAAACGGCGAAAAGAGCGTCCGGACGAGAGCTTTAAGAGAGAAATAATTATAAGAGAACCAAATAAAGTCGCCCCATAAACCGAAATAATTCACGATTCCGGTGGTATAGTGCCAGACAAGATAATATGGGATCAGCGTAAAAAACTTCATTGTCTATATTATATCGTCTTTATTTGATTTTGTAATAAACCTTATTAGAAAAACGCAGGTCAAGATATTCTATGTTTTGAAGTTGTATTTTATGAATAGACTCCTGCTCCAAGGTGGTTTTTAGGTTGTTGGCGATTTCTACCGGACCGTCCTTTTTATCAATCAAAAGAACCGGGCCGTTTATCGTCGTTAAAGTGAAAGTTTCATAATCCTCCGTGGAAATTTTAGTGATGCCGATGTTGATTTTTTTCAAAAGCGATTTAAGTGAAATAAAATTATTGAAAACTTTTTTATCGGTATAGCTTTGGCCCAAGACTTCACCGGCGATGTCGCCGGACACTTCAATCAGATCGTCAAAAATCATCTCCGGCGCCTTTACAAAAAATAAACCGTCGGTATTTAACAAATAACAATCAAGTCTGGTCGAATCTCCGCACCAGATGGCTTTTGGTTCATGTTCAACAACCTCAAGATTGACCGTAGATAAACCGGACATATCTATATAGGCCGAACGAACGGGCAATTCCCTTTCAATTTCTCGGGCGATCTCGGCGCGTGGCAAGAAAAACAAATTGCGACGATTAAAAATCAGAAATAGATTTTGCCGAACAGCCTCGTCGAACTTTTCCAAAATAATGTCAGATGAAACATAATGATTACCGGTTATCTGTACTGATTTAATCTGGAAAAAATCTTGTCTAGACCAAAAAGAGACGCCGAAAATAACCATGCCAAGGAAAGTTAGCGTCAAGCCTAACTTCCAATACATTCTTAATCGTTTTCTCCTTAAGAGATTTGTCGCGGTGTATTGAGACATCTTAGATAAACAACGGTTTTAGACAAACAACAAATCAAATCTTTTTGCCCTGAATAAATTCCTGGCCCATTTCCGGAATTAGAATTTCCGGTATTTTTATTGAACCATCTTTTTGCTGATAGTTTTCCATAATAGCAATCAGAATACGGCCGATGGCCACCAAAGTTCCATCAACCATATGAACATATTCTGGCTTGCCGTCTTTATTTTTAAATTTGGTGTTTAGGCGGCGCGACTGGTAACTGGTCGTCAAATCCGTGGTATGAGTTTCTCTGTAGCAATTCTGCCCCGGCATCCAGGTTTCAATATCAATTTGTCGGTGATCTGGACTACCCATATCGCCCGTACAAATCAAGACAACTTGATACGGCAATCCCAATTTTTTAAGCAGCGTCTCTTGAATTGAGACCATTAATTCCTGCTCTTTGTAGGAATCTTCCGGCAAACAAAAAACTTCCATTTCCAATTTATCAAACTGATGAACCCGAAGGATGCCTCTAGTATCCTTGCCGTAAGTTCCGGCCTCGCGGCGGTAAGAGGTTGAGTAGCCCAGGTAGCGAATCGGCAAACTTTCCGCCGCCAATGTTTCGTCCATGTGTAACGGACCAAGCGTGTGTTCGGCGCTACCAACTAAATAAAGATCGTCAGCCGGAAGATGATATCGGTCTTCCCTAGGTTCCAATCTGGCCATCCGGTTTAAGACGGCCGGCTTGATTAATGTCGGCGGAATAACAAAACAAAACGGCGCAGCGGGAACCTGCAAGTCATTTTTGGCGATAATTTCTTTCAGCTCATTCTTGTGCGGATCAGCGATAAGAGAAGTCGCCAAATTCATGATGGCCAATTGCATCCGGGCCAAATCTCCTTTCAGATAAGTGAACCTGGCGCCGGAAACTTCCCCGGCTTTTTCGTTATCAATGATTCCCAATTCTTTACCAAGATCAAAGTGTTCGCGGGGCTTGAAATCAAATTTCGGTTTTTCTCCAAATTGGCGCAAAACCTTGTTGCCGGAACTGTCCGGCCCGACCGGCGTATCGGCCGACGGAATGTTAGGAATCAATATCAAAATGTCAAAATATTCTTTATCAATTTTGTTGAATTCGGCCTCTAGTTTCGCGCCTTCTTCTTTTAACTTCTTGCCGAGTTCTATGTCTTTATCTTTGGCCGCCTGATTTCTTTTTTGATTCAATTCGTCAATTTGTTGGCGAATTCGTGATCGGTCTTTGGAAAGTTCAATTAGGCGATCCAGATCAATCGGCGTTTTGACGTTTCTATTTTTAATGGAAGCCAAAACCAAATCTTTATTCTCTTTGACAAATTTTATATCAAGCATATCGTGTCGTCTTTAGACTTTCTTTATAAAAATATCATAACAAATATGAAAAACTTCGGCTAATGGAAGAAAATTGGCCTGCTCGCGCCTGGCCGAGAAAATCCTGGCCGGAGGAATTAGTCAATATTCCCGACCCGCCGAAAAGACTTCGCATTCGCGGGGCAATGCCGCCGGATTTTTTCCGATTGTGCGTCGTCGGACCAAGAAAATACACCAGCTACGGCGAGTTAGTCTGCAAAAAACTCATCTCCGGATTAAAGGGTTATCCTATTTCAATCATTTCCGGATTGGCCCACGGAATTGATTCCATCGCCCATGAAACGGCTCTGGAAAATCACCTTCACGTGATCGCGCTACCTGGATCGGGGCTTTCTGATAAGGCCATCTACCCGCGAACGCGTTTGAATTTCGCTCATAAGATATTGGAAAGCGGCGGATGTCTCATTTCTGAATATGATGACGAGTTTCTGGCGACAAACTGGTCATTCCCCCGAAGAAACAGGTTGATGGTCGGTCTGGCCAAGGCCACCTTAATAATAGAGGCGCGGGAAAAATCCGGGACCATGATAACCGCCAAGCTCACGGCGGATTACAATCGTGATATGTTGACCGTTCCGGGTTCAATTCTCTCCGAAAATTCCATCGGCGCTAACTCTCTGATAAAAGACGGCGCGCAAGTAATTCAATCCGTCACCGACATTATAGATTTCTTAGGCCTCAAAAAAGCTGCCTCGGGCGTTGATTCGGCCGACCCGTCAGCTGATTTGACTGGTCTATCGGCGGGCGAGAAAAAGATCTTTCTTCAAATTGACGGGATGACAAATACAGAGACGCTTCTGGCGAAAAATAACATGGCAGTAGAAACTTTGAACATAATTTTATCCTCTCTGGAAATTCAAGGATTAATTTCCGTAGCTGGCGGTCAGATTTGCAAAAAATAAGTTATTGCGTTATTAATTGTGCTAATGTCAAAAAAATTATTAATCGTTGAATCGCCGGCCAAAGCCAAGACGATAGAAAAATATCTGGGAAAAGATTTTGTGGTTTCTTCCTCAGTCGGCCATATCAGAGATCTGCCTAAAAGCAACAAAAAAGCCATAGACATTGATTCCGGCTTCGTCCCAACTTATGAAGTTTCTCCCGGCAAAGAAAAAGTCATTTCTGAATTAAAAAAACTTGCTAAAAAATCCGATGAAATTTATCTGGCCACCGACCCCGATCGCGAGGGAGAAGCTATCGCCTGGCACTTAAAAGAAGTTCTGGGACTAAAAAACGCCCAGCGAGTTACCTTTAACGAAATAACTGAGGAGGCAGTAAAAGAAGCGGTCAAGGCGCCCCGCGAGATAGACATGAATTTGAAATCGGCCCAAGAGGCCCGGCGCATCTTGGATAGATTAGTCGGTTACGATCTTTCCGGATTAATCTGGAAGAAAGTTCGCTACGGTTTATCCGCCGGTCGAGTTCAATCCCCCGCTCTACGCATCATCATGGAGCGAGAACGCGAAATACGCGCTTTCAAGCCTGAAGATTTTTGGGTTATAAGGGCGAATGTCAAAACCAAGGAGACAAAGGCATCGCTTGAATTGACTTGTTCCGAAGAACCGCGCGAATTGAAAGAAACCGAAAAAATCTTGTCATTGGCCAAAACCGGCAAATGGAAAGTTTCGGAAATCAAAGAAACTAAAGTCAAAAGAGCGCCGAAACCGCCATTTATTACTTCAACCTTGCAGCAAGTCGCCAGCACCCGATTTGGCTACAGTCCTTCGCGCACCATGCAAATCGCGCAAAAATTGTACGAGGCCGGTTTTATAACTTACATGAGAACCGACAGCACCAATTTAAGTCAGCACGCCATCGGTCAAATCGCTGGTGCGATTGAAAAAGATTTTGGCAAAAATCTCTTGCAAATTAGGGTTTATAAAACCAAATCAAAGAGCGCCCAAGAGGCTCACGAGGCCATCCGCCCGGCCAAAGTGGCAATCAAAAGCGCCGGTCATAACGCCGAGCAGAAAAAAATATATGAGTTGATACGATCACGCGCCATAGCGTCGCAAATGAAAGACGCCGACGTCCTACGAACTAAAATCACGGCCGAAATCAACGACGGCGAGATTCCGGGCTTTTACGCAAACGGCCAGAGAATCATTGACGAGGGTTGGTTATTAGCTGATCCATCAGCTAAAGGCGAAGAGATTAACTTGCCAAAAGTAAAAGACGGCGAGGAATTGATTTTGCAGGAAATCTCTAGCCAGGCCAAACAAACCGAACCGCCATCGCGCTACACCGAAGCCGGCCTGATTAAAGAGTTGGAAAAAAGAGACATCGGCCGTCCGTCAACTTACGCCACAATCATGAAAACTTTGGCGGATCGAGAATACGTCGTTAAGGAAGGAAAAACTTTAATTCCAACCGACACCGGCGACGTGGTTTCAAGTTTCCTTGAACAGAATTTCGCCAAATATATCAGCGATTCTTTCACGGCCGAAATGGAAAATGAATTGGACGAAATAGCCGAGGGCCGAAGAGAATACGTAAAGACCTTGGCAGATTTTTATAAACCATTCACCAAAGAAATCAAAGAAAAAGAAGATATCGCCAAACTGACAATGCTTGGTGAAGCAGACGATAAACATAAATGCCCAAAATGCGGTGGGAAGATGCACATCAAACTCGGCCGTGGCGGTAAGTTTTTAAGTTGCGATAAGTTTCCGGATTGTTCCGGCGCCCTGACCATAGAGGGCCAAGAAATAAAAGCCGACGAGCCAATCGGCCATCACCCTAAAACCGGCGAACCAATTTTCGTAAAAATCGGACGTTTCGGGCCGTATGTCCAGCTTGGGGAAAACGGAAAAGATGAAAAAGGTAAAAAAGTCCGACCAAAAATGGCCAGCATACCAAAAGATAAAAATCTGGATGAAGTTTCTGTTGAGGACGCGGTTAAATATTTGAGCTTACCAAGAAATCTTGGTGATCACCCAGAAACTAGAGAAGCCGTGGTCGCCAGCGTTGGTCGCTTTGGTCCATATATTGTTCACAACGGCGATTTCCGATCTTTAAAAGAGGACAATGTCTACGAAATCAATCTGGAACGAGCCTTGCAAATCTTGGCTGAACCGAAAAAAACCAGGCGCGGACGCGGCAAAAAACCAGCGGACAAAAATAAAACCGCGCACGTTCAAATTATTAATAAATCGCTAGATAGAAAACTTGTTTAAATCAAAGGAATCCTCTTCGTCGGAATTTTCCTTGCCGAGACCTTCCCCATCACTTTGCGACGGATTTTCAGATTCCCATTCAGCATCTTCTTCTTCGGAGGAAGAGAGGGGCGCAACTTTTTCTAGTCTATTTCCGCTATTTTTATTCTCGTTAAGAGCGTTCATAATCTGCCGCAACTCTTCTTCGTCCATGTAATCAATCCGAATACGACCACCAACGTCTTTCGGCTCAATATAAACTCGCGCGCCAAGTTTCTGGCTGGCTTGTTCTTCCATCTGAACGATCTCCGGGTCAAACATTCTTTCTTTCTTGCGGACTTTATCAAAAGCAATCTTCCGAGAGATTTTTTCCGCATCACGCACCGTCAATTTTTTCAAAAGAATTTCGCGGAATAGAACATTTTGTTCTTCAACGCGACCCGACAACATCAGCAGAGTCCGAGCATGACCTTCGGAAATTTTCTTATCAGACAGCGCTGTTTGGATTTCTTCCGGCAAGGCCAAAATACGAATGGAGTTTGTGACATACTCGCGACTTTTGCCGACTTTTTTGGCGATTTCGCTGTGTTTGAAGCCAAACTGATCGGCTAGCTGTTGAAAGGCTCGGGCGCGGTCAATCGGGTTTAAATCTTCTCTCTGCAAATTTTCAATAATGGCTAATTCAAGTTTTGTCCTCTCATCGTCAGCTGAAGTTCGGATGAGGGCCGGCACTTCCCGCAGACCGGCTATTCGCGAGGCGCGTAAACGTCTTTCTCCGGCAATGAGTTCATATTCCGTAGCAATTCCACCATCGGACTTGATTATTTCTTTCCGAGTAACAACCAGCGGCTGCAAAACTCCGTACATTCTAATGGAACTAGCCAAATCATTGAGGCGAGCTTCATCAAAATCTTTTCGTGGTTGATACGGATTGGGATGAATTTTATCAACTTCAATAAAAAAGACGGCGTTATTGTGAAAAGCGGATTTTTCTCCGGCGATTTCTGATTCCATAATTTATCTTAGTATTTTAGCACTCTTCGGCAATTGATTAAAGATAAAAAAAGTATTAAGCTGTGAAGTACTTCTCGGAGTAAATTTTCGTATAAACTCTGCGGAGAGCCTTAACAAGCACTTGCCGGGATGGCGGAATTGGTAGACGCACACGACTCAAAATCGTGTATCCTCTGGGTGTGAGGGTTCGAGTCCCTCTCCCGGCACTAGATAAAGATGCCAGAATACTTGAAGAAAATTAACCCAAATTGAAAGCGGCACGATCAATCATGAAACCTAAAATTTTAGTCATTTTGGGCCCGACTTCTTCCGGCAAAAGCGATTTGGCGGTGAAATTGGCGCGTAAATCCAGCGGTGAAATAATTTCTGCCGATTCGAGGCAAGTCTATAAGGGACTGGATATTGGCTCCGGAAAAATCACAAAAAAGGAGATGCGCGGAGTTCCCCATCATCTGCTTGATATCGTCTCGCCGAAAAAAGTTTTTTCCGTGGCAGATTATCAAAAAATAGCCGAGAAAAAGATTAAGGAAATTTTATCGCGCAAAAAATTGCCGATAATCTGTGGCGGAACAGGATTTTATATTTCATCAATTGTTGATGGATTAGTTTTGCCGAAAGTGCCAGAAAATAAAATCCTGCGGAAAAAATTGCAGAAACTTGATCTGGTTTGGTTACAAAACATTCTAAAAAAACTAGACGCCGATAGATTCAAAGAAATTGATACAAAAAATCCAGCGAGATTAATTCGGGCCATTGAAATCGCCTCAGCATTAGGGAAAGTCCCGCCAATAAAATCCGTGCCAAAATACGAGTGCTTACAAATCGGACTTTCTTGGCCAAAAGAAAAACTAGAAAAACGAATAAGAAGTCGGCTTTTGAGAAGAATTCGAGCAGGATTGATCCCAGAAGTTCAAAATTTGCACAAGAAAAGTGTCTCTTGGAAAAGACTTTATGATTTTGGCCTAGAATATCGCTATGTTTCCTTATTTCTACAAAACAAACTTTCTAAAAAAGAGATGTTTGAGAAGCTGACAAAGAAAATCTGCCAATACGCCAAACGACAGATGACTTGGTTCAAGAGAGACAAGAGAATTGTTTGGATTAAACCTCAAAATATAAGGCTGGCGGAGAAATTGGTTGCTAATTTATAAATTAGCGAAATAATTAGAGTATGAAAAATAAAACCGGCGGATTTCTAACTTTGCTTGGACTTTTGATTGCAATTGGGATAATCGCGTTTTGGATTTATTACGGTTTTGGCAAATCAAGCAACGACCAAGTGAAAGATTCAGACGAACAAACACCAACCCTTATGGATTATAAAAGTGATGTGAAGGCGGCCGAAGATGTCAAAAATATAATTGAGAATAAATATAAGAAATTAGAGGAGTTTTAATCTGTTAATCAACATCATAACCAAGATTTCTTAACTCCGGAATGATCGCCTTGAGAAGCACTTGCCTTTTGGCCACAAGAGCCGGATCATCAGTTCCACACATCTCTCTAAATTCACTGCAAGCTTTTAATTTTGTCTCGACATCATCCACATCTATACCAATAAAACCACCGGCGTTCCGGATCGATTCAAAAATCTCTTCCTTTGGAATCTGTCCTGGGTCGCCAACGATCACCGGAATGTACTTGTCCTTACACAGACTCAGCTTTAAGGAAGTTATGGCATGTTTCCAAGAACTCTTGATTTGAGCTATTGGAACACCCGGTTCTTTATCAAAAACCATATCCTTCCCGCCATCCCCGTGGCCATCGACAATTCTCCCGCCAAGGAGCTTCTCGTATACTTCAACCAACGACTCCCCTTGTCTTTTAGCCGACTCGTTGGAGAATGTCCTAAATCTAGGTGATTGTCTCATGTTTATATCTTATCAGAATCAGCCAACTAGACTAATCTTGACTTACAATCTGACATGTGTTAAATTTTAGTCAGAAATCAGAAAGGAGGTGGTGTTTATAAACGCCAAAACAAAACGCAGGACGCAGATCCTTCGATCGGTCGGAGACGTCTTGGTCAGAAAAATCGGCACACTGTCGGTCAATGGAGCCGAGGCCGACAAAAAACTGGCCGAACTGATCTCCGAGCCCGAATTTCGAGAAATCGGGCTAACGCTGAATGAAGCGAGATCGTTATATGTAAAGCTGTATCGCGACAGGTTGTCGCGACAGTCACACAAGACATGCTAGGGCGCCTGTTCGTTTTTTGTACGAACATGGCGCCTTTCCTTTTGGCTTTTTATAAAAAACCGCCCGCTGATTTTTTGTGTAAATCAGCAGGCGGGTGAAGGATTCGCCGGATCTTAACTCGACTTGGCGGAACGAAGCTCGCTTTCTCTCTGTTCGAGTTCGCGACGCTCTTTTTCAAGCTCCGCAAGTTCAGCTAATCGCTGTCGTTCGGACCGTTCAGCTTCGGACTTTTCGTACCGCGCTAGTATCCGCTGGCGCTCTTTCTCCATGACCTTGTACAGCAAGAGAACTTGCGCGGCAACCGAACCGCCGAGAACCGCTTCCCGAAGATTGACCGGTTTGCGATAATTACTGCCGGTACCGGCACAATCTAACGGAAGAGACACTGACTCTGACATTGCCATCTCTTCCAGTTTCTTGAGAGATTGAGGATCCAGTTCCTCCTGCTTTAAAAGCCAGGGCAGTTTCCTCAATTCTTTCAGAATATCAATAAACTGCGGTCGAGTGGCAACAAGGCGTTGCTCTATCTGCCTATCCGCATCAGAGATCCCGTATTCGCCTAGCGAACGGAATGTCCAGCCCTGATGAGCAAGCTCCTCCAGAAAGCAACGAAGGATCTCGTTCTGGTGCTTCTCTGCCGGATCATCTGAACCATGAGCCAGTGAATTACAGTTTCGTAACCGCCATATGCGATCCGGGCGGAAAAACCACAGGACTTTCTTGAACAGGGACTCGTCGCCAAGCATCCATAACCACGGCTGTCGTCCGCCTTCCCGGACACTGTTTCGGAAAAACTTCAGACATAGAATTGAGAAAGCCTTTTGGGCAATCTTCTGACGATCGCTCACAACTTGCCGATCGGCACCAATCCAACGTGCCTCCCTGTGATCCTCAAAAGTATCTCGTTCATCATGACCATCGGCCAAATCCAACAGAAACGAAATCACGTTGGATTCCTCAAACCAATGCCCATATGTCGTAAGGCCGTGCAGAAGCCCAAGCATTTCAACCAGGGATTTTGCATTGGCCCATTGAACCAGCCAGTCCGTGAAGGACTCAAAGTTGATCGGATTTACATCCAGCAGTGGATGCCGATGTGGCTTTGCTTCCCCCTCAACGGCCGTTATGACTTGCTGTCCGCTCGCTTGTTCTGCCACTTTATCTGTCGTGCTCATCTGCGCACCTTTCCCTTCTTATTATGCCCAGTTATTTAGGGCGGTTAACGAACACTACTCTGCCTGGAAGCTTATTACGAAAAATCTCAGTGTCAAGAAAAAGAAGGGTCAGCAAAAATTTTGGCGGGCCCACTAGGATTTGAACCTAGAACAACGGTTTTGGAGACCGACGTTTTACCATTGAAACTATAGGCCCTTAAGAAACTAATATAGCATTTTTAAATGAGAAGTTAAGCTCCCTAACAAAACTCTAAAGTATTTTTCAATCCAGTCCTCGGCACTCTTATGTCAAGATCTAAAGATCTATGACAACGAGCGCCTGCGGAGGATTTCAAAATACTTTAGAGTTTTTCGGGTCGGGCAGAACCGACCGAGAACAGCGCAGCCGCTCGCTGGAGCGGCTGACGCGTGTTTTGAGAGGAGACTTTAGAGTTCTGTTACTTCTTAACTTCTTTGAAAACGATATGTTTTCGCAGTTTCTTGCTGTACTTCTTAAGTTCAATCTTCCTCTGAACCTTGCGACGATTTTTGCGGGTCCAATAGACTTCGCCGGTTTGCTTGTTTTTTATCTGAATTAAGTTGTCTTGTGACATAGTACGACTAGATTACTACATTTAATTCCTAAACGCAATAAATCTAACTTGATTTTAAACAAGCCAAATAACACCCTAATTTGGTCTTATTTTAGCTATTGACAATACGGCACTTAATATGATATGATGTTGGAAACTATTATGAGCACGACAAAGGGCATTATTTTGAAAATTTTGTTTATTATCGGCATAATCGCGGTGGTATTCATTTTGGCTTTCGCCATTATGAAGTTTATACCGGCGCTTTTTTCTAGTTTCGCTTCAGTCGGCAATCTGATCTCTTCCCCATTTCAAAAAAATGAGGTCGTCGTCAGTGTCAACGATCCGAACTTGATTGATGGAGATAAGTTCGCTTTAAATTGGGAATACAAAACAGAAAAAGAGGGCGGATTTTACTTGACTTATAAATGTCTTGATGATTTGAGCGTTACTACGGCAGATTCAAAAATAGTTTTGTGTAATACTCGTTATCCACTACCGGCCGACGCCAACAGCGCCGAATTCGGAATTGGCTACGCTAAAGAAAACTCTTTCATAGATCTACCATTGGAAGTTTCTTTTATTGAGTCTTCAAATGACACCGTTTTAGCCAGTGGCCAGACGACTGTCACCGTTCAAGATTCAAACAATCCGGTCCCGGTCGGAACAATCGCTGGAGCAACTGTTACTGCTGGACCAGTGACAACTACTTCCACAAGCGGAGCGACAGTATCAACTGCACCGACTTATACCAGTCTGCCGGCTGATTTGGCTATTATAAATGCTGACCCAGTAGATGATTTAACGGTTCAATTTGTCGTCAGAAACAATGGAGGACAAAATACCGGGAACTGGATTTTTAATTACTCTACGCCTGGCGAAGGAACTGAAGATTCCCCTCTTCAACCAAATTTGCGACCAGGAGATACTATTAAATTCACTCTTAGATTTGATAGCGGAACTCCCGAAGGAGAAACGGATATTTTCGTTGATCCCGACAATAACATCAGTGAAGGTTCCGAATCAAATAACCGCGCCACGATAGACATTGAGGGCGACGAGGATGGCGACTATATTGATAATGATTATGACGAGGATGATGATGCCGACCTCCAGATTGAAGACTTGCAAGTCGGTCGAATGAGTGGTTCAAGGTTCATTGAGGATGACGAAATTGACGAGGATGATGACGCGGCTATTCAATTCGTCGTTGTAAACCGTGGCGGAGAAGATACTGGCCGTTGGCGCTTTCAAGTAGAAAATTTGCCATACGACAGCGGTGACGATGATTATGAATCAAGCCGACAAGACTCCTTGGATCCCGGTGAATCCGTGATCATTACCGTTGAATTTGAAAATCCCGACGAGGGCCGTTACAACATTCGCGTAGAGGTTGATTCCGACGACGATGTTGACGAAGAAAAAGAAAACAACAATACCGAATCGGAAACTTTGGAGGTCAATAACTAGATTAATTAAATATCCAGATCAGCGTACTTGGCGTTGTTTGTAATATAAAACTTTCTGGCCGGAACGTCCGTGCCCATCAGCATGTCAAAGATTGAATCGGCTTCAATGGCGTCTTCAATGGTAACTTTTTTGAGAACACGATTTTTAACGGACATAGTCGTCTCGGCCAACTCCTCGGAATTCATTTCCCCGAGACCTTTGTATCGCTGAATTCGCCATTTGGTTTCAGGTTTTTTGGCAGCGGCGTTCTTATCGCCAGCTTCATCGCCGAGCTCCTCGGCTGGGGCGGAATTTGCGTCAGTTTCTTCGTCAAGAATTTCTGCGTTTTTGCCAATCAGTTTATTTTTTTCTTCGTCACTAAAGGCATAGTGAATTTCTTTTCCGCGAGATATTTTATAAAGTGGTGGTTGAGCGATATACAAATAACCACCATCTATTATCGGTTTGAAATATCTATAAAACAAAGTTAAAAGTAGCGTTCTAATGTGCGCACCGTCCACGTCGGCATCGGTGGCAATGATAATTTTGTGATAGCGTAATTTGGCCAAATCAAAAGTGTCTCCGATAGCCGTACCCATGGCCACGACCAGATTCTTTATCTGCTCCGAGGTCAGCATGCGATCCAGACGAGCTCTTTCAACATTCAAAATCTTTCCACGCAGAGGTAGAACCGCCTGAGTTCGCCGATCTCTTCCGGTCTTGGCCGTACCGCCGGCTGAATCTCCCTCAACGATAAACAACTCTGATTCTTCGGCAGATTTCGTCTGACAATCAGCCAGCTTGCCCGGCAAAGTCATGCCCTCAAGAGCGCCTTTTCTCAAAACGGAATCTTTGGCCGCCTTGGCCGCTTTTCTGGCTCTTAAGGCCAAAACAACCTTATTGATGATTGAACGCGCGTCGTCCGGATGTTCTTCCAGAAAGGCGTTAAAGGCGTCGCTGAAAACGGCCTCAACTGCGCCACGAGCTTCGGTTGAACCAAGCTTAGACTTTGTCTGACCTTCAAACTGAATATCGGCCATTTTCACAGAAACCACCGCGGTTATACCTTCCAAAGCGTCATCGCCGGTAAATCCGCCATCAGCTTCTTTGATTAAATTATTTTTCTTGCCGTAATTGTTCAAGCTTCTTGTCAAAGCGGTTTTGAATCCGGTCAAGTGCGTGCCACCTTCGCTGTTGTAGATATTGTTGGCGAAAGCCGTTAAACGAGGAGAAATGTCATCAACGTATTGAAGAGCGACTTCTACTTCAACTTTGGAGTCGGCATCGGCTTTGTCCACGTAAAAAATATTTCTGTGAACCGGTTTCAGGAATTTGTTTTTAAAACTTACCAGCGAAGCCAGGCCTCCTTCAAAATAAAAAGTCTTTGATAAAACAGGAGCGTCTGTTTCGGTTACATAAAGAACCTCGTCTAAATTAATTTTATCCTTATGCTCTTTAGCATCAATAACCGTGATGCGCAGCCCCTTAACCAAATAGGCTTGCAAACGCAAGTGCTCAATGATTTTCTTGAAATCAAATTCCGTCGTCTCAAAAATAGAGGCATCTGGTTTAAAAGTAATGACCGTACCGGTGTAATCTGTCTTGCCGATTTCTTTCACCGCCGCTTTCCTTTTGCCGATATGATATTCCTGAAAATATTTTTTCCCGTCGCGGTGAACTTCGGCGATTAGGTGTTCGGAAAGAGCGTTAACCACGGACGCACCAACGCCGTGCAATCCGCCGGAAACTTTGTAGCCGCTATCTTCTCCGCCGAATTTTCCGCCGGCGTGCAAAGTTGTCATGACAGTTTCTAAGGCAGAAACTTTAGTTTGTTTATGCTTGTCAACCGGAATTCCTCGACCGTTGTCGGCTACTCGAACGTAGCCATTCGGGAGCAGGGCGACTTCAATATGATCGGCGAACCCGCCCATGGCTTCATCGCGCGAGTTGTCAAAAATCTCCGTTACCAGGTGCTGAAGACCTTCTGGTCCAGTGGTACCAATATACATTCCTGGACGCTTCCTGACCGGTTCCAGGCCCTCTAAAACGACAATCTCATCGGCATTATAGAGATGTCCATTTCCCTTCTTTTTTAGGCCATTTTTAGCCCCATTTTTTGGGGCTTTTTCGGACTTTTGGGGCTGTTCTTTTTTAGTCATATTTACCCTTATATTTTACCAAAATATAAGTTATTCACAAGGTATAAAAACCACCCAAATAGTGCGAAAACTAAGGGTGGTTTGGGATTCTTAATTTGGAAAAATGGCCAATCTGCGCCAAAATTTCAGAAAGTTTTTGGTGCTGATAGGCGCGGCTTTTAATTCCGTCCCGTCGCGGGAATCTGGATCGTGATAGTAGAGAGATTCCGTGGTTTGATCATAACCAATAATCAGTATCAGGTGTGAGTGTTTGTTCCCATTAAACTTTGGCGAAACAGAAACGATAACCGGCAGACCCGACGAAAGTTTTGAGAGTATCTTCTGCAAGCCGATTTTTGAAAAATTCTCGTCATCTTTTCCGCGCATTCTGGTTATTCCAAAAACTTCATCAATCTGAACGCTGGTGCTGACGAATTCTTGCGGATAAGCCAAAACGCCGTGGTTTCTTAAAATCCTAACCAGAGATTCGTGCCTCCAACCTTTTTCGGTAAAACCGCCGATGGCCTGCCCTTCTCGCAAAAGAAAAGACATGTCCGGAGATTCCCCGTTCAAGAATGCCAAAACCATCTTCACCGTAGCGATACCACAAGCAGAATCGTGCCACTCTTTCGGCACCGAATCAGAGTTCTGAGAGAAATAAGGAACATTCAAAACAGATTTCATTTTCTTTCCTTTCTTTTGTTCCATATTTCTTGTATCAGAGTTAGGTAATTTCTTGATAAAGAAAGTTTAAAACTATCTCACCTCCCAGCCCCTAGTTGCTAAATCGTCGGTGATAGCTTTCATGATTTCATTTATTTCAGCATCAGTCAGGGTTTTTTGACCGGATTGGAAAACTAATCTGTAAGCGTAAGAAGTTCTGCCAGATTTTTTGTAGACATCAAACAATCTGCTGGTAACGAGCAAATCGCTAGAGTGTTTTTTTATGACCTCCAGTAATTTTGATGCCTCAACTTCGTCCGGTAGCCAAACGGCAATGTCTCTCAAAACAAATGGGAACGCAGAAATCGGCTGGTAGCGCGCGGACACGACTTCCGACAACTTAAACAATTCTTTCGGCACCGGCAGAGCGTCATATAATTTATCTAAATCTATTTCAATTCCGGTGTCGGAATTAGAAATTTCCACGCCGATTTTTGTTCCAAAGGCTTGTTCCAGGGCTTTCACGGCCGATCGCAAACTTTCCGCCGAGGTAAGTTTTTTGAAGCCGGTTTTGTTTATTACACCGATAGATAAAGCAAGTTTTTCCCCGTCTTTCTTGAAAATCTTGCCAATTTCAAAAAGTTTAACTTGATCTAAACCGAGCAAATCAACATTTCTAAGATTTTTCTCTAAGGAACCGGCCATGCCTGATCGTAAATCGGCGCGGAGGAAAGCTTTGTCGTCCGCCAACGGCTTCTCCGGAGAAATCTCGCCGGAATTAACAAAGGTATAAGTGATTATTTCCGAAAAGCCCAAATCAACCAAAGTTTTTCTGATTAAATTATTATAGGAATAAACTTTCGGTATTCTTGGTTGAAAATCGTCAGATGGAATTTCAAGATCGCGGATTTTTTCATAACCGAGAATCCGCCCAATTTCCTCAATAAGTTCAATGCCACTGCTCAAATCGATTCCCTTTCTGTTACCGATGTCCAAGCGTCTTTCTGGAACAGAGACGACGAAGCGGGTTTTATCTTTTATAACACGGGCAAAACGTGGGTTTTTTGAAAAAGTTGGATGACCGGATAATGAATGAATTTCAACTCCGCTTTCGTTATATCGGCTAGCGTCAACAATCTTGTCTTCTCCAAGATAAATTCCAACGTGATCAACGCCGCCGATGATTTTCGTACCCGGCAAAAACTCCGAGGTTTTTTCGTGGATTTTTATTTCCAATTTTCCCGTATTGCAAAAAACCAAGTCGCCAGGCTCCAATTCTTCTTTTTTGATTTCTTCACCAAAAGCAAACTGGTCGGCGGAAATCCTCGGCAAAGCCAAACCGGCGGCGTTAGCAAAAACATAAGCCACGAAAGACGAGCAGTCAAAACTCTCTGGCGAGTCAAATCTAACGCTGGCGCCGTACTTATATTTCTTGCCGATGTATTTTTGAGCTTCTTCCGCAACGGCTAATCTGGGACGAACGATCTGATATTCAAAATCTAGTCTTCGCAAAACCTTGCGGATTTTTCTGTCACTTAATTTTACGCCAAGTAGTCTTGAGGCTTCGGTCGAAGAAACGCCAGTTAAATATTTCCTGACCGGGCGTGGATAAAAATCAACCGAATCGTGGACAATAGTCTTGTCCGATGAGGCATATTTAAGTATTAAATCCGTAGCCAACTCAACCGCCTTTTCGGCCAAAACCGGTGAAATCTCGTTCTCAAAACGCTTGGATGATTCGGTCGCGACACCGCTTCTTCTTGAAGTTTTCCTTACGCTGACTGGATCAAAATTGGCCGCCTCAAGCACAATATTTTTGGTGCTGGCATCAATTTCGGCTTTTTTACCGCCCTTAATTCCAGCCATAGCCAAGGCGTCTCGGCCATCGGCAATAACAAAATCCGCGGCGGTTAAAATTACTTCCTGTTTGTCCAAGGTTGTAATTTGTTCGCCGTCTTTAGCGCTCCGAACAAAAATCGTCTCGCCGGAGAGCTTATCGGCGTCAAAGGCATGCATTGGTTGCCCCATTTCAAACATTACGATATTGGTGATATCCACCAAATTGGTTATGGATTTCTGACCCAAAGATTTCAACTTGTCCTTGATTTCCTGCGGCGAATCTTTTATTTCAATATTATCAATCTGCCGAGCGATATATCTTTTGCAGAAATTATCCGAAACTTGAACTTTTATCGTCCCCTTTTGGGTCGCGGCCGGTTTTTCCAAATCGGCCAGTTTATCCAAAAATTTTCTGCCGGTTATAGCTGAGATTTCTTTGGCCACGCCATAGTGACACAAGGAGTCGTGCGCGCGGTTCGGCAGAACATCAATATTCATAACAGAATCACCGTCAATTTTTTCAATACCCTCAACTTCGTATGACCGCCTGTTCAAAAGATCCGCCAATTTTTCCGGTTTTGGCAATCTCCTGAAATATTCTTTTAGCCAGTTGTAGGAAACGAGCATAACGATAGTTTAAAATTGATTGATTAAACGCAAATCACCATTGTAAAGTCCGCGAATATCGTCTATCCCGTATTTAATCATGGCCAGGCGGTCCAATCCGGCACCGAAAGCAAAACCACTGTATTTTTTCGGATCAATGCCGACATTATTCAAAACGTTTGGATGAACCATGCCGGCCCCCAAGACTTCCACCCATTCGCCGTTTTTTCGGCGCATATCAATTTCAATACCTGGCTCAACGAACGGAAAATATCCGGGGCGAAATCTTATTTCGGTATTTTCTCCGAAAAGTTTTTTCAAGAAATTATTAAGGGCAAATTTTAGATGTCCCATGTTAATGTTCTCCCCGACTACGAGTCCTTCAATTTGATGAAACTGCGCCTCATGAGTTCGGTCTGTCGCTTCATAACGATAAACTTTGCCTGGAATAACAATTTTGAACGGCGGCTTATTTTTCTCCATATAGCGGACCTGGGCGCATGAAGTGTGGGTCCGCAATAAACTGGCCGGATTTGTGGCTAGCCAAAAAGTATCTTGCATGTCTCGAGCTGGATGATCTTTGGGGACGTTCAAGGCATCAAAATTGTGATATTCGTCTTCAATTTCATTGCTGGATACGACCTCAAAACCAATGTCGGTAAAGACTTTGACGATATCGTCGGCGATTTGATTTATTATGTGAACATGCCCCTTTTCCTCATTCATGGGAGCAATTCTAGCGTAAAAATTAAGTTAAATCTAGACTTTAAAAAGGTTTCGACTTCTAGACTTAGAAACGAAGAACGGAAAAAATGTCTGAGTCTAATATAACGATTTGATCTTTTGAATCAATTCTAAACTCTAGATTTTCACCCAGATATACGGGCTGAATATTTCTTTCGGAACGGTCGTCAATTTCCACGGCAAATAATCCTCCAGAAGTCAGGGCAACTAAAACATCATCTCGTCCAGGCAAAAAATCAAAGGAAATTATTGGTTCATCGAGAGAAACCGTTATGACTTCACGGCACTTCGTGAAATCAAGACAGTAATAATAAGGCGCGACACTGTCTTCGGAAACCCAGTGAACCAGAACCTTCCCATCCGATAGCCAAAGAACCGAATCGCCCCTAATTATCAAATTCTCCAAAGCGTCAGGGTCGGAAACTCCAAGTTCTGAGAAATATTTCGGAATAGATTTTATATTGGTTGTCGTAGAAACCGCGTTTTTGGCGGATGCGATTGTCTTTTGTTCGGGCGTCGTCGTAGCTTCTTTAAAAAGTTTCTGCAAATTTAGATATTCCGGATTTGTTGGAATACCGTTTTGAATTGAGACAAAAGTCTGCGGCGTTGTCGTGCCCATTCCGTTTTTATCGGTAAAAGGATAAATTTCGGCGCTAGCGATTTCTGTCGGCAACATCAAAACTCGGGCTTCCGTTACAACGCCCGGATAAACAGCCAGAGTTTTCTCCCAAGAATGCATCCCGTCTTTAACGACAGTAACTTTATATTCCCTCTCTGGCTTCAAATCCTGAATCAGAGTATTTCTCAACAACAGACCACTTTTTTCAACATATTTGCCATCTAAATATATCTGCGTTCCGACAACATCAGAATGAAGATAAATTCCGCCCATTTTTACCAAAGTAAAAATGTCTTCCAGCTGTTCAAGCCGATATCCCAAAGATCGGGCCAAAATTACCGGCGCCAGCAAGATAAAAACCAGCAAAAGAATGAGAAAGACGCGTCTTCGGGTTTTTCTGGATAATGGAATCATGAAAGTTCTTTACGATGTTTCGGCGTAACCCAAAACTTTCCAAAATAGGCGCCAATCATAAGCCGAGTTTGCGAATCCAGCCCGGGGATAGATCCGAAAATAATGATTGAAAAAGGGATAAGCGCCCATTGCAGAATCATGGCCGTCCAGCGTCTTTTTCTTTTGCCGTATGTCGGCGGCAAAGGCGGAATCAAACTGACGGCGATGACGGCCGACAAAACCAGACCAACCATGGCCAAAAACATCAGACCACGAGTAACTTTTGGCAGATTATAAGACAAAACAGTCGTCCGGAATTCATCGCCGCCTAAAATTATCGGCAACCATCCGAGAAATAAAATCAGGAGTGGATTTGTCGCCAGTGACCAGAATCCTGTAATTTGGATTTGTAAGTGTTGGAGTTTCTTTATTAAAGGAATCTTTTTGTTTTTAATAAAACCAAATAAAAGATAAGGAATATTTTCCACGCCCCACATCCAGCGACGATGCTGTTTATAGACATTCTTAAAAGTTTGCCAGATTGTCGGCGCCAAATTAGCATCCATAGAAACCGGATAAGCGATCGGCACCACTGAATAATCTCCGTCATGAGCCAAAAACAAATTCCAAAAAATTCTAGAGTCATCAGAGATCATGTTTCTCTGCCAATAATTCACTTCATACAAAGTTTTAAAAGGAACGGCGTGTGAAGAAAAAGTCACTAATTTTTCCGGTCTTTCCTGCTGAATCATCTGCCAAAAAGTGCTGGACATAGCGGCGATTCGCGACAAAAATGGTGCCTCCCAGATATTATTGTTATACAAAGGAACCGGCTGAAAAGATTTTTTTAACGGTTCGGGTTCAGTTAGAAAATGCCAAGTCAAACAAGCAAAATACTGCGGACCAACGACCGTATCAACATCAAAAGCCGAGACGATAACATCCTCGTATTTCCAATTGTTGGCGTTAATAATCTTTAATCTGGCTTCCTCGGCGGCGTAACTAATGTTAGGGCCCTTGCCGGAAATTTCGCCGGGCAAATCTTTCGGATGAATGGTAATTAAAATTTCCCCGATTTGACCTTGATATTTTGACTTTAATCTTTTGGCAATTTCTTGAGCTTTTTCACCAGCGCGTTCCTCGGTTGCCAAAACGACGTGCAGGTTTTCTTTGCGATATTGAGAATTAACAATCGCCCTCAACGAAGTTTCAACAACAGATTCTTCTTCATCATAAAAAGGCAGAAGAACCAGATGTTGCAAGTGCTCATATCTGAACTTGGCTAATTCCGCGTACCAATCTTGGGCCAGATTGTGTTTCATGCGGCGCCAATTGTGATATTGATGAAAACCTAAATTAATTGTTTTTAACAGCCAATACAAGTCAAAAGCGATAATAAAAATCGCTGCGACTACCGGTTTATAAATAGAGATCAAGACAATGCCGATTAAAGTCCCCCAAGAAAGAACTCCGGGGAAGATTTCCAGAAGACGATAAAGAGCGCGGTCTTTCCCTTTTAAATCCCGAGCGTGCGCCACATGAAAATAAGGTGTATCTTTATAGTTTGCATCCATGTTATCGGGAGCCACCTGTCGGGCTTGAACCGACGACCTACGGTTTACAAAACCGTTGCTCTACCAACTGAGCTAAGGTGGCAATTATTTATCTATTCGTCGCGCTATTTATTTATCGCCCTCTTCCCCCTCTTTCTTGCCTGCGACTTGTTGCCAGTATATCGAAATTGAACCCTTTTTTCCAATATCCTTTCGGCCACGAAGCTTGAGAAAATATCTATCTACTTTTGACGAAATTTTGCGCCAAATTGCGTGTAATTTTTCATTAAACGAATGAGTCAACCCGCCCAAAAAAAGTTTCAATCGGTGCGCCAGAGAAAGAAAGAAATGAACGAAAGTAGACGCCGCCCTAACGAGAACTTTGTCCGACTTTTCACGAATAGACACGGAAAAAACCGGCTTAGCGGATTTAATTTCGTAAACCCGATAAGAAACCATGATAGCCATCAGGACAAAAGACATCGCGCAAAACCAGATTAGAGTCAACATAATATTTATCTAAAATTATCCTTTCGCGGAAAAACGCGCCACTCGGCCGATTTCAATCTTTTCCCCGAATTTTTGGATGGCTCCGTCAATCAGCATTTTGATCGTAACTTCCGGATTTTTGATGTGTGGCTGATTAATCAGAGTTTTTTCGGCAAAATAGGCGTCAAGTTTTCCCTTGATAATTTTCTCTTTAATATCAGCGGGCTTGTTACCGGCTTCTTTTTCAAAAATTTCGCGGGCCTTGGTTGTGGCGTCCTCGTCAATATCCTCTGGCTTGACGAACTCGGGAGCGGTAGCGGCAACTTGCATGGCGATTTCACGAGTCAAATTCTGAAATTCTTCGTTCTTGGCGACGAAATCAGTTTCACAAAGCAATTCCACCATGGCGCCAACGGTGCCACCGGCGTGAATATAAGAAGCGACGGTTCCGGCACCCAGAGTTCTTTCCGCTTTCTTTGAAGCGGTAATGGCACTTTGCTTTCGCAAAAGAATTTTTGCTTTTTCAATATCGCCAGCGGATTCTTCCAGGGCTTTTTTGCACTGCATCACCGAAACTTTCGTTTCGTCTCTTAAAGCTTTTATTTGTTCAGTTGTAATGACCATATCAAATTTTAATTAACCGCTAAAAATCTACTTCGGATTCGGCTTGGCGGATTTTTGATCTTTGTTATCTTTGTAAGAATTGGCGATTTCGGCGGTGAAGTATGAAATGCTTTTTACCGAAGAATCGTTGGCCGGAATCGGATACTTTATGGTGGTAATGTCACAATCCGTGCTACACAAACCGATAATCGGAACGCCGGTCTTTAAAGCTTCGTCACGCGCGTTTTTCTCTTTATCGGTGTCAACAATAAAAATCGCTCCCGGTTTTTTCGTCATGTTGACGATCCCGCCGAAAGCTTCTTCCAATTTCACTATCTCGCGATCAATTAGCAATCTCTCCTTTTTGGTGTATTTGCCGAGAAGGCCCTTGTCTCTCTGATCAGTCAATTCTATCAAACGATTAATTCGCTTCCTGATCTGTTCAAAATTGGTCAGAGTTCCGCCAATCCAGCGACCAGCCACGAAAGGCATTTCAATTTTTTCGGCGATGTCGCGAATAAGGCCGCGGGCTTCTGGTTTGCCGGCGACAAGCAATAGTTGCTTCCCTTCTTTGGCAACTTTGGCGATAAATTCTTTGGCTTCTTCTAATTTCTTGGCGATTTTCTCCAAATCAAAAATCTCCGTGCCGCTTTTCTTGCCCAGAATGTAAGGCATGGTTGAAGGGTGGCGACGGGATTTGGCATAGCCGAAATGCGCCCCAACCTCAAACATCTCTTTGATTAAATCTCTTTTTGGCTCTCTTCCGAAAAACATGTAGGAATGAGTTTAGCAGATAAGCTTCGCGATAGCAAGCTACTCGGATTTGGCGGATTTTGCTTGAAAAATCTCTATTATTTCATCAAGAAAACCGTCCATAATCTTGGGTAAATTATGAAAAGATTCATTCAAACGATGATCGGTGATCCGATCTTGAGGAAAATTATACGTTCTAATTTTCTCGGAACGGTCGCTGGTGCCGATTTGACTTTTACGCTCGGCGCCGAATTTCTTGTCTTCTTCCTCCCTTTTCATCTCGGCCAATTTGGCGGTTAAAATACTGATAGCGGTTTCCTTGTTTTTAAGCTGGCTTCTCTGTGAAGTAGAGCGAACGGCCAAGCCGGTTGGTTTGTGAATAACCCGGACAGCCGTTTCAACTTTGTTGACATTTTGCCCACCCTTGCCGCCGGCACGCGAAGTTTCAAATTCCAACTCGGCTGGACTTAAAACGAAACGATCGTTTTTTCGGATCGGCAAAATAGCCACCGACGCGGTGGAAGTATGAACTCGACCGAGCTTTTCGGTTATGGGAACTCTCTGAACCCGATGAACACCGGTTTCTTGCATCATCTTTTTATAAATATCCCGCCCATGCATTTCAAAAACGACTTCTTTGTAACCGCCGGCATCATTTTCAGATTCGGAAATCCTTTCAACTTGCCAGGCGTTGCGCTCGGCAAAACGGATATACATGTTGGCCAATTCCGCCGCGAAAAGAGAGGCTTCGTCACCACCGGCGCCAGCCCGGATTTCTAGCAAAATTTCGTTCGGAAATTCTATTTCTTCTTTTTCCGATTCCAAAATTTCGTCAATTTGTTTTTTAACTTCAGCCAATTGCAGGTCAAATTCTTTCGCTTCCTCCAAAGCCAGCGTTCGCATCTCGGCGTCGTTTTCCGACAAGGCAAGAGCCTCATTTTTCTTGCTCAAAATCCGCTCGTATTCTTCAGCGAGAAATTTGGTACGCGGGTTCTTTTTGTATTCAGTTAGGTCCATGTCCATCTAATTATACAAGACAAAGAAAAGTTAGAAATGCTTTTATTCGATCCAGTCCTCGGGGATATTTTTGTAAAGGTCTAAAGACCTGTGACAAAAATACCCCCTGCGGAGGATCTCAAAAAACATTTCTAACTTTTCTTTGACTTCGTAGACTTAGAAGCGCGAGCGCGGAATTTCTCAACACGACCGGCGGTATCAACGATATTTTCTCGGCCAGTATAAAAAGGATGCGAAGCGCTGGAGATTTCCACATGCACGACTGGATATTCTTTTCCGTCGGCCCATTTGTCAGTCTTTTCCGAGGAGATTGTTGATGGAATTAAAAAACGCTCGCCGCTTGAATCGTCAACAAAGATTACATCCCTATGATTTTTCGGATGAATGTCTTTTTTCATTGCCGATGAACTATATCAGAATAAGAACGGATTTGCAATTACCAAAAACTCACCCCATCAGCTCTCCAATTTATCTATGGTTATCTGAATATTAATGGCTTTTTGCATAACACTCGTGCCATAGTCATGAATTGAGCAAGAGCCGTAGTAACGACAAGCGGCCCGATATTCCGCCGAATAAGTTTGCAAAGCCGCGCCCAGATCTTGTAAGAAAACCGCCGTGGCCATAACTGCGTCTTGAGCGTTCCACGGATTAGCCACTTTTATACCAAGATAACTTCTAACCCTGGCTTCCACCAGCATCCAAGTGTTCGGAATAAATTGAGTGTAGCCCATGGCCCCGCCGTAACCATATGGTTTACCGTTATAATAAGCCACGCAAGAAATTGGCGTTGATTTCCAATCTCTTCCTAAAGAATCAGTGATTTCAACAAAATTATCAAAGTTGCCGGGAACCATGTTTCTGATAGATTTTTCGCCGGAGTTAATATAAATCCCGTCGCCGGTTTCTCCGTTTAGCAAGTAACATCCGCCGACATTTCTACCAAAACCAGACTCTTGTTGCATAATGGCCATGATAAACGCGGTTCGAACTCCAGTTTTTCCGGAAGCGGCCTTGGCATAATCGTAAGCCTCACCGAAAGAAATAGATCTGGCTTCAACGCCGGAACCTTCAAAACGAATGAGCTGGGAACGAATCTTGGCAATTTCTATTTCTTTAGCGGTTAAAAAGTCCTGATAAGTCGCTTCGGATTGTTTGCTGATATTGAGTAGAGTATTTTTCTCTTGCTTTTTTGAATCAATCACCTGTTTCTCTGTCTGAATAACATATTTAGCGTCTAACTCTTTCGCCTGCTGGGCCGTCAGTTGTTCTTTTTCCGCCATGGTCTGTTCAGTAATTTCCTGAACTTGGTGATAAAGATTCTGTAATTGTTTATTGACACTTGAATGAGAATCAATCTCTGAAAAGAAATCAGAAAGATTGTCGCTAACTAACAAAACTTCCGGCAACGAAACGCTGTCGGTTTCCTTTTTCCGGCGAAGAAGTTCGGCCAAGATAACCTTGCTGTCGGCCATTTCTTCTTCCAGCTCTTCAATAGTCTGCTTTTTCAAAGAGATAACCCCACTAAGTCTTTCTATTTCCAAATTCTTTTTCTTTATATTCAATTCGGCCTGATAAATTTGGCTGGATAAAATATTTATATCACCCTGAATTGAAGCCGACTGACTTTTTTGCTGGGCTAAAGTTTCCTCAAGCTTGGCTTTCTCTTCTTCAAGGCGGTCAAGCTCCTCTTGCAACTCGGCTCGTTCTCTTTGTTCACTCTTACTCAACGTTGCAGCCAAGAGAAAGTTTTGATCGGGCGGCCAGACTAAAACAGTCAGCACCAAAACGACTATCAATCTGGCCAGAATTTTCTTATTTAAAAAACAAAACGGTGCCATAAAGCACCATCATTATAACATTCTCTTTGAAAAGATTTTGGAGCGGGCGATTAAGCGCTCTTTTCGGGCTTATTTTTAGCCGGAGCCTCGGTCGGAGCTTTGGCCGGAGCTTCTGCCGCGGCTTCACCTTCTTCTTCTTTCTTGCCCTTAGCCTCAACTTCAATAGATTCCAAGTCAATCGGTTCCGGAGTTTCAATAACCTCCTCCTTGGCTTCCTGGACAAGGGCCACGACTTCCGAAGCGTCAATATCAAGTTCCACGCCCTCTGGCAGTTTTATATCACCAGCTTTTATTTTTGAAGAGAAATCAACCAGCGAACTGATATCTACATCTATGTGAGCCGGCAAATCTTTAGGCAACGCCTTAATATCAAGCTCGTGAATGACTTTGACCAAGATACCGCCCAGGTTTTTTTCTGCGGCAGATTCTCCGATGAAATGCAATGGAATAGAAACTTCAATCTTTTTACCTTTCTCAATTATGTAAAAATCGGCGTGAATCGGGCGGCCTGAAATAGCGTCAAACTGAACATCGTGAATAAGCGCTTCGTGCTCATCTGAATCAAGTTTCAGTTTGATGATGGCTGATTCACCAGCGGTTTCATACAAACTGGCGAAACTTCCTTCTTTTACTTTTATAGGGGTAGCCTTCTCTTTGGGACCGTAAAAAATCGCCGGAATAAAGCCCTTTTTTCTTAGGGCGACGCCATTTTCCTTGTTATTTCTCTTTTCTACCGGCAATTCAATCATGAACCAGAATTATACATGGATACGCTGAAATAGCAATATCCGGAAAAGAGAAAATTAATCAGAATACTCTAGACTAATATCGTAATCGCCGGCATCTGCCAAAGTATTTAATTGCAGGCGCTTTTTGAATTCAATTCGAGCGGCTTCAACATTTTCCGGCTTTCCTTTCCAAATCTGCATGGCCGGACCCTGTAGCGCTCTGGCATAAGAGAAAGCAATTTCAAACGGCAAAGATCTCTTTTCAGCAATGGCATCAAGGTGAGCCGATGCCTCAATCGGCGTTTGTCCGCCGGATAGAAACACAACTCCACCGATGTTTTTTGGAACAGTCTGAAGCAAGACACGGACCGTGGCTTCAGCAATTTCTTCGGGTGAAGCTTCGTCCGGATTTTCATCGCCCTGAATTACCATGCTGGTTTTCAGAATCAGCCCCGGGACATGCACTTTGTGCTCTTGAACTTTTTCAAAAACTTTTTTGAGCACAATCGTGGTAGTTTCCTCGGCTTTAGCAATTGAGTGTGGACCATTTAACAAAACCTCTGGCTCTAAAATCGGCACAAGGCCGGCTTCTTGGCAGATTCGTGCGTAACGGCCGAGAGCATCGGCATTGGCTTCTATGGCTTGTGGCGTCGGTAAATTATTTTTCTCATCAATAATAATAACCGCCCGCCATTTCACAAAAGTCGCACCATTTTCCGCATATTTTTTCACTCTCTCCGGTAAGTCGTCCAGGCCAACAGTCAATTTTTCTCCGGGAAAGCCGGGAAAATCTTTGGCACCAAGATCAATTTTGATTCCCGGCAAAATATTTTTCTCGGACAGAAATTGCGGATAAGGAGCGTCGGAATCTGATTTCTGCCAAAAAGTTTCGTCAAACAAAATCACGCCGCTGATGTATTTTTCAAGGCCCGGCAAACCAAGAAACAATTCCCGATAAAGCCGTCGGTTCTCTTGAGTATTGGCAACTTCAATGTCAGCCAATCTTTTGCCAGCGGTTTCGTTTGATTCGTCGGCCGCCAGAATTCCCTTGTCTTTTGCCATTAAACAGCTGGCTGTTTGTTCTAAGTATTTTTTATCCAGATTTTTCATACTTTCATTATAACAGAAATGAATTTTTTCATGTTAAAATACTTTCATGGATAAAAAAGGGCAAATAGACTTTTTGGGGGTTGGAGACGTCGTCATTGATACTTTTATTGAATTAATTGACGCCTGGATTGAAAACGACAATCCAGAGAAATCAAAAGAATTGTGTATGCATTTCGGCGGCAAGACGCCTTATGAAAGCGAGGTAACGACGCCGGCCGCTGGCAACGCGTCAAATGCGGCTCACGCGGCGATGAAACTTGGGTTGAGGGCTGGGATTGTCACGAATATCGGGGATGATTTCAATGGTTCGCAGATTTTGCTCTCTTTGAAAGAAAGCGGCATAGACACAAGATATGTGACCATTCACAGAGATCATAAATCAAATCACAATTACATCTTGCGCTATCGCGAAGAGAGAACCATCCTTATTCATCACAACGAATATGATTATAAATTTCCGGATGTAGATCCCGGACCAAAATGGATGTATTTGAGTTCATTGGGAGATAATTCCCTAAAACATCACGCCGAAATTGCTCGATATTTAAAAAAACATCCGGAGACAAAGCTGGCTTTTCAACCGGGAACTTTCCAGATTAAACTTGGCAAAAACAAATTAAAAGATTTATATAAAGTCTCGAAATTGTTTTTCTGCAACAAAGAAGAGGCTCAATCCGTTTTAGAAACAAAAGAAGCCAATATTAAGAAATTGCTGTCGGGAATTTATGAGCTTGGTCCGAAAATTGTGGTTATTACCGATGGGCCAAATGGCGCGTATGTTTTTGATGGGAAAAAGTATCTGCACGGCAAAATGTATCCAGATCCAAAACCACCAGTTAGCCGAACTGGAGCCGGAGACGCGTTTTCAAGTACTTTTACTGTCGCATTGGCGCTAGGAAAAACTTTGGAGGAAGCTCTGATGTGGGGACCGATCAATTCTATGAGCGTTGTTCAGCATATTGGTGCGCAGGCCGGGCATTTAACCCGAAAAGAAATTGAGGAATATTTAAAAAAGGCGCCGAAATACTACCAACCGGAAGAGATCTAGTTTTTCCTGCCCAAAACTTTTTTTACAGCTTCTAAAATTCCGTTTTCATCCAAACCATATTCGGTTAGAAGTTCTTCCCCTTCGCCGGATTGGCCGTATTGATCTTTAACTCCAACAAATTCCATCGGGATAGGATTATTTTTCGCTAAAACTTCCGAAACAGCCGAACCAAGTCCACCAATTATTTGATGTTCTTCAACGGTAACGATAGCGCCAGATCTTTTCGCTAAATCAACAATTGCCTCTTCATCAATCGGCTTGATTGTATGAATATTTAGAACCTCTACCCTCGTGCCATTTTCCTCAAGCTCGCTGGCAACCTTTAAAACTTTATGCAATAAAATTCCAGTGGAAATTATGCCGACGTCTAGAGCGCTACTTTTACCTCCGTTGCTATTTTCAGATTCAAAAACCTTTACAGCTTTACCGATTTTAAATGGAGTATCTACCGTCGTGATTTGAGCTGTTTTTTCTCGACATAATCGAATATAAGTCGGTTTATTGTTGGAAATACAAGCCACCGTCGCCTTTTTGGCTTCTTCATAATCGCAAGGACAAAGAACAACCATGTTTGGCAAAACCCGCGTCAGGGCCAAATCTTCAAGCGCCTGATGAGTTCCGCCGTCGGGCCCGGTCAACAAACCCGCGTGCGAACCGATAATTTTTACTGGTTGGTTGTTATAACAAATTGTCGTTCTAATTTGCTCCCAATTTCGGCCAGGAGAAAACATGGCGTAGCTTGTGGCGAAAGGAATCTTGCCCATAGCCGCCAAACCAGACGCCACCGAAGCCAGATTTTGTTCGGCGATACCAACCTCAAAAAACCTATTCGGAAAAGCTTCGGCAAATTTGTTGGCCCGAGTTGATTCTGAAAGATCAGCGGTCAAAACGACAATTCGAGGATCGTCTTTGCCGGCCTCAACGACACCGTCGCCGAAACCATCGCGATTAGCTTTCACCGGCGAATTCGGTTCAAAAATATTTGGATTTAATTTGGCTGTTTTGTTAATCATGTTTCTACTTTTCGCGGGTTAATTCAATTGATCGCAGGTAATCTTACCACCAAGAGTTCGCAATTCTTTAAGTGCTTTTTCGGCCTCTTTTGGATTTGGCGATTTGCCGTGCCACTCCGGTCGACGTTCAAAATCTTCTATTCCCTTGCCCGGAATAGTATTGGCGATAATCACCGAGGGTTTATCAAAAACGGACTTAGCTTGACCGATAGAGTCATCAATCATTTCGAAATTATGTCCATCAATTTCCTGAACATGCCAATTAAAACTCTCAAATTTTTCCGGCAAGTCATTCAACGGCATCACGTCTTCAGTGTAACCATCAATTTGAATATTGTTACGATCCACTATTAAAATTAAATTTTGCAAACGATATTTTGCTGCCATCATGAGAGCTTCCCAGTTTTGACCTTCATCTAATTCGCCGTCGCCGACGATACAATAAACAAATCGAGGCGTAGTTTTTCCGGAATCAATGCGCATAGCCAGAGCCATGCCAATTGCCTGCGAAATTCCCGAGCCCAGTGGACCAGAAGTTGTTTCAATTCCCGGCAAAGTTCCGCGATGTGGATGACCTTGCAGACGACTGCCAAGTTTTCGTAAAGTCTGCAATTCTTCAACACCAAAATAACCGGCGTGCGCCATGGCGGCATAAAGTCCAGGGCAAGTGTGCCCGTTAGACAGCACCAGCATGTCGCGTTTCTCCCAAAATGGTCTTTGCGGATCATGCTTCATTCCGTAAAAATAGAGATAAGTAAAAATATCAGCCAAACCAAGCGAACCGGCTGTGTGGCCAGACTTGGCTTCGGTCAAAGATTCAATTATTGATTTGCGGATTTCGTTGGCTTTTTGCTGTAATTCGCAAACTTTTTCGTCGCTGATGTTACCCATATCTGAGAGGAATTATAACATAAAGTTTAAAAGCAAATAAAAACATTTTTGAGATCCTCCGCAGACTCATTTTAGTCAAGTGCAACTTGACGAAAATGATGCCGAGGACTGGATTGAACAAAAGTGTTTTTATTTGCGTTGAAGTGTTTTTATTTGCTTCTGACTAAGTTCTTTAATTCATCAATCGTCTTTTTAGGATTATCCGATTCAAAAATCAATGATCCGGAAGCCAATTTCGTGGCCCCCGCGGCGACCAATTGGAGAGCCGTTTCAAAACTCACTCCGCCGTCAACGCTAATCGGCAAATTTGGTTTCTGCGCTCGAAGTTGGCGAATTTTATCTAAAACTTTTGGCTCAAAATCTTGCCCCTGAAAACCAATTTTATTTATTCCCATAAACTGCACGCCATCTAAATCATCCAAATACGGCGTCAATTTCTCCAAAGAAGTTTCCGGCACTAAAGCCAAATAAAGTTCCACATCAAAATCCTCTCTTAATTTCAAAAATTCGGCCCGGCCATCTTCTTTCAACGCCTCAACATGACAAATTACGCGCGAAACACCGGCGCTGATCCATTTTTTGGCTTCAGCGATTTGATCTTCAACCATTAAATCTATTTCAAAATCAACTTTATCCCAATGGGGCAAGCCCTCCTCCTGATTTACATATTTTTGCCAATCAGAATCATTATCAGAGTTGTATGGCCAACTGATTGACGGAACAAATTTTCCGTCCATCACATCAATTTGAATCGTGCTAACAAAAGAAAAAATGCGATTTATTTTTTCAACAAAATCCGTATGATTTTCCGGCATGACCGTCGGAATTATTTCTATTTTCTTTTCGGTAGGCATATCTTTTTCTGCGGGATTCATAAACCCAATTGATCAATTTTAGCGATGCGGCGAACGTGCCTTTCGTCTCCAGAAAATTCCGTATTCAGCCACGATTCCACGGCTTCTTGCGCTTCTTCAGTTGAAAGAAATCGAGCGCCAAGTGACAAAACATTAGCGTCATTATGTTCACGAGACAGAACTATCTCATCTGGAACTTCTCGTCCGTCTTTCGGTTCATATTGACCATTAAAAACCACCGCACGAATTCCGGCTATCCGATTGGCAGCGATAGCTTCTCCTTGACCAGATCCGCCAATTACAATTCCTTTTGATTCGGGATCAAGCAAAACCGCCTTTGCTACCGGGAAAATAAAATCCGGATAATCGTCATCTTCGTCATATTCATAGGCGCCGTAATCCGTTACTTCATAATTTAACTTCTCCAAAAAACGGGCTAACTTTTCTTTAAGCTCAAAACCGGCATGATCTGCCCCAATGTGAATTTTTGTGGTCATTTGAATAAAATTATAACAAATTTTTAAAAACTGATATAATGGTCTTCAATTATGAATACTTGGTTAAAAAAACTTCTGTCCATTATTGGTCTGATTGTGATTGTCTGGGCCGTCTCCGCCATATACGCCAACAATATAAAAGGAACGGCGACTGGTACGTCATCCAGCGGTTCCCTTCAAATGGATACCTCCGGCATAAGCTTTTTTTATAGCCAAACCTGTCCACACTGCCATGAAGAGCAAAAATTTTTAGACCAGCTACAACAACAATACCCTGATCTTAAGATAAACAGATACGACGTCTCCAAAAGAGAAACGACGGATTTGCTACAAAAGTTTAATGATAAATATAACGTCGGAGAATATCTGGGAGTCGTGCCCCTGACTTTTGTTTATGAAACATTGGTCGTCGGATTTAACACTCCGGAAACCACGGGAAAAACGATTATTGATCTGGTAGAAAGCGGGGTCTTGAAAAACGAGTCACAAAATTTAGCCGCCACGAGCTCAAATGACAACATCGGCAACACTTCGGACAATGGGATCATCGCCAGTGACGATAAAAATTACTCAACCATTGAACAACTGAGCAATCTAAGTCTTTTTGGAATTCGCGCGCGAGATCTTTCCTTCCCAATTCTATCCGTTGTCCTGGGCTTTTTTGACGGCTTCAATGTCTGCTCTCTCGGAGCTTTATTATTGATTTTGAGTCTGGTTTTTGTCTTCAAGTCTAGAAAAAAGACTTTGTTGTATGGCGGGATATTCTTACTAGTCACCGGAATCACTTACGCCGCGCTGATTTTCTTGTGGTTTGGGCTTTTCAGTTTCTTCGCGCGATTTGTCTCTCTGTTTCAAGCACTAATAGGCGCCATCGGCCTCGTCGGCGGTATTTATTTCTTGAGACAATATATAAGATTTTTGAAATACGGCCCTTTGTGCGAAGTAACTGAATCAAAATGGATTAAAAATGTTACTCAAAAAATGCGCGAGGCTTTCCAAGGAAATAAAAAGCTCTGGGTAGTGATATTGGCCGTGGTAATCTTTTCTTTCATCGTAACCGTCATAGAATTCCCTTGTTCAGCGGTTATTCCAGTGGCTTTTGCCGCTATTCTGACGGAAGCCGGCGTAACAATTTTCGCCAAAGCTATTTACTTGTTTATCTTCATGCTGCTTTATTTGGCTGACGAGATTATCGTATTTCTGATCGCCGTTTTCACCATGAAGATCTGGATCGGCGGAGAGAAATTGACTAAACATCTGACTTTGATTCAGGCCATTGTCTTTATTATCCTGGGCGCCTTCTATATATACAGGTTTTTGATTTAAAACTTAATTTAAATCAATTTTTTAAAGATTTCAGAAAGGAGTTGTGGATTAGCGGTGCCTTTTGTAGCTTTCATGCCTTGGCCGATTAAGAATTGCAGCGAGGATTCCTTGCCTTTTTTATATTCAGCCACAACTTGTGGATTTTCTTCCAAGATTTTTTGGGCGACGCTTTCAAGTTCGCCGGCGTTGCTTTTTTGAAGAAGATTTTTAGTTGAAGCAATCTTTTTTGGAGAACCGCCTTCTTTAACCAAAATAGCCAAAATGTCTTTGGCTCCACGAGAAGAAATCTCGCCTTTTGAAATCAGCCCGATTAGCTCAATTACCTGATCCGGAGTAATTTTCAGATCCAGATCATTGGTCGGATCGGCGTCGTCCAATCTCAACAACGAAATCAAGTCGGTTGTTATGTAATTCGCGGCTAGTTTGATTTCTTTCTCATCTTTTAGCCGATCTGTTATTTGATCAAATATTTTTGAAAGTTTCTGGTTGGCGATAAAAACTTCGGCCTGGTCTTTACCCAAATTCAAGCCAAGCAATCTTTCTCGCTTTTGCCACGGTAACTCCGGCAATTCGGAGATTAATTTCTTAGCGGAAAATTCCGGTACCTCGGAGATTTTTAGTTTTGGCAGATCGGGTTCCGGAAAATAACGATAGTCGTCGCTGGTCTCTTTCAATCTTTGGCTGAAAGTTTTCTGGTGATCTTCATCCCAACCGCGAGTTTCCTGAACGATCTCTCCGCCCCGACCTTCCTCAAGCAAATCAGACATTCTCTTTATTTCGTATTCAATAGCCCCTTCAACCGCCTTAAAAGAGTTTAAGTTTTTAACTTCCACCTTGGTGCCAAGTTTTTTGGCGCTGTGACTTTTTTTAACATCCCCATCTTGTTTGGTACCCTCTTCCGCCACCGAGATATTGGCCTCAACGCGCATTTCGCCTTTTTCCATATTGGCTTCAGAAGCCCCTAAATAACGCAAAAGCAATTGCAATTCCTTGGCAAAACTGACGGCATCTTTAGCCGTGTGGATAACTGGCTCCGTAACTAACTCCATAAGAGGCACGCCGGCGCGATTATAATTCAACAAAGAATAATCTCCCCGATCGTGAATTGAGGTGCCAGTGTCTTCTTCCAAGTGAACGCGCGTCAAAGCGATTCCGTTGAGATTCCCTCCAGAAACCAACGGATATTTATACTGGCTGATCTGATAACCTTTGGGAATATCCGGATAAAAATAATTTTTTCTGTCCCACTCCGTGTAATCGGCAATTTGACCGCCGACAGCGTGGCCAATTTTTAAAACTAACTTAATTGCTTCTTTATTGAGAGTCGGCAAAGTGCCCGGATGGCTTAAACAAATGGGGCAAACATTAACGTTCGGCTCCGTTTCGTCAGGATTATTAACACAGTCACAAAACATTTTCGTCCTAGTTTTGAGTTCAGCATGAATTTCAAGTCCGATTGTCGGAAAATATTTAGACATATTGAATGTTGGTCTAAATGGTAACACCTTTTAAAAGGCGGAGCTAATATTGTAGATAGGAATCAAAACCGAAGCCAGCAAGAATCCAACTCCGACGGCCAGCAAGACAATCATGATCGGCTCAATCAAACCAACCAGCGTATCAACGGCGTTAGTTACTTCTCGGCGATAGAACTTAGCCAAAGTTCCAAGAATCTCGCCCAAGTTACCGGTCTCTTCACCGACCTTGATCAGCTGAATTATGATGCTAGGAAAAATTTTGTGCTTGGCAAAGGCGCCGGACAACGGCGTTCCAGCCTTAACATCTTCCACACTCTTTGAAATAGCCTCTTTATATAGATCGTTATCAACGACGTCTTGGGTTAATTCAAGAGATTTAACCATCGGAATACCGCTAGCCAACATAGTATTGAGGTTATCCGAGACTCTGGCCAAATATAATTTTGCATATAGCGAACCGATATATGGTATAGAAATTTTAAACTGATCCAGGGATTCCTTGCCCGGCCCAGTTTTCGTGAATCGATACAAGAAAAATCCACAAACTGCCAAAATGATGACAAGAAAGACCCCGTAATTAATCAATAGATCCGAAATACCGATGACGATTTTGGTATAGATTGGAATTTCTTGCCCGGATTCAATGAGAATGGAGCTAATCTTTGGGATGACCATGGTGAACATCAGGCCCATCACCACAAAGAAGGTAAAGATAATAAAAGACGGATAAATCAGGGCGTTTTTGGCTTTTGAAGTAATCTCATAAGTTCTATCAAGATAGTCGGCCAAGAAAGAAAAAGTCTGATCCAAACGGCCCGATTCTTCGCCGGCCTTGACCATGCTGACATAAAAACCGGAAAAGATGTCCGGGTATTTGGTCAAAGCTCCCGAAATGGAACTGCCACCTTGTAAGTCTTCGGCAATACCGGCCAGTGCTCGAGCTAACTTGGGATTTTCAGATTCGGCTGACAAAAGTCGAAAAATTCGTAGAGCGGAAATTTGAGCCTCAAACAAGGTGGCCATTTGCCTGGAGGTGATGACCAGATCTTTCAACTTTACCCTTTCAAAGAAGGCAATGTTTTTTCCTAGAAATCCCGTCTGGGCTTCATCCGATTTTATGTCGGAAATAATCAAGCCTCTCTTTTGCAGAGAATTAATCGCAACATCAACATTTACCGCGGTTACCGTTCCCTCTTTTGAGTTGCCGTCTTTATCTAAAGCTTTGTAAGTATAAACTGACATATTTTAAATCATCTTTTCCAAGACTTTCGGTCTGGTGGAATTTATAAAGGCGTTTTCAGCAGTTATCTCGCCGCGGCGAACCAGATCCGCCAGATTCCTGTTCATATCAATCATGCCCGACTCAGAGCCAGTCTCAATAATCGTATCAATTTCATGAGTCCTTTTCTCCCGAATCAAGTTTGAGACAGCGTTGTTATTTATTAGAAGTTCATAAACCGGAATCAGGCCTCCAGAAATTCTTGGAACCAGTCTCTGTGAAAAGATGCCGAGGAGTGAGCTAGATAACTGAATTCTAATCTGCGCCTGTTGATCGGCCGGGAAACTGTCAATGATACGGTCAATGGTTTGAGAGGCGTTATTGGTGTGAAGCGTTGAGAAAACCAAGTGTCCTGTTTCAGCGGCCGTAACGGCAGCAGACATCGTGTCGCGGTCTCGCATTTCGCCAACGAGAATGACGTCAACGTCTTGGCGGAAAGTTGACACCAGGGCCGAGTGAAAACTCGCGGCGTCAATACCGACTTCGCGCTGATCAATTATTGATTTCTTCGGCTGATAAATATATTCAACCGGATCTTCAATGGTGATGATGTGTTCTGGTCTTTCCTGGTTTATCAACTCAATCATGGACGCCAAAGTCGTAGACTTTCCTTGTCCGACCGGTCCGACTACCAAGAAAAAGCCTTGTTTTTTTCTAGCAAAAGTTTCAAGAATTGATGGCAAGTTTAGTTCTTTCAGGGTTCTAATATTTTTAGGAATAAATCTCATGACAATACCGATTTTACCCTGTTGGACGAAACCGTTTCCTCGGAAGCGCGTACCGTCTATATGGGCATAAGAAAAGTCTATCTGCTGTTCTTTTTCAAATCTCTCTTTGAAAGAATCAGGAAGCATGGAATACAAAATTTCCTTGACTTCTTTTTTGTCAAAAGGCTCATATCTTAGGACCGGATTCAAGTCGCCGCTGACTCGGACAATCGGTTTGCGGCCTTCGGCGATATGCAAATCCGAAGCCCCCTGCTGAACAACCAATTTCACCAATTCATCAAGTTTGTTTTTGTATCCGTCCATAATTTTATTTTTTCTTATTAAAGATTTCCTTGATTTTTTCAACCGCTTCGCTCGGAGTATAAAGAGCCTTTATAATGTACCCATCAATTCCCAGCCCCCTGACTTTGTCTAGGTCGCTTTGTTGGCCCTGGTTGGTCAAGATGACATTTTTAGAGCCAGGAGACAGTTTCTCTTCTTGGATTTTCTTGAACAAGGTCAAGCCGTCCATCTTGGGCATAATCAAATCAAGAACCAAAATGTCTGGACGATAACCCGTTCTTAATTTTTCCAAGCATTCATCGGCGCCAACACAGACAACGGCGTCCCAGTTATTTTGCAAAAACTTTCTTGAATACATATCAAGTAAGAATTTGTCGTCATCAACAATCATTATTTTTATTTTTCCTGATCCTTCCATAGGCAAAATTATAGCAAATTACAATTTGTTTATCTCCTCAAACGGGATTTCTTTCTGCATAGCCTTAATAAGGGCATCTTCTTTCATGGTAAACATTCCCTGTTTCCGCGCTTCATCGTAAACGGCGTTCTCGGTTGGATTGGTCAAAATAATCTTTTCCAAATCACGGTTCATCTCGTACATCTCAAAAACCGCCTCCCGTCCCCGCGTGCCAACCGGGCAGGTTTCCGTCGGTTTTATTTTCAAAAATTCCTTGGCCTTAGGGATTTGATCTCTATATTTAGCTGGCAGATCAGAGAATTGTTTTTCAACCATTTCTCTGATGCTTCCATCTATCGGCATCGGTTCTCCGGAATCTGGGCAAATTTTACGAACCAATCGTTGAGCAACACCCAGAATCAATGTTGGCGCGATCAGGTAAGGATCAACTCCCATGTCTATCAGACGAGGAACAATGCCGGCGGCGGTATTGGTGTGAATGGTGGACAAAACAAGGTGTCCAGTAAGAGCCGCTTGAATGGCCAATTTGGCAGTTTCAGAGTCGCGGATCTCGCCGACCATAATAATGTCCGGGTCTTGCCGAAGAGTCGTGCGCAGACCATTGGCAAAGGTATAACCGATTTCAGGAAAAACCTGCGATTGGCTTACTCCGTCAATGCTGTATTCAACCGGGTCTTCCAAACTCAAAACGTTTTGCGAGTCTTTATCAATCTCTCGGAGAAGCGAATACAGCGTCGTTGATTTACCAGAACCGGTCGGACCAGAAATCAAAATCATGCCGTAAGGACGAGAAATGGCCCTCTTTAGCATTTCCATATTTCTCTCCGATAATCCGAGTTCTTCAACTTCTTTGATGCCCTTTTCTTGATCAAGAATTCGGATGACAACTTTCTCTCCATAATAAGAAGGAAAGGTGGAGACACGGAAATCTATTTTTCGATTTTGAATGCGCGCGGAGAAACGACCGTCTTGAGGTTTTCGTTTCTCGTCAATTTTCATCAGAGACATTATTTTGACACGCGCCACTAGTGCCGATAAAGTCTTTGGCGGCAAAATCAAGCTGGTGGTCAGGACGCCGTCAACTCGAAATCGAATGCGAACGGAATCCTTCATGGCTTCTATGTGAACATCGGAGGCTCGTTCTTCAACGGCGTGCATCAAAACGTTGTTAACGATCTTTTCTATCGGAGCGTCTTCAATAATTTTCGTCAGATCTTTGCTGTCGCCAGATTTAGCGCCCTGTACTTTAAAGATGTCTTCGGACGGCGAACTCATTTCTAACTCTCCGAGGGCCTTAGCTACTTCTCCAGACAAACCTTTATAAACATCAAGAACTTTTTCAAAATCCTCTTTACTAATTAAGAAAATCTTAAATGGCGCGCCCTCTTTATCTGAAATAAAGTTAAGTGCATCTCGAGCTTGAATATTGTTGGGATCAATCATCCCAACTTCCAAAATTCCATCTTTCTCCCCAATCGGCACGAATTGGTAGTGACGCGCCGATTCTTCCGGAATATATTTCAATATTTCAAAAGGCACTTGCTGATCCGCCAGATTGGCAATCGGTAATTTGTAATACTCGCTTTTGGCTTGCAACAGGTCCTGCGAAAAAACATTATTTTTCAGCAAAACCGAATCTAACGGCTCTCCCGAGCTTTTGATTTCATCGTTTATTTTCTTGACATTCTTTTTGTCAACGATTCCTTTTTCGACTAGAAAGTCTAGTAAAGCCATCTTTGTTTTTAATTATTGGACTCCTCTTCGGAATTTTCAGCCGGTGATCCGGTTGTTGAGTAAGGCAAAAAGATGTTATCTCGACCAACGGGCTGACTAGCCATTTCTCTGCTGTAATCAACTAATCTTTTGTAAACCACATCCTCAAAAACGCCACGATCCAAGTTGATGGATTTGATGCGATTTAAAACCCGGATGATGTCTTGCCCCAAAATGTTAACGCTTTGTTGGCCGGAAATAACCAGCGATGATTCGGTGCTGACAATGCTACTCTTAAGAAAAGTGTAAAGACCGAAAATGACTGCCACGACCACAATGATGATTATTATTTTTTTATATTGTCCCAACATACTTTTATCTCAACCAATAGGTGTTTAATTTAACCCCGACGTCATATTGATTGCTGTTTTGGCCTGAAGCCGTAACGCTTAATTCCCGAATATCGACCAATCTCAAAGAATCTTCCAACTTCCTGACAAACGTTTTCAAATTTTCGTAACTGGAAGTGAATGAGAAGCTTAATTGAATGGATCCATAATTGGAATTTCCAGCCAATTCTTTCGCCTTATTCGGTCCGCTAGCACTTTCGTTTATTCCGATATTCCTGACCACGGTGAAATCGCCGATGTTTGATATGTCCAAAATCAACCTGACATTGTCAACCGTTTCCGGCAAGATTTTTTCCAGTCGCGTTCTCTCTTCCTGGCTAATAGCCACGTTCTTTTCCTGAAGTTTCGTCTGTTTATCCCTTAATTCCGTAGCCAATTCAATCATCACCTTGTTTTCCTTAATTTGCGCACTGAAATCTTGCGTCTTTTCATACTCCGGCTTGATAACCATAAATAACAAGCTGAAGGCTATGGCTAGATAAATTAATGGTGTTAAAAATTTCATGGTGTCTTAATTATTGGGTTGGCGAGCCGGACGGGAATTCAAAACTGTCACCCGAATCGGGCTCATCGGAATTTGTTTCCTCAACCGAACCACTTTCTCTTTTTATCCTGCTCTTGTACAAAACCAAGCTTTTATCTAACGCCGCGGCCAGACTGAAAGTAACTCCTCCACCCTGCTGAGCTGGTTGAAGATTGGTAAACAGCACGTCGCGAAGATATCCCGTCTTGCCGTATTGCTCCGATTGCAAAACAATCGCCTCATAACCGCTGGCAACACCGTTCGCGCTAATTTTAATCGTGCCGTCTGATTCGGCGGTGTAGGTCATGTTTCTGAATTGAACAGTCTTCAAAGTTGATTGTTCCAAGAGGTTAAATATTTCCGACGGAGCTAAGTGATCTTGCAACAAATTTTTGACTGACTCAATCCGAGTATTAAGACGATCGGCCTCATTAACCAGCGGAGAATCCAGCGTCTTTCTGACGGTTTCAAGTTGAGCGATTTGACCAGCGACTTGCTTCTCCAAAAATACTCTGTATCCGAAAACCACGCCAGAAGTGACTATTGATAATAAAAAGATGATCAGGGTGACAACATTCGGCAAACTGCCGTGTCCTCTTCCCAACCCTCCGCCGCGACTTACCGGCTGGATTGGTTTTGACGGAATGAAAGATGTTTTAAAATTTTGATCAGTCATGTGCTTTGCGATTAATTATACTATATATTTCCCAAGCAAGGAAATTAGCGGCCATCACTTGTGGATTTAACCCATCTCCTGCAATTTACGAAGGGCCAACCCAATCGCGGCGGTAAAACTCGCTCCGGTTTGTCGTAGAACATCCGCCAAAAAGGCCGGCGATTCTACTTTTGAAAACGGGTCGCCGTTGACCGTCTCAATTTCAATCTTGCTCTGGGCTTTTAGGGCCAGGCCGTTCAACAGCGCACCGCCACCGACAATAACCGCGCGGGAGACGATCTTGTTATTCTTTCTCTGAAAGTCCAAAAGGATCTCTTTAATCTCGGAAAAAACCGGATCAAAAACCCAATCAATGGATTCTTTGAGAAGTTGATCTTGTTTTGGTTCATTGAACCCGTAATTTCTTTTCAGCTTTTCGGCAAAATCAACATTAATACCGAGAGCTTGCGCGACATTTAGAGTAACTTCTTGTGAACCGCGATTGATATAGTGTGAATCTCGAACGACACCTCGTTCGGCGATATAAACTTTTGTAGCCGAAGCGCCGATGTCAATGATCATAACCGGCGCGCTGTCAGTTGAATCAACCACCGCGCGGATGGTTGAAAACATTTCCACTTCAAAAAAGGAAGTTTGAAGTTGTGCGGTTGAAGCGATGTTGCTGTAATCGGACAAAACATCGTTGTGAATGGCGACAACCATGACTTCCACAAACTTGCGTTGTTTGTCATCGGTCTCGTCATTGGGATTTTTAGGGATGACAAACCAATCCAGAGAAACTTCACCAATTGGGACTGGAATGTATTTGCGAGCTTCTATTGGAATCATTTGCGCTAACTGTTTGCCGTCCATAACCGGCATTTGGAAAATCGCCACCATGCTGGAGCGCATTGGGATTGAAATGGCGCCAACGCGAGTTGAAACATTGGCTTCTTTTAAAACATCACTAAGCGCTTGAACGATCTGGGTCGGCTGAAGTTTCGTGGCTCGTCCGACTTCCACACCGGCATATGGACCGAGAGAGATTTCCCCGTAAGTATGAAGAACCGCGCGGTCTTTTCGCTTCTTTATCTCTACGACTTTAATAGAAGAAGAGCCAATGTCTATGCCGACAGCGCTGTCTTCAGCTTTTTTTGAAAAAATATTTAAGAAATTATCAAGCGGGCTACCCATAATCTGTCTTTGGAATTATACCATACCCTTATGAAAAAAATCATTAAAATAGTGCTGGATTTGCTGTTTCCGCCGTCTGAAACCTTGCGAGAGCTTGAATCACTTAGTTCGGGAGAAATTTTCGCCAGATGCGCTAAGTGGGAAAAGAATTTTCCGCAATGTGGGAATGGGCCACGATTAAACTTAAAATCAATCTTAAAATATAAGGATCCGCTGGTTAAAGAAATGTTATGGCAGATAAAATTCCGTGGTCAGAGAAAATATGCTGAGATTTGCGGAGAATTTTTATATAAGAGAATTATTGAAGAGATTTCAAGCGGAGGTCCGGGCGCATGTTTGGGCGCGCGTTCGGGCACGCGTTCAAACAATATGCCGCGGCGGATTTTAATTCCTGTTCCAATTCATCAGAAACGGCGAAAAGAGCGCGGGTTCAATCAGTGCGAATGGCTGTGCGAAAAAATAATGGAACTTGATGCCGGCCGTTTTTTGCAATACGAGCCAAACTTGATTCATAGGGTCATCTACAAACAAAAACAATCGTGGAGCGACAAAAAGGAGCGAATTAAAAATCTAGAAGGCGTTTTCGCGGTAACCGATAGAAGAAAAATAATCAAGCGGGAAATAATCGTCTTGGACGACGTTTACACAACCGGCGCAACCTTAAACGCGTTGGGAGAAATCATTTTACAATGCGAACCGGCAAATATCAGATATTTTACTGTGGCTCACTGACAGAGGTATCAGAAGCCAGATTTTCTCCGTCGTTGATGGTGTCCGACGATTCTCTGTCTTTGCTGAAAAAGAAAATATACAAAATGTCCAAGATGCCCATGGTTTGAAAAACCAACAGCGCGACAAACCATTTTATTGAATCTTTTTTGGCGGCGATCCAAAGGGCCTTCCCCTTCCAGGCCAGAACCCAGATCAGAATCAAAATGAAAAGAATCATATCCAGATTCTCGTTGCCGGTAATATTGAAAACCAATTCGTTTGTAAGTATTTTGTTCATACTTTTGGACTTTAAGAGTAATTATGTTTATTATAGACTATTCTGAAGGTTTTGGAGAGTTGGCTGAGCTGGCCGAAAGCGCCTCACTGCTAACGAGGTAGGGTCTAAAAGCCCTCGTGGGTTCGAATCCCACACTCTCCGCCAGTTAGGATTTTGCAAGCCAACAACTGTTGCCTCGCGGCGGCTTTGCCGCCGCGAAAATTCCAAACTGCCAAAGAACCTGAAAACAAGTCGGCTCGAACCATATTTGGTAAGGGCAAAAGAAATTTTTTAATCATAAAGTCGAAAAAATAAATTTTAATAAAATAACAATTCTATGAACAAAAAAGGATTTATAAACATAGCTTTAGTAATTTTGGTCGTTGTTCTTGCTGGGGTAGTTGTCTACTTTGTTTTGCGCAAACCAGAACCAAATAATCAACCTTTGCCATTGACCAACAATCAAACACCAACCACTTCCTCACAAACGCAAGCGCCTACTAACATACCAACAACTTCACAGGCACAATCAGCTAACGAAACACCTGCAACCGAGAAAGATATTACTGCTCAACCGGCATATCTTATAGCCGCATACTCGAAGAATGAAAAAAATTATATTGACGTTGATTACGTTGAATGGCTCCATGGCAATGCTTCCATACAAGCACAAGTTGAGGACGGAAAATGTGTCAGTGCAAGCGAATGTTATGATTACCCGAATGGATATAAGCGAAATCAGAATCCTCTTGTCAGAACATTTGAGGTGTCTCCTTCGGCTAGTATCGTAGTGAATGGTGAAATTTCAGCCGAAATAAATAAATTGGATAATACGCAACTTCCCAACCCATACGGCATGAATTTATCAATTACGTTTAGTAAACTTAAGGACGCAGTTTCGGCTATGGCAACATTTACGACCTACACACCGCCTTTCAAAGCTCCGAAAGCATTTGTAACTATTGATGTCAAAAGTAATGTCGTAACCAAAATTTCTGAACCATATCAGGAATAAGCACGACTATCGGTTAGTAACTATTTCTCGTCTTGTTAAAGAGCATTTTTCTCGAAAAGAATTTGCCGCCAAAGAAAAACTTGAAATCGTTAATTTTCGCGGCGGAGCCACTCATTTTTGCCCGCCCGCCCAATCCGAGCCGCGCGGAGCGCGGCGAGGAAATTCAGTTCGAGCTATTTTAAGAATACACCGCCAAAATTGGAAATAAAAAAGCGCGCCATTGCTGACGCGCTTTGTGTCGGTTTACCGACGCCAGGACCCGGTTTTTCCTTCAAAGAAGGCGCCGAGTAAGAGCCACTCCACATCAAGACCAAGCTCTAGGTTGATTCGGCGGGCGACACGGGCCAGATCCTTCTTGTTTGTGCTGGCCACCCGAATAAACGGACGAGAAATAACGCTCCAGTTCGTAACCTTAGACGGCACAACCGTTGTGACGAAGTCATCCTTTACTTCAGGAATGCGCGCGCTTATCAGGGCACGAATTTCGGCGGCGATCTGTCCCCCGTCTCTGAATCCATGAATCTCAATGTTTGGCATTCTTACCTCCTTTCATTTTCTTCCACCACAGTATCAATGGGATACTACCGTTTCCGATCAATCCGTTAATCGTCGGATAAATCAGTTCCGCCATCGTCCACCTCTCACCAGAGAGAATGGAGAGAATCAGAAAGAAGTACGAAGCTACAGCCATGTTCCAGGCCAAAGCTTTTTCTTTCAACCTGCCTCGTGCCAACCCGACAATCGTCGGTATGTAGCTGATCATAAACACAACTTGCATCATCAGGTTCGAGATCAGACTGTCTTTACTGATTTGCCAGAATATCCCAACGACGATCGCTAAGATAAAGCAAACTGTATCGACGCGCCCGATCTTTCCCATTCGTCCTACTTTCGTAGCATATACCATGATCACTACCATACCGATGATGGTAACCAATGGTGTCACGATAGACAGCAGCTTCCCGTCAGAGACGAAATAGTAAGTCGCTGTGTTTATTGACATTACTATGATCCAAACCAACCAGGTGGCTGGATTCGGCGTTGAATCACTGTTATGAACTTGTTTGAAATACAGGACAAAGACAGCAATCATGAAGACTGCCGAAAGAAATGAAAATAGTGCAGACATTGCACCCTCCTTGTTGTTGCATTGTTGTTGAAGAGCCTAAATTGAATCCAACAGCATTATATCACGATGTAAGAAAAAGGCAAGTGTTCTGAGAGTGAGTTTCGCCCCGAAAAAAATGCTAAAATATCCCTATAACACTTGCGCACGCAGATAATCAACCCGCACATCTGGCTAATCTACATCTATGGATCCAAAAATTGAAAAACGATTTGAAAACACAGCCAAATCAAAAACATTTCAAAATGTCGTCCGCGCTTTTGGCTTGGACAAGAAAGCCGTCCTTGATATCGGATGTTCATACGGAGAATTTCTCGCCAAATTTGGAAAAGGAAGCGCCGGCGTAACGATTAACCCGGAAGAGTCTCGATTTGGAAGAGAACGGGGGCTGGATATTCGCTTGGGTAATATTGAGGCGAGCGATTTTGTCTTGAACGAAAAATATGATGTCATTTTTGCCAATAATTTATTTGAACATCTATACTCGCCACACGATTTTCTTTGCCGAATCAAAAAATATTTAAAACCGAACGGTCTTTTGATACTCGGCGTCCCTTGTATTCCGAAAATCGTTTCTCTTCTGCACGTAAAAAAGTTCCGCGGCAGTCTGGCTGACGCCCACATCAATTTCTTCACTCGCGGCACACTCATAAAAACAATTGAAAGAAGTGGCTGGAAATTAATCACCGCACGCGGTTTTCATTTCGCCAATAAAATTGTTGACCACTTGCTTGATCCGATCTATCCTCACTTTTATGTTGCGGCCGTAGTTGATCCGAATTTTCAATATTCCGAAAAACGTCTGAGAGAGCTGGCCGGCTACAAAAGATAAGATAGCAAAAGGATAAGACGGCAAAAGATAAAAATAAAACACCGAACGAAAACAATTCCGTTCGGTGTTAACGAGACTCGACTAACCGAGAAGGTTCACCCGACCTCTCCGGTTTCCGTGACTTCCGGTTTGGGAAGATTGTTTAAATCAAGCCCATCGACCTCTTCGGGCTTCAGCCAATCTTCCTCACCCGCCCCCAGAAAGATCCATCCGGCTCGAATTTCCGGACTCTCAATGAGAATGTATCCCTCCAGCGGAGCAGTGACTTTCGCCAAAGATGCGTTAAGAACTATCGCGTCCCGTGTCTTCGTGGCCTGCCAGCGGCTTGTGCAAGAAGCGCGACGCGCGCACCAAATGAGGTCAAAACACACCTCACCGCGATCAATAGTAATCTTCCTTATCGGACCGCAAAATGAAGCTACGGCCTGCTCAATCTCAACCACACCCCTGGGTTTGTGCACCCCTTTGACGGAACTCAATCTCTTACCATTAAAAATCCGCGCGATTTCTTCCCAGGTAATTTCCATTTTGTACTCCTTTCTAGGGCCAAACTATCAGATAAATGAACGGGAGTCCAGACGAAGATTCTCCCCAAACTTTTATTTGACAGAATCATCATTTTTCATTATACTTACACTTAGAGACTTATAACCACAAAGAAAGGCTGACATGACAACGGGATTGAGGTTCTTTGTCGTATGGGCATTAACAGTCATAAACACCGTCATCGCGGTTTTTTTGTTAACCTCCAGAGTTGACTTCATGTGGTCAGTGACGGTTACGATCTAGATGGTGTTGATGACTGTAATGGTGATGTTCGGCGTTGTCTTCCGTGAACCGGTTATTAGGTGGGCAGGAATCGCGGTCTTTATCTTACTGGCGCTCCTGTCCATAAGACAGATGAACCAGGTCGCGTTAGAAGAGAAAAAGATTCGTCTTGGCAATAAGCCGAGGTGGGGCATCCCGGCAAAAACAGTTCCTCAAAAGGAGGTGGTGGAACTGGGTAGTTTGTTTGCAACCAACTACCCACCGCCAAACAAAGTAAGGAGGTAGGCCTCTCTATCGCGCCCTGAGATATGGGCGCGATTTTTATTTGTTCTTTATTTGTCGGACACGCTGAAATGTCATACAATTCTGATAATTAATAATGATAATAAAAAATATGAAAGGATTTCATGGCAATATTGAGAAAGACACTTTAGAAAACGGTAATTTTAGAAAAGTTTTGTACACCGGCAAGCACAGTCAGCTAGTCTTGATGAGTTTAAAACCAAAGGAAGAAATTGGTTCGGAAATTCATGAGGAAAACGATCAGTTTTTCCGATTTGAATCAGGACAAGGTCGGTGCATCATAGACGACAATACTTACGAAGTTTCCGACGGAGTAGCAATCGTCGTACCAGCTGGAGCGCGACACAACATCATCAACACTTCTGATTCAGAGAACTTACGACTTTATACGATCTACTCCCCTGCTCACCATCAAGATGGAATTGTTCGGACGACTAAAGAAGAGGCCGAGGCCAATGAAGCTGATTTTGACGGTCAGACGACTGAATAGATTGCTCGGGAGTGATCCGTCATAAAATCGCAGGAATTAAAAGTTCGCAAAAATGAAAAATATTGCGAAAAAATAAATGAACTTAACTGATAAAGTTGAAGATACCTTCCGGCTTTTGTCTCCGCAAAAGAAGGCGTTGGCAAAATTGGGAATTGAAACCGTTGCCGACGTTCTCTTTCATTTTCCGCATCGTTATGGTGAAAATTTTGAACAAGCGACTATCGCCGAATTGGATTTTGGCAAAAAAGTTACAATTTACGGCAGATTGAAATCGCTGGATACTGGAAAAACGTTTCGCGGCAGAAGGCCGATTGCTAAGGCCACGATTTCTGACGATAATGGTTCAGCCAAATTAATCTGGTTCAGTCAGCCCTATATAGCCAAGATGTTTCATGAAGGTGAACTGGTTCGAATCGAGGGCACAGTTAGCAAGAAAAAATCCGGCGACCTCTTTTCAATCCCAAATCCGCAAATTGAGCGCGTGCAAAATATTCCGGAAATTGGCGAGAAAAATTCCTTGTTTTCAAATGTTTCCACCGCGGAGAGTGGCGCCTTGCCGCTTCATCCGATTTATTCCGAATCTCACGGAATCACCTCCAACTGGTTTTTTCACGCCGTTTCAAAGATCTTAAAATCCGGCGTTTTAGAAAAAATAAAAGATCCGATCCCACCAGAAATTCTGCAAAAATATAATTTGCCTTCGCTGAAAACTTCCCTGATCTGGATTCACGCCCCCAAAAGGCTTGCGGACGCTATTTCGGCGCGAAAAAGATTTGCTTTTGAGGAAATCTTTTACATTCAATTGCAAAAACAGAAACAGCGCACCGAAATTAAAAAGTCCAAGGCCTTCAAAATTCCAACCGGCGCTGATGAAGTGAAAACTTTTACCGATAAATACCCATTTGATCTGACTTCGGCGCAGGAAAAAGCAATTGCCACGATTTTGGCCGATCTGAAAAGAGATTTCCCGATGTCGCGTTTACTTGAAGGCGATGTCGGCTCGGGAAAAACAGCAGTAGCGGCGGCGGCCGTTTACGCTGTAATAAAATGCGCGCCCAAGGGTCGTTCTTCCGGCCGATTGCAGGTGGCTTACATGGTGCCAACGGAAATTTTAGCCAAGCAACATTTTGAGAATTTCGTTCGATATTTCGTCGGTAGCGGAATTCAAGTCGGCTTAATTACTGGTTCGGCTTGTTATAAATTCCCTTCTAAAATTAAGCCAAGGGAAGCGACAAAAATTTCTCGTTCGCAGTTGGCCAAATGGGTGGAAAACGGTGAAATTCCGATTGTCGTCGGAACTCACGCTCTAATTTCAAAAAGCGTGAAGTTTAAACATCTGGGATTAGTAATCATTGACGAACAACATCGGTTCGGTACAAGGCAAAGAAAAAATCTGGCGCAAAAAGACGAGGCGACACCGCACCTTTTGTCCATGACGGCCACGCCGATTCCGCGGACTTTGTCGCTGACGGTTTATGGCGATCTGGATTTAACCTTGTTGGATCAAATGCCGGCCGGAAGGAAACCGATTATCACGGAAATTGTCTTGCCAAACGAGCGCGAAAAGGTTTACCAAAAAATTCACAAAGAAATCAAGTCCGGTCGACAAGCTTTTATCATTTGCCCGAGAATTGAAGAGCCGGATTCAACTAAAATCGGCGCGCTTTACGCCAAATCGGTCAAAGCCGAGGCGAAGCGTTTGCGTGAAAAAGTTTTCCCTGATTTAGAAATCGCCGAAATTCACGGCAAGATGAAGCCGGCAGATAAAGAAAAAGTAATGAAAGATTTTGAAAACGGCGAAATTGATGTCTTGGTCTCAACTTCCGTGGTTGAAGTCGGAGTCAACGTGCCGAATGCCACGATTATCGTCATTGAGGGCGCGGAACGATTCGGCTTAGCTCAGTTACATCAATTGCGTGGACGAGTTTGGCGAAGTAATTACCAGTCTTATTGTTTTATCTTTACCGATTCGCCTAAACCAGATTCAATAAAAAGATTGCGGGCGATACAAACGGCTAAAAACGGTTTTGAATTGGCCGAACTTGATCTGCAAATCCGCGGAGCCGGCGAGTTGACCGGCGCGAAGCAGTGGGGCATTTCCGATGTCGGCATGGAAGCTATAAAAAACGTAAAAATGGTTGAGGCGGCGCAAAAAGAGGCGCAGGAGATAATTGAAAAGGACCCGGAATTAAAATCGGCTCCGGAATTGGCTAAGGAAATTTCAGAGCGAGACAAGATTCATTTTGAGTGATATCGGCTCTAGCCGATCCGTCAGCTTTACAGCGCAGTATTAAAATACTAGAATTTCGAGACGAGCACGAAGCCGCCGCACCAATAGCTCAGTTGGTAGAGCGCAGAGCTTATACCTCTGTGGTCCTAGGTTCGAGTCCTAGTTGGTGCACAGAAATAAGTTTTACCCCAAGTTCAAACTTTCTTTATCTTTTCTTGAATCGCGAACTTTTATGCCAAAAGTTGCCAATAATTTTTCGTACTCTTCCCTTTCCAGAGTTTCAACTTCCAGTAATTTGCCAGCCAGAGCATCTAAAACTTTTTTATTTTCTGTCAGAATTTTCTCTGCGCGTTTTTGAGCGTCGTTTAACAATTTAGAAACTTCGGCATCAATTTGATCACCAAATTTTTCAGCGTATTCTTTATCGTCAAATCCTCTGCCCAAAATAATTCGTCCGCCGTTACCTTCCAAAGCCATTGGTCCAAACTTGTCTGACATGCCAAATTTCGTAACCATATCACGCGCCAAAGAAGTCGCCACCTGCAAATCACTTGAAGGTCCGGTGGTGATGTCGCCAAAAATCATCTTCTCCGTGACATAACCGCCAAGAGACATAGCTAAATCATCCAAAAATTCTTTGCGGGATTGCAGTTTGCGGTCTTCTGATGGCAATTTAATGGTGTAACCGCCGGCGCGACCGCGAGCAATAATAGAAATTTTGTGAACCGGATCAGCGTTCGGCAACAATGAAGCAACGAGGGCATGGCCAGCTTCGTGATAAGCGGTGATCTTCTTCTCTTTTTCCGTTAACAAGTGACTGCGACGTTCCGGGCCAAGCAAAACTTTTTCAATTGAGCGGATAAGATCAAACTGACCAACTTTTTTACGATTTTCGCGCGCCGCTAAAATTGCCGCTTCATTGACCATTGAATATAAATCGGCTCCGGAAAAGCCGGGTGTTCTTTCCGACAAAACTACAAAATTTACATCTTCGGCTAAAGGTTTATTTTTAGCATGAACCTTCAGAATATCCTCACGGTCTTTGCGGTCTGGTAAATCAATAGTGACTCGGCGGTCAAAGCGGCCCGGCCGTAAAATAGCCGGATCCAGAACATCGGGTCGATTAGTCGCCGCCATGACGATAACTTTGTCGGCTGGTTCAAAGCCGTCCATTTCAACCAAAATTTGATTCAAAGTCTGTTCTCTCTCATCGTTTCCGCCACCAACGCCAACTCCGCGCGCGCGACCAACCGCGTCAATTTCATCTATGAAAACAATGGCCGGCGAGGTGGCTTTGGCTAATTTGAAAAGATCGCGGACACGGCTGGCGCCAACGCCAACAAACATTTCAACGAATTCAGAACCGGAAACCGAAAAGAAAGAAACGCCCGCCTCTCCGGCCGTCGCCCGCGCCAGCAAAGTTTTTCCCGTTCCGGGAGCGCCCATTAAAATAATTCCCTTTGGAATTTGCGCACCAATATCCAAAAACTTCTTGGGGTTTTTCAAGAAGTCAACTATCTCCATTAGTTCTTCTTTAGCTTCTTTAGCTCCGGCCACGTCGCGAAAAGTTACCTTGCTTTTGTCTTTTGGATTTATTAAACGCGCGTTTGATTGACCGAAAGTAAAAGCTTGCATGCCAGCACCCTTAACTTGTCGTGACAAATACCAGATCAAGAAAAGGATAAAGAAAAGTGGCAATAAAAACGGCGCTAAAACATAAACCCAATATAAAAAGCCGGTTTCGTTTTGGATATCAATGGTGATTTGAGAAATCTCATCGGCTGTCAAGCCATAATTAACCAGGGTCTCGGAAAAAGAAGAGTTGGCTTCAATTTTAGTCGTACGTAAAATTTCGCTGTCTTTGTATTTGGCCTCAACTTCATCGCCGCGAACCGTGATCGTTTCAACGATGTCGGATTTTATGTCTGAAGCCAACTTTGAAAGAGCGATTTCTTCTTTACCTGGTCCGCTATCGGAAAGCATTGAGAAAATTAAGATGACGGCGAAAATAACCAAAATCGTCGTAATCAAATTTCCAAAAAAACCTCTGGGCGCGCGATTAAAGTTCCCCTTGTGGCCTCCTTTTGGACTGATTTTTATAATGGGTTTTTTGTTGGGCAAGTTGTTCCCCGGAGTCTTATTATCCTCGTTCATAGGCCCTCATCTTACAATAAAAAATTGATTATAGAAAGCGTGGCTGATAGTATGAGTAATAATCAAAAATGGCGAATTTATTAGAAAATAGAAAAGCTAAGTTCAGTTACGAACTGATGGAACAGTTTGAGGCCGGAATTGAACTTTTGGGCAACGAGGTCAAATCAATCAAAAATCGGCGCGGTAATCTGCTCGGATCTTATGTGGCCATTCGCGGCAACGAGGCATTTTTAATCGGCGCCGAAGTCCCGGCTTATCAGCCAAAAAATGTCGGTGAAAATTACGAACCAAAAAGGCCAAGGAAGCTGTTACTGAAAAGGCGCGAGATTTTAAAATTGACAGAATATGATAACGAGAAGGGATTGACACTTATCCCAATTGCAATGTATAATAAAGGCCGAAATATCAAGCTTTCGTTCGTCGTGGCGCGCGGAAAGAAATTCCGCGATAAAAGAGAAACGATTAAACGTCGCGAGGCCGATAGGGAGATGCACCGTTCTTTGAAAAAGTTGCGTTAAGATCATTCGCGCAGTGCTGTTTATAAGAATTGCTTTGCGGGAAGCTTCTTCAATCCAATCCTCGGGGATATTTTTGTAAAGGTCTAAAGACCTGTGACAAAAATACCCCTGCGGGGGAATTTCAGAAGCTTCCCGCGACGCAATGCCCATAAACAACAATGGGCGCTCATAGACAGTGGCGCGGGGATGATCGGCTTAGACAGGCAAACGCACGACATATGCGCAAAGTAGAGCTGTCGTAACTCTTAAAAAGGCGACAAAATTTAAGTGCAGAGAATTCAAAAGCTATCGCTTCACCCTATCGGGTTGGCGACTTTGCATTCGCTTACGCTTTAGCCTAAGCGACGTTTTACTGATTGAAGCTTGATAAATCAGCTGAGGCGACAATCATCAAGCTAGAAATGTTTCCGCCCGAATTCATTTCAAAATCAAGGGCTTAGGTTGCTAAGTGTTCTGTTTATCTTTTAGCTTAGCGACCGAATACAAAAGATAAACTAGACTTTGTAGAAGTATGTGCCGGCTTTGTTTGCACGTGGGTTCGATTCCCGCCATCTCCACAGACAAAAATAAAAACCGGTACGAACATTGGATGATGTCCGTACCGGTCATACTAATTTTCGGAGGATAACTACTCGTCGCGAGAGTAAGGTTTGCAAACCCTTGACTTCACGGCCCAGAAGCTGACTTCGGCTCGCCGACTAACGGTCCCCTTGCCCTCAAACATCTTGGGCAGGTTCCGCAGATCAACTTTGGTCGGAGCCTTGGCCGTTGTCAGCTCGGTCTTCAACCATATAACATAACGATTCTGCGCCGTGGTCTTTCGCCTCTCTTGGCGGATTTGCCTTCTCTCTTCACGGCGATTGCCGGTCGCAACAATCCATCGGCTGATCTTATCGTTAAGAGTCTTCAGCCGAGGGCCGATCCAGGCTTTCAGCGCCGGTAACCGCAGTTTTTCGGTCAGCTGATGTCGGACCCAAAAGTCTCGGATCCGTTTCCTGTTTACAATGAGCAGGCCTATCGCCACGCCCACCAACAAACCAGGAAGCCTCACCCACAAAAGCTGGGCAAAAAAGGCGACAATCAGGCCGCCCCATTTGTAGCCCGCATAACCGATTGCGGCCACGAGCACAGCTTGCCATGGGGCAATCGGCATTTTACTGACTACACGGTGCGGATATACACTGTCGTCCACTTTCCAAACGCGGAATGTATATCCGTGATCCGGCATGCAACCATCAAAGAACTCCTGGCCGCCACCGCATATGGGCCAATTGAAGTTCCAGACCAGTTTTATAACTTTCCACGGCCCCGCCGGTTTCCAGCCAGCAAAGAAGACCACGGAACTTAGGACCAGACCCAGGATGCTTAAGGACACGCCAGCGGCAATCCGAGCCGGGACAACGGTCAGCAGTTTAAGCGGGAGAACCCACAGAAACCGCCGCCGCGTGTGGCACTGATCATCGGGAAGGCCCTTCAGGCTGCCGTTCACGAAGTTCCACATTGCCCGCTTAAAGCCGGTTGGCGGAATTTCCGCGAACAGCTCCTTTGGCACAACGATGTCCACAATCGCCGAAGCGACCTGGGTAAAGCCGTAGCCATAAATTCCGGCTACGCCGCCGGGCTCCTGGTCGGCGAAGGATCCAACACCAATTGCGTAAGACCCGTCATCCCTGGCCAAGAACCGCGTGAGGAACTTGAATTCCCTCTTTCGGTTGCCACCTTGACTCGACACCGCGACGAAACACAATTTGTGTTCGCCGGCGCTGAAGAACTCTAGGAACTTGGTCGTCTTCTTGACTTCGACGACGTACCGACGACCGCCATGAGCGTGCCGATGATAGTCTTCAAACTGGCGTTTCGTGTAGTCAATGATCAGAATGTGTGTCGGACGTTCCTCCGACAATTTCGGATCAAAGAACCACTGGATCGGAATCGTCGCGCTTTCCATCCGCGACGATCCGCCGTTCAGAACGATGGTGAAACCATTGGACTCAACCGTCTGTGAATTCTGCATTTTCTCTTCCTCCTTGTAAGGAACTTTCTCTCTTCGTATTTGCGTTACCTGTTTTCTGGCACTCACCAGAGCATAGTAAAAGTCTGCCATAGATATTAACTTATTTATGCAAAATTGTCAATAGCTGAAATTGGATTATAAAATCTGCCCTAACTCTTTCTCACAATCTCCAAGCCAAAAAGAAAGCTCTCCGTTTTATGAGGGGGTGTTTTCTTGTTGTTTAAATAACAATATGTGATATCTATTTTCAAGGTTGTTAGAGAGCGATTTCTCTCTTTTCTAGATTAAATAGCTTGTCATGCGTCTTAAATACCCAACATTCTATCTGGTTCCAAGTATTTCGTACGATGTCCACCAAAAATTCTTATCTACCACCTCCAATCCCTGATATAATTAGAAATCGGACAGGAGGTTATTTAAAGGAGGATTTCATGAAACCTCGATGTCGTTGTTGTCATCAGCCTGTTAGCGGCCAATATCTCACGGTCCGACTGGCAAGAGAGACTGTTTTTCACCGCTATTGCGGATGTGAATGTCTGCGGATATTCAAACAAAAGAGGCGACAAAAAGTTGGCGCATAAACAAAACACAAACCGCTTCCGGCTGGGAGAGAAACCCCAACCGCGAAGCGGTTTTTATTTGGTGCACGGAAAATTCTGCCGTCAGATTTTACGCCGCCTCAACAATACAACCAGCTTTGGCTTTCTGGGAGAGTTTGATGGCAATTTCTTGTCCTTTTTTAGCTGACTTTATGTCTTCGTGATCAAGTTGCATTGAACCGACAACTTCCTCAAACTCCACCTCGCCATGTTTGACCTTAATTTTGTCGCCAACGGAAAGCGGTTTTAAAAGTTTTATAACCGCAACTCCGATTTGGTCGTACCAATGAGTTATTTCCCCTATTTTGTTATTTGAAACTTTTGCCATGATTTTTTATTAAATATTAATTCGTAGATACTATTCCGTCTGCTCTATGACAATTATAATGCTATCACGGAGTAAAAATCAGCTCAACGCGCGTTATAAAACTCTGGCTTGACTATCCTATGTTAATCATATATAGTATCGGGCAGAAGAAACTTCAGAGGATGCGATAAAACCACAGGAGGTCAAAATGCCCGACTTGATTATAACGCGTTCGCCGTTCTTTGTCGTAAATCCCGACCGGATAACGGGCCATGTCGTCTCGGCCACCGGAGAGAAATCAAGAAAGTTCTACACCAAGTGGCAAGCCAAACAATACGTCTACTCCATGAGGGACGTTGAGTTTGACGACGCCGAGGTCAAGGTTCTGATTGAGATGATTGACAACAGTTCCCTGATCAACAGCGACACTCACGTTGAACAGACTACGGATCGCATGGCCGAGTTTGAAGCCAAGATGTCGTCGGGCTGTCGGCCGTCGGTATAGAAAGCGAATTTTACAGATTCGTCCTATAAAACCCCGTCGCGTGTTGCGAACGGGGTTTTCTTTTTGTCTATTTCTACCCTTGACATACCCACTACTCGTGATAGAATCCCTCTTGGATTCGCGGTTTAAAACTTAACCCAAAGGAGGTAGTAATCGTGAAAATGATCAAGGCTTTTTTGACCGCTGGTACGGAAGTTCTGGCCGTCAGAATTCCCGATAGTCTTTGCCTTCGGCTCTTTGAGATCTTTTATAAAAAGTTGGATGAGAAATGCCAGCTTTTCCTGATCAAAAGACTCCGCATAGAAGGAGTTCATGTCGATTTTGGCGTTCTTCTTCGAAAACTAGAAGAGCGCTCAAGATACGATGCCGTGCTGAACGAAAACGACATTTGCCACTTCCTGACCGAGAGCAGTACCGACTCTCGCTCGGCTGGAGGTTCCGGCACACGGACTGAATGCGGCGTCGGTGCTGACGTCCGTTATCACGGAAGTTACCAGTAACCCAAACTTTCGGAAAAATAACAGGAGAATAAATTCATGAGCCACAACGGTCGCATCTGGTACGTTCGTTGTCTGAATACCGGAACTTTTGAGTTCGTCACGAAAAATCTTACGACTTGCGTTGACGAGACGAAGATGCTTGAAGATGTTCCGGTTGAAGTGACCGAAAAGGGTCGGAAATTCAGAATTAGGATGAACCTCATCGAAATAGACTTTGATGGGGTCCAAAAATTAAAGATAAGCCAGAAGGCGCTTGGTTTATCTTTTCGGGTCTACATGCGCGAGAGTCGCGGCGCCAAGGTTACGCCCTGGAACATGTAAGTCGGCTAAATGATTTGGGCAACCCAGCTGAAAGGAGCAGATGAATGAAAAGAAGTCCGTCAACTCAAGTTCCGGACATGAATATCCACGTGACATTCGGTGAATTTGACCGAATTCACAGAAAGGCACGCGAGGCGCGGCAAATGGTCAGAGTCTTGGGCAACCCCAAAAGGGCGCCCGACAGAATCCTTAAACGATTGCTGAGCGACCTGAAAGCCGGACAGGGTCTGAGCAACGCGGAAACGGGCTCGGACTTCATGTATGCCCCGGATTACAGGGAAGAGATTCGTATCATAGAAAATGTCCTGGGGCGAAAGTGATGCTTTCGTGAACCAGCAGGACCCATCGCAGTTGGAAATTGCGATGGGTCTTTTTATTTTGCATCACTTATCATGTCATCTCGCGGTTTTAAATAAAAACATAAGTCCATTTTCATCCTTGACTTTTCCAGAAAAACTTATAAAGTGTTTCTTAGATTTGGAGCAATTCCGCTTCCAAAAATAAAGGAAATTGACATGAAAAAGATCGGGTTTGTTCTGTGCGCCCTGACCGCCGTCTGCCTGTTCGCTCTTCCCCTGCCGATCTCGGCCGAGGAACCGCCCAATCCGACTGCCACAATGAAGGTGTACGACAAGTACATCTCCAACGACATGGCCCAGCGGTTTTATAATAAGCCGGTGATTCAATCGGACATCTGCGTTTATCTACCGGGTGGGTTTTCGTTTGATTTCTGGTATTCGGCCGGATTCAATTCCGCCCTGGACGGCGACTTCGATGACGAAGCTGACTACACGCTGACCTGGGACGGGTGTATCAGCTGGGCGAATCTCACCACGGAACTCCAGTACTGGGATCTGCACCATGAAGTGATGAGCCTTGGAAGCGAAGACGGCTTCAGCTTTCGGGTGCGGGTAGCCGGTCCGAAGATTTCGGTTGGCCGGTTTCATTACATCTCTCTCGGATTGGCGCCCTACGTCGAACAGAAATTCGTTCAGATGTTGGACGGAAGCAGTTCCGGCGATGGATCGTTAAGCTTTGCCGGGCTGTTGGTGTCTTGTAACGACAAGCCGGATTTAAGTCTGTCGATCAATTCCGATGTCGCCGTCGGCTATGATGATGGCGCGTTCGGGAATTCATCGGCCGGAATTCTTCGAGTTAAGTACGCATGGGTCTGGAATTTTGGCGGGCAGATGTCCGTCGTCTTTCCAGAAATCATCGGCTCCCAGCCGTTTGGAAACAACGACGAGCGCGAGCGAGAAATCATGGCCGGTGGCGGTTTGTCATATCAGTTCTGAATATCAGTTCTGACCATCAGTTTTGACCGCCGAATTTCCAAAGTTCATTCAACAAGAGCAGAAGGCGCTTCACACTTCTGCTCTTTTTTATTCTTGCTTTTTATCAAACGATGTTTATTATGAAGAACGAACTCAGTAAAAAAGAGGGCCATTAGCTCAATTGGTAGAGCGCATCCATGGCATGGATGAGGCAACCGGTTCAAATCCGGTATGGTCCACCAAAAGTTAATTCCTGGTAATGCTTTTTTGTGTAAAACGTCTTATAATTAAAAAATCCGACTACTAAATTGCGCGACTTTATATGGCAACCCTGCTCTTTATTTACATATCTTTCTTTCTGTCGGTAACTGAAGAAATCTTTTTTGTTATACCCTCAACCTTAACCCAGGTCACCATCGGCGGACTGATGATCAGTATGCCGCTGACTGTCGCTAATTTTGGATATTTCATGTTGTTTCTGGTCATCCCGGGAGCTCTCGGCGTAGCTGTTGGTGCCATTCCGATTTTCCTTTTGGCTAGATATGGATTAGCCGTTTCAGAAAAAGAGTCCAACAGATTGCAAGTAATAATCTACCAAATAAGGAACCGCATCGGCTCCAATCAAAAAGGTTCCCTTTTTATATTTTTCTTGATGAGACTCATGCCAAATTTCTCCGGATTGGTCGCTACTATCCTTGGAGGATTGTGGGGCATGAAAACTTGGAACTTTTTTATTCTAACGTTTCTCGGATCCATAATCAGAATCGCCATTCTCGGCATGGTCGGGTGGCAATTCTCCCACTACGCCTACCTGCTCACGGGAAAATATGGCTGGATCGGTCTCACTTCTGGAATAGTGGTGATTCTCTTAATCGGTTTATTTTTGTTTAAAAAGAAAAGATAGAGGAAAGAAGAAACGGGCGGAAAAAGAGGCAGAGATTCAGAGTGGCTCAGCGCGGAGTCCTAATTTATATCCGATGTAACAAAAAACCGGCTGGATCACGAGAATAACCACCCAAGAAATTAGAAAAATTGGCAGAGAAATCAATTCCAAATAAAGCCAAACTAAACCGGTAAAAATAATATAGTCACTGTGGTCAATGATGGGTAGAAATTTACTGTCGCTAACATTTGCCCTTCTTTTTATAAAACTTCCAGCGGCATGGCCGAGATATGTGCAGACTCCGGCTATAAATCCCAGATAAAGTGATCCGTAAAAAATCACCCCAGCAATCGGGCCAATAACGACGGCGACTAAAATCCCCGGAAGAGTCGTGGAATCGCCAAGAATTCTTCGTCCGTCAAAAAACGATTTTCCAAAATCTATCGGTCTATCAAGCTTGGCAAAAAAAGAAATTTTTTTGCGAAGAGGATATAACAAATTAAGAGTGCCGTTGACCAACATCGGCGGAATCATAAACATTAAAACTTCGCTGAAGGTTTCTTTCATTTGGTTTTCTCTATGTTATAGACGAAAAACGGCTCTTTAAATTTTGTTTTCAAAAATTCTTCAATTACATTCAGGTGGCGTGGCAAGCAAGGCTTAATGTTAAGGGCGGCGCTATAAATGACAATACCGTTTTTCTCTTCAACAAATTTTATATCCGCTTTATTGAGTTGCCGATCTAGAGCGGCTTTCAAATTTTCCAAATCGGCCGCGTTTCCAGCTGGAGTGTTAATAGAAAAAGCGTATTCATCACCCCTCAAATCAACCGGAACGCAAGTCTTCCAAGGCACGGCGACCGGATAAATATTATCAAGCAAATCATATTTGCGAACTATCTCGCCGATGGAAATTCCGCTTTGAATTTCATAAAAATTGAGATTCCCGAGAGATGACTTCTTTTCCCAGAATAGTTCGTCCGGCTCATCATACAGAGCGACCATTCCATTGATTGCGTTTGTATTGAGATATTTCATCGTCCCCATTAGCTCTTGATACGTTGGATAAAAAGTTACCAGCAAAACAGCAAAAGCGCCGGCCAGAACAGCTCTCCGACCATTGGTCATGTGTTTCTCCAAAAAGAATAGGACGCCAATGGCGACGAAAGAAATCAGCCCAGACAGCAGATATATTTTCAGTTGATACCACTCGTGGAAGAAAATCCGATTCCAAGCAAAAGCTGTCCAGATGAAATAAACGACTATGACGCCGGAACAAGCGACTATCCCCTTTTTGCCACGATAAATGCCATACAAAAAGGCGGCGACCATCGGCAGCGTATTTGAGAGAAAAACGCCGCCGTCCGGTATGGATTTAATCAAGGAAAAAACCACTAAAGAAAACGCCGCGGTGTATAAAATTTTACGGGCGGGGGTTTCTTTTTGAGAGACGGTGGTGGCAAAAAATAGCAAAGCGGAAATTGTGGCAACAGCGACGCACATCAGCCCCAGCCACAAAATCCAATTCGGAATAAGTCCGACAAACGGCGTCCCCATGTCCATGTTTTCAAAGTAATTATAGCCAAGCGGGCCCCCAACCACGGCCAGAGACCCTTTCAAGATATGATTGTGAGTTAATTGCGAACTAGATATTTCCCCATTATTGAAAGTCAAAACAAAATCGTTCCACTCAAATCCAAAATCACCAGCGAAACTAAGAAAAGCCGCCGCGCCAAGCACAAAACCAATTACCAACGACAAAAATAATAAATATTTACTTATCTTCTCTACTTTTTTGTTGGACCTATTTACAAAAACGGCCAAAAAAATCAAAACGATTAAAAATATAAAAAACAAATAGACTTTACTGTTACTGCGTCCTCCAGCAAAATTATTCAGAAGGGCGTGAGATATCAACAGAAGATAATACATAAAAAGTTTCCTGGCCTATGGAATCAGAAAGAGCCGAAACCATAACTTATACTTTCCCCTTCATCATCCCAAGTATCTGCGTGTAGCCCATAGGCTTCATTAGAGTAGCAGCCCTCTTCTTCACTGCAAGCTTCTGGGTTTTCTGAGTACCAAAATGCCAGACAAGATGGGGCGACATAGGCATAAGTATAGAAAGTTCGCGGCTCTTCTACATAACAAGCATCACCGCAAGGGTCTGTCGGCAAAGGATCTATATATTCTGCCAATTCTGCTGCTAACGTGTCCCAATCAACACATCCTTCCGTCTCGCAGGCCTGGCAGAATTTGTCTGGTTCTGTGATATCACCACAATCCAAATATGGCGCGTGTTCGTTGGCGGCGATGTAGGCAACAATGGCGTCGTTTATATCTTCCAAATCACAGTATCGACGAGCATCTCCTTCTTGTTCAGAACAAGGCACATCTTCGCCTCCTCCGAGCAGCGATGTTGAGGTGCCAATGGCCACGCCGCCCAAACCCTCTTCAGTAGAGCCCGGAGCAATTAGTGCTAGTTTATTGCTAGTTTGCAAAGCAATTTCATAATTTTCTCCTCCCGGATTAATTGGTAGCGCAGACAAATAAGTCGGTACCAGTTCAGCCGAAAGATCCAAACAATTCGGGATTTCGGTATCGCCGCCGGTATCGCAGATTTCTTGTAAAGAGCCGTCCAGGTCACCATCCGGCCAATCTAGTTCGTCCAGGTAATATTGCTGGACGGCTTTATATATAGCATTAATATCACTAGCTCTTTGGGCGTTTCTAGCTTGGGCCAATTGCCGCGCCGGGTTGATTGCCACGATAACGATGGCGGCCAAAATAGCGATAATGGCAATCACCAAAAGCATCTCCAGGAGGGTGAAACCAGATTGGGAACAAGCTTTGTGACGGCAGAATAAATTAAAGCGCATAAGTTAAATCTGTGTTTATTTGATAAAGCAACCGAGTCGCTTTCTATGCGCTTTATGATATCAAAGTCTTGTCGACAATCAAATGTCTCATCACGCAATACTAGTGGTGTGTGGATAACTTTGTATTCTTTAATATCTTTTATATAATCTTCTACTGGTAGAGTTCTTTTCTTGATTTAAATTGAGGTATGAACGATCTAGACCGCAAAATCAGAGTCGGAGGTGACTGATGAGGAAGATAATCTTTGATCTCAGACAATATATTTATGATCAGCTCGTGGATATGTTTCTTAGCCAGTTAAATCGCTGGGCCACCAGAGAAGCGCATGGTTGGTGCGACGACTGTGAGCTCCACCGGCATCCCGAATGGCTCGTTGAACATTATCTCAAACATGGAGGCGCTGAATATTGGGCAAAGAGACGCGAACAGTATTTCCGAGAAGTTGAAGTCCCTGATCCAGCGACCCCGCCGAGAGAGCTGGCCCAGCCGGAATTCCATATATAACGACAAAACCATAACCACCCCCGCCAAAGGAACGCGGGGGTGTTTTTAATTTTAAAAAGACCCAAAGGTGCTATTATTTAGCAAATGCAAGAGATCAAAAAGATGATTAGATACTCAATTGTCGGAATGTCTGGTACCGTTTTAGATTTGTCTCTCTTGTTTGTGCTAGTAGAGTTTTTGCAGTGGCATGTTTTGTCAGCCGCCGCCGTCTCTTTCGTCGCCGCCGCAACCAGTAACTTTGTTTTAAATAAAAAATGGACGTTCAAAAACAGAAACAAAGCCTATCACCAGCAATATTTGAAATTCTTTTTGGTCTCGGTAGTCGGGCTTCTATTAACGATTTTGCTGATGTTTTTGTTAAACATAATACTGGGCATCTGGTACTTACTGGCCAAGGCCCTGACTTCCCTAATCGTACTGTTATGGAATTATCTGGGGAACCGACAGTGGACATTCCGCCCGGTCATAAAAGAGGCGATTCTGGACAAAAGTTATCACTTTGAGTATTCCGTCGTCATCCCGACATATAACGAGGAATCGGTTATTGAAAAAACCCTCTCTGAAATCAGAAACTTTTTCCTAAAATCAAAACTTTCTTATGAAATTATCGTCGTTGATGATGGCTCTTCAGACCAAACGACGGAAATTATAAAGAAAGGCCAAAATAATTCGCCGGATTTAAAATTGATCGTCTTGGATAGAAATACTGGCAAAGGAAATGCTTTGAAAATCGGGGCCCTATCCAGCGACGGAAAATATGTTCTCTTCGCAGATGCCGACAATTCAACTCCAATTGAAGAATTAACAAAATTGCAAAAATACATTCCTGAATATGATGTCGTGGTTGGCTCCAGAAAGTTGCTTGGAAGCGTTATTGAAACTAAGCGCGCTTCTTATCGCCGGCTTATCAGCAAGATTGGTTCGTTTTTAAGCACGGCTTTAATCAAAGACATCAAAGACACCCAATGCGGCTTCAAATTGATAAAACGGGAAGTTGTTGAACAAATCGTCCGGAGACAAAAGATCACCGGCTATGGTTTTGACCTTGAGCTGCTCGCTTTAGCCCAGCATTATGAATTAAAAATACTGGAAGTGCCAATCCGTTGGATTGACAGAAAAGAATCACGATTTCGGCCGATTCGCGATACTTTGCTAACTCTGGGAGATTTTCTCTTAATCCAATATAATTTCCTTACTGGCAAATATTAGGCACGACAGGACACCAAGCATGGCAGTGTGTTTCAAAAAAATTAACAGGATTTTCGTAAAAATAATCACCAGTGATTTTGCCTTTTTTGTTTTTCTGACAGCAGTTTCGGCCATTTTATTGTACACACTTAATAAAGACCTGATTCGGACTTATTTAACCAATCAATTTGTTGGTGGCTGGGATGGTTCCGGACATTACGCTATCGCCAAACTTTACGCCGAAAATATTTTTCCGACATTCTGGGGCTGGATACCAAATTGGTATAACGGCATGCCCTTTCCACAATTTTATCCGCCGGTTTTTTATTATCTGTGCGCTGTAATTTATAAAATATCGGCCATAGAGTTTGATGCCGTGTTTAAGACCATCCCACTATTGACGGCAACATTAATTCCGGTGGGCCTATCCGCTTTGTATCACTCGCAAATCAGCAAATCAAAGTTCCAATCTTTTTGGGTTTTGGTTTTGTCCGCCGGATTAATTTCAGCGAAATCGGAATTGGGCTATGTGGGAGTTTCCTTGGCTAGTTCGCTTAACAATGGTCTGGTCACCCAATCTTTGGCTTTTGTGTTTTTGGTTTTTTGGTTGATCTTTTTTCTCGACGTTGAGAAAAAACCGGCCAACAAGTATTACGCCGGCGCATTTCAGTTTCTGATTTTGTTAACCAATGTCCACATAGCGATTATCGCCTTTTTTATCTTCGGTCTGATATTTATTCTTCGTCTGATTGACAGAAGAAAAAATGTAAACGGCGCCAGATCGCTGGTGCAATTTATCTGTCTGTATTTCCTCTCCGGTTTTATCCCGGTCCTGATCGCTTCTTTCTGGTATCTGCCGATGCTTCACTATTACGATTATTTCGCCGGCCGGCCGCTTGGTTGGAAGTGGGGATCATTGTCAGGGCTTTATTATTACCATTATTATTTTCCGGTTTTCGTAATAATTTCACTGGTATTCTCTTTCATCAAAAAGAATAATTTAATAAAAGCTCTAGGGTTTTTAATGATTGTGGCGAATTTGTTTCTAGTTACTAAAGCTTATATTTGGTTGCCATCACTGCCAATACACATAGATAGATGGATCGGAACAATTTATTTTTTCTTGCCGATACTGGCGGTTTTCACTTTTGTAACAATTCGGCGATTTATCAAAATCAAAACGGTATATTGTTTATTAATCTTGATCATCACTAGCTACTCAATCTATGCAACGAAAATAAATGGGGCCTTTCATGACGATTTACGTGGTATCTACATAGATAACGTCACTGAAAGCATACAGCCCATACTTGATTATATGAAAGACAAAGATGGGTTGGCATTAGTTGAGTGGTACACTCCATATGAAAAACCCTCCACGGGGGTTGTGGATGCCTACTTGGGTATCCAAGGCAATAAAACAGCTTACAGCGTAATCAGAGAATCCGCGCTAAGTTCCCTATTTTGGGTTCCGATACGAAATTCCCTGTCGTATTGGCCAGAATGTTGGGGTATAAAATGCGACTTAGCTTTTGACCAAGAATATCTGGATAACCCCGTCGAGGACCAAATAAAGGTCGCCAACTTTTACGGAATTAAATATTTGATATTAAGATCACGAGATCAAAAAGATTTGGTTGAAGATTCCGGCCTTGCCATAAAAGAAAAAGATTTTGATGACTGGGCTATCTATAGAATACTGATGGAGCCACAGACGGTAGGTTTGCCAGAAAAAGAACCTATTTTGGTCTTTTCCGATTTAAATACCAAGGAAATTCCGCAACGCCGGTTTGACTTTATTTCTCTGGTAGAAGAAATTAATTTAAAACGAGCCAGAACAGATTTTACTTTTGTCTATGCCGATGAAAAACTCCTGGACAAAAGTGAAGATCTTAAAAAATTTAAATACATATTGATAGATTCCTACAGTTATGAAAACGCGGATGGGGCCATTTCTGCCCTAAAAGAATATCTGGCAAGTGGTGGCAAAATTATCGCTCTGCCATCAGACGATAAATTATATGAGTTTGTCTTTGGGGCCTCCGACACTGGCGGGATCTTTTTACTAAACGACTTGTGGGCGGAGAATTTTGAGAAACAATACGATACTTTTGTAAAACTGCTGGACGATTTTGTTGAGGATAGAAGACCAGAAAAATTAAGTGCGCGTATTGGCTTTTCCGAAAATGTTTTGAGCGCAGATTTAGATATCGAGTCGGCAGAAAAAACCGCGGCGGTTCCAATTTTGATAAAGCAGAGCTATTTTCCGGGCTGGAAATCGGTTGGCGGAGAAAAAATCTATCTGGCTGGGCCGGGACAAGATTTGATTTTTGCAGAGCGGGCGATAATAATTTATTTTGAGACGCCAAAACCTGTAGTGGTAGGACACATCATCTCGTTGATTGGGCTGTGCCTGTCGTTAATTTTCCTGCTCTTTGATGCCAGATATCAAAGAGGAAAAACTCTCGTGCCAACAGACGACAAATGAATATTTAAAGAGATTTATTAGTAGCCAGATCCAGGATCGCCGGCGTCTTGGTAATATACGCCCTCAGTTCCCTCCATAAGGGTCCCCTTCTGAACTGGTTTTGCTGTGGCCCAATACACTACTGCAGAAGAACAATCACCCGTATCATCTTCGTCCGTACATTCATAAATAATGCCCCCGCCGGTTTTGCCTTCGGCCGTGTAGACATAAGGAACATTTATAAAGTTATAGGCAATATAAGAACTCATGCTCGCTGCGTTAGCTGTCGGCACAAGCCATTCCCCGACCCAATATCTTTTCGGAAGCAAACTGGTAAAATCATCAGATTCCGGTCGAGTTTCTATGTGTACATTCTGAAAATAACAGTCTACGCTTTCTGGGCCGATGCAAACCTTTGTGCCCACATCTCGTCCCGTGTTGGGATAATGATTGTTGTCCACCATAAAAATCGCTACGGCGTTTTGGAATTCTCTAACCTGCTGGATGACCTTTGAGTCCTGGGCTTTAAGTCTGGCATCCTGAAGCGAAGTCAAAACGATACTGGATAGTAAAGCGATAATGGCGATAACTACTAACAACTCTATTAAAGTAAAACCTCTTATTTTTTTAGTTTCCATATTTTTGATTATCTAATTGTATTCTATCAAGAGTCTCTCTGAGTTCGGGCGAAATCTTCATCTTTTCGCTCAAGGGCAGATCTTCATAATTTACTACTTTTTCTGGCCGCAAAACAAAATAGGCCATTAAAACAGAAATCACGATAATTATTACCGACACCGACAATAACAAGATATTGGCTTTGCGGTAATCGCTTACAATCTTTTTCTTGACCAAAAAACTGGCCAGAGAAAAGCCTTTCTCTTCCTGGTCAGCGGCGTTTGGGTTAATAAAATTCTGTCTGCTATCCTCAAGTTCAAAATTCATACAATTATTATATTACATCTAATAATCTTTCCCAGTACTCCATCTGATAACTAAAAAATCAATATCAGCGCGAAACAGATGGCAACGAAAACTAACATGGCGACGTTGGCTGACCTCTGATCTTTGGCAACGCCTAATTTTATAAACATTCTAGTCACAAATCCCAATTCTTCGCCCGAACTTTGTGTATTTTGATAAAAATCTCCTTTTTGAAAATCTAAAGACATAATGATTTGATTACGCTTAAATTATATAACGACAAAATTATTTCCCCAAATATCTCCAGATGGCCGGATCCTCCTGGCCGAGAGCCCAAGCTGAAAAACCGGCCAAGCCCTTATTTTTGATGATTTCCTCCTTAATTTCCAAGCTCTCGTCATTGTCGCACCAGATAACAAAATCCGCTCGCCCCTTGGTGAATTCAAACTTCTCGGCACCTAAAACCGGATCAAAATCTCTATCTCGGTTTTTGCCCTTTTTATAATTCTTTTGGGCTAATTTGTAAGTCGTCGCTCCAGCTCGGACTCCATTCTGCCATTGCCAACAATAAAACGGAATTCCCAACGAAAGTTTTTCCGCCGGCGCCTGGGTTAGCATGTAATCCAAGATTCTGTTCACATAAGGCAAAGAAGCTACCGGTCCGATTGAATTTGGATCATCATAAGTCATCAGCGACAGAAAGTCAGAGTTCTTGGAAAGTTCTTTGTAATCGTACGCACCGCTCCAATCTTGGTTTTTATCATTGATATTGTAGTCCGTGGAACGAACAACGACGGCCACGCTGAATTGGAGTCCTTCCTCTTTCAGCCGCGGATAAGTTTTTTTAACAAAAGCCGTGTACAAGTCGCGATCTAAGTGATTGATATTTTCAAAATCAAATTGCCAACCGATATAGTCATATTTTTCGGCTTCTTTGATCATGAAATCAATAATTTTATCTTGCGCCTTATTATTTATCAAAATGTCGGACATCAACACCTTGCTAAAGTCATCATTAACAATGAGGGGCATGACGGAAACGTTTTTCTTGTCGGCTTCTTTAAGAATTTTCTTTGACTTCGGTTTAGAGACCTCCAGATCGTAGCCAACTTCATATATCTGTGGAGCCACGACATCAATTTTTTTATAATTCTTCTTCAAGCTATTTAACCCGTAAGCATTATCAAAATAATAAAAGATATTCTGCGAAGCCAGAGCTGAAACTGGAAAAATAAGTGCGATTACAAAAAATGCAATAAGTGTTCTGCGCATAACGATATTATAACCGATATCAAAACAATTACCTCCTAAATCCTGGGCGACAGCGGAGCTTTTCTGTATTTCTCTATGATCTGATTTTCCACCACGACTCTGTCCTGGCCGTATTTTATATAGGACATCTGTTTTAACGGCTCTATTTGGCTACGACTACCAATCTGTGGCGGTTCTGTTTTTATATTAAAAGCGTCAATCGGTACACCAGCAGAAAGCATTTTCAAATAGGCGTTGAAATTATTTATGTTCATGATGTCTTTGGCCGTGAAAACGGGCGATAACTGTTTTTCCAGAAACTCCGCGTCATCAGAACCGACACGGAAAACGGCCATAGAGCCGACGTTGCCAAAAACTGAATCTCGAATCTTTTCATCAATTTGAGCGATAAACTGGTGAGCAATATTCAGCGATAATTTATATTTTCTAGCTTCGGATAAGATCGTGGCAATAGAATTCGTGGTGACGTTTTGGAACTCATCAATGTAAAGATAGAAAGGCGAATAATTTTCTCCGGGAGTATCAACTCTGGAAAGGGCCGCCATCAAAATTTTCCCAACCAAGATAAGCCCAATAAGATTAGAGTTTGTGTCTCCGAGATTGCCCTTGGAGAGATTGACCAAAAGAATCTTCTTCTGATCCATTATTTCGCGGAAATTAAAACTGGATTTTTCTTGGGCGATTACCGGTCGCATAATTTCATTGGCCAAGAAAACATCAAACTTGCTGGTGATATAAGGCACGATATTTTCCAACGAAGCCTCGCCGCCGGCCTTAGAGGCGATTTCTCGCCAAAACTGAATGACGACCGGATTCTTGCATCGGCTTAACTTCAATTCGCGGAAACTCTTGTCTGACAAAACACGAGAGACATCCAACAAAGTTGAGCCGGTTTCTGGGTCGTCGATAACCAGCATCGTGGCATTTCGAAAATATTGTTCAAACATCGGACCGAAAGCTTCCGGATTTGACCCGTACAATTTCTGGAAAATGCTAAACAATTCATTGACCACGAAAGTTTTCTGCTCCGGCTTTTTTCTGTCATATTCCAGCATATTCAATGCCATCGGCCGGTCGGTGTAACTCGGATCAAAATAGATAACATCTCCGTATCTCTCTTTCGGAATATTAGCTAGAACATCTTGAACATCTGATCCGTGTGGATCAATCATGCAAACGCCCTCACCGTTCTGAATATCTTGAATTATCATACTCCTCAAGAGATTGGTTTTACCGGTGCCGGTCTGACCAATGACGTAAAAGTGACGCATTCTGTCTTCGGGCGCGAAATAAATATCGGTCTCCATATTTCTATGGACGTTTTTACCAAGGTAAATGCCGGCCTTCGGGATAGTCAAAGGAGCGGAACTGGTTTTCATCTTGTTGGTCTTCAGCTCTGGAGAACTTATGGCATCTTCTGATGGAAAATGAATCACCGTCGCCAATTCTTTGATGTTCAACGGCAAATCATAATCTCGATTGAACTCCCGAAAAGAGAAGCCCTTGAACAATTCCCTTTCTTTGCCGGATTTGAATTCAATAAATTTAAATTTATTACCGTTAGTATTTTCAAATTGATTGAAGGCCGATTCAATATCTTTCAAGACAGCGGAAGTTCTCTGTTCTGTTCCGGTTGAGACAATTATCCTCAAGTTGGTTGAGACAATTGGAGAGCTGGTTTTGTTCTTGATGTTCTCAAGCAAGATTGAATCGACATTGACCGGCGTTGGGTCTTTGTGAGAATCTTTTTGAAATGGAGAGGGACTTATAAAATTAGAGATTCTGGCACCCCAAACGCTCTTCCAGGTATTTTTTATATGCAGCTCTTCGGCGTCTTTGGCACCTTTTTCAACTTTTGATAAGGCCTTGCGATAATATTTCAAGTAAAAATCTCCAACCGGCTTGAAAATCATCTGAATCGCGGCGGCTTCTTCCTTTTCTTTTAATTTGGAAAAAACGTTGAGCAAAACTTTCATCGGATCACTGCCGAAAGTGTCATGCGTCCTAATGGTCCTGGCTGGAGCCTTTTCTTGATCCAGATAGACTCCTTTGGAGGAGCCTTTCTCGTTAAAAATATTAAAGTCGTCTTTTTGTTCCCTGATCATCGCGTCCGGAAAAACAGAGATTAGTTGTTTTTCAAACAAATCTATCTTGGGATCCGGAACAGAAACATAAAAGATAAACTCCCGACTACCGATGGCGTTGGCGATTTCAATAGTTAAATACTCTTCCTCGTCAGAATCGGCGACAGATAACATGCCGAGATAGAACTGTTCCATCAATTCAAAAAACTTTTTGAGGTCAAAATCTTCTTTTTGACGACTATAGCCAAGCGACACTTCAAACAATGTACGATTAAGAGCTTTGTTTAGCGACATCTTTGTCTCTAGGCCGGTCACCTTATATCCTTCTTTCAAATATTGCACGAGAAATCGGTGGAAATCGTCGGTCAGGTGCGGATCTCTTAATCTCTGAATGATATCAAGGGCATTTATAATTCCTTTCTCATAGACAATAGAGATCAGTTCGGACATTTTGGCGTCGTGCTCTTCCGGCTTTAGACGTAAGACGATCTCTTCCCTGAATTTCTCGGGAATAACAGAGCTCTTGTCAAAAACTTGCTCCGGATTCTGTTTTGAATATTCATCTAACGCGTCACGGATAATAGCTTCTCGATCGGGAATTTGCTCGCCTTGAAGACCAGCTCTCTCTCGTCCCGCGATTTTTTCTCGCAAATAAGAAAGCTCTTCCCGCGGTGATGATACTTTTTTCTCAAGATTAAAACTTTCCATTATGATATTGAAAGATACACTATAAAGGTAATTATACCCAATTTATGGCTTTTTAAAAAAGCCTCTTGGATGAATGGGCCCGCGCGTGAACGCTATAATTGGCCGGAATCACCTCAAATCGCCATTCCAGTTGCGCCGTAAAAACTTCGTGATAACATATTTGGTACTCCCGAATATGACTTGGGTATGGTTTATTCGGGTACCGTTTATTAAATTGGTCTAAATTTAAGTATAGAAAATGCCTAAAAAAGTAAAAAAGGACGAGGAGGTGAAAGATGAAGCGATGGTTGATAGTGGCGCTGAGTCTGAAGCAGATACCTCGGAATCGGCGGAAGAATCGGACTCTTGGGTAGAAGAAGACGAGGATGACGACGCTTCATTTGATGAATAAGTGATAGAGAAATTAGGATATCCTAAAACTTCATAAAATCCGCCCTTAACCGGCGGATTTTATGTTAAGAAAATAAAGCGACACCGACAAACCTCCGAATATTGCGTCAGCGGCAAAATTGTGGTAAATTGACGTTTACCGTTGCTTTAAAGCAACATTTTTTAATAAGAAAAGAAAGTTGGTAAGACAAATCAAAATCAGAATAAACGAGCAAATACGCGCGAAAGAACTGCGCGTCATCGGCCCGCTCGGTGAAAACGTTGGGGTAATATCTCTAACTGAAGCCTTGGGAAAAGCCAAAGAAGCGGGGCTTGATTTGATAGAGATATCGGGTAGCGCCATTCCGCCAGTTGCAAAGATCTCGGACTATGGTAAATTCTTGTACGAGCAAAAGAAGAAACAGAAAAGCGCCAGAGCCAAGTCTCACAGTGTAGAGGTCAAATCTGTCCAAATTAAGATAGGCACGGATGAAAATGATCTTGGAATCAAGGCCAAAAAAACTTCCGAGTGGTTAACGGAGGGGCACCGAGTCAAAGTTGAACTGTTTTTGCCGGGCAGAACCAAGTATATGGACGAAAACTTCTTGAAAGAAAGACTAAAAAGATTATTGAAGCTGGTCGCCGTTGAATACAGAGAATCTGTCGCAGCCAGAAAAGATCCAAAAGGGTTGTCAATGATAATAGAGAAAAAATGAAAACAAATAAATCATATTCAAAGAGACTTAAGGTGACTAAAAAGGGCAAAATAATCGGCCGAAGACCGGGGCAGAATCACTTTAACGCCAAAGAAAGCCGGGCTCAACAAATGAACAAGAAACGAATGAAAGTATTTTTTATCACTAATAAACAAAAGGCGCGATTTCTGCCTAATAGATAAATCATGTCACGCGTAAAAAGAGGAACAATTTCCAATAAGAGAAGAAGAAATGTTTTAAAACAGGTTAAAGGTTTTCGTTTTGGCAGAAAGTCCAAAGAAAGAATGGCCAATACGGCCATTCGCAAGGCCGGTCAAACAGCTTTCCGCGACAGAAGAAATAAGAAAAGAAATTTCCGCGGGCTATGGAACACAAAGATTAATGCCGGTATTCGTCCCCTTGGCATTTCATACAGCAAATTCATCGGTCTCTTGAAAAAGAATAAAATTGAACTAAATCGAAAAGTCTTAGCTGAAATGGCCGAGAAAAATCCGGAGATTCTGGCAAAAATCGTTGAGAAGGTAAAATAGAAATATTTAAATTACTACTCCAATTCCACGATCTGTCCCTCGCGCGGATGGACCGCCTCAACATTTAAATTATCTCTTAGTCTCTGCGCCAAGAACATCGTCGCTTTAGGTTCACCCATTACCGTAAAAACTTTTTTAAGTGTCGGCGCGGACTTTGAAACGAAATCCACCAGGCCGTCAGAATCTTTGTGTGAGGAATACCCAGAAACAGTAAAAATCTGAGCTTTGACCGGCACCCTTTCGCCCTCAATTTTAACCTCGCGAGAGCCCTCTTCAATGGCGCGACCGATCGTCCCTAACGCCTGAAAACCAATAAATAAAATGGCGTTTTTTGGATCGGGCAGATATTCTTTTTCGTGCCAAATTATTCTCCCGCCCGAACTCATGCCGGAACTGGCGATGATGACTTTCGGTCCGGGAACTTTATAAATTTGCTTGGATTCAAGTTTGGAATAGGTTCGAATCAATTTTGGAAAATCAAAAATGTCGTCTCCAGCTAATATTCTGGCCTGGACTTTTTCGTTAAAGTTTTTGAATTGTTTAGCATATATATCAGTCAATCTAATTCCCAGGGGCGAATCAAAAAATACCGGCACTTGAGGAATTTCTCCGCCCTCAATAAGGTGATTCATCTCATGCAAAAGAACTTGGGTTTTTTCCAAAGAAAAAACCGGTATTAATAAAGTGCCCTTTCTTTGGATTATAGTGGTCAAAACCTCTTTTAATTTTGACAATCTCAAATCTTTGCTCTCGTGATTGCGATCTCCATAAGTGCTTTCCATGATCAGATAGTTCGCGTCAGTAATATCCTCGGTATCTTTCATAAGAGGTGTCGGTGTATTGCCCAAATCACCGGTAAAGACAATTTTATTGCCACTTTCGCGTTCGGTGAGACAGATCATGGCAGAACCAAGAATGTGGCCAGCATCTTTCAAAATAACGGAGAAGTCGTCATTCAATTTCATCTCCGTGTGATAATTCAGGGTTTCCCAAATTGACAAAGCGCCTTCAACATCTTTTTTCTCATAAAGCGGAACCAGATTGTTTTTTCTGGACTCTTCTTCATTTATTGAAGCGGCGTCATCAAGCATGACCGCGGAGATTTCTCTAGTCGTCGGAGTAGAGATTATCTTTCCCGAGAAACCGTCTTTCACCAATTTAGGAACGCGCCCAATGTGATCAATATGCGCGTGAGTAATAAAAAGATAATCAATGTCTTTTGGATCATATGGAAAAGGGCGGCGATTAGGATCATTTTCCGACTCAAAGCGTTGCCCCTGTGTCAGACCACAATCCACTAAAATGCGCACATCGGAATTTTCCAGCAAAAAGTTAGCCCCGGTTACCGTCCCGGTTCCACTATAAAAATGCAACTTCAGTTTCTTATCCATATTCTATTAACCGCAAAAAGATACGCGACGATCGCCCCGACAGTGTCCATGACCAAGTCAAGAATGGTATCCCCCAAATCGTTCAAAACGCTAGATAAGCCGGCGAATAGTTCCCATAATTCCCAAAACAGGCCGATAATCAAAACAAAGCTTACGGTTATACTAAAAATAACTACCCGATTAGTCTGGGGCAAGTGGATTTTGCCACTAGTAAAAAAAGCAAACAAGGCGATGAGCCCCATCAAAAGCCCTCCGAAAAAATGCATTGGAATATCAAACCAATCAATAGACCAGTACAGCGAATTCAGACTGGCGTAATAGTGCGCGACAGCAATCACCACTGACAAGAAAACAATTTCTTTGAAAAGCCATTTCCGATAAAGCATTGAACTGAATTATAACAAAAATACCAACGACGGGTATCGTTGATATTTTTGATGAGGGCCAAGTAATGAGACCCTAGCTTGTAATCAAGTTGGTGCCCGCAACAATATACCACGGTACATTGCGATATTGGGCTCCATTAGGATCCATAATCTAGAAGTCATTACATGACCCCGTATTGATTATACTCCCGCGTGATAACTCGTCCAAATCTTAACTTTATCAAAAGTTTATTCTAGAATTCCGTCAAGGTTAACGTCGTATAGTATCTGCTCTTGAACCAGACGATAATTAACGATTTCTTTTTTATCAAACCACAGTTCAATTTCCTTTTGGGCGTCGGCAACGGAACTGGAGGCGTGAAGAAGATTACGAACTCCGCGACCGGAAATATCAGCAATCATGTAAGAATCCAAAACGAAATCTCCCCGAATTGTCCCCACATCAGAAGTCAGTGGCTCCGTGCCGCCGACCAGTTTTCGTACTATTTCAACCGCGTGACCTCCTTGCCAAACCATAGCCACAACTGGACCAAAAGTCATATAGTGAACTAAAATTCCCAAAATCCTTTTGCCAGCACTGATTGGATCAGTATCTATGGGCTTATGTCCTTTGCTTTTGTAAGAGTCAATCGTCTTTTGCCCGACTTTTTCAATCCACTCCGGATCCAAAGTGTAGTGTTTCTCAACGTGCTTTTTGTCCGGCACAAGCATCTTCATGGCCACCAACTTAAGGCCGATTCTTTCAAGCCGATGAATTATTTCCCCTATTAAAGTTCGCTGTATCCCATCTGGTTTAATAATCACTAGTGTCTGTTCTCTTCTCATGTTGTCTTATTTTATAAATTAATTCTCGGTTAAAATAATCGGCCCCTCTTCCGTAACGGCGATGGTGTGCTCAAATTGGGCCGCCAGCGAACCGTCGCGAGTCTTATACGTGTGGCCATCTCTGGCCAACATAATATCGCCGCGCCCCAAACAAAGCATCGGCTCAATGGCGATAACCAGGCCATTTTCAATTTTTTCTCCCTGACCGGGACGACCAGAGTTCGGAACGTATGGAGCTTCATGAACGGCATATCCAACACCGTGTCCGGTCAATTCTTTGGCCACGGATAGGCCGGCCCGTTTCGCGACTTTTTCCACTGCGGCACCAACATCGCCGATATGCCCACCGACCCGGCACTGTTTAATGGCCGTATTTAAAGCTTCCTTTGTTCTGGAGACTAATTCTCGAACTTCTTTCGGCGCGTCGCCGACAATAACCGTCGTGGCACTATCCACGAACAAACCATCATCAACCAGGCCGATATCAACCTTGACCACGTCACCGGTTTTTATTTCTTTTTCTGATTCGTTCGGAATGCCGTGAACTATTTCATCATTGATAGAAAGACAAATGCTTGCCGGAAATGGGCGCCGAACGCCGGTTGGTTTGTAATTTAAAAAAGATGGGCGGCACCCCATCTTGATAATCATCTGATGCGCAAAGTTGTTTAAATCAAAAGATTTAACGCCGGGTTTAACCAGCTTAGCTGTTTCTTTCAAGACTTTCGCGAGCTTTCTGCCGGCGATTCGGAGCTTAGCAATTTCTTCTTTGGTCTTGAGTTTAATCATAAGGGCGAGACGCGCTAATTTCGGTGGGATTTATTTTAAATCAAGAGATTTCATAATATCTTCGTGGACATCTTCTATTGATTGCTCGCCGTTGATATCGTGAAAGACGACGTTCTCTTTGGATTTGTAATGCTCAAGAACCGGTGTAACAGACTCTTCAAACCATTTCATTCGGCGATTTATATCTTCAGAGGCCTTATCATCGTGGCGACCGCGCTTCTCTAACTTATCAACGGCCCATTCTTTGGAAACATTCAAATAGACCAGGTGAACGCGGCCTCTTTTTAGAAAATCCAACGCCGAGTCCAAAACCTTGGCTTCATTTATTCTTCTGGCCACTCCGTCCAAAATCAAATGCTGATCCGGCTTCATATTTTTAACAATTTCATCCGCCCACATCAAAATAGCCAAAAACTCCGGCTGTAACCCTCCGGAATCGCCGACGGCTCGAGCCAGATCATTCACATAGCCGTCGCTTTTAATGAAAGACCGAAAACGCGCACCAGTTTCTAAACAAAAAATTTCTCCCTGATCGTTGGCTTTCAGGAAACTTACCAGCTTTTCAATTTGAGTTCCCTTTCCACAACCGGATCGTCCGATAAATATAACAGTCAATAAATTCATGCGATTAATCCTAACACGAAACGGAATAATTTCTAGGCATTAATATTCGCGAAGAGAAATTTGAGAATCAACCTTCTTGATAAGGTCAATAACGACGGAGACAACGATCAAAAGAGCCGTTCCGCCGATGGTCAAAGAGGTTATGCCCGTCAGACTTTGGACGGCGATCGGTAAGACGGCGATTATTCCCAAAAACAACGCACCGAACAATGTCGTCCTGGTTAAAATGTGGCCGAGATGAATAGAAGTTGATTCTCCGGGCCTAACTCCTGGAATAAAAGCGCCGGATCTTTGTAAATTTTTAGATATTGAATCTGGATCAAAAGTAACGGCAGTGTAAAAATAAGTAAACAAGAAAACCAAAATAAAGTAAACGATGCCGTAGAACAGCTGATTGGAAAGAAAATTATTAATGGCAACGGCGATAGTTTGAATGACGGCGTTATTGATAGTGCTTAGCAAATTAGTTATCATCTGTGGCAAAAGCAAAATTGATAACGCGAAGATTATCGGCATAACTCCGGCCATATTCATTCTTAGAGGAATATAAGTTGAAACGCCTCCGTATTGCTTGTTTCCACGAACTTGTTTGGCATAGGTCACCGGAACCGGCCTCTCCGCTTCGGTGATGACAACCACGCCCATGATGATGACAACCGCCGTCACGGCAAAGGCGATATAAGTCGGGATTTGCGCCAAATCATAACCAACTAAAACTTGGCTGATGCCAGAAGGCAATCTGGCGACGATACCGGAGAAGATTATCAAAGAAACGCCGTTGCCAATGCCGAACTCAGAAATCAGTTCGCCGATCCACATCAGCATCACCGAACCGGCGGAAATGGCGATAATGTTCGTGATCAACTGCAAACTAGTCAAACTTGCCACCACCCCTCTCTGTTGCAACAAAAGCAAGAAACCAAAGGCTTGGACGACAGCGATCGGCAATGTCAATAATCTGGAATATTGGCTGAATCTTCGGCGGCCGGCCTCGCCCTCTTCGGCATATAAAGCCTTCAACTTTTCGGACATCATCGTCAAAAGTTGCAGAACGATGGAAGCGGTAATGTACGGTCCGACACCCAGCATCACGACGGATAAACCGGACAACCCGCCTCCGGAGAAAATGTTCAAGAGACCGAAAAACTGGTTACTTTCAAAAAATCTATTTAAAGCGGACTGGTCCACGCCCGGAATTGGGATGTTAGCGAATAATCTAAAAGCAATCAGGGCGCCCAAGATGAAAAAGATCTTCTTGGACAGATTTCTATCTTTAAAAATCAATTTAATCTTGTTGGTAAACTCCCTGATCATGAATTATTTTTTCTTTGAAACTTCCTTATCCGGAACAACCTTAGTGTTTTTATCGGCGTTTTTAAGAGATTTACGAGCGGTTTTGGTCATAGACACTCCGACAAAGATAACTTCCTTTTTGAGATCGCCGGCGACAATTTTCACCGGAGGAAACTTTCCGGATATTTTTCTAATCAAATCCTTTTCAAATAAAGTTTTGGCCGAAACAATTTCGCCGGATTTATAGGCGGCTTCTACCTGCGACAGCGAAACCGCCTGAGCTGGAATCTCTATGGAAGTATTGTAATTTCTTCCGTGACCGCGCAATTTAGGCAGTTTTTTTATAATATCTCTGATCTCCGGATATAGTTTCCTGCCAGCTCGAGCTTTTTGGCCTTTTGTACCACGGCCAGAAGTCTTTCCTCTCTTACCTCCTCGTCCAATAAGACGCGGCTTTTTGAGTTCGGTATTTCTTTTTAATTGATGAATCTTCATGTTATTTATCTTTAGCCGCTGTTTCGTCTAACCCGCTTTTTGATTTAGCCGATTCTCCTCCTATTGTGGCTGTCTTTTCTAGCAGGGAAAGAGCCTTAATCGTGGCTCGAGCAATATTCAATTTGTTCTTGCTGCCCGACAAGATCTTGCCGTTTAGATCATTCAATCCGCCAAGCTCAATAATATCTCTCATCGAGCTACCAGCGATGACCCCGCGCTTTGGGGCCGGCATAATAACAATTCTGGCGCTACTGAATTTGGCCACAACCTCGTGCGGGATAGACATCGATTTAGTTGTCTTTACAATAATAGCGTTTTTCTGAGCGTCTTTTACCGCCTTGTCTATGGCCAGAGAAGTATCGCCAGCCTTGCCCGTGCCCACTCCGATTTTTCCTTTTTTATTACCTATAACTATGGCGACGCTAAAACTAAAACGGCGACCACCAGATGAAACTCTCGTGACTCGGCGAATGTCAATTATCTTTTGGTCAAATTCTGACTTTTGTCTTGGTGCACGTCTTGAAACTCGGCGGTTTTTTCTGAGATCTTTTTTCTGATCAATGGGATTGAAGTCTTTTCCACCAACAGTTCGCGCGGCGTTACTCTGGACGACCGGTCCAGCAGAGCTCTTAGCGGCAACCTGTTCTTTCTTTGGTGTCTCAACTTGAACTGGCGCCGAATCTTTAGGCGTATTATTTATTTCTTGTTTTATTGTATCTTGTCCGTCCGTCATATATTAAAATTTAAGACCCGCTTCACGAGCCGCGTCGGCAAAAACCTTGATATTGCCGATGTACTTAAATCCCCCGCGATCAAAAACAACTTTATCAAGTTTCTTGGCTTTTGCTAACTCGGCTATTTTTTGAGCCGCGGAGACAGCTCGATCTCTCAAGGTTTTGCCCTTAAACTCTCTGGTCCAAACATAAGCAAGTGTTTCGCCTTTCTCGTCATCAATGAGTTGAGCAATCATGTTACTGTTGGATTTAGAAATCGCCAAACGAGGTTTCTGGGCGGTTCCAGAGATTTTCGCTCTAATCCGTAGGTGTCGTCTTATTCTTTTTGCAGTCTTTCTTTCGCTCATATGTTTTAGACAGTTTTCTTGCCTTGTTTTCTTCTAATGACTTCGCCGCCATAACGAATCCCCTTGCCCAGATACGGTTCCGGTTTTTTTGTGGCGCGAATATTCGCCGCGAATTGACCGACCAACTCCTTATCAATTCCTTTAACGGAAATATTCTCTCCCTCTACTGTAACTTTTATGCCTTTTGGAATCTCCATTTCAATCGGGTGAGATAATCCGACACTAAACACAAGTTTCTGTCCGCGAACCTCAATCCGATAGCCAACGCCTTCAATGATAAGTTTTTTCTCAAATTCCTTGTTGACTCCTTCCATCATGTTTTGGATAAGAGAACTGTATGTGCCCCAAAGAGCGTCCGTTTCTAGCGTCTTCTTATTCTGAGTCAAAATCACTTGGCCATTTTCAACTTTGATGCCGATATCTCTATTAAATCTTAATTGAAGTTGTCCCAACGGACCTTTGACAGTAACCAGGTCGTCCGCGACAGTAACTTCTGTCTTATCTTTTATGGCTATTGGTTTTTTACCGAGTCGTGACATATTAATTTTTTACCAGATTTCAAACAAAACCTCGCCGCCAACGCCTTTTTTCTTCGCTTCCGCGCCACTGATAACGCCCAACGGAGTCGTAACAACTGACGCTCCGTAACCTCTTCGAACCGGCTGAATATAATTTTTACCACGATAAATTCTCTTTGAGGTTCTGGAAATTCTTTTAACATCACTGATAACTGGCTCTCCATTTTCATACTTCAGATTGATCACAACATTCTTTCGCGCCCCGTCCTTAACGACAGAAAAATCATTTATGAATTTTTCTTTCTTTAAAACTTCCAAAATAGATTCAATCATTTCAGAAGAAGGCACAACGGCCGTCTCCTTCTTTGCTACTGAAGCCGTTTTTAAACAGTTTATTAGGTTGGAAATGCGGTCGTTTACCATGAAGATTTCTTAATGCCAGGAATTTCCCCTTCGTTAGCTAGTTCTCGGAAACAGATTCGGCAGAGGCCAAAATCGCGCATAAAAGCTCGACGGCGCCCACAACGAAAACAACGACGGATCACCCGGCTCTTGAATTTTGGTGTTCTTTTTGCTTTTGCAATTGATGATGTTTTCGCCATAAAACTCGCTAAAACCTTGGTTAATCTAAGGTTCGCCTATACTAACAAGCGACCAAACCAGTGTCAATCATTGTTTTTTGAAGGGCAAACCAACATATTCCAAGAGTGCCACCGTCTGCTCTTTCTCTCTTGAAGAAGTGACGATTGTCACCGACATACCGAAGACGTTCTTCAATTCCTCATCGGCAATTTCCGGAAAGATTGTGCTTTCCTTGATGCCGAAAGAGTAATTACCCATCTCGTCAACCCCGTCCGGAGACAAACCCCTAAAGTCTCTGGTTCTTGGTAACGCAATGTGAATTAATTTATCCAAGAAAGCCGCGGCCATTTTACCCCTAAGGGTCACTCGATAACCGACCAGGTCGCCTTCCCGAACTTTAAATTGAGAAATGGATTTTTTGGCCAATTGTTGCGATGGTTTTTGTCCGGTTATCAGCGCCAATCTCTCTGGAATAAGTTCAACCTTTTTCTTGTCAATAGTAGAACCAACGCCAGTAGACACGATAACCTTTTCTATTCTCGGCGCCTGTGAAATATTTTTGTAACCGAATTTAGAACCCAGCGCCTCAAATACCTTTTTTTGTTTTTCTGAAATGCTCTTGAACATAAATTTATATTTTTTGACCAGACTTTCTGGAAATTCTGACTTTTTTACCACCTTCTAACTTATATCCGACCCGCACCGGCTTATTTTTGGAGTCAACCAGCGCCACATTTGAAACATGAACCGGTGATGGAACATTAACGATTTCTCCCTTTTTACCCTCTTGGCGTGGGCGGACGTGTCGTTTAACCAGATTTAAACCTTCTACAATAACCTTGGATTCTTTAGTCAAAACGCGGACAACTTTTCCTTTTTTGCCCTTATCCTTTCCGGTTAACAATATTATGTTGTCGTCTTTGTGTATTTTCATATAAAAACTAAATAACTTCTGGGGCCATTCCAATAATTGTCTGAAAGCCTTCTTCTGATAACTCTCTCGGAATCGGACCGAAAATTCTGTTGGCAATTGGTTCTTTTGTTCCTTTACCCAGAAGAACAACGGCGTTTTCGTCAAATCTGATGTATGATCCGTCTTTTCTTCGGAATGGTTTTGACTGTCTGATTACGACGGCGTGTAGTACATCTTTTTTCTTGACTTGTTTACGCGGCTCGGCTTTTTGAACCGAAATGACGACGATTTCACCGATTTCGGCGTATCTTTTCGCAGCAGCACCAAGAACTTTGAAAACACGTCCAATTTTGGCGCCGGAATTATCTGCTATGATAACGATTGATCGTGGTTGAATCATAAATTTATTCTTTATCTTCAGTCATTTCTGCTGTTTTGGCCTTGGCAACAACAGATAATAATCTGAATCTTTTATCTTTAGAAATCGGGCGGCATTCAATAATCTCCACTTTGTCGCCCAAGCCGACGGTATTTCCAACATCATGAACTTTGTAGCGCTTTCTGGCGTTAATATATTTTTGATATTTAGAATGTTTGTAGTAACGGCTGACTTCCACCACCGCGGTGTCCTTCATCTTTACAGATCGAACGATTCCGGAAAGAACTTTTCCTTTCTGAACCTTATTATTTTGTTTGATTTCTTTATTCATGATCGGCTATTTATTTCTGTCAAAATTTGGGCAATCTGTTTTCTAAGCAGTCGGCTGGCTCGGACATTCTTTTTGCCACTGCCGGAAATGTTAAATCTGAATTTGCGTAAATCCTCTCTAGCATCAGCGAGGGCTTTGTTTAATTCTTTAAGTGATTTAACTTTTAAGTCTTTTGACATAAATTGATTTTATCTTCTGGTCACAACTTTTGTTTTGAGAGGCAATTTGGTTCCGGCCTTGCGCAAAGCTTCTCGAGCAGCGAAATCAGTCACACCGTCAACTTCAAAAATAACTCGACCCGGGCGCACTTCAATTTCGTATCCCTGTAAGTCTCCTTTGCCCTTACCCATTTTTACTTCCGCCGGCTTCCTTGTGAAAGGTCGGTCAGGAAAGATTCTCACCCAAGCCCGGCCGGTTTTACCAAGATGATGAGACATGGCTCGACGAGCCGCCTCAATTTGATTTGATTTGATCCTGGCCGGACTGATTGATTTTAATCCGTGTGAACCGAAGCTTACTTCCGTGCCACGAGTTTCTGGGCGCAACATTTTTTCCGGATGTTTCCGGCCGGTTTGCCATTTTCTATATTTAACTTTTTTTGGAAATAGTGTCATATATATTATTTCTTCTCTTTCTCAAAAATTTCTCCTCTATAAATCCAGACTTTTATGCCCAAATCTCCCTGCGGAATAGTCGCTCTTTCGCGAGCAAAATCAATATCAGCACGAAAAGTTTGAAGAGGCACCCGGCCCTTTCTAAGCTCTTCAGTTCTGGCCATATCGGCCCCGTTAAGACGACCGGCCAATCTTACTCGAACGCCTTTAACGTCACGATTGGCCATGACTTTCTCAACTGTTTGTTTCAGAACTCGGCGGAAAGGCATTCTTTTCTCCAACGCCTCAACGACCTGTTGAGCGACAATTCGAGCATCACTTTCCGGAGATCGAACTTCCTCAATTTCAAGCTTTAGCTCAACCCCCTCTTTATTGAGATCATTCTCCGCCATGAATTTAGTAACATCCGTTCGCAGTCTTTCTGTGCCTTCGCCATTTCGGCCGATAATAAGACCCGGTCGAGCGGTCTTTATAACCACTCTAATGGCTTTTTGGCTGCGCTCAATCTCAACGAGAGAGACGTGCATGCCTCGCAGTTTTTTAGTGATAAAACTCCTGATCAGCGTGTCGCCCTTCAGATAATCGCGGAACTTTTTGCCAGATCCAAACCAGCGAGATTTCCATTCCCGAATTATGCCTAATCTATGTGAATATGGGTGAACCGTGTGTGACATGTTTATTTCTTATTTTCTATTTTTTTACCTTTGGCGACCGGCGCAGCTTTAACATCCAAAACAATTCTGATGTGGCTCGATCTTTTCTTGATCGGAGCACCGCTACCTCGAGCTCGCGGCATCATTCGATGAAAAGTTATTCCGTCATCAACTCGGATTTCTTTAATATATAAATCTTCAACTTTATTCAGTCCGTGATTATGCGAAGCGTTAGCGACAGCTGACCGCAAAAGTTTCTGTATCGGTAAGGCCGATCTCTTATCAACAAAAGTCAACATATCTATGGCCTCCACGACTTTTTTACCCCTAATCACGTCCGCCACCATTCGGACTTTTTTTGGAGATTGTCTATGATTTTTTAACTCGGCGGTGGCCATATCTGTTTAATTATTTTTTAGCGTCTGGAGCTTTAGCTTCAACCGGTTTAGCAGCTTTGGCAGCTGAAATTTCGGCTTCTCGTTTGGCTTGTTCAAGCTCTTTTTGCATTTTACCTCCGTGTCGGGTGAACTTCTTCGTAAAAGAAAATTCGCCGAGTCGGTGTCCAACCATTTCCTCGGCGACTAATACATCCGTAAAAGACTTTCCATTGTGCACAGCGAAGGTAAATCCAACCATTTCCGGTGATATTTGACTTCGGCGCGCCCAAGTCTTAATAGGACCAGCTTGAACTGGCTTTTTACCGGCGATTTTTTTCAAAAGTTTTTCGTCCACGTAAGGACCTTTTTTAAGTGATCTTGTCATAAAAATTAAGACGACCGCAAAATCCACCAAATTGGCCGTGAGACTATCATCGCCTCAAGCGTTCAGTGTCTTTCTCCTCAAAAACACATCAATTTGCAGTAAGCAACATACTAGCAAAGCACAGAAAATAGTCAAGGATTAAAAGGCGGGTTTGGTTCGACGAAAATTTAGATAAAGATTAGATAAAGAAAAGGCCGCGGTAGCGAATTTAATCTGGTAAAAACAATGTCGGGGGAGATTGTATAAATCACCAAAACATTGACATATTTTAAAGGCGTGATATCATCACCAATAATTCGCCACGAGAGCGAAGTGCACATTAAACACAGGAAGGAAGGTGGAGAGATGGCACAGAAGAAAAAATCGGATAAGGCACGGATACGAGAGCTGTTGGCCAAGAACGCGCGGCTCGAGGAAGAGTTGAAAAAGCAAGACCAGTCCTTCGCCATTTTGCGGGAGGATTTGTCCACGGAACGCGAAGGGGGCCGTGATTCCAAGATCATGTTGGTCAGTGCCAACAACAGGATCAAGGAGCTCGAGCTTAAGCTCGCGCGAGCGGAAGCAGTCAGGGACGAATTCCGCGAAATGATCGACTCGCGCCTTCCCAACTGAAGAACCTTCTGACCCCGACCCATCGCCAGCGACACCCGTCGCTGGCTTTTATTTTACTTAGGAGTATTTCTCTTATTTTTCCTCTTTTCAACGATAAAGATATTGGAGTACTTTTTCGGTCGGCGAGTTTTGACGCCATAGGCCTGTCTGCCTTGTCGTGTTTTTGGGCCAAGTCTCAAAGAAATACCCTGTCGTCCCTCACCACCACCGTGTGGGTGATCAACCGGGTTCATGGCTGTACCACGAACAGTTGGGCGTACACCTCTTTTTCTATTCCTGCCAGCCTTACCGATATTCTGCAATCTGTAATCCGGATTTGAGACTTCTCCAACGGAAGCCCATGCGTTTCCGCTAATCTTTCGCACTTCGGCCGAAGGCATCCTTAAATGAGTCATGCCAGAATCTTGAGCGATAATCTGCGCGTAGTTTCCGGCTGAACGAGCCATGACGGCGCCTTTGCCAACTCTGCTTTCAACATTGTAGACAAAAGTACCGACTGGAATTTTAGAAAGAGGCAAGCGGTTGCCCGGTTTTATCGGCGCGTTTTCACTAACCATAATCGTGTCACCGACATTAACGCCACGAGGCAAAAGGATGTATCTCTTTTCTCCGTCAGCGTAGTTTATTAGACCAATAAAGCCCGATCTATTTGGATCATATTCAACAGAGGCAATTTTGGCCGGGATATCTTTTTTGTTATAGACAAAATCAATTTGACGGAAAAGTCTCTTAACCCCGCCGCCCTTGTGCGGAGTAGTCAAATTTCCGGCGGAACCGCGGCCGACGGCTCTTTTACGACCCCAAGTCAAAGATTTCTGAGGTTTGTTCGTAGTCAAAATCCCCTTAAACTCTATGGTAGACATTTGTCGACGACTCGGTGTTGTTGGTCTATACTTTTTCATAATATTTTCCTAAGTTTTATATAAATTCAATCTTATCTCCCTTTTTTAAGAAGACAAAAGCTTTTTTCCCGCCGGACTTTACGCCGGTTTTTCCTCTTTGGCCTCGAATCTGAACTCGTTTATCCGGAACTTGGGCAATAGTTACTTTAATAGGCGTAACTTTGTAAACTTTCTGAATGGCTGATTTTATTTGCGTCTTCGTGGTATTTTTAGCGACGTTAAAAATATAAGCGTTTGAAGATTCGGCCACAATCGCTGCTTTTTCACTAACGCGAGGACTTTTGACAATTTCTAAAACATTCAGCGCTTCTGAGCTCACGGGCGCCGGTCTGACAACTGGCGCTTTAGCGGCCTGTGATTTGGCGACCGGCGACTTGGCAGTCTGTGATTTGACGTCTGACGACTTGACTGACGCGCTCTTTTTATCAACCTCAACTTTCGGCACGCTTTCTTCTTTATTCTTTTTTCGGCTAAACCAGCTCATATTTTATTTTTTACCATTAACAACTCGTCCACCCAAAATTTTCAGAGCGGAATCGGGATTTTCAATAAGCAAATACTTATTATTCAAGAGGCCAATAACGTTTAGGCCCTTTATCGTCTCCAAACTGACATTTTTTAAGTTTCTGAAACTCTTTTCCACATCGGCGTTTTTCTCTGACAAGGCGATTATGACCGAAGAATTTTTCTTCTTGGCTAGATCAGAAAGATTTTTATTTTTGGCTAGAGCCAAAAGAATCTCCCGAGCGTTTTTAGTTTTGACCGACTCAAGTTTGAGCGAATCTATCAAAATTATTTCGCCGTCTTGAGCTTTCTGCGACAAAACCATGGCCAAAGCGCCAGCTTGAGCTTTTTTGTTTATCTTCCTGTTATAGTTCTTGTCTTTTCTGGGACCAAAAGTGATTCCGCCACCCGACCAAAGTGGTGAACGAATTGAGCCGTGACGAGCGCGGCCAAGACCCTTTTGTCGCCAAGGTTTTTTACCACCACCCGAGACTTCTGAACGGTCTTTGGTATGAGCTACGTTAGGGCGGGCATTGGACTTCATCGAGACAACAACTTGATGTAACAGATCCTTGTTCAACCTCACGCCAAAAATTTCTTTTGGAGCATCAATTTGTTTTGTCTCTTTTCCTTTTTTGTCAAAAATTGAAAGTTTCATGATTGTAAGATTAGCCTTGTATCTCAATTAAAGTGCCACGACGTCCAGGAACAGCACCTTTCACGTATATCTGATTAGTGCCCGGATCAACATGAAGCACTTGAACGTCATGAAGCGTCACTCTGTCGCCTCCCATCCGGCCGGCCATACGCATACCCTTAGAAACACGACCTCCGGCGCGACCTCGACCACCAATAGAACCAGGTTCTCGTTCGGAGTGTTTCTGACCGTGAGTTCTCGGTCCGCCGGAAAATCCATGTCTCTTCACCACGCCCTGAAAACCCTTACCCTTTGAGATTGAAGACAGTCGAACTTTATCGTCCGGAACAAAAGCCGTGGCATCTATTTTCGCACCGACCTTAATCTCTGGGCCCGGCGCGATTCTAAACTCTCTCAAGTATCGGAAGTTACCTAAATCTTTCAGGTGACCGGCCGCAGCTTTGTTAATATTATGGCTTTTCTTTTCACCAAAGCCGACTTGAACAGCCTCATAACCATCAACGGCTTGAGTTTTTATCTGAGTCACCACAACCGGCCCAGCATTAATAACCGTGGCTGGATATATTTTGCCATCAGCTCCGAATAACTGGGTCATTTTTTCTTTTGTTCCTAGAATTATTTTCATGCTGTTTCCCTCGTCCTTCCTCTAAAACCAAAACCGCAAGTCTCTAGAACATTACGGTTTTGGCGTACAGCGGGACGTTTGTCCTTGTACTTAAATCATTTTTACATCAATGTTCACGCCCGACGGTAAGCTCAAATTCGTTAAAGCTTCGATTAGCTTAGCATCAGGATTTAGAATGTCAACTAGACGTTTGTGGACCCTCATCTCAAATTGCTCTCGCGCATCCTTGTAGACGAACGCTGATCTGTTGACGGTATATTTCTTGATCTCGGTCGGCAATGGAATTGGCCCAGACACTGTGGCGCCAAATCGTAAAGCCGTGTCGACAATTTGTCTTATCGACGCATCAAGAATTTTACTTTCGTAAGCTCGGACCCGTATTCTAAGGCGAGCGTTACTTACCTCTGTTTGTTTTGCCTTCTTGGTAACCATATTTGAAGTTGATTATCTCTCCAAAAGCTAGTGGTTCCGTTTAGTTCTCCACAATTCAGTTTTTTCGATCCAATCCTCGTCTCCTTTTTCTGTCAATTTTCATTTGACAGAAAAAGACTGCGGGGGGATCTCAAAAACTAATTGTTGCGAACTAAACGGAATAACCTATCTTTGAAAAGAGCTTAATCGGCTAGGCGATAATCTTCGTTACCGCACCGGCGCCGACAGTTTTACCACCCTCGCGAATGGCAAATCTCTGCTTATCTTCAAGGGCCACTGGAGCAACCAATTTAACCGTGAAGGTCGCCGTGTCTCCAGGCATAACCATTTCAACACCCGCAGCCAAAGTGACGTCTCCCGTCACATCAGTCGTTCGGATGTAGAATTGTGGCTTGTAACCAGTAAAGAATGGTGTGTGTCGTCCACCTTCCTCTTTTTTCAAGACATACACTTCTGCTGTAAATTCCGTGTGAGGAGTCACTGAACCAGTAGCGGCCAAAACTTGTCCTCTGTGGACATCTTCTTTCTTCAATCCACGAAGAAGAATTCCGGCATTGTCTCCAGCAAGACCTTCTTGCAAAGACTTGTTAAACATTTCAATACCAGTGACAGTTGTCTTTTGCGTTGGCTTAATGCCGACGATTTCAACTTCCTGTCCGATTTTGACTTTTCCTCTTTCAATACGACCAGTAGCGACAGTTCCTCGTCCTTCAATTGAGAAAATGTCTTCAACCGGCATCAAGAAAGGCTTATCAAGATCTCGGACCGGAATAGGAATGTAACTATCCAAAGCATTCATTAATTCCATAATGCTTTTAGCATAAGAATCATCCATTGATTGAGCCTCGATGGCTTTTAGACCAGAACCCCGGATAACCGGAGTATTCTTTCCGTCAAAACCATTCTTCTCAAGTAATTCACGAACTTCTTCCTCAACTAGATCAACCAACTCTTTATCATCAACAAGATCAACCTTGTTCAAGAAGACAATAATTTTTGGAACACCCACTTGGCGAGCCAAGAGAACGTGTTCTCTCGTCTGTGGCATCACGCCGTCCGGCGCAGCGACCACAAGAATAGCGCCGTCCATTTGAGCGGCACCAGTAATCATGTTCTTAATGAAGTCGGCGTGCCCAGGACAGTCAACGTGCGCATAGTGGCGCGCGTCCGTCTCATATTCCATGTGTGAAATGGAAATGGTAATACCTCGGGCTTTTTCTTCCGGCGACTTGTCAATATCGTCAACCGATTTCTCCGTGGCATTTTTACCCGCCATTTTCAAGACGTGCAAAATACCAGAAGTCAAAGTCGTTTTACCATGGTCAACGTGACCGATGGTGCCGACGTTAACGTGCGGCTTTGTTCGATTAAAATCTGCCATAATAATTTATTTGTAATTAATACCTCCTAATAAAAAGATTATCTCTTACAAAAGCGCGAGAGCGGTCTTGTAAAAAATAGTCCCCACAATATGCGGCGCAAACAAAAAGCGCCCCTTTTGTGTAAGAATTATAGTAACAAAACGAGAAAGTGTGTCAATGGGTTAAGACTAAACAAACATAGAACCCCCAGAAACACTTCCTAGAGACGCGCGTTCCTCCCTCCAGCGAGCAGGGCCGTTACTCTCGGTCGACTTTGCGCAGCCTCACCTAAACACAAAAACTCCGGAGCTTTTGAGGTCCCCCGCAGTCTTTCTCTGTCAAATGAAAATTGACAGAGAAAGGAAACGAGGACTGGATCGAATAAAGCTCTGGAGTTTTTGTTTAGTCTTATTTAAGCTCCACCTTAGCACCAGCTTCTTCAAGTTTCTTCTTCAAGTCTTCGGCGTCGGCTTTCTTCAGACCGGTTTTGACATCGGCTGGAGCGGCCTCTACTAGATCTTTGGCCTCTTTCAGACCAAGACCAGCGGCTTCTTTTACGACTTTAATGACGGCGATTTTTTGCGCACCGGCTTCTTTTATGTGAACGGTAAATTCGGATTTTTCTTCTTCAGCGGCACCAGCGGCACCAGCGGCGGCTGGAGCGGCCACGGCCACAGCACTAACTCCGAATTTCTTTTCAAGCAACTTGACCAGTTCATTCAGATCCAGAACGCTCATCGTCTCAATAGATTCAACAATCTTCTTGAACTTCTCTGGAACGACGACTTCTTCGGTACTTGTTTTTTGTTCTTCTGACATATCGTTAAAGATTAATAAATAATTTTAAGCTGACTTTTTATCAGCAATCGCTTTGAGTGACATAACCAAGCCCTGAATAGGAGCATTAATTATGTTGACAAACATGCCCTTGAGAGTTTCGTAACCAGGAATCTTGGCAATTTCTTCCATCTCAGCTTTTGATAAAAATCTTTTTTCAAAAATACCGCCCAAAATAGAAACGGCATTTTTAAGATCTTTCTGAAAGGTGTAAACCTCTCCAGCCGGGATAGTTGGATCGTCTCCATAAACCAGAGCCAGCTCACCGACAAATTCCGGCGAATCGCCCCCGATCTTAGTCTTTGCTTCTTCCAAAGCCCTCTTTACCAAAGTTTTTTTGGCAACATACAGAGAGACCTTTTGATCACGAAATTTCTTTCGCATCTTCACGACCTCCGCTGAAGGAACTCCGTGGAAATTAACAAAGACGACGGATTCTTTGGCCACGATATCTTTCAACTTCTCAAGAATCTTTTTCTTTTGTTCTTTTGTTACAGCCATATTTTTATTTGGCCACTATTAATTAAGACCCTAATCTATTTCTCCGAAAACGCGCCTTCGCGTCTTCCAAAGAAAAAGACCACGCAAGGCCGTGGTCAATTTCTAATCTAATATAGTTCGCTGAAGATTTTCGGGTGAACTTTTCAGAGATCACCGGGAAAATCGTCGCGACCTGAAGAGGTCTTATGCCGACATTGCGACGGCGCCTCTCTTCTTCGGCCTTACAAAGACGAGTTTAACAAAGGCCGAGGAATTGTCAATAATTACTGTTTAATAATTACTGCTCAACAACGTTCGGATTCAAAATACAGCGCAGAACGGTACTAGTAACGGATTCCGGTTCCCCTCCCGGCTCGGCTGGTGCGCTGTCGGTGCAGACGATTCTATATTCATTTTGAGGATCCACCAACGCTTCAAAAGAATTTTCTCCGCCGGCAGTATAGTCAAACGCGCTTCCGACTACTTGGTCTGCGATATTTATAATCGTGCAGGACCCGTTTTGGCTACTATCTACTTCCCAACTGACAGTACACTGTTCGCCCGGGTTAACAATATTTGGCGATATGGCTGACGCGTCGTCAGGGATTAATAACAAATGATGCGGTTCGTAAGGAGGTTCTTCTGGATCATCGTCGTCACCATCATCTTTATTGGCCGAACATGAAACGTCTCCGCATTTCCAAGAATAAGTATCACCATCATCGCCCGGATTTTCCATTTCGCCATAAGCACACGCATCTTCTTCATCTAGCGGCCAGTCAGAATCAGAGAGAGTCTCGCCGGCGGCCGGACCGCATGCGTCTGAACTACCAACATATATACGCCATGTTGGATTATAGCTTGGAGTTGTAACCGTCAAATTCAAACCACGATCATTACACGTCTCATATTTACCTTGAATATTAGAGGTGCATTCGACACACGCCGTGCCATTTTGCGCCGTCCACTCAACACACATTTCCGGATAGAAGAGATCTTGGTCTATATGGACACTGATATCGGCATAACCAGACTCCAAACCGGTACACGTCCAATTTGGACTAGAGCCGCTACATGACACGACCTCCGGATTGCTGGACACTATCGTTGCTGTCTGTGATTCGTTAAGGAATTTAATCCAACCATCATGACCCCGGTCGCCGGAATGAAATGTCTGTGAAGATCCGCAGACTGGCGTATCCCATGCGCCGCCAGTTGCCGTAAAACTACATCCTCGGTTCCAATTTATTCCAACGGAGTCGCCATCGTCCAAATCAAAGCCGCCGTCGTCTCGGCTATCGCCTCCGGTCAGTGTCACGGTGTGCGTAAGATTTAAGTTTCCGTAAACAACCAACCTGTTTCCCGTAAAGGCTTTTTCTTTATAAGGAGTAGACTTCGTCTCGGTTTTTGTTCGGCCATCGCCAGAGACAACTTCCGCCGTGGCGCTTGATATGCCACTTTTGAGCGCGACCGCTCTTACAACAATATAAGCCAGAATTAGAACCAAGATAATCGCGATAATAGATAAGGCCTTTCTTGACCAAGAGTTCGCGTCGATTTTTCTTATGCGGACAAATATCAAGACAAGCACCAAAACTATCAGAACAACATAGATCAGTTCCAGATAATTAAAGGCCGCTGTCGCCGTTTCTTGGTCAAGTTGTCGGCAACTTTCACTACCGATTTCTTCGCAATCATAAACGGCTTCGTACTGATCAACAAGCTTGCCGCTTGAATCAAACAGCTCAGCTTTTAATTTCGCAAAGCTTATATTTTTGTTTGGCGAGAAATTCATGGCAACCGCGTCCATTTGGCTACTGATTTCTCCCGCGTATTCTCCGGAAGAAAAAACGCGATCGTTCTCGTCACTAACCGTCAAAACTATGCGGCCAGTGTCTGTCGCATATGAAGTCATGTGAAAGCAAGAGAAGGCCGTAGCTTCTTGGTCTTTTATGAGAGGAAAGACATTGAGAGCGGGATAATTGATCCTGGACTTGGCGACAAGCGATGAGACAACTCTGACGTTAACGATAGATGAGAGTCCAGCATTTGTCGCTTTAATTCTCAGATAGTACACCGGCTCGGAGACCTTTTCTATGGTGTACGACAAATTAACCGATCCATTTGCCGGAACGACAACTTTTTCGGAACGAGAATCTAATTTGTCAGAATCTCTCAAAGAGTCCCAATAATATAAATCATAAGTAACATCAAGAGAGATTTCTTTGTTAGACAAGTTTTTTAGGGGCTGACTAATTTCTACCGCGGAATCAGCCGGTACATCTGGCCACTCTCCAATATGTAGATATGTTTGGTCATTTACCTTGGTACTATTTCTATCCAAGACAAACGGCCTGACCGATGAGCCGGCAATTTCAAAATAAGATGTTCCTATTACGATCTCATTCGTAAAAGGAAGTCCTCCAAGGTTAAATCTTTTATCAACGGAGAAAAAGAAATCGGCTCGGTAATCACCCGCCCCAATTGTGCCGGGCGCCTGCCAAGAGAAAGAGATTGGTTGGCTTGCTGCATCGCTGATTGAGATGTCAGAAACCGCCATGAACTCATCAACGACGTCATGCCAAACCGTGTCTACTGTCGCGGAATTGGCATTGACCTTACTTATTCTGACAAAAACATTACCGTCAACAACGGGGTATAAATTTTCGTTTATAACGCTACCAACAAATTCTATGGACTCGCCGGGATTATAGACGGCTTTCTCTGGTCCGGCGCTAACTTGGACGCTCTGAAATCTGTATAGACCGTCGGAGAAACAATCGGTCAGTTCTAGACTGCCGGACATATCGTCCGCTCTGGCGGCCATCGGCAACATCGTCAGCACAAAAACTAACGACAAGATTTTTCTAAGATTCATATTAATATTTTAAAAAACTTATAATAATGTCTAATTATAAAACAAAAAACGGACAAGTGATACCCTTGTCCGATGTTTGTGGAGAACTTTTAGATGAAATTAGGCTCTGCCGGCCTTAATGCCCTCGGCGACATTACTAGGCACGATTTCATAGTGATCCGGCTCTATCGTGGCTTGTGCTCGTCCTTGAGTCATAGAACGAATAGTCGTGGTGTAACCAAACAATTCTGATAATGGGACTTTGGCGTGAATCGTCGTTAGGCCGTTTCCTCGGTCTTCCATTCCCTCAACTTGTCCTCGTTTCGAACTTAGGTTTCCTGTAACATCGCCAGTAAATTGTTCTGGGGTAATGACCTCGACTTTCATGATCGGTTCAAGCAAAACCGGTTTGGCTTTTTGAGCGGCTTCTTTGAAAGCCATTGAAGCGGCCAATTTGAACGCAATTTCTGAAGAGTCAACGTCGTGATAAGAACCATCGAAAAGCTCGACTGAAACATCTGTCATGCGGAATCCAGCAACAATACCTCGATCCATCGCTTCTTTAAATCCTTTTTCACAAGGAGAAATAAATTCTGCCGGAATAGCTCCTCCCTTGATGGCGTTGACGAATTCAAATCCAGGACTTCTCTTAATATTTTTTGGCAAATCTTCATCCTTAACAGTTTTATCCAAAGGACGAACTCGGATTTTAACGTGACCATATTGACCCTTACCTCCTGATTGCTTGATGTATTTGTGTTCTGCTTCTGCCTGACCAGTTATAGTTTCTCGATATGCCACCTGAGGTTTGCCAACATTTGCTGCAACATTAAATTCCCTTTTCATACGATCAACAATAATTTCTAGGTGCAATTCACCCATACCAGAAATTACCGTTTCGCCAGTTTCGGAATCGCTTGTGACTCTGAAAGTCGGATCCTCGTCGGACAATCTCTTTAGGGCCATGCCCATTTTCTCTTGATCGGCTTTTGTTTTCGGCTCAATCTTCATAGAAATAACTGGTTCAGCAAATTGAATTCGGTGCAATTCAATTGGGTGCGCCTCATCACACAAAGTATCAGAAGTCTTTGTATTTTTTAAACCAACCGCTGCCGCAATTTCTCCGGCGTAAACAGTTTGAACTTCTTCTCTTTCATTTGCGTGCATTCGCAAAACACGTCCAAGTCTTTCTTTGTCGCCAGTTGTAGAATTATAAATGTAAGAACCAGCAGAAACCGTTCCAGAATAAACTCTAAAATACGTCAGCTGACCGACGTAAGGATCAGTTTGTAATTTAAAAGCTAGCGCAGCAAAAGGTTCTTCATCGGAAGAAATCCTCTCAATTTCCTCACCGGTTTTTGGATCAATACCAGTTATCGGTGGAACATCAACGGGACTTGGGAGATAATCAACCACACCATCGAGAACAAGTTGCACACCAAGATTTTTTAAAGCTGAACCGGTAAAAACAGGAACAATTTTGTTGTCTATTGTTCCTCTTCTAAGTGCCGTTTTTAGTTCTGGAACAGTAATCTCTTTCCCCTCTAAGTACTTCTCAGTTAAGGTTTCATCGAGTTCGGAAATTTTTTCAATCAATTCATGATGATATTTTTCCGCGTCGGCCTTTAATTCCTCTGGGATTTCTTTTTCAACAACCTTGTTGCCCATTTCACCCTCAAAAGTGTAGAGTTTCATTTTCAATAGATCCACAACGCCATTGACATTTGACTCTGTGCCCCACGGAATTTGCATTCGCACGGCGTTTCTATTAAGACGCTTCAAAATAGACTGGTACGATTTTTCAAAATTGGCCCCAGTTCTATCTAGTTTATTGATGAAACAAATTCTCGGAACCTTGTATTTATCAGCCTGCCGCCAAACCGTTTCGGATTGTGGCTCAACACCGGCAACCCCATCAAAAACCACCACCCCACCGTCCAGAACTTTTAGAGAGCGCTCGACTTCAGCGGTGAAATCAACGTGGCCCGGGGTATCAATAATATTGAATCGAATTTTTTTAGAGGAGTCTTTGTTTTCTTCATAAGTTGGGGTCCAAAAACAAGTTGTGGCCGCCGCCGTAATAGTAATTCCGCGCTCTCGCTCCTGCTCCATCCAATCCATGATAGCTGTGCCTTCGTGAACTTCACCGATTTTGTGAGAAACGCCAGTATAAAACAAAACTCTTTCGGAAGTTGTAGTTTTTCCGGCGTCAATGTGGGCGATGATTCCAAAATTTCTTACTCTTTCTAGTGGATAGTCACGTGACATATTTCAATAAATTTCAAATAAAAAATTAATAAATTACCAAGCGAAATGCGCGAAGGCCTTGTTGGCCTCGGCCATTTTGTGAACATTTTCTCGCTTCTTGTAAGCCTCTCCTTCGTTTTTGCTAGCCAAGATTATTTCCTCGGCCAGTTTTATTCTCATTGGTTGGCCCTTTTTTGATCGTGCCGATTCCAAAATCCAAGACATGGCTAAAAATTGCCTTCTCTCCATGCGAACTTCTACGGGTACCTGATAGTTGGCACCACCGACTCGGCGAGAACGGACTTCCATCATCGGGGCAACATTTTTTAAAGCCAATTCAAAAGTTTCCATCGGGTCTTCCACTTTGGCTTTTTCTTTGACAAGATCCATGGCGTCGTAAAACACTTTTTGGGCCACGCTCTTTTTGCCATCGTGCATCAAATGATTTATGAACTTGGCGACTTTGACCGAATTATATTTGAGATCCGGCTTTACGACATTTCGTTTTCTTACTGGTTTACGCATAAATAGTTTTGAAATTATTCGGCCTTAGGTTTTTTCATGCCGTATTGACTGCGGCCTTTGCGACGAGTTTGAACTCCTTCGGCATCCAAAACACCTCGAACAATCGTGTATTTTAGGTTGACATCTTTCACGCGACCGCCACGAACTAAAACAACCGAGTGCTCCTGTAAATTATGTCCCATGCCCGGAATGTAGGCCGTGATCTCGGCGCCGTTTGTTAAACGCACACGCGCGATTTTTCTAATGGCAGAGTTCGGTTTTCTAGGAGTTTTTGTCGTAACTTTTGTGCAGACGCCTCTTTTAAATGGGGACATGTAATAAGTCGGCTTGTTTTCACGGGTATTGAAACCACGAGTTAAAACGACCGCTTTAGATTTTCTAGCGGTTTTTTTACGCTTTTTCTTTACCAATTGGTTAATTGTCGGCATAAGTGCAAAGTACTCTACTATATGAGAGCTTGGAATGCAAGGTGGACGAAGGGTGGTTTTGGATTAATTAAGCCCCGTAATCACTTGAGCCAAGAAATACACGGCTGGCAGAATTAGTTGCCAGATAAAAAAGGCAAGAAATAAAACAAGGAAAAGACCATATCGCTCAAAGACAGAACGGATTTTCAACACGTTTTCCATCGGCAAAAGAGTAAAAAGAATTTTTGAGCCGTCTAACGGCGGAATCGGTATTAAATTAAAAATCGCCAAAACCAAATTAATCAAAACAACGGAGACAGACAGCCGGACAAACATTATCGGCAAACCAAGGGGAAGCGCGAAACGCACCAACAAACCAAAGACAATGGCCAAAATAAAATTCGCCAACGGTCCGGCTAGAGCCACCATCAGTTCGCCCCATCTCTGATTTCTTAAATTATAAGGATTATACGGAACCGGCTTGGCCCAACCCAAAACAATTCCGGCATTCATCATAACGAAAACTAGAGGCAAGATAATAGAGCCGATGGGGTCAATATGTTTAATCGGATTAAGCGTAAGCCGACCGGCGTATTTAGCCGTGACATCGCCCAAATATAAGGCCGCGTAACCGTGAGAAACTTCATGGATCATCACGGATAAAATCAAGATGATAACGCTGAAAATAATTTGTCCGTCCATACGATATCAGTATTGCAAAATTGTATAGACATGATAGCATGACACGCACAAATCTAGAACATGGCAAAAGTTTGCGCGATCACAAAAAAATCATCTCTGGTCAGCGGGCGATATTCCAATCGTACGCGTGCTACTCAATTTAATCCCGGCGGCATGAAAAGGCGCTACGCCAACATGCAAAAGAAAAGAATTTTTGTGCCAGAACTCAACAAAAGCGTTAGCATAAATGTTTCAGCTAAGGGCTTAAAAACCATCACCAAACGGGGGGCTTACAAAGTTCTAAAAAAAGCTGGCCTTATCTAAATTTTACTTAACCCAAAGAGACTTCCCGTCTGTCTCGAATATAATTGAGCCAGAATCTATTGTTTGAAAAATCTTTATATTTTTATCAATTAACAAACTTACAGTTTCCACGTCCGGATGACCAAACTTGTTATCCAGACCTACGGAGATGACGGCATATTCAGGGTTGACCAGATCAAGAAAGCTCTGACTAGTTGAAGTTTTGGAACCGTGATGCCCGACTTTTAAAACATTAGCGCGCAAAAAGTCCGGATCAATCAGTCGAGAAATTAGTTCAGATTCAACCGAGGCCGACGCGTCACCCGTCAAAATAAAACTTTCGCTCCCAAAAACCAGGCGCACCACAATTGACGCGTCATTGTTGTCGCTGGCGGAATCGGCGTCCTCGGGCCACAAAACATCCAAAAAAATATTGCTCTCGCCGTCTAAAATTATCCTGTCGCCTGATTTCAAAAATATCCTGTCGGCCTTTTCTTTCTCGCTTAATTTTTCCAGCTCAAGATAGAGATCGGCGGCATCTTTTTTGTCGGAAGTCGCATATCTTTTCACTTGAAATCTTTTGAAGATTTCCGGGAATCCGCCGATATGATCTAGGTCTGAATGGCTAGAAATTATTAAATCAATTTCCCTGTCGTAAAACGGCAAAAGTTTTGAAAGCGGCCTTGTCACAGAACTGGTGGGCCCGCCGTCAATCAAAACCTGACGACCGCCGGGAGTTTCAATAAATATTGAATCTCCCTGACCGACATCAAGAAAGGCCACGGTCAAAAACTTTCTGGCACGTTCGTGGCGCAAGATCGAAAAGACAAATATGGCAAAGACCAGAAGGGTAACGAACAAAATAAAGGCCAGCAACCGCCGCCATGAATCTTTAGAGATCACGCCCGCATTAAAACGCCGAAAGATAAAATAAAAATTAAATCTATCTAAAACGAAAATTTATTTGCTATACTAGACGACAACAATCAAGATGATCAGTAAAATTCTAATTTACACAGACGGCGCTTCTCGCGGTAATCCCGGACCGGGCGGTTATGGAGCCATAATAATTGAAGGAAAAAACGTTGAGGAAATCGGCGATGGCGAAACCAAAACAACCAATAACCGAATGGAAATATCGGCGGCCTTAAACGCCATAAAGAAAACTCCAGTCGGTAGCAAAATCAGACTTTTCACCGATTCGGGATATTTGATAAACGGAATCACCAAGTGGGTGCACGGCTGGTTAAAAAACGGCTGGAAAACTTCAGACAAGAAAGACGTCCTAAACAAAGATTTGTGGCAGAAACTTTACAAAGTAGCCGTGGACAGAGAGATAGAATGGCTTCAAGTCAAAGGACACGCCGGGGTCTCGGGAAACAACCGCGCCGACGAAATCGCCACTGGTTTTGGCGACGGAGAGCGTGTTCTCTTATTTAAGGGCGATATCGGTAATTACAAAATAGACCTGTCCGAACCCGGGAAAGAAGCTTTGTCGGAAAACTCCGAACGAGAGAGGAAAAACGCCCGAGCTTATTCATATTTAAGTCTGATTGACGGAAAGTTGTCCAAACACACAAACTGGTCCGAGTGCGAAGCACGAGTCAAGGGAAAAGCTGGAGCAAAATTTCGTAAAACCATTTCCGCCGAAGATGAGCTGGAAATTCTTAGGAGCTGGGGCATCAAAAGATAGATAAATTCTTTCTAAAAAATCTGTTTCCCAAAAATAGTCACAACCCGCACAATTGAATCGTGGCGCGGTTTTTCATCCATTCAATCACGACCGGAGTAATAATCGGCGCAAGTGTTTTTAATTTCTCCAACCACCATACCTATATAATACCGCTGTATTTAGCGGTTTTTTTGATATTTTTGATTTGCCTATTGATTTGGGCACTATTTAAAAACAAAATCGCCGGCTTGGTTGCTTTGGCTTTTTTCTTTTCAACTTTGACCATCTGGTCCGGTGGAAAATCTTTTCATAAATCAGAAATAGCGGAGTTCGCCGGAGAAAAAATATCTCTGGTTGGAGAAATTGTCGGTGAAATAGACAAAAGAGAGTCTTACAGCCGCATCACCGTCAAAACAGAAATGATTGAGCACGATTCCGGCCGGAATTTTACTCAAGAAAAAGTAATAATTACCACCGGCCACTATCCGGAGCTTTTAACCGGCCAAAAAATTAAGAGTTTCGGCAAAATAAATCTGCCAGAGAATTTTCTGAATGAAAACGAAATAGAATTTGATTACATAAAATTCTTGGCGAAGGACGGTGTTTATTCACTGATGTATTATCCCAAAATAGAAATTCTGTCTAACGGCGAACTTAAATTTGAGAGATTAATCTTCAGCATAAAACAAAAATTTATAGAAAAAATTAATCAGATCCTCCCCTCTCCCGAAGCCGAATTGCTAGGCGGCATTCTACTGGGCGCCAAGAGATCGCTTGGCGCGGAATTAGAAAATAATTTCAGAAAAGTCGGGTTGGTTCATATCATCGTTTTGTCCGGATATAACGTCACAATTATCGCCGAGGCCATATTGAAATTCTTTAGTTTTTTACCAAGTTTTCTTTCCGCAATTATCGGCGCCAGTTCAATTATCGTATTCAGCGTTATGGTCGGATCCGGAGCGACAGTCATCAGATCAACCATTATGACTCTCCTGGCTTTAACTGCCAGAATTTCCGGCCGAACTTATTCAGTTAATCGCGCCCTGTTTCTGGCCGGTTCCGTCATGATCCTAATTAATCCGATGATCTTGTTTTACGACCCTTCTTTCCAGCTGTCTTTTACGGCAACTTTAGGATTAATCAATTTAAACAAATTCGTTCAGAAATTATTCGGGTTTATTCCCGAAAAATTCAACCTGCGCGAGATTACTACTTCAACTTTTTCAACCCAAATAGCGGTTTTGCCGTTACTTATGAAAATGACCGGTCAATTGTCGGTCGTCGCACCAATAGTTAACATCATCACTTTGCAATTTATCCCTCTGACCATGCTTCTTGGTTTTCTGGCCGCAGTTCTGGCTTTTTTAAACCAGACTTTGGGCATGTTTGTCGGATTCGCGCCTTATTTATTTCTGAAATATATATTGATTATCGTAAATTCCTTCGCCAAATTAGAATTTGCGACAATTAATTTATAATCGGGCCGGAATCAAGTCTCGGCAGCCCCCTATTTATAGGACATTCGGATCGCCGACTCCGAAATAAGCGCGCTGGCCGACTAAGACTTCCGTTCCGCCGACTAATAAATCTTCTTTGCCAGCCAGCAGTTCGTAGTCAAAATGTTCGTCTGTTTTAAAGATACTCGGCACATTATTTCCCTCGTGCGGTCGGGCGACATCAAAGATAAAAGTCTGCCCATCTTTATCTTTTAATACAATAAAGCTGTGACCTTCTTCCATCTCGCCGGCTTCATCAAACGAGCTGACCCCGCTGACATAAGCCGATTCAACGCCGATTTTTTGTAAAAGATATTGCGCCAACGCAGCTCTCTCGCCGCACATCGTCTTGCCCTTCATCTCCGACAGTTTCGGCACATTATCAACATACATTTTTGTCCTTTCCAAAGCATTAGTTCTTTTTATCTGATCTATTTCCAAGAGAGAAATAATTTTGTTTTGGATCTGATAACAAACAAAATGCAGATAAGGATCAAAATCTGAATTAAAACTTTCAATGTACTCACGATATTTGTCGTTATTTCCATTTGACTCAAAAAAATCTTTCATGCCCTCTTCCGTATAATTTCCGAGCTCATCCTCAAAACTTTCAAAATCCAGCTGCAATCTGCCGGTCAATTGCTCCGAGTAGAGACTCCCACCGACAGGAAGCTCTTGCCCGCCGAATAATTCATCCGCCCAGACGCCCCGAAAAAGCATCCTTATTTCTTCTGGCGCAGCTTCTTGTTTTTCAATTGGGAACCTTTCAAATTTCATGAAGATTTAGATGTTCATAATAAGTTTAGATGAGATAATAGAAACATTATACCTCTTAAATAGCACCTGCTTCAATGATTTTCAGCCGCAATTCAGAACGTCGGCCAAAATCAGATTTCTCCAAACTGGCGATCAGGTCAATCGTTTTGCCAGGAGCCATTCTCGAAAAAGTTTCGGAGTCAGATCCGAAAAATTTTATAGCCGAGACAGAACGACCTCTCCCCCCCCTGAGATGTAATCTAAGATGATTTTTGTCTTTACCAAAAAAGTCCACCTTATCAAGAACAACTCCTCTAAAAAGAAATTTTGGCTTCTCGTTTTGGACGCCAAAGGGCGCGAGTTTTTGCAAATCATTGTACAAATTCCAATTCACGTCCTCCAACCGTAATTCGCCGTCCACCAATATTTCATCAGACGAGGCGCCATCTTGAACTTTCTCATAAGCTTTTTCCAGTTCCGTCGGTAGATTATAAACGCCGTCGTCATAGACAATGAACCCGCCGGCCATCTTGTGACCACCAAATTCGCCGATAATTCCGGGAGAAACGGCGTTCATCATCTCAACCAGATTCACCGTACCATCCGATCGACAAGACCCCTTCAGATTTTCACCGCTTCCGCGGCCCCACAGAAATACGGGCCTTTTGTAAGTCTCAACCAGACTATTGGCCACCAGACCCAAGAGAGAGGGTTGCCAATCCGGGCTACCTTTAACTAAAATAGGCCGGGTAAAATTGTCGCCTAGCTCCTTTTTAATTTTTTTGACGATCGTCGCCACGGCGCTTTTGCGTTCCGCGTTGATTTTGTGGAGATGTTTTACCGTTTCTTCGGCCGAGACATCATCAGTGGCAGACAACATTTTGTAAGCGATCTCCGGCTCGTCCATTCTAGAGGCCGCATTTATCCTTGGCGCTACGGAAAACCCGACATCATCTTCTGTTATCTTATTCTGATCAATCTTGCACTCTTTCAATAGACGAATAAATCCTCTCCGTGGACTTTTTTTCATGACCATCAATCCGTATTTGGCCAACACGCGATTTTCTCCGATAAGCGGCACCATATCGGACAAAGTGGCCACTCCGACCAAATCAAGCAACCATTTTTCCCAGCCGTCACCGATGTCAAAATGGCCTTTCTGAATCAGGGCTTGGACAACTTTGAAAATCACTCCGGTGCCACACAGATTTTTGTCGGCATAAAGACAAGATTTTTGTTTCGGATTTACGATCGCCAGAGCTTTAGTCTGATGATTATTGGGATCGTGGTGATCGGTCACGATAACATCCAGGCCTCTTTCCGCCGCCAGAGCAATCGGGGCAACATCGCTGACGCCGCAATCAACAGTAATGACAAGTCTGGTTTTAAGATCGGCAATTTTTTCCACAGCGCCCTTATTTAAGCCAAAACCTTCCCTGTTGCGGTGCGGAAAGTAGACGAAATAATTATCAAATTTAATTTTCTTGAAAAAATCCGATAAAACCACCGCGCCGGGAATTCCGTCAGCGTCATAATCGCTGTAAATACAAATTTTTTCTTTCTCAGAAATCGCTCTAAGAATCCGCTCAACGGCGATCTCAATGTCTTTGAGTTTTAGAGGGTCGTTTAAGCCGTTCTCATAATCCAAATCAATAAAAGCTCCGGCGGCCTCATTGGTCTTTAGACCGCGATGATACAACAAATTAGCCAAAATATCAGAGTATTTATTGAGTTTAGCCCGATCTTCGGATTTTATTTTAGGAGCAAGTTTAAAATTCATAATTTTTCATTCTAACACAAGACGGACGATAAAATACTTGAGTAAAATTATGTTAAAATTGATTCATGTCAACAGAAAAAACAATTTTTGGGAAAATTATTGACGGAGAAATCCCTTGCACTAAGATCTACGAAGACTCCGAGACATTGGCTTTTTTAGACGTTAATCCAAGCCATGTCGGCCACACGCTTGTCGTGCCCAAAAAATCTTACAAAAACATTTTTGATCTGCCCGACAACGAGATGGCAAATCTTATGAGGGTGGTTAAAAAAATCGCCACCGCCATCAAGACAGGGCTTTCTTGCGACGGAGTGAATGTCGCGATGAACAACGGAGAAGCCGCCGGACAGATAGTTCCGCACGCCCATATTCACATCATTCCGAGAAAAACCGGAGACCGCGGGCTTCCAAATCGCGTTTCCTATAAAAATAACGAGGCCAAAGAAGTGGCGAATAAAATTATCTCGGCGCTTTAAAACTTTTTTATAAAAAAATCATCTCCTCTGGCTAAGATTCCCCCAGATTGTTCTTTGGTCAACACCAGCCTTTGCATCCAATAAAAGGAGAAGAGATGCTGAACTTAATGGTTACAGAATATGTCTGGTACTTTGAGTTTTTGTTCTTCGGATTATTCTGTCTGTGGTTTTTCTCAACCGTTTTCATTGACTTGTTCCTCCGGCATATTTGGCCGCTGATAAAAAAGTGTAAAACTCAAGACACCTGATCTTGCCCCGCGATTATGCGCGGGGCTTTTATTTTAAGCCAAATTTATAATCGGCGCCGCCTTACTTATTCAATACTTTCAAAATATCAGCCAAAACAAACTGATTTAAACTAGCCCGGCCGATTAAAAGCCCGTCTGTCTCGCCGTGTCTGATAATTTCCCGACAATTATCAACATCAACGGAGCCGCCATACAAAATCGGGACGTCCATCGCCGCTTTTCTGTTGTAAATTCGGGATAAGATCTTGCGTATAAATAAAGTCATCTGATGAATCTGGCTTGATGAAGGAGCTTTGTGTCCGGCCCCGATAGACCATATCGGTTCATAAGCAATTATCACTTTTTTAATGTCAGATCGAGAAATTTTGGCCAGAGAGCCAGAAAGCTGCTCTTCAACCGTTCTAAGATACGCGCCCGTAGCGTCTCTTTCCGGTTCGCCAACGCAGATTATGGGGATCAGTCCGCCAGTTATCGCCGCGCGGGCTTTTAGAGAGACAATTTCGTCCGTCTCACCCAGAGCTCGTCTTTCCGAATGACCGACGATCACAAAAGTTATACCAAGAGATTTCAGAATCTCTGTGCCGATCTCTCCGGTTGACTCATTTTCTTGTCTGAAAGAAACATCTTGAGCGCCAAAAATAAACTTATTTCCGGAATAGTCGCTAGCCAAGTCACCCAAAAAGATGCTCGGCGGGCAGATAACATTTATCGTCCTGGAAGCTTTAATCTTGGCTTTTTTCAAACCTGAAAAAATCTTTCGAGCATCCGATAAATTACCGGGGTTCATCTTCCAGTTGGCGACAATCAATTTTTTGTTTCTCAAAATGTTCTTCATTCTGTTGATTTCAAGCGCGGCGCGAATGACGGCTGTCGTCTAATTGTAACTTTTCCTTGTTCGGATTCCAAATTTCAGTAGATTAAATTATCGGGGCCAGCATCTAGCGCAAAATATCTTTCAAAATCTCAAAGTCTTTCTTTAGATCAGGCAACATGTTGCGATTATAGACCGCAACAGCCGGATGATATAGAGGAACAATAAACAAATCTTTCTCTTTAACAAAAAACTTCTTGCCGTGAATCGAACTGATTGATTGCAATTCTGAAGTCAGGCCGAATCTATTCATAATATATTGCATGGAAAATCTGCCCAGAGTAACTATCGCCCGCGGCTTGATTATCTCAATCTGCCGATCTAAAAAAGGAGAGTAGAGCTCAATCTCTTCGGGTTTCGGATCACGGTTATTGGTCGGCCGATCTTTCACGACATTTGTCACGTAGACATTTTTCCGGTCTATGCCAACGTGAGCGAGCAATTCATCCAAGATTTTGCCGGAAGCGCCGCAAAATGGTCGCCCGGTTTTGGCCTCGTTTTTTCCCGGAGCTTCACCGATAAAAATAATCCCAGCATCATAACTTCCTTCTCCAATGACGGGAAAGTTTCCGCTGGCCACGCGCTCAGCGTACAAAGGAGAACTAGTGAGATTAAAAATTTCGTCACGAATTTTTTTCATTTGCTCAAGCTTTAGAGGGTCTTGGCTCCTATTTTCTTTTGTATTTTCTTTCTTATTCATTTATATGCCTTCGGACAAACTATAAATCGGACCGATCATAGACAGGGCAAAAAATCCGACCGCCACGCCAACGACAATCATCAGCGCTGGTTCAATAATGGCGGAAATATTTTTTATTTTTTGATCAACCTCTGCTTCATAAAACACCGCCACCTCATTTAACATCCCGCCGAGTTCACCAGTTTCCTCCCCGACCGAGACCATCTCTGAAACAAAAGTCGGGAAAAGATCTTTATTTTCGGCAAAAATTTTGGAGATCAGAAGACCCTCGCCAATATTTTTCGCCGCCCCTTCCAGAGCTTGTTTGTAGTAAGAATTCTGGACAATATCTTTAGAAATTTCTAACGCCCTGACCACCGGCACACCGGCAGAAAGAAGCGAGGACATGGCTCTGGCCACCCTGGCGGAGTTTATTTCCTTAATCATCGGAGACAAGCCCGGGGCTTTAATCAGGGCGGAATCAAAGACTCTCTTTCCAGACTTAGTTCTCAAAAACCAGATAACCAGCGCGGCCAAAATCAAAATTCCCACCGCGACTCCCAACAGATTATTTTGCAAGAAATCACTGATACTTATGATGGCCCGAGTTGACATTGGCAGCTCGATCTCCAGCTCGTTAAAAGTATCGGTCAAAACTGGAACAACATAAATCATCATAAAAATCCCAACCACAAAAATAGCCAGAATAATAAAGCCCGGATAAATCATCGCGCCGCGTATTTTTTTCTTGAGCAGATAAGTTTTCTCCATCTGTTCGGCGGTAACGCGCAGAGACTTGGCTAAGTTTCCAGTTTCTTCGCCGGACTTAACCATGGAGACAACCAGCGGATTAAAAATCCGAGGAAATTGCCTGAACGCTTCAGATAAACTGGAACCTTTCTTGATGCTTTCATCAATCTTGCCAAGAATTTTTCGGAAAACTTTACTGGTGGTCTGGCGGTACATGACAGAAATCGCTCTGGCCAACGACAATCCCGCGCTGAGCATTGAGCCAAGGTTTCTGTACATAATTATTTTGTCGTGTTCAGAAATTCGGCTGAAATCACCCAACTTAGCCAAGAGTTTTTTAATGCGAAATCTAGAAACGCGCTCAACTGAAATAAGTCTCAGTCTCTCTTGGAGCAGAATCCGGTTTAAAGATATTTCATCCGGAGCACTTCTAAAGCCCGTGACTAAATCATTGTCAGCATTTATCGCCCGATATTTATATTCAACTTCCATATTTATAAATTACTCTGAAATAACCCGAAGAACTTCTTCTATGGTTGTCTGACCCAAAACCGCTTTGTAGATGCCGTCCTCAATCATCGTAAGCATGCCTTCAATCCGAGCCTGTTTTTCAATCTGATCGGAAGTCGCGTTCTTGATAATCAACTCACGAATGTTTTCAGAAACGTTTAAAATTTCATGAATACCGATTCGACCAGAAAAACCGTCTTCGCCAGAAGCCGCGACCGGTCGATAAAATGGGATTTGCGTCCACGATACGTTTTTATCTATGATCTTTTCATCAACTAAAACTTGATGTAAGCGCTCAAGGTCGGCAATCTTTGCCAACTGATCAACTCCAGCTTTCTTCAAGAAATATCTCTCGCGATTCATTGAAAGTTTTCGGACTAGTCTCTGGGCAACGATCACTTTCAAAGTGGAAACCAGCAAGAAACTCTGCGAGCCCATATCAATCAGTCTTGGAATGGCGCCGGCGGCGCTGTTGGTGTGAAGAGTTGATAAAACCAAGTGCCCGGTCAGCGCGGCGTTTATCGCCAAACCGGCCGTCTCTCCGTCGCGGATCTCGCCGACCATGATAATGTCCGGGTCCTGCCGAATCAGTGCGCGCAGACCGTTGGCGAAAGAAAGTCCAATGTCCGGTTTGACTTGAGTCTGATTAATTCTGGGCATCTGATATTCAATAGGATCCTCAATGGTGGAAATATTCACGTCCGGAACATTCAAAAGATCCAACAGAGTATACAAAGTAGTGGTCTTTCCAGAGCCAGTAGGGCCAGTAGTTAAAACCATGCCCGTAGTTTGCTTAAGCGCCCGGTGAATTCTTTCTAGTCCATCGCCGTGAAAACCCAGCGATTCCAAAGTAAAGCCGCCGGCTCCTTCCCGAAGAATGCGCAAGACAATTTTTTCGCCGTAATAAATCGGCAGTATTGAAACTCGGAAAGAAACTTTTTCTCCTTCCAGTTCCATTTTGAATCGGCCATCTTGCGGAAGACGTTTTTCATCCAACCTAAGACTGGCTAAAACTTTGATACGGGCGGCGATGGCCGAACTACTATTTTTTGGCAAAGTCATGGCGTCATGTAGTAATCCATCAACCCGGTATCTGATGATTACCTGGTCTTCGGACGGCTCAATGTGTATATCAGACGCTCCTTGTAATAAAGCGTGCTTCAACAAAGTATCAACGATGCGAACAACCGGTAATCCGCCGGCAACTTTTTTCAAATTTTCCGGATCGTCAACGCCAGAACCGGCCAGATTATTAGTCTCCTGTCGGATAATATCTCCAAAATCATCTTTCAGACTTTTCTGATATTGGGCCAAGGCCTTTTTTATACCCTCCGTGGAAGTAAGTCTTGGGAGAATTTTCAATCCCGTTTTCTTTTTGACGAAATCAATCGCGCTAAGATTATCGGTATCAAGCATGGCCACTTCCAGGTCTGAGGAATCTTTGTTATAAGCCACGATATTGCTTCTCCGAGCGATCGGTTCGGGAATCAGACTCAAAACCTCAAGAGGAATTTTCTGCGCACCAACATTTATAAAAGGAATGCCCAATATGTAGGCCTGTACCCGTTTCAACTCGTCTTCGGAGATGATCCCTTCGCTAACCAGATAGTCCCCCACGCCGCGATCCTTGCCAGCGATTTCCACCGCGCGATCTATGATATCGCGGGTAACAATACCAGAGTCAATCATAAACTCTTGAAGTTTGTTTTCATCGATGAACATTTGTTCCAATTATAACAAAGTTCCGACAACTTGTTCAATTTTTTGGATGTGGTATTATAACCTTATCTATCAGGGACAGTTCGCCGATCGGCGGACTAATTTTTTTAAAGGCCGGCGGCATCAGCCGCCATTGAGATAACAAAATTGAATATGTTTGATTTAAAAGTAATAAACGCGGTTTTGTCACAGATGGAAGAAGAACGTGGCATACCTAAAGAAAAAATAATTGAAGCCATAGAGATGGCCCTTGGAACGGCTTATAAAAAAGAGTACGGAAAAAAAGGACAACTCATAAAAGCCAAGTTTGACATCAACAGCGGTGATGTGGAATTTTGGCAATCCAAAATCGTCGTTGACAAAGACGGCGTTATTATGGAAGAAGATGAAAGCAAGCCGACCGCTCCAAAAGCCGATCTGCCGGAAGGAGAAGAGCCAAAACCAAGATACAATCCGGAGCATCACATCTTTGTGGAAGAGGCCAGGTTGATAAAGAAAGGCGCTCAGACCGGCGATGAGCTGGTTTTCCCTCTTGAGAAGAAGGGCGACTTCGGACGAATCGCCGCCCAAACAGCTAAACAAGTCATCACCCAGAAAATTCGCGAAGCGGAGAAAACTTCCGTCGTTTCGGAGTTCGGCCAACGAGAAGGAGAAATCGTCTCCGGCACCGTTGAAAGAATTGAGCGCGGAACAATCTATTTGAATATGGGCAGAGCCGTTGGCATGCTCAATTATGAAGAGCAAATTCCCGGAGAAAAGTTTAAACAGGGTGAACGCGTCCGCGCTTATTTATTCAGAGTGGACGAAACTCATCATGGCGTATTCTTGAAACTCTCAAGATCACATCCTAAATTCTTGGAAGAGCTATTTCGATCAGAAGTTCCGGAGATGGACACCAATATTGTTGAAATAAAGGCCATCGCTCGAGAGGCCGGCTCAAGATCAAAGGTCGCCGTCTATTCAAATGACGAGCATGTCGACCCGGTTGGCGCGTTGGTTGGTCAACGCGGAGTTCGAGTCAGCACTATTATGTCGGAACTCGGCGGTGAAAAAATTGACATCATCGAGTGGTCGGAAAATCCGGATGCGTTTATAGCCGAGGCGCTTTCCCCGGCCAAAGTTCTAGAAATAAAAACCGACCCTGAAACAAAAATCGCCCGAGTCAGAGTCAATCCTGATCAGCAGTCATTAGCCATCGGTAAGGGCGGGCAGAACGTGCGCCTCGCGGCAAAACTTACAGGATGGAAAATAGACGTTACCTCCGATGCGGATAACAAAGCGGCAGATGCGGATAACAAAGTGGCAGATGAGAGCCGCGCCGACACGGCAGAAGCTCCGGTTTCAGAAAAGACAGTGCCAGCAAATGAATTGCCGGCAGAGAAAACCGAGTGATTATTGGCATCAAAACGGTTATAATTAGCCAATCAGTTTTTAATCTAAAAATATGGAGTCCCAAATAAATAACGAAATAGGCAACGAACAAAACAATGCCCCGCAAAAACCCCGAGCCAGGGGCGGCAGAATCGGACCAATCATCGGATCAATTATTATCATAGTTCTGATCGTTCTCGGTGGCTCATATTATTTGAAGAAGGTAAAAGAAAAGTTTGAACCAAAATCCACGGAGACTCCGGCCGAGGAAATAATAACGGGGACAACGACAGAATCAGAGAAATGACGGGCGATAAAAACTACACGATAAAGAAAAAGGCCGAGGCCAATAAAGAACTGACGATTGAAGTCGCCATAGAGAAGAAATTTATTGATAGCCTGCGAGACAAAACTGTCCGTAAATTGAGCAAGGACATAGAAATCAAGGGCTTTAGAAAGGGCATGGCGCCAGAGAAAATGATTGTTGAAAAGATCGGCGAGATGAAAATTTTTGAAGAGCAAGCTTACGCAGCGCTACACGAAATACTGCCGGTAATAATGCTTGAGGAAAAAATTGACGCCCTAACCAGTCCAAAAATTTCTGTGACTAAAATCTCTCCGAGCGATGATTTTGAATTCAAGGCGACTTTCACCTTGATGCCAACAATAGAGTTGGCCGACTACAAAAAAATCGCCAAGGGAATTAAACCGGCTGGCGCGGTCGCGGTTACGGAAAAAGAAGTTAGTGATTACATTGACTACATCAGGAAAAACCGGGCGGAGGCGGAATTCTTGAAGAAAAAAACTTCGGGAGAAAAAGTTGAGGAGTCCGACAAAGACAAATTGCCCGAATTTAACGACGAGTTCGTCAAAACATTGGGAAAGTTCTCCGGAGTGGATGACTTCAAAAAACAGTTAGCGGAAAATATGCGAGCCGAGAGAGAAATTCACGAAAAAAATCGCCGCCGAACGGAGATCATTGAAAAAATTATCCTTGAATCAAAAATTGATTTGCCGGAAGTCTTGATTGAAGAAGAAAAGAGGCGAATGATTTACCAATATAGAGCCGACGTTGAAAAAATCGGCATAAAATTTGAAGACTACTTAAAAGAAATAAAAAAGACTGAGGAAGATCTGAAAAAAGAATGGCAAACGGACGCGGTCAAACGCGCAAAAATGAACTTGATTTTGCCAAAGATCGCTCATATTGAAAAAATAACTCCGGATTCGGGGCGTCTTGAGCGAGAGATGAAACATCTTGTGGAACATCATAAGGAGATTGACGAAAATGTGGCCCGATTGTACCTAAGTAACGTATTGACTAACGAAAAGGTTTTTGAATTTCTGGAAAACATCTAAAAGTTCTAAAGAAATTCTGAAATCTGGCGGTTTCAGACCGGTCCAAAACCGAAAAACTTCATAAAATGTTCATAACCGGTGGATTAATAGGGTATAAGTGCCTTTAATTTGCGTTTGGGCCCCTTTTTTTGTATTTTTATTATATTAATATAGACAATAACAATATGATCATCCCAACAGTAATTGAAAAAAGTCAGTTTGGAGAGAGAGCTTTTGATATCTACTCTCGCCTTTTGAAAGAGGGTATTATTTTCATCGGCGGACCGATTGACGACCATGCTGCCAACATCGTCATCGCCCAACTCTTATTCTTGCAATCAGAAGACCCTAAAAAAGATATCCAGCTCTATATCAATTCTCCGGGCGGATCTATTTCGGACATGATGGCCATCATTGATACCATGAATCACGTAAAAAATGATGTCTCAACGGTTTGTGTCGGTTTAGCGGCTAGTGCAGCGGCTTGGATTTTATCAGCGGGCAAGAAAGGAAAAAGATTTGCTTTGCCGAATGCCGAGGTCATGATTCATCAGCCTCTTGGCGGTGCGCAAGGTCAAGCTTCTGATATTGAAATCTCCGCAAAAAGGATTTTGGAATTAAAAAAGAAACTTATTGAAATGATGTCCAGCAGCACGGGCAAGCCGGCCTCGCAAGTTGAAAGAGACGTTGATCGAGATTATTTCATGACTGCCGAAGAAGCTAAAAAATATGGAATTATAGATAAGGTGATCTCGTAGAAATATAACCTAGCTTAATAACCTTAAATGCTTTTTGACTTCCCCTCGCAAAAGCGCTAACATAAACTCGTTACTAAGTAAATTAAAACGCTTCAAAATCCCGACTGACCGAGACGCTCGAACAACCTTGAAGCTTGAAACAAAATTGAATACTGGGGACATAAGGAGCGAATAAAAATTCATGGAATTATTAGTGGTTTTAATGATCGCCACGGCGGCCGGTCTGATCGGCATCGCAGTGGGTTGGTTTTTGCGTTTCATCGTGGCCCTCGGAAAGAAGGGCTCGATGGAATTGGAGATAAAAGAAAAGTTGCTTGAGGCCCGCGAAGAGGCGGAAAAAATCACCGGCGAAGCGACAAACAAGGCCGATGAAATAATCAAAGAAGCCAAGGAAGAGATTAAAAAAGAAGAGGAGCGCCTACAAAAAACTGAAGATCGTCTGGTCGGCAAGGAATCTTTCTTGGATGAGCGACAAAAAGATCTGCAAAAAGAATCTGAGGAATTAAAGAAGCAATTCGGCCAATCCGAAGCCTTAAAGAAAAAGCTTGAGGAAATAATTGAGCAAAAAATTTCCGAACTGCAGAGTGTTTCAAAATTATCCAGAGAAGAAGCCAAGGAAGAGCTTCTAAAAAATATAGAAACCCGACAGGATCAAGATCTGCAAAATCGCATCAAAAAACTTGAGCTGTCCGGCAAAGAAATCTACGACAATCGAGTTCGAAATATTTTGATTTCGGCCATTGAGCGGCTTGGCACTTCGGTATCCAGCGACATTTTCACCACAACGGTTGCTTTGCCGAGCGATGAAGTTAAAGGAAAAATTATCGGTAAAGACGGTCGCAATATAAAAACTTTTGAGAGAAAGACTGGCGTTGAACTTGTCATTGATGACACGCCGCAAATGATCACCATCTCCACTTTTGATCCGATCCGGCGAGAAATCGCCAAGATGGCGCTGGAAAATCTGATTGAAGACGGGCGCATCCAGCCGGCTAAAATAGAAGAAGAAATTGAACGCGCCAAAAAGAATATCAATAAGATAATAAAAGAGAAAGGAGAAAGAGCCGCTTTTGAATGCGGCGTCATTGGACTTGATTCAAGAATCTTGTTGATTCTCGGCAGACTGCACTTCCGAACCAGTTATGGACAGAACGTTTTGCAACATTCCGTTGAAATGGCTCATATCGCCGGCATGATCGCCGGAGAAATTGGCGCTAATGTTGAAATCGCCAAGGCCGGAGCTCTTTTGCACGACATCGGCAAAGCGCTGGATCATGAAGTCGCCGGTTCTCACGTTGAGATCGGCCGAAGGATTCTGCAAAAATTCGGCGCGGACGAAAAAATCATCCAAGCCATGCAATCGCATCACGAAGAATATCCGTTTGAAACGCCAGAAGCGGTTATCGTCTATGTGGCCGACTCAATTTCGGGCGGACGACCAGGAGCTCGAAAAGATACCGCGGAAAATTACCTAAAACGCCTGGAAGAGCTTGAGGCTATCGCTGATTCGTTTGAAGGGATTGAAAAATCTTATGCATTGCAAGCCGGCCGGGAAATTCGAGTTTTCGTTAAGCCGGAGAGTATATCCGACGCTGAAGCTAAAATAGTGGCTAGAAATATAGCTGAAAAGATTGAAAAGGAGATCAAATATCCGGGTGAAATCAAGGTTACGGTCATTCGCGAAAATCGGGTTATAGATTACGCCCGATAAAGTCGCCTTGTTGCGGCTTAAAATAAGCTTCTATATAATAGGTAGCGTGCTAAAAGCGCATTTTATTGGTAAAGACTGATCCAAAATTCATATGAATAAAGCAAATCTTGTGGAGAAAGTTCACGAAATACTTGGCGGGACTAAAGTACAAGCAGAGCAAGTGGTTGATTCAATTTTTGAGACTATTACTGGCTCTCTAAAGAAGGGCGAAGAAGTATCAATCGCCGGTTTCGGTATTTTCGGCGCCAAAGAACGAGCCGCTCGAACAGCAAGAAACCCTCGAACCGGTGAATCAATCACCGTTCCTGCGATGAGAGTTCCAAAATTCCGAGCCGCAAAGGCCTTGAAGGACGCTGTAAAATAGTTTCCTAGAGAAAATAGTTTATGCCAAAAAACCGCCATAGGCGGTTTTTTGTTTTTATGTGCGGGTGGGGAGAATCGAACTCCCGTCTTCTGCTTGGAAGGCAGACATTCTACCACTAAACCACACCCGCAAGTTATAAAAATATAACAAACTAACGGACAAACTTCAATGAAAGAATCAAAGATTTCCGATATAATTACGCCATGCCGTTTTTGCTTAGAATAATCTTGCAAAGAGTTTTGCTGTTCGCTTATTCCATATTGGCTTTTTTAGGAATCGCGCCGCAAGTCAACATACCATCGCCGGAAGCTGTTCGTGTTGAAGAAATCCGCAGAGAAGCCGTGGCCGATTTGATTGAAAGACAGAACAAACTAGAAACTGAAAACAGCACCAAACAAATCGCTGAAACCCTTGAGAAAGTCGTGCCCGAAAAAGAAACCAAGCCTCCGTCCGCGCCGCCGATAGCGCCGGCACCGCCAACGACAGAATCTCCTGCCGCACCAATTGCACCGCCCGTGCCACCAGTTCCTCCAGAATCGACCGCACCACTAGAACCAGCTGCTCCAATCACCCCAGAGCCTATAACTCCTCCAACGGCAGAGGCTCAAATTGCCACGGTTGAAGATGTCGTGGTCAATATCATTTGCACTTACACTCATGGTAATTATGTGAATGTTTCCACCGGTAGCGGAATTATCGTCTCGCCAAGAGGCGTCGTATTGACTAACGCCCATGTCGCGCAATTTTTTGTGCTTGAAAGTTACGATCCTGATCTCATAAATTGCGCCATGTACAAAGAGAATATTCCAACCTACGGATACAAGGGCCAACCGATTTACGTTTCGCCAAAATGGATTGAACAAAATTATGAACTAATCGCCAATAACAACGCCCGCGGCACGGGAGAAGATGACTACGCTTTAATATTAATAACCGGAAACACCAACTCGGCTCTCGGAATACCAGAGACGTTCCCTAGCGCGAATCCGGACGCGGCTCAAGAACTTGATAAAAACGATAACGTCATCGTGGCCGGTTATCCGGGCGGTCCGAAAAGTTTGTTAGATCTCGGCCACGCCGGAAGGTTAAGAATGGCAGCAGTTTCTATATTGGATATTTTCACTTTCGGCGGCAATCGTGCGGACGTCATCACCACTTCCAAATCTGAAGTCGGCGCACAAGGCGCTTCCGGCGGTGGAATATTTTACGGCTTGGACGAAGAGTCCGTTGATTTGATCGGAGTAATTGCCACAACGGACGGCAGTGACGGAAAAGCCAAAATCAACGGCATCACGCTTTCGTATATTGAGAGAGATATAAAAGACGAGACAGGAAAAAGTTTGAGTTATTTTATTGGCGGCAATTTAAAATCGCGCGCGGCAGAATTTAAAGACGTCTATACGGAAGATTTGGCCAAGCTACTATTGAGAGAGATTTAATATTTACGACTTAAATTTATAAGTTCCTTAAAATCGTCGCCTTTTTGAGCTTTGTTTCTCTTTTCCGCGCCGCATTTTACGCAGCGATGAAGAATATAAAAAACTCCGCCTTCGTTTACTAAATCAACCGGCTTCATCAAGCCCCGACAAGATTCGGCGCGATCGCCCGGGTTCACATCAACATGTTTTGACCACAGACATTTCTGACAATGATTGGTGTAGCCGTCACCCTGATTTTGAAATCCGCATTTTTCACAGATAAAGTCTTCTTTCTTTTTTTGGAAAAGTTTTCCAAACATTTTGTTGCGCGCGATTTATATTTATTAATAAACACAATCTACCACCCCATTTGATATCTTGCCATTTTTTGTGTAAGATTTTGGAAGCATAACGGAGCGTGGTGTAACGGCTAACATGTCTGCTTTGGGAGCAGATGACTCAGGGTTCGAATCCCTGCGCTCCGACCAACTTAAACATTGCAAAAAAGAAAAGCCCCCATAAATTTGAAAAGATTGTTTTCAGATCTACGAGGGCACCAAGTCTTCTTACGCCGATGGGGTATCAATCTAACAACAGATTCACCTCACCTGAATATGAGATTTTCTGCAAATTCGGCGGTGGATTCGGCCGGATAACTACCACATCTCGACCATTCGACTCACGAATAAACCAAGCACCGGTCTTGAGATTGGCATTGTTTGATTGAAAGAACCGCCGACCCGCCAGATCGATTCCCCCCGGCAAAGACGACCACGGAACGGCCAGAATCATCAGGCCACATTGATCGTCAACCGCCGTAACCCTGTACAGGACTCCGGTATTCGGTTCAGTATAGGATCCGACCGATGTCTCCAGAGTGGCGATCGTGGCGACAGATTCTTCGTGGACCCTGCTGGCCACAATCAAAGCGGCTAAAAAACCAACTGATGTCGCTATGGCAAGAACCCAAGACGCGCGCCTCGAACCGTTCATGTTTTTCTCCTTTTCTCGTTGATTTGTGACTGTACCAACCTACCAGATCCTTCTGCCTCTAATTATAGCAGATATAACAACTCTGTCAATAGTGACATATACTTTCAATCCTGCCTTGATCAACCTATCCGCAATTTACATCCTTTATATATCTGAACCCCAAGATTTTTCCCTGACAATCAAAGACTTCAGCAATAACATCAAAATGTACCTTCTCAGCAGCCCCCGGACCCCTATCTAACAGAAAAAGTTCAGCCGCCTTGATCATCTTGAATATTTTTTTACGACTCACATTTTCTTCCGGTCGGTAATTTAATCCCCCGCCCCGAATCGTTTCACGGGAAACATTTTTCAGAAATATGCTTTTAACCTCAATAAAATGGATCTCCCCGAACCGCTCGGCGATAATATCTATTTCACCTGCCCGTCTAAGATAATTACGAGCTAAAATTCTAAAGCCCTGTTTCACGAGAAACCTAACTGCTATATCTTCGCCAAAATTCCCTTTTATCCTTATTTTGCTTGGTATTTCCAAAATATGGCACAAGAAAATAAATAAAATATAAGCTTTACCTAAAATTAATGTGGAGATGTTCCACGTGAAACGTTTTTCATGAAACATAATGAAAACAACCTTATCTATAGCCCCCGTCAATAGCATAAAAATCAAAAAGACATGTCTTATATACACATATCCACATAGTTATCCCCAGTCGTTTAAATCGCCTTGATTTTCAAGGTTTTATATCGGACACTATTTTACAAAATCAGTTTGTCCTTATAAAGTATCCGGGTCTGCTCGCGGCGATTCGCAGCAATCCGTAACAATTATTAATAGCAACTTTTTGTGCGAGTAGGGAGAATCGGACTCCCGTCTCGTCCTTGGCAAGGACGCATTCTACCACTAAACCATACTCGCAAAACGTGCCCTAAAGTATAATATGTTCTAAATAAAATTCAATAGAGGACGCGTGCTCGGGCCGCCTTTTTGCGACATAGACAGGCTCAATTAATCAGTATGGATTAATTCTTTCAATCTGTAGTCGTTCAAGTATATGTAAGCAAAGGCAATAACAAGCGGGATCAGATAAGACCAGAAAGCTCCGCGCTGAAACGTGCCAAAGGTAAACATATCGGTTAAACTCCAAACTCCGCGCCAGATATAAACAAGCGAAATACCGCTTAAAATAAGGTCTAAATTCGGATGCAACCTTAAGAAACTTCTAACTTTTTCTAACATGTCTTATTTTTATTATCTTTTAATCTTCCTAATTCAGCAATATTCTAAAAACAGCCAGTTCCTTAAAAACAGCCTGCGCGCCCGGCAGGACTCGAACCCACAACGACGGTTCCGAAGACCGTTGTGATATCCATTTCACCACGGGCGCAGACAAAGAAAATGATACGATAAATTGGCCAAAAATCAAAATTGGGCTAGAATAAATCCGTGAAAATCAAGACAAATTCATTTCCAAAAGAAATTTTGAATATCTCTCAAAAGATGAAAGCGGGCGGTTTTGAAGTCTTCGTGGTCGGCGGCTGTGTCAGGGATATTTTGCTCGGTAACAAACCCAAAGACTGGGACATCGCCACCAACGCCACGCCGGAAAAAATACAGGGCCTCTTTCCAGACTCATTTTATGAAAACACTTTCGGAACCGTCGGCGTGAAAAGCGGTTCGGACGATCCGGCATTAAAAGTCGTGGAGATAACTCCATACAGAAAGGAAGCGGGCTATTCCGATAAAAGACACCCGGATAGCGTTATTTTCAGCCATAAATTGGACGATGATTTGGGCAGAAGAGATTTCACCATCAATGCGCTAGCTGTTGACCCGGATAAAGGACAAATTACTGATAATTATAGTGGTCTATCCGACCTAGAAAAACGCCTAATTAGAGCCGTAGGAAGCCCTGATAAGCGTTTTGGCGAAGACGCTCTAAGAATGCTGCGAGCGGTCAGATTTGCCGCCGAACTTGATTTTGTAATTGAAAAAGAAACTGCCGAATCAATCTCTAAAAACGCTGGCCTTATCGGACACATTTCAAATGAAAGAATCGGAGAAGAATTTAAAAAGATTATCCAATCAAAAAATCCGGCCATGGGCTTGGCACTAGCTCAAAAACTTCATATTTTAAGCCACACTTTACCAGAGTTAGAAGAAATGGTCGGAGTCTCTCAAAATAAAGAAGCTCATAAATATGATGTTTGGGAACATTCCTTGAGAGCCCTGCAACACGCGGCTGATAAGAACTTCTCGCTGGAAGTCCGCCTGGCCGCCTTATTTCATGATTCGGCCAAACCAGCAACTAAAAGACAAGAAGACGGCAAAACTACTTTCTACGGGCATGAGGTCGTGGGCGCCAAGGTTGCACGTGAAACACTTAGAAAACTGGCCTTTCCTAAAGAAGTTATAGAGAAAGTTGAGAAACTGATCAGATGCCACATGTTCTTCTCGGACACAGAACAGATTACCCCTTCAGCAGTGAGAAGACTCATCAATAAAGTCTCTAAAGAAAATATCTGGGAGCTAGTCAATTTGCGCATATGCGACAGGGTGGGTACCGGCAGACCAAAAGAAGAGCCCTACAGGTTACGAAAATTCCAATCAATGATTGAAGAAGTTATCAGGGATCCGATTTCTGTTTCTATGTTAAAAATTGATGGTAACGACATAATCAAAGAGTTTCACGTGGAACCGGGACCGAGGATCGGCTATGTTTTGAGCGCTTTACTGGAAGAAGTCCTAGAAGATCCAACCAGAAACAATAAAAAGTTTCTCGTGAAACACACTGCGGAATTACTAAAACTGCCAGACGGCGAACTTAAAGGAATCGGCGAAGCGGCCAGGGAAGTCAAAACCGAAGTAGAAAAGGCTGAAATTACTAAAATAAGGCGAAAGAGAGGCGTAAAATAGCCACAAAACGACCTTCCGCCAGAGACGCGAAAAGAATTTTTTGGGGGAAATAAAAACCACCGTAGACTTCAATGAAATGAGATAAAGTGGGGAAACTTTATTTTAGGATAATAGAAGAGTGTTGAGGACTATTATTGCTGTTGAAGCTTACGATGGTCTTTCGGTTTGTCTTTATTGACACCGCCTGATAATTGACCCTAAGAGGGTAACACGCGCGTCGAGACAAAACGAAATGTCTATATTTAATTTTGGAAAGAACTTAAAAGAACTAATCTGAATGATCTGTATCTGAGTATATTTTATTTTTATAAAGGACAAATGTAAAGGACAAACCTGTGGATAATGTCCTTTATGGTTTTAGGTTAATGGCAAGTTCTATGGGTGCATGATCAGAACCGAGCACATTGCCGTAAATCTTGTTATCCACAACTTTGTCTAAAATGGTTTCGTCCACAAAGAAATAGTCTATTCTCCAGCCAACGTTTCTATCACGAGCGCGCGTCTTAGTGTCCCAATATGAGTATTCAACCCTGTCTGGATAAGCGTCCCTGAAGACATCAACATAACCGTCCTCTATGAAACGATCTACCCATGCCCTTTCTTCTGGTAAAAATCCAATACTTTCTCTGTTGCTTTCCGGACGAGCTAAGTCAATTTCCTCGTGAGCCACATTAACATCCCCGCAAAAGATGACTTTTTTACCGGATTTCCTGATTTTGTTTATAAATTTTAAAAATTCTTCGTAGTATTTTAATTTTTTCTGCAATCTGTCTTCCGGACCACCGCCGTTAGGAAAATAACAATTTATTACGACAAAATCTTTATAAAAAAGATTAATTTGCCGACCCTGGCCATCAAGATCCTTGACGCCTAAGCCGTAAGTGACTTTTTCAGGGTTAATTTTGGCGTAAACGGCCGTGCCGGAGTGGCCTTTTCTTTCTAAAGAAGAATTAAAATAAGAAAAGTACCCCGGAATTTCAATCAATTCGACCGGCAGCTGCTCTTTTTCGGCCTTTGTCTCTTGAAGACAGATAATGTCCGGGTCCGCTTCCAGAAGCAAGCCCAAACAGCCCTTTTTGTGCCAGGCCCTGATGCCGTTTACATTCCAAGAGACTATTTTCATGGTTAATATAATTGTAAATATAACATATTTAGTTATGCACTCCTGATTCCGCGGCAAGTTTGACTTTGCCCAAAAGAATTGCGTATAATGATCGTCTTGCTGGCTGGTTCACAAAGAGAAAAGAGGACAGACTATGACATTGGTGATGGGAGCAAGGAGACCTGGAGTCCAAGGGAACCATGAGCATCGGGCGATTGAAGTCTTTTTCGCCAGATGCGAAGAGTTTCCGCTTGGAGCCCGATGCCTCAATCGCATGATTGAGCGGGTCAAGGGAGGAAAAGCGGAAGGAGGGGTAGACCGCGTCCGTATCGGAAAAACGGACGAAGACCGTGAGCTACGGAGACTCGCGGAAGACAGGATGGTCCGTCTCGGCGCAAGTTGCTACCATGAAGGCAACATCTGCGTCAGATATTTGAACCACGGTAGGGATGCCGTGGTCGTCGCCAGGAATCAGTTCGTGTGCGACGAGGAGGTGAAGCGTATCGCCGCAAGCCTTGCGCGGCCTCGCCGCGTTGGCAGTCGTTAACCGGAAGCGAAAGACAGAAAACCGAACTGGCCAGCAAAAAACACCGGCGTTCAATAGCAGATAATGCATTGAACGCCTTTTTATTTATAAGGATCTCTAAGAGTTCTTGTCGTGAAATTTTTTATGAATTTCTTTTAGGTGCCTGTCCGTAACGTGCGTGTAAACCTGTGTCGTTGTAATGTTGGCGTGGCCGAGAAGAGCTTGTACCGAGCGCAAATCAGCGCCGTTTGACAATAAATCAGTGGCGAAAGAATGCCGGATGATGTGCGGAGTAACTTTTTTAGAGATACCGGCCTTAGTGGCGTAAAATCGAACAATCCTCTCAACCGAACGGGGGGTCAATCGAATTGATTCACGCTTTTTTAACAAATCTTTACCGCCCTTGCCGGCGACTTGAACAAACATGGCCTCATCCATGTCGTCGCGCTTTTCCAGATATTCGTTCAGCGCTTTCTTGGCTGATTCGGAAATAAAAACAACTCGAACTTTTTCGCCTTTCCCACGGATAGCAAATTCGCCGCGGCTTAAATCAAGATCCCTGTCCAGGGCGCATAATTCTGAAACTCGCAAACCAGTTGAAAATAGCAACTCTAGAACAGCCTTGTCGCGCAGATTCTTTACATCGGAACCCCTTGGGCCGTCCATGATTCGTCTAAGTTCTTCGGCAGTAATCAAATCAATTGACCGCTCGGGAACTTTAGCTAACTCAATTTGATCGGGCGCCAGAACCTTATATCCTTTTTTAAGAAGAAACTTTAAGAAAGAACGCAAAGCAATCAGGTAATAATTCTGCGTCCGTTTCTTGATTGTGCCGGCGGTCAGACGGCCGTTAATATTTTTAGTGGCGTTTTGTCGGTTAAGCCAAAGGCGAAAGTCGCGAACCGACCGTTCGGTGATGTCGCTAACTTTCCTAATATTTTGCTGTTGGAAAAAACGGTTCAAGTAGTGGTCGTAATTCTCCACCGTTTTAACGCTCCGCCCCCTTTCAATCTCAATGTATTCCAGAAATCCTTGGCGAAGAGAATCAATTTCTGACTTTATTGCCATATTTTTATTATAGCATTTATAGTGTCGCACAATATATCTCGCTGTCTTGCAATAATAAATAATCCGTGTTACCATCTTTCCTGTCGTGCTTACAAAATCAAAGAAAACAAAAGCTATAAAAGACGTTCAAACCCATGCCAAAGACACGGGGTCCCCTGAAGTTCAAGTTTCTATACTAACCAAAGAGATAGAGGAGTTGACGAGGCACCTGAAAAAGCACCCTCGGGACAATCACTCAAGACGCGGACTTTTGGGCATGGTTGCCGATAGACAATCAACGCTTAAATATTTGCAAAAAAAGAGCCCGAGACGATACAAATCTTTAGCTAAAAAGATCGGGCTTTAAAACTTAAAAGGAGTCACTGAGATCAGTCGAGAAGCGGGCTTTGTGGTTTTTTGATACAATTTTATAAGGAGCATGGTTTTTAATATTTATTTAATATGTCAGTAATCAAACATAAAGAGCAGAGAGTCGCTGTTTTCATTGATACACAAAATCTATATCACAGCGCGAAGAATTTATATAAGAAGAAAGTAAATTTTGGTGCAGTTTTAAAAGAAGCTTTAGCCGGCAGAAAGTTGGCTCGAGCCATCGCTTACGTTATTACTTCCGAGACCGGTGAAGAGCAGGGTTTTTTTGACGCGTTGGGCAAACTGGGAATAGAGACCAAAACAAAAGATTTACAGATTTTCCCTGGCGGAGCTAAAAAGGCCGATTGGGATGTCGGTCTGGCCATTGACGCCGTTAAAATTATGGCCAAGGTTGATGCCATCGTCATCGCCTCCGGCGACGGCGACTTTGTTCCGTTGGTGGAATATCTAAAAACCAGCGGAGGCTGCCAAGTTGAAGCGATTTCTTTCGGGCGCTCGACTTCTTCAAGATTGATAGAGATCGCCGATGACTTTATTGATATGGATCGCGAACCGGGAAGATTTCTAATCGGTCCGCAACGTCAGAAGATTTGGAGGAAATAAAAAGACAAAGATAAAAAACATTAGAATCTATTCATGGCTGAAGAGTTTAACAACCCAATAAATATTGACACAAACGTTCAAGGAGGCGCGGACAATCCGGAAAGGGCGCCTGCCAAAGACAAGTTTGTCATCAGGCCGCTTCGCACCTACGAAGAAGACGTGGCTAATTTTGTTAAACGCGGACAAATCTCCACGTCTAAAATAATCGCCGCCGAACAAAAAAGACAGAGAGAGACCGCTTCGGTCGCGGAAGCCGAAAACATCAAAAAAAGAACTCATCTGATGCTGAAAGTCAGCCTGGGCCTTGTTGTTTTGGCCATCTTAATTCTGTGGGGTATTTACTTTATATTTAAATCCAAGGAAGAACCTGGGCAAAACCAGCCGAACAATTTTGGCAATATTCTGATAGACAAAAAGCAGATAATAGAAATACCGACCGATTACAAATTAAACTCCGAAATTAAAACGCAAATCATTAGAAATATTGACGTCCCGCCTTCCGATCTAAACGAAAGGGAAATCGCGGAAATTCTTGTTACCAAAAAAATATCACAGACAATCGGAGACGAGACAATTGAGATCAAACAAAAAGTTAGCTTCGCCGAATTGTTAGACATTCTGGAACTTTATCCGGACGACACTTTCATCAGAGCACTGGACGAGAATTATCTGCTCGGCTTGATAAAACTGGGCGGCGAAACCGTGCCGTTTATTTTGATAAAGACGCTTGAATACGAGAGAGTTTTTTCCGGCATGTTAGCTTGGGAGAGATCATTGTATAGAGAAATAAACGACATCTTTTTTAAGACGCTCGGGACGGACGACTTTTTGACTCTGTCAGCAGGCAACACCAGCGGCGCCGCTTTTGACCCTAACAAATTTAATGATATAGTTATATACAATCGGGATGCTAGAGCAATAGTCAGCACCGACAATCAGATTTTATTTTTCTACACTTTTGTAAACAACAACCACTTATTGCTAGCTATTAAACCCGAGCTTGTCCAAGAAATTGCGACCAAGCTAAATCTCCAAAACATTGTCAGATAGAGTTTTATAAGTTAAAGTGTTAAATAAAATTATGGAAAAAGAAAAAATCGATCTTAAGTATTTCAAAGACAAACTCCTAAAAGAAGAGGCGCGAATTGTCGCCGAATTGAAATCGGTCGGCCGAGTAAATCCTGACAACCCGAACGACTGGGAACCAGTTCCTGGGGAATTAGAATCAAATGTCTCTGATCCAAATGACTTCGCCGATGAAATAGAGCAGTTTGAACAAAATTCCGCCATTTTGAAGGAGTTGGAAACTGAACTAGTAGAAATAAAAGCCGCCCTGAAAAGAATAGATGATGGCACCTATGGAATATGTGAAAAAACCGGAAAACAAATTCCGCTAAAAAGACTGGAGGCTTATCCAGCGGCAAGATCCTGCGCTAAAATCTGCGAATAATTCATTTAAAATTTATATAAATTTTAAACACGCGCTCCAAGATACACCCTGTGTATTTTTCTAAAGTTCATAGCGCTCAAGCCAAACTGCTGGGCGCGGATGGCGTGGACGTTGAGGTAGACATAACAAGGGGCCTGTACTCAATTATTATTGTCGGCCTGCCAGACAAGGCCGTGGAAGAAGCAAAAGACCGCGTCTCCGCGGCTATAAAAAACTCCGGTTTTATCGCGCCCAAACAGAAAAATCAAAAACTGGTGATTTCTCTAGCGCCAGCCGATCTGAAAAAATCAGGAACTTGTTTTGACGTGCCCATCGCCATCGCTTACTTGCTAGCCTCAAGAGATATAAACGCCGCAACGGAGCACCGACTTTTTATCGGAGAATTATCGCTGGATGGAAAGTTGAGACCAGTATGCGGCGTTCTGCCAGTAGTTTTGTTCGCAAAACAGCGCGGATTCAAAGAAGTTTTCGTGCCGGCCGAAAATCTGTCAGAAACTTTTATCGCCGGTGGGATCAAGGTATTCGGCGCTAAAAATTTGAATGAGATTATAGACCATATTTCCGGCAAAAAAGAAATCGTAGCGACAAACGATAAAAACGAACAAAATAATAAAATCGCCGCACCGTCAGATAAAAAAACAGAAAAGATATTTGATGAAATTGTCGGCGCGGAAATCGCTAAAAGGGGATTGGTCATTGCGGCCTCGGGCGGACACAATATCGCTTTGTATGGCCCGCCCGGGACCGGCAAGACAATGCTGGCGAAATCTTTACCGGAAATTCTGCCACCGCTGAACGACTCCGAATCAATAGAGTGTTCATCAATCTACTCAGTCAATGGGCAACTGAACGAGCCGATGGTGGGGGAGCCGCCATTTCGCGCGCCGCATCACACCTCTTCGTACGCTTCAATTATCGGCGGCGGGAATAATCTTAAATCCGGAGAGATCACCCTGGCTCACAATGGCGTGCTCTTTTTGGACGAATTTCCAGAATTTGACCGTCGCGTTATAGACTCGCTCCGCCAACCGCTTGAGGAGAAAAATATCACCGTCTCTAGAGCAGTCGGAACAATTAAATTTCCGGCCAAATTTATTTTAATCGTGTCTATGAATCCTTGTCCTTGCGGATATTTCAAAACCGGCATCAAGCCATGTCTGTGCAGTCAAAATTCAATACAAAATTATCGCAGAAAAATCTCTGGGCCGATCGTTGATCGAATAGATCTTTGGGTAGAAGTGGCGAAAGTGGATTATAAAAAACTTTGTCCGGGAGAAAAACTCCCAATTTCTGGACGAAAATCTAATGAGGCCCGACTCTCCATTAAAACCGCTCGAGAAATCCAAGTAAAGCGAGCCGGAAAATTAAACAGTGAACTTGCCCCGAGAGAGATAAAGAAATTCTGCGTCTTGGATGAGAAAACTCAAAATCTTTTAAATAGATCGGCCGAGAGATTAGACCTGTCGGCCAGAAGTTACTACAAAATAATCAAACTGGCTCGCACCATCGCCGACATTGAGTCATCAGAGAAAATAAAAGAGCCTCATATTTTAGAGGCGTTAAGATATAGACCAAAAGATTTGTACGGTTAGATGGAGCAGGTTGAACCGACGCGACAAGCGGCAAGAGGATTTTTCGCGCCACGGACTTCAAAGTGCAAATGAGGGCCGGTGGAGTTTCCGGTTGAGCCAACGTATCCAATGACTTCGCCCTGTTCAACTTTCTGTCCAACTTTTACCAGGTTCTGGCTCAAGTGCGCATATAGCGTCTGTGTTCCGTTGTCGTGAGAGATAATAATCATAATGGCGTATCCTCCGTTCCAGCCACCGTATCGGCTATCAATGATTCGCCCGTCAGCGGAGGCATAAACTGGCGTGCCCACCGGAGCGCCCAGATCAACCGCGTTGTATCCGTGTAGATTTTGCGTCATGGTTGCTCCGGGCACAGGGTTTTGATAATAACCGGCCGTTGCGGCTGGACCAGAATAAGAAGCAACGTAAGGTTGGGTTAATTTCGTAGTCTTCTTGCCGCTACTCTTAACAACCGGATCAACATTCGGAACAATGACTTCATCTCCTGGTTTAAGCTGTGCTTCTTCATCAATTCCGTTGAATAAAGCAATTTCTCGGACATCGGCACCATAGATCTTGGCGACATCAGCAATGGTGCCCCCGTTTTTGACTTTATGAGTTACGCCCGTAACCGGCAAGATAATTAAAACTTGGCCAGGTCGGATTGAGCCATCAATGTCATTGGCCCAACGGATGGTATTGGCCGAAATATCAAACATCTCGGCGATTTGAGACAAAGTATCCCCTTCGCGAACCTCATAGACAGAAATTTTTCCACCGTTTTGAGTCTGATCAATGTCTAATGTTGTTCCGACGGACCCAATTTCCGGCACAAGAGCCACCTCGTCCACAACCGTAACTTTCCCACCACCGATTGAGCCGACAGTTTGGTTGTTGTCGGCTTCTGGTATAAGAATGTCTATGTTTTGAGAGTTGTATTCAAAGTCAACGTCGCTAATTTCTCTAATCGTCTCCGCGCCTAAAGCAAAATTGATGCCGATAATGGACGAAAGCGAGATATCAGAAAAAGAAGCGGCATGAGAGAAAAACGGTAAAAACAGAGAAGTGAAAATAAATCTGGAAAGCGTCCACAGGTAAAACTTCCTGGAGACCTTTAATCCCGCGTTATTCACCTGGCCCTTGCCGCAGGGGAAAAGGCGGATAAGGTAATCAAATATAGAGGTTTTTCGTAAAATAAGCCTTATTTTAAGCGGTATCTCTGTCATCCTGTCAGATTGATCTACGGATCGCCCTCGGTTTCCCTTTTCAGTGGTATGGTTAATTATAGAGTCGGTGGAGAGGGTGTCAAACAGCTATCAACAGGGGGTACTTGACCTATTTTTTCTGATAAAATGACCGGGATGTCCTATCTAAATGAACTAAACCCGAGACAAAGAGAGGCCGCCCAACACACCGAAGGGCCGCTCCTGATTATCGCCGGCGCCGGAGCAGGAAAAACCAAAACGATTGTCTACCGAATAGCTCATCTAATCTCTAACGGAGTTAATCCGGAGAACATTTTGGCCGTGACCTTCACCAACAAGGCGGCCAATGAGATGCGAGAGAGAGTGGAAAAATTACTTGGAGAAGAAAAGACCTTGAAAAGGCCGGTGGAATTCACGGAACGACCGACGGTTAGGACTTTTCACTCGCTTGGAGTCATGATCCTAAGAGAAAATTTCCAGAAAGCCGCATTGCCAAAGAGATTTTCAATATTGGACAGAGCGGATTCAAAGAAAATAATCCGTGATATTTTGAAATCCGAAGGTTATGACCCGCGGCAGTACGATCCGGCCAAAATCTTGGCGACAATTTCTCGCCAAAAAGGCGATTTTCTCACCCCCGAAGAATATGAGGACTCTGGTGGACGGGGAGATTTCTGGAATGATTTGGTTTCAACCGTTTGGAGAAAATACGATGATCACTTACAAAAAAACGGCGCGCTTGATTTTGACGATCTGTTGACCAGAACCGTTTCTTTGCTAAAAGAAAATCCCGAAATAAGAAAATCCTGCCAAAATCGGTGGCGCTACATCCACATTGATGAATACCAAGACACCAACGAAGTACAATATCAGTTGGCCAAAATGTTGGCAGCTGAACACAAAAACATTTGCGCTGTCGGCGATATTGATCAAAATATTTATACTTGGCGGGGCGCAACCATAAAAAACATCATGAGTTTTGAGCAAGATTATGAAGGAACTCGAGAAATCGTTCTAGAAGAAAACTACCGTTCAACTCAAAATATTTTAAAAGCGGCCAACGAAATTATCTCTAAAAACTCCATCCGCAAGGAAAAAAATCTTTTCACTCAAAACGGCGAGGGCGAAAAGATTCGAATTTACTCGGCCTTGGATGAATATGACGAGGCCATTTATGCAGTCAAAAAAGCCCGGGAACTTATGGCCGACGGAGTTTCGCCAAACGAAATCGCCATTCTTTATAGAGCTAATTTTCAGTCACGGGTTCTGGAGGAAATCTGTCTTAGATATAAATTACCACACCAAATTGTCGGCACCAGATTCTTTGACAGAAAAGAAATCAAAGACGTTCTCTCATACATTAAAGCGGCGCTGAATAAAAACGATTTTGCCAGTTTGAACAGAATCATAAATACACCGCCGCGCGGAATTGGTAAATCAACCGCTTTAAAAATACACGCCGGCCAGAAAAAAGACCTGACTCCGGCGATGAAAGAGCGCGTAGAAAAATTTCAGAATTTTTTGGAGAAGATTGAAAAAGAGTCCGCTGTTAAAACGCCGGCAGATATTGTCTCAATGATTTTTAAGGAATCGGGCCTGGAAAATTTCCTGAAAGAACAAGGCGAAGACGGCTTGGAAAAAATTCAAAATATAAAAGAGCTGGTCTCTTTGGCAAAGAAATACGACGGTCTCAATCCGAAAGAGGCGATGAATAATTTTCTTGATGACGCCTCTTTGGCGACGGATCAAGATGATTTGGAAAGAAAACATTATGGGGTAAAACTTATGACGGTTCACGCCGCCAAGGGTCTGGAATTTGATTATGTCTTTGTCGTCGGGCTAGAAAGCGGCTTGTTCCCAATGGAGCGAGACAACCAAAATGAAAATATGGAAGACGCCGAGGAAGAGCGTCGGCTCTTTTATGTCGCTCTGACCAGAGCCCGAAAAAAACTTTTCTTGACTTGGACAAATTTCCGAACGATTTACGGCAACAAACAAAACAACTTGCAATCGGAATTTCTGGGCGATATCAGCGAAGAAATAATTGAGAGAGAAAATTTCAACGGAGAAATTTATAATGGGGGAGACTTCGGCGGAAATTCTTATGGTGATGGTAATTCCATTGAGTACTTGATAGATTACTAGATATCTGGGAAAAATAGTCGTACTAAGTACCAAAATTCAATATGCGCGCCAAAAAATCACTCGGGCAACATTTCTTAAAATCAAAATCGGCCCTACAAGACATAGTCAGGGCCGGAGAAGTAACGGCTAACGATGTTATTTTAGAAATCGGGCCGGGACAAGGCGCTTTGACAGCGCCCTTATTGGCGACCGGCGCCAAAATTCTGGCCGTGGAAAAAGATTCGGAAATGTTGAAAGTCCTTTCGGAAAAATTCCGCACTGAATTAGAAAAAGAAGAGCTGGTTCTGTTAGAAAAAGACATCCTTGATTTTGATCCGACCAAAAATAGTCTACTGCGAAACCGAAAATACAAATTAATCGCCAATATTCCTTACTACATTACCGGAGAAATCATAAGAAAATTTTTGACCGCGGAGAAGGCGCCGGAAAAAATGGTTCTGCTGGTACAAAAAGAAGTCGCCAATCGGATTATGACGCAAGACGGCAAAGAAAGTATTTTATCAATTTCGGTTCGAGCTTATTGCCAACCGAAATTCATCGGCACGGTAAAGGCCGGGTCTTTCAGCCCACCACCAAAGGTTGACTCGGCCATAATTTTATTTGAAAACATCTCAAAAGATTTCTTTGAGAAAAATAATATTGACGAGAAAAAGTTTTTTGAATTGGTAAAAACCGGATTCGCACACAAAAGAAAGAAGTTAACTTCAAATTTAAAAGAAATTTTTCGAACCAAAAGTATAAAAGGCGGAGAAAATTCCAACCTCGTCGGATTTGATAAAAATACTCGCGCCGAAGAACTTTCTTTGGGGAATTGGCAGAAAATTTACGCTAAATTACAAAAAATCACGGCCACTCGGCAGATTCGCTGATTGAACAAGCCGCGTCAACAGAACGTAATTCAATATCAACTTCATCGCCTGAATTAGGTCGATCGGCCCCTTCTTCAAATTTCAAAACAGCCTCATTCGCGCCCTCAACCATCCAGCCAGCGTGCTGACCGTCTATTAAAATCTCGGCGTTAACATATTGATCATCTCCTTCAGAAAGATTGGTCAAAATACAGGCTGAAGCGGCTGCGCCTAGAGGCCCTTCCAATTCGGCTTCTGTGGCATTGGCCGTGCCGACTTTGTAACCAAGGAACTGCGGCGACAAAAGAATGAAAGTCAGACTGGTTATCGGCGGAGGAAGAGTATTCATCTCAAAATCCCAATCGCCGATTTTCTTATCGTCCTCATAAAGCTTTACGTTTTTGTTGGCATAAGAATATTCGATTCGGAATTTGTGTATTCCAGCACTGAAAGCCGCACCGGCAGCCTTGGCCCAGTGGTCAGTGTCACTATTCGGTCGAGCGATACTGCCTAGAATGGCCCGAGAAAAATGGATCATTCTGTTGGCCAACCTCATGTTGAGAGAACCGTGATAAAAAAGTTCAAACATCGTATATTTGTCCCGATCATTGGCAAACCAAAGACGAGTTGCCACACCGCTATCAGCGCTCATGTCCGTGCTCAACTGGCCGGAGACGACAAAAGTAAAATCTTGATCAAAAGGAATGTTCATTCCGGTGATCGTGCAGCCCGTAACTGGCTCTTCGGCATCAGGATTTGGAACCATCGGCCAATTTTCTCTGCCCGGAGTTGAGACATGAAGAGTAACGTTGTCGCCGCTGCCAGAAAAAGACGCCGACTCAAAAGAAGCGGCGTAACAAGTATCCGGATTATCTGGGTCTATCGCCGGAACATCGCTCGGATAAATAATAGACGCGCCCGCGATGGCAAGTGTCGTGGCCAACGCCCCATAAGCCAGCGGTCCGACCGCAAATCCGCCAAGCGGAAGTCCGCCATTACCAAAGTTTTTGATGTTCAGCGCCGGGATTGGGAGAAGACAGAGGGGCGGTACCCCTAACACACAAGCATTTGTACCTAATAAATTACCCAGCTGAAAGTGCCCAGGAGTAAATAATGAACCAATATTCTGACGAGTATGATAGATGGTCGTGGCGAAGCTCTGATATATCGGTAAAACCAACTTTGACCGATAGTCGTGTATCACGTAAAGGTTTCCGCCGGAACATGGACACGGCACAGTAAACATGACCTGTCCCCCATAAGGAGTTATAACTGCCGCGCTTATCGGAATGGCGGGCACAGATACACCGGCAAAAACAGTGCTAAAACCACCAGTGAAAAAAATCAGCGAAACAAGCGCAAATCCCAGAATTATTTTCAGGCAAATCGCCAGTCTCTTGGTATGAGAAAAAAATAATGACATCTCAAGCAGTATTATAGCAAATAAAAGCGGTTTATCTGCTATAATAAGAGCCAAATGAAAATGCCAAGCAAAAAGGTCTCGGCGGTATTGTTGGGCACCGTAATTGTCGTGACGGCAATAGTGCTGATCAACAGCCAAGAAGAAAATTTCGTTCCGACACCAACGACCGAAGTCAGTTTATCTGTGCCGGTAAACTTGCAAAGCGACGCGACTCAAGACGCGGACGCCGACGGACTTTTGGATTGGGAAGAATCTCTGTGGGGCACTGATATAAATGAGCCAGATACCGATAAAGACGGAACAACGGACGGCGCCGAAGTTGACGCCGATAGAAATCCACTTGTCGTCGGACCAGATGACAGCAATTACGAAATTGAAGAAAAACTTTTGGCTGATTTGGAAAAGAAGTGGCCAGAGACAACCGGACTAACCAAAGAAATTTCAAGCGATTTGATTTCAAGCTATTTTTCTCTGCGAAGCCAAACCGGCGGCGCGCTGTCGCTTGAACAAAAAACAAATTTGATAGAAAACGTCACCGACAGCGCTTTGGGGAGATACACTTTTAGAAACCGGTACAACAAAGATAGCTTGGTAACCTTTGACGGCGCCACGGATAAAGATAAATTATTGTCCTATGCCAACGCCTTGATTGAAGGGGAGGATCGCCTCAAAATGGCTTCGACCCAAATCGGCCCCGAAGACTATTCAGAGTTATCGACGGCGACCACCCAGATGGCTGAATACTTAATCGGCCTTGAAACGCCGGAACAATTGGTGTCATACCAAGCGGCGCTGGCCAACAATTACTACAATATAGGTTCAGCTATCGTTTTGATGGCACAAGAAAATGCCGATCCGGCTCTGGCGCTGGTTGGTTTGACTTTATTTTCACAAAGCTCCGCTTCGGCGGCGGAAAACCTGGCTATAATGTTTCAATATATAAGAAACAATGGTATAATATTTAATGGCGAGGACTTTGTCTGGACAGATTAAGTAAATGTCTAATACTTTTTCAAGAAAAATAGCTGGATGCCTGTCACCAATTCTCACTTTCGTCTTGGTTTTTAGTTTTGTCTCTATATACAACCCGCGAATGGCCAGCGCTCAAAGTAGCAGCGGGTCAGTTTTGGATCCATATACGAGAGATTCCGATTCAGACACGGCATCGGCCATCGCCACCGGAGTCGGCGCCGTCGCCGCGAGATGTTTGTCTACCTTAGCAGCAAACATGGTTAGCAGCTGGATAGTTAATTTTATGGGAAATGCCATACAAGAGGTCGCCAGCAGTATCTTGTCATTAGAAGTCCCGGTGAGAGAGGGCCTGTTCCGAAACAAAGAAACCGGGAGAATCGGAACACCATCAACCGACGGAATCGCCAACTGCATCATGAACGGTTTGATTGAGGCAATATTGGTAGATACAACTCGCTGGGTGCAAACCGGCGCCCATGGCAGTCCGTTATTTTTGGAAAACCCGCAACAATTTTTCACCGATTTGGCCGACGAAGAGTTCGGCAAAGCCGTTAACACTCTAGTATTTGGAACAACTTCCGGGGCTACATTGTGTGAACCGTTTCAAATCAGTATTAAATTAAATCTTTTAAGCGGTCAACAAATGAGGAAAAAAGAAGACGTCTGTACGTTGTCAGAAATAACGGACAACATGGAGGAGTTTATTGAAGGAGATTTTGAAAAGGGCGGCTGGAGAGGTTGGTTTGAGTTGTCGCAGATTAATAACCCAGAAATCGCTGAATACGAGATAGAGAGAGATGCGATCGCGGCCGCTGGAGCAAAGGCTAATGCCCTAAAGATGGAACTAAATTGGGGCAATGGATTTCTCGGCCCAAGAGACGAAGACGGGACTTTGAAGTGGCCCGGAAAACTTTTGGTAGAAAAAATATCTAAAATCTCCGGCATACCGGAAGATAAAATGGCCTTTGCCGATGAGTTTGACGAATTGATGACGGCCGTCGTAGATCTGCTTGTAACCAAAGCGTTTAATATGTTCCAGGGAGGACCGATTAGTTTGTAAATGAATTATGCCTACACTCTTGAACAAAAGAATTGTGCTTGTAAAGTGGTTGCTGATTATACTGGTAGCATGTGCCTTTATTCTGCCATCACGAACAAGCCCAAGGGCACTCGCTCAAGTCGGAGAGTACGATTACTCCGAGTATTATGCGGGTGATACTAGCGCGGCATCAGCCGCGTCAAACCCTGATGACCAGGCTGTTACTAGGGATGAATTAAGAAAAGAAAAAAGGGGCTGGTTTAGTGAAATTTATACCGGTTTCGTCGAAGGAATTCAATCCATTATACTATTCTTGCCCAAGGTGTTTAAACAACTATGCGCGTGGGTCTTGTTCGCCGCAGGTACGATACTAAATGCCTCTGTCATACTGGGGATCATGAAAATGGGTTATACGATTACAAACTCGGAGGCCATAAGACTGGGTTGGTCAGTTTTTAGAGATGTAATAAATATCCTGTTTATATTCGGTCTGTTATATATATCAATATTGACAATAGTCAGCGGGTGGACGGAAAACATTAGAAAGAGACTGGGAATGGTCATAATGGCCGCACTTTTGATAAATTTTAGTTTCTTCTTCACCACAGTATTGATCGACATATCAAATATATTGGCACTAAGTTTCTACGACAAAATGACCGGGTGCGATATCCCGACCGAAACCTTGGGGGCAAAAAAAGAAACTCTCGAACCGCTTACCAGCGAATCCAAGATTAATAGAGTGGAATATTTCACCGACGGCGGCCTATCAAATTGTTTAGTCAATAAATTACAGTTGTCAGGCGCCTATAAACCTAATAGCGGAATGATAGGTAATAATGACAGCGCAGCGACAGACATTCTGGAAAGCAATCAATTAAATCTGGGACAAAAAATTTTGGGATATATTGCTATCGGCGTAGTACTTCTGATTGTGGCCGTCGTACTATTCAGCGTTTCGGCAGTTATATTCTCCAGATTCATAACCCTAATATTCCTGCTAATACTTTCGCCAATCATGTTCGGCGGATGGATATTACCAAAACTAGAAGAACACACAAAAAGTTGGTCAAAGAAATTATCAGAGCAGCTCATATCACTTCCAGTGATGTTCTTGATGCTCTACATAACATATGAAATATCTGGCGGCCTACTCAAGGGAACCACAACTTTTGTTTCAACTGATAACGCCTTATCGATAGCGACTCAAAACGATACCAGTACCATTGGAATATTCATTAATCTAATAATCGTCCTTGGCTTCATAATCGGCTCCGTGATGATCGGCAAAAAACTCGGCGCAGTTGGTGCGGAGTTTGGAGCGGCCATTGGCGCCGGAGGCATCGCCGCGGTTGGCCGTGGCACATTCGGACGAGTTGGTGCGGCTCTAAGCGCAGTCGGGCAACGAGAGGGAGCCGGCAAAATCGCGAGATCATTGGGAAGAGTCGGCGACTGGGCCTCAAAGAGAAGTTTTGATATTAGACAAGCCGCAGGAGCTAAGGCCGGCCTGAAAGGCGCAGGCCTTGATTTTGGTAAACCCGCCAAGGGCGCCGATAAAGGTTACGCCGGTCTGACGGAAGAGAGAGTCAAAGAAGATCTGAAATTGGAAAAGGAACGAGACAAGTTCAGAAGACCAGAAGATAGACAGACCGACGATAATATCAAAAAGAAAGCTGGGGACATAGCAAAGAACAGACAGGAATATAGAGACGAGACAGACAAAATTAAGCAGGCACAATCAAAAATTGATTCTGAAAATCAGTCAACCAAAGACAACAAGGCCAAGTTAGACCAGGTTGACGCCGAAATTGCTGCCTTAACTGTAAAATTACAAAAAGGAGGCCTCTCCAACGCCGAACTAACACAGACACAACAAGAAATGAATCGTCTGACTCAGATAAAAACAGCCGCACAAAATTCAATAGGCACTTCAGGAGAAGAGATAAAAAAACAGGAGGGACTAAAATCGGAAGCAGAAAAAGCACAAAACAAAATGATTGACGCGGCCATGGAACAAGCGGTTAAAAGCTTGGGCGGCAAATACGCTGGCGCTCGTTTTAATCCATTTAGAGGCAACCTAATACACAGGACTCATTCAAATGCCGCAGTTCAAGCTCGTCTAAAGCAAATGAAAAAAAGTGAGCGCGACAAATTAAAAGAAGAAATGGCAAAAGAGATGAGAGAAGAAATAAAGAAAGAGGACAAAGAAGAAAAATCCGGCGGGGGCGGTGATAACAAAAAGAAATAAAATAATTTAATAGCGTATTATGGAATCAGGCGAATCCAACAACCAAATAATCATCGAACGCTTCCGGGCGCTACCAAAGTCTATTCAAGAGGCCATTGTCAATTCACATTGGGAACAAAAAATCCGAATCATCGCTCAAAAAAATAACTTAGTCATCGGTGATGCTAGCGTTCTGGAAACTGAAACATTTCTCGTGATGCTCGGCATAACCAGTCCGCGCGACTACATGAATAAATTAAGACAAGAACTTAATCTAAGTCCGGAGGTTTTGAGTAAAATAGTAAATTCGGTTGAAGAAGAAATCTTCCAAAACATCAAGCAACAACTCATAGAACTTGAGGAGGAAGAGAAAAAAGCCGAAGAGGCTGCCAAGAAAGCAGTAGAACAAGGAAGCTCTCGAGAAAATTCTGAGGTAGAAATCATCTCGGCCGGCGGAGAATCTGTTGCTCCGGTTCCGGAAATACCGCCTGAGCCAGCTCTCGGAATAGATAATGAAGTTGTTATTGAGGACTTACCTAAAGACACCATTCTTGAAAAGAAATTATTGAACACCACCGAAGCCCAAAAAGAAAGTCATGTCATTTCAACCGGTGGTGCCGATGTCGCCAACACTAACGCCAACATTCAAAAATCCCGACCGGTTGATCCGTACCGAGAACCGCTAGATTAGACACTGATCATGAGATACCAAGTTCCACAATTCCTAGAAGTAGAAGACAAAATATTCGGTTCGCTCACCGCTAAGCAATTTTTGTATGTCGGTGGCGCGGCCGCGACCGGATTTATCGTCTGGAACATCCTTCCGCCGATTATCGCCGTAATTGTCGGTGCGCCGATAGTCATTTTATTGTTAATGTTTGCCTTCTTTAAATTTGACGGCTGGCAACCGTTTGTTCAGACTTTTGAAAACTCCATGAAATATTTCATCGGTAATAAGAAATATATCTGGAAAAAAGTTCCAAAAAAACTTGAGGAGAAAAAAGAAGAAACTTCCGCCGCCGAATCGCCTATCGCCATACCGAAGCTTTCCGACAGCAAACTGAAAGATCTTTCTTGGAGTTTGGATATTAATGAGAATATAAAATAGTGTATAATATCAGGAATGGTCCCTAAGACATCACAAGAGTTTGTCCCAATTAAAGAGGTCCGAGACGGTATCGCCATCTTGAAAGACGGCTCAATGCGGGCCTTGTTGATGACTTCTTCCTTGAACTTCGCTCTAAAATCCACCGACGAGCAACAGGCCATCATCTCCCAATTTCAAAACTTTCTTAACTCTTTGGACTTTACCATTCAGATTTTCATCCAATCCAGAAAGCTAGATATCAAACCCTACTTGTCCATGCTTGATGGCCGAGTCAAAGAACAAACCAACGACTTGCTGAAAATACAAGGCCGAGAATACATAAACTTCATAAAAAGTTTCACCGAGAGCGTCAACATCATGACTAAAAATTTTTTTATCGTCATCCCTTATACTCCGCCAAGTCTGGATATAACGAAAGGCGCTAAGTTTTTTGGACCGAAGAAAGACAAGAAGCAACAAAGCATTGACGATTTTGAAGAAAGCCGCAGCCAGTTGGAACAGAGAGTGGCCGTCGTCAAACAGGGAATCAGCCGTTGTGGCGTTCGCGCCGCCAATCTTGGCACGGAAGAAATCATTGAAGTTTATTACAAAATCTTCAATCCGGGCGATGTTGATTTCAAAGCTAACAAATAATTATGGGAATCTTAGATTTTCTAAAAGGCAAAAAAAACACAAAAATAGAGGATCCAAGGATCACTTCGTTTTTGCCGCAACAAATATATGAAGCGGGAGTTTTGGAATTACGGGACATCATCGCCCCACCAGCCTTGAAAGTTTCACCGAGGGAATTGAATTTGGGTGATAAAGTCGTTCGCAGTTTCTTCGTCATTTCTTATCCGCGCTTTTTGGCCGACAGCTGGTTCTCGCCGGTAATCAATCTAGATAAAATTTTTGACGTTTCAATTTTCGTTCACCCGATAGACACCACTGTTATTTTGAGAAAATTCCAAAAGAAAGTCGCCGAGGTAGAGAGTCAAATCAACCTTCGCACGGAAAAAGGTCTAGTGCGCGACCCAAAGTTAGACACGGCTTACCGCGACCTGGAGGCTCTGCGAGATAGTCTGCAACAAGCCACAGAGAAGGTTTTTGACGTCGGATTATACATTTCAATATACGGAAACACCGACGACGAACTTGATAAGTTTGAATCCGAATTCAAGTCACTTCTAGAATCAAAGCTCGTTTATGTAAAACCAGCCATTTTCCAACAAGAAGAAGCTTTCAAAAGTATTATTCCGGTCGGAACCGACTTACTGGGAATTCACACGCAATTAAATTCTGAGCCCCTTTCCAGCATCTTCCCATTCATCTCATTTGAATTGACTTCCGACCGCGGAATTCTTTACGGAATAAACCGACACAATTCCGGATTGATTCTATTTGACCGGTTCTCATTGGAAAACTATAACTCTGTTACCTTCGCCAAAGCCGGTGCCGGAAAATCATATACCACCAAACTGGAAATTCTGCGTTCTTTGATGTTCGGCATAGAAGTCATCGTCATTGACCCGGAAAGAGAATACGAATACATGGCCGAAGCCGCTGGCGGACGCTTCTTTACCATCTCTCTGACTTCAAATCACCACATCAATCCGTTTGACATTCCGACTCCGCGGCCGGACGAACAACCAGCTGATGTTTTGCGATCAAACATTATAAACTTGGTCGGTTTATTCCGACTAATGTTCGGCGGATTAACACCAGAAGAAGACGCCATCATTGATCGCGCCATCACCGAGACTTACGCTCTAAAAGATATCACGCCGGAATCTGACTTCTCGCAAATTGAGCCACCTTTGATGTCCGACTTTGCCCTTGTTTTGGCCGGAATGGAAGGAGCGGAAAATTTGGCACAGAAATTAACGAAATACACTCAAGGAACTTGGGCGGGATTTTTGAATAAACCAACCAACGTCAACATCAATAAAAACTTCATCGTCTTCGCTCTGCGCGACATGGAAGACGAATTGAAGCCGATCGCCATGTACATCATCACCCGCTACATTTGGACGGCCATACGAAAAGATTTGAGAAAGAGACTGCTGGTCATTGACGAAGCTTGGTGGATGATGAAATCCGAAGACACCGCTTCGTTCTTGCTTGGTTTGGCTAAAAGAGGACGAAAATATTTCTTGGGGCTTTCAACAATCACGCAAGACGTTGAGGACTTCTTAAATTCTCCATACGGCGTGCCAATTATCAGCAACTCCTCAATGCAACTGCTGATGAAACAATCAGTTTCATCAATTGATATTGTCCAGAGAACATTCAATTTAACCGAGGAAGAGAAATATCTGCTGCTTGAATCCAACGTCGGAGAGGGAATCTTTTTTGCCGGACTAAAACACGTGGCCATTAAAGTCATCGGCTCCTACGCTGAAGATCAGATCATCACTTCCGATCCGGCCCAAATTTTAAGTATCAAGAGAAGCAAGCAGGAATTGAAAAATTCCGGCAAACAAGACTTGCAGGAATCCAGTATTAGAAAAATTCAGAAGGATTTGGAGGGATTTTAAGGCACATCAATTCCTCGCCCGAAACCTGCTCGCTTTAATTAACAAAAACAGGCGGTTTGCTATAATTATACTGATGAAAAAACTAGGCTTATTTCTAATAGTTTGGCTATTTTTCTCTCTCGTTCTCGGCACGTCAATTGTGTCTGCTCAAACTATTCCAGCTAACGGGGCCGGTGACAACACCACCGTTGACTTAACTGATATTGAAGGATTTCTGGACTCTTTGCCTGAAATAACTCCAAATATTTCCATCTACACCGACCCCGCCTACCCAAGTCCGGGCGACAACATTTCAATATATATCCAGAGTTATTCTCTGCCAGTGGATGAAGCCACGATTTCTTGGTACATTGACGGAAAATTCATTTCAAGCGGTCTTGGTCTAAAAAGTATCAACACGACAGTTGGTGAAAACGCCCGAAACATTAACATAAAAGCCGTAGTCAAAACATCTACTGGTGAGTATGAAGTGGCGCACACAGTCTCACCATCCGAATTATCAATATTGGATGAGGCTCTGACCTCAACGCCACCTTTCTATAAAGGTCGAGCTCTGCCGGTGCCAGGTTCAATTCACAAATTCATCGCCATTTCGGATTTCCGGAATTCCGCCGGCCGCAGAATAGATGACTCAAATATAGTCTACACCTGGAGAATAAATGGTCAGACGGACGGACCGGCTTCTGGAACCGGACGCAATGTTTATATTGCTGTGCCAAAAACAGAATTCACTAATCCTTCCACCGTCACCGTAACCGCTAAAGTCGTCGGGCAGAATTTGCAAAATCAAGCCATTGAAAATATCGGCTATTCCGAATCAAGAACCCTGCTCTACGCCAAAGCGCCGACAAATGGCTTGATATTAAGCAGACTAGCTACGGGGAACATGACTCTCAGTGGACAAGAAGTTGAGATAACGGCTTTGCCTCTTTACTTCAATCTGGGAAATCTGGGATCATTGACTTATAACTGGTATTTGAATAATTCAAGAATTGAAACCGTCGGCAATACAAATTCAATCATCCTCGGGCGTAATTCTGGAGAATCCGGCCAGTTCACCATTTCGGCTAAAATTCTGGACAAGAACAACTTGTATTCAAGCGCTTCTTCCAACTTGACTTTAACTTATTCCGCTAACAGTTCAATATGATAAGCCGCCAAAACAAAATAATATTAGGATCCGCCATAGTTTTCACCTTGGTGATTTTTGTCGCCGTGCTTTTTCAATCGGATGTCTTAACAGCAACAAGAAATTCCGGCGAGCAAAGCTTGGCCCAAGCCGGACAATCCGTGGCAAACTATGTTCCGATATCCGGCAAAGGATTGTTTGATCAAGGTCAGGGAACTGGTACCTCAAAGACATCTTTAAGTGCAGTCTTAAAGCAACTTTTTAATTGGACCGTGGCTATCGCCATTATTTTAGCCGTTCTGTTTATTCTGCTCGGCGCCATACAATATATGACGACTGATGCAGTTTTTGACAAAAAAGAAGGCTGGGCAAAAATAGAGTCGGCAATCGCCGGTCTAATTTTGGCTTTGGTATCGTGGCTGATTTTGCACGAGATAAATCCGGCGCTGTTGAATTTGGATATTGGGGTAAAAAATACGGCGGATAATAGCGTTTCCGGCGCTAGCGGCGACGGCGCAAATCGCCCCAGGGTTGTGTCTCCTAGTCTGGGTGATATATCGGACACGCAGCCAGCAAATAAAGTTGATGCCGCCTACGTTTCATCTGAGTTAAAAAAACCTGGCAACGCGACAGAAACAAAAATAAACTCCTCGTTTATGGGCCAACAGTTAAGTATCAGTGGTCCCGCCCCCACACTGAGTCCGGCCGCACAGGCAGAAATTAATAATCAGATCGATAGTGGACCAATAGCTACGGAATCACAAATTGATTTTTTCAGTAATCAAAACTCAGATCCAACCTCTCCGCCAAACATTCAAAGAGTCTTGGAGATGGAAGGACTCGTACCATAAAGACAATCCATGACACGCAAAACAGCCATAATAATATTAGCAACAGTAGTCGTCTTGGCCGGACTATCGGTCGGCTATCTTATTATCTTCTCCGGACAAGAGGCTGGCACAACCGGCGGTGAAACTTCGGGCGGAACAGACGCCGAATTCTCTTTCCCAACATCCGGCACAAGCGCCGACACCACTGCCGCCGAAGAAACAACCTCGACGGAATTGGAAAATATCGGTCAGATTCCAAAATTGCGACAAATCACTCCAACATTAGTTTCCGGCTTCACGACTTTTGAGAGAAAAATAAATCCGAACGACACGACAATTCCCGAGTCTCAAAGGAATCAAACTGAAACGGTTTATCGCTTCGTTCATAGGGCCTCTGGAAATGTCTATGAAACCACCGAGAATCGCCTAACTGTCAGTCGAGTTACAAACACGACCATACCTAAAGTCCAAGAAGCAATGTTCTTTAACTCCGGAGACGGCGTGATATTGAGATATCTGGACGATAATAATGATATTGAGACCTTCGTCGGCAAGATTGAAGACGCCCCAGCCGATCCTAACATTGCCGAAGACGAAAGCATTTATTCAGCTTTGAATGGGTCATTTCTACCAAAAAACGTCTCGACTTTGATCAAATCTCCAACCAAAGATTCCTTCTTCTTCATAAAAGATAACCGCGGTTACACTTTTGATGGCGCGGCTCCGCAAGCTCAAACCTTAGTTTTTGAATATCCTATAACCGAATGGTTGGCGGAGTGGATTAACAACACAATTATTTTGACGACAAAACCTTCGTGGCTTTCAGAAGGATTCGCTTTTGCCATGAATCCAACAAACGGAAACCTCTCAAAACTTCTTGATGACAAATACGGATTGGCAACCAAAACTAGCCCGGACTTAACAAAAATTTTATATTCGGAATATAACGGCGATACGATTTCCACCGGCATTTATGATCTAAGCACTAACGAGGATAAGCCACTCACCGTTCGCACTTTGGCCGACAAATGTGTTTGGGGCAAAAAAAATACTGACATTGTTTATTGCGCCGTTCCGACGAATTTAGCTTCGGCGGATTATCCGGACGATTGGTATTTGGGTGCCGTCTCGTTTAACGACAGTATTTTTGAAATCAATCTGAAAGAAGACACCGCCACGATGTTCACCGGCTTTCCATTAATTTTTGACATCTCAAACATTTCCCTAAACGAACAGGAGGAATATTTGGTCTTTCAAAATAAAAAAGATTTGTCACTTTGGAGTTTAGACATCCGACCGAACGCTGAAATCACGGAATAGTTTAGTTGCCGTTTTTCTCTTTTTTCAATCTTTCTTCTTCCGGTTTGCGGATGTTTTCTCTTATATAAAATTCCTGTCCGATGGAAATAAGTCCACCGACAAAGAAATACAAGCCCACCATTGAACCAAGCGTATAGGCCATCACCGCCATCATTCCAGGCATAAAATAGCTCATCTGCGTCTGCATGCTCCTCATCATATTTTCTTTAGAACCCCCGGGTTTATCGCCCTCTTGAGCCTCCTTTTTCTTCGGTAGCATTAGGCGCATTTGGAAAAAGTGCGTTATGCCGACGATAATCGCCAACGGCAGACTTTTACCGGTCATATCAATTAAACCAAGAAACATGGTGTTAATGTTTTCCGGCCACGAAACGAATGAGTATAAAAGATTTTCATTTATATTCGGCAGACCTGATCTGGAAAAAACATAATAAAAACCGATAAGCAATGGCAACTGAATAATCATTATCAGAATTCCAGAAAATGGATTAATTTTGTTTTGCCGATAGAGTTTCAACATCTCCCGCCCCATTGTTTCGCGATCGTCTTTATACTTCTCTTGAATTTTTTTGAGCGGTTCTTGAACCTGTCCCATTTTTATTTGCGTGCGAATCTGACTTCGATAAAGAGGGAAGAGAATAAAACGAAAAACTAAAGTTAAAATTACCAACGCAATGCCGATATCGCTGGTGACAAAATCCATTAACAAAATCAAAGCATTATAAAATGGTCGAACAACAAGACTAACAAACAACGCTTTCATATTAATGAAATGATATCCTAAATTAAAATTTTAACCAAGTCGGCCTCCAATTCTCCGGTCACGACATCGTCGACCCTCTTTTTCAAAGTTAAAACGTAATCATAATTACCAGTAGTGCCGATTTTTTTGAGTAGGTTCATAACTTTTCTCTTGTTTCGGTGCCGGGCCACTGACAACTTAGAAATCTTCTGGGGGATGATCACCGCAAATCTGGAATAATTCAAATTGTTCAATCTTTTTTTGAGATAAAAGAATTTGGAACTGACAGAGTTGCTGACACTCTTAAATATTTCCTGAAGGTCTCCGGCGGATATTCTATTTTTTGAGAGAAGCATTAAACTGAGATTCTTTTTCGGCCCTTTTGTCTTCGGCTTTTGAGAACTCTTCGGCCACCTTTAGAGCGGCTACGCACTAAAAAGCCATGGGTCTTTGATCGCTTTCTTTTCTTCGGTTGATATGTAATTGACATAAAAATAATTAACAGGTTATTAACATGTTTTTAACATAATTAATTATTTTGAGCAAGTTCCCCATCTTGCTTTCGGGTATATAATGGAGCAACATTTTAAATCTAAGCAATGTCGGGAATCTTTGAACACAAAAACATCTGGGAAGACGCTCTGAATATTTTAGAAAATCAGGTTTCTAAAGCGAATTTCAATACTTGGTTTAAAGATACGTTTATTACTAAAATTGACGACGGCGTTGTCCATATCGGCGTACCCAACAGCTTCGTAAAGGACTGGTTGAACAGCAAATTTCACAAAGACATCCTAAAAACTCTGCGGGATATCTCCGACGAGGTCCGATCTCTTGAGTTTATCGTTTCTAAGACCGACAAAGTAAAGAAAAATGTCATCGTCAAACCAAAAACGCAAGTCAATGAACTTCCTTTGGCCGATTTTTACATCAACAAAGAAGATAATTTAAATCCGCGATATACCTTTGAAAATTTTATCATCGGTCCGTTCAATGAGTTAGCTCACGCCGCTTCGCAAGCTGTCATCAAACAACCGGGAATTGTTTACAACCCGTTGTTCATTTATGGAAACACCGGAAACGGAAAGACTCACTTGCTTCAAGCGGTAGGGAATACCATAAAAACGCAAAACCCCGACAAACGAATTTACTATCTGACCTCGGAAAAATTCGCTATTGAATACATCGGCGCCGTCCAAACAAACAAAGTAAACCTTTTCAAGGACAAATACAGAAAATATGATGTCTTGATCATGGACGACATTCAGTTTTTGTCCGGCAAGGAAAAAACGCAAGAAGAACTGTTCCACTTGTTCAACACTCTGTATGACAACAATAAACAAATCATCTTTTCTTCGGATAAACACCCAAATTTTATCCCTGGCCTGGAAGAGAGGCTAAAATCCCGCTTTAATCAGGGTATGATGGTTGACATTACCGCTCCCGACCATGAATCCCGGGTCGCCATCCTCAAATCTAAGGCTGAAAAGAACAATATTCGCTTGGATAAGGAAACCTTTGACTACATTGCCAAAGCCGTTGAGGGAAGCATTAGAGAGCTTGAAGGGGCGGTAAATTCAATCATTTGTCAGACTCAACTGAAAGGAAAGGCCCTGTCTTTCAATGAGATTAAGGATTTAATCAAAAATAGCGCCAAACCAAAGAAAATGGTCTCGGTTAACGAATTGATAAAGATCGTCTCCGACTTCTTCAATATAGAAGAAAAGAGCATCTGCGATAAAACTCGACGAAAAGAAGTCGTTAGACCTCGTCAGATAGTAATGTATATCTTGCGAGAAGACTTTAGCATTTCATATCCGACCATTGGTGAAAAATTGGGCGGCCGAGATCACACCACGGTCATTCATTCTTGCGAAAAGATTAAAGGGGATCTTAAAACCGACAACTCTCTCTCACAGCAGCTAACGCAAATCCGGTCGATGTTATAAATTTGCGGAAAAGCTGTGGGAAAGGTTTGCGTTCTTTGTTAAAAAGCTTCTGAAAAGTTTCAGGAAAATGTGGATAAGAATTAACAAGACAAAAAGTTATTCACATAAAAATGCGTTATCCATTTTTATTTCACAGTTTGTCTGAAAAAAGATTTCAATTTAACCGAGATATTTAAAGCTCTGCCGGACTTATACACAAATCCACAGGATTAATAATAAAAAATAATTTTATATAAAATGAAAATAGAGATTAATAAAGAAAGACTAACAAGGATCGTCAGTAAAGCCGAAAAAATTGCCACCAAAGGTTCAACCTTGCCGGCTTTGTCTTGTTTGATGTTTGATTTTGACGGCACGGATCTGACAATCAATTCAACCAATCTGGATATTAGTCTGAAAATCGTCTCTAAGGTGAAAGGCAGTGGAACTGGCAAAGTTTTAGTCCCGGCGGCTATTTTAAATTCTTTTCTGACAAATTTGCCTAAGCGAGATTCAGTCATCAAACTGGAAGCCAACAATTCCAAGCTACATGTGACTAGCGAATCTACCGACACGATTATAAACACCCAATCAGTTGATGATTTTCCAGTTATTTCCGATAAGAAATCCGACAAATTATTCAAAATTAGCTCCTCGGATTTGGTTAAAGGCTTAAATTCGGTCTGGTACAGCACCGCCACTTCAAGTATTAAGCCGGAATTGTCCAGCGTTTATGTCTATCATGACGATGGGGATTTGGTTTTCGTTGGCACTGACTCGTTTAGATTGGCCGAAAGCCGAATTTTAGTCAAAAATGTTGATACTTTTGAGAACATCCTAATTCCTTATAAGAATACCGTGGAAATGGTTCGTCTTCTTGAGGACTTGGACGAAGAAATAGAGGTTTGTTTTGAGCAAGACAAGATTATCGTGGAAACGCACGAAATGACCATAATTTCACGCGTTATAGACGGTGTTTTTCCGGACTACCGCCAGATTATTCCCAAGGAAGTGAAAACGGAAGTTCATGTCTTGAAAGACGATTTGCAACAGTGTTTGAAAGTTTCTAGTGTTTTTGCCGATAAATTCAATCAGGTTACTTTCACTATTTCTCCGAAAGACGAGATATTTCAGATAGAATCAAATTCTAGTGAAGTTGGTGAAACCAAAAATAATATTAAGTGCCAGATTAACGGAGACAGCCTGAAATTGAGTTTTAACAGCAGATATATCAATGATTGTTTTAATTCAATAAAATCAGACGGTCTGACTCTGAAATTCAGTGGCGCGGAAAAGCCGATGATTATTCAGGGAACTAGTGACAAGAGCTTTTTGTACTTGGTTATGCCGATGAACCGCTAATTTTCTTATGGCTTTATGGAATCAATATCGTTCTACTTAAAAAAGTTTGAAAATCTCGGTCTGAAGGAAAATAATATCAAGAGAGTCGTCGTGGAATGTGTTAAAGACGCCACCGGCATTGAACTTTCACCGAAAGAAATAGATGTTACTAACAGACAGGTTAGAATAAACAAGGTTGGAGTGGAGAAGACCGAAATTTTTATTAATAAGTCAAAAATTGAAAATCTTGTGCGAGACAGACTGCAAATTGATCGGCGAATTAGTTAGCCGAATCAGCTAGCCAGGTTAGCTAGCCGAATCAGTTGATACGGAAGTCTACTTCCGCTTTGAAGGCATTTCCGACTTCGTCGAGAGCTTCAACTCTAAGTTCGTTTCTGTCTTTAATGAAAGAATTCTCTTCTGGAATGAACATGAACGACATTGTTTCCACATTGATGTCGCCAATTTTCTGATCATTTAAAAAGACTTCGCCACTGCGTAATAGACGGCCATCGGACATGGCGACAATGATGACAAGCGGATGATTCGTCAAATATGAGGCGTTATTGGTCAGATTGGTGATTTCTAATTTTGGAGTAGTAATTTTTTGCGGATCAGATACTTTGACATTATCGCTGATGTTATTTTCTCTCACCCAACTTCTGACTGCTTTTTCCCATTCTTCATATTGAGGGTCATCATAAGGATTTGATGGCGCCGGACCCAACGGATTGCTTTTATCAACCCAGTATAAGATGCTGTGAATGCCGTCACCTTTGCCGGTTACCACAACTTGTTCATTGCCGTTGTCGTCGGTCAAAACTTTTGTCTTTTCACCTTTCCAAAATCCATTTATGATCGGCTTCACGTCAAGCGACTGTTTTTCTGGTTTATTAAATTGGGCGTTGCTTCTCTCTTGCAAGATAAATTGCATGTATTCGTTCCACATCGGACCGACGATAAAACCGGCGACTCTTTTATCAATCGGCGAATTGTCGTTGTTTCCCACCCAGGCGCCGACGGAAATGTTTGGCGTGTAGCCAATGATCCAAGCGTCGCGATAATCGTCGGTCGTTCCAGTTTTGACCGCTACACCTGGGACGTTGAGAGGCGAGTTCGAGCCGAATATCGGAGCTCGCGCGGCGTTATCCGAAAGAATATCGCTTATCATTCTGGCGACATTTTCCGACAGGACTCTTTCTGGCTCATTGTTTTTATTTTCAAAGAGGACATTGCCGTTCTTATCTTCCACTCTTAGAACGGCCTCTTGTTCGTATTTATTTCCTTCATTGGCGAAAACTTCATAAGCGCTTGTTATATCAATCAATCGGACTTCTCCACCTCCCAAAACCAAGGTTAATCCATATTGATCTACGTTTGTTAAGGTCTGAATGCCCATTTTTTTCGCCAGATTTAAAGAGTCGCGCAGCCCGGCCAAGTACAAGACTTTCACCGCCGGAATATTTAGAGATTGAGCTAAAGCATTTCTCAAAGAAATCGGACCACGGAATTTTCCGTCATAGTCTGAGGGACGATAACAACTGCCACCGTTTTTGCAGGCCGTTGAGAATTCAGTTGAAACGTCAAAAACGACCGTTTCCGGACGGTATCCCTTGGTGAAGGCCTCGGCGTAAACTATTGGCTTAAAAGCAGATCCTGGCTGCCTCTTGGCGGTGGCGATATTAAAGTTACCGTCAATCTCTTCGTCAAAATAATCTCTTGAACCGACCATGACCAAAATTTCTCCGGTGCTTGGATCAGTCGCGACCATGGCGCCGTTTTCGGCCGAATATTTCTCGGCGTTTTCCAGTGAATATTTCTTTACTATTTCTTCAGCTTTCTTCTGAAGATCCCAATCAAGCGTCGTGACGACCCTTAGGCCGCCTTCTTCTATGACGTCTTTGCCGAATTTTTCTTCCAACAATTCTCTGACGTACATGACGAAGTGCGGAGCTTTGATGCCGAATTCCTCTTGTTTTTCAAATTCAACTTTTGCTGATTGAGCGGTCTCAAGTTCGGTTTGATTTATGTAACCTTGGTTGCGCATCTGTTCCAGGACATAATTTTTTCGCGCCTCCAGAGCGTCAGTGTGAGTTCCGTATGGCGAGAAATAAGTTGGAGCTTGGGGCAACGCTGCCAGGTAGGCCGATTCCACCAGACTCAAGTCTTTAGCTTGCTTGCCAAAAAATTTTAACGAAGCTTCTTCCGCGCCGTAAACGTTGCCGCCATAAGGTATTTCGTTTAAATATATTTCCAAAATCTGATCTTTAGTCAGAATCTTTTCTAACCTCGGCGCCAGAACCCACTCCTTGATTTTTCGAGAGATCTTTTTGTCCGTCGTCAGAAGCGCGTTTTTTATTACTTGTTGCGTTATGGTTGAACCGCCTTGGCCGCTTAACAAATCTCCTTGAGAAAGGTTGCTGAAAACTGCCCGAATGATTGCTGAAATTTGAATTCCAGAATGTTCGTAAAAATCTTTGTCTTCTATGGCGATAGTGGCTTTTTGTAGATAGGAAGATATTTCACCCAAAGGTATGATGGTTCTTTTTATGTCTCCGTGAATGTCATAAAGAACAATTTCGCCGGTTCTGTCCAAAATTTTGGTTGATTGAGCGACTTTTCTTTCTTCGAAGTTGGCTAGGTTTGGCAGGTCCAAGGTGGAAATCCAGATAAAGATTATTCCTGCCGCCACCAGAAAACCGACGGCTGCGAGTTTGACCAGGTTTTTTATTTTTGAGTTACGAGCCACTTGTCTTGTTTTTAGCACTTACACCATTATATCCTCAATTTAGTAAGATTATTAGAAAATATCCCAAACGTCAAAGCTTCTTTGTTTTGCTTGGTTTTAGATGCTAAAATCTATCTAATGTTTGGGTTTAATCAAAAAATTGATACGGATGAGGGCAAGATAGAGGAAATCTTGACCAGAGGCGTTGGCCAGATTTTTCCTTCAAAAGAAGCCTTGAAAAAGGAGCTTTTGAGTGGCAGGAGATTGCGTATTTACGCCGGAATTGACGCGACCGGCCGCGAACTTCACCTTGGCCATACTAAAAATCTTCTTTTATTAGAAAAATTCAGAAAACTTGGCCACGAGGTGATTTTGCTGTTCGGAGATTTCACGGCGCGAATTGGCGATCCGACGGATAAATCGGCCGCTCGGGTGCGCTTGTCCAAAAAAGAAGTTGAGGAAAATTTAAAAACCTGGAAAAAACAAATTTCAAAAATTGTTACCCTGAACGGTTCAAATCCAATCAAGATAAGAAGAAACGGTCGTTGGTTGTCAAAGCTTTCTTTTGAAGATGTTATTGAATTGGCTTCTAATCTTACTGTTCAACAAATGATTGAACGCGATATGTTCCAGAAGCGGCTTAAAGAAAATCGGCCGATATATTTGCATGAGTTTTTGTATCCTCTGATGCAGGGTTATGACAGCGAAATGCTTGATGTTGATGTTGAAATCGGCGGAACCGACCAGATTTTTAACATGCTAGCCGGACGGGTTTTGAGGAAAAAACTTGGACAAAAAGAAAAGTATGTTATGGCCACGACCTTATTGGAAGACACGAAGACTGGTAAAAAATTGATGAGTAAAAGCGAGGGTAGCTATGTTTCTCTAAAAGACGGCCCGGACGATATGTTTGGTGGAATTATGACCTTGCCGGATAACGTGATCGTGCCATTGTTTACCGGCGTAACCGGCGTGCCGATGTCGACGATTTCTGAAATTGAGGGTCGTCTCAATTCTGGTTCTATCAATCCGATGGGCGCTAAAAAACAATTGGCAGTGGAAATTGTCAGCATCTACCACGGCAAAGATAAAGCCATAATGGCGGCAGAAAAATTTGATAAAACTTTTTCAAAGAAAGAAATTCCCGAAGACATATCGGTTGTTCCTGTAAAATCCGGGACCCTGTTGGCCGAGATCCTGTTAGCAAACAAAATTATTTCATCAAAAAGCGAGTGGCGCAGATTGATTGAGCAAGGTGGAATCAGCCGCATGGAAGACGACAGTAAAATCTCGGATTTTGATTACAAAGTAGAGAAAAGTGAGACTTACAGAATTGGCAAACGTCGGTTTATTAAAGTAGAGCCCAACTTACGTTAATGAAGATAAGCTGCTAAGGTTGAGGTGATTTAAAAATTTACGACGTCTTCAAAACTTTCGGTGTCTACCCCATCGTCTTCCTCTTCCTCGTCATCCCCATTTTCTTCCGCAGGACCTTCTTCCTCGACATGGGCGGTCTTAGTTATCAACGGATCCACGGTCAGTTCCTCTCCATCGTCCACCAAATCGCCGTCCTCGGCATTATCAATTTCCAGCAAAGAATCAATATCTTCGTTTTCTCCGGGGCTGTTTGTTTCTTCAACTTCATCCATGGTTTTAAATTAAAAAACTAATTAGATATACTTGTAGCAAATATTTTTTTAGTCGCCAATGGCTAAAAGCAGAAACCTGTGGAAAAAATATCCGCGAGTCAAGTTATCTCTAGAAAATCGGTCATTTGACCCCAGAAATCGGCCATTTACCTCCAGAGGCGGCGACATGAAGTCTATCGCCCCCGTGTTTTCAATGAAGATAGATGTGTTACGCCACAGGCGATGGCGTCAAATTCGTCGTCGTATTTTATCTCTGGTCCTAGTTTTAATATCAAAGAGAGCATTTTGGCGACGGAACTTTTGTCGCTTCGGCCGTTGCCGGTGATGGCGATTTTGATTTCTTGAGGAGAGTATTCAAAAACTTCCAATTCCGAATTCTTGGCTAGGGAGATTATCGTACCGCGCGTCTCGGCGACCTTCAGGGCTGTTTTTTGGTTAGAGTTGAAGAACAGACTTTCAATGGCCAATTCTTTCGGCTTGAATTTATTTATTAAATTACCGATCTCGTTTTGAATTTTGGCTAGACGTTCTGGGTGACTTTCTTTTGCCGAAGTTCTAAAACACTCGGAAAAAACCAAAGATTCTTTTTCTGGTTTCTCTGCGTCCAAGATGGCGATTCCCAATCTTTCATAACCAGGATCAACGGCGATGATTTTCATTTAGTTAAATTTTAACTTTATTCGGCGTTAGTGAACACTTCCTGAACGTCTTCCGTGTCTTCCAACTCCTCAACGAGTTTTGAGAGGAGCTCCAAGTCCGCGTCCGACAGACTTATCAATGTTTGTGCTACCCATTTGCCGTTTTCTTTTTTAAAAGCCCAAGAAGCCGCTCCGGGTTGAGCCAGTTCATAACCATTTTTCGTTAAAAGGTGACGAATTTCTGGCGCCGTTCGATTTTTGTTGTCGGTCAAGGCCTCAATGATGATGGCTACTCCGCCTGGTCCGTAGGTTTCATACATTACGGCCTCTATGTTTGCTGTGCCGGGGTCCATTCCTTTTTTCACCGCGCGCTCAATGGTGTCTTTGGGCATGTTTTCTTTCTTGGCCGTTTCAATCACCGCGGCTAAAGATGGGGAAGAGACATTGCCTCCGGCCTTTTTAGATTCGGCCGTGATTAGTTTTGAATACTTTGAAAAAACTCGGCTTTTCTTCGCGTCTTCAGCGCCTTTTTTGTTCTTTATTTTTGACCACTTATTGTGACCTGACATGGATTTAATATTTTCTATTTTTAATAAGTTTAGATAAGCTTTTTTTGCAAATCCGCGGGCGGTTCTATACCCAGGTGCTTATAACCAAGTTCGGTCGCCACTCGGCCCCGTTGTGTTCTTTCTATAAAACCAAGCTGAATCAGATATGGTTCGTTAAATTCTTCCAATGTGCCGGTTTCTTCCGACAGAGCCGTGGCCAGAGTATTTAAACCGACCGGTCCGCCGCCGAATTTTTCTATGATTGTCTTCAGAATAGTTAGATCGGCCCGAGTTAAGCCAATTTTGTCTATCTGCAACATGGAAAGAGTTTTCTCTACGGTCTCTTCATCAAGATCCAAACCGTGAACTTGTGCGTAATCTCGGCATCGTCGCAATAAATAGTTCGCAGTGCGCGGCGTTTGGCGGCTTCTCTTGGCGATTTCTTTGGCCGCGTCCTTGTCTATTTTAATTCCTAAAATCTTCGCCGAACGCTCAAGGATTTTCTCTATCTCTTCTTCCGAATAGAATTCTAATTTATAAATTCCGCCGGAAAAACGAGAGCGGAGCGGGGAAGAAATCATGGAGATTCTTGTTGTGGCCGCGATTAGGGTAAAAGGCGGCAATTCAAGTTGCAAAGTTCTCGCTGATGGTCCCTTGCCGATTATTATATTTAAACTTCCCGATTCCATAGCGGGGTAAAGTACTTCTTCTATGGATTTATTAAGTCGATGAACTTCATCTATGAATAAAATATCTCCTGGATTTAGGTTCGTTAGAATTGAAGCGATGTCGCCGACTTTTTCTATGGCCGGACCGGAGGTCGTTTTAATCTGTGAATTTGTATGATGAGCGATAAGATAGGCCAGAGTAGTTTTCCCCAACCCTGGCGGACCGTAAAATAGTAAATGTTCCGGCGGATGAGCCCTTTGTTTGGCGGCTTTTAGGAGGATATTGAGGTTATCTTTGGTGTTTTTTTGACCGACATATTCATCCCATGTTGTTGGTCGTAGCTCTTGATCTAAAAAGCTATCTATCTTATTATTTTGGGCCGTGTCGTTTTGTTTGGGGGAAGTACTTGACATAATATTCGTATATGTTATTATACCAGGTATAAAGCTTTTTACACAATACCTGAATTTCTACCGCTCGAAGACATAAATCTCTAAGCAAAGGGGGCGATCCCATCGGTGTTTCATCGAGGACGCTTTTGGTGACGACGCAAGTCGTTTAACTGATGCCATCCTTAGATAATTACCTGCCTTTAGGTCTCAGTATTTAAAGGTTTTGCTTAGAGGTTTATGTCTTGGAACTTTCCGTCACTTGGCGTTCTGTAAGTTATATTAGTTATATCTATTTCAAATTCAACTAGCCAAGCCCCTTTTTTTGTTTTCTATTTTTCGTCGGGCTAGAAGGAACCAACAACTCTCTCAACTTCATCAATGGTCGTGATTCCGTCTAAGATTTTTACTAAGCCGTCTTCTTGCATGTTCATGACCCCTTGCGGTCGGGCAGTTTCTGCGATTTCGTCTTCACTGGCGATTGAGTGGACGGCCGCTTCAACTTTTTTGTCCATGAAAATCGCCTCGAAAATTCCTATTCGGCCGGAGTAACCCGTGTTGTTGCACTTCTCGCAGCCTTGAGCCTCGTAAACCTCCTCTGACCAGGCCGGGATGTCTCGGTCAACGATTCCGTCGTAACATTTTTTGACTCTTTCAATTTTGTCGGAAGAGATTTTTACTTTTTTACCACAATGTTTGCAAATCCTTCGGACCAATCTTTGAGCGATGACGACGTTTACGGCCGAGGTCGTGATTTTCGGGTCAACTCCAAGATCGGTCAGCCGCGGAAAGGCGCCGGCGGCGCTGTTGGTGTGAAGAGTTGATAAGACCAAGTGGCCGGTTAGCGCCGCTTGAACAGCCGTTTCGGCCGTGTCGTTGTCACGGATCTCGCCGACCATGATGACATCGGGATCTTGTCGCAAGGAGTTTTTCAAACCGGAAGCAAAATCGTAGTTTTTGTGCTGATCAACTTGTGTTTGAACAACGCCGGTGAGGTGATATTCTATTGGGTCTTCAATGGTGATTATCTTTATGCCCGGGTTTTTAATTCGGCTTAAAAAGGCGTAAAGAGCCGTGGTCTTACCGGAACCGGTCGGTCCAGTGTTTAGGATCAAGCCGTTCGGTTTTTCAATTTCTTTATTTAAGAGGCCCAACAGTTTTTGAGGAATTCCCAAATCGGTTAAAGGGACGGACAACGAGTTCGGGTCAAGTAATCTCATGACGATAGACTCACCGTTGTTGCCCGGTAGGGTAGAGGTTCGGATTTCAAACTCAATCTCTCCGATCTTTACGCTGAAGCGTCCGTTCTGCGCCTGGTTTTTAATGTTCAGTTTTAATCCTGATAGAAGTTTTATTCTTGATAGCAACAAATTATATGTTTCAAAATCAAGCGAAGTGACCTTTGTTAGAACACCGTCTATTCTGAAGCGAACTGTGATGGATTCTTCTTCCGGTTCAACGTGTATGTCGGAAGATTTTGAGGCGATGGCTGCGGCTACGACGATCTCCACGATTCGCGAGACGCGAAAACTTTTCTTCATCTGTTTGACGTCTTCAATCAGTTTACGAGCGCCGTCAATTGAGCGGACTTTTTTGATGAATTCCTCAACGAAATCGCTGGCCACGTCCAACGTTCCGGCATCAGTCGCGGTGGCGAAAGAAATATCCTTGTATCTAGTCCAGGCGTGCTCAAGACTGCTTGGCGAACAGATGGCCAACTGGACGTTGTATCCTTGGGCGTTAAAATCTTCAACAATTTTCTGTACCGCTTCGGATTGAGCCGACAGAACGGCCAAGCCAAGTTTTTTGTTGAATAATTGAAAACCGGCGACCTGGGCGGAGCGAGCCTCGTCTTCGCGAATAAGTCTAAGGGCGTTAGTATCTATAGTGATTTCAGACAAATTCACATATGGAATGCCATATTTTGAAGCCATGTATTGGGCCAAATCTTCGCTTTCTTTTTGTCGAAGCTCTGCCACGCGGCTATTTTGTTTTTCCTCATCAAACTTGAGAACCATTTGTAGTTATTTTAACAGATTTTCGGCGAAAAGGTTAGTTTCGTTTTAAATGTTAAAATAGACTCATGAAATTTCGGATTGAGAATGAGGGAGGACTCACGCGGGTTGCGGACCACGTTTTAAATCATCTAAAGAAACTTGTGTCTGAAAGCGGATCTTCTAATAAAGCCATTATTGTCGGTCTGTGTGGAAATCTGGGATCCGGCAAGACGACTTTTATGAAGTACTTCGCCAAAGAATTGGGGATAACGGAAGAAGTAACCAGCCCGACTTTTATCATGAGACGACGTTTTAGATTGTCTGGTAGCGAGAATTTTCCTTGGAAAAATCTCTATCATTTTGATATGTACAGAGTTGAGTCCACTGATGAGCTTGGGCCTATCGGGTTTGATGACACCATCGCCAATCCAGAGAACCTCGTCTTTATTGAGTGGCCGGAAAAAATCGCGTCAGCTTTGCCAAGAAAGACGACCAAAATCAATTTTACTTTTATAGATGAAAACACCCGTGAAGTTGAAGTGATTGAATCTCCGCGAGCGAGTGTTATAACAAACGTGTTCCGGCGCCTGGCTCAAGCTTTCAAAAATGTCTTCAAAAAATAAAAAAAGAATAGTGCTTCTTGATTCACACGCGATTTTGCATCGGGCCTATCACGCGCTGCCGGATTTTTCTTCGCGGAACGGAGAACCAACCGGCGCTCTTTACGGCCTGGCCTCCATGTTGATCTCAATCGTCAAAGAACTTAAACCGGATTACATTATTGCTGCTTTTGATTTGCCCAAACCAACTTATCGCCACGAAGCTTACACCGATTACAAAGCCGGTCGCAAAGAGGCCGATAAGGAATTGGTCGCTCAAATAAAACGTGCTTACGATTTCTTTCGGGCTTTTAATATCCCAATCTATGAGAAAGAAGGATATGAAGCCGATGATGTCCTCGGAACTCTGGCCGAGAAGTTAAAATCCGAATCCGAAGTGATAATTGCTTCTGGTGACATGGACACTTTGCAGTTAGTTGATAAGAAATCGGTTCAGGTCTATACCCTGAAAAAGGGAATTAAAGATACGATTCTCTATGATGAGAATGCCGTGCGAGAGAGATTCGGATTCGGCCCGGAACTTTTGCCGGATTACAAGGGCCTGCGCGGCGATCCGAGCGACAACATTATCGGCGTCAGTGGAATCGGCGAAAAGACCGCCACGACTTTGATTTCTAAATTTGGGTCAATCAAAGACATCTACAAAACTCTCAGAAAGTTCCCAGAAAAATTAAAGGAAGCCGGAATTACTGACCGGATACTGAATCTGCTGAAAGACAACGAAGAAGAAGCTGAATTCAGTAAAATGTTGGCGACGATTCGACGAGACGCGCCGGTGGAATTTAAAATTCCAGAGAAAACTTGGCGGGAGACGGTCTCGGCTGACGCGGTTCAAGCCCTGTTTCGGGAATTGGATTTCAGAACTCTGGCCGTTCGAGTCAAAGATATTTTACCCGCGGAAAGTTCTGGCCAAACGGCTCTCAATTTGGATAATAGCAGCTCCGATCTTCTGGCTGAAACCAAAATAGCTTTGTGGCTGGTGAATTCGTCTATCAATGACCCGCAGTTGCTTGATATTTTAAATTATACCGGTGAAAGCGATTTAAAATCAGCGCGGAGCAAGCTTCTTAAAGAGATTGATAAAGACGGCCTCAAAAAAGTTTTTGAAGATATTGAGAAGCCGCTTATCCCAGTAGTGTCGGAAATGGAAAAGAACGGCGTAAAAATAGATAAAGTTTTTTTGGAGCGGCTTTCTTCTGAATATTCCGCCGAATTGTCCAAACTTGAAAGAGAAATCTGGAAAATGTCCGGCGCGGAGTTCAATATCAATTCTTCGCAACAGTTATCGCAAGTTTTATTTGAAAAAATGCAGTTAAAATACAAGGGCATGCGCAAAACTTCAACCGGTCGCTTATCAACGCGCGAAGATGTTTTGCAAAAACTCAAAAGCGAACACGAAATTGTCGGAAAGATTTTGGAATATCGGGAATTTCAGAAATTATTGTCAACCTACATTGACAATATTCCGAAACTGGTCGGCCCAGACGGACGTTTGCATGCAAATTTTCCACAGACTGGCACCACAACTGGACGGATGTCGTCAAACAATCCTAATCTGCAAAATATTCCGATTGGCACCGAGCGCGGCCGAAAAATCCGCGAGGCTTTTGTGGCCGAAGAGGGAAATGTTTTTGTATCTTTTGATTATTCGCAAATTGAACTTCGGATTGCCGCTATTTTATCAAAAGATAAAAAGATGATTGGAGCCTTCAAGAATGGCGACGATATTCACCGCGACGTCGCTTCCAAGATTTTCGCCGTGTCGCCGGATAAAGTTACCAAAGAGATGCGCCGCCGAGCGAAGATTATCAATTTCGGAATTTTGTATGGCATGGGCGTTAACGCCCTGAAGGAAAGTCTCAATTCAAGTCGCGAGGAGGCTCAAACCTTTTACAATCAATACTTTAAAATTTATACTGATCTGGCTAATTATCTGGATCAAGTCAAAGTTGAGGCCGCTAAAAATGGCTTTACTAGAACGTTATTTGGCCGCCGCCGCTATTTTGATGGTTTTAAGTCGCCGCTACCTTACATTCGTGCTCAAGCTGAAAGAATGGCCATAAACGCGCCGATTCAAGGAACTGCCGCGGATTTGATAAAACGAGCTATGGTCTTAGTTCACGAATATTTGAAAAATGAGGGCGTTTTAGATCAGGTCAAAATAATTCTTCAGATTCACGATGAGGTAATATATGAGATGAACGAAAAATTGGCGGCAAAATACGCGCCAAAAATTCAAGAGATTCTGGAAAATGCCCTGACGAAAGAAGAAGCTCTTGGAGTTCCGGTTATTGTTGACTGTTTGTCGGGCAAAAGTTGGGGAGACATGAAAAAAATGTAGAAATATTCACGACCATGTTCTATTTTATTCACGGCGAATCAAAACAATGTTTCAAGAAAGCGGCAGAGCTTAGAAATTCAATGCTGTTGAAGCGACCCAACTCGGAAGTTTTTAAAATTAACACGGATAATTTTTCTTCATCTGGATTTGACGAGCTAATCGGCGGGCAATCTTTGTTTACTCAAAAATATATTGTTGAGATCGCTCGAGTTTCTGAAAAGGAGGATGTCTTTAACGAAATCTTAGACAAGCTCAACCAGCTGAAGGAATCGGAGAACGTTTTTATTTGGATTGAGCCCGACATTGACGCAAAAAACTTGAAAAAGATAGAAAAATTTGCCGAGAAATCGCAAGAATTCGCCGGCACAAAATCTTCTGATAAAAATTCGGCGGATCTTTCCTCGAATTTCGCTTTGACCGACGCTTTTGGCGAGAGAAATTCTAAAAAATTATGGTTGCTATATTTGTCGGCCGTTAAAAATTCCGCTCCGGAAGAAATTCACGGAATTTTGTGGTGGCAGATAAAGTCGATGCTAATTGCTAGTCAGACAAATTCTGCCGCAGAAGCCGGACTTAAACCATTTGTCTATTCAAAAGCCAAAAGATACTCAAAAAATTTCACTGGAGAAGAGTTGGAAAATCTTTCCCGAGAAATCGTCTCCATGTACCACGAGGCGCGGAGGGGAGGAGTTGATCTAGAGGCGCGGTTAGAAAAGTTTGTGTTGGGGATTTAATGTCCGCTCAGTAGGACTCGAACCTACGACCCTCTGCTTAAAAGGCAGGTGCTCTACCACCTGAGCTATGAGCGGGAATAAATGGTAAGAAAAACTATAACAAAAAACGCCGAAAAGTCTAATTAAAGTGGCAGATCAACGGCGAATGCGCCGGCGCCAAGAAATACCAGGGCCAACGACAAAACCGTCATCACGAAATAAAACAACCACGATTGCCCCAGCGGCTTAGTTTCTCCGAAGTCAATCATTCCGAAATTCAGAAAAGCGTACGCCGAGATAATTGCGGCGATTTGAGTTAAAAATCCGACGGCCAAGAAACCTCCGGTGATGACGGACAAAAGTGCCGAGATTATAGGTATAAATCTTGTCATGGGGTAGTTTCGAGCCGCCAAGTTTTCTATTATCGCAGCCTTTTTGTAAAAGTAAGTTCTCAAGCCGAGATATATCAGAACCAGCCCAATCAAGATTCTAATAACCGACACGGCGAAAAAACTAAAGTTCAAAAGATTTGGAAAAATACTGAACATAGATGTAGTATATCAGAGATGAACAAAACCAGGCAGATTATCTTAATTATTGATAACGTCAGAAGTGTTCTTAACGTCGGATCTATTTTCCGAACGGCTGACGCCATTGGCGTTTCCAAAATTTATTTAGTTGGTTACACACCAACGCCTCTTGATCGTTTCGGTCGCGAGAGAAATGACATGAAAAAGTCCGCTTTGGGCGCGGAGAAAAATATTCTCTGGGAGTCTATTTCTGATTCTGATGCCGAATCGCTAATTGAGACCTTGAAAAGGGGCGGGTTCAAGATTATTTCTCTTGAACAATCTGGCAAGTCCGTGAATTACAAGAAAATTCCGGTTTTGGACAAAGCTGCCATTGTCATTGGCAATGAAATTGATGGTGTCTCAAAAAAGTTTCTCAAAGTTAGTGACGTGATTGCCGAAATACCGATGCGAGGCAAAAAAGAATCGCTGAACGTCGCTGTGGCAACGGCCGTTTTGTTATTTAGATTGTTTGATAGATCTTAATTTTTACGCTCCGGATGAACGGCCACTTTTTCTCCGGTTTCTCTCTCATCTTTCTCCCATTTCCCCCTTATTTTTTTCTCTGGTGAGTATCGCAAAAATGCGCTCCGCGGCCACCGACAACTTTGCGGACGATCGTGCCGGCGCAGCCTTTTTTAGAGCACTTTTCACCGCGGCGCTGGTAGACATTGTGAGCGTGGTGGGATTTTCCTGGGGAACCGTCGGGTCGGCGGTAGTCAGAAGTAGAATCACCGCCCATGTCAATTCCAAACTTTAGAACTTTTTTAATGTTTTTTAATAAAATCTTTAGCTCATTATCTGTCAATTTTTTGATTTGAGTTTCCGGATGTATGGAAGAAAGCCAAAGCGCTTCATCGGAATAGATGTTGCCGATCCCGGCGATAACGTCCTGATCCATCAAGACGCTTTTTACGCGCCCAGTCGGTTTTTGGGAGATCACTGACTTAAATTTTTTGAAGTCAAATTCTTTTTCCATTGGATCCGGGCCAAGATTTTTTATGTCTTCAAAATTTTTGACGTTGCCGTCCGAAATGACAGCGATTTTGGCGAAACGACGGACATCGGAAAGCGCCAGGTATTTGCCGCTGGAGAGACCGAAAATTAAGCGAATATAACCATTAAACTTGTCTTGTAACGGGCCGGGTTTTGTCGCGAGCCATTCATTTCCTCGTCTCTCATAATCTCCATATAAGAAATGCCCGGTCATTTTCATGTGAACCAGAATTGTCTTTAGGCCGCGCCTCAATTCGGTCTTTGATCCGGTCTTTGTTCCGGAGAGATGGATCAGAACATTTTTTCCGATTCTGCCGACACTGACTATTTTTGAGCCGACGACTTCTTTTTTGAAAAACTCAAAATATTTTTTATCTTTGATATTCTTTTTCCCTTTGAAATGAGGACTGCTGTAGTTCGTCCAAACAGACAAAATCTTCTGATTGACCAAAATCTTATTGAGAATCCGCGCAGTTGTTGTAACTTCAGGTAATTCCGGCATGTTTATTTACGCAGAATTTTTTTAAGTTCCTCTTCGGCGACGGCGTAATCAGACCAAGGTGTTTTTTTGCCATTTTTCTCCATGAGATAAGGGTCGGTGCCTTTTCCGGTGATCAACACGACGCTACTTCTGGAAGACGTGGCGGACGCTTTTTGGGCCAGTTTTAGAGCTTCTGAAATAGCTTCTCGGCGATCCATAATAACCTTGGCTGACTTTTTGGTTAGGGCGCTTCTCATTTCTTCCACGATCTGTTCGGGATCTTCGTCGTAAGGGTCTTCATTGGTTAGAATTATTTCCGAACAATATTTTTCGGCGATTTTTGCCATAATCGGTCTTTTCCATTTGTCACGGCCGCCGCCGGTGTTTCCCAAAACGCAAATCTTATCTTTTTCTGGAAAGGCCTTATATAATTCTTCCAAGGATTCGGCTGTGTGAGCGTAGTCAATGATGACATCAAAATTCTGTCCAGAGCGGACTCTCTGAACGCGGCCCGGAATCTCGGCCAGATTTTCCACGGCCTCTTTTATGATTTCAACGCCGATGCCCATCGCGTCGGCGGCGGTTGCGGCGGCTAAAATATTGTAGATATTAAATTCGCCAACCAGTTTAGGGTACAGGATTGTCCTTTTGAATCTCATTTCCGTTCGGGCTCCGGCCTGTGTTTCCGCGAGTGTTTCTTTTTGTGCCCCTTCTTTGAATTTTGTCTCGTGGCCGTAGACAATCGGCTTGGCGTCTGATAGGGAATATTTAATTTTTTTATCAACGCGGGCTCGGTTAAGAAAAGCTTCTGATTCGTCATCATCGGCGTTCACAATGGCGACGCCGTTTTTTCTTAATAGATCAACAACTTTTAATTTGGCTTCTTTGTATTTTTCATACGAACCGTGAGATTCAATGTGCTCTGGTGCCAAATTGGTGAACACGAAAACATTAAGCCAGACGAATTTGTGGCGGAATTGTCGAACTCCTTCGGAAGTGATCTCAACTACGGCATGAGTACAGCCCGATTTCACCGCTCGGTATAGAAAGTTTTGGATAAAAAAGCGCCCCGGCATGGACATCTTGAATTTATTGGGGACTGACTCCCCGCCTATTTTAAAACGGATCGTATTGCAAACGGCAGTTTTATGGCCGGCCTGTTCTAGAATTGCGTTTATAATTTCAGTCGTTGATGATTTGCCTTTAGTTCCGGTTACTCCGATGACAAATAATTTTCTGGCCGGAAAACGATAAACTGCCGCGCCGATAATGGCAAGCAAATAGTGATAAATCGGCTGGACGGCCCGGAAAATTTTTTGAGGGACAGCTCTTTTTATGATTTGCAAGATTTTCTCCATTTTTACAGACTAGTCGCTTAATTTCTTTAAGGCCTTTTTGATGATTTCTTCCGGGTTATCGGATTTTTCAACTTTTCGCACGGCCTCTCTTGATTCGCGCTCGGAGTAACCTAGGGCTACCAGAGCGTCAATGGCCAAAGTATTCTGATTCTGATAATTCTCATCGCCTGACAAATCTGCCCCTAGCTTATCTTTTAATCCGAGGACAATTTTTTCAGAATTTTTTCGGCTGATTCCGGAAATCTTTGCCAAATAAGCAGCGTCGCCGGATCGAATTCCCTCGGTTAACGTTTCCAGTGATGATGCGTTTAATATTGAGAGGGCAGACTTCGGTCCGATTCCGGAGATGGTCATGAGAAGTTCAAACATTTCCAATTCCGGCTTGTTCTTGAAACCAAAAAGTTTTTCGGAATCTTCACGGACGGCGTGATGAATCCACAGCGAGATGTCTTTATTTTTTTTAACTTCCTGAATTAATTTACCCAAAACGAAAATCCGATATCCCACGCCGGCGACCTCCAAGACGACGGAATCAAGGTTTGAATCAAGTACTTTCCCCGAAAGATAGGCGATCATGCTTATATAATATCACGATGGCCGAAGAAAAATCATTTGCTTTTTGCGAGGTGGTCTGGTAGAGTTTTCGTCACTTATGGCAATAACAAGTTCAGCAAAAAAAGCTATCCGCGCTAGCGAACGCAAGGCGATCTTTAATCTTCGTCGAAAAAGAGTTTATAAAGATATCGTCAAAGAAATTGACGCATTGTTGAAACAAAATAAAGTCGCTGAAGCGGAGAAAAAAGTGCCGGAAGCTTACAAGGCGATTGATAAGGCGGCAAAAATGCGAACTATCCATAAAAACGCCGCGGCCAGAACCAAATCTCGTTTAATTGCGCGAATCAAAAAAGTTAAATTCGCCGAAAAGAAATAGAAAAAATAACCAAGAATCCGCCCCCCTTGCTTTATAACAGCATTTCCGTCGCGATAAACAACAAGTAGATCGTGAATAATATCCAAGCCTCGGTCCGGCTGATTTTTTTGTCTGGCCAAATGAAAGATATAAATAGACAAACCGAGATGAATAGAAAAATTCTGCTTGTGGCGTAGGAATGCCAGGAAATTCCTGTCACCGGCGAGATTAGAGAGACGATTCCTAGAACTAAGCTGGTTGAGACTACCGTTGAACCCAACAAATTGCCGGCCATTAATTCCGGTTCTTCTTTTCTGGCCGATGCCGCCGAAAAATAAATTTCCGGCAGGGAAGTGCCGATGCCGACGATAACCGCGCCGACAATTACTAACGGTAAATTCAATAATTGAACGAAGTGAATTGAGGAACTGATGATTCCTTGCGAAGCGATTAATAAAACTGCTACACCGATCAATAAAATTCCCACGTCTTTTAGAAATGAAGTAAAATCTGTCAGTATAAATTTACCGGTGGCCGGTGAATCAGCTTCTACGTCATAGACACTTTCCCGCCTCTTTGAATTCTGAATTAAGCGTATTGTATAGACGAGGAAGAGTAGGATTAAAATGAGCCCGTCAATTCTTGAAAGCGATCCGTCCAAAACCAAAATCAGCGGGAAAATCGCCATGAAAGCCGAAAAAAGAGTTGCTGTTCGGGTCGCGCGGGATCTTACGGAAAATCGTCCGCGAATCAAAACCAGAATGAAAATTGCCACGGTAAAGTGAATGATATTTTGTCCGATAATATTTCCAAGAGAAAGTTCCGGTATTCCTCTGATAGCGGAGCTGACGCCGACGAGTAATTCCGGCGAGGCGGTGGCGATTGACATGATAATAAAAGCCACGGTGAATTCTTTCCAGCCGAGAAATTCAGAAATGCCGGAGAGAGCTTTTATTATCCAATTTCCAGAAATCATCAAAAGCGCGCAGGACAAGAAGAAAACTAAAACGAACAGTAATGACATGGGGATATTATGGCGCTTTTGGATATGATAACTTGTTTTTTGCTATTTAGAAAACAATCTAAACGCCCAGCCGAACAAACTAAACCCGCCTTGCGCATTTTGTAGGGAATTTTCGATCTCTAAATTGGCTTGTTCCAACGTCTGGATCTGTTCCGTTAAAGTTTGTGCATCACTCTGGTTAGAGAGCTGGTTCTTGATTTGATTCAACTGCTCAATTTGTTCGCGATTCTGTTCTAGTAATTTTTGTGCATTGTTGATTTCGCCGTAATTTGGTCCGATGAAAAATCTCGCGAAACCACCTCGATTCTGGACATTTTGTAGGCTGACCTCCAACTCCTCTTGGTTCTGATTTTGAGCTTGGGCGATAACCCTTACTTGCTGACCAATTCCGCCGTTTCTATCGGCGACTTGTAGCATCTCTTGCACTGCATTAGCGACCTGACTCCTTCTTTGTTCGGCCACCTCATTATTAACTTTCTCTTCTTGTTTATTAGTTTTGACTTCGCCACTTTTGCCTTTATTTTGCTCATCAGCCTGATCGTCTCCAGTCTCGTCCTCGTCTTGTTGTGCTTGCGCTCCCGTCTCTGTTTGGTCGATGCCCCCGCCAGTTTGCTCGTTGTTTTGTGTTTGAATCTGGTCGCTTTCGCCCTGATTGACAGTTTGAGTTTGCTGCTGGACTTGATTTTTCCCACTGGCACCGGCACTACTGTTTGGGCTTACTGCTGCGGCATCGTTAGCAAGGGCAAGAATTATCGCTAAAAGGCTGATTGTTATAATTTTATTCATATTATTTACCTTTTTCGCCCGAATCAACAAGGGCCGAATGCGGGCGTTATTAATTAAGCTAGTAATAATTCAATCCTTCTATATTTTAACATAAACCTTTCAAAAAATCGGAAAGTTTAATATTAGTGCCCCCACCAGGAATCGAACCTGGATCGCAAGATCCGCAATCTTGCATTTTATCCATTAAACTATGGGGACTTTATGAAATCGCGCTCCGGCAATAAATTGAAACTAGAAACCAAGCCGGTGCATCAAGTGCTCGTAAAAAGGTTCGCGGATTTCTTCTTCTTCCAGATATTGCAAGAGACAATCTCGCACTTCTTCCAGATCTGCGCCGTTGCCAACCGGAATCGTGATTACCGGCATGAAAAATTTCTTGGATTTGACCAAAACTCGATCACGTTCATAGCCATCCTCATCTATAACCCAAAAAGCTTCCAAACTTGAGAACGGATAAATAATATCGCCGGAACGGATGCCCTTCCGGCTAATTTCGTAATCAATTTCTCTAGGAGCGCTGTGTGCCAACAAGAACGAGGCGAAAGTGGCCAACGCGATTAAAAGTGCGAACAAAATATTGTCAAAGAAAATCGCCAAGACTACCAATCCGATGGCGACAATTCCGACAATCCAAAACCAATCTTCGGACTTGGCTTCCTTGATATGATCTAGGGCTCTCCAGGATATACTTTTTTGCGCCATGTTATTTAAACTTATATGTATTATCGCTCGTAATCTTTATTTTATCAACAAGCAGAATGACAGATTGGCTGATGACGACGGCGGCGATTGTTATGGCTAAATAATGACTGATGATACTGATGATATCTATATCTCCTTGAATGAAGAAAGAGACAAACAGGACGGCATACCACGAGACAATGGAAATCACGCCCAAAGCCAGGGCCGCCTGGCGAAGTCGGAGAGTTTTTGAGACATGAAGAGATTTCAAATCCATTCTGACACCGATAAGTTTCGGATTGACGCACAAGCCAAGAAACGCGTCATTGACGACGAGAATTAACAGGATGATAAATTGAGCCAGTAGACGAGTTGAATGGAAGTAAACTTCCAAATCGGCGATGTAGTAACACAAATTTACGACCAGCAAAATTATGATTGACGACCAGATTATTTGATCCAAAATCGCCAGTTTTTTATCTTCCAGAGGATCTATTTTGAAATCTTTTAGAAATTTTATGACAAGAACTCCGCTGACGGTGGCGCTACTTAATCCAACGGCGATACCGATAACCTGGAAGACGTTCAAAACGCTGATGACTTGTGCCAGGTAAAGAGATAAAACTCCGAAATGATCTGAGAAAATAAACATTGCTACTGTAAACATGATAATTGTGTTGAAGGCCGAGGCCAGACAGTAGAGGCACCATTTTCTCAAGTAAGTTAGTTGGACAAAGGTAAGGTACAAGGAGAAAATCAGGCCGATGAAATTTAGAACAAATAGGCCGAAAATTATGACGGGCGCGGGATTTACGGCCAGGAGATAAATATAACCAAGAAAAAGGACTGAATAATAAAGGAGTCCGATTTTTTCTATGTTTATTCCGAGAAATTTTGAAAACTTACTGCTTAGGACGTTCTCACAATCACCGCCGACATAGCAGACAAATTGTTTTTCCCGAAGTTTCTTTGACGAAATCTTTCTTGTAATACAGATTCCGGCTAAGGCCAATATTAAATTTATTATGAAAAGGGTCATTGAAACTATTTTAACATTTTCTGTGCGTTTAGATATAATTTAACTGTTATCAACTAATCATAATTCTATGGGATTATTTTGGAACAGTTCAAAGCCGAATGTTTCCAAGACCGAGTTTCGAGAAAGGGTCTTGAGTCATCTTTCCGCTCGAAATTGGAGTTCCGCCGATCGGGACAAGGTTAAGATGGCTTTTGCCGGCCACTTGGATGAGTCAAATTCTGAATCTGGAATTGATAAAAAGGAGATAAAACAGGGAATAGAAATTTTAAGAAAGACGAGTAATATTTCCGATGACCGACTGAAGGATCTGGAAGATCACATGAATAGTCTGGCGAAGTAACGTCAGCGTGTTTTAGACGCGGTGTTTTAGACGCGGTGTTTTAGATGCGGGCATTTGACAAATGTCCACTCGTGTTGTTATAATCCGCCAGGAAGTGGAGGAGTTCGAGTACATATAAAGACATCAAAACAGGAGCGGATCAGATGAACGAAAATATTCAAGACATGCCGGATGAAGAGCTGATTGAGCGAGACGCGCACGAGGCAAGGCAGATATCGCCGTCTCTGGAGACGGCCGCCGCCGTCGGCATTCTGGCCGTTTTGGCGATTATTGCCGGGCTTACCTTCAATTGGGTTCGGGGCCAGTACGCTCGGGCACGCGCCGGAGGTTCGTCGTCCAGCGCTGCAATGGTCGTGGCCGACCAAGAATGATTCCGCGAGATGTTGTTTGTACGAGCGCGTCAGCAATGACGCGCTTTTGTTTTTTTGTTGTATAATTTTTTATATGAAAAAACTTACACTAGAGTTGGCAAAACAAATTGCTCGAGACTGTTTTCAGTCTTACCGAGATAGAATTGAAGGCGATTTTGCCAGAATTCACTCCGCTTCAGTGGCGGAGATCGCGGTTACCCTTGCTAAAAAAGCGAATTGCGATCAGGAGTTGGTTGAAACGGCCGCCTGGGTTCATGACATCGGGTATTTAGTGGAAAAAGATAATCACGCAGAGCATAGTGTTAAATTGCTTGAGCAGAAAGGTTTTGAACTATCGTCGGAGATGAGAGATTGTATCTTGAATCACGGAACGGGCGGAAAGCCGGAATCTCAAGAAGCAAAAATTTTGCAGATGGCGGACAAATTAAGCATCTTAAATATTCCGACACTGAAATTAATTTTAGAACAAGAGAAAGTTCTTCCTGAAGACGTTGCTTTTATAAAAAAGATGACGGATGGGGCAGTGGGGTATTTGGATAATTTGCGGAGAGAGTGAGATTCGGTCACGAATCACTAAGCTTTTTACTTCGCCTCGCTAAACTCGGCTCGTAAAAATCTAAGTGTTCGCGACCCCGACTCCTTCGCAAAAATTCGCTTCGCTCATTTTCGCTCAGTCCGTCTTTCTCATCTCACCCTCGCTATTTTCGCAGACGCCTTGTTCAGACGAGCTTTGCCCGTCTTCACAAGTCGTTGCGGAGAGAGTGAGATTCGAACTCACGACACCCTTTCGGATGTTCCGGTTTTCAAGACCGGTGCATTCAACCACTCTGCCATCTCTCCAATAGTAGAAAATACTAGCCAAAAAAGGCCTGATTTGCAATGATACCTTTATGAAATATCTCGGCATAGATTATGGAACAAAGAGAATCGGCGTCGCTCTGTCGGACGACGATGGCAAAATTGCTTTTCCGAAAGTCATCTTGGAGAACAATTCTAAGATAATTGAAGAGTTGCTGAAAATCGCCAGAAAGAATTCTGTTGGCAAAATTATTCTCGGCGAGTCCAAGAATTTCAAAATGGAAGATAACGAAATCATGACGGAAATTCTTGATCTGAAAAAAATCTTAGAATCGGAGCTTAACATTGATGTTCACTTGCATCCGGAATTTTTGACCAGCGTTGAAGCGCGAAAGATCACCGGCAAGAGCGAAAAACTGGACGCTTCGGCCGCGGCTATTATTTTGCAGGACTATTTGGATGGGCAAAATCGTCGGTAATTCCGCCGATAAATCGTGTTAAAATCAAAGACATGGAAGAATCACAAAAAATTTCAATTGATGATTTTAAAAAAGTGGAAATTAAGGTCGGCCAGATAAAATCGGCCGAGAAAGTTACCGGCGCTGATAAATTATTGCGCCTGGAAGTAGATTTTGGCGATCACGCCAGGCAGATCGTCTCCGGCATCGCCGAATACTATCCGAACCCGGAAGATTTGGTCGGCAAAAAATGTCCTTTTGTCACAAACTTGCAGCCGCGCGTTCTTCGCGGCCTTGAAAGTAACGGCATGATTCTGGCCGTCTTGGACAGAACCAACAATAAATTTTCTCTGCTCAACATAGACGATGAAATTTCAGTGGGAGCGTTGATATCTTAAAGACCTCATAAAGAGTTTAGAAATTTTATAAAAAGTTTTAAAAGTAGTATAATTTGCTATATGTCTAGAGCCGTTCGTTTCTTTTCTCGCATAAAAGAAAGTTTCCCGGTGCCGAGATTCTTGAGTCTTAACCCGGTGGCTATTGACATTTCTACTCAAAAAATTCGTTTGATGAGACTGCGAAGATCTGGAGATCAACTTCTGCCGCAAATTTTCCGCGAAGTCACCGTCGCCGGCCAATATGATTCATCAAGTATTTCTCGGGATTGCGACGCCTCTTCAAAAGACGCACAAGTCTTGATTGAAACCTTAACGAAACTGCGAAAGGAGCTTGATTTGAAATATGTCGGCGCCATCTTGCCGGATATTGAGTCTTACGTTTATAAAATTCAACTGCCGGCCGCCGCTCGCGCCGACGTTCTTTCGGCCGTGAAGTTTTCGTTGGAAGAAAATGTGCCGCTGTCTTTTGAGGAATCAGTTTTTGATTATTCGGTTATAGACGACGAGTCACTTCTGAAAAAAGGCAAAATTGATGTCATCGTCAATGTTTTTCCAAAAAAAGTTATTGCCGCCTACACGGAGATTTTGGAACGAGCCGGCCTGACGCCAGTTTGTTTTGAATCGGAATCCGCCGCGTTGGCGGAAGCGGTGGTCGGAGACGGTGACATTGAACCTTATTTGTTAATTCGTCTGGCGGCTGATCGTACGAATGTCGCCATCGTTGAGAGAAATGTCGTTCAATATTCTTCTTCAATTCAGGTCAGCGTTAGAGACGCTGTTGCCGATCCGGCCGGTGAAAAAGCGACGGAACTCAAAAACGCCTTGAATAAATTACTTATTTTCTGGTTTACCAACAGGGATTTCGGCGAAGAGCATAAAAAGATCAACACGGCAATTGTCGCCGGAGAAGAAAGCTTGTCGCAGGAGATAGACGAATTTTTGGAGAGGCACCTAAAAATCGGCGTCAGAGCCGGAAACGCCTGGACGAATTGTCTGGATTTGGAAAAACAAATACCGACGATTGATCGAGCCGCTTCGTTAAATTACGCCGCGGTTATCGGGCTGGCTCTTAAATTAAAACTTCATGGCTAGGTTACTTCTACAAGAAAACATAGATAAATTGAAGGGGGAATACGCCGTCAGGTTTTTCACTGTTGCTACGGCGTTTTTGATTGTCGCCCTGATTATTTTCAGCGGGGTGTTGTTTGCCGCCCTTCTTCAAGTATCCATCGCCGGAGACATTGTCCAGGACCAGATGCGGAAAATCAATTCTACTGAATTAGCCGCGGATAGAAAGGCCCTGACCGAAAAACTGGATTTGTTAGACGAGCAAATAAAGTATGTCGGATCGAAGGTTATAAATCCGTCGATTTTGATTGAAACTTTGGATTTGTCGTCCGGCGCCGGCGTTTCTTTGGATGGACTGCAGATTGAGACTCAATACACCGACGCTGATAATAAGGTTCCGGGGAAGATTATCAAAATTACTTTCCGCGGGTTGGCTGAAACTCGCGCGGAACTTCTGGCGTTTCAGGACCGACTGGGAAAGAGCGATTTATTCGCCAAGATAGACATTCCTTATTCCAACTTTGCTCAAACAACCGACATCTCATTTACCGCTACGTTGTTTTCAGATAAATCAAAGATTTTAAATTTAAGCGATGAAAACTAGTAAGACTAAAATAATATTGATAATTACCGTGGCTGTTTTCGCGCTTCTTCTGATCGCTGACGTTTTATTGCTTAATTTTTTAAGAAGCGAATCCAACACGGTCGGGAACCTGCGAAGAACTTTTTTGGAAGAATATTCTCAAAATTACAGCTCGTTGAACACGGAAAGAAAATTGGCGGAGGCCACGGTTAAGGAGATTTTCATCAGCCGGATGTTCTTGCCGGAAAACGAAATCGTTGAATTTATCAGTTATCTTGAGGCGTTGGGCATAAATAATGGCGTGGTTGTTGTCACTAAAGCCGTTGATGTCTCCGGTCTGGATGATGCCGCCAGTCGAGTGTCGGGTAAAATTATTTACGGAGACTTGTCCGTTGTTTTGGAAATTAGCGGCGACTGGGCGGGTGTCATAAAATTTATAAAATTGGTTGAAAACTCACCTTATTATTCGCAAATCAATTCGCTTAAATTAAGTCGTAACGCGGAAGACCCGGCCGATCCATGGAAGGCGATATTTTCTTTGAAAATTGCCGTGAAATCAATATGAACTTAATGAAATCTCAAAACAGAAAACAAGAAGTGGCGATTTTTGGCAAAGATCAGCGGGGCGATTGGAAGGTTCTTCTGACTGGTTTTGTGGTGATAGCGCTGTTGGCGCTGGTTGCGGGATTTTTTGTCTATCGGCACATTATGGGCGAGGTTGGCGGCGGTGCGGTTAGTCCTGCCGCCAACGGTAAGTCTGTTGACGCGGGAAAGATCAACCGCGTTATTTACGACTTTGAAGTTAGAAAAGATAATTTCAATCAACTTTTGTCTGAATAATATTTGACCAGAGGCCGTTTCGTTGTTATTTTTTTAGTATTCCTCTCGTAGCTCAATGGATAGAGCAGTGCTCTTCTAAGGCATTGATGTGGGTTCGATTCCTGCCGAGAGGACAAGTTGATTTTTACTTCTCTCTTTGTTAGTCTCAGATTTGGATCTGCATAGTTCACAACCTAATATAAGTCAAAGGAGACTACGATGAATGGTTTGCCGCACTTAGTGGTCGGTGTTGATTGCTTTACCCTTGCTGATTTGTTGCAAAGGGTAGCCAGTCACTGCAATCTGGCACTTCATATCGGAGTGTCCAAAGCGTACTCCGGTCCGATCAAGGTGTATGAGCTGGACGATAAGTTACTGGCCACATTGGCAGGGCACAAAATTAATCGCCAGCCCCGTCCGGATTGTCAGGACACCGTTTTTACGCTCATTGATGAAAATCCCCACGAACAGATTCCTGGGTGGGTCCCAAGCAATTTCTGGAATTTCAAACCGGCGGAAGAGGGCGGTTCCAGATTTGATCTTCAGATTACTCTTTCCGTGGATTTTCACCTTGACCAGAGCGGACGAGGGATCTGGCTTTTGTCAAAAGCTCACGGGTCGTTTGTTTCACCGGCCGGTGCGCTCTCCCACGCCCGGATGTTTCGGGCGTTGGTTTCGGGCGATGAGAATGTGCCCGAGATTGCCAAAAGATTGGCCGCGAGTGATGGACAAAGCCTCGTCTCTTGGCAGGAGATTGGTTTGGAGGGACTCATGGAAACATCTGCCCTGTTCTCGCAGTTTGCCCGCGGAAATGGAGCAATAGAGAGTCTCGGCCATCGCGGAGAAATTTTTAATCCGAGGCCGTACTATTCTGATCCCGGATTTCAGCAGAGGATCTTTATCAGCCGCCACGGCCAATTGAAGGTCATACATGATTGGACGGCGCAGTTGGAGCAATATCGGGCGAGTCTTATGTTGTGGTGAGGAGCTCGGGGGAGTATGTGAAAACAGCTCCCTCTTTTTTATTTAATTCTATTTACTATCTAGCCACTCTTCTTTTTTTTTGGTATTCTCATTCTGTTGGGCGCTTAGCTCAGTTGGCTAGAGCAACCCCAGCTTCAGACAGACACCGGGCAGGTCAGGACCGTAACTTGTATTAAAATAGAAAATTGAATTTGGGCGCTTAGCTCAGTTGGCTAGAGCAACCCGTTTACACCGGGTAGGTCAGGGGTTCAAGTCCCTTAGCGCCCACACAGATGCCTCGCGGTACTTACAATCTAACCCCCGAAATCCTCAAAGCTGATAAAGACTTTTTGATAATAAATAAGCCGGCCGACCTTGTCGTTCACTCCGACGGCCGGACAAAAGAGTCGACGCTCTGCGATTTTCTTTTAAAAAAATATCCTGCAATTAAGGGCGTCGGCGAGCCGGCGCTTATTCTAGATCAAGAAACCGGCAAAAAAATTTCAATTGATCGGCCGGGAATCGTTCACCGTTTGGATCGCGATACTTCCGGCGTGATGATTGTCGCCCGCAACCAGAAGTTTTTTGAATATTTAAAAAAGCAATTTCAAGATCGTTTAATTGAGAAAAAATATCACGCCTTTGTTTATGGAAATATTAAAGAAAAGTTTTTGACCATTGACGAACCAATCGGTCGAAGCAAAAAGAATTTTCGCCAATGGCTGGCCGGCTTGCGTGCTCGCGGTGAAAAAAGGGAAGCCGTTACAAATATTGAAGTTCTGAAAAGAGCCACCGACAAATCCGTAACTTTCATTGAAGCTTCTCCCAAAACCGGTCGGACTCATCAAATAAGAGTTCACTTAAAACACATTTATCATCCGATTGTTTGCGACAATCTTTACGCGCCTAACCGAGAATCTCTGCTTGGATTTTCAAGGATGGCCCTACACGCGAAAAGTTTGCGATTTATTGATCCGAAGGGGCAAATACTTTCTTTTGAGGCGCCTTATCCGCTAGATTTTGAGAGGGCGATTTCCTTGATTAAATAAAGAGCCTGTGTTAAATTGTGAGCCACTATGCAACTCTCGCAAGTAAAAACAGATCAGCGAAAAAATCTTGATTTAAGAACCGGCGATACCGTTCGGGTTTATCAAAAAGTTGAAGAAAAGGGCAAGACTCGTGTTCAGCAATTTGAGGGCTTAGTTTTAGCTCGAAAGCATGGCGCTGAAGCGGGCGCGACTTTTACTGTTCGTCGAACAACCGATGGTTACGGAACGGAAAAAATCTTTCCATTATATTCTCCGACAATTGATAAAATCGAGATTGTTAAAAGATCAAAGACTCGCCGAAGCAAACTTTATAATATTCGCCGACAAGCCATCAAACAGATGAGTAAGAGAATGAGAATGATGATGGTTGATATTACGACAGAAGAGAAAGAAGTTCCGAGTGAAGCCGCTGGGACAGCTGACAACAAAGAAGTTGCGGCAGACGAAGTAAAAACTGAAACGGAGAAGATTGAAGAGAAGAAATAAGAAATCAAAAACCGGCCCTGAAGCCGGTTTTTTGTGTGCCCAAGAGAGGACTTGAACCTCCAAGCCTTTCGGCATACGCACCTCAAGCGTACGTGTATACCAATTCCACCACCTGGGCGTAGACGTATTTTGCCCGACATCCGCTTCATTTGCAATTCCGCGCTTGTCATTTTGTCGCGGATAAATTCAGTGTTAAAATTAATCGCATGATATTTTTGTGGGTTGTTATTTTTGTTCTTTCGTTGAGCATTCTGGTCAAGGGATCCGATTGGACATTAGTTAGCGCTGAAAGGATCGGCTTGGCCGTTGGCCTTTCTCCATTCGTAATCGGCGTAACCATCATCGGTTTCGGGACTTCTTTGCCAGAACTAGCGTCGTCAATTGTCGCCGTCTTGCATCAAGCTCCGGAAATCGTGGTAGCCAATGTCGTTGGTTCCAACATCTTTAATATTTTAGTTATCGTTGGTTTTTCGGCCATTCTGGCGCGCAGATTAGTTGTGACAAAAGACTTGATTGATTTGGAATTACCGACGATCGCCATTACGGGTTCAATCTTTTTGATTACCGCCTGGGACGGAGTCATAACTTTTTTTGAGGCTGTCTTTTTGATACTGACGTTCTTGATCTATCTTGGCTTTTCCGTTATCTACAAACCAGACGAGGCTGACGAGCCGCATGAAATCGCCGAGTTAAAGGCCAAAAGGCCAAAATTATCAGCTAAAGATTTTGTCCTGTTAATCACTGGTTTCGTGGGCCTGATTGTCGGATCAAGATATCTTATTATCTCTGTTGTTGAATTATCCGGCCTTCTAAATATCGCCACTGGCGTTATTGCTATTACCGGAGTGGCCATCGGAACGTCTCTACCCGAACTAGCGGTCTCGACTAGAGCCGCCATGGCCCACAAATCGGAACTGTCCATCGGTAATATCTTTGGTTCCAATATTTTTAACGCTCTATTTGTCATCGGCATACCCGGATTGATCAGTTCGCTTCCGATTGACGAAAAAACTCTCACTTTGGGTCTGCCCGTTCTAGTTATTGCCACCATATTGTTTGTCATTTCTGGCATCTCGCGCCGGATTCATATCCAAGAAGGAGTGCTATATGTTTTGCTCTACGCTGTTTTTGCCGCCAAACTTTTTAATCTATTTTAGCTAGACTTGCCAGCCATTTGTCTGGTATAAAAGAAGAGTTCCCGAGTGACGAGCGGCAAAAAATTTCAAATGCGTCGCGCGGGGAAGTGTGGTTGAAAATGGCGACTATGGTGTAACGGTTAACACAAGAGTTTGTGGAACTCTCGATTCGGGTTCGATTCCCGATAGTCGCCCATGAAACAAAGGAGCCGGCTCGGAACGAGTCGGCGACTTTTGTTTCAGGAAGACTTCGGAATCGAAAGACGGAGCGAGCGTAGCGAGTGAGTCGGGGTCGCGGGTCGGCGTAGCCGAACCTGTGACCGATTCCCGATAGTCGCCCATGAAACAAAGGAGGGGGCGCGAAAGCGATCGGCGGGTTTTTATTTTTCTCGTCTTCGGAATCTATGTTACTATAATACTCACTTACCTTTGCTGAAACTTTATTAATAATTTAATTTAAAAATATGCCCGAGGAAAAGAAAAACAATATTTGGATGGCGATCTCAATTATCATTGCTGGCGCGCTGATTGCCGCGGCGTTGATTTTTACTAGAGGTGATTCAACTGGTGGCAGCTCAACCAATTATCAGATGCTTTATTCAAAATATGTTTCTGAAGTAAACTCCAGAATTATCGGCGTCTTTAAAACTTTCTTTGAAAATCAAGAAACTTCTCCGATAGCGGCCGACATTACAAAAATTCCTCAACCAAACGAAAATGACCATATCGTCGGCAATTTGAACGCCAAAGTCGTAATCGTTGAATACTCCGACACGGAATGTCCTTACTGCGCCATCTTGCACGAGACGTTAAAAGAACTGACTGAAGAATACGGCGACAAAATCGCTTGGATTTATCGTCCGTTACCGCTACCAACCTTACACAAAAAAGCCATCCTTGAGGCTCACGCGGCAGAATGTGTGGCAGAAATCGGTGGCAATGAAAAATTTTGGGAATACTTGAACACTATTTACAACATCACAACCTCTAACGACGGGCTTGATATAAATGAACTTCCGCGAATCGCCGAGTCAATCGGAATTGATCTGGAAAAATTTGACGAGTGCAATGTTGAACAGCGTTATGTCTCCAAGATTGAAGGCGTCTACAACGATGTTTTACAAGCCACGGCTGGCAATTTTGGTACACCGTTCTCACTCGTTGTCTCTGATGGAACCGGACAAACCGTTAGCGGCGCTCAACCAAAAGAGGAGTGGCAGTTTATGATTAACACGCTTTTGGGAGAGTGATTTGCTATAATTTAGCGAATGGAAGAAGTAGAACGAAAAATTGTTAAAACTCATCCCCACGGAAACGTGGCTAGCGAGGGCGACGAAATAAAACGTAATCTAAATCGGGCGCTTAGCGAATATGACAAAGTTAAAAAACTCGTTGATTATTTCGTTCTCGGGCTCTTGTTGGCGGTGATAATGTTCTACATTTCTTAATGAAGATTCTTGATGGTAAAAAAGTAAATGAAAAGATCCGGCGATCTCTCCTTAGAGAATCTAAAATTTTGAAAAGCCAACCGACGCTGAAGATTATTCAAGTCGGCGATAACGGAGCCTCAAATATTTATATTGCTCAAAAGATCAAATTCGCCGAAACCATCGGCGCACGTGCCGAAGTTCTCCGATTCGGCGCCGATGCTCGGCAAACGGAAATCGTCTCGGTTATCAAAAAAATAAATGCCGATGAAAAAGTTCACGGAATTATCGTTCAACTCCCTCTGCCGGGCAGATTGGACAGAAACAAAATAATTGACTCCATTGATCCGGCCAAAGATGTTGACGGATTAACCGGCTTAAATATTTCAAAACTATTCCGCGGCGATAAAGATGGTATGATCCCGGCTACGACGCAGGGCATTATTGAATTGTTGAAGTTTTATAAGGTTCCTATTGTCGGCAAAAAGGTGGCGATCGTGGGGCGTTCAAATTTAGTGGGGCGGCCGACGGCGGCGCAGTTTCTGAATTTGGACGCGACGGTAATGATTTGTCACAGTCGCACTAAAAATCTCAAAGAAATTCTGCGTACGGCCGACATTGTTATCTCCGCTGTTGGTAAACCGGAATTTTTAGACAAGAGCTTTTTTAACAAAAAACAAACTGTGATCAATGTCGGTATTTCCCGCGATAAAGACGGGAAGATCGTTGGCGACATCAAAACTGTTGGCCTAGAAGTTGCCGCGCTGGCGCCGGCTCTTGGTGGGGTTGGGCCGATGACCGTGGCCTGTCTTTTCCAAAATCTGTTTCGTGCTTGTAAAAGGCGCGGGTGATATAATCTAGCATTATTATCGGGTAATTTAATAACATGAATCTTAAGAAAATATTTGAGAATTGGCAGTATGCTTTTGGGTGGGTGGTTGTAGCGGTTTTGATTGTGGCCATACTTTTATCGGTATATCTAGTCAGCATCACCATTGATTCTTTTGATGATGATTTTTATTCAAGCATTTCTATCGCGGGAGAAGGCGAGGTTGTGGCTGTTCCGGATATAGCGACTTTCAACTTTTCTATTACCGAAGCGTCAGAAAATGTTGAGTTAGCTCAGTCGGCGGCTTCCGAAAAAACTAACAAAGCTTTAAAATATTTGAAGGATAACGGAGTTGAGGAAAAGGACTTGGAGACTTCAAGCTATAACATCTATCCGAAAACTCGTTGGATTTCCGAAGTTTGTAGCGATTATTATTGTCCGGGCGGATATGAAGAGATCATCGGCTATGAAGTCAGCCAAACCGTTACGGTAAAAGTCCGAGACACCTCTAAGGCCGGAGACCTTTTGTCCGGTATAGGATCACTGGGAATTTCTAATGTCAGTGGACTAAGTTTCACTTCTGACGATCGCGATGCTTTGGAAGAACAAGCTAAAAAGTTGGCGATTGAAGATGCTCAAGCAAAGGCAAAAGAATTGGCAGAAAGTCTCGGTGTCAGACTGGTTAGAGTTGTCGGCTTCTATGAAGATTCCGGCAGTTACCCGATGTATGATTACGGCTATGAAGAAGCGGGCGGAATGGGCGCCAAATCAGTAGCCTCTCCAGATATCCCGGTTGGAGAACAGAAAATAACTTATACAGTTCACGTTGATTACGAAATAAAGTAGCGTTACATCGCTTGACTAAAAAAGCCCCTGGTGATAGCATAAGAATCACCGCCCTGAAAGGGGCTTTTTTAAATAACCAAACAACATTATGGGATTAATGAATTTTTTCAAGGAGACGACAAGCGAATTGAAGCATGTCAGCTGGCCGTCAAGAAAGCAGACAATAGTTTACACGGCTTTGGTGATAATTATCTCTGTCGCTGTTTCACTTTATTTGGGCTTTTTTGATTTTGCTTTCGTTAACATTATTAAGAACTTCTTTGTTTCGTAAAATATGTCAAAACAACAACCAACACGTGAACGCAACTGGTATGCCATTCATACTTATGCTGGCTATGAAAACGCCGTTGCTAAAAACTTGGCCCAGCGAATAGAATCTTTGGCCATGGGGGACAGAATCTTTAATGTTCTTGTCCCTACCGAGAAAAAAATCAGGATAAAAGGCAATAAACGAGTGGAAGTTGAGGAAAAAATTTATCCCGGATATGTTCTGGTTGATATGATTGTGACCGACGATTCCTGGTATGTGGTCAGAAATACTCCGCGAGTCACTGGTTTTGTTGGGTCTGGCGTCTATCCGGTCCCTCTTTCTAAGAAAGAAGTTGAAGACTTGTTCAACCGCATGAAAACCGATACGGCTAAACACAAAATTGATTTGATGGTTGGCGACGTTATCATCGTTGTTGAGGGACCGTTTAAGGAATTGGAGGGACGAGTTGAAGAGATTGACGAAACTCGCGGGAAAATCAAGGTCAACGTTTCCATGTTCGGCCGCGAAACGCCGGTTGAGCTTGATTTCTTGCAAGTTAAGAAAATTTAAGCTAATATCCCAGACACTAATTTAGGACGAAAAATTATGGCGAAAAAAATTTCAAAAGTAATAAAAGTTCAAGCGGTCGGCGGGCAAGCTAAACCAGCGCCTCCTTTGGGTCCGACTCTTGGTCAGGCCGGAATCAACATTGGCGAATTCATCAACAAGTTCAATACTGAAACTAAGGACAGAATGGGAGAAGTTGTTCCGACGATTATCACGGTCTTTGAAGATCGCAGTTTCAAATTGGAATACAAAACTGCTCCGGCCACGGCTCTTATTTTAAAAGCCATTGGTAAAGACAAAGGCTCTGGCGCCAATAAAACACAAAAAGCCGGCACAATTACCAAGGCCCAAATCAAAGAAATTGCCCAAAAGAAAATGGCTGATTTGAATGCTAATTCAGTTGAGGCGGCCATGAAAATAATTGAAGGCAGTTGTCGCTCAATGGGCGTAGAGGTGAAGTAAGGACAAATAAAAAACACTTTTTTGAAGTAATCTCAAAAAGTGTTTTTATTTTTCCAAAACCAAGAATTCGTACGAGTAGTTTTCGTCGCTTGATTTTCGACTGGAGACTACTTTTGTGAAGCCCTCGGCGGTGTAGTCAGGGAATTTTGTCGGACCGTCCATATCAACATCAACCACGGTCAGATAAACTCGGTCGGCGTGTTTTATGGCGGCCGCATAAATCTGTGCGCCGCCGGCGACAAAAATTTCTCCGCCGTTAGAATTTTGCGCTTCTTCTATTTCTTGCGCTTTTTCTATGGCCGATTCAACCGAATCACAGACAAAGTGTCCTTCTGGAACCTCATATCCCGTGTCCTTAGTCACAATTATGTGCGTTCGTCCCGGAAGCGGCCTTCCACCAAATTCTTCCCAAGTTTTTCGTCCGAAAATCAATGGGTGTCCCATTGTCTTTTCTTTAAAATCCCTGAAATCTTCTTTGATATGCCAAGGTATACCGCCGCCTTCTTTACCGACGGTACGAGTGCCTCTTGCTATGGCGGCGATTAGACTAATTCGCGCACTATTTTTTGTCTTTGTCATCTTTGACTCCCTCGTTGACTTCTATTTTAAATTTCTCCTTCATTTCCAAGATCTGTCCTTTCTTGATCATATCATAGTCTTTATATTTTTTGTTCAAGATAAAGCCCTCAACGACATCTTTCTGATGATAAGTTCCGTTTGGTTTTCGTGCCGGTTCGTACAATTCGTGAAAAGTTATTTGGCAAAATCTTTCACCGGGATAAAGCCGAATGGCATGAGCGCTGGTGTTGTTTCTAATCGGAATAATCAATTGTCCTTCAAAACCGGCGTCAACAATTCCGGTTAAATCTACGGCCAATCCGCGTCGATTGGTTGAAGATTTTGGGTAAAGCACTGACATTAAATCGCTTGGCCATTTTATTGATTCAAGAGTCGCCGCCAGGACATGTTCCTCCGGTAAAAGTTCAAAATATTGGCCCTTTTCAAGTTCAACCACCTCATATAAATTAGAAACATTTTCGCTGTTCAAATGGTCCACCCTCAGAGATTCACGACCATTTTCCGTTAGGTGCCAGCTTTTCGGAATCATGAAAGTATAGCCCAACCGCAAATCAACCGCGTGCGCCTGCAATTGAAAGGAATCCAGCGCCGGCTTGAAAACAATGTCGCCTTTTTTGATTCTTTCCAATATTTGTTTGCTTGTTAAAACTGACATATTTATTTTGCTATTTTTAAGCCGCCAATATTTTCAAGTGGGTGATATTGTTTATTAAGGATATCAAATATTTCGTCAAGAAGCTTTTTATCTTTTTTTTCAGCACGAGCCAGACTATTTTTCGGCAAAATCAATTTTATTGGCGGATGATCATTTTCTCTCTTCAAAATTTCTCGTGCTCCCTCGTAATGATTTTCATAAACATGGGCGTTGGAAATAGAGTGAGAATAAATTCCAACGCCAACTCCCAATTTTTGTGCCAAAATATATTGAAGCAAACAAAAACCGGCGACATCAAATGGAAAGCCAAGCATCATGTCGTTTGAGCGAACCATGTTATGCAAATGTAATTTACCGCCGATGATATTGACGGTGAAAGTGTAAGGGCAGGGGACGTTGGCTTTTTTGGCGGCGCCCAAACCATCTTGTCCAGGATCCCAAGTCACGACGACTCCCTGTCGCGAACTCGGCTCTTTTTGCAGAAGTTTAATCAGCGCGCCGATTTGGTCGCGTCCAAAATGTTTTCTCCAGCGATAGCCGTAAGCGACGGTTACGACGTCTCCTGGGTTGGTAAAGGCGTCCCAGATTTTTGTGTAGTCACGTAAAAAATCTTCGGGTTTCCGGGCTCCGCTTAAAAACCAAATCTGTTCGGCGATTACTGATTTGAGAGGAATCTTTCGCAAAGTTTGGAGAGGAAAGCCGTCCTTTTCTGGATCTATGGAGAAGTGAACGCCCGGCAAAACAGTGCATTCCAGTTTGGTTCGTTCCGAATATTCTTTGATCCCATTTGTCATTATATCCTTGAGGATTCTCTGATAAATTTGATCAAACTTTGTCATGACAGTGGAATTATAACATTAAAAAGTATTCAAAATCTTGTATAATAAAAGCCATGAAGGAATATCCGTATTTACCGAAAGGTCGGCAGTTTTTGTATGTGCCGATTACCAATGAATTTATGGCTTTAGCCAAGAAAACGGCACTGACGGAATCTAATGATCTCGGTCAGCCGACCGGTTCCGTCGTGGTAAAAGACGGGAGAATCATCGGAAGGGCCGCTAATCGGGCCCCATTGGGCCATATTCGGCCATTAAACTGGCTTCATAAGAAGGGACTGTGTATCAGACGTCTGCTCAGGGTAGAGACGGGGACCAAGTATTGGCTCTGTCCAGGATGCGCCAGATTTTCCGATCATAGCGAGCAAAGAGCGATAAAAGACGCCCTAAAAAACGGCCATAATCCAGATTGTGCCGATCTATATCTGTGGGGACACTGGTGGTCTTGCAAACCTTGCTGGGACAAGATGATCGGGGCGGGCATTAGAGATGTTTATCTCCTTGACACAAGCGAAGAAGAGTTTAGAAGATGAGAATTTTTCTCGCCGACTTGTCTGGTCGTGATAGAATTCATCTTAATGAAAGATCGCCAGATCAACAACCTTCTCAAAAAAGAGGCAACGCGCCAGAAATCTGTCATCAACTTAATCGCTTCCGAAAATTACGTTTCAAAAGATGTTTTATCCGCCCTCGGCTCGGTTTTGACTAATAAATATTCCGAAGGTTATCCGCGCAAAAGATATTATGGCGGTAATTCTGTCGTTGATGAGATTGAAGAACTTTGCCAGAAGCGAGCCCTTAAACTTTTTGGACTGGACAAAAATAAATGGGCGGTGAATGTCCAGCTACTTTCCGGTTCACCGGCAAATCTGGCGGTTTATCTTGCTTTAGTGCCACTTGGTGGAACAATGTCTGATGGAAAAATAAAATTCCGCGGAAAAATCATGGGCATGTCACTGGATCAGGGCGGACATTTAACTCACGGACAAAAAGTTTCAGCCACGGGAAAATTCTGGGATTCGGTTTTATATGGAGTTGATCCGAAAACCGAGACGATAAACTATTCTGATTTGAAAGAATTGGCGCAAAGAGAAAAACCCGATCTGATTGTTTCTGGTTACACGGCTTATCCGAGAAAAGTTGATTGGAAAAAGATGCGTGAAGTGGCCGATTCTTGCGGCGCGATTTTGATGGTGGACATGTCGCATATTGCCGGACTGATCGCTGGGAAAGTTTATCCTTCGCCGTTTGAATATGCTGACGTGATCACCACGACAACCCACAAAACTTTGCGAGGGCCGAGAGCCGCTTTAATTTTCAATCGAATTGATGAACGAGAACTTCCGAAAAAAATTGACAAAGCTGTCTTTCCGGGATTGCAGGGCGGTCCGCATAACAATCAGATTGCCGCGGTAGCAGTGGCTTTGGCTGAAGCCGCGTCGCCGGCTTTCAAAAAATACGCCAAGCAAGTTGTTAAAAACGCCAATATTTTAGCCACGGAATTGGCAAGGCAAGGTTGGCGAATTGTCTCCGGCGGAACAGACAGCCACTTGGTTTTAGTTGATGTCTGGAACGGCGGATTGAAAAATGAAAAAGGCGCTGGTGGATTGACCGGCAAAGAAGCCGAGAGTCGTTTAGAGAGGTCCGGAATCATTGTCAACAAAAACACTGTTCCTTTTGATAAGAGATCGCCGTTTGATCCGTCGGGAATTCGTCTGGGTTCCGCCGCCGAAACAACTCGCGGGAAAAGTGAGAAAGATTTTAAGAAAATAGCAAAAAAAATAGATGAAATCCTCAAAAAATAAAAAAATAGCCGCCAAAAAAACAACCGGCGAATGGATCAAGAGAAAAAAGGGCGTATTAATCGTTATTGATGGCATTGACGGAGCTGGTAAGGGAACGCAAATGCAATTACTAGCGACATATTTAATCGGAAATAAAATTCCGTATCAAGTTTTAGATTATCCTAGGTATGGTCACGCTTCGGCTTATTTCGTGGAGAAATATTTGCGCGGCGAGTATGGCGGGGTTAAAGAAGTCGGCCCAAGAAAAGCTTCTCTTTTTTACGCGCTAGATCGTTTTGATCAATCATTTGAGTTGAAAAAGTGGCTTGATCAAGGATATGTCGTCGTCAGCAACCGATATACGACATCAAATATCGGGCATCAGGCGGCGAAAATTGATGACGATGAGGGGCGCGTGATTTTTCTTAATTGGTTGACGGAGCTAGAGTATGATTTTTTGCATATTCCGCGTCCGGATTTTGTTATTTGTCTGTATATCAAGCCAGAAGTCAGCCAGAAATTAATAAATCAAAAAGCTGCGCGAACTTATACCCACGGGCTTCAGAGGGATATCCATGAAGACAGTTTGAGTTTTATGAAAAAATCATCCAGCAGATATTTGTGGGCCGCCAAAAAATATGGCTGGCACGTTATTGACTGCTCTGACGATTCGGAGATTGGTGTCCGTCCACCCCAGGAGATTCATCAAGATATCGTCGCTCTTCTTAAAAAGAAGGGGATTTTGTAAGAAGGAACTTAGGCTGTTTTCCTATTTTTTTGTTATGATTCTTCAATATGAAAAATATCTTACGAGTTATCTTTGTCTTGTTGTTGATAACCCCGATTATTGCCTCGGCGGCCTGGTGGAACCCTTTCAGTTGGTTTCACAATTGGGGGTTTTTGCTCGTAAATGGCAGAGATGAGGCCCCCACTCAAGACGGTCCCGTAGTCGAATACGACAGAAATCCAGCTCCCGTCGAAAGTTCAGGAAATAAAGGTGGCAATAATATTGTCGGGGGCGATAGAGATGAACACGGCTGTATTGGTTCAGCCGGATATACTTGGTGTGAAGCCAAAAACAAATGCTTGAGAAGTTGGGAAGAGGAGTGTGAGAGTGATGAAACCGTCGCCGATACCAGTGACTGGAATACTTATGTAAATGATAAATACGGATTTGAATTTAAATATCCGTCGATGATGAAATTGCGTGATGGTGTTGATGATCACAAATCACCAGGACTCTATAATTTTTACCAACTTTGTGACGAGGTTATTACGCAACCAGATGATCCGCTGTTTTCTGGTGATAATTTTGTTGGTCGCTGCGATGGCGAGTCCTTCAAGATTGATGTTTGGAGATCAACCGCGGATATCGAATCTATTTTGGCCGAATTTTCCAATCTTATTCTTAAGCAAGAAATCGACATGATGATAGGGGGCAAACCGGCAACCAAGTTAGTCTATTCGGGTCTGAGCAATATTTCTGACCAAACCTCCTGGACCGTCTTTGTCGTATACACCGACAGCTTTATCTATGAAATCAACGGGGAGGATATTATAGATCAGATAATTTCGACTATGAAATTTAAAGATGTCTTACCGCCATTGGGTAGTTCAACTCTCATAATAGATTGTAGTCGTCTAGAATTGATTCCCGGATCGGAATGTACAGATTCTACAGGTAAGTCCTGCCCACAAATGATAAAATGTAATACATTCGGAATGAATTCCGCTCGTTCGGACTTTTACTTAATAGACGATAACAAAAAGATAAAGATATTGATCGATATTGAGACGAGATTACGATTTGTGATGGGGCCAAACGAAGAGTTGAAAAAATGGGCAGATTTTTATCCATTCGCCCAATCACGTCCATATGAAGGCGGAATGCCCTTTATGGCTACCATCTACGGCGACTGGGTAGATACCACCACCTTTCAGGCTAATTGGATTAAATGGTCTGTTGGATAGGTTTTGATATGGGGATATGGGATTCCCGTTTAATATAGGGAGTCACTTGGAAATATTTACCCTTTCTTTTTTGCTATACTATTAGTAGTGAAAGAAATAATTCAACAACTAATCAAGGAAAATCTACCAGACGAGGTTGATTTTATCGTTGAACACCCGACCGAACTGAAACACGGCGATTATTCTACCAATGTCGCTTTAGTTTTAGCGCAGAAAAACGGTGGCAATCCGAGAGAAATAGCCGAGGGCTTGTTGAAAAAAATTCAGCAAAATTCAGGCAAAGATTTTGAGAAGATTGAAATCGCCGGGCCCGGGTTTATTAATTTCTTTTTGAATCGGGACTTTTTCAAAAAATCTGTTCAGCAGGTTTTGAACGGGGAAATTCATTACGGTCGCAACAAAGAACTGGCCGGGAAAAATATAATAATTGAATTTACTGATCCAAACCCCTTTAAACCTCTGCACATTGGTCATTTGATGTCTAATTCCATCGGCGAATCTGTTGCGCGAATTTTAGAATGGAACGGCGCGACGGTTACCAGAGTTTGTTATCAGGGCGATGTTGGTTTGCACGTGGCCAAAGCGCTTTGGGGCATGAAACAAAATACTGCTGACGTGCCAAAAGATTCGGCGACTCTGGCCGAAAAGACGGAATATCTCGGCAAAGTTTATACTTTTGGCGCCGACAAATATGATTCCGATGAGAAAGCTAAAGCCGAAATCAATGAGATAAACAAGAGAGTTTATAATCTTTTTGACGAAGACGAGAAAAATGATGACTTAAATATTCGAGCCGCCTACAAAAAGGGACGCGAATGGAGCTTGATGCACTTCAATCAAATATACGAGAAGCTCGGCTCTACTTTTGCTGAACTTATTTTTGAGCATGAAACGGCTAAATCTGGCAGCGAAATAGTCAGAGAAAATGTTCCGGCGGTTTTTGAATTGAGCGATGGGGCGGTGGTCTATAGAGGCGAAAAAGATGGTCTGCACACCAGGGTTTTCATCAATTCAATGGGCTTGCCGACTTATGAATCCAAAGATATCGGCCTGGCTTTCTATAAAGAAGATGTTTTGCAAAAAAAGTTTGGACATTTTGACGCTTCAGTTGTCATCACCGCCGTGGAACAAAGGGAATATTACAAAGTCGTTCTGGCGGCCTTGAAAAAATTACGCCCGGAAATTGCTGAAAAGACCTTACACATAACTCACGGCTTGATGAGGTTTGCTGAAGGGAAAATGTCATCGCGTCTGGGGAACGTCATTACCGGCGAATCGCTTTTGTCGGAAATTGAAGATCTTGTCTTGGAAAAAATCAAAGATCGCGGCTTTGATCTTCGTGAAGCGGACGAAATCAAAGAAACCGTTGCCGTTGCCGCTCTGAAATATTCAATATTAAAACAAGCTATCGGCCGTGACATCATTTTTGATCGCGACGCCGCCGTTTCGTTTGAGGGAGATTCGGGTCCGTATCTTCAATACACTTATGTCAGGACGAAATCTATTATTGATTCGGCCAAAGAAAAGAAGGTTAAGTTTGTCGAGGCGATTGAACCGACGAATTGGCAGACAACGGACTTGGAACGTCTTTTTTATCGTTTTCCGGAAGAAGTTAAAAACGCTTACACCGGCGTTCTTTCACCTCAAAACATCACGACTCTGTTGACCAAGATTGCTGGAGAATTTAATTCCTTTTACGCTAAAAATAAAATTTTGGACGATGGTCCAAATGAGGCTTACAAAGTCGCTTTGACCAAGGCCGTTATGCACATTATCCAGAATGGCCTTAAAATTTTAGGAATGAAGGTTCCAAACAGAATGTGACGCAGAACAATGAGGTTGACGTATTTTAGAACCGGCTTAAGGGGCTTTTTAAAAAGCGACCCGAAAACGGCGGCCTTGATTCCGTGTTAATATACCTTTATATTTAGAGAAAGTTTATGGAAGGAAATGCCGAAGAAAAAAGCAAATTTGCCTTAGAAGAAGAGAAGGTTTTGAATTTCTGGAACAAAAACCAAATCTTTGAAAAAACTCTCCGAAAAGACTCGCCCAGAGGCGACTTTGTTTTTTACGATGGTCCGCCCTTTGCCACCGGGCTTCCGCATTACGGCCACATTTTGGCCGGCACGATGAAGGACGTTGTTCCGAGATATAAAACCATGAGAGGTTTTCATGTAGACCGACGTTGGGGTTGGGATTGCCACGGGGTGCCAATTGAAAGATTAGTTCAGGAAGAAAATAATTTGCGCACCAAAAAAGATATTGAAAATTTCGGCATAAAAAATTTTAGTAAGGCCGCAAAAGACAGTGTTTTTCGATATGACAAAGAATGGAAAGAAATTGTTCCCAGAACCGGCCGTTGGGTTGATATGGAAAATCAATATACTACCATGTCACCAGATTTTATGGAGTCGGTCTGGTGGGCCTTCAAAAAATTGCAGGAAAAAGGCCTGGTTTACGAAGATTTTAAATCGGTTCATATTTCTCCGCCACTTGAGACGTCGCTTTCGAACTTTGAAGTTAATTCCAATTATAAAGACATCACTGATATTTCGGTTTATGTAAAATTTGCTCTTGAGGGCGAAGAGAATACTTATTTACTGGCCTGGACGACAACTCCTTGGACACTTTTTGGAAATGTGGCCTTGGCCGTTGGTTCGGATATTGATTATGTAAAAGTAAAAGTTGAAAATGACATTTTGATTTTAGCCAAAAGCCGATTAGTGGCATCTCTTAAAAATAAAACTTATGAAGAAATTGGCATATTAAAGGGAAGCGATCTTGTTGGTCGAAAATATCGTCCATTATTTGATTATTATTCAAAGAGAGAAGATTTGCTGAATCGTGAAAACGGCTGGAAGATTTATGCGGCAGATTTTGTTACAACTGAAGACGGTACGGGGATTGTCCACATTGCACCAGCTTTCGGCGAAGACGACCTAACTCTTGGACAAAAAAATAAATTACCATTTGTTCAACACGTTAATATTGATGGTTCAATAAAATCGGATATTCCGGAGTTTGCGGGCTTACAAGCCAAACCAAAAGATGATCCGACCTCTACCGACGTTTTGGTCCTCAAAAGACTTGCGGTCGACGGCGCTTTGTTTGAAAAGGAAAAGATCGTTCACTCATATCCGCATTGTTGGCGAACCGACGCGCCACTTTTGAATTACGCTCTTTCTTCTTGGTTTATAAAAGTTACTGACTATAACCAGAAAATGGTCAGTCTCAATAAAAAAGTTCATTGGGTGCCGCAAAATGTCGGTGAAAAACGTTTTGGAAATTGGCTAGAGAATGTAAAAGACTGGGGGGTCTCAAGATCTCGTTATTGGGGTACGCCCATGCCAATTTGGAAATCGGAAGACGGCAAAGAGCTTGAATTTTTGGGCTCGGTTCAAGATATAAAAGATCGAACAAAATCTTCAAACAGTTTTTATTTGATGCGACACGGAGAGGCGGAGCATAATGTTGGTAGATTTTTAAATTCCGACAATTCAAATCCAGTTCATTTGACTGAAAATGGCAAAAAACAAGTTTTGAATGGAGCAAAGAGATTTTCTGGTAAAAAGATTGATTTCGTTTACTGCTCTCCATTAATTAGGGCTCGTGAAACAGCTGATATTTTAATGAAAAATTTGAATATTTCATCTGACAAATTAATTATTGATGATAGATTGATAGAAACTCAGTCGGGGGTTTTAAATGGTAAGACTTTTGAAGAATATAGTAGTTTCTTCAAAGACGTCTTGGATAAATTCTATAAAAAACCGGACGGGGGAGAAACTATTGTAGATATAAGAAAAAGAGTCGGCAGTTTTATTTATGAAATAAATAAAAAACATGACGGCAAAAATATCCTTATAATTAGCCACGAATATCCAATCTGGATGCTGATGTCTTTGAACAAGGGTTTGAGCAACGAAGCGGCTGCAAAAATCAAGGAAGCTAATGTTGATTTTGTTCCGACTGGTGATATTGCTGAATATAACTTTGCCCCAATTCCTCATGACGACGATTATGTTTTGGATCTTCATCGTCCATATATAGACGAAATCACTTTTACCAAAAACGGGAAATTGATGAAGAGAATTCCGGACGTTTTTGATTGCTGGTTTGAATCAGGCTCGGTGCCGTTTGCTGTTCCGCATTATCCTTTTGAAAAAAATATGGAACCGGCCGTTGGACTTCTTGGGTTATTCAAAAAACGTCGCAGATTTCCAGCCGATTTTATCGCCGAAGGCTTAGACCAAACTCGTGGCTGGTTTTATACGCTTCTCGCTTTAAATACGGCGCTTTTCGGCAAGTCGCCTTACAAGAATGTTATCGTTAATGGCTTAGTTTTGGCTGAAGATGGGCAGAAGATGTCAAAAAGGCTTAATAATTATCCGGAACCGGTATCTGTTTTCAATAAATTCGGCGCCGATTCTGTCAGATACTACATGCTTTCTTCCGGAATTGTTCAGGCCGAACCCCTTAATTTTTCGGAGAAAGGCGTTGATGAAGTTTATAAAAAGATTATCCTGAGACTTCTCAATGTTTTGGCTTTCTATGATTTATACGCCGCCCCTGTCGCTCCGCTGTCTGTCGCGCCGGAGTCTGGCAACATTTTAGACAGATGGATCACTGCCAGATTGAACCAGGTGTTAGAAGAGACAACCGCCGCCATGGAGAGTTATGAACTGAACGTGGCCAGCCGAACCTTTTTTGATTTTGTTGATGATTTATCAACTTGGTATATCCGCCGATCGCGGGATCGATTTAAGGAGGATTGGGATGAAACAGATCGTCAATCGGCCGTTGCTACCACCGGACTTGTTCTCAATGAATTTGCCAAAATAATCGCGCCATTTATGCCTTTCACCGCCGAGATGATTTACCAAAAAGTAAACGGCCTGGATTTTTCTGACGAGAACCGCAGCGTTCACTTGGAATCTTGGTCAAAACCAAATAAAACGGATTTAGAACTCTTAGAAAAAATGTCTCTGACCAGAGAATTGGTCAGCGTCTCTTTACTAGAGCGAGACAAATTTGGTATAAAAGTTCGTCAACCGCTAAGGACACTCAAAATTAATATTGGATCGGAAGAGCTCGGCGATGATTTTGTTGAATTGATAAAAGATGAAGTCAATATTAAGCAAATTCTTTGTGATAAAACTTTGGGCGAAGCCAAAGTTCAGTTAGACGTTACGATTGATGAAGAGCTAAAGCAGGAAGGCGTTGTTAGAGATCTCGGTCGATTTATTCAAAACTTGAGAAAAGAAAAAGGACTAGCTCCAATGGAGAACATCGCGTTGGAAATTGAGACTGATTCCGCGGGGGAGAAATTGATCAGAAAGTTTGAAAGTGAAATCAGTCGGCTAGTTCGCTCAACCGAAACAAATTTCCGACAAAACGATGGCGCCATTCTAAAAGTCGGCGAGTTGTCGTTTAAAATCTCCATAATCTGATGCACCATATTCATCGGACCAAAGCTTTTGTATTAAAGAACATCCCCATTCGAGAGGCCGACAGCCACGTGGTTCTTTTTGCCGAAAAATTTGGATTGATATATGCCGTTGCTTTGGGTGCCAGAAAAATGGAATCAAAGATGCGGCAGTCCATACAGAATTTTTCTTTGCTTGAAGCCGCTCTGGTGGCCGGCCGCTCTGGCTGGCGCCTGGTCAACGCTAAATTTGTAAATAATTTCTATTCAGATATTAAAAACGAACCTCTCAAAAAATCTCTCTGCAAGATTTTTAATTTAATTGCGCGATTAGTGGTGGATGAAACCGAAGATCACCGAATTTTTGGGGAAACTCTGAGCTTAGTTAATTGGGCCCTGGAAAATCAAGATAAAATAAGCCGCGAAACCGACATTCTGTCGTTTGAGACTATATTTTTATCAAGAATTTTGAATCTTTTAGGGTATCTAAGTGTCGATGAAGACACGAAGCTTGTTTTAAACAATCCGATTGGTCTTGATTTAATAAACAAATTGACAGATGCCGCTGATTCCCTGAGAAAAAGAATCATCAACGAGATTAACAGAGCCGTTCGGGATAGCCATCTTTAAAGGTGTTATAATTATTTCAAATGAATTATTTTGAAAAAAAGGATACCAACCGAATCGGCCGATTGGAAAAGAAATTATTTTCAAAAGGGGAATCTTTTAATGACGATGTCCGCTCTGGTTTTGATAAAAAACAGTACGAAGAAACGCGCGACTGGGATGACGGTGATCTTCTTGAAACGGAATTGAGCGAGACCATTCCGATCAAAAAACCCAAAACGGGAATATTCTGGGGAATATTGGCTCTGGCGGTAATATTTTTCACGGGGTCCTTGGGTTACGCCGTTTATCGGTTTGTTGGTGGCGATCAAATTATTTCAACTGATCAGGTTGACATAGACGTAATCGGACCGGTCTCTGTCGGTGGCGGAGACAGGTTGTCTATTGACGTGGTCGTCCAAAACAACAGTTCCGTTGATATGCAATCGGCTAATTTGGTTATCAATTATCCGGACGGAACAAGGTCTGTTGATCTTCAGAGCGATCTGCGACGCGGCCGGATAGACCTGGGCGATATCAAGGTTGGCTCCGTCGTGAAAAAGACGCTGGACATGGCTTTTCTTGGAGAAAATGGGGAAGTTAAATCCGTTGATGTCAGTGTTGAATACAGAACTTCCGGATCTGTCGTTTTATTGAGCAAGACCAAGACTTTCACCATCATATTGAGCGCGTCGCCGGTGCAGATTCTGGTTACGGCACCGGACAAAATCTCTTCCGGCCAAAATCTTGAGCTGGATCTGGAAATAAAATCCAATTCCGATAAGATCATAGAAAATCTGTTAGTCGTGGCCGAGTATCCATTCGGCTTTGCTTTCAATAAAGCCAGTATAAATCCGACTTATGGCGATAACGTTTGGTTGTTTAATTCCTTCTCACCAACTGATGTCAAAAATATCAAAATCCAAGGACAGCTACAGGCCCAGGATAACGAAGAACGATCTTTTAAATTCTCCGCCGGTACGCCGGACGCGAATAATAAAGAAGACATCGGCATTACTTTGACTAACATCAGGCATACTGTTTTGTTGGAAAAACCGTTTATCGGTATTGACGTGGTGATAAATGGGTCAAGTGGTCCAGTCGTGGCCGTGAAAAGCGGAGAGGCGATTAACTACAGTCTGGTTTTTTCTAATAATACCAACGACACCGTCCGAGACGTCAAAATAAGTTTGTTCTTTGAAGGCCAAGCTTTAAATAAGAGCAAGGTTGTCGCCGTGAGCGGCTTCTATGATTCTTATGAGAACAAAATTTCTTACACCGGAAATTCTTTGCCCGAGTTGAACTCGGTTTTGCCAAGAAGTAGCGTCTCCATTTCTGATAAATTTGAAACTTATGATTTGTCGGCTAATAACCGTAATCTGGTGAATCCGGAGATAAGAATCTCGGCCATTGTCACCGGCACGCGCATTTCAGATTCGGAGGTTGAAGACAAAATTGAAGAACGAGGCTTTATCACCATAAAACTGCTTTCCGATTTAACCTTCGGCGCCAGGACTTCTTATAACTCTTCTTACACGTCCGCCGCCGGGTTTACCGACACCGGTCCCGTTCCGCCCAAAGTTGAACAAGAGACGGTTTATACCGTAACCTGGGCTTTGGCTAACAGCGTCAATGATCTAGAAACGACCAAAGTAATTGGCCTGCTTCCTTCTTATGTGACTTGGTTAGGAAGCATTAGTCCGGCGGATGCCGACATTTCTTATGACGGAACTTCGCGCCGAGTCATCTGGAGCCCAAATAAAATCAGCGCTGGTACCGGATACACCGCGCCCTTTAAAACAATCAGCTTCCAGCTTAAACTTAGACCAAGCCTAAGCCAAGTTGGACAAATTCCTAATTTAGTTGAGAAGACGACTCTTTCCGCGTTTGATACTTTTACCAAGTCAAATATAGAAAAATCCGTTGAAAACACCACGACAGTTCTGGCGGGATACACTGCTTCCGATGGATACGGAAATGTGGTTCAATAGTGGAATATGGCAGGAAAAGACAACATCATGGATAAAATAATCTCGCTTTGCAAAAGGAGGGGTTTTATTTATCAGGGTTCTGAAATTTATGGCGGCTTAGCTGGAACTTGGGATTATGGTCCGCTTGGCGTCGCTTTTAAAAAGAATGTTGAAAATCTCTGGTGGAAAAGATTCGTTTTGGACAGGGAAGATATTTATCCGATTGATGCCGCTATTTTGATGAATCAAAATGTCTGGAAAGCCTCGGGTCATGTTGACGGATTTTCAGACCCTCTTGTTGAAGACATAAAAACGAAAAAAAGGTACAGAGCTGATCATCTGTTGGAAGCAAGCGGCATTTCGGCCAAAGGATTGAAGCTCTCGGATATCAATTCAAAAATCCAGGAGCTGAAACTTAAAAGTCCGGATGGCAATCCGCTCGGCGAAGTCAAACAATTTAATATGATGCTCAAGACTCACATCGGAGCGACGGAAGACAGTTCGGCCATCTCTTATTTGCGACCGGAAACGGCCGGCGGCATGTTCGTGAATTTTAAAAATGTTTTGGATTCTTTTCATCCAAAATTACCTTTTGGTCTCGCTCAAATTGGTAAAGCCTTCCGCAACGAGATCGCGCCCAGGGATTTTCTTTTTCGTGTTCGGGAAATTGAACAAATGGAAATTGAGTATTTTATTGATCCTAAAAGTTGGGAGAAAATTTTTGATGATTTTACCGAACAGCTGGTTGAATATTCAAAAGACTTGGGCCTAGATCAGAAGAAAGTTCACAAACTTGAAGTCGCGCCGGAAGATCGGGCTCATTATTCTAAGAGAACGATTGACTTTGAATTTGATTATCCTTTCGGTCGAGAGGAGTTGTGGGGTTTGGCTTACAGGACGAATTTTGATTTGTCGGCTCACTCCAAAGCCTCCAAGGCCCCCTTAGAATATTTTGACGAGGAAACGAAAGAAAAACTTATTCCGCACGTCATCGAGCCGTCGTTGGGAGTTGGCCGGACGATGTTGGCGATTTTAACTGACGCTTATCGCGAAGACGAACTCGGCGGGGAAGCCAGAGAATATTTAAAACTTTCTCCTAAGGTTGCTCCGGTGATTTTGGCGGTTTTTCCGCTGATGAAAAATCGTCCAGAACTTGTAAAACGCGCCCGAGAAATTTATCTTGATCTTAGGAAAAAAATAAAATCAATAAATCCTCATCTGTCTGGACAAATTGTCTACGACGAAACCGGCAGTATTGGCAAAAGATACCGAAGACAAGATGAAATCGGCACGCCGTTTTGTCTAACGATTGATTTTGATACGATAGAAAAAGACGGCTCCGTTACTATTAGAGACAGAGATACCGGCCAACAGGAGCGAGTTAAGCCGGAAGATTTAGAAAAATTTTTAGAGAAGAAACTTAACTGATTATTTTTTATGAAATACAAGAAGAGAATTTTGCCCAACGGGTTAAGGATTATAACCGTGCCGATGAAGGAATCGCAAACGGCCATCGTCACGGTTCTGGTTGAGGCTGGCTCGGAGTATGAAAATAAAAAGACGAGCGGCCTGTCTCATTTTTTGGAACACATGTGTTTTAAGGGGACTAAATCTCGAACCGGCGAACAGATATGTTATGAACTGGACTCGCTGGGTGCGGAGAATAATGCTTTCACCGGACACGAAAGAACCGGCTATTACGCCAAGGCTAGATTTGAAAAAATTAATCAGCTGATTGATATCGTTTCGGACATTTATCTCAACCCAATCTTTCCTGGGAAAGACATTGAAATAGAAAGGGGCGTAATTTTGGAGGAGATTAATATGTATGAAGATATTCCCATGAGGAAGATCCATGATATCTATAGTAAACTCCTGTTTGGAAATCAGCCGGCCGGTTTTGAGATCTCTGGTCCGCGGGAAAACGTTAAAACTTTCAGCAGAAAAGATTTTTTGAACTATTATCGGAAGCATTATATCCCACAAAAAACCGTGGTCGTTGTTTCCGGTAACATTAACGAAGCCAAAGTTTTGGAAGAAATCAAAAAGAGATTTGGCTCTTTGAGCAGGCGACCGATCATAAAAAAACCAAAGACAATCGTCGCACAGAATCAGCCGCGATTGAAAATCGTGGATAAAAAAATTGATCAGACTCATATTATTATCGGTTTTCGCTCTTTCAATTTGTACGACAAAAGGAATCACGCCCTGACGATTGCCGCGACAGTTCTTGGTTCGGGCATGAGTTCGCGCTTATTCAAAAAGATGAGAGATGAATTAGGGCTCTGTTATTACGTCAGAGCCGCTAGCCTCCCTTCTATTGATTATGGGGATTTTATTGTTACTATTGGCGCGGCCAATAAGCGGGCTCTGGAGGCGATAAAAGTTCTGGCAGAAGAATTCAAAAAGATTCGCGACGAGATTATTCCGCGGAAAGAACTGAACAAGGCCAAAGATATTATTTTAGGCAAACTTGCCAACAATTTGGAGTCTTCGGAAGATTGGGCAGATTACTACGGCGAGCAAGAAATAGTTCACGAAAAAATCTTAACGCCAAGCGAGTACGCCAAGAGAATTAAAAAAGTTTCTGCCGCTGATGTGCGGAAGGCGCTTAAAAGTATTATTAGAGACAAAGGCTTAAATTTGGCGATCATTGGTCCGCAAAAAGACACGGATGCGTTCCGCCGCGCCCTAAAGGTCTAGGGGCCCGAAGTTGGCCATAAGACTGGCGAATAGTCATAAAACGTTGTATATTACTTCTTAATGGAGAAGAACGAACAGCCCATAAACGTCACCATTTCAACCGCCACGATCTTCAGGTTTATTTTTGTGATTTTATTGTTTTGGTTCTTGTTTGTAATTCGGGACCTTATTTTGGTTTTGTTGGGATCTATTGTCATCGCTTCAGCCGTTGAGCCGGGGACCAGATGGCTTGAGAGAAAACGAATTCCTCGCCCGTTGGCCGTATTGTTAATTTATTTTTGCGTCATATTAATTTTCGCTGCTCTTTTCTACTTCTTTGTTCCGGTGTTGATCCAGGATGTCAACGATGTTCTGGTCAGTTTGCCGGATTACTTAAACTCTTTAGTAAGTAGCGCCGGACGATTTACCGGCTTTGGCGATTTCCCAGAGATTAATAACTTCTTGGCCAGTCTTTCGGGCGGCCAAATGGGCACCTTGATCTCCAGAATAGCTAGCGGTCTTTCTGGCGCCACGATCGGATTAATCAGCGCTGCCAGCACGGTTTTCGGTGGAATTTTAAGTTTCCTTTTGATTCTTGTCATGTCTTTCTATTTGGCAGTTCAAGAAGATGGAGTAGCTAACTTTTTAAGAATTGTTGTTCCGTCCAATCACGAAAAATATGTGACCGATCTTTGGAAAAGATCACAGAAGAAAATCGGTTTGTGGATGCAGGGCCAATTGATGCTTGGGGTTTTGATTGGGGTTTTGACTTATCTCGGCTTGAGCGTTCTGGGTATTGAGAACGCTTTGTTCTTGGCTCTTGTCGCCGCCGTCTTTGAGCTTATTCCAATTTTCGGACCGATATTGGCCGCCATTCCGGCTGTTTTGTTTGCTGTCGCCCAGGGGGGAATCACCGCCGGGCTACTTGTTACGGGTCTATATTTGATCGTTCAGCAATTTGAGAGTCAGTTAATTCACCCTCTCGTCGTAAAAAAGATTGTCGGTATTCCGGCCCTGATCGCCATTATCGCCCTTATTATTGGCGCTCAGGTTGCCGGTTTTCTAGGAATTATTCTTGCTGTCCCGGCGGCCGCTGCGGTTATGGAATACATCAGCGATTTAGAAAAGAAAAAGGCCGCCGAAACCAGAGGTTAGAATTAAATTAAAAATAAACATGGGAAAGAATCCTTTTTATATAACTACGACTTTGCCTTATTCAAACGCCAAGCCGCACATTGGTTTTGCCATGGAAGTTGTCCGCGCCGATGCCATCGCGCGATACAAGCGCCTTCTTGGTTTTGATGTTTTTTTCAACACCGGCACCGACGAGCACGGCATGAAGATTTATCAGAGAGCGAAAGAAGAAGGGAAAGAGCCGCAGGAGTTTCTTGACGAAAAGGTCAAAGATTTCTGGGCGCTTAGAGAAAAACTTAATTTAAGTTACGACAAATTTATTCGAACCACGGATAAGGATCATGTCGCCTCCGCTCAAGAGCTTTGGAAAATCTGTGATAAAAATGGCTATATTTATAAGAAAAATTACCGGGGATTTTATTGTGTCGGCTGCGAAATGTTCGTGACGGAAAAAGACATGGTTAATGGTGAATGTCCGCACCATCCCGGTGAAAAGCTAGTTGAGATTGAAGAAGAAAACTATTTTTTCAAATACAGCGCTTTTACTAAAAAACTTCTTGAGTTGTATGAAAAGAATCCAAATTTTGTGATACCGGACTTTAGATTAAAGGAAATAAAAAAGTTTGTTTCTGCCGGTCTGGAAGATTTCAGCATTTCTAGAGTGAGAGAAAGAATGCCGTGGGGCGTTTCTGTTCCCGGCGATGAAAAGCATGTTATTTATGTCTGGTTTGACGCTTTGGCAAACTACATCTCAACTCTGGGCTGGCCCGGAGCCAAAAATTTTGAGAAATATTGGATTCATGGAACGCCGGTGCAGTATTGCGGAAAAGATAACCTGCATTTTCAGGCGGCTCGTTGGCAGGCGATGCTTATGGCCGCCGATTTACCGCCTTCAAGCCAGATAATCATAGACGGCTTTATCACTAGCGGCGGTCAAAAGATGTCAAAATCCATCGGCAACGTCATTGATCCGGCCGAAGTTATCTCACTGTATGGCACTGACGCTTTGCGCTATTTTTTGCTTAGGGAATTGAGCGCTTTTGAAGACGGCGATTTCACCATGGACAAGTTCAAAGAGGCGTATAACGCCAATTTGGCCAACGGCCTTGGAAATTTAGTTAGCCGGATAATGAAGATGGCTGAAGATCACTTGTCCGAACCGGTCAATATCGGCGAGATAAAACTGCCAGATGAATATAAAAAATCTTTTGAGGGCTTTGATTTGCAAAGAGCCTCCGATTTTGTTTTTAGAAAAGTTAATGAGATGGACAAACTTATCCAAGAAACCGAGCCATTCAAATTGGTCAAAACAGACAAGCCGGCGGCCATGAAAATTATCAGAGATTTGGTTGAAAAGCTGGGAGAGGTTGTCCAACTGTTAAAACCGCTTTTACCCGGAACGGCCGAATTGATTTTATCGGCTATAAATGAAAATAAAAAACCGGCCAAACCGATTTTTGAGAGAAAATAATCATGCGTCCGGAGCATATAGACATTCACGGTCACTTGAATAGCTCTGATTTTCCAAATGATCTTGAAGAAGTTATCCGACGGGCCAACGAAAACAATATTATCGTTTTAAACGTGGGCACGAACTATGGCCAGTCAAAAGAGGTTGTTGATCTGGCTCAAAAGTATGAAAATTTATATGCCGTCGTCGGCTCTCATCCGATTGATTCGGTTGACGAAAAATTTGATGAAACTAAATACGCCGAACTTTTATCCAGACCAAAAGTTGTGGGCGTCGGAGAGTGCGGCCTGGACTTTTTTCGCCTGGAGGGAGAGGTTGAGAAAATTAAAGAGAGACAGGAGAGCGTCTTCCGCAAGCAGGTGGAATTAGCGATACGCTTTGATAAGCCTCTGATGATTCATTGCCGAGATGCTTATGAGGACGTTCTGCGAATTCTCGGGGAATACAAGAAAACCGCTGGCCAGACTCTGCGTGGCAATATCCATTTTTTCGCTGGGACGAAAGCCGACGCGCAAAAATTTTTAGATCTTGGTTTCACCATGTCCTTCACTGGCGTTATAACTTTTGCTCCGCAATACGAGGAACTTGTGAAGTTTGTCCCGACGGACAAGATTCATGCCGAAACCGATTGTCCTTACGTGGCGCCAGCGCCTCATCGGGGCGAGAAAAACGAGCCTTCCTTTGTTGTTGAGGTAGTAAAGAAAATGGCCGAGATAAAGGGACTTTCCGTTGAGACGCTTTCCGCGCAACTAGTTGAAAATGCTCAAAAGATGTTTCGTTTGCCATTTTAATTTCTCTGTGATAACCTCTAGTTCATGTCAGAATTAAACAACGCAAGCGGGGATAAATTATACGAGATTGGTTTTCTTGTAATTCCTTCTGTTGACGCCGATAAAGTAAAATCAAAAATCACCGAAATCAAAAAAACAATAACCGGCGCCGGCGCGGAAGTTGTTAAAGAAATTCAACCAGATCTAATAAATCTAGCTTACCCAATGGTTAAGAAGATTTCGGACGTTAACCATAAGTTTGATAAAGCTCATTTTGGATCAATTCTTTTTAATTCCGAGGCAGAAGCCGCCGAACAAATAAAACATCAATTTGAGAAAGATAACGATATTTTAAGATTTCTGTTGGTTAAGACCGTCAATGATCCGGAGCACAGTACCAACAAAATTCCAAAAGAGAAGACCAAGGAAACTCGAGGGAAAATTAAAACCGAAGAAGCCGCTTCCGAGCCGGAGCGACCCTCTGAATTCGAGGATTCCAATCCTGAATCAGACAACGCCCCCAATTCTGCCGCGGGGAAGGACGTTGATGAGGCGATTGACGAGCTTGTAAGCTGAATCTAAATTTTACATAAAGTTTCAAATTGACTATTGCATCTCTTTTTGCCAAGATTGTTGTATGTACGTAAATAAAGCAATCATCGTGGGGAACCTCACAAGGGATCCGGAGCAGAGAGCGCTACCTTCAGGTATCGCTGTTACAAATTTCAGTGTGGCGACTAATCGTGTTTATAAAGATCGCGACGGCAATCGCCAGGAGTCAACCGATTATCACAATGTAGTTGTTTTCGGCAGACAGGCGGAAACGTCGGCTCAATATTTGAAGAAAGGGCAAAACGTCTACATTGAGGGACGGATTCAGACTAGAAGCTGGGAACAGGACGGTCAGAAAAAATACAGAACTGAAATAGTGGCGGAAAAAGTGCAATTCGGCGCCAAGTCTGGTAGTATGTCTGGCACGTCGCAAGCGGAGGCTCCACAGGAAGCTCCGGCCGACAATGGTAATCAAATTGAATATCCGGAGGACGAAATCAATCCAGAGGATATTCCATTTTAGTCCGTAATTTGTATTAACATTATGAAATCTTGTTTTTTCAAGGAAAACGACATAAATAATATTGACTATAAAGACGTCCACGTGCTTTCAAAGTTTTTGACTCCGCAGGGCAGGATCATTTCCAATCGTCGAAGCGGTGTGTCAGCGAAGATGCAAAGAAAACTAGCCGAAGCCGTGAAGCGCGCCAGGTTTATGGGGCTGCTTCCTTTTATAAATAGGTAAGCAATAATAAAAACCACCCAGCGTTGAATTCCGGGCGGTTTTTATTATTTTATTCTTAGACTCTCTCCACGTACTCGCCAGTTTCAGTGTTAATCCTGACTACATCGCCCTCGTTGATGAAAATCGGGGCATTGATCGTCAGGCCGGTTTCCAGTTTCACCTGTTTGTTGGCGCCGGTTACGCTGTTACCTTTAACTGCCGGCGGGGCCTCTGTGACTTTGTATTCTATCTTGATTGGCACCTTAATGCCGATAATCTGGTCTTCAAATATCAAGGCGTCAATCTCTAATCCGTCTTTTAAAAATCTGTGAGCGTCGCCGATTAGACTTTCCGTGATTTCAAATCTGTTCGGATTTTCAACTTCGGAAAACCAAAACTCATTTCGCTTTTCACGCGGGTTGAATCTCTTATATATGAACTTGATTTTTTTGACGTCTAGTTCGGCCTCTTCTACGGAATCATTGGCGTGAAAGGTTTCTACTCTCATACTACCCGTGATTAGGTTTCGTAGCTTAGTCTGATTGACCGGCTTTCTTTGTTGTTTGCGAAAAACATGCGATGACAGCACTTCGTACGGCTGTTTTTCCAATATAATATACTTCCTTTCTTTGATTTCGTTATAGGCCAACATATCTGTTTATTTATCTGCCTCTTTCATCTTGCTTCTAATTTCTTTTAAAATCTCGTTGAAGATCTTAGGATTTTCCCTAAGAAAAGTTCTCGTGGCGTCATATCCTCGCCCCATTTTCGTCTCGCCGAAAGCATAACTGCTACCGGATTTTGAAATAACCCCATATTTTTCTCCAAGCGCGATGATTTCTCCTTCCTGAGAGATACCTTCATTGTAAAGGAGATCAAACTCGGTCATTTTAAACGGCGCCGCGACTTTGTTTTTTACAACTTTGACGCGGACTCTTCCGCCGACAATTTCTTCGCCCTTTTTAATTTGAGCGATTCGGCGAATGTCCAACCGAACGGAGGCGTAAAATTTCAAGGCGCGACCCCCGGTTGTTGTCTCCGGATTGCCGAACATCACCCCGATTTGCATTCTAATCTGGTTGATGAAAATGACGACGGTTTTTGATTTGGCGCATAGCCCGGCCAATTTTCGTAGGGCTTGCGACATCAGACGTGCTTGTTTGCCGACGTGATAAGCTCCCATGTCGCCCTCAATCTCATCTTTCGGCGTTAATGCGGCAACAGAGTCTATGACGATGACGCTGACCTTGCCGGATCTGACCAAAGATTCTGTTATCTCTAGTCCTTGTTCGCCGGTGTCTGGTTGTGAAATCAACAATTCATCGGTTTTAACGCCGATTCTCTTGGCGTATTCAGGGTCAAGTGCGTGTTCCGCATCAACAAAGGCGCAAATTCCGCCCTTTCTTTGCGCTTGAGCTACAACATGCAAAGCTAAAGTCGTTTTACCGGAAGATTCGGGTCCGTATATTTCTATTATTCTGCCTCGAGGGACTCCGCCGATTCCGAGAGCTTCATCTAGACCAAGTGAACCAGTTGGAATGGCATCCACATCTACTTTTGCTGCTTGCCCGAGCATCATGATGGATTCATCCCCGAATTTTGTTTTTATGGCGTTAAGGGCCTCTTCCAATGGATTATTTCCTCCATCCGCCGATTTGTCTTCTTCTCTTCTCATGTGTTTTTTTGTCATATGATTTTATTCTAAGTCTTACTGATAAATTTGGTCTAAATACATAAGTTGCAAACTTTCTTCCGTGCCTCTACCGAACTTATCTTTGGCAACGAGCTGAATTATATTATAGCCTGGATGGAGTAGCAAAGACTCTGAAAACGAGTAATTTTCTTCAGTATAAATCTGTCGCCCGTCCAATTCAAGATACGAAATATTCAAAGCTTTTCCGGTTATTTTGATTAGCGGGGCATCAAAAACGCCGCCGTTTTGTGGCGACTCAATTATAATTCTGGGCCCCTCGATGAAGAGTCTGGAATTAAAAATCGCATATCCTATGACTACCATAACGACAATAATTCCGGCCGCCGCTTTTGCTATCAGAGCTGTTTTGTTTCTGCTCATTATATTATTCAGTTCAAATCCCCGTCTTCTGAATCATCAGTTTCGGCCTCGATATCAACATCAGAATCAGCGTCTGAATCTGTGTCGGCATCATCGCCAGAATCAGCGTCGGAATTTCCAGAGCCAACTAAGACGTCTCTTGGTTTGGCGCCGTTTTGGGGACCAATCACGCCGCGGCTCTCAAGAATATCCATAATTTTTGCCGCTCTGGAATATCCGACTCCTAGTTTTCTCTGCAAATAAGAAGTGGAAGCTTTTCCGGCCGAGATAACTACTTCCTTGGCTTCTTCGTATAAATCGTCGTCCTCTTCTTCGTCTAGACTGTCAAAAATTTCATTTCGGTTGTCAGGTTTTTCCAGCTCTATCTCCTCGGTGTCGCCGTCAACGTATCTATTGTTTTTGACAATGTAATCAACGACGTTCTTAACCTCTTCTTCCGAGATATAAGGTGATTGGACGCGCACCGGCCTGGACAAATCTCCGCCCAAATAAAGCATGTCTCCGCTACCGAGTAATTTTTCCGCGCCAGGCATGTCCAAAATCGTTCTTGAATCTATCTGTGACGCCACTTGAAGGGCGATTCTTGAAGGAATATTGGCCTTAATTAAGCCGGTAATAACATCAACGCTCGGTCTTTGAGTTGAGATTATAAGATGTACGCCGACGGCTCGGCTCATTTGGGCCAGGCGAACAACAGCCGACTCCAGTTCGCGAGGATAAGCCTGCATGATGTCGGCCAATTCATCTATGACGATGATGATGTAAGGCATTTTTTCAGGTATTTCCGCGTCTTTATTGCCACCAGCCCTTTTTACCGCTGGCTCCAGAATATTTTTATGATACGAAGAGATGTCCCTAACTCCAGATGATTCCAAAATGTCGTATCTTCTGGACATCTCTTTGCCGGCCCACTTTAAGGCCATGATAGTTTTCTTGGCGTCAGTGATTACTGGTGTCAACAAATGGGGAATCTTGTTATACATTGTCAGCTCAACTCTCTTTGGATCAATCATGATGAACTTCAAAAGTTCCGGAGAGTTTCTATAGAGTAGGGAAGTAATTATTTCGTGGATGGTCACTGATTTTCCTGAACCGGTGGCGCCAGCGATCAAAAGGTGGGGCATTTTGGCCAAATCAACAAAGTGCGAAATGCCGGTAACTCCACGTCCAACGGCAAACAATAGCGGCTTAGGTGATTTTTCAAACTCTTCGTCCTTAAGAACGGAGCCAAGTCCGACGGTTGTCTTTGTTGAATTCGGAATTTCTATACCGACCAAAGATTTTCCAGGAATCGGAGCTTCAATGCGCACGGACTTGGCGGCCAGAGCCAGAGACAAGTCGCTTTGTAGTGCGACAATCCGTGAAAGCTTCACCCCCTGAGCTGGTTTTAAAGCGTATCTTGTGACTGAGGGGCCGATGGAGACCTCGTCCATTTCTACTTGAATTCCGAAATTGGCCAAAGTTCTCTTAATTATGTTGGCGTTCGCCTTGATGTCACCGACACCAGGCCGACCGGAGTCTTTTTCTAAAAGTGATAGGGGAGGGGGGCTATATTTTCTGAAGTGCGATGACTTTTGTGAGAAAAATACTAACCCATCTTCTTTCGCTTTCGTTCGCACTTCTTTTTTTGGCTCTTCTTTTTCGGCGGGCTCTATTTCTTCTTCTGCTTCGTCGTCTTCCGCATCATCATCCTCGTCAACATTATTAGAATTCTCTATTTTTTGATTTTCTTTTTCTGTTATTTCCTCATCTATATCATCGTAAAATTCGTCAGTTCTTTTTTTCTTTTTTCCCTCAAGCCAATTTTGAATAAAAGAAAATCTCAACGACAGGTCAAAGATAATCAGAGTCGCTATTAACAGAACGGCGAAGTGGCCGATGGTAACCATCCAGGTTCCGAAAAGTTTTAGCAACGGCTTATTGATTGCTGCGCCAAAGACCCCGCCTCTTCCGACCAATAAATCTATCAATCCGAGTCCGGCCGACATCATCAACACTCCGCCGATAATTTTAGGCCAAGCCAAGTTATGACTAAGAGATTTTATAAATGATACGCCGAGAATTATTAAAATGACTGGAATCAAATAGTAGCCGATACCGAATGCCCAGGTTAGACCCCTGAAGACATAATCCCCGATCGGCCCTCCTTTATTCACAGAGGATAAAAATAAAAATATCGCTATTAATATGAAGATTATGGCGCTGATACCCTCAAAAGTTTCTTTTTTGAGAGCGCCCCAAAACCCGCCCTTCTCATAGTATTGTTTCTTTCTTCCCATTTGTGCGAATTATATCACATTGAAGGTTTAGAAAAGGCGCATCGCGGCTATTTTTAGTGAATTCTTTTATTTCAGCGCTATATTTTTATTTTGATGTCATATTTTTACCACCTGTGGATAAGTCAAATTGTGCAGATAAGCCACTCATAATCCGCACAATCGGCTGGCCCCAAGGTTGGTTATGATCAACGACCATCGGACATTTCGCTTGACTTTGAAGATGTCTTATATAATATGGGGTTAAACTTGTCCTTAAGATTCTATCAGACAATCATTAAGGACAGATATTCTTTATAAAGGACGGGGGGAGGTTATGGGGGTAAATAATAATTATTATGGAAACAAACGACAAATTAACTTTAAATAAAGAAGGTGAGCCAAGGCAGTTGGCCGTGTTTAAGGACAGCTCGTATCACTATTTGTATCAACGAGCCCAAAGAGTTGTAACGGCTCTCTACATGATAACTAATTTCATGTCCGTTAATGAACCCTTGAAATGGCAGATTCGTGAGAATTCTTTGTCCTTTTTAAATTCCATAATGTCCTTGAGCAAGGCCTCTTTATCGGGCCGAAGTCAGGTCATGGTAGAAATCGGCGGCTATTTGTCACAAATTGAGACCCTCTTTAATATTGCCTATAAATCGGGCTTTATTTCAGGCATGAATTTCGGTGTGGTTAGGAAGGAGATCGCCAAATTGACAGACCTGATCATTGAATGTGATTCGGACAAGCTTTCCATGGAACTTCCGCTATTTAATAAGACATTTTTTTCCGACGCGAGTTCTAAAGGACAGAGCGAATCGGCAAGAGACAGACAAGACAAGAAACGAGCAGACAGACTAGGCGCTCGAGGTATTCAGGTCGGCGGCGGCTCACCGGCCCGCAGGGACAAGATAATGAGCATCATAAAGGACAAGAAAGAGGTCTCTGTAAAGGACATATCGGCCATGATCCCTAATTGTAGTGAAAAGACTCTGCAGAGAGAGCTTTCCGGGCTGGTGGCAGAGGGGCTTCTTACAAAAGAAGGGGAAAGGCGCTGGAGCAGATACTATCTTAAAAACCGATAACTCAAAAAACCTACAATAATGGTCTATATGTTGAAATTATGCTATACTTCAATTAACCCGGATAAAGCGATTTGGTTATCCACACGGATAAGCCATTTACAGCGATTCTTACGGGTTTATAATTAAAGAACTGGAAAGATAAGGAGGACAATCCCGATTCAGTTGTTGCACGACAGATAATCCGTAAATATTTTTGGCTTTAACAGCCCGCGCCGCCACGCGGTAGTCCAGAATTCGGTTGAGACTGAACTCGTTAGGTGGGTGGCCTAACAAATCAACGGTTGTTATTAAACGTTTATTAGCAAATTAAAGTCTTGAACATTTCAAAACATTAAGAGTAACGAAATGTTCGAATTAACTTAAGACTTAAAACAATAAATCATGAGTAGATTAGCAAAAGGTTTAGTAGTACTCGTAGCTGTCGTTGCACTAGCAGTAGTTGCAATTCCAGCCGCTGACGCT